>BNJS01001177.1_pt1 | contig 619213 bp, 718 predicted proteins | sample 8540461 | NCBI WGS metagenome assembly BNJS01 (sample SAMD00202454, study PRJDB9452) | human saliva metagenome | isolation source: human saliva | place: Japan
AGCATTTTTGTTGTATCGCTTTTTTTCGGATGTGAAACAAGTTGCTTTATACCCCTAAACGCTAGAATATAGAGGGTGAGAATTTTTCTCTTTTCGTTTGAATGTTTTTGGAGTTTCTTCCTTACTCCACAAATCACTGAACATGAAAAATCTACTTTTTAAATGAGTTCAGCAGGCAAAGAAACTAGCACGGTCAAACGTGCTTTTTTATGTCTATTTAATAGGAAATAATTATATCATATTTCATCATCTATTTCTTTTTTATAGGTTTGTACAGGATAAAATACTAAATCATATAACTACTAAATTAATACCGAATCTTACCATTTTATATTTAAAAATTATAAGAAATCCCATCAGCTATGACAGTTTATAAAGGGAATCTAATTTTTTTAACAAAAAGGTAGCCTCCGAAAAAGAACTACCGCAATTACTAATCTTATTTTACACTGTTTTTACTTTTAATTGTCAATAAAATTAATTAATAAATGATTTCAAATCTAAAAATTTTTTGTTGAACGTCGTTCCCAAAAATCATATCAAGATTTCCCTGATCAATCCTACTGCTATATTCTTTGATTAATTTTTTTCGTAGTTGTTAATAAATGTTTTAATTTCAGCTTTATTAAAAATGTAATTTTGTTAAATAAAAAAACAATTAACGCTATATAGTCTGTAATTGATTCAAAGGTTATGTTTGATAACCCAGAATGTTTTTTTCTAAGAAAGCGATAGGACCTTTTTATTTTTATTGTTCTAAAACGGCAATCAAAAACAACACTATTATGGGCTACTGCATTTCGTAGTTCTTTTAGCACAAAAACATGTTTTTGCAAGAATTTCTTTCTTAGTGTCTAGACTAATGTCATATATATCTAAAGATTTCAAAAGATACTCTCTAGTATCATTATTTAGTCTTTCGATTATAGAACCCAAATCTCCCAGAGTGATATGTTCAAATATAGCCCAAATTGGAATTGGTTTGTTTTTATGAAGATAATGCTTTAATATTGTACTGTTCTTGTACATCTCTGATATACGAGCTTCAAGCCTACTTTTTAAGCTTTAGTTGCTTCTGCATTTCGTTTTCATAATCTCGACTATTTAATTGAAAAATCATCATAATGATTCAGACTGTTTTTAAAAAAATGAAATTAAGATCTGTGTGATTGTTGTTGACAATTGTTTTCGAGTGTATAGTTACTTACTGCTGTTTCAAATTTCATTACTTCAGGATAAAGTAACGTTTTTAAGTCTGCTATCAAGGTCATAGATATCTTTTATTTCGTTGAAATCCTTTATATTGAGAGGTCGATTCTTCTCTTTTACAAATTTATATGCTTTATATCCATGGTAATAGCCGATATTTCGTAATTTTCTTTTTTGAGAACTACCTGAAATAGAAATATTATGCTTTACTCGAATATGACGCATTAATGAATCGATAGATTTTCCTCTTTTTGCGTGAGTCGTTGAGTGTAACTGAGTGACCTTCCTAGTGGTACCCTAATTTTATATTTGATGTCTTGGTCATAATTACTCCTTAGAAATACTTATGAACTGATGATATATATCTAAAACTTGTCCTTTCTCATTTTTTAAAGAAAAGATAAATGCGTAATCACCTTCGTCTTCTATAACAATATTAAAGTCAAAACTCCCTTGTGTTTTACCAAGTTGACCAACTTTATAAGATAGTTGATGAGTGGGTATATTTACTCGTGTTACATACGATGGTATTGTTTCAAAAGTATGTTTTATTAAGTCAACTGATAATGTATAGCTATAGTTACTCAATATGTTGAAAAAATCGACTTCTGCATATAAAGCTAAATTAGCTGGCAAATAGTCAATCGTGTTGACAGTTTGTATCAAGGAGTTAGAGCCTTGATGTGCAATCCGTACTGTAGCAATTTTCTCTCGAAATAAATCATCTTTCAGTTTATGAGTTACCATTATGCTTTCCCTTTTATTTATATTTTTGGTTTTAAATCAAAAAGTCATTGTTTAATCTTAATTATATCTTTTTAATACTTTCTTCAACAAATCTATCATTTTTAATATTGTAATTTTTACTGAGTTTCAGTTGATAATAAAAAGCACTTAGAACAATCTAAGTGCTACATTCCAGGTATCCAATCTTTTTATTTCTTTCAAAATTTTATAAGCCTGTTTCATTTTAGAGTTATCCTCCAAATATTCAATACCTTTAGTTGTAATCCTAACAAGAGACAAATTCTCAATATACACTTTCCCAGACATGTCTCCAGTTACACAAGTACCTGTCAAAAATCCATCATCAAATAAATTACGATAGACATCCATTAAGTAAAGGTGGGGGATTTCTAGAGCTGAAGCGTTTATTTCATTTTCATCTGCTAGATCCCCATCCTTCATTTTCTGAAAATAATAACTAAGAATTTTATAAACAACTACCCAATAATCATTTTTTGCCATGAATACAGTCTCCTTTTTTTTAAAGTATAATCCTTTGTGCTCCACTTTATTATAGCTCTTTTGCTATCTTCCTGCAAAAAAATCACGTTTTATCTATTTCTTCTCTACCGTATGTATCTTGTCCTTCAAAACTAATCATTTTCTGATAAATTGAAAGGTTTTTACCCCCTTTTTTGTCTGGAGGTCTCCGACTTGGAAAAAGTTCCCTTCACCGGTACCCAATTAGCTAAAGAAGTTTTTAAAAGATGGGGGATTAAAAAGATTATCTAAAAATTAATTAATCGAGAATACTTTTTTAAAATTCTTTTTCTCTTATTATTAATAAATCTTTCTGACTTATCCAATTTATAAGCGATTTCTTCCCGAGTTAAGCAATCACCTAACCAGTGTAATTTAAAAAGATCAACATCTTCAGGCATTAACTCATCTAATAGAGTCTCTACTGTTGCTTTAAACATTTCTAGGTTTCTTAGGCTAACATCTGAAGCTAATTTCATTACTTTGCTTTCAGTAGGTTTGTAGACTAAATTAGTTCTTCCACCATCACCTTCAAAGGTGCTTGTCGTATGATCTCCCTGTCTCCTTAAATATATTTTTATGGTCTATATTTTTTTGTATAGATCTAATTTTTAAATCAAGACAATCTAAATCTCTTTCACTTAATCCCATTAGTTCTATTTTTTTCTTTCTAAGACTTGTTTTAACAACTTTTTTTCTTGTTAGATTTTTTTAACCCAGTTTCTCATATCTTACATTCTGTGAAACTCACGCTATTCTATAACCCCTTAGTACATATAGCTTTTTAAGCTATTGTTTTTTTCTCAGTTTATGGTTACTCTATTATGTGAAACTTAGTAAAGTTAAAAAAACAAAGGCTAGTAATACATCTTTTAATCATTCAGAATATTATTAGCCTTGTTTAAATAATCAATTATTTTCTAGATACTCTTTAGCTTTTACGATAGTCATTTTTAAATTCTAAATCTCCATTATAATCTGGAATGAAGAAAGGTAAAATAGTGTGTGGGTATACTTCAGTTCGATATAGCGACAAAGGATACTTCTGGCTTAATTCTTTTACTACACTATTGTTTATCTCTTCAACTTCTTTTTAAATTTTTGAATCTCATCATAAGCATTCAGAATCTGTCTAAGTTTTTGGTAATGTTTATAGATTTTCTTTTTCCTCTACTCTGCGCTTGGTTTCTGGAAAATGTATCCAAAAATATTTGATTTAGCTTCAGAAAACTCACTATCATATTTTTCTTGCAGTGAGTTAATAGCTTTTCCCATTCTCTCAAGTTGATCTATAGTTTCGGAGTTATTAGATAAAAATTCATCGATATCTTCAAACGAAATATCTTGCTTCCCTACAATGCTTTTTCTTTTTTTATCTAGCTTTCCTCTTGCTTCTTTTATTTTATTATTTTTTTCATTTAGATCTTCTAACAGTGAAAATACTTGTTCTTTATCCATTTTCCCTCCCTAGCTCCATTGAATTAGGTAGCCACAATCCTCTTCAACTTTTTTTACATCAAATCGAGTGTGCAAAAACAGTCGTTTTCCAAAATAATCAGCTGAATCAAACCAACTAAGTGTATCTTTCTTGCGATCAAATAATGTAACAAAATTCTCAAGATCTCCGATAAAAGCTTTCTTATCTCCCTTATTCCCTAATGTTGTATCATCGACAACTAAAAAGTTATCTACAAAAAATGTATCACTTGTATATCTTGTTTTATCTGCCCTAATAAGATAGTTCCCTGATTTATCTTCAAGTCTTTCTAATACACTAAACAGTGATTGACTAACAACCATAGATACATTACGTTCTGGATTAATTAGAGAAACAATAGATTTCAAGTCATCAATACTTGTAGCAGTCTGAATTGTTGCAGTTTGAAGGATTTTTCCCAATTTCTCTATTTCGTGTTCTACGTTTTAATTTAATAATCTTCTTACCAAGAAAAATCTGTTAAATTATATTGTCCGTCATCTAATTGTTCTTGTGAAAACTCAAGTTTTTCCACTAAATAACTTAACTGAGTAAGTAACTCTATTAGTTTTTCTTTTGCATCATCATCTTGTTCTGTCGCTTGTTTCTGGCTAACCTCTTGCAATGAATCAAATTTGAAGTCATTTACCCTCATATTGTCCACTATTTGTGCGTGTCTCAATTATATTTACCAAATCCACCAATTCTGTACGATTGAAATTTTTTTCGTAACTATCTAAAATAGGTTTTTTTCAAGCAATGCTTGCTGATTATCTAAAAATCATTCCCTGTTGTTTAACCCCTGCACTACGAATATAATTTTTCTAGATTTTTCTCAATTAGTTTTGTTGTCATATTTTTTTCTCCTTTTATCTTTTTATATCTGATTTTTTTGTTTGTAATTTTTTTCTAAAAATTCTTTGCTCTTAGTTTTTTCTTTTATGATTCTTCGAGCTTTTTAGAATCATTTGTTCTAGATCTTGATTTGTCTTGTTTGTCAGCATATTTTTTTCTAGTATTTCTTTTTTTCCGTTTTTTTCTAAGTTTTCATCATCTTTTTGCACTTTGCAAAATATTTGTTGTCTTTTCTTTGGATCCATAGAAAATTTATCTGCTACAACATACCCTAAAAAAGTATCTCCAGCCATAATACTCACCCCCTTTCAATGAAATACAAAAAGGGACATACCACTAGCACTATTTGCTTTCGGTATGTCCCTGAGTTATTCTCAATAGACTTTATTTTTGTTTCTTTTCTTACATAGATGGGTAAATTTCCCATCTGAATAGAATAAAGTAATTTCTCCAAATTTTGGAACTTTTTCTACTTCAATTATACCACATTTTTCATAAACAAGAAACCCTTTTTCTGTTGCAAATCCCATTCCGTCTACATTCATTAAACTATCTCTCCTTTAAATTTATTTATTGTGTATCGTTTGTCTTTAATAGTGAAAGCCTTAAAAGCATTACCTTCTAATCCCTTCAAAATTCTACTTGAATTTCTAGCATTGTAAACCGTTCTAAGTTCGCTACTATCTAAGTTTGTGTTAAAAATTGTAGTTTCTCGATTATTGATAATATCAAATAGAAAATCCTGTTCCCAGTCACTCTTAGGACTGATTGTGCCGTTTTTCGCTCCCGTGTCGTCAATGATTAGAAAATCTACACTGATTAGTTTTTTTAACTGCTTCATGTTCCGTTAAGCTAGCATTTTTACCATACTGCCAACCTTCTTTTATTTGTTTTATAATTTCAGTTAGACTTACAAATAAAACACTCTTAGGTTTATTCTTTTCTTTGAAGCTCTCATTTATTTCTTTTGCCATTGCAAGAGATAAATGACTTTTCCCTATACCTGTACTTCCACTTATTAAAGTATTACCTGTCATACCATTTAGGTACTTTTTAACTTGTCCTTTAGCAAAGTCTAATAGTTGTCGTTCTTCTGTTGTGTTAACAATAAAGTTATCGAATGTAGCACCTTTCAACTCATTCGGGATCATGCTTTCACGCATTAAGACTTCATAGGTTTTAAAATATTCTTGCCTATCTTTAAACTCCTTTACCAGGTCTTTTTCTTTTTGCTCAATTTCCTCTTGAACACATTCAGGGCAAAATTCTTGCAAACTTCGTTCCTTGCTCCCTCGTACAGGTATTGAGATTTCCCAATAGTTTACCTTGTGAATCTCACATACTTTTTCAGATATCTTTCTGTTGTTGTATTCTTTAAATTTATCTTGCATTTTTTTAACTCCTAAAATGGTAGATCTGGAAAGTTATTGTCTGGCTTACTTTTTAGAAATTTTAGGGTTTTTGATTTAAATAACTATCAAACTTAGAACCGAATAGTGTTTCAGGTCTTAAATATTTAAAGAACTCAGGATTATCTTTCCATTCTTCCGTTTTTACATCAATCACCTGTTTAAAATCTTCAAGTGTATAACCTTCATTAAACCTAGCTAGCAAAAACTTCTTTGTCTTATCAACAAATTTATAACGCTTATTAGCAACTTGATTCAGATAAACAATCGGAATCCAAAGTTCTTTATTTTTTGTTTTCTCTAAATCCTTTATAGAGTTTTCGTCTAGCCACTCAGGAAAGATATATTCTGAGCTTTGCTCAGTAGGAGAGTTTTGCTCGACTATATATTCTTTATCTAACTTTAACTCTAGCTCTAACTCTAACTCTTTATCTATCTCTTTCTCTGTTGGACATAGGTTGGAAATAGTCTCTAATTTTTGGACATTCTCCAATTTTGGTAAATTTTGACTATTTTTTCTTTGTTCTCTCTTATATTTCGCCCAGTTTGTTTCACTCTCAACCATGGCTTTTGCTTGCGATAATGTAGCATGTCCATCATCATCAATCTGAATTAGTCCACATTTTGTAAAATATGCCACTGTCATATTTATATCATCCTCAGACACATCCAATTTTAAAGCTAGTTCCTGTACCAAATTATCAAAATATCCCTCATAGTATAAGATGCAGTCGTCTTCTAAACTCTCCAACATAAGACGGATATAAATAACTGTCATAGTATAGCCACCTGGCATATTTTTAAGTCGTTTAATAAAAAGATTATCAAAAAACTTCTTATCAACTTTCAACCAAAAATATACTTTAGTTTTTGCCATCATCCACCCCCAGGAACTTCAAAATATCCGTAACTTTGTAATAAACTTTTCTTGTATCTTCTAGTGGTGGTTGATACCGTCTTAGTCCTGCGCTTTCCCACTTCTGCAAGGTTTTATATTTTATGTCTAACTCGTCCATGGCTTCCTGTGCTGACATTAAACCAGTTAGTCTTGGTTTAGGTCTTTCTCGAACTGCTAGATAGTTTTCTACTACTGTACTGATTCTATTGGTTAAATCATTTTCGCTTTCTTTACTCAAACTAAACATACTTAATCCCCTTTACATACTGCTCCAAGTTGAATATAACGCCCATAGCAAGGGTTTAATTCGCTCCTTGGTGTTTCTACTGCTTGTTTATTGTAAGAGGGTTTATACTTCTCTAAATGATGTAGATAAAGGAATAATAAACCTACAACTAAAAGCAAGATAACTGCCTGTGTATTGGTTAAATCTAATTCATTCATGTTAGTTCCTCGCTTGATAATTATTGAAAAATTCCACACGATCTACTTGTTTCATTTTCAAGAAATCGTCTACTTCTTCATAGGTCACTTTTTCTATCAACAAAAATCAGATAGAAATTGAAAAAAATTTTTGGATATTTCTCTTTAATTTCTGCTATCAGTTCGTCAAATTCTGTTTGAGTTGTTATATTTGTAGTTTTATCCATTGTTATACCTTCCTGTAAATTCATTTCATGAGTAATTGCTATATAATTGCTAAACACTACCTTTAGAATTGCCCTGTCAGCACTTGATTTTTCAAAACCTTTTCTAATTGCTTGCCTGCTATTAGGTTTTCTTTAAATATTTGATAAAATAGCCCTTTTTATGCTATAATTAGAGTATAGAAAAATTATCTATTACGTTTGTTTAATCACTTGCTTTGGTCTCCAAACTTTCAGCAAGTGATTTTTTTATTTCCTTTTTGCATGACTGCCAATTGACTTTGGTTTATAAAGCAAGTCTTTACTTTCGATAAGATCCAAAATCCAAGTAAAACTTTGTTCTAATTGTCCTAAATATGCTCCTAAATCTTCACTTGCTAAGCTTTCATAGTTCACATAAAGATACTCAACCAATTCTCTGTCTTTCTCAACTAACTTTTTAAAATCTTTGAGATATCTAGGAATTGGACAGCCTTTTTTGTTAGTAATTGTTTTAAATTCCAGATTTTCATTCATTTTAAACTCCTAATTTCTATTTTCTCTTTCTTCCTTTCTTCTTTTTTGTTCTTGCTTGCCACCTAAAACAGTACCAGGGGAAATCATTTAGGTAGGGGAAATCAGGAGAGAATGCACCCCCTACAAACCCTTGATACTGCCATAGGTAGCAAGCAGAAATATTCTTGATTCTGTCTTACGCTCCTTTCTAGTAATCTTTAGCAAGCCATTCCATTACGCTAGCATAAATTCTTTTTAGGAGCTTTTATAATCACCTTTCAGAATTTTTAGGAACTGTTTTTAGGTGAAACACCAATTTCAAAAAGCTAACTCATAATTTTTTTAATTGTAAATCGGCTTTTTTTCTTCGTAACGCTTTCGCTTGCGATTGTGTAATAATCATTTTTTTCTCCTTTCTATATTTTTATTCTCATTTTGAGAACAACTTAAGTATATACTCTTTTTATTGAGAGTGTCAAGTGGTTTTATTCTTTTTTGAGAATTTTTATAGAAAAAAATTCTTTGCTATGATATAATCAACTTAAAACAATTAAAGTAGGTTATACGCTGTGGAAATAAAAGCTCAAAGAATTTAGAGAAAAAGAAAATTTATCTTTGAATAAACTTAGAAAAAAATTTTAAAAGAAAAATACGATATTACCGTTTCTGATAGTCAATTAATGTATTATGAAAATGGAACTCGAAAACCAAGAAACAATAAAGTATGGGAGAGTTTAGCAGATTACTTTGGGGTTAGATGTTGCAACTCTTTTATACCATGATGAAATATCTCCTGAAGAGATGACTAATAAATTACAAGATTTTTCGAAAATCTTGATATGAATGAATTAAATAACATTAAAACCAAATTATGATTTGCTAAAAAGGTTCAATCAGCATATGAAAACGTTGAAGAACATATAAACAATCCAAAAAAATACGAGAATTTTTGGCAAAGGTTTAGCTGATTTTAATCAAAGCTACATGCTAACTATCGAAAAGTTAATAGTTAATGATATAGAAATGGGGACGAATTTTGCAGATATTTTAATCAACTATATTTCTTTAAATGACTATGATAAAAAAATAGCTTTTGATTTAGTTCAAAAACTATCTGATAGAGACGACGAAAAGGAGTAACCCCCATGGGATTTTTTGATACTGTAAAACAAGAAGGTAGTTTTTCTACCGCATCTGGAGTAAATGGACTACACTACGTTGTCCTTCAGGTAACTTTGAAAGAAAAGTTTTTCGGAACTGGATCAGGAAACCTTACAGAATTAGAAGATGTTATCAATAAACAAGCTTCTAAAGGTTATCGCCTGCATACAATCACAACCGCCAATGGTGGGAGTAAAGGACTAGGCGGTGGTGACCGTATCCAAGCCACAATGGTTTTTGAGAAGATTATCTAAAACCTTCATACAACATATCTTGATTTTCAGCTACTATGCGCAAAAATAGAGAGAATTTGAAGGATTGATTAACAGAAAGGAGAATAATGAGTAATAATAGAAAGCAACTCTTAGGCTATCAAGCATTGATAGATAAGATGATCGCAAATGGTATTCTTTTCAATACTATTGATCAGAATACTGCTAAAGACATACTACAAACTAGAAACTACTATTATAAAAATATCCAGTTATCGAAAAACTTTTTGATAAAGTAGATGGTAAATATAATATAGAATTTGCAACATTAGCTGATCTAGCTGTAATTGATATGCAGATACGGTACTTCTTGATGGATATTTGTTTAGACGTTGAACATAGTATCAAAACTGCTCTAATGGATGTTATAACGAAAAATCCAAAAGTTGATGGATACGACATAATAAAGGATTATGCTTTCTATAATCCTTTAGGGTTTGCAAATACTAAAAACGCTTTATCAAAAAATCATTACCTAAAAAACGTTTATATCAAACATAAAAATGATATCCCTATATGGGTATTGATTGAAGTCATGGACTTTGGGAATCTATGCTACCTTGTTGAAATGTATTGTCATAAATATCCAAATAATAAACAACTAAAAAAAGCGAATCAGTTAGGGAAATATGCTCGCCATATTCGTAACGCTTGCGCCCATAGCAATGTTATACTGGTGGATGTGTTAGAGCAAACACTATCCCCTTCAAGTTATATCACTTCTATCGCTTCTACGCTCCATATTACTCGGGATGTTATAAAATACCGTAAAGTACATGATATGTTGTCTCTCATAGTTTTACATCGTGAATATTGTAGTAAAGCATTAGGCAAACAGCGTTTTAAAGAATTTATTACAATTGCAAAACGTGCTAAAAAACACGAAGACTATTACAAACAAAATCAGAAAATTATAGAAATCTATATAAATTTTGTTAAAACACTTGTAAAAATTTCTAAAAAGTGATATTATATTTCTTAATCGTAAAAGAAACCCTTTTGGGTTACACTGCTCTATGCCTGTATCTCTATATAGGTCAGGGTTACAACAAGGAAATAAGTGTATCAGCTTTTTAGTTGGTACACTTTTCTATTACTCATATAAGTCTTATTTCGCCCTTTTTCTCGTCTTGGTACATTTTACTGTCTGACTGCTTAAAATCGAAAATAGAGGGGTTCTCGTAGCTCCTCGCATGGTATAAACTCAAAACCTTTTCTAATTGCTTGCCTGCTGATGGAAAGGAATACTATGCAAATAAAACAAATCACAAAAAAAGACGGTTCAATAGTATATCGTGCCAATGTCTATCTTGGTATTGATAAAGTCACTGGAAAAGATGTAAAGACAAGCATAACAGGGAGAACAAAAAAAGAAGTTAAGCAAAAAACAAAAGAAGCTGAAATTGCTTTTTTACAAAATGGATCTACCAGGTTTCAGGCTTCTAACATTACTACTTACAAGGAATTAGCTTCCTTATGGTGGGAAAGTTACAAGCATACAGTAAAACCTAACACACAATTAAACGTTAGAAGACTGCTAGATAACCATATCTTGCCCCTATTTGGCTCTTATAAGTTGGATAAACTAACTACTCCACTTATTCAAAACGTAGTCAATAAACTTGCTGACAAAACCAATAAAGGGGAAGATGGCGCTTTTCTATACTACGATAGCTTACACGCTTTAAATAAGCGTATTTTACAGTATGGTGTAGTTATGCAAGCTATACCGTTTAATCCTGCTCGTGAGGTAATATTACCTCGCAACACACAAAAAGCAAAACGAGAAAAAGTAAAGCATTTTGAAAACCAAGAATTAAAAAAATTTCTTGATTATCTCGATAGTTTAAACTTGGATAAGTTTCGTTATTACTACGAGAATACACTTTATAAGTTCTTGCTTGCTACTGGTTGTCGTATCAATGAAGCTTTAGCCTTGTCCTGGTCTGATATTGACCTAGATAATGCAGTTGTGCATATCACAAAGACTTTAAACTATAAACAAGAAACCAATAGTCCAAAATCAAAATCAAGTCTAAGGGACATAGATATAGATCAAGCTACTGTTAGTATGTTGAAACAGTATAGATTTAGACAAACTAAGGAAGCCTGGAAAATAGGTAAATCTGAAAGTATCGTATTCTCTGACTTTATCCATGAATACCCTAATAATCGAACCTTACAAACTAGATTAAGAACCCATTTTAAACGGGCAAACGTCACTAATATAGGTTTTCATGGTTTCAGACATACACACGCTAGTTTATTGCTAACTCTGGAATACCCTACAAAGAGCTTCAACACCGTTTAGGACATTCCACTTTATCCATGACTATGGACATTTATAGTCACCTCTCAAAAGAGAACGCAAAAAAAGCAGTCTCATTCTATGAAACTGCACTAAAAAGTTTATAACTGAACAAATAACTGAACAAACCCAGAAATCAACGATTTAAGATAATGCAAAAAGCCCACTGTTGTAGGCTTTCTGTAAGATATTTCTTAAAATTAAAGCATCTTGTTGTAGAATTCAACGACAAGAGCTTCGTTGATTTCTGGGTTAATCTCATCACGTTCTGGCAAACGAGTCAATGAACCTTCCAATTTTTCAGCGTCGAATGATACGAATGCTGGGCGTCCAAGAGTAGCTTCAACCGCTTCAAGGATAGCTGGAACTTTCAATGATTTTTCGCGAACTGAGATAACTTGACCTGGAGTTACACGGTATGATGGGATATCAACACGTTTTCCGTCAACAAGGATGTGACCGTGGTTTACGAATTGACGAGCTTGACGACGAGTAGTCGCAAGACCAAGACGGTAAACTACGTTATCCAAACGACGTTCCAAAAGAAGCATGAAGTTGAAACCTAGGATTCCGCCCTTGATTTTTGTAGCTTGTACGAACAAGTTACGGAATTGTTTTTCACCTACTCCGTAAGTGAAACGAAGTTTTTGTTTTTCAGCCAATTGCAAACCGTATTCTGACAATTTAGAACGGTTGTTTGGTCCGTGTTGTCCTGGTACGTAGTTACGACGTGCCAATTCTTTACCTGTACCTGTAAGTGAAAGGCCAAGGCGACGAGCTTGTTTCCAAGATGGTCCTGTATAACGTGACATGTGTATGTCCTCCTAATATAAATATAATTTCGGCGGAAATAGTCACTTAGAAAGCCCTGATTCGTGCAGATGCCCTTCGCCTAAACAGCCAAGGTTACTTGTTATAAGACACCTGTTGACGAGCTTCATGCTTTCCTGCTGCTATTTCACACAAAGGCTATTGTACCATGAAATACTACATTTGTAAAGAGAATTTTTTTAGTTTTATTTCAAATTAAGATGAAATGTAAACGTACTTCCTAAACCATGCTGGCTTTCTGCTGTTATTTCACCACCTAGTTGATGAGCTAGTTCTCGCGCAATCGCAAGTCCTAATCCATGGCCACCTGTTTTCATATTACGCGACGTTTCTACACGATAAAGTCGGTTAAAAATTTTTTCCAAATCTTCAGGAAGAATACCTTGACCCTCGTCTTTCACACTGATTATCAGCTCTTCTTCTATTAATTGAGCAAGAACTTCAATCCTAGTTCCAGGTTCTGAATATTTAAATGCATTGTTTAACAAATTGACTAGAATACGAGAGAGTTTGTCATAATAACTCTTGATTTTTGCAGACTCAGGCTTTACTTGAATGTAGACATCTCGCTCCTCCTGCTCAATCAAGAACTGAAATTCACTCATGCACTCAATCAAGAGCCGGTCCAGAAAAATACTGTCTTTGCTGGTTGTTTCGACCTGATTTCTAGCTGTATTTAGAGTCAAAAAATTCAACTCCTCAACCAGTTTATTGAGTCTTTCCGTCTGACGCCCAATGGTTGCTAGATAATGGGCTTGTTCTCTTTCCTTGATAACCCCATCCAAAATCCCTTCTACCGTCGCTTGGATCGAAGTGATGGGGGTCTTGATATCATGCGAAAGTTGAGCAATCATCAAGCCCTTTTCTCGTTCGCTTTCTTCCAAGGAATCAAAGGTGGTCTGCAAATCATGGGACATTTCATTGAAAGCTTGGCCTAATTGTTGAAATTCTACAGGGCCTTGAACCTTCAGATTTGAAGGAAAATCCTTGTCCGCTACCCGCTTGGCATGTTCCTTGAGTTTGTCAATGAAGTAAAGACCGGCGATAGGAGAAAGAGACTAATCCCAGCACCGATAAAACTAGCCACGAGAGTCATACCCACTAGGAAATAAATTTCTCTTTCTTCAATTAGCATTCGCTGGATGGCCCAAAAAACCACGATAATCGTTAGGAGTGTTGAAATCACATACCCCACTAAAATATAACTTTTTAACTTCATTGACTACCTCGTGCTTTCTCAATTTTGTAGCCCAAACCCCAAACAGTTTTGATGGTTGGTGTTTCTGCACTGGCATGTTTAGCCAACTCCTGTCGAAGAGCATGAATATGAACATTCAAGGTATTAGTGTCATCCACATAGTCTTCCTGCCAGACCTTTTCATAGAGGTCTGTCTTAGAGAAAACCCGCTCTGGATTGCTGGCTAAAAGCCATAGAAGTTCGAAGGATTTGACGGTCAAATCAAGCGCCACATCTCCGACTTGGACCTCATGGCTACCGTGATTCATCCGTAAATCCCCGAGACTGACGACTTCTGTCTCACCTCCACGATGAAGGCGACGTAAGATATTGTGGACACGCAAAACCAGCTCACGAGGGCTAAAGGGCTTGGCAATAAAGTCATCTGCCCCCAGGCTTAGGCCGTAAATCTTATCCTGCTCACTGGTCTTAGCCGTGATAAAGAGAAAAGGCTGATCTGGAGATTGATACTGAACCTCACTAATCAAATCATAACCATCCATCCGGGGCATCATGATATCTGTAATAATCAAATCAATTGGTTTTCTCTTGAAGATTTCTAAGGCCTCTACTCCATCATGGGCCACCAAAACCTGATATCCTGCCTGAACCAGATAACGTTGATGAATATCTGTGATTTCTACCTCGTCGTCAACGAGTAAAATGGTCTTTCCCATCTGTCTCTCCTTTGAAAAAAACAGTGCTATACCACAATAGTATAACACTATTTTAATCTCTTTACGAACATTCTAAACGATATCTGGATTTTTCATATCCTAGATAGAAAGTCTGTAACTAGACTAGTCATTTTCTTCTTTTTTAGCTTTCAAACCGAGTCCACCTAGAAGTCCGGCCAAAGCTAATCCAAAGAGTCCAAGAGTAGCCATTGATGTTTGGGCTTCACCAGTGTATGGAAGCATGTCTTTTTGGTCTTTCATTTGATCAGCCATCATTGGACTTGATACCTTGTTATTAGATGCCATCTTGTCTTCATCAGACATTTTGCTTGAGGCTGCTTGATCTTGTTTCATTCCTGGTGTTGCCATAGGCTGGCTAGCATTCATGGTTTTGTCCTGCTCTTTGTTAGGCATCATCTTATCCTGACTAACAGCTGGCATTTTAGATTTCATATCATCTTGGTGACTATTCATCATTGGAGCCGGCATAGCTGAATCATTAGAAGATGGGACGAAACCTGACTGCATCGGAATCAGAGACTGATGTCCATTCAAGTTCACTGTCAAATCCTTAGTCGCTACGAGATTGCTCAAATCAGGTTTGCCATCTTTAGCACCATAGACTTTAACAGTAGCCAGATATGTATGAGTTCCGTTAGCTCGAAGTTGCTCCAGCAAGGCCTGACCATCTTTGCCAATCGTATTGCCATTCAAATCCACTTCGTAGAAATATTGGCCTTTAGCCAAGCCTTCAAGTGGCAATAGAGCAGGATTTTTAGCTGTTCCGTTGTCTGACCATGGGGCTTTGTCTGAGGCTTTTAACAAGAGGCGAGTTAACATACCATCTCCACCAAAAGCTTCGTATGGAATAACTTGGTTGACACCAGCCAAGAAAGGTCCAGGAACCTTAGCCTTATCAAGGTAGCTAGCTGGAACATCAATCATGTCTTTGACATTGTTAACAACAGACTCTTTAACCTGATTTGGTGTGGTCAAACCATTCAAATTAACAGTCAAATCTTTAGTCGCTACTAGGTTAGTCAAATCGGCCTTGCCATCTTTCGCACCGTACACTTTAATAGTAGCTTTGTAACTTTGAGTTCCATTTTGTTTCAAGAAGTCAAGAAGCTCTTTATCTGATTTACCTTGAGTACCTGCCAAGTCTACTTTGTAGAAGTAAAGGCCTTTGCCCAATTTCTCTACTGGTGGGAGAGCAGAATTTTTAGCTGAGCCGTTGTCTGACCATGGAGCCTTATCGGATGCTTTCAAGATAAGGCGAGTCAACATGCCGTCACCAGCGAAGAATTCGTATGGAATGACTTGGTTGACACCAGCTGTAAATGGACCTGGGAAATTGGCTTTGTCAAGGTAGCTAGCTGGGAACATCTACTGTGTCTTTAGTATTGTCAGCCACACCTTTTTGCACTTCAGCTGGTGTGGTTAAACCATTCAAATTAACATCCAAATCCTTAGTCGCCACAAGATTTGTTAAGTCAGCTTTGCCGTCTTTCGCACCGTACACTTTAATAGTAGCTTTATAACTTTGAGTGCCGTTTTGTTTTAAGAGGTCAAGTAGCTCTTTGTCAGATTTACCTTGAGTACCTGCCAAGTCTACTTCATAGAAGTAAAGACCTTTGCTCAATTTCTCTACCGGTGGGAGAGCAGGATTTTTAGCCGTTCCATTATCTGACCATGGAGCCTTATCAGAGGATTTCAAGATAAGGCGAGTCAACATCCCGTCACCAGCGAAGAATTCGTATGGAATGACTTGGTTGACACCAGCTGTAAACGGACCAGGAAAATTAGCTTTGTCCAAGTAAGTAGCTGGGACATCTACTGTGTCTTTGGTGTTATCAGCCACACCCTTTTGAACTTCAGCTGGAGTGGTCGCTGGTTGCGCTTCACTGGCTTCGCGGTCTTGTCCAGAAACTGTAGACGTAGGACCTTCCACAGGTTTAACTGCATCTTCTGTTTGTTTCTTAGAGTCAGGTTGTGCTTGCACTTCTTCTTTTGGTACTACTACTGGCTCTTTAGCAGTTTCGTCCGCTTTTTCTGAAGAGCTTGTGGTGTCCACACTTGCTTTAGGTGTTGGAATAGACTGTTCTGAAGGAAGAGCTACATCGACTGCTTTTTTGAGAACCTCTGCTGGTAAGTCGCCCTTTTCACTCACCGAGGCGTCGTTTGGCACGACTTGAGCAGGAGTCGGATTGACGACATCAGCACGTGCAGAACTTGGTTGACCGACTAGGACAAAGAAGCCACTAGCCACAACAACTGAAGCAACACCTACACTGAGGCGGCGAATAGACCAACGAGTATATCTCTGATTTGGATTGAATTTCATAGGATTCTCCTTAGAGTTTTCTTTTTTTGATGACTCTAGTATAATCTCCTAAAATTAAAAAGGATTAAGAAAAAGTTAAAATTTTTTTCTTAAATCCTTCTTATAAAAATACTTATATTGACTCAATAGTCACTAGAAAAAAGAATGGTCATTTCTCTTTTAATCATTGAGGTGTGCTAGATTATCCAAATACTGGTTATTGATTACTGCCATCATATAGCCATCAGCTTTCAATAGATCATTCGGCCCAAATTGAACGTCTAGAGGAGCATTTTCATAGTCACGAAAACCAAGAATATTGAGATTGTATTGTCCTCGAAGGTCAAGTTCACTTAGACTCTTACCTGCCCACGATTGTGGAATTTTCATCTCAACAATAGAAACATTTTTGTCCAACTGAAAAACATCAACGCTGTTATTAAATAAAATAGTCTGTGCCAATGAGCGCCCCATTTCAAACTCTGGTGAGATGACTGAATCTGCGCCAATTTTTTCAAGGACTTTTTTTGCTGTATGGCTTTTAACCTTAGCAATAACAGTTGGTACTCCTAGACTCTTGCAATGCATGACTGCAAGCACACTAGATTCTAAATTTTCCCCAGTTGCCACCACAACTGTATCGCAGGTATCAATTCCTGCCGAGAGCAAGAGCTCTTCATCTGTTATATCTCCAACAACTCCACGTACCAAGACAGGTTCGAACTGATTGATTCGCTCCTCATGGTCGTCAATGGCGATTATATTTATATCATGCTGAGCGAGAGCAGTAAGTACACTACTCCCAAAAATACCCAAACCTAAAATTCCAATTGTCCGATCTGACATAGTTTATCCTTTCTTATCCTATCGTAATATCTGCTTTCATATAGTGGATCATATCTTTCTTATCTGGTTGATACTCAGCCAAACTAACTAATAGAGTCAGTGGCCCAATTCGTCCGATAAACATCAGTAGCATGATAATGCTAAGAGCTAATCTGCCTAACTCTGGTGTCAAATTTGCAGTTACTCCGACCGTAGCAAGAGCTGAAATTGTCTCGAACATGATGTAGATAAAGCGCGGATTCCCCTCTGCGGTTACCCCTAACAGGATCAAGCCCAGCAAGAAAGTTAGCAAGAAGATAATAAAGACACTGAATGATTTTTGGACTGTCCGAGGTAAAATTGTTCTTCGAGCTACATTGGCATGAGGCAAGCCTAAAAGCTCACTGCGTGCAAATACTAATAATACAAAGAAGGTTGTGATTTTAAGCCCCCCGGCTGTTCCACCAGGCGCCCCACCGAGAAACATTTGTAAGATATAAATCAGCAAAGTAACAGGCCGAGCCTGGGTAAAATCAATAGAAGCAAAACCCGCCGTTCTCATGCTAACTGTTTGGAAAAAACTGACTAGCAATTTATCAGGGATGCTGAGATTTCCAATCGTTCCCGGATTGTTCCACTCGATCAAGAGGGTTGAAACTGTTCCAGTAAATAAAATTCCTGCTGTCAAGAAGAGAACCAACTTGGTATGAAAGCGAAGCCGACGTTTTTTCTTGCTCAACTGCGTGGCCAGGTCAAACCAAACCATAAACCCTAGACCACCTGTGATGATCAAAGCAGCAAGCACTAGATTAATCAAAGGATCAGTTTGAAAAGCTACTAAACTTGTACTTCCAAAATTATCAAAACCAGCATTACAGAAAGCTGAAATAGCTACGAAAGATAGAGGTGAAAAATCCCTCGGCCCCAACCAAATTCCGGAACAAAACGAAAACTTAACAGGAAGGCTCCGAGTCCTTCAACGATAAAAGTCGTCAAGAAAATCGAACGTATGAAAACCATTAAAGACTGAGTTTCTCCATAACTAAAGCTCTCCAGAATTGTTTCACGGCTACGAAGACTTAGCTTTTGCTTGCTTTGAATATAAAAGACCCCTATAAAGGTCATGAGACCCAAACCACCAATCTGGATCAAAAACATACAGATTAACTGACCCCAGATGTTATATGTGGTAGCTACTGGTTGAGTAAAGAGTCCTGTCACACAGACCATGGATACTGCTGTAAAGAGATGGTCGAAATAGGTCGCTTGGGAGCTTGTTGCTTGCACAAATGGCAGACTCAAAAGAAGAGAGCCTGCGAAAATAACCAAAGCAAAACTTAAAAAAATTCGACGAGCAGGTGATAAACGCCCCAAGGTCGTGTTTATTTTTTCCGAAAATGATTTGAATAACATAGCTACATTGTACCATAAAACAGTTAAAGCAGTCACATATGACTAACAATTTCAAGACAGAGTTCTAAGGCCTTGTCAAAAGCTTCTGCGCCCCAATCGCGCTGGTCATAGTTATCAAAATCTGCCAATGAATCAGCCGTGAACAGCAACTCACCCCAAACGACCCCTCGAAGCTGGGCAACTGCTGCCAGTGCCGAACACTCCATCTCCACAACTGCACAGCCTTCTTCCTTACGATAGGCCACTTTTTCAGCTGTTTCTCGGTAAAAACCATCTGTCGACCAAGTCATAACCTCTTCATAAGGAATGCCTAGTTGTTCCAAGACCTGCTCGATAGCAGAAATCGCTTCTACATGAACATCCATATAACGAGAAGGTGACGCATAATGGTAACTAGTTCCTTCATCACGCAGGGCCCGGACTGGAACCAGAAAGGCATTTTCTTCTATATTCGTTAACACGCCACAAGTGCCAGTAGAGATGATTTTCTCCACACCGTAGCCAATCAACCAATCCATAAACTGAGCTGCAGGAGCAGAACCGACAGGAGCTTGGGCTAGACAAACTTTTTCGCCTTTGTAGTCTATGACATAAACTGGATAGGTTTTAGTGGCAGAAACAAACTCCCCTACGCACTCTGCTTCTATTTCCTGAGCATAGCGGTCAATCTCTTCTTCCAAAAATGCATAGATGCACTTCTTTGGTAACTGTAAATCCAAGCCTTCGTGATTCGGCATAATGACTGCCTGAGGATTATCATCAAACTCTAAAATAGGAATAGCGTGTTTTTGAATCATAGAGCACCTCCTCTAAATTTGTACTATTATAACAAAAGCTAAACGAAAGTCAAGACTGGAGGCTAAGTCAAATCAGAAAAACTTATCTTAAGTAGGAAACAACAATTAAATGCTTTTTCCTCTACTAACAAAATTGCTAAAACTTAGGAATTAGTTTATAATAGATTGAATTTGAAAAAGGGAGAAATCTTATGAAATTCTATTCATATGACTATGTTCTCAGTCAGATCAGTCAACAGGATTGGGACCATGATTATTGTGTCGACGCTCTTAGTGATTGTGACTGGATTCTTTGCATTTAAGGCTTTCAAAGATAAAAGAGGGAGTAAGTTCCGTGAATTATCGCTCATTTCTATTTTGACGTTAATTGCTTTTGTATTGATTAGCATTACGAATCTTCAAAACAACCAATCCAATGATAATCAATTTCGTAGTTCCTTACACTTCATCGAAATTGTATCAAAAAGAGTTAGGTGTTGATAAGAAAAATGTTTATGTCAACACATCAGCAGTGACTGATGGGGCGATTATTAAAGTAGGTGACAATTTTTATCGTGCCATTAGTGGGACTGACCAAGATAGCTATTTATTAGAAAAGATGGAACTGTATAAATCCGATGTTGAACTCGTGGAGGTTGAAAAATGATAAGCTTTTTTGCTACAATTGCAATTAAATTAGCCTTGGGGCTACTTTCTCTTGTTTTTGTTATTAACGTAACAGGTAAAGGAAATTTAGCACCAAGTTCTGCAGTAGATCAAATCCAGAACTTTGTTCTCGGGGGTATTATCGGTGGGGTTATCTACAATAGTTCTATCACCATCATCCAATACATTGTTATCCTTATCATCTGGACTATTCTCATCCTGCTCCTTAAATGGTTGAATACCAATATTTCCTTTTTCAAACACTTAATTGACGGGAAACCAACTATTATCATAAAAAATGGAACATTAGATCCTGAAGCCTGTCGTTCAAAAGGTCTAGCTGCAGCTGATGTTGCTCTGAAATTGCGCGCTCAAGGAATTTTCCAATTGAAGGATGTCAAGAGAGCTGTGATTGAGCAAAACGGACAGCTGATTGTCGTAAGAATGGGTGACGAAAATCCTAAGTACCCAGTGATTACAGATGGTGTTGTCCAAGTTGAAATCTTAGAAACCATTGGCAAATCCGAGGAATGGCTAACTGAGAAATTGAAAGAAAAAGGTTTCGAAGAAGTCTCAAATATCTTTATCGCTGAATATGATAAAGGTCAATTGAATGTTGTAACCTATTAAAAAAATAAACTGATGCTTTTCGTATCAGTTTTTTGCTTTTTAGTATAAAAGGGTGTATACTTAAACTTAATATCTAATGTAATTTAGATATACAAAAAAATTAACGGGGTATCCCCATGTCAATCGAAAAAAATTCAACAGCTAAAGGTTCTGTTAAAGAAGGTTTTGGTAAACTAACTGGCGATACAAAAACTCAAGCAGAAGGAGCTGCAGAAAAAGTAGCTTCAAAAGCTAAAGAAGTTGCTGAAGATGCTAAAGAAGCTGTCGAAGGTGCAGTATCTGGCGTAAAAAACATCTTTAAAAAAGACGGAGAATAATTCTTTTTCGTCCTAATAACATAAGAAAATCTCCCTTCTCTTTCGAGAAAGGAGATTTTCTTTTATGGTAGTCCACCAGAGGCCACCATTCCCTTGAGGTCCACCTCCACCAGGCATCGAATTGACAATCTCAGTTTGTTTTTCACCATTGAGATAGATGTCTCCGCCTGTGTAAGTCGCTGTTCCATCAAAGTCAAAACCAGTTTGACCAGTCATTTTGATAGTTCCTCCAGTAACTGTAATGTTTCCATTTGAGTCAATTGGATCGTGTCTCCCTTGACCAACTTCAACGGTCAAAGTTCCCACCATTCATAGTAAAGAAGATTTCACTTTGTTGGGCGTTTTTGTTGGCTGCATTGACACCATCATCTGTTGAGTAGATGGTGATGTCTCCCACCGTTGATAGTGATTGACTTACCTTCAAGCCCTTCTGTAGAATTCTTAACGGTATAGGTACCGCTATCAATAACCAAATCACCTGATGCGTGGATACCATCGTCCCCTGCAGTAACAGTGATGGTATTATCAGAGAGATACATGGTTCCTACAGATGTATCCTCATCATTGTCGACCTTAACTCCGTCTTTCCTTGGCATCGATAGTCATGGTTGTGCCAGTAATGTTGAGTTCATCATTGACATTAAAGGCATCTCCAACTGCTGTGATGTTGTAGGTTCCACCTGTGATGTGAAGCGTATCATTTGCTTTAATACCATTATTTTTCTTGCCATCTACATTGAGAGTTCCTTTACCATTGATGGTCAAGTTCACTTTAGAGAATAGGGCCGCGTCTGCCTTTTCGTCACTATTTGAAGCTGAATCTGACAGGTTATTGGTTGTGCCGTCTGCTAGAGTTAGGTAAACATGACCAGCTGATGCTGCAGAAATAGCTGCATTGGTATTGGTCATGGTGACGCCATTTAGAACAATGTGTACATCATCAGTCTTTTCAGCTTCAATTTTGATTTGAACTCCGTCGGATTGACCAGATATGACATAGGTTCCTGCCTTGGAGATTGTAACGGTAGATCCTGATACGGCAACTCCGTCACCTGATACCTTCGCCGTTGTTCCTGACAGAGTTACAGTTGCTGCTGTCTTTTCATCATAAGAAGTATCATAGTCCTTGTCTGTAAAATAGCTAGTTTTCTTAGCTTCTGTAGTTGATGTCGTTTTCGTTGTCGCAGTATTGCTAGCTGTTGTATTTGAAGTTGACTGGGTACAAGCTGTTACTAGTGCTAGAGTTGCTATACTCGTTAATAAGAAGGTCCATTTTTTTGCTTTCATGCTCGTTTCCTCGACTTTCATTTTACATGCTCTTAGTCTACGTGACTTTCCTAAAATAAGCCTAAACTTTTTCTGAAAGTTTTCTTAAGTTTAGTTTCAATTAAGTTAAATTTAACAAAAGTTTTAGATAAACTCTTTAAAATCCTAGACAAACAAGCTCGTCCTTGTTTAAAAATAGTATAACCTAAGATTAGAGGAGAAGACTTATGAAACCAATCGAAACAACTTTTAAACGGATTGAAACCAAATATGTTGTCTCCAAAGAAATATTAGACAAACTGATTCAAGATTTAAAGGAATATTTAGTAGAAGACGACTATCCAATTTCAACAATATCAAATATCTACTTTGACACAGAAGACTTTGATATTCTCCAAGATGAGCATCTTGGAGTCAAACGAAAAGAAAAGGTACGGATGCGGACCTATCTCAGCCAACCTAAAATAGATAGTCAAGTTTTTTTAGAAATCAAAACAAAGGACCAAGAAGGGGTTGGTCGCAAATACCGACTACTCTCAACTCCTAGTTTCCATCATCAATTTCATAACCAAAGGGCACTTGGATTCTAGCATTACTGATACAGTCGTCATTGAAAAAGTGAAAAAACTTCAGCGTGATTACAAATTCGCCATCAAGCCTCGTATGTACATCTACTACGATCGTTATTCATTAAAGGAAAAGAAATCTATTGAGGGTTGCCACTATAACAAAATCCGTATCACCATTGACCAAAATCTAGTCTATAGAGATGAAACTGTCAGTCTCTTCGCAGGAAATCACGGAGCTCCTCTCTTAGATAACAGCACTGTGATTATGGAGATCAAGGCCCCGGGGAACAAGCCACAGTGGTTGCAGGACATCCTAGACAAGTATGATTTGATGGAACACAAATTTTCAAAATACAGTTGTGCTTACCACAAATCTCAAGGACTACCTTATACACCACGTCCCAGTATAGAAAGCGCAGGTACCGCTTATGCTTAATCTATTTAATTCCATTTTCAACAACACCACTGCAAGTGCAGATCCCTTTCAACTACTGTTGGCACTTCTAGTCAGTCTAGTCCTCGGTTTGGCACTTACTTGGACTTACAAATATCGAACCCTCTACACCAGAGAATTCGCTATCAGCTTGACCTTGCTTCCCTGCCTCATGACCTTGGTTATTTTTCTGGTCAATGGGAGCTTGGGCACCTCAATTGCTGTAGCCGGAACCTTTAGTTTGATTCGTTTCCGTTCAGCAACGAGTGGATCACGAGAACTGATTGCCATATTCCTTGCCATGATTATCGGTTTGGCTTGCGGAACAGGTTATCTCTTCTTGGCTATTCTCTTTACACTCTTTATCTTGGGAGTTTGGTTCCTTTTAGAAAATCAACAGATCAAAACTGACAATCAACGCCGTAGACTTTTGACAATCACGGTAGCCAATCAGGACAAGGTACAGGAAATTATCCAATCATCTCTTAACCAATTCTGCTCAGAAGTTGACATGATTACAATTAATAGCACTAACGCAGGTGATAATCTAACAATCGTCTATGAAGTCGAGCTAAAATCTGATACCGATGACTTCCAAGTCGCTAGCTATCTTACACGCAACATTGCTGAATGCGATGTGGCTCTCACTAAAAAAGCTAAAAAGAGAAAAAATCTCTAGCAAAAAAGAACAGCATTTCGCTGTTCTTTTAATTTTCTTTGACTGGAATTTCTTTGATAACTCGTGCTGGGTTGCCTGCCAGTACTACATTATCACCAAAAGATTTAGTAATGACAGCTCCTGCTCCTGCAACAACGTTATCACCTAGTGTAACACCTGGAAGGACAATAACCCCTCCACCTGCCCAGAAGTTCTTACCAATCGTAATGGGTTTCCCAAATTCTAAACCTGAATTTCGTTCATCTGGATCCAGCGGATGAAGGGGTGTTAAAAATTGGCAGTTAGGACCAATCATAGCATTGTCGCCAATGGTAATAGGACAAACATCCAACATGGTCAGATTCCAATTGGAATAGAAATTTTCTCCCAAATGAATATTGACACCATAATCCACTACCAAACGAGTATTGACATAGAGGTTTTCACCAGTTGAACCAAACCAGCCTTTGATGATTTCCATGCCTTTTACTGGATCGACTTCTTCATTAAAAGAAGCTTGCTTTTGTCGTGCTGTTTGTGCTAGAGCACGAAGTTCTGGATCGAACGGGCGATAGGGTTCTCCCGCAATCATTTTTTGGTATTCACTTTTCATATCTTGATATCCTTGTTTATTTTACAAGATTGTAGCATAGTTCTATCCTTAAAACAAGCAGCAAAGAGATAAAAAAACTAGTACATCTTTGGATGTACTAGTTTTTAATTAGAAAGGTGACTTTCTCACTACTCTACAGAGTTGATTAGTCTTCTTTCTTTTTACGAGCGATAAGTCCAAATCCACTCAAGACACCTACTAAACCAAGGGCAGCTAGGCTAGCATGATCTTCAGTACCAGTATTTGGCAATTGGTCAGTTGTCCAAACTACCTCTTCAGCTACTGGTGCTGATTTTTCTTGAACTGGTGCTGGCACTGGATCTGGCGTTGGCACTGGATCTGGCGTTGGCACTGGATCTGGCGTTGGCACTGGATCTGGTGTTGGCACTGGATCTGGCGTTGGCACTGGATCTGGCGTTGGTACTGGATCTGGTGTTGGCACTGGATCTGGCGTTGGCACTGGATCTGGTGTTGGTACTGGATCTGGTGTTGGTACTGGATCTGGCGTTGGCACTGGATCTGGTGTTACCACTTTCTTGTAGATGTGTTGTGTATTACCATTTTCATCAACAATCGTCTTGACAAATTCATAACCTGGAATATCTTTCTTAGGTTGCTCACCATCTTCTGTTGGATAACCAGGGATTTCTTTTCCTTCCTCATCAACGTGAGTAGTTACTAATTTTTCATAGACATGTTGTGTATCACCATTAGGCAATTTCTTAGTTTCAACGAAACGATAACCTGGAATCTCAGCTTTAGGTCGTTCACCATCCATTGTTGGGTATCCTGGAATTTCTTTACCTTCTTTGTCTACAAATGTAGTCACAGGTGTTACTGTTGGTGTATATGTCGCAAGAAGCTTTTTGTTCCGTTCATATCTTCACGAACAACTGTCACTGATGGAGCCGTTCCAGTAAATTCTGGTTCTGGTTTAAAGGTTACTGTTCCATCTGGAGCTACCGTATAAGTACCAACTCCTTCAATTGTCTTAGTTGTTGAGCCATCTTCGAATGTTGCTGGAACATTATCATTCATAGGAACACGGCTATCGCCTTCCTTGAAGACTGGTTTACCAGATTGCTCTTGACCTTTTGGACCAATTGTTGTTGCTGGTTCACCTGTAGGAGTTACTGGTGTTACTGTTGGTGTGTACTTAGCTTGTACTGGTGTACCATTCTTATCTACACGTTTAACAGTTACGCCTGTTCCTGTTCCTGTGAATGATTTTTCTGGTACGAAGGTAACCGTTCCGTCTGGAGCTACAGTGTATGTTCCTTCACCTGGAATTGTCTTAGTTGTTGATCCATCATCAAATGTTGCTGGCGTATCATCATCCATTGGTACACTTGGGTTACCTTCTGTAAAGTTTGGTTTACCTGTTTGTGTTTGACCTTGGATATCAGTAGATGTTGTTGGATCCGCTGTTGGCACAACTGGAGTAATCTTAGGTGTGTATGTTGTTTCAGCCGGAGTGCCGTTGGCATCTTTAGCTTGAACTTTAACCGGAACTACTTCACCTGAGTAAGACTTATCAGTTGGTGTAAAGGTTACAACACCTGTTTCTTTATCAACTGTGAAAGTACCGATTTCTTTCCCTTCTGGTGATTTAGCAACTACTGATGCAGCTGGTTGACCGTTTTCATCAAGGAGAGTAATGGTATCCTTGTCGATTGGTGCTACTGGATCACCTTCTGTAAAGGCTACTGTACCAGTTTGAACTACACCTTGAGGTGCTTCTGATTCAGCTGGTGTTGCGGTTGGTGTTACTGGTGTTACTGTTGGTGTGTACTTAGCTGTTACAGGTGTACCATTCTTATCTACACGTTTAACAGTTACTCCTGTTCCTTTACCTGTGAATGATTTCTCTGGCACGAAAGTAACTGTTCCATCTGGAGCTACTGTGTATGTACCTTCTCCTTCAACTGTCTTAGTTGTTGAGCCATCTTCAAATGTTGCTGGAACATCATCATCCATTGGTACACTTGGGTTACCTTCTGTGAAGTTTGGTTTACCTGTTTGTGTTTGACCTTGTTTGTCAGTTGATGTTACATCTTCAGCTGTTGGTGTTACCGGTGTTACTGTTGGTGTATATGTCGCAGAAGCTTTTGTTCCGTTCTTATCTTCGCGGACAACTGTCACAGATGGTGCAGTTCCAACGAATGATTTTTCTGGGACAAATGTTACTGTTCCATCTGGTGCTACTGTGTATGTACCAACACCTTCTACTGTCTTAGTTGTTGATCCATCATCAAATGTTGCTGGAACATCTTCGTTGATTGGTACACGGCTATCACCTTCAGTAAATTCAGGTTTACCTGTTTGGGTTGCACCTTGAATATCTGTTGTTTCTGCTGGTGTTGCAGTTGGTTTAACAGGAGTTACTGTTGGGGTATATGTCGCAGAAGCTTTTGTTCCGTTCTTATCTTCACGGACAACTGTCACAGATGGTGCAGTTCCAACGAATGATTTTTCTGGGACAAATGTTACTGTTCCATCTGGTGCTACTGTATATGTACCAACACCTTCTACTGTCTTAGTTGTTGATCCATCATCAAATGTTGCTGGAACATCTTCGTTGATTGGTACACGGCTATCACCTTCAGTAAATTCAGGTTTACCTGTTTGGGTTGCACCTTGAATATCTGTTGTTTCTGCTGGTGTTGCAGTTGGTTTAACAGGAGTTACTGTTGGGGTATATGTTGCAGAGGCTTTTGTTCCGTTCTTATCTTCACGGACAACTGTCACTGCTGGTGCAGTTCCAACGAATGATTTTTCTGGTATAAATGTTACTGTTCCATCTGGGGCTACTGTGTATGTACCAACTCCCTCAACTGTCTTAGTTGTTGATCCATCATCAAATGTTGCTGGAACATCTTCGTTGATTGGAACAGTCTTCTCAACACCGTTAACTTCAACTGTACCACCCTTGAATTCAGGCTTTACCTGTTTGGGTTGCACCTTGAATATCTGTTGTTTCTGCTGGTGTTGCGGTTGGTGTTACTCCTACAACTGTTGGTGTGTATGTCGCAGAAGCTTTTGTTCCGTTCTTATCTTCACGGACAACTGTCACTGCTGGGGCAGTTCCTACAAAGTTTGGTTCTGGAACGAATGTTACTGTACCATCTGCTGCAACTGTAAATTTACCAACACCTTCAACATTCTTAGTTGTTGAACCATCGTCAAATGTTGCTGGAACATCTTCGTTGATTGGAACAGTCTTCTCAACACCGTTAACTTCAACTGTACCACCCTTGAATTCAGGCTTACCTGTTTGGGTTGCACCTTGAATATCTGTTGTTTCTGCTGGTGTTGCGGTTGGTGTTACTCCTACAACTGTTGGTGTGTATGTCGCAGAAGCTTTTGTTCCGTTCTTATCTTCACGGACAACTGTCACTGCTGGGGCAGTTCCTACAAAGTTTGGTTCTGGAACGAATGTTACTGTACCATCTGCTGCAACTGTAAATTTACCAACACCTTCAACATTCTTAGTTGTTGAACCATCGTCAAATGTTGCTGGAACATCTTCGTTGATTGGAACAGTCTTCTCAACACCGTTAACTTCAACTGTACCACCCTTGAATTCAGGCTTACCTGTTTGAGTTGCACCTTGAATATCTGTTGTTTCAGCTGGTGTTGCGGTTGGTGTTACTCCTACAACTGTTGGTGTGTATGTCGCAGAAGCTTTTGTTCCGTTCTTATCTTCACGGACAACTGTCACTGCTGGGGCAGTTCCTACAAAGTTTGGTTCTGGAACGAATGTTACTGTTCCATCTGCTGCAACTGTAAATTTACCAACACCTTCAACATTCTTAGTTGTTGAACCATCGTCAAATGTTGCTGGAACATCTTCGTTGATTGGAACAGTCTTCTCAACACCGTTAACTTCAACTGTACCACCCTTGAATTCAGGCTTACCTGTTTGAGTTGCACCTTGAATATCTGTTGTTTCAGCTGGTGTTGCGGTTGGTGTTACTCCTACAACTGTTGGTGTGTATGTCGCAGAAGCTTTTGTTCCGTTCTTATCTTCACGGACAACTGTCACTGCTGGGGCAGTTCCTACAAAGTTTGGTTCTGGAACGAATGTTACTATTCCATCTGCTGCAACTGTAAATTTACCAACACCTTCAACAGTCTTAGTTGTTGAACCATCGTCAAATGTTGCTGGAACATCTTCGTTGATTGGAACAGTCTTCTCAACACCGTTAACTTCAACTGTACCACCCTTGAATTCAGGCTTACCTGTTTGAGTTGCACCTTGGATGTCTTTTGTTTCTGCTGGTGTTGCGGTTGGTGTTACTCCTACAACTGTTGGTGTGTATGTCGCAGAAGCTTTTGTTCCGTTCTTATCTTCACGGACAACTGTCACTGCTGGGGCAGTTCCTACAAAGTTTGGTTCTGGAACGAATGTTACTGTACCATCTGCTGCAACTGTAAATTTACCAACACCTTCAACATTCTTAGTTGTTGAACCATCGTCAAATGTTGCTGGAACATCTTCGTTGATTGGAACAGTCTTCTCAACACCGTTAACTTCAACTGTACCACCCTTGAATTCAGGCTTACCTGTTTGAGTTGCACCTTGAATATCTTTTGTTTCAGCTGGTGTTGCGGTTGGTGTTACTCCTACAACAGTTGGGGTGTACTTAGCTGTAGCAGTCTTAATGTACTCTTTTTGAATCTGACCGTCTTTATTTCGTCCAACTGGCGCTGACAATGTAACTTCCACACCTTTGGCTGTACCAGTAAAAGCTTGGTTCTGGAGTGAAGGTTACTTCTCCAGTTGAAGGATTAATAGTGTAAGTCCCTTCTCCTGCTACTGTTACAGATGTCGCATCAATAGTACGACCTGTTGCTGGGTCTACCAACTTAGCAGGATAGTCCGCGCTTGGAGCAATAGCAATTTTATCACCAGCTGAGTTAGAAGCTGTTGTATTAAAGGTAGGTGTTTCTTTTTTGAGTTGCACCTTGAATATCTTTAGAAGTCTTGTCAACCCCTTCAATGTCAATCAGGTGTTACAGTAGGAACATATTGACCATCCATAGTATTTAATTGGCCATTCACATTAGGTTCTTGGTCTGAGAATTTTGTTGACCAACCAGTATCATAGCCATTATTATCTGAACGACGGATAGAGATACCATCAGCTGTTCCTAGGAAGTTGTCCTCAGGAATAAACTCAACATCTACATCTTTACCCTTAGCAGTAATCTTGTACTTACCTTGTCCTTGAACGACGTAGTAACCGTCTGCGTTAAAGGGTTGCGCAGTTGCCATCTTTGTCAACGATGTATGGTTCTACAGTTTCATCAATAACAGCATTAGAATCACGTTCAAACTTGTGTTCTCCACGTGCTGTAAAAGTACTGTTGCCGTTTGTTTGGTACCTTGAGAGTACTTGTTTCCTTAAATTCTCCTTTTTGGTGGGTGGGTGATTTGAGTCTTGAAGTCTTCTACTTCACCTGAGAAAGTATGCCAGTTGGACTTTCGATCTCGTTCGCTTTCTTAGCGATACGAACACGAGCACCTAACTCTTTAACGCTTGGGTCGACGTAAGTCTTGCTGTTTGCAAAGGTCAACTCAACAGTGCCATCTTGTGTGATTGTGGCGAGATTTGAACGTTCATCCTCATCAATTTACCATTTTGGTTAAAGTCTACCCAACCATAGATATGTGCTTCTGAAGCTCCATCCGTATGAGCTTGAACTGACATCTTGTAGTTGCCTGGTTTGGTACGGTCCATCTTGATCATCTCATTGGTTGTCCCTTTGAGGTTATCTGGAAGCAATTGATCAATTCCTTCATCGGCCGTAGTTGACTTATCATCACCGAACCAGTCTTGAGTAGTGTTTTCATCCATATCTGGGCTTACGCTACCAAGATACGGTTGATTTACTTTAGCTCCAGTAACACCGTCAACAGTTGCAATAGTATGGACTGCGTTACCATATGACTCAGGAGCATCCCCTTCATCAAGTGGGAAGAATCCTAGCATAGCAGACTGTTTACCACCTGAAGCGATATAAAGCCCCACTTCAGATGCTCCACGTGTCATCACGAGTGGAACTGTTCTATTTCCTTCAGAAATGTTTGGTCCAAAGATACCGGTTCCTAGACCACCCGTAACTTTGTCAGGATTTCCAAAGTACTTCCAAGCTACTGGTTTCTTTTCTGGTCCAACTTCAGTAGAATCACGAAGTTGTCTTAGGTTAATGTTATTATATTTAGGTGTAGGTCCCAAAAGGTTTTCTGCATCTTGTGGTTGATAAGGTACAGAGGTGGCTGGTCTGTTAAACTTCTTCCATTCCCCAATGTGCTGCCAACCTTGTCCGTTGGTAGTGAACATAACAAATTCACCAGGGTTAGCAGACTCGCCATCAGCCATGACAACAGCTGGCTTCACTGTCTTGCCACGGAAGGTTGCAGAGATTTCAAATTGAACCCCAATATTCCCACCATTATATGCAGAAGCCATGGTCGTCCTCTTGTTTTTGGTATCAACTTTTTCTAGTTTGATTTCACTCCAACGAGTTTGGGCATCAGCGATAATGTCGGCTTCTTTTCCTTCATTATAATATTGCTTAGCAATTGGTGAAGTAACTTTACTTACATAGCCATTTTTTGCATTTGGATCATAGGTTGCTTTTTCAGCTTCTGTAGCCCCTTGTTCTTCCATCCGTTTTTTATAGATTTCAGTCGCTTGGAATGGTTTCAAGGATTTGACTTTTACAGTGACTACATAACCAGGCATAATTTCCTTAGTATAGGTAGCCCCAACTTGAAGTGCTAAACTCTCTGTTAACTCATTTGGTTTAAGTTCATCTTTAGCTACCTGGATTATTTTTGCTCCTGTCCAGTTGGCTACATCTCCAAAGTCCAACCAAGTAATCTGGCTAGTCATAGATTTGGGATCAATATCTGTTGTAAAGCCAGGTTTTTCAACTTTTGGAGTTGAAGTTGCGTCTTCAACATCATCCGCGATCAAGTTAGGATCGTTGGCGTCACCAAGAGCACGACGAGAACGGCGTTTAGAGCGTTCTCAGACGCTGGAGCTTCTGTACCTGCAGCGGTAATTTCTTCTTTCTTATCTGCTTGCGCTGGGGCAGCAGGTGCCACAACTGGAGCTTTTTCTTCAACAGGAGCTGTTGTAGTTGGTGCTGTTTCTGTAGGAGTTACAGGAGCTTCAGCTTTATCAGTTGTCGCTGGAGTTGTTTTTTCTGCAGGAACTACAGGAGCTGCATCTGCTTGATAAGTTACTTCTGTAGTAGGTGCTGCTTCTGTAGTTTCAGGAGTTTCTGCCTTGTCAATTTCTGTTGTAGCTACAACTCCTTCAGTTTTTTTATCCTCTACAGCTTCATCCGCACTAACGTTTGCAGCTGTACCGAGCATAACTAAAGTTCCGAGAAGGACCGAGCAAACTCCGACGTTTAGTTTACGAATCGAAAATCGACTGATACGATCGTTAAACAAATCATTTTTCACGATATTACCTCCAATATCCTGTCCAGGATTGAATATATTGTTATATTTTATGCGTTGTTTTTTATGAATACACAAACAACCACTCTACATTTTAGCATTCATGTAAGTAAAACTCAACGAATTATGCTTAATATTTTAAAAAAGAATATTTATACTTCGAAGTCTCAAAATATTATTTTTTTTTGCATGTTTTATGCAGTTTTATTCAATGTTTTTACCCGGAAAAAGAGGGAGTCCCCCTCTTTTTCATTTCAAGTAAATATTCTATTCGTTTACTTCAACTTGAGCCTCTACAATAAGATTTGTTTCTTCATCTTCTTGAGACGGTTCAAGGTAAACTTCTTCATTAACAGCTTTTGGTTCAAGGTTACGGTAGCGAGCCATACCAGTACCTGCTGGGATGATCTTACCGATGATGACATTTTCCTTAAGTCCAAGGAGATGGTCCTTCTTACCACGGATAGCCGCGTCTGTAAGGACACGAGTTGTTTCCTGGAAGGAAGCAGCTGACAAGAAGCTGTTTGTTTCAAGTGAGGCTTTAGTGATTCCCATAAGAACTGGGCGACCAGTCGCTGGAACTCCACCTGAGATAAGGACATCCTTGTTGGCATCAGTAAAGTCGTTAATATCCATAAGAGTACCCATGAGAAGATCTGTATCACCTGGATCCATGACACGGACTTTACGAATCATTTGACGAACCATTACCTCGATGTGTTTGTCACCGATTTCTACCCTTAGCTACAGTAAACTTTTTGTACTTCACCAAGGAGGTATGTTTCTACTGACAAGACATCACGAACAGCAAGGAGACGTTTTTGGTTGGATAGAACCTTCTGTCAATGCTGCACCACGAGATACTTGATCACCAACTTCTACACGCATACGAGCGGTAAATGGTACCACGTATTCGCCTTCACCAGTTTCACCCTTGACAAAGACTTTCTTGGTACGAGTTGAAGCATCTTCTTCGATAGCGGTAACTTGTCCTTTGACCTCTGTGATAACCGCTTCCCCTTTTGGATTGCGGGCTTCAAAGATTTCTTGGACACGAGGAAGACCTTGCGTGATATCTGTATTTGAGGCAACCCCACCCGTGTGGAAGGTACGCATTGTAAGCTGTGTACCAGGTTCCCCGATAGATTGGGCAGCAATCGTTCCGACTGCTTCACCAACTTCAACCGCATCACCAGTCGCCAAGTTGATACCGTAACAGTGACGGCAGACACCATGACGGGTGTTACATGTAAATGCTGAACGAATCGTTACTTCTTCAACACCAGCGTTAACGATTTCGCGCGCCTTGTCTTCAGTAATCAATTCATTAGCACCGATAAGGACTGCACCTGTCTCTGGATGTTTAACAGTTTTCTTAGTGTAACGACCATTGAGACGTTCTTCAAGAGACTCAATCATCTCTTTACCTTCAGTGATAGAGCGGATTAAGAGACCACGGTCAGTTCCACAGTCATCCTCACGGATGATAACGTCTTGGGCAACGTCAACCAAACGACGAGTCAAGTAACCTGAGTCGGCTGTCTTAAGGGCCGTATCGGTCATACCTTTACGGGCACCGTGAGTTGAGAAGAACATTTCGAGTACTGACAAACCTTCGCGGAAGTTTGAAAGGATTGGCAATTCCATGATACGTCCATTCGGAGCAGCCATCAGACCACGCATACCGGCAAGCTGTGAGAAGTTTGAGATGTTACCACGGGCTCCAGAATCCATCATCATAACGATTGGGTTCTTAGGATCTTGGTTGGCAACCAAACGTTTCTCTAATTTTTCACGGGCTGCACGCCATTCAGCTGTAACAGCATTGTAGCGTTCGTCGTCCGTAATCATACCACGGCGGAATTGTTTAGTGATTTGGTCCACACGTTTGTGTGATTCTTCGATGATTTCAGCCTTGTCTTCAACGACTGGAATATCGGCAATACCTACCGTTAAACCTGCTAGGGTTGAATGGTGGTAACCGAGATTCTTCATACGGTCAAGAAGAGCAGACGTTTCTGTTGTACGGAAACGTTTGAAGATTTCAGCGATGATATTACCAAGGTTTTTCTTCTTGAATGGTGGGTTGAGTTCAAGTTCATTAATAGCTTCCTTGATATTTCCACCTAGCGGTAAGAAGTATTTAGCAGGAACACCTTCTGTCAAGTTTGTGTTAGTTGGTTCTTGCAAGTATGGCAAGCCTTCAGGCATGATATCATTGAAGAGGATTTTACCTACAGTTGTAAGCAAGATTTGTGTTTTTGCTCTTCTGTCCATGGTTTGTTAAGGCTATCTGTTGCAATACCAACACGAGAGTGGAGGTGAACATAACCATTACGGTAAGCCATAACAGCTTCGTCACGGTCTTTGAAGACCATTCCTTCACCTTCACGACCAGCTTCTTCCATAGTTAAGTAGTAGTTACCCAAAACCATGTCCTGAGATGGAGTAACAACTGGTTTACCATCTTTAGGGTTCAAGATGTGCTCTGCAGCAAGCATCAAGATACGAGCTTCTGCTTGGGCTTCTTCTGAAAGCGGTACGTGGATGGCCATTTGGTCACCGTCAAAGTCGGCATTATAGGCTTCACAGACAAGTGGGTGCAAGCGAAGGGCTTTACCGTCAATCAAGACAGGTTCAAAGGCTTGGATACCCAAACGGTGAAGGGTAGGTGCGCGGTTCAAAAGCACTGGGTGTTCTTTGATAACTTCTTCGAGGATATCCCAGATACGTTCATCTCCACGTTCTACCAAACGTTTAGCGGCTTTAACGTTTTGCACGATATCACGAGCGACAATTTCACGCATGACGAATGGTTTGAAGAGCTCGATCGCCATTTCACGTGGCACACCACATTGGTACATCTTAAGAGTTGGACCAACGGCGATTACAGAACGTCCTGAGAAGTCAACACGTTTACCGAGCAAGTTTTGACGGAAGCGTCCCTGTTTTCCTTTAAGCATGTGGCTCAATGATTTAAGTGGACGGCTACCTGGTCCTGTAATCGGACGACCACGACGACCATTGTCAATCAAAGCGTCAACTGCTTCTTGAAGCATACGCTTCTCATTTTGAACGATAATACCTGGTGCGTTCAACTCAAGCAAACGAGCCAAACGGTTGTTACGGTTGATAACACGGCGGTATAGGTCGTTCAAGTCAGATGAGGCAAAACGGCTACCATCCAACTGCAACATTGGACGAAGGTCCGGTGGAATAACCGGAAGGATGTTGAGAATCATCCATTCAGGTTTGTTGCCAGACTTGTGAAAAGCATCCAAAACATCCAAACGACGGATAGCTTTCACACGTTTTTGTCCAGTAGCTGTTTTCAACTCTTCTTTGAGTTCAGCAATTTCTTTTTCAAGGTCTACTTGCTTCAAGAGGTCTTGGATAGCTTCCGCACCCATTTTGGCAACGAATGATCCGTAACCAAACTCACGCAAGCGCTCACGGTATTCGCGCTCTGTCATGATAGACTTGTGCTCAAGTGGAGTGTCCTTAGGATCGATAACCACATAAGCTGCAAAGTAGATAACTTCCTCGAGAGCACGAGGACTCATGTCAAGGGTCAAGCCCATACGGCTTGGGATCCCCTTGAAATACCAGATGTGAGATACAGGAGCTTTCAATTCGATATGTCCCATACGTTCACGACGAACTTTAGTACGCGTTACTTCAACCCCACAACGGTCACAAACAATCCCTCTGTAACGAATGCGTTTGTACTTACCACAAGCACATTCCCAGTCTTTTGTAGGACCAAAGATGACTTCGTCAAATAGTCCTTCACGTTCTGGTTTCAACGTACGGTAATTGATTGTTTCAGGTTTTTTGACTTCTCCATAAGACCATGAACGGACTTTACTTGGAGAAGCTAGCGTGATTTGCATACTTTTAAAACGATTTACATCAACCACTATTTCTTCCCTTTCTATTATAAGTGAACTACTTATTCTTGTTCAGTAGCTTCCGCTTTTGCTTTTTCTTCTGCTTCAAAGGCTGCTTTCGCCTCTTGAGCTGCTTTTTCGCGGGCTTTTTCAAGGTCATCTACGTGGATGACATCTTCGTCCATTCCTTCATCAAGGTCACGAAGCTCCACTTCTTGATCGTCTTCGTCAAGGACACGCATGTCAAGACCAAGAGATTGCAATTCTTTTACAAGAACTCGGAATGATTCTGGAACACCTGGTTTTGGAATTGGTTTTCCTTTTGTAATAGCTTCATAAGCTTTCAAACGTCCGTTGATATCGTCAGACTTGTAAGTCAAGATTTCTTGAAGGACATTTGACGCACCATAGCTTCAAGCGCCCAAACCTCCATCTCACCGAAACGTTGTCCACCAAACTGAGCTTTACCTCCGAGTGGTTGTTGCGTAACAGTTGAGTATGGTCCGACTGAACGTGCGTGCAATTTATCATCAACCATGTGGTGAAGTTTGATCATGTACATGACACCAACTGACACACGGTTATCAAATGGTTCACCAGTACGTCCATCGTATAGGATCGTCTTGGCATCGCTATCCATACCTGCTTCTTTAACAGTGTCCCAAAGATCTTCTGAACTTGCTCCGTCAAAGACTGGTGTTGCGATGTGAATACCAAGAGTACGAGCCGCCATACCAAGGTGAAGCTCCATAACCTGACCAATATTCATACGTGATGGCACCCCAAGTGGGTTCAACATGATATCGACTGGAGTTCCATCTGGAAGGTAAGGCATGTCTTCTACAGGAACGATACGAGAGACAACCCCTTTGTTTCCGTGACGTCCGGCCATCTTGTCTCCAACCTTGATCTTACGTTTTTGAGCGATGTAGACGCGAACCAGCATGTTGACACCAGATTGCAATTCATCACCGTTTGCACGTGTAAAGATTTTAACATCACGAACGACACCATCGGCACCGTGTGGTACGCGAAGAGAAGTATCACGGACTTCACGAGATTTATCACCGAAGATAGCGTGCAAGAGACGTTCTTCAGCAGAAAGGTCTTTTTCACCCTTAGGTGTTACTTTGCCTACAAGGATATCCCCTTCTTTAACCTCAGCACCGATACGGATGATACCCATTTCGTCAAGGTCTTTAAGGGCATCTTCACCAACGTTTGGAATTTCACGAGTGATTTCTTCAGGCCCAAGCTTTGTATCGCGAGTTTCTGATTCGTATTCTTCGAGGTGAACAGATGTGTAGACATCGTCTTTCACCAAGCGTTCGCTCATGATAACGGCATCCTCGAAGTTGTAACCTTCCCATGTCATGTAGGCAACGATTGGGTTTTGTCCAAGCGCCATTTCACCTTTCTCCATAGAAGGTCCATCAGCGATAAAGTCACCTTTTTCGATGACATCGCCAACTCGAACAAGGGTACGTTGGTTATAAGCAGTACCTGAGTTTGAACGACGGAATTTTTGGATATGGTAAACATCCAATGAGCCATCTTCACGGCGAACTTCTACTTTGTCCGCATCCGCATAGGTAACCTTACCACCATGTTGTGCAATAACCGCAGCTCCTGAGTCATGGGCTGCTTGGTATTCCATACCAGTCCCAACGAAAGGCGCTTTAGGATCGATCAAAGGAACAGCCTGACGTTGCATGTTGGCACCCATGAGGGCACGGTTGGAGTCATCGTTTTCCAAGAAAGGAATACATGCTGTCGCAACGGCAACTACCTGTTTCGGAGAAACGTCCATATAGTCAACGCTTGATGCTGGATATTCTTGGTTAACCCCTTGGTGACGTCCCATGACAACTTTTTCAGCAAAAGTTCCATCTGCGTTCAATTTAGAGTTAGCCTGAGCTACTGTGTATTCATCTTCTTCATCGGCAGTCAACCAAACGATTTCGTTAGTTACTTTACCAGTTGCACGGTCAACCTTGCGGTATGGTGTTTGAATAAAACCATACTTATTGAGGTGCCCATATGAAGACAGGTTGTTAATCAAACCGATGTTTGGTCCTTCAGGTGTCTCGATTGGACACATACGACCATAATGAGTGTAGTGCACGTCACGGACTTCATATCCGGCACGGTCACGTGTCAAACCACCAGGTCCCAAGGCAGACAAACGACGTTTGTGTGATAATTCTGACAGAGGGTTGTGTTGGTCCATGAACTGTGACAACTGTGATGAACCAAAGAATTCTTTGACTGCAGCTGTTACAGGGCGGATATTGATGATTTGTTGCGGCGTCAAGACTTCATTGTCCTGAACTGACATACGCTCACGAACATTACGTTCCATACGAGAAAGTCCTAATCGAACTTGGTTAGCAAGCAATTCACCAACAGCACGGATACGACGGTTTCCAAGGTGGTCAATGTCATCAACACGACCAATTCCTTCAGCCAAGTTAAGGAAGTAGCTCATCTCAGCCAGGATATCCGCAGGAGTGATGGTACGAACCTTGTCATCTGGATTTGCATTACCAATGATAGTTACAACACGGTCTGGATCAGTAGGCGCAACTACCTTGAATTTTTGAAGTACTACTGGTTCTGTCAATACCGCTGAATCATTTGGTGTGTATACAATCTTGTTCAAGTCTCCGTCCAAGTGACTTTCGATACTCTCGATAATATCACGAGTCATGATAGTCCCTTTTTCTACCAAGATTTCACCAGTTTCAGGGTCTACCAATGGTTCTGCAATAGTTTGGTTGAGTAGGCGTGTTTTTAATATTAAGTTTCTTGTTAATCTTGTAGCGTCCAACGGCAGCCAAATCATAACGACGTGGATCAAAGAAACGAGCTACAAGCAAGGTACGTGAACTCTCAGCTGTTTTTGGTTCACCTGGACGAAGGCGTTCGTAGATTTCTTTCAAGGCTTCGTCAGTACGAGAGTCCATAGGATTCTTATGGATATCTTTTTTTCTACTGTATTGCGAACCAACTCGCTATCACCGAAGATATCAAAGATTTCATCATCACCTGAGAAACCAAGTGCACGAACCAAGGTCGTAAACGGAATTTTACGAGTACGGTCGATACGAGTGTAGGCAATGTCTTTTGAGTCGCTTTCCAGTTCCAACCAGGCTCCACGGTTAGGGGATAACAGTTGAACCGTAACCAACTTTACCGTTTTTGTCTACTTTGTCGTTAAAGTAAACACCAGGAGAACGAACCAACTGTGATACAATGATACGCTCACCACCATTGATGATGAAGGTACCCATCTCAGTCATGATTGGGAAATCTCCAAAGAAGACTTCTTGAGTCTTGATTTCGCCAGTTTCTTTGTTAATCAAACGGAAAGTTACAAAGATTGGCGCAGAGTAGCTAGCATCATGGATACGTGCTTCCTCTAGCGTGTATTTTGGTTCTCTGATTTCGTAGCCAACAAACTCCAACTCCATAGTTTCTGTAAAGTTTGCAATTGGCAATACGTCTTCAAACACTTCCTTAAGACCATGATCTAGGAAATCTTTAAATGAATCTGTTTGAATTTCAATCAAATTTGGTAAGTCAAGAACTTCTTTGATTCTTGAAACTACGACGGGTACGATGTTTCCCGTATTGAACGTCATGTCCTGCCAAGATGATTCTCCTTTTAGTTAAAATTTCAAGCCTAATTATCTAGACCTTTGATTATCGTTAGATGGTTAACAAACCCCTATCACCTTATCCTTCTAGGTAATTTTCAGAATCTTTAAATCTCTGTTACAGATACTAAAAAAACTGAAAAAAAGCACAAAAAGAGCAGCTAAATCTGACTTTTTCAGAAGATTTAACTGCTGTGAGCCTTGTCTGGACAATATTTCAGACAAAACCTACGACAAATGATTAATCATATTATACTTGATTTTCTCTGATTTTTCAAGGGCTTTGCTTGTTTTTTTCTTACTTTAGTATAGGTGGTCATCGTTTTCTGAAAAGGTAATTTTCTAGAAAATTAGTTCTTGTTATATGAACAGGGCAGTTTCTATTGATGAACCTAGCAACCAACTAAAAACCCCTCTTTAGGTTGTGAGTTGACATCTTATATACCGAAAAAGAATAAAACGATATACCCAAAAGAGGACAATGCTGATTAATTCAACTTGCTTGACAAAAGCGCTTCTTAGTGGTTTAATATACCCCATAAGGGTATGTTTGGAGGTGCCTATGTTTCACTTATTTACAAAAATTGATAGTATTTCTACCAGCGAATTAGAAGCTAAACTCAAGGAACCGATTCAGCTACTGGACGTTCGGACGCCTACGGAATTCTGTAGAGGTCATATCAAAAATGCCAAGAATGTTCCTCTATCTGAAATCGGATCTTACACACCTGCGACAAAAGAAACACTCTATGTCATTTGTCATTCTGGTGTCCGAAGTAAGATGGCTGCTAAAAAGCTCAAGAAAAAAGGCTATGATGTTATCAACGTCCGAGGCGGCATGATCGCTTGGAAAGGTAAGGTCATCTAAAAGTTCAAAGGAGAAAGCCAATGAAAATTATCATTATCGGAGGAGTTGCAGGCGGTATGTCAGCAGCAACCCGTCTCAGACGCCTCATGGAAGACGCTGAGATCATTATTTTTGAGAAAGGGCCCTTTGTTTCCTTTGCAAACTGCGGACTTCCTTACTATGTTTCAGGAGAAATTGCCAGTCGTGATAGTTTATTAGTTCAAACACCTGAAAGTCTCAAGGCACGGTTTAATCTTGATGTGCGACCATTTCACGAGGTTGTCCAAATTTCTCCAGAAAATCACACTGTCACTGTCCGACATGATGGACAGGAATTCACAGAAGGCTACGATAAGTTGATTCTCTCTCCAGGAGCTAAGCCATTTGTTCCTGCCATTGATGGCTTGGCAGAAGCTAAGAATGCCTACACGCTCCGCAATGTTCCTGATCTCGATGAAATTATGGCTGCCTTGGACAAGCATCCAAAGGAAGCTGTCGTCATCGGTGCAGGTTTTATAGGGCTTGAAATGGCTGAAAACCTGGCAAAACGTGGCTTGCATGTCACCATCGTCGAAAAAGCTCCTCATGTCTTGCCACCATTAGATCAAGAAATGGCAGCCTTTGTCCAAGCAGAATTGGTTAAAAACAGCGTTAGTGTTATCACTTCCCTATCTGCGACTCGATTTGAAGAACAAGGAAAAATCATCGTTCTCGAAAATGGTCAAAAGATTACTTCTGACCTCACCATCCTTTCTGTCGGTGTTGAACCTGAAAACGGTCTGGCCAAAGCTGTGGGGATTGAACTAGGAATTCGTGGCGGGATCCTGGTTGATGAAAACTACGAAACCAGTCATAAAGATATTTGCGGTTGGGGATGCCATCGTCGTTAAGCAAGAGATTACGGGCCAAGACACTCTCATCTCACTAGCTTCTCCTGCCAACAGGCAAGGACGTCAAGTGGCAGACGTAATTGCTGGAATGGAGCGCAAAAACAAGGGTAGTATCGGTACTGCTATCGTTCGTGCTTTTGGTATATCCGCTGCTTCGACAGGTCTTAGCGAGCGCACTCTTCGTGACAATCAACTCCCATACAAGGCAATTCATGTCAGCGGGAAAGACCACGCTGGTTATTATCCAGGTGCTACTGATATGACCCTGAAGCTCCTCTTTGACCCAACCAGTGGCAAAATCTATGGCGCCCAAGGAGTTGGGAAGAAAGGTGTTGACAAGCGAATCGATATCCTAGCAACTGCTATCAAGGCAAATCTCTCCGTCTTTGACTTGCCAGAGTTAGAGTTCACCTATGCACCACCATTTGGTTCTGCCAAAGATCCCGTCAATATGCTGGGATACGCAGCCTTGAACCTTATCGAAGGTCTGAGCGACAATATCCAGTGGTACCAGCTAGAAGATGAAATAGCTACTGGCAAGAAATTCCTGGATGTACGGACCAGTAGCGAATACCAAAGTGGTCGACTTAAGGTTGACACCATCCACATCCCCCCTAAACGAACTACGGGAACGCTTGAATGAACTAGACAAGAACCAAGCCTACATCGTTAGCTGCCACAGTGGTTTGCGCAGCTATATCGCAGAGCGTATCCTCAAGCAAGCAGGATTTACCGTCCAAAACCTTGACGGCGCTTATTCACTATACAAAATGGCTAATCCAGAAGGAGTAGAATATGCTAACTAATATCAGCATGGCTGACTTTTATGAAAAATATCAAAATGAACATCTAGATCTTATCGATGTCCGTGAAGCACATGAATTCCAAGCAGGACATGCACCGGGTGCAACCAATATTCCTTTAAGTACCTTGGAACAAGGCTACAAAGAACTTAAATCTGATCAAGAGTACTATATCATCTGCCAAGGTGGTGGACGTTCCGCGACTGCCTGTCAATTTCTCAGAGCCCAAGGTCTGGCTGTCACCAATGTAGAAGGCGGCATGAACCACTGGCCTGGTGATGTTGAGTAAATAAAATTCAAAAAGAGCAATTGGTCTACTTTCAATAAGACCAATTGCTCTTTTAATCATTTGTTCACTATTTAAGAGAAACGTATGTTTTTTATTACTTACGTTTAATCAAGTATTTAACCGCCTTTTCCAAGCGTTCCTTCTGTGCTTGAGGATCCTCTAAAGGGTCGTTAATACAAGATGTTAAATTCTCCGTTATCATCAGTTCAATAATACGATCAACACTGGATCGCACTGCTGTTAATTGAGTAATGATATCGACACAATCACGCTCTTCCTCCATCATTTTTGAATACCTCGCAATTGACCCTCTGAGCGTTTGAGGCGTGTAATGTACTTTGATTTTGTCATATCTTTATCCTTAAACGATTTTTCTACATTATATCTCTAATACAGACCTTTGTCAAAAGGAGCACTTATCTTAGAGATAAAACCTCCTAGTTCTCCACTCTGACTCTCGTAACAATACCGTCTTTATCTGTAACGGAGAATTCCGAAGAGGAAATCCATTGAAGTTGCCCTTGCCTATCCTGTGCTTGCGTAAACAAATTGACCAAAAACTCTTTATTCTCAACTTCAACCACATAGTAGGCTAGTCCTGGCATTCCTTGCTCACGAGGAGCTAAGTTTTTACCTCCCCATTCATTGACAGCCAAATGATGATGATAGTCACCTGATGCTATCCAACTGGCATGTGGAATCGTGAATTTATCCTCAAGATCAAGAGACTCTTGGTAGAAAGAGCTCGATTCTAGACTATTTTTAACAGATAGATGAACATGGCCCATACGAGTCCCACTTGCGATTGCAAAAGGCTCGATTTCTTTTCCTAGTTGGTAGATATCTTGAGCAGAGAGTTCTTCTGTCACACCAATAATACGGCCATCCTCACGAATATCCCACTCCGCCACTGGCTTGTCGCTATAGAGTTCTATACCATTACCCTCCAGGTCTTCTAGATAGATAGCCTCACTATAGCCATGATCAGCTCCACCAACTAATGGAATCTTTAAGTCTAACAAGTGTTTAAAAAGATTTGCCAAATCTTCACGAGTCGGCAAAAGAAGGGCCATATGATAAAGACCATAACTTTGCTTAGGATTGCTAATGTCATCTGTCTTAATTAGCTGAACTAGCGGTTTCCCACCGGCACCTAAAAGAACTTGATTTTCCGATTGATTCAAAATCTCCAACCCAAGCAACTGATGATAAAATGCTGTCTGACTTTCTAAGTCCTTGACATTTAAAGCTACTTCAACCAAATAAATCTGACTATTATATTGGTAAACCATAGAAAACCTCTCTTAATTGTAACTATTTTTATTACATCTATTGTACTCCCTTCTCAGCCAATGTCAATCCAGATGCTCAACGCTGATAAAACAAGAAAAATCCTCCCCATGTAGGAAGGATTGTTTCGCTTTAATGAGCCAACATTTCTTGGGCAATCTCTTGACCTGATAAGCCATCTGGATAGTAAGTTGGCCAGTTGTCCATCTCTTCAAAGAGGGCTTCTTGGCTAGTGCCTCCAAAGAAGATATGGAAATGCTCTGCCTTGACTGGAGCAATATTATGATCGCTAAACTGAACATACTTAAATTGCCCAGCATCCGCATCTGTCGCTTCAAAGAGGAAGCGTACTCCGCGATTCCCTTTTTTATAAGTCAAGATTTTCTTGCCGACATACTTGTAAGTATATTTTTTACTTTGGCCACCTTGGATGAATTCCATAGTGTTATCCGTGATGTTAATCTTGGTCACATCTGTTTGGTAACCCTTTTGATAGTAGGCCTTATATTCATCCTTGGTCATCTTACCAGTCAATTTAGCCTTGTAGTCAAAGACTTGGTCAAGAGTCCCATCCTCAAGGAAAGGATAGACAGACTGCCAGTTACCAGCATAATCACTCAGGGTACGGTCCTTAACATCGGCATCCTCAAAGTAGCCATTATGAACTGTTTTAGTTTCCTCTGCTTTTTCCGGTTCAATTTCTGCTCCTGCCTGATCAGTTGTCTGCTTGAGGGCCTTGAGATTTTTCTCCATGACAGAGATGTAATTCTCACCGGCTTTCATGTCCTCTTCTGTCAAGCTTTCAAGAGGATTAAGGACATCTAACTTGACACCTGTTTCTTTTGAGAGGGTATTAGCTAGGGCTTGTGAGGCATTTTCTTCAAAGTAGATATAAGAGATTTTGTTTTTCTTGATGTACTCGGTCAATTCTGCCAAACGGCTTGCTGAAGGCTCCGCATCTGGTGAAAGACCTGAGATAGAGACTTGATTGAGTCCGTAATCTAAGGCTAGGTAACGGAAGGCTGCGTGTTGAGTCACAAACTCTTTTGTTTTGCACTAGAAAGTCCTTCAGTATAAGCCTTATCCAAGGCTTGCAGTTTTTCGATATAGGCTGCTGCATTTTGCTCAAAAGTCCCCTTCTTATCTGGATAGTCAGCTGAAAGACTATCACGGATATGTTCTACAAGTTTGATTGCACGCGCAGGAGACAACCATACATGAGGGTCATACTCGTGATGATGACCTTCTTCACCGTGGTCATGGTCTTCCTCTTCTTCACTTCCTGGAAGAAGCAACATATCTCCAGTAGCTTTTATGGTTTTTACTTTTTTCGCATCTAGAGATTCTAACAGCTTGGGAACCCATGTTTCCATGTTTTCATTCTCATAAACAAAGGCATCAGCATCTTGGATTTTAGCGACTGCCTTTGGTGATGGTTCATAATCATGTGGCTCTGTTCCAGCCCCGATTAAGAGTTCGACATTGGCTGTATCCCCTGTCACTTGCTTGGTAAATTCGTAGACAGGGTAGAAAGTTGTAACGATATTTAATTTCCCGTCTGCTTGTTTTTGATTTGAACAAGCGACTAAGAACAAGGTCACAAGACTTGCCAAAAGTAGGCCTAGTTTTTTCATTTACTTCTCCTATTTTATAAAACGTTTGAGTAAGCTGACTAACAAAAAGACAACTACAAAGATAATGGTAATACTTGCACTCGGTGGTGTCTCTGCATAATAGGAAATATAAAGTCCCGCAACCATGCCTAGAAAACCGATGGCACTCGCAAGAATCATCACTGAACTAAAGTTCTTCCCTAAACGCAAAGCAATACTTGCTGGTAAGACCATGATAGTCGATACCAAAAGTGCTCCCGCAGCTGGGATCATGAGGGCAATAGCCACACCCGTTACCATGTTAAATAGGATAGACATGGTGCGTACAGGCAATCCATCTACAAAAGCTGTATCCTCGTCAAAAGTTAGAATATACATAGGTCTTAAAAAGAGGGAGGTCAGGATTAAAACTACCGTAGCAATGACAAAGAGCCCAATGACCTGCTCTTGACTAATGGTCACGATAGAACCAAAAAGGTACTGATCCAGACTCATCGAACTAGAACTCTTCCCCTTACTCATAACAATAAGTGAAACTGCAAGTCCTGTAGACATGAGAATGGCTGTCCCAATCTCCATAAAACTTTTATAAACCGTACGCAAGTATTCAAGGAAAACCGCTGCAATCAAGACAATGGCAATGGTTGAGATGGTCGGAGAAATTCCTAAAACCAAGCCAAAGGCAACCCCTGAAAGCGAGACGTGACTCAGAGTATCACTCATGAGACTTTGACGGCGCAAGATTAGGAAGGTCCCAAGAACTGGTGAAAAGAGACTCATGGCAATAACTGCCAAAAAGGCTCGCTGCATAAAATCATAAGATAAAAGATTAAGCATGCTCCACCTCCTGATCACTTTCATGGACATTGAAGCAACGCCATGGGGAATCTTGGTCTCGAACCAGGTGAATGTTACGATCTGCGTAATCCTTGACTTCTTCAGGATCGTGAGTAATCATCAGAACAGCCTTGCCATGGTGGTGGGCACTATGGTGCATAAGCTCATAAAACTCATTCTTAGTGCCAGCATCCATCCCTGTCGTTGGCTCATCCAAGATAAAGATATCGGGATCTGATGCAAACATACGTGCGATGACAGCCCTTTGCTTTGCCCACCAGAAAGGGAACCAATGCGTTTGTTCCGATGCTCCCACATGCCGACAGAGTTTAAACTAGCCTTGATATGTTCCTCATCGTGAGCATTTAGACGACGGAACCAACCTTTTCTTGGATAACGACCTGATTTGACAAATTCATAAACGGTACTTGGAAAGCCTGCATTAAAACTTGCAATTTGTTGAGGAAGGTAGGCAATTCTTAATTTCGTCCCACGAGTGTTGATCTTTGAAATGGTAACTTTGCCAAATCTTGGTTGTAGAATACCAAGACTGGCCTTGATAAGAGTCGTCTTGGCAGCTCCATTTTCTCCAGTGAGGGTGACAAATTCCCCACTATCAACACTATAGTTGATGTGCTCAAGCACAGGTTCCTTGTCATAATAGAAGGACAAATCCTCTACTGTGATGTATCTCATTACTTGATTTCTCCTACTAAAGCAGTTAAAAACCGCTGGATAATTTTTTGTTCGTCAGATGTGAACTGGTTTACAACTTGTTCATACGTTGAGAGGGTGTGTTCATGATGATGATGGTGCTCCTCAGCAATTGGTCGTGCTAAGTCTGTCAATTGATAGAAAATCACTCGAGCATCCTTGGGATCCTTGGATGTCTCCAACATCCCCTCTTTAATCAAAGATTTTATAGCCTTGGTAACGGCTGCTTGACTGACATTGAGACGGCGCGCCAACTCAGAGTTGGTTAGCGACTCCTCTGATAAAAGCATAAGAATATGCTCCTGAGTATTGGTTAAAGCCACATTGCTGGTACAATGGCCAATAAGGATTTCATGCTGGTTTTCAGCCTTGAGGATAATTTCATTTAAAAAAAGATCAATGTCTTTTGCTAATCGTCTCATGAACTTCCCCTTTCTTAGTTATCTTTTTCCTAAAACAATATAGATCACCACAGATTCTTTACTGGTTAATTATATCATAAACCAAAAAAGAATCAAGAAAAAAGATGAAAACACCTAATATGTTTTCATCTTATAAACATCATTTCTCTTGTTTACGGCTAGTCCATAGAGCAGTAATTCCTAGGAACATTCCAAGGACTGTCATGAAAATAGACTGCTCACTACCTGTATTTGGTAAGAGTTTCTCTGAAACTTGAGTCTTATCATCGGAATTAACTGTAGGATTGACTGTCCCAGCAGGTTTGTCAATAGGCTTATCTGCATCCAAAGGTTTTACAACATTCTCTTCTATTTTCAGAGGCTTATCCGTATACTGACTTGCCACCTGGTAGGTGAGTTTCCCAGTATTCATTTGAGGTTGCGGAGCTTTTTCTTCCTTAGGAGTGATCTTCCCAATCTCTCCTACAGGAGTTTCCTTTTGTTTCTCTTCTTCTAGCTTGAAGTTTTTTGAATTTACAGAAATAGTTCGAGAATTTGGATTGATCTTTTCATAGGCATTTAGGTCTGCAGTCTTGAGGTAGTCCTCAAAAGCAGCATCCATTGAAGGTCCTTCTTCTCTCGCACCACCAAGCATGGTGTAACCATCACCACCCGCAGCCAAGAAGTCGTTTGTTGTTAGATAGTAGATTTTGGCTAAGTCTAAGTTATCGTAAAGACCAGTCGTATGATTCTTAACCTGAACAGCTAAAATACGTTTCCCAGAAGGTAGATTTGTATCATAGTATACTTTGACGCCAGAGACTTGTAAAAATCCACCGCTTGGTTCTAGCAACGGTTGCCCATTTTCATCCAAAACGTTCTTTTCATCTTTATCGACCTGTAAGATTGAACCGAGCGATTTTTCAAACATGTCAAGGACTTGCTGACCGGTTACTTGAATTTGAGAGATGGTGTTACCGAATGGTAATACAGCAATGACATTTCCTTTTGTAATTGGTTTGCCTTTAGCAATTGTCTCACGTAATCCCCCACCATTAGTTACAGCAATATCCGATGGATGACTGAAACCTGTTTGACCATACTGATACAAGGCATCTGCTACAACATTTCCGAGATTCGTTTCACGAACACGAACATTTTCACGGTCTCCGTTTAGTTCAACAGGACTGTTAGACACAACCTCAACTGCATTTTCTGCATCATACTTTGCCTTAATATCTTTAACTAAACTAGCAACTTTTGGATTTGTTTCTAATTTTTTGGCTTCAGCAGCAGTAATTAACGAAGGGTTTCCCAATAGTTGACGAGATTTATAAGTAATTTTACCAACGTTATGGAGATAACTTCCAGTTTGGTTGTAAGTCACATTATCTCCGTAAGTAGTTGACTCTACTGTGTGAGAGTGCCCATCAATAACTGTTACACGTTTACCCTTCAAAAGAGGGTTCTTAGACAGGGCTTCCGCTAGAGTTGAGCCACGCCAATCTACTGGCGTTGTTGTATCAACACCCAAGTGGGCTAAGACTACATAATGCTTATAATCCTTACCTTCCGCCTTAGCCTTGGCTTGAACTTCTTCAACGACCTTATTAACCTCTTCGATTGGCTCAGTAAAGGTTACTCCTTTAACATTTTTAGGGTGAGTTTTCGTTGCTGTTTCCGGCGTTGTCACACCTATCACTACAAACTCATCGCCGTCAACATCCTTATTCTTATCAACAATAGTAGAAGCTTGGAAGAGACGAGCTCCATCCACATAAGTATTTGAGCTTAACAAGGGGAATTTCAAAATTTCTTTGTATTTTTTAGCTTCATCAAGTCCGAAATCAAACTCGTGATTTCCTACAGCCATGGCATCATACTGCATCTGATTGAGAATTTCAGCACGTGCTTCACCCTTCGTAGAGTTGGAAATCGGTAAACCTTGGAAGGCGTCTCCCGCATCAACAACTAGAGTATTTTGATTTGATTTCGCGCGTTCCTGCTCAATGACAGTCGCTAACTTAGCATCACCAATTACTCCCTTCTCCTCTACAATACGACCATGGACATCATTGGTGTGTAAGATAACAGTGTCCCTTTCTTCGCTTTTAGGAGATTCAGCAGGAGCTGACGGAGCTTCTGCAGGTGCAATCGCTTCTGAAGTTGCCGAAGTTTCCGGTACCGCAGGGCTCTCAACAGGAGCTGGAGTTGCTGCGACAGCTGAACTTTCTGCAGGAGTTGTTGCTTCTTCAGCGTATACTTGTCCAGCTAAGAAGGCTGGAGCTAACAGGGCTGTCGACAAGACAGGTAACAAAGAACGTTTGTTCATTTTAAAATCCCTTTCTTTTCTTTTTCTCTTTTATATTATACGCTATTTCTAAAAATTTTGAAACTTTTGACCTATTTGCATCTTAAATATTCGCCATTTAAACAAAAAAGCTTGGGTTCAATCCCAAACTTTTAACTCATTTTATTGAAAATCTTTAATATTCCCATCGTAATTTGCCCAATCCTGGCTAAAGAAGCGGTCATTCATTTGGTAAATAGGTGCTGTTGTTGGATTACTTAAAAAAGGATTTACAACCTTATCAAACGCCAGCCAGCCTAACCAACCAATATGAATCGTATCCTTAACAAAGTAAGGATCACCTCCGTTTTTTGAGAAATCAGCAATATTGGTGAATCCTTGACTTTCCAACTGGTAACGAATTTTTTCGACAGAATGTTGATACATTTCCTCACTCAGTCCAGTATAATCCATCCATTTTTTATTGACAGGTTGAAAGACAAAGAGCACATTCACCTTGGATTTGGCAAATTGATCGAGCACTAGCTGCAAATCATTGTACTCAGAAGACTTGAGAAAGTTGTAATTTTTTTGATACCCTTCCCACTTTTTCAAATCTTTCTTTATCTGAGTATTGTAAAAATGGTTCTCCATTCCCAAATCATTATTGGTTGTATTTTCTTCACCCTCTTTTCGAGCGATATTTTCCAATTCTTCATAAGAAAATTGATCTGGGAGACTGCTCAAAAATTTTTCAATATGATCTTTATACTCTAATCGACCTCGAATCAAGAATTGCCCAAAAAGAGCAGCTTGTTTTTCATTGAACTCTGCAGAAGCTGTAATAATTGAATGATTAAAGTCCGACAATTGCTCGTTCTTAGCTAGCTTCTCAACAATCCCCTTCATCGGTACGCTTGGATTCTGCTTCAAGAGTCTATTAGCCGCATACTGAGCGGCTACATCCCCAGATTGATTTTCCAAGAAGGCAGTCAACTGATCATTGTTAAAATAAGTTTGAAAAATAGTCGGGTCATGATCCTCTTTTGTAAACCACTGTGGAGAGATTACAAATACCGCTTGTTTGTTTTCAAGTTCAGACGTAATTTGTTGCATCCCAAAATACTGACTAAGTGAAGCAGCTCCTGCCTGTCCCATAAAATAAGGTCGGTAGGAGCGATTGTACTTTTCAGCTAATACTCCTGGATGCATGCTGTCGAAGCGAATCCATTCACTTGATCCAAAGAAAGGAACAAAACGCATATCGGGATCTGTAAGGGCTCTTACTTTTTGACTTCTCTCCTTGAAGCTTTCTGCACTTATCGAAGCCGCAGAGTATTTCTCCTCCGTCAGATTATGGCTTCTTATACTTGGATAAAAAAAGATCAATAGAAGAACCAACAATCCCGCTACAAAGATAGGTCCCAAAGATTAACCACAGGCGTTTAAGCATTCTTTAACTCCGTAATCCCTGCCACGATTTTATTGGCTGTATTCCAATCATCACGGCCAAATTCTGTAACCGGGACACGTATATCAAAGCGATTTTCGATTTCTACAATCAATTCAACCGTTCCCATACTGTCCAAGACACCTGCATCGAAAAGATCTTCATCCATCATGTCAGAAACATCTTCCATAAATAATTCATCGATAATTTCAATAACTTCTGATTTGATATCCATTTTTAAATTTCCTTCTATTTTTTAATTCCATTTATTTTTTAAACCATAAATCATTCAAAAATCCAGAAAAGATTAAGAATGAAACCATTACGACATGGAAGGTTATAACCATGCCAAGCAACTGAATCCAACGGTTCTCAGGAAAAGGTGGTCGCCCTACTTTTTTCCGTTCTTTATTGAGCGTTTTTTTCTTTCGAACCCAGACATCATTAATGACTAGGCCCACTCCATGAAAGAGTCCGTAAACGATATAAAACCATGTTATCCCATGCCAGAACCCCATAATCAGCATATTTACAATATAGGCGACACTTGAGGTCACATTTCGATTCTTAAAAAGCTTCTTTCTCGTCATCACCATGACCATGCGCATAAAGACAAAGTCACGAAACCAGAAGGATAAACTCATGTGCCAGCGATTCCAAAACTCTTTCAAATCTCTTGACAAGAAAGGTTTGTTGAAGTTAATAGGACTACGAATTCCCATCAGATTTGAAATAGCTATAGCAAACATAGAGTAACCTGCAAAATCAAAGAAGAGTTCCAAACCAAATGTGTACATGATGGCCACTACATAATAGTTAAAGACGCCACCTGTTTGTAAAGCTAAATTCTTTAGCGGTGGTAATAAAATCTCGCCTAAAATATGAGCTAGGATAAATTTATACAGAAATCCCCACATGATATACCGAACGGACTCGGCTAGCATATCTAGCAACTCATCGCGCTCTGGTATCGTCTTATAATTTTCATTAAAACGTTTGAAACGATCAATAGGACCACTTGAAAATGTCGGCATAAAGAGAAGAAAACGCAAATACTCCCCTATCTTCAAATCCTTAATGACTCCATCTCTGAGTTCGATGATAATCCCCACCGAACGAAAGGTCAAATAAGAAATTCCCAAGAACCCGAACAAAGACTGCGTTCCATTGATAGCCGGCTGCACCTTTACAAAGATAATCGGAAGGAGGGACAGAAAACTAACGAGGTAGAATACCCACTTGCCATCCTTACTTTTTCGATAGTGCTTGTAGAAAAGCAGGAGCAATATTTCCCAGCACAGATAAATACCCAAGGCAGCTAATTGATTGGTCTTGCCTCCCGTCAACATAGTGACTATAAAGAAGAGACTAACCAGCATTTCATACCAGGCAAAGCGTTTTTTGAAAAAAAGACCGATAAAGATTGGCAAAGTAGCAGTAATCACGTATACAAAGTACTGCGGATTCCCATACGGCTCAATATGAGGCAGCTGTTTCAGGAAATCCATCATCTATTATTCACCTCGTTAATCAATCCTTTGATATCAATCTTACCATTTGGAGTCAGTGGCAATTCCTCTCTGTAAAGAAACTTAGATGGCATCATGTAAGACATCATAATATCTTCCAAATCTTCCTTGATAGCTTTGGTAATATCAATCTCGCGCTCAAATTGTTCTTTGACCCCATCTTTTAAGATAACATAGGCCAAGAGATTTTGAACCTTGTGATCTTTATTATAGCGCGGTACCGCAACAGCCGAGTCAATGTACTGAGATTTGTTCAAGTTTTGAGAAACATCTTCTAGCTCAATACGGTAGCCGTTAAACTTGATTTGGAAATCCATCCGTCCACCGTAGAAGAAAGGTACTTCATCCGTCATAGTTCCGACATCTCCCGTATGGTAGGCTGGCAGACCTTCAAATTCGAAGAAAGCTTCTGCTGTTTTCTCTGGATTATTTATATAACCTTTTGAAACAGCCGGTCCAGACACGATGATCTCACCTTGCTCACCATTTGGCAATTTATTTCCTGCCTCATCAATGATGAAGGTTGGAGAATCTTCTTTCGTGTAACCAATTGGCAGACGTTTCAAAGTTGCTAACATCTCATCTGTAATAGCAACTGCCGACAAAGCAACTGTTGCTTCCGTTGGCCCGTAAGCATTGATGATGCGAGCATTTGGGAAACGCTCGCGCAGTTTTTGAGCCGTTTTAACAGTCAGCTCTTCCCCATCAAAGTAGAAATGGGTAATACCTGACATCTTTTCAGCATTGAAATCTTCAGACAGCATGGCTATATCTGCAAATGATGGCGTTGAAGTCCAGATAGCAATCGGAAGAGAAAAGATGGTCGCAAAGAGTTGTTTAAAGTCTTGAATGATGGCTGATGGAAGAGCAAAAAGCGTTCCTCCAAGAGCCAAAGTTGGTGCCCAGTACATAACAGATAAGTCAAAGGAATAGGGCGGTTGCGCCAACATTTGCGGACGCTCTGGCGTCGCAAATTCCTTGTCTGTAACCATCCAGTTGGTGAAGCTGAGCAAGTTATCATGCGAAATTTGTACCCCTTTTGGTTTCCCAGTTGTCCCTGAAGTAAAGATGATGTAGTAGTTATCATCCCCTTTGACCGGATGTTGCAAATCATAGGCATGCTGAGCCGCATAAGCTTCACGCACTTGCTCCAAGGACATGATTGGAGTAGCTGGGTTTTCAATTGGAAACTCATTGATGGCGATGATTAAGCTTGGCTCTGCTACTTCAACAATCGCAGACACGCGCTCCAAGGCAGAATGGCTGTCAATTGGGATATAGGCATGGCCAGATTTGGTCAAGGCCACAAAGGTTGCTAACATTTCATATTCTTGGCCACCAAAGACCACAACAGGTGACTTTTCAGGAAGTCCCATTTGGTCAAGATGGGCTGCTAAGCTATCTGAATCAGCCTTCAATTGGCCATAGGTATACTCTTCTCCAAGGACATTGTAGACAGGATAGTCTGGTTGCAGTTGGGCGTAACGCTCAATCGCCTCAAGCATATCAGTAATTGGTTGGTTTGACACGTAGGGATCTCCTTTAGAATTCATTGTAAATAAAGCCGCCTTGACCTTGACCAAGGTAACTAAAGAAGTAAAGCAAACCCAGTAAAATAATAAAATACAGGACAGTTTGTCCAAAAAAAACATAGTATCTCTTCTTTTTATTCATATTAGATTCTTTTCTGTACACTTTCATTGTATTTTCGCAAACTTACAATTCTATTTTATCTTGCTCCCATTTTACCACTTTACTTTTTCTATTTTCAACTATTTTTTGTTTTTTAGAAGTTGATTTTAGAATATTTTAAGAAAAGCTAAGATATCGATAAAAATATTCTAAAAAAACCAGTTTCTTTGCCATCCTAAGATTGACAATTATAAATGGGACAATTTGAAAGACTTGCAAACACACCACTCCCCCTTTAAGCAGTTTTATGCTAAAATAGTAGCTATGGATAAAATTATTAAAACTATATCAGAAAGCGGGGCTTTTCGTGCTTATGTACTAGACAGCACTGAAACTGTCCGCACTGCTCAAGAAAAACATCAAACCCAGGCTAGTTCAACCGTAGCGCTTGGCCGTACCCTTATCGCCAGCCAAATTCTTGCTGCCAATGAGAAAGGAAACACCAAGCTGACTGTTAAAGTTCTTGGAACGAGCTCCCTCGGTGCCATTATCACAGTTGCAGATACCAAGGGTAACGTCAAAGGCTACGTTCAAAACCCTGGTGTTGACATTAGAAGACTGCAACAGGCGAAGTCCTAGTAGGTCCTTTTGTCGGAAACGGTCAATTCCTAGTCATTACTGATTACGGCACTGGTAATCCTTATAACTCTATGACTCCCCTCATCTCTGGAGAAATCGGTGAAGACCTTGCTTTCTACCTAACAGAAAGCCAGCAAACCCCTTCAGCTGTCGGCCTTAATGTACTTTTAGATGAAGAAGACAAGGTCAAGGTCGCAGGTGGTTTCCTGCTCCAAGTTTTACCAGGTGCCAAGGAAGAAGAAATTGCTCGCTTCGAAAAACGCATCCAAGAAATGTCAGCTATTTCTACACTTCTTGAAAGTGAGGATCACATCGAAGCTCTTCTAAAAGCTATCTACGGAGATGAATCCTACAAACTTCTGTCCGAAGAAGAAATTCGTTTCCAATGCGACTGCAGTAAAGAACGCTTTATGAACGCTCTAGCTAGCCTGCCAAGCTCTGACCTACAAGAAATGAAGGATGAAGATCACGGAGCTGAAATTATCTGCCAATTCTGCCAAACAACTTATAACTTTGACGAGAACGACCTGGAGGAACTCATCCGTGACAAATCTTAATACACCTTTTATGATTGGCAATGTTGAGATTCCCAATCGTACCGTTTTAGCTCCCATGGCAGGAGTAACCAACTCTGCCTTTCGTACTATCGCAAAAGAACTTGGCGCAGGGCTCGTTGTTATGGAAATGGTCTCTGACAAGGGTATCCAATACAACAACGAAAAAACTCTTCATATGCTTCATATTGATGAAGGAGAGAACCCAGTTTCTATCCAGCTCTTTGGTAGTGACGAAGATAGCCTCGCACGCGCAGCAGAATTTATCCAAGAAAATACCAAGACCGATATCGTCGATATCAACATGGGCTGCCCAGTGAATAAAATCGTGAAAAACGAAGCAGGTGCTATGTGGCTCAAAGACCCTGATAAGATATACTCTATCATCAACAAGGTCCAATCTGTCCTTGATATCCCTCTCACTGTCAAAATGCGTACAGGCTGGTCTGACCCATCCCTAGCAGTTGAGAATGCCCTAGCCGCTGAAGCTGCTGGTGTTTCTGCCCTTGCTATGCACGGTCGTACACGCGAGCAAATGTATACTGGCCATGCGGACCTTGAGACTCTTCATAAGGTTGCACAAGCTCTGACAAAGATTCCATTCATCGCTAACGGTGACATCCGCACTGTCCCAAGAAGCTAAACAGCGTATCGAAGAAGTCGGTGCTGACGCCGTTATGATTGGACGCGCAGCTATGGGAAATCCTTACCTCTTTAATCAGATCAATCACTACTTTGAAACTGGAGAAATCCTCCCTGATTTAACCTTTGAAGACAAGATGAAAATCGCCTACGAGCACTTGAAACGCTTGATTGACCTTAAAGGTGAGAATATTGCCGTTCGTGAATTCCGTGGACTGGCTCCTCACTATCTTCGAGGCACATCTGGCGCTGCTAAACTCCGTGGAGCTATTTCACAAGCAAGTACGCTTGCAGAGATTGAAGCCCTCTTGCAATTAGATAAAGCATAATAAAGATATCTCAAAAACCCGTCATTCAATTGAATGACGGATTTTTCTTGTTTTGTTAGGAAAAGATTAAAACACCAGTTATGGTTGAACCAAAGCGACGCTAGAAACAGTACCATCCGCTCCTGTTGTAATTTGGATGACTTTCCCACCACCTACTTTAGCATTGTATTTACCATCATCAAGTGTGTAAGAATATCCTTGAACAGAATAGTTCTCTTTCTTTCCATCAGTAGTTTCTACAGTAAATTGGCCTCCAGATGAAACCGTGATAGTTTCTCCGTTGCCCCCTTTTCCAATTACCAGCTGCGGCTGAAATCTCCATCAACCATTGTTAGGACACCTTTATAACGTTTGTTGTGTTCTGCTTGCTTGTCATGAAGTTTGCGATCAGTTGTTGGGTCATAGCTTGATTGAGCAGTTTGACTAGATTGACTCGCTTGTACTTGTTGATTTGAAGCTGCTTGAGAATTATGTCCTTGAGTCAGTTTGCTTATCTTGACTTTGCTTATTGTTGTCTGTTTTTTTAGTTTCTTGTCCTTGAGTGCCTGAGTTTGATCTTTGCTCAGAAGCACTTGTGTTTTTATTCTGTAGTTGATGTAGTAGTTGTTGTTTTTGGTTTTACTTTCTTTGGCTGAAGAACTTGCCTTAGTACTAGAAGTAGCTTGAGTAGTCGTGTTCGATTTATCACTGCTAGTATTTTTCTTTCTTGTTTCCTGCAAGCTCCCAAAACTAGGGTTGAAGCTAATACAGTTGCTGCCATCAGTTTAATAGAGTTTTTATTTTTTTCATATCTTACTCCTTCTGTAATGTAGTTGAAACATTACGAAATATTTTTTTATAATGTTATTGTAATCCTTATTTTTTTAAATCTGTCAATCATTTATAGCAGATTTTTTTAAATTTATTTTTTTAGTATAACTTTCTAGACGTTTTTATCCTCCTTTGCCCTCCTATATCTATCATTCGAAATAAAAACAAAAAAATTTAAAATTTCCCATGTTGCATTAAAACATCTTCTATTGATACTTGATTATCCTTGCTATCTTTTAAAGTGTAATCGCTTGCATTTTTTTCTTGAAAGACTATAATAAAATTGAAATAGGATATTGGAGGTGTAAGCTTATGTCAAGCAAATATTACAAGTATCTTCCTTGGGTGATTTTAGGTGCTTTCTGGTCTTATCAGTCTGCAAGTCGCTATGCCCAGACTACATTTGATTTATTCTATCTAATCATCATTTTTATGATTGTAGATATAGCTTTATTGTACTTTCACGAAACCTATTTAAAATATAAGTACAGAGATTTCTTCACTCGTATTTTGAGTAATTCTAATAAAAATGAACATCCTTAAACAAAAAGAGGCCGGGAAGAATCCCGACCTCACTTTTTTATGACTAATAAGTCTTTGACACGATGGCTGAATTGACTTTTGACACAAACTTTATTTCCTCTATTCTCAAGCTCAACCAGTCATCGGACTTGTTGAAACTTCTCAGGACTGAAACTAGGAAACCAAGACTTGGGCTATCGATTTCTGCTCCCAAGCTTTTTATTTCAATCGATAGGTTTTTCTTGGTTTCTTTTTAGGCACTCGTTTGAGCCCAACTTCTTCTATATACTCACCGTATTTTACGAGGAAGTTATTGCTGACGATTGGTCGTCCTGGGTTGATGAGATTGACTAATTCGGTTCCTTCATAGACAGTGAATTCCTCCTCTAGCAGATAGAGAGAAAGGTCGGATTCCAGTCAAGACGCCCTTGGATTCGTTTAATAGACTCTTGGATAATGGCATAATGGTCAAAGGCGAAGGCTTGCTCCCCCAGCTCTAGTCCCTCTAGGAAGCACTTGCCCGTCTGAAAATCAACATCGACAAAAACCACATCCTTGGCATCATCACCAGCTTGAACGAGATCAAGTGCGCGGCTAGGTAGATACACCAAGTGGGCGATAGTAACCGTCCAGCCCCGCGGATCACGACCTGGAGTAGATACTGTCATCAACTGTTCGATTTTTTCCAAAGGAAGGTCAAGGTTAACCTCCTCTCTCACTTCACGCTGACAAGCATACCTTGCATCTTCGCTCTTATCCATAAAACCACCGACCAAAGCCAAACAGTTTTGATAAGGATGGCCCTTGCGACGAATTAGCAAGAGTTTGATTTTCCCTTCCACAAAGCAATAAGCTACCATATCCACCGTCACGCTCGGTTTTTCATACTGAGGAAGATCCTGTTTGCCGTACCAGTCTAGAAATTCCTTCTCAGTCGCATGAATCTCAAAATATTCTCTCTCTGTCATTCCAGCCGGGATTATCGTTTCAGTCAACTTATCCCTCCTTGACAGCCTTAGTCCATTGGTACCAACCGACTAGACTATTGAGGGTGTAGACCCAGTACATTCCTTGGATATGGATGTTTTCACCCCACCAGAGGTAGATACTAAAGAGATTGGTTGCAATCCAGAAAATCCATTGCTCACGGTAAAGACGTGTCATCAAGAGCTGACCAACACCATTGGTCGCATCGGTAATACTGTCACGGAAAGGACGAGCACTGCTGATACTTTGGTAGGCTAATCCCATGCCAATCCAGATGATAGCAGTCAAAGCCAAGTACTTGAGCCAATCAATCAGACCGAGTTTCTTAGCTTCAAAGTGAGACTCCTCTGGTCTTCCTTGCTCATTGATCCGATTAGACAACCAAGTATAGAGACCAATAGGCTGCATGACAAAGAAATAAACTGTTGTCAAAACTTCACCGTAGAAAGTCGCATTCATAGCTAGGACCAAATAGATTGCAGAGTTAATAGCTCCAAAAAGGTAGTTACTAGCTCGACCTTCAGCTACTAAGATAACGCAGACAATCCCTGTCCAAGAGGCCAAGAGACCAATCCAGTCATGACTTTCTGTGTTTTGTGTAAACTCCAGAATAAGAGGAACACTTGATAAAGCAATCAAATAGAGCCACTGGAAAAGACTACGGCCTACAAAGAGATCTTCCCAAATCAAACGCATAACTCCTGCAAAACCAATTTTACGAGCTTCTGCGTGAACATTTTTAAAGTTTTCAATAAATCGTGTGATTTTTTCAGTTATTTTTTTCATTTTCTTCTCCTAATCTGCCTGGTAAATGGCATCAATAGCTACTTTTGCTGCTTCATAATTTCCTAGATAGTCATCAGCTAGATAAACATGAGGGATATTGGCTAGATATTGCTCCCTCATCATATCCAAATGCTGAGAAAAACTGTGACGGATATGGTCTTCTGCCATGGTCATGTCGCGAAAACCATCATTGACATAAGAGCCAATAGGTTGCACAAAGAGGATTAAATCCCACTTTTCCTTGGCTAAGATGGAAACAAAGAGATTATCAAAGGTCTCTACAGACAAGTCCTCCTGCTCCTCGCTTTCCATGTAGTAATCGTAGTAGCCCTTGGTTACTAGTGAGTTGGTATCTGCAATGACTAGGCCTCGATTGGCATTGCTATCGATTAACTTGGAAGTTTGATCATATTGGCCTAAAAGAAGGTAATAATAATCTTTGGAGATAAGCTCATCATCTCGGACATTATTTTTTATCTGATACTCACGAGCATACTCCAGACTGACTGGCGCATCATAAAAGCGAGCTAAATCCTTGGCTAGAGTTGTTTTACCATTACTAGCACTTCCCATAATCAACACTTTTTTCGTAAACTGACGGCGGAAAGGTTGAGCGATATATTTCCAATATTTGCTTGGATTTTCTCGAATCATGGTAGCCGAAATTCCAAATTTTCTTTCCTGTAGAACAGTCTCGAAACCACGTTCTGACAATTCTTGTTGGTATTCGGACTCTCCTACAAAAAAGATTAGTTCCTCACCAGTCTGGTCATAGGAAATGGTATGCAACATCTGATCAACCACTCCTGCCAGCCCATTGGATAGCGTGGAATATTGGTTTCGTCAAGTTTACAAACAGAGGTCAACTCATCATCTCGAAATGCTTCACGAATATAGCGAAACCTCTTTTGTAGTGTAAGTCCAACCTCTTCACCACGATCTCCCTCATAACCTGAAACTACCACCCATACAGCATCGCATTGCCGTTTTGCTCTTTGGATTAAATCAATATGCCCCTGATGCAAGGGAGCAAAGGTTCCAAAAACCACTGCTATCTTTTTTTTCAAGTCTTTTCAACCTTTTTATAAATTTTTTTATATTTTTATATCATACTACTCCTTCTATTGTTCGTCAACACTTTTTTATTATTTTTTATAAAAATATTTTCAACATGATAGGATTTTTTTCTTGATATACAAAACTTGATCAGTAGAAATTCGTTTTTGAATTCCTTAAATTAAATGCACAATTCAAATGCTTATTATAGTGACAACTTCCCCAAAAAGAGGCTGAAACAATCTGTTTCCAACCTCACAATTTTAAACAATCTCAAATTTTAACTGACCAGCTTTGACACCAATCTTAAGGGTCTTGCCTGCTTCCAATTCTCCTTTGAGTAAAAGTTCAGCTAGTTTGTCTTCCACTTCAGTTTGTAGAGTTCTACGAAGCGGTCGTGCACCCATCTCTGGATCATAGCCATGTTGGGCTAAAAGTTTTAGAGCAGATGCTTGAAGTTTTAAGTCTACCCCTTTTTCTGCCAAGCTTGCAATCAAAGGTTTGACCATAATCTTAATCACTTCCTGCATATCTTGACTTGACAAGCTGTGGAAGACCACCTTTTCGTCAATACGGTTGATAAACTCTGGGCGATAAGCTTTTTTCAACTCTTCAAACATACGTTTTTCCATACTCTCTTGATCAAAACGAATATCTCGAGCTCCAAAACCGACTGTCTTATCATCACGAAGAGCAGTCGCACCAAGGTTTGACGTCATGATAATAATGGTATTTGAGAAGTCAACCTTGCGTCCCTTGCTATCTGTCAGAACTCCGTCATCCAAGACCTGTAAGAGGACATTAAAGATGTCTGGGTGAGCCTTTTCTACTTCGTCAAAGAGCAGAACTGAGTATGGTTTGTTGCGAACCTTCTCGGTCAACTCCCCACCTTCTTCGTAGCCTACATAGCCTGGAGGGGCACCATTGAGACGACTGGCCGCAAATTTCTCCATATATTCACTCATATCAAAGCGGATAAGGGCAGATTCATCATCAAAGAGGACCTCTGCCAAAGGCCTTGGCTAACTCTGTCTTACCGACACCAGTTGGTCCCTAGGAACATAAAGGAACCAATCAGGGCGTTTATTGTTACGAATACCAGATTGATTACGGCGAATAGCGCGGCTAATACTTGAGACTGCCTGTTCTTGTCCAATAACACGCTTGTGAAGTTCAGCCTCTAAATTAAGGTACTTCTTGGCATCGGTTTGAGTTAGTTTTTTTGAACTGGGATTCCTGACAAACGACTGAGTGTTGTCAAGATATCAGATTCCGTTACCGAGTCTTCATAGACAGGCAATTCCTGTTCTTTTGAAATCAGCTGAGCTGCTTGTTTCCACTTGCCGTCCATCAGAGCCTTATCAGCTGGAGATAGATCTGACTCATTGGCTTTCACATGCTTCGATTTGTTTTGCACAGTGGCAGCCGCTTCGTCCAAAAGATCAATAGCGGAGTCTGGTAAATGACGGCTGGTTAGGTAACGGTGAGCCATTTTGACAGCTGTATCGACTGCATCATCTGTAATTTGAACATGATGATGTTTCTCGTATGTTGCTTTCAAGCCCTGCAAAATTGCAATACTATCTGCCAAACTTGGCTCTTCAATCGTTACTTTAGCAAAACGACGAGAAAGCGCCGCATCCTTTTCGATATGTTTTTGATATTCTTCTTGAGTTGTAGCTCCGACCGTTCTCAGAGTACCACGTGCCAAGGCAGGTTTTAAAATGTTAGCTGCATCCAAAGTCGAATCAATTCCACTACCCGATCCCATGATGGTGTGGAGCTCGTCGATAAAGAGAATAACCTGACCATCTTCCTCAATGTCTTTGATGATGTTGTTCATGCGCTCTTCAAAATCACCACGGAAACGGGTTCCGGCAACCACATTCATCAAATCAAGCTCTAAGACTCGCATCTTAGCCATTTCAACAGGTACATCCCCACTAGCAATTCGCTGAGCTAGCCCAAGTGCTAGAGCTGTTTTACCGACACCAGCATCTCCAACTAAGACAGGATTATTCTTTGTCTTCCGACTCAAGATTTGAATCATGCGAGAAATTTCTTGGTCACGACCGATGACGGGTTCCAACTTCCCAGAACGAGCTTGTTCTGTAAGATCATGGGTATAATCCTCCAAGCCACCACTCGGATTTTGAGGCATTCCCATCATATTGGCCATAGAATTTTGCTTATCTGCTGCTGAACGATGACGTTGGCGAAGGGCCTTCAAATCTTCTCTAGTCCATCCAGCACGCGCTTCAAGTTTGCGGCGAAGTCCAGCAATCTTAACCTGGTCTTTTTTATCTTCGTAAGAGAATCCAGCTTGCTCTAAGATACGAGTAGCTAAGGCATTCCCATCATGCAAAATAGCATAGAGAACATGTTCCGTTCCCAAAACTTTTGCATGCACTACAGAAGCAATATGTTCAGCCTCTAGAAACAAAACATTCAAACGGTATGAAAAAGGACGTTCCTGATACTCTTCTTTATCGCTGTGCTTTGCCTCTGTCAGTTCTGCCGCAACTTCCTCCAGACTATCAATCTCATATGGAAATTCATTTAAGGTTGCCCCAGCTACACTGTAATTATGATTTGCCATTGCAATCAATAGATGCCAAGACTCTAAGTATTCTGCCTTATAATGACTGGCTACTAGAAAGGCACTTTCTATACATTCTTTCAATGCTTTTGAATATTTCATGTGGTCTTATTTTCCTTTTCTATCTACCTCTTGTAGTAACTGCTTAAGCATATTAGCACGGATTATATTTGCTTCCTCACCTAAAATACGGTCTGTAGCCATAGCTACTAATAAATTCATCTCTTGGCTAGTCAACAAATCTTGCTCAAACAAGAGTCTTAAAACATCTTCAAAAACAACCTGGCTAACTTCTTCACCCACTGAATACAGTAAATCACGCAACATCTCATGATGGTTGGAGAATTCAATTCGCCCAATACGAATATAGCCTCCACCACCACGTTTGCTCTCAACCAAGTAACCCCTGCTTTCTGTAAAACGAGTTTTAATGACATAGTTAATTTGACTAGGCACTACTTGAAAGGTATCCGCTAATTGGCTTCGCTGTAATTCCACCATCCCCGACTGCTCCAGAATAGCCTTGATATAAGCTTCTATATGGTCTGATGTATTTAAATCTCATAGCACTCCACCTCTTTCTTTAAACCTTGACTATCTTTGACTATTATACCGAATTTTTCGATTTTTTTAAAGAAAAAAGAGAGCAAGTAAAGAATAAACTTCACCCACTCTCTATGTTTCTAATTATTTAAGCCTAATTCTGCTAATATCTGGCGTTTATAGGCAATTTTTTGAACTTCCTTATCTTCAGCTTCAGACCAATCAAGTTTGATTTCAGATACAATCTGCCCCGGCCGATTTTTTAGGATGTAGATGCGGTCGCTAAGATTGAGGGCCTCCTCGATACTATGCGTGATGATGAGCGTCGTCAACCCTAGCTGTTTGTGAATCTCCAGATACCAGGCATGAAGTTCCATCTTAGTCATCTCATCCAAAGCGCTAAAGGCCTCGTCTAGAAGAAAGAGCTTGTGCCCAAAAAGGTAGGTACGGAGTAAAGCAACACGCTGGCGCATCCCACCACTGAGTTCATGAGGATACTTATCCCTTACAGCCGTCAACTGAAAGGTCCCAAGAATTTCATCTGCTTTGGCAATGGCTTCTGTCTTGTCCACCTTTTGGATTAAGAGAGGTAGGATGATATTTCCTAGCACCGTCTTGTGCTCCAAAAGCAGATCCTTTTGTAACATATAGCTCACGCGCCCCTTGGGATTTTCCTCTCCATCAAGAATGATTCGCCCTGACTGGACTTCTAAAATGCCTGCAATCAGGTTAAAGAGGGTAGTCTTTCCTACACCACTGGGGCCTAGGATAGAGACCACTTCACCCGAAGTCACTTGTAGGTTAATATCCTCTAAAATCTTTTCAGCATCGTAGGCATAACTTACGTGTTCTAGTCTAATTTCTGTCATTATTTTACAAATTCGTTAGTAAATCCTTTATCAGTCAAGTCTTCTTTAAGGATACCATTTTCTTTATCCCATTTGTAGAAGGCATTCCAACGATCAGCGTCAAATTGTCCCCATTTTTCCTTGTCGCTTGCATACTCTTTTGACAAGTATTTTTGAGATTCGATAACAAAGTCACGTTTTTCCTTTAACTCAGGGGCATTCTTGATCAAGATATCAGCCGCTTCTTCTGGGTGATCCATAGCGTATTGGTAGCCTTTTTTGATAGCTTGGATGACTTTACGAGCTTCTTCTTTGTTATCTTTTAGATAGTCGTTGTTAGCGATGATGACGGGTGAGTAGTAATCAAATTCCTTGACATAGTCTTTCAAGTACATGAAGTTAGCATCTACGCCCTGAGATTTGGCAAGAATACCATCCCAACCGTAGTAGATCCAAGCAGTATCAAAGACGCCATTGGCAATCGGTGTAATCGAGTTTGAGTCGTTGTTTGGTACTTTTTCGACCTTCTCAAAGTCTCCACCTTGCGATTCTACCAAGGTTTTCAACATAGCAAGCTCAGTTGGGTCATTCCAAGTTCCGTATTTCTTCCCAACCAAGTCTTTTGGACTAGTTACATTATCAGATTTACGAGAGATGATACCTGATGTATTGTGCTCAACGATAGCGGCAACGGCAGTGATTCCTGCCCCTTTTTCCAATTTCTTAGCCATGTAGTCTTGGAAATAGATAGCAAATGGCGCCTTGCCATTGATTACCAAGTCAGATGAGCTTTCTTCTGGTGGCAATTTCAAGTCAACATCCACTCCAGCTTCTTTGAAATAACCTTTTTCCTTGGCAACATACAACCCTGTGTGGTTAGTGTTTGGTGTCCAGTCTAGGATAAAGTCAATCTTTTTGACTTCTGCTTCTTTGTTATCCTTAGAAGCTGTTCCTTGGCCACAAGCCACAAGCACAACAGCTAGAAGAGCTGTTACAAGCGTTAAAAACACTTTCCATGTTTTCTTCATTTTTTTATTTCCTCTTTTCTTTTTTCAAAACGCTCTTTAAGTGCGTTTCCATTTAATCACATATTTTTCACTGATATCGACTAGCTTCATACCTAGAAGGCTAATCAGCGATACCAAAATAATAATCGCGAACATGGTATCATACTGAAACAGTTTCTTGGACTGAATCATGTAGACACCTAGTCCTTCAAAGCCTCCCAACCACTCAGATACAACTGTTGTGATGAAGGCATAGGAGACACTGACCCTCAGACCTGCATAAAAGTAGGGCAGGCTGACAGGGATTTTAAAATGCCAAAGGATTTGCCAAGGATTTGCTCGCATCAGACTAAACAAGGTCAGCATATCTTTGTCACAATGCCTAAAACCATCTAAAATACTGACGATAATAGGGAAGGTAGTCGTCAAGATAATCAAAACAATCTTGGGCAAAATTCCATAACCTAACCATAAAACTAGAATAGGGGCTATAGCAATTGTCGGAATGGTCTGAACAACCACCATCATAGGGTAAATCAAGTCATTTAACCAGCCCAGACTATCCATAAGGACGGCCATGATACAGGCTATCAAGACACCCAACACCAAACCGAGTATAGCTACTCTCAAGGTTGCCCAACTATGGTACCAGAGAAATTCTCTGTCACGAACAAAAGACTGGAGGATTTCAAGTGGTGTCGGCAAGATAAATTTTGGTAGGAGTTTTAAGAAACCTGCTACCTGCCAAAGAGATAAGACACCCAAATCCTAGCAGACTAATATGTCGTCTCATTATATTTTTTAAGTTTCTCATCGATGCTTAAAATCTCTCCTACATTTATTTTCACATTGGCAAAAACATTGTCTGCCCCTTGACCTGCCACTTCTAACGCTTCTTTAAGAATACGCATGAGTTCATCAAAGTCTCCCTCTAAGACTGTTTCAAAGGGTGTCACCACCATGGTCACTCCTTGAGTTTGCAGATAATCAATGACCTTATCAATTACCGCTATACGATCAATCCCCTGTGATAAGGGCAGGACTTGTAAAGCAATGCTTGCCTTCATTAAAACCTCCTTCTAATTTACAGTTTTCCTTTGTAAAAAAAGAAAAACCTCTTTCATATATGAAAAAGGTGCAAAATTAGGCCAAGTATTCGTTCCCTACGCTGGCATTACCCAGATCAGGTGCGGTCGAAGTTTAACACTTCCTCTCAGACTGTACACAGACTCCCATATATTATATGGATATATAATAGCTTAATAATGGCCTAATGTCAAGGTTTCTGCTCATATAAAAAGAGGCGTTCATTCGCCTCTTACACTAATATTATTTGCATTTCAGCCATTTTATTTACAGCATAGGCGCAAATAACTGTGTCACTTCTTTTATCAACATTTGATACCAAGTAGGATTTATGGTGTCAGAGAAGATTTCTTGAGATTGTTCAAAAATATTTTCAAAATCCTTGTGAATATCTGCTATTGAATCTGTTTTGTACAGTAATACTGCATTTTCATAGTGGTGAACCAAACTACGATAATCTAAGTTAATCGTACCTACAGCTGCAAACCGACCATCAACAATGATTTGTTTACTATGAATAAATCCAGGAGTATATTCGAAAATACGTACCCCAGCTGATAAAAGATCAGGATAAGCTCCTCGTGTTACAAGTTGAATGAGTTTTTTATCCGGTATATGGGGGGTAACTATTCTTACATCTACACCGCGCATAGCTGCATTTTTTATATCTTCCGTCAAATCATAATCAATGATTAGGTAAGGAGTTGTGATATAGACGAAATCTGTTGCCTGATTGATAAGGTTTTGATAAACTATTTTCCCTACCTTAGATTTATAAATTGGCTTAGGTCCGCTTCCATAAGGAATGCATAAGCCAGAAGCCGAAAACAACTTGATTCTCTATACGATATTGGTCAAAATTACTAATATCTCCACCGTTAATATACCAGTTCATAAGAAATAATCTTGTAAAGGCTTGAACAGCCGGACCGTCTATCCTAATACCGGTATCTTTCCAATGACCAAAGCGTTCAATATGATTGATGTACTCATCCGCTAGATTGATTCCCCCAGTATAGGCAATCTGCCCATCGATCACTAAAATTTTACGGTGATCACGGTTATTGTAAGCTACTGTCATACGAGGAATTACTTTATTAAACTTATGTGCCTCAATCCCTTTGGATCTCAAGTATAGTGTATAATCTCCTGGCAAAGTAACCATACAGCCAATATCATCGTAGAGCATCTTAATTTCAACGCCCTGATCAGCCTTTTCTTCAAGAATCTCACGTATGCTGTCCCACATCACCCCTTCGTCAACTATGTAGTACTCAAGAAAAATAAACTTTTCTGCACTTCTTAAGTCCTCTAACATTTGCTGCCACATATCTTCGCCAGAAGAAAAACTTAGAAGCAGTTTGGTCATAGACCTCTGAATTACTATCCATGCTCAGCAAAGATTTTTATAATACCATAAGCTGACTTATCCCGCTCCTGTAGATGCTGATGGAGGTCGTTACCATTATCTTCATGAAATGCGATAGTGTTTAACTCCTGAAGTTGTTTCAGTTCTTTTTTTGATAATCTTCTCTCACCAAACATGATATAAAAGCAATGGACCAAATACCGGAACGAAAAGCAACTAAAAAGCCAAGTAACTTTGCTCTCTGGAGTCATAGTCCTATTAACAATAGACAGAATGGTCGCTACACTTATCAATACAACAAGAATAATCCAAACATGTGGAACAATCTGACTTAAGAATAGAAACAAACCAAAAAAATCAGAATTAATTCTATCAGTATGATTGTTATACTAAAACCATACTTTGACATTAATAATCGAAATTTTCTAAAACCCATAGCTTAAACTCATTATATCTCATTTAAAAATTTTTTTAAAAAAAGCTTATTAACTACTAGTATACCTTAGTTTTTAGTCAAGATAGCAAGTTTTTTTCTAGAAGTTAAGAAAATTAAATAAATAGAAAAAAAGTAAGTATAATGAAAAAAATAAAAAGACCATCATTGGTCTACTTAATAAGATATATCAATCAGGGAAGACAGGATTCGAACCTGCGACACCTTGGTCCCCAAACCAAGTACTCTACCAAGCTGAGCTACTTCCCGAAGTAAATAAAAAATGCACCCTAGAGAGTCGAACCTCTAACCGCCTGATTCGTAGTCAGGTACTCTATCCAGTTGAGCTAAGGGTGCTCATTTATGCCGAGGACCGGAATCGAACCGGTACGATCGTTACCAATCGCAGGATTTTTAAGTCCTGTGCGTCTGCCAGTTCCGCCACCCCGGTACTCTCTAAGCGAACGACGGGATTCGAACCCGCGACCCCCCACCTTGGCAAGGTGGTGTTCTACCACTGAACTACGTTCGCATTCATGAGTCTGAATATTAAAAAAAATGCCGGCTACATGACTTGAACACGCGACCCTCTGATTACAAATCAGATGCTCTACCAACTGAGCTAAGCCGGCTATTTCTATTATGCGGGTTAAGGGACTTGAACCCCCACGCCGTTAAGCGCCAGATCCTAAATCTGGTGCGTCTGCCAATCCGCCAAACCCGCAATGATGACCCGTACTGGGCTCGAACCAGTGACCCATTGATTAAAAAGTCAATTGCTCTACCAACTGAGCTAACGAGTCTTAATAACTTTCGTTATTACGGTCCCGACGGGAATCGAACCCGCGATCTTCGCCGTGACAGGGCGACGTGATAACCGCTACACTACGGGACCTATGGGAGTTAACGGGATCGAACCGCTGACCCTCTGCTTGTAAGGCAGATGCTCTCCCAGCTGAGCTAAACTCCCTCTAGCTAAGCGACTTCCATATCTCACAGGGGGCAACCCCCAACTACTTCCGGCGTTCTAGGGCTTAACTGCTGTGTTCGGCATGGGAACAGGTGTATCTCCTAGGCTATCGTCACTTAACTCTGAGTCATACATACTCAAAATTGAATATCTATCAAATTTCAAGAAAACCTTGCGCTTTCATATTCTCAGTTACTTTGGATAAGTCCTCGAGCTATTAGTATTAGTCCGCTACATGTGTCGCCACACTTCCACTTCTAACCTATCTACCTGATCATCTCTCAGGGCTCTTACTGATATAAAATCATGGGAAATCTCATCTTGAGGTGGGTTTCACACTTAGATGCTTTCAGCGTTTATCCCTTCCCTACATAGCTACCCAGCGATGCCTTTGGCAAGACAACTGGTACACCAGCGGTAAGTCCACTCTGGTCCTCTCGTACTAGGAGCAGATCCTCTCAAATTTCCTACGCCCGCGACGGATAGGGACCGAACTGTCTCACGACGTTCTGAACCCAGCTCGCGTGCCGCTTTAATGGGCGAACAGCCCAACCCTTGGGACCGACTACAGCCCCAGGATGCGACGAGCCGACATCGAGGTGCCAAACCTCCCCGTCGATGTGAACTCTTGGGGGAGATAAGCCTGTTATCCCCAGGGTAGCTTTTATCCGTTGAGCGATGGCCCTTCCATACGGAACCACCGGATCACTAAGCCCGACTTTCGTCCCTGCTCGAGTTGTAGCTCTCGCAGTCAAGCTCCCTTATACCTTTACACTCTGCGAATGATTTCCAACCATTCTGAGGGAACCTTTGGGCGCCTCCGTTACCTTTTTAGGAGGCGACCGCCCCAGTCAAACTGCCCGTCAGACACTGTCTCCGATAGGGATCACCTATCTGGGTTAGAGTAGCTATAACACAAGGGTAGTATCCCAACATCGTCTCCTTCGAAACTGGCGTCCCGATCTCATAGACTCCTACCTATCCTGTACATGTGGTACAGACACTCAATATCAAACTGCAGTAAAAGCTCCATGGGGTCTTTCCGTCCTGTCGCGGGTAACCTGCATCTTCACAGGTACTAAAATTTCACCGAGTCTCTCGTTGAGACAGTGCCCAAATCATTACGCCTTTTCGTGCGGGTCGGAACTTACCCGACAAGGAATTTCGCTACCTTAGGACCGTTATAGTTACAGCCGCCGTTTACTGGGGCTTCAATTCATACCTTCGCGTTACCGCTAAGCACTCCTCTTAACCTTCCAGCACCGGGCAGGCGTCACCCCCTATACATCATCTTACGATTTAGCAGAGAGCTGTGTTTTTGATAAACAGTTGCTTGGGTACTATTCACTGCGGCTGACCTAAAGTCAGCACCCCTTCTCCCGAAGTTACGGGGTCATTTTGCCGAGTTCCTTAACGAGAGTTCTCTCGCTCACCTGAGGCTACTCGCCTCGACTACCTGTGTCGGTTTGCGGTACGGGTAGAGTATGTTTAACGCTAGAAGCTTTTCTTGGCAGTGTGACGTCACTAACTTCGCTACTAAACTTCGCTCCCCATCACAGCTCAATGTTATAGAACTAAGCATTTAACTCAATTCACACCTCACTGCTTAGACAGACTCTTCCAATCGTCTGCTTTAGTTAGCCTACTGCGTCCCTCCATCACTACATACTCTAGTACAGGAATATCAACCTGTTGTCCATCGGATACACCTTTCGGTCTCTCCTTAGGTCCCGACTAACCCAGGGCGGACGAGCCTTCCCCTGGAAACCTTAGTCTTACGGTGGACAGGATTCTCACCTGTCTTTCGCTACTCATACCGGCATTCTCACTTCTATGCGTTCCAGCACTCCTCACGGTACACCTTCATCACACATAGAACGCTCTCCTACCATACCCATAAAAGGTATCCACAGCTTCGGTAAATTGTTTTAGCCCCGGTACATTTTCGGCGCAGGGTCACTCGACTAGTGAGCTATTACGCACTCTTTGAATGAATAGCTGCTTCTAAGCTAACATCCTAGTTGTCTGTGCAACCCCACATCCTTTTCCACTTAACAATTATTTTGGGACCTTAGCTGGTGGTCTGGGCTGTTTCCCTTTCGACTACGGATCTTAGCACTCGCAGTCTGACTGCCGACCATAATTCATTGGCATTCGGAGTTTATCTGAGATTGGTAATCCGGGATGGACCCCTCACCCAAACAGTGCTCTACCTCCAAGAATCTCTATGTCGACGCTAGCCCTAAAGCTATTTCGGAGAGAACCAGCTATCTCCAAGTTCGTTTGGAATTTCTCCGCTACCCACAAGTCATCCAAGCACTTTTCAACGTGCCCTGGTTCGGTCCTCCAGTGCGTCTTACCGCACCTTCAACCTGCTCATGGGTAGGTCACATGGTTTCGGGTCTACGACATGATACTAAAGCGCCCTATTCAGACTCGGTTTCCCTGCGGCTCCGTCTCTTCAACTTAACCTCGCATCATATCGTAACTCGCCGGTTCATTCTACAAAGGCACGCTCTCACCCATTAACGGGCTCGAACTTGTTGTAGGCACACGGTTTCAGGTTCTATTTCACTCCCCTCCCGGGGTGCTTTTCACCTTTCCCTCACGGTACTGGTTCACTATCGGTCACTAGGGAGTATTTAGGGTTGGGAGATGGTCCTCCCAGATTCCGACGGGATTTCACGTGTCCCGCCGTACTCAGGATACTGCTAGGTACAAAGACTATTTTAAATACGAGGCTATCACTCTCTTTGGCTGATTTTCCCAAACCATTCTTCTATAGTCTTTGAGTCCACATTGCAGTCCTACAACCCCGAAGAGTAAACTCTTCGGTTTGCCCTCCTGCCGTTTCGCTCGCCGCTACTAAGGCAATCGCTTTTGCTTTCTCTTCCTGCAGCTACTTAGATGTTTCAGTTCACTGCGTCTTCCTCCTCATATCCTTAACAGATATGGGTAACAGGCATTACCTGTTGGGTTCCCCCATTCGGAAATCCCTGGATCATCGCTTACTTACAGCTACCCAAGGCATATCGTCGTTTGTCACGTCCTTCTTCGGCTCCTAGTGCCAAGGCATCCACCGTGCGCCCTTATTAACTTAACCTTATTTTTTTGACCTTTCAGTCATAAACTCTTATTAATACTACAGCGTTTTTCGGTTTTATTTTTCTTGTTACTATTTGATATAGATATTCAATTTTTCAATGTGCATGACTTGGTGATCTCTCACCAATGGAGCCTAGCGGGATCGAACCGCTGACCTCCTGCGTGCAAAGCAGGCGCTCTCCCAGCTGAGCTAAAGGTCCCACAAGACCTCTCAAGACTAAACAAGACCAATGTGCATTCCTTATCCTTAGAAAGGAGGTGATCCAGCCGCACCTTCCGATACGGCTACCTTGTTACGACTTCACCCCAATCATCTATCCCACCTTAGGCGGCTGGCTCCTAAAAGGTTACCTCACCGACTTCGGGTGTTACAAACTCTCGTGGTGTGACGGGCGGTGTGTACAAGGCCGGGAACGTATTCACCGCGGCGTGCTGATCCGCGATTACTAGCGATTCCGACTTCATGTAGGCGAGTTGCAGCCTACAATCCGAACTGAGATTGGCTTTAAGAGATTAGCTTGCCGTCACCGGCTTGCGACTCGTTGTACCAACCATTGTAGCACGTGTGAGCCCAGGTCATAAGGGGCATGATGATTTGACGTCATCCCCACCTTCCTCCGGTTTATTACCGGCAGTCTCGCTAGAGTGCCCAACTGAATGATGGCAACTAACAATAGGGGTTGCGCTCGTTGCGGGACTTAACCCAACATCTCACGACACGAGCTGACGACAACCATGCACCACCTGTCACCTCTGTCCCGAAGGAAAAACTCTATCTCTAGAGCGGTCAGAGGGATGTCAAGACCTGGTAAGGTTCTTCGCGTTGCTTCGAATTAAACCACATGCTCCACCGCTTGTGCGTACTCCCGTCAATTCCTTTGAGTTTCAACCTTGCGGTCGTACTCCCCAGGCGGAGTGCTTAATGCGTTAGCTGCGGCACTAAACCCCGGAAAGGGTCTAACACCTAGCACTCATCGTTTACGGCGTGGACTACCAGGGTATCTAATCCTGTTTGCTCCCCACGCTTTCGAGCCTCAGCGTCAGTTACAAGCCAGAGAGCCGCTTTCGCCACCGGTGTTCCTCCATATATCTACGCATTTCACCGCTACACATGGAATTCCACTCTCCCTCTTGCACTCAAGTTAAACAGTTTCCAAAGCGTACTATGGTTAAGCCACAGCCTTTAACTTCAGACTTATCTAACCGCCTGCGCTCGCTTTACGCCCAATAAATCCGGACAACGCTCGGGACCTACGTATTACCGCGGCTGCTGGCACGTAGTTAGCCGTCCCTTTCTGGTAAGATACCGTCACAGTGTGAACTTTCCACTCTCACACTCGTTCTTCTCTTACAACAGAGCTTTACGATCCGAAAACCTTCTTCACTCACGCGGCGTTGCTCGGTCAGACTTCCGTCCATTGCCGAAGATTCCCTACTGCTGCCTCCCGTAGGAGTCTGGGTACGTGTCTCAGTCCCAGTGTGGTGATCACCCTCTCAGGTCGGCTATGTATCGTCGCCTTGGTGAGCCGTTACCCCACCAACTAGCTAATACAACGCAGGTCCATCTGGTAGTGATGCAATTGCACCTTTTAAGCAGTTATCATGCGATATCTACTGTTATGCGGTATTAGCTATCGTTTCCAATAGTTATCCCCCGCTACCAGGCAGGTTACCTACGCGTTACTCACCCGTTCGCAACTCATCCGGAGAAGCAAGCTCCTCCTTCAGCGTTCTACTTGCATGTATTAGGCACGCCGCCAGCGTTCGTCCTGAGCCAGGATCAAACTCTCATTAAAAGTTTGAGTTCTCACTCATTTCTGTCACTGACAGATTTATTGTTTTCTCATTGTTCAGTACTATAACCTTAGTTATAGTGCCCTGCACATTGGTTCGTCTTGTTCAGTTTTCAAAGGTCTTTGTCTCTCAACCCTCTCGTGAGCGACAACTATATTAGTATATCACAGAGTCCTCTCGTTGTCAATAGCTTTTTCAAACTTTTTTCATCTTCTTCTGCAATATACCCATAGTCCGTACGGGATTCGAACCCGTGTTACCGCCGTGAAAAGGCGGTGTCTTAACCCCTTGACCAACGGACCCGAGCTTTTCGACTCTTTCTATTATACCTACTTTTTCTCCCTTGTCAAGAACTTGAGATAATTTTTTTCTAATACGGTGAAAAATCTTTTAACAGAATACTTAATTCCTTTAACAGCCGACGCCTTCCTTTAAATCTTTCGTCAGCCACTAATCGCTCAAATAATTCTAAATCGTTTTTATTTAGACCCTTCTTATATTTTTTTAGCATCTCGTGTAGGGCATAGTATTCATCTAGCAAGAGTCCTCCATCTGTAATTCGGTGACTTATCTCACTGACTTCTTCATATACTTGTCGATCCAATTTTCTTTTTTGACTCTCTTGTTTTCGTATTGCATCTAGTATTCTATTTCTAAATTTCGTTTTAAAGTAAGTATATATTTTTTTTATCTTTCCTTTCCATCAACTCAGGATGTTCTTCTAACAATTCATATAAACAAAGCATACCTTCTTGATCCCAATCTTCAACTTCCCACAAGTGTAAATAATATTCTTTCGACATTTATGAACAATTCCTTTTACTTCTTGATATTTTTTCTCTAACATATTTCCTCCTTTTTCTCCAATGAGTATATCAAAGCTTCATAAGAAATAATCCTGTCCTCTTTCTTTTGTCTATTTTTCTGCCTCTTGTGTACTTTTTTATATTAAATTCTTTTTTAAAAACTCTAAACTGCTATAAAAGACACAACAAAATGACAGGAAATAATTTCCTGTCATTTTTTAAATCCTTTACATTTAACGGAATAAATCTACAATCGTATCCCAGACTGTTTGAGCTTTTTCTTTAATTTTAGCTTCTGAAATTGCGCGCCCAGCTTCATCAACTATGTTTTGAGCTTTGCTGCGTATATCAGTTAACAAACCATCTGTTTGTGACTCTGCATCCGGAGTTTGATTTTTATTGTTTGCTGGTGCAATACCATTTAATTCATAAGCGTTTTGAACTGTGAATGTGCTGCCTGGTGTATAAGGAAGAATCGTCTCAGATATATTCCTAAATATATGTGCAGCACCATTTGAAGTCGAACTAGATAAGTAGTGACTCTCATCTGTTGTCGGGAATCCAAGCCAATGGCTAATGACGACATCAGGCGTATATCCAATAACCCATTGGTCACTTGTATACTCTGGATTAAAAACAGTTTCTGTTGTTCCTGTTTTTCCAGCCATGACATAATTTTCTGGAGAAGAACTAATACCTGTCCCGTTTGTGAAAGTTCCAAGCATCATACTAGTCATCTTATCCGCTGTAGACTTATCCATAATTCGTTTTTGGGAATTCTTATGTGTAGCGATAACTTGCCCACTAGCATTCTCAATACGAGTAATAAAGTGAGCTTCTGGCATCAAACCTTCATTTGCAAATGCTGCATAAGCCTGAGCCATCTGAAGCGGATTGGTTTCTACTCCGCCACCCAAGGCTACACCTAATACTCTATCGACACTGCTCATGTTCAGTCCAAACTTTTCACCAGCTTCGAAGTACCTTTATCAATCCCAAGTTCTTTTCACTGTTGCCACTGCTGGGAGATTTAAAAGATTCAGCCAAGGCTTGATACATCGGAATTTCTGGAGCCGTCTTAATGCCTGCATAGTTGTCTACCTTATAATCACCGTACTGTATGGTATGATTGTCTAGCTCTTTGTTGAGGGACCATCCAGCTTCAACTGCTGGAGTATAGACCACAAGTGGTTTAATAGTAGATCCTGGGCTCCTTTTTGATTGAGTTGCATAGTTAAAATTTCGGAAACCTGTTTTATTACTTCCAGCAACACGACCAATAACACCTCTAACTCCCCCCGTTTTTGGCTCTAAGGCAACACTTCCTGATTCAGCATGTGTTCCATCTTCAGCCGTAGGAAACAGAGTAGTGTCTTCATAGATGACCTGCATATTAGCTTGATAATTTTGATCCAGTTCTGTATAAATGCGATAGCCGTTATTAACAATTTCCTCTTCTGTTAAATGATATTTTTCAACTGCTTCATTTACTACTGCATCAAAATATGAAGGATAACGGTAGTCTGAAATTTTTCCTTCGTATGAATCATGCAACTGAGAGGCCATATCAACTCCAGCCGCTTCTGCCTCCTTTTCTTTATCAATATAGCCAGCCGCAACCATATTTTGTAAGACTGTATCCCTACGATTAGTCGAATCCTCAATTGAATTTAATGGATTATATATTTCCGGTCCTTTAAGCATCCCTGCCAAAGTTGCTGCTTGATCTAGAGTTAATTGTGATGCTGAAACCCCGAAGTATTTTTACTTGCATCTTCAACCCCCCAAACTCCATTACCAAAGTAAGCATTATTCAAATACATAGTTAGAATTTCGTTCTTGCTATATTTTTTGGTTAATTCCAAAGCTAAGAAGAATTCTTTCGCCTTCCTTTGAACAGTTTGATCTTGTGATAAATAAGCATTTTTAGCCAACTGCTGAGTGATGGTAGAGCCCCCACCTGAGCGACCAGCTGTTAGTATAGCCATGAAGAAACGAGCGTAGTTTATCCCATCATTTTTGTAAAAACTGCGGTCTTCCGTCGCAATAACTGCCTTTTGTAAATCTTCACTAATATCTGTAAGTTCAACATAGGTTCCTTTTTGACCAGATAAGGCTCCTGCTTCATTCTCCTCTCGGTCTAAAATCACTGTTCGAGTTTTCAATGCATTTTGTAAGTCAGTTACATTTGTTGATTTCGCCAAGGCGAATAGATAGACACCAACAAACAAACTGACACTAAGGCCCAGAATAAGTAAGATTTTTGTCAGATGGTAGCGACGCCAAAACTTGCGAATAGGGCCAACTTGCCCAGCTTTCTTACGATTACCTCTCGACCGCCGCAAGTCACTCTGCTCACTTTCTTCTATTTCAATATCATTAATCTCAATGTCTTGAGTTTCAGTCTCTTGAATTTCAATATCCTCTTTCTTAAATAAAGAAAGAAATCTTTCAAATAAATTATCTAATTTCATGCGTTTATTTTATCATCTTCACTTTAGTATGACAAGAATTTAGCTAGTTCCCCTATCCAAATGATTTGATTTTTGTTACAATATCTGTATGAAATTCACCTTTATAATTCCCGATTCTTTACCTGAGATGACGGTTAAAACTTTCCTAGAAGAACAGTTACTTATTCCTAGAAAAATTCGACATTTTTTAAGAACAAAGAAACATATCCTCATCAATCATGAGCAGGTGCATTGGCACCAAACAGTTAAAGCTGGAGACGAATGCCAATTAACTTTTGATGAAGAAGATTATCCAACAAAGGAAATCTTACAAGGAAATCCTAATCTCGTACAAGAAATTTATCAAGACCAGCATTTAATTGTCGTTAACAAACCTGAGGGCATGAAAACTCATGGCAATCAACCTAATGAAATAGCCCTTCTCAATCATGTATCAGCTTATGTCGGTCAAACATGCTATGTTGTTCATCGCCTTGATATGGAAACCAGTGGCTTAGTTCTCTTTGCAAAAAATCCTTTTATCCTTCCAATTCTCAACCGTTTACTAGAGAAAAAAGAGATTTCTCGTGAGTATTGGGCTCTAGTCGAAGGGGTATTTAGAAGTAAGGAACTTGTTTTTCGAGATAAAATTGGTCGCGATCGCCACGATCGTAGAAAACGACTTGTTGATACAAAAAAAGGGCAGTATGCTGAAACCCACATAACTAGATTGAAAGAATTTAAAGATGGTTCTACACTCGTTCGTTGTAAGTTAAAGACCGGAAGAACACACCAAATCCGTGTGCATCTTTCCCACCATCATTATCCTATCCTCGGCGACCCTCTTTACAACCCAAAATCTAAAACAAGCAGATTAATGCTACACGCATTTAGACTTTCCTTCACCCATCCTTTAACTTTGGAGAGGTTAGAGTTAAGTGCTTTATCCGACTCCTTCGAGGCAATATTAAAAGCAAAGGATGACCGTTAAGTCATCCTTTCTCTAAATTAAAAAAGCAAGGTATGAAACCCTGCTTTTTAATATCTCAAGAATTATTTAGCAATTTTTGCGAAGTATTCAAGAGTACGAACAAGTTGTGCAGTGTAAGACATTTCGTTGTCATACCATGAAACAACTTTAACCAATTGTTTACCGTCAACGTCAAGAACTTTAGTTTGAGTTGCGTCAAACAATGAACCGTAAGCCATACCTACGATATCTGAAGAAACGATTTGATCTTCAGTGTAACCGTATGATTCGTTAGCTGCTGCTTTCATAGCTGCGTTAACTTCATCAACAGTAACGTTCTTTTCAAGAACTGCAACCAATTCAGTAACTGATCCAGTTGGAGTTGGAACGCGTTGTGCAGATCCGTCAAGTTTACCGTTCAATTCTGGGATTACAAGACCGATAGCTTTAGCAGCACCAGTTGAGTTAGGAACGATGTTTGCAGCACCAGCACGAGCACGACGAAGGTCACCACCACGGTGTGGTCCGTCAAGGATCATTTGGTCACCTGTGTAAGCGTGGATAGTAGTCATCAATCCTTCTACAACACCGAAGTTATCTTGAAGAGCTTTAGCCATTGGAGCCAAGCAGTTTGTAGTACATGAAGCACCTGAGATAACTGTTTCAGTACCATCAAGAATGTCGTGGTTAGTGTTAAATACAACTGTTTTAACGTCATTTCCACCAGGAGCAGTGATAACAACTTTTTTAGCTCCGCCTGGGTGCAAGTGTTTTTCAGCTGCATCTTTCTTAGCGAAGAATCCAGTTGCTTCAAGAACGATTTCTACACCGTCGTTAGCCCAATCGATTTGTTCTGGATCACGTTCTGCAGAAACACGAACGAATTTACCGTTAACTTCAAATCCACCTTCTTTAACTTCCACAGTTCCATCGAAACGACCTTGAGTTGTGTCGTATTTCAACAAGTGTGCAAGCATAACTGGGTCTGTAAGGTCGTTGATGCGAGTAACTTCAACACCTTCTACGTTTGGATACGGCGGAAAGCAAGACGACCAATACGTCCGAAACCGTTAATACCAACTTTAACTACCATTAGTGATTTCCTCCTTATGAAAATCATGAAATTTTTATTGTGAAAAGAGTAACTTGAATCACTACAAATCACCTTTCAACGTTCTTATTATATAACTATTTGAGTTAAATTGCAAGCGCCGGCCTTGATTTTCAAACTACTTTCTTTTTAATACCGTGCTCCCCTATTCATAGCGTAAAGATTCCACTGGATCCATTTTGCTAATTTTACGAGCTGGGAAGTAGGCTGAAATATACCCAAGTAGTAAAGCAAAAATTAGAGTTCCAAAAATTGAGAGAAGATTCAATTCAAAAACTTTAGAGATAGACGGATAAAAATGATGAACAGTAACATTCGCTAGACTGCCTATCCCTTGAGCAATGATGAAAGCTATAAACAAGGCAATTCCTACGATCCAAAGAGCTTCGTAGATAAAAATTCCTTTCACATCCCTATTTTGATAGCCAACGGCCTTCATGACACCGATTTCCTTAGAACGTTGCATGATATTGATATAAATGATGATGCCTATCATAACTGCTGCCACCACAATCGCTTGTGAAGAAAGCACAATCAGTAATCCCTGGATGACACGAATAAAGGTAATCACAATATCAAGAACAGCCTGTTGAGAAAGAACTGTATACTTCTTATTTTTCTGCAATTCTTCTGTTACTGTTTTCGTACGAGATGGGTCTTTAAGTTCTAAAATAAAATAGGATACGGCCTTTGTGAATTCAGCTTCTTTTAAAATCGTTTCCATTTGATAGGCTGGCATAAAACTGTTACTATCTTCTGCATCATCTTCATCATTGATTACACGCACAATATGAGTTTGAAATTGAGAAGTCTTGCTACCTTCAGCAGCATTTTCTACAATGCTTGCTAATACTTTTTTGCCTATAACATCACTAGCTGTAAGATTTTTCCCTGTTTGTTCATTCCAATTTTTCAGTAGACTCATCGGAATCGTTAATCCCTGTTCGTTAACATCCGTATAAAGAGAGCCTGATAGCACTTTTTCTTTTTCATTGCTAGTAACAGAAATACTTGTATCTTCATACAAACTCACGACCTGAGCGTAAGAAGGCAGGGCTTGGCTAAAATCCACTTCGTGTCCGTCTATGCTAATCTTTGACATGGTCATACCAAAAGGGCTCTCTAGATATTTAATATTTTCTTTCCCAATCGTATCTGTGATATAGTTCTTATCTTCTTGGTTTAGAAAACCTCTTCCAGCAACGCTTGAATTCAGTGCAATCTGAACTTGGGAAGGGAGCTTACCTCCGTTGGTATTTTCATCAATCATCGAAATCAAGGCATTCCCTAGACCAAAAGAAATCAACACGCCTACAAAAACCAATCGAGGTTGCTACTGCAATCAACAAGTTACGCCACTTTCTTTCCATAAAGTTACTCAAAGAAAGTTTGAATTTATTTTTAAAGGACAATCCTTTATTTTTTGACTTCTTCAACGACTTCACCATCCTTCATTTTGATAATCACATCTGCATATTCAGCTACTTCTGGGTTATGAGTCACAATCAGTACTGTTTTCCCAGATTTGGCCAAACTTTTGAACACTTCCAAAACCATCTCCTGAGATTGCGAATCGAGCGATCCAGTTGGTTCATCAGCTACAATCATATCCGGTTGATTGACCAGAGCACGCGCAATCGCTACACGTTGTTTTTGACCTCCAGAAAGTTGCTTGACATTTTTAGCCATAAAAGGTTCCATGCCTAGACTAAGAAGTTGCTCCTGAGCGATCCTTGTCATTTCTTTATCCGATAAATCTTTGACATAGAGAGGCAACTTGACATTATCTAGAACAGATTGATGGGGGATGAGATTGAAGTTTTGAAAGACAAACCCAATGTTGTCTTGCGAAATTGAGTCAATTCAATCTCCGATAGTTCTCTGAGAGACTCCCCTTTAAAATCTAAAACTCCCTCGTACTCCCTATCAAGACCACTGATGATATTCAGTAGACTGGTTTTTCCACAGCCTGACGGACCATAAATCGCAGTAATTTTCCCTTCAGCAATCTGCAGGTTAATATTTCTTAGAGCTTGCTCTTTATGTTTGTCGTCCAAAGCGTAAAATTTTGAAATATTTTTCATGGATAAAATGGACATTATAATCTCCTTTAATCACTTGTGATACCGTGTATCGATACAAACTATATTTATCTATCAGATTCAAAAGGAATCAAAGAATTCCTTTCTCTTTTTACGAATTCATTGTAACAAAAAAGCGACATTCCTCCAATGACAGAAATGTCACTCCTATAAACCATTTAACGGTATCTTTCTAGGTCCTCGGCCCATTCATTATCTAAACTAACGATTAACTTCTCATTGCCAAACATTCTCGCCATCATTTTTGCTTCTTCATACCTTTGTTTGGCTGTATCATAATCCGTCTGAATATAATATTTCCATTCAAGCATCAAGACAATAGGTTGTTTTTGAAAATCTCGTGTTTTTTGCCCTATTTTATTTAAGGTCTCAACTGCTCTCTTAAAATAATGAAACAGCCCCATAATCTCTATACAAGTTAAAGAAGCTAGTAAGGAATCTCTAAGTAAGTCTAAACAATCGAACTCTATCTTATCAATCTGCGAACTTAGTTTCTCATGAAAATAAAGAATATTCTCATACTCAGATTCTTTTATTTCGCCCGCTTTCAAACCATCCATTAAGTTACATGCAAAATACAACCTCAGTCTTAACAGATCCTCCGCTTTATATACATCTCTGGATAGTAAGTCCTGCAGACCATTTTCAAGCACACTTTCACCATACAAGGAATTACTCGTTGCTCTCACTGCATCTATGGCTTGAAGACAATCCACTATCACCTTCTCATCACGTGGCAAATCATCATAAAAACACTCAAAAATCTCATCAAAATATTCTTCTTTTTGTTCCTGCAACTCTTTATCTCCATAATCAGGATGATGAAGAAGAAAGTATTTTAATTCTTGGTAACGTTTAGGTAATTCCTTATAGTCTGGCATCAAGACATAGGATGGAATATCTAGCCTATTCGCTATATATTCTAGTGTTTTTATCGTAGGACGAAATTCTCCTTTTTCGATGCGGACCAACTGACGGACTGACAATTCTGACTCATCTCCACAAAAAACTGGACGACTAAGTCCTTTCTCTTCTCTAAGAAGTCTTACCTTATCACCTAATTCATTCACTGCTCGCACTTACCCTCGCATCATTATAAAAACTTTGAAATTCAAACAAACTTACATGCTCATTCTAACATTTTTCAATTAATTTTACAAAAAATAGAGACAGGATTTCTCCCGCCTCTAGGCTGATAATCTATTATTTACGACGTCCTGGACGTTCTGCATAACCATAGTAAGCATCTGCCATGATTTCTTCCATGTGAGATACCATTGGTAAGCGTGGGTTAGCAGGTGAACATTGGTCTTCGTATGCAAGCAAGGCAATTTCATGCAAGCTGTCTTTCCAAGCTTTTTCATCAATTCCTTGATCCTTGAAGTTCATCTTGATACCTACTGCAACACCAAGTTCGTAAACAGCTTTAGCGTATGCTTCAACTGCTTCTTCAGGAGTTGAGTGAGGCAAACCAAGCATTTTCGCGATGTCTTGGAATTTCTCATCAGCTTTCCAGTAGTTGTATTTAGGCCATGTAGTAGTCTTAGATGGACGAGTTCCGTTGTAACGGATTACGTATGGAAGCAAGATAGCATTTGTACGTCCATGAACAGTGTGGTGAACCGCACCGATCTTGTGGGCCATTGAGTGGCTCATACCAAGGAAGGCATTGGCGAAGGCCATACCTGCCATTGTAGACGCATTATGCATTTCTCACGAGCTTCTGGATCAGCTGTTTTAACTGATTTTTCCAACCATTCAAAGACAAGTTTGATTGATTGAAGAGCGATACCATCTGTGTAGTCGTTAGCGAAGTTTGAAGTGTAAGCTTCAGTTGCGTGAGTCAAGACGTCCATACCTGTATCAGCAGTGATGAAATCTGGAACTGATTCAACCAAAGCAGGGTCAACAATCGCAATCGTTGGTGTCAATGAGTAGTCAGCCAATGGATATTTACGGTTGTTTTTCTTATCAGAGATAACGGCAAATGGTGTTACTTCTGAACCTGTACCTGAAGTTGTTGGGATACCGATGTACTTCGCTTTCTTACCAAGTGATGGGAAGCGGAAGGCACGTTTACGGATATCCATGAATTTTTGAACCAAGTCACGGAAGTCGATTTCTGGTTGCTCGTAGAAGAGCCACATTACTTTAGCAGCATCCATCGGTGAACCACCACCAAGAGCGATGATTGTGTCTGGTTCAAATGCTCTCATCACTTCAGTACCACGTTCTACAGTTGTGATATCTGGATCTGGTTCAACATCTGAGAAGACTTGGACAGTTACACGGTTGCTACGTGCGTTCAATTGATCGATAACTCGTTGAACAAAGCCAAGTTTTTCGATCGATTTGTCAGTAACGATCATAACGCGTTCAATATCTTCACATGTTTGAAGGTATTGGATAGAATTGCGTTCGAAGTAAATTTTTGAAGGAACTTTAAACCATTGCATATTATTTCTACGTTTCCCTACTTTCTTGATGTTTAGAAGGTTAATAGCACTCACGTTATCACCAACTGAGTTGCGTCCGTATGAACCACATCCAAGTGTCAATGATGGAATGAAGGCATTGTAAACGTCACCGATACCACCAAAAGTAGATGGAGAGTTCCAGATAATACGCATTGCTTTGATTTCTGTACCAAAGCGTTTAGCTAGCTCTTCGTCTTTTGTATGGATAGCTGCTGAGTGACCAAGTCCATTGAACTCAACCATTTGACGAGCTTTTTTAAGTCCATCTTCAGTATCTTCAGCTTTCAATACTGCAATGACTGGTGACAATTTTTCACGAGTCAAAGGCTCATTTTCTCCAACTTCTGCACATTCTGCAGCAAGGATATTAGTTTCTGCTGGCACTTTGAAACCTGCTTGTTCTGCAATCCATGTTGCTGGTTTACCAACGATGTCAGCATTCAATTTTGCTCCAGCACAGTTCTTGCTGTTTGCTTTAGCGCCAAAGCAGAATTGTTCCAAGAGTGCTTTTTCTTTTTTGTTAACAAAGTAAGTGTGGTAAGATTTGAATTCTGCAACAAATTCGTCGTAAATTTCTTTATCGATGATAACTGCTTGCTCAGACGCACAAACCATACCATTGTCAAATGATTTAGACATAACGATGTCATGAGCTGCTTGACGAAGATCAGCTGATTTTTCGATATAGGCAGGAACGTTTCCAGCACCTACTCCCAAGAGCTGGTTTACCACATGAGTAAGCAGCCTTAACCATGGCATTACCACCAGTAGCAAGAATAGTTGCAATACCATCATGATTCATAAGAGCAGCTGTTGCTTCCATAGATGGTTCTGTAATCCATTGTACACAGTTTTCAGGAGCTCCAGCAGCAATCGCAGCATCACGAACAATTTGAGCAGCGTGTGCAGAAGATTCTTGAGCAGATGGGTGGAAAGCAAAGACGATAGGATTACGTGTCTTCAATGAGATCAATGCTTTAAAGATTGCTGTAGAAGTTGGGTTTGTTGTAGGTGTAACTCCACAGATAACCCCGACAGGTTCTGCAATTTTAGTCAAGCCAGTAATTGGGTCATCTTCGATAACTCCAACAGTTTTTCACACCACGCATGTTGTTTACAACGTGTTCACAAGCAAACAAGTTTTTTTGTAGCCTTGTCTTCAAATACACCACGTTCTGTTTCTTCGATGGCATGTTGAGCCAAAATGCCATGCGCATCAAGTGCTGCAACAGATGCTTTTAGCTACAATGTAGTCCACTTGCTCTTGATTTAATTTACGCATTTCCTCAAGTGCAACTAAACCTTTTTGTACCAAACCATCTACGTGCTCTCTGCAGCAAGTTGTCTTTGTTCAGGTGTTACAGTTTTTTTATCAGCCATATTTTCCTCCATAGCTTTAAAGGAATTTATCCCTTTGTTAAATTTTTCACAAGTTTATTATAACTCTTTTTTAGAATTTTGTAAATAGTTTCACATAGATTTTCATAAATTTTTTTAGGAACTAGTTTTATTACGGGGGATTGAGTTTCTCTAAAACTATTTGGGCAATCAAAAAAGCTCCTTTAGAAAGAAGCTATTTTGATTGTTGGAATAGGCCTTGCTTGAAGTCACCTTCATAGACCAATTGTTGTTCAGTTGTTAATTTCCCTTTTCCCTCTGCCTGCCCATTCACAAAGTCCCCCTCATAAACCCAACCATCTTTGGCTTGGTAAGTTCCCTTTCCGTTGAAGGCGCCATTGCTAAAATCTCCAGTATAGGTATCTCCATTAGGAAAAGTAAGGGTCCCTTGTCCATTCATTTTGCCACGGACCAGACTGCCATCGTATACGATTGTATCTCCATCAAGTTTGAGAACAGCCTTTTTAGGTAGACTGCTGTATATAACAAGGATGGCACACAAGCCTATAACTACCACTGTTGCAATCTCTAAACGTGGACGTGTTAGGTAAACACGATATTTTTCATAGAGTTTTTTTACATTATCCATTTTTAGTCTCATTTTCTAAACGAGCTAACCAAGCTTGGCAGCCAGTTAATACTCGATTGTAAGTTTCTTCAAAATCACCTGTGTACCAAGGATCTGGAACACTTTCATCAGCAAAAGGATATATCTTGTGTCGAAAAGCACTAGGACACATTTTTAGTAAATCAGAAACATTAGACTCATCCATGCCAAGAATATAGTCAAAATGCTCAAAATCATCTTTTGAGATTTGTTGTGAGGACTTGGTTACATCATAGTTGATACCATGTGTCTTGAAAAATGCCTTGAGTACCCTTTGTGAATAGGGTTGCCATGTTCCCAAGATGATGTAGCCCTGCTTTCAATCTGGTAATGATCTGTTAAAGGATTTCATGACAAATTCTGCCATAGGGCTACGACAAATATTGCCCAAACACACAAAAGACAATTTTTTTCTTTCATTATTCTTCCTTTATATTTATAGAAAAAAACGGGAATGATTCCACCCCGTTTTTAGTCTTCAATTGCACTACCCTCTTCGATAACTGCTCCCTCAGGAGTAATAGCTTCTTTGATTGGTAATACAGTTTTAATAGCTGCTAGTTCAAAAGTCAAGTATACACCATCAATGTCCAATACAATTGTTTTTATTTTTCAATATCAACTTCATCAACTGTACCGTATAGTCCACCAATAGTAATAACTTCATAACCTTTTTTTCAAGCTTTACTTAGACTCTCCATACGTTTTTTTCAGCTTGTTTCTTTTTGAGAACGTTGCATGAAAGAACATCAAGGCAAACATACCTACAAGCATAATCACAAATGTTAAATTTGGACTAATATTTTTCCATAGTATTTTTCTCCTTTGTATTTTTACATAGGACTACTATATCAAATTTCAGCTACTTTTTACAAGGTTGTACCTTGTTTTTATGAGTTATAAAAAAATCAGAGTTTTCACTCTGATTTTTTTGTGATTATTTCAAGTTTTTGAACGACTTTGACTAGATTCTCAACGGTAAAGCCGTATTCTGCTAAAACTTTTTGGGGCTGGAGCAGATGCCCCAAAGCTATCGATACCAAGAACATAGCTCATCAAGCCCAACATATTTATACCAGTTTTGGCTAGCACCCATCTCAATTGCTACGCGACGACGAACTGCATTTGGTAGGATTTCTTCTTTATAAGCTGCATCTTGAGCATCAAAAGACATCTGTTGAAGGCATACTTACCACGCGCACCTTACCACCTTGACTTGCTAACTCTTTAGCTGCAGAAACTGCAAGATTCACTTCTGAACCAGTTGCAATCAAGATAGTGTCGAAATCTGCTGCGTTTTTCGTATACAACATAGGCTCCTTTTAGCAACCTTGTTAAAGTCTGTCCCTTCTTCTACTGTCAAGTTTTTGACGCGACAAAAATCAAAGCAGTTGGTGTAGTTTTTGCTTGTCGCAGCCAAATACCAAGCCGCTTGTGTTTCACGTGCATCTGCTGGGCGGAAAGACATTCAAGTTTGGAATAGCACGAAGACCTGCCAAATGTTCAATCGGTTCATGAGTTGGTCCATCTTCACCGACCGCAATAGAATCATGAGTAAGGACGTAAGTTACAGGAAGTCCTTGCAATGCTGACAAAGCGTACAGCAGCCTTCAAGTAGTCCGAGAAGACAAAGAATGTTCCACCATAAACTCGAAGTCCACCATGGAGAGCCATCCCATTCAAAACTGTACCCATGGCAAATTCACGAACACCGAAATTGGATATTGCGATTCAAACGATTGGCATCATCTTGAAGACCATCAGTCTTAATGTAAGTCATGTTTGAATGAGCAAGATCAGCAGATCCACCTAAAGAAAGTTTGGCATTTTCTCTGCAACAACATTCAAAAGCATCTTGGCTAGAATTACGAGTTGCTTGAGAGAAACCATCTTCTAGCACTGGGAAATCTTCTGGTTTCAACTCAACTGGATCACGTCCATCAATGATTGCTTCCACTTCAGCTGCGAGTTCTGGGATAAGCTTCTCTATAATCAGCAACCAATTTTGTCCAAGTTTGGTATGCTTGAGTACCTCGGTCCGCCACATTTTTCTTTGAAAGTCTGCATATACTTCTGCTGGGATTTCAAAATGCTCATAGTCCCAACCAAGCGCTTTACGGGTTGCTACAGTTTCATCAGCACCAAGAGGAGCACCGTGCACTCCATTTGTCCCTTGCTTTGTTTAGGAGAACCATAACCAATGATTGTTTTAACTTCAATCAACGATGGTTTACCTGAAGCCTTAGCTTCTTCGATAGCTGCTTGAATAGCTTCTAAGTCTGTCCCATCTTCTACTAAAACTGTATGCCAACCATAAGCATCGTAACGAGCGCGAACATTTTCTGTAAATGAATCTTTTGTTTCACCATCTAAGTTAATGTCATTTTGAATCGTAGAGAACAATCAACTTGTCTAGTTTTTGCAAACCTGCGTATGAAGCTGCTTCACTTGATACACCTTCCATCAAGTCCCCATCTCCACAGATCACATAAGTATAATGATCAAAGATATTGTAGCCTTCACGATTATATTTGGCTGCTAAGAAACGTTCTGCTTGTGCAAAACCTGTCGCAGTCGCAATTCCCTTGTCCAAGAGGACCTGTAGTCGCATCAACTCCCTGCTGTATGACCGAACTCTGGATGCCCTGGGGTTTTTGAGCCCCATTGACGGAAGTTCTTCACTTCATCCATGCTCACATCTTCAAATCCAGATAGGTGAAGAAGAGCATAGAGGAGCATTGATCCATGACCCTGCTGAAAGAATAAAAACGGTCACGGTTGATCCAGTTTGGCTGTGCTGGATTGATACGAAGATTTTTTTGTAAAAAGATTGTAAGCCATCGGAGCTGCACCCATAACCACCCCTGGGTGACCTGAATTAGCTTTATTAATAGCGTCAATACCTAAGAAACGAATAGCATTAACAGATAGATTTGACATAGAATTTCCTTTCTATTTAAGGTGATAAGTTTATCACATACCCTATTCTACTATTATATGAAAAAACAGATAGAATAGCAATAATACAATTTACTATAAAATGGCTAGCCCGAAGAGCTTAACTCCTAGTAGCTTGATAGTAGGGCAATAACCTCTGATAAGCTTTTTCTAAATCTACTAGTAACACTTCAATGCTAGTTTCAGAACTAATAGGAACATTGGTCTTAACTAATACTTTACGAATCCTACGACTATCCAGCTGATTCTGTAAGAAGTTTCTATTTTCTTCTGTAGCTTCTATTCTATAGCTCTCACCATTTTCCTGAACCCAATAATATACCCCTTGGGTCACTGGGAATAGTCAATACCTTTTGCTTGTTTTCATCAATGAATTCTCATCCCTCTTCCTTTCAATAAAGCTGACTTCAAGGAAATCCCAAAATTATTCGTATTTCCGTATAAACGGAGGGCCAGCATTGGATCTGCAACTGATCCATCTGACTGTAAATAGGCCCAAAAATGAGGACGAAGACCTTGAGCTTGATTCATCCACTGACTAGTCGGATGCAAGTCCCAATCAGAATGCATTTCTTGAAAAAAAGTTTGGCTATTTGAGTAAATGTCTTTTCGTGCCACCTGACCCTTTTTTTCTTAGAGATAGCATTTCTATCTTTTGGCATCCCCTAGCCTTCTCAGGACTCCGATACTGTTCTCCTTCGTGAATAAGATAATCCTTTATTTCTCTCATTTTGCTTCCTTCTATATTAGAAAAATCAGGGAAACCCTGATTTTTATTTCTATTTTACTCTGTATCGACAACTACGTAACGGTTCGGTTCGTCACCTTCTGAATAACTAGTGAGTCCCTCCATACGTGAAATAATACGGTGGATAATTTTTCGTTCACTACTTGACATCGGATCTGTCATTTGACTACGCCCTTCTTCAAGAGCTCGTGTCGCTAGTTTTTGAGCATAACTCTGTAAAACTTCTGCACGATGCTCTACATAATCATTAACATTGATAGTGATGTAGAAAGTTTTTGAATAACGGTTATAAAGATAATTTTGTGCCAAAAGTTGAAGAGATTTCAAAACTTTACCATGGTATCCAATGATACGCCCTGGCTCATTTGTATCAATCTGCATATTGATTGAACGACGATTAGAAGTGCTTGAAATGGCCCCTTCTACATCCATATCATCAATGATTCCTTGAACATAACCAGTCACATCTTCAACGACTTGATCTATATCATAGGTTGCCTCTACCTGAATGCCAAGGTCCTCAAGATTAGAGCTCTCATCAGCTTCCGTAACTTGGTTAGCTTCTGATTGTTCTTCAACTTCTTCAGGTTGCAAGTCTTTCAAAATTTCGATATGTCCAGTTTCTTCCAAAATAGTGCTAGCTTCTTTATCGTTTTTCAAAATTTCAGCCTTAACTTCGTCAGATACCCCTTGACCCTCTTCTTCAATTTTCTTAATAGCTTCAACCACATGACCTAAGTCAACTGTTGCTTCACTCACTGTCTTAACGGGCTCATTTTGTTCATTGATTTCTTTTGGAACGCCTTTGATAGCTTGCTGATTAGCTTTTACGACTGTCGTCTCGCTGATTGGCTCAATATCAACCTGGGCTGGTTTTTTACCAAAAAGACCCAAAAATCCATTTTTCTCTCTAGAAATAACTTTGATATGAGCTTTCATTCTAGGAATTTCTAATTCTTTTAATCCATTCTGGATTGCTTCTTCAACAGTTGAACCTGTAAATAATACCATTACTAGATTCCTCCTTACTTTTTCTTTTTCTGTGCTTTTTTCAAAGCTTTTCTTTTCTTAACTTCTAAATCTTTCTTAGCTTGAACTCCAGCTTCGCGTTCAGCAATAATCTTGAAAGGATTGTTCAAAATATAGGTTTGCAATACTTGATAAGCATTTGAAACCGCCCAGTACAGAGCGACACCACTTGGAGCAGATATTGCAAAAAAGAAGATTATGACAGGCATCCCATACATCATACCCGTCATAGCACCATTTTTCTCAGGCAAGGCTTTATTTGAAAGCCAGCTACTGAGGAAGGTAAATAGGGCGGCCAAAATAGGTAATACGAAAGTTGTATCAGCTCCACCTAAATTGAACCACAAGAAATGCCCAGTCTTCAAAAAATCTACGTTTGATAAAGCTTGGAAAAGAGCCAACAGAATTGGCATTTGAATCAAGAGTGGCCAAAATGACGCTGATTGCTTTATCCCTAATTCTTTAAATAGTTTACGTGTTTCCTGATCCAGCTTGGTACGACTTTCCATATCGCGACCTGGATAACGCTCACGTAATTCTTTGATAAGAGGTTGCGCCTCTTGCATTTTTCTGGAAGCCACCATTTGTGTTTGAAAGACTGGTAAGAGTATTGTTCTGATCAAGACTGTGAACAGAATAATCCCTAAACCAATGCTTACATCAAATGACAAAAAACGAATGGTTTCAGCAAAAAAATAAACAAGTCTACTCCAAAAATCGGTCGAATCAGCAGACACTTCACTAGTTGCACAAGCAGTCATTACCAACAAGGACAAACCTAACAAACTAGTCAATTGTAATTTCTTCTTCACTCTCATTTCCTTCCTGGTATATATTTGCTAATCTCAGTACATGTAGTAGGTTTTTCTCTATCTCGGTGTAGTTCATTTCTTCTACACCTTGCGGGCAATTACAACAAAATCGAGATTCTCGATTATCTGATCCTTATGCGCAATCAGAACATGGCGAATTCTTCTTTTAATTTGGTTTCTCGTCACAGCATTTCCTAATTTTTTACTGACGGATAAACCAACTCTAAAATGTTGCTCACTGTTTTCTAATCGGTAAACAACAAATTTACGATTAGCTACACTTTTCCCTTCTTGGAATATTGCATTAAAATCTTTCTCTTTTTTTACACGAAAGCTTTTTCTCAAAAATCCTACTCCATCTAATAAAACTACTACTATTATACCATAATTTTTCAAAAAGCCAATCATGGCAAGGTTTTAGGCTGATTTGACTACAAAAAAGTAACCATTTTAAAAAATTAACCAGAATAAATGAGATTTTACTACTTTTTGAGACTATAAAACAAAAGCCACTCTTACGAGTGGCTTTTGTAGGAGATTATTATGAAAAAGTTTAGGATTTCTATTAAATAAAGTTAGGAGGTCTTTATTTAATGATTATAGTATACACACTTATCCTTAAATTGACCTTAAACCATTTTATTTTTTTATTAATTTTTAAAACTATGGATTGGAGCTGGAATTTGACCTCCACGAGCAATGAAATCAACTGAAGAAGCACCGTTGACCTTCATTACTGGCGCCGTCCCCAATAGGCCTCCAAACTCAATCATATCGCCTTCTTTACCCTTTGGAATAATACGAACAGCCGTTGTCTTCATGTTAATGACACCAATTGCTGCCTCATCCGCAATCATAGCTGCAATCGTCTCTGCAGGAGTATCTTCTGGAATGGCAATCATATCCAAACCAACTGAACAGATAGCTGTCATTGCTTCTAATTTCTCAAGATTTAGGGAGCCATTTTGCACTGCTGCTATCATACCCTCATCTTCTGAAACTGGGATGAAAGCACCTGACAATCCACCGACTTGGTTGCAAGCCATTACACCACCTTTTTTTACTTGGTCATTTAAAAGAGCTAAAGCGGCAGTGGTCCCATGAGTCCCAACTGTTTCAAGTCCCATTTCTTCCAGAACCCGAGCTACAGAGTCCCCAACTGCTGGAGTCGGAGCTAAACTTAGATCAACAATCCCAAAATCAACACCTAGTCTTTCACTGGCCATCTGTCCAACTAATTGACCAATCCGGGTAATCTTGAAAGCTGTTTTCTTAACAGTCTCTGCCACTACATCAAAGCTTTGCCCGCGAACTTTTTCTAAGGCACGTTTGACTACACCAGGACCTGAAACACCAACATTAATAATAACATCAGCTTCGCCAACACCATGAAAGGCTCCTGCCATAAAAGGATTGTCTTCAACTGCATTGGCAAAAACGACTAGTTTAGCAGCTCCCATATCAGAAAGACTAGCAGTTTCCTTAATGATTCGTCCCATATCTGCAACTGCTGTCATATTGATTCCAGACTTAGTTGATCCAATATTTACTGAAGAACAAACTTTATCAGTTTCAGCTAAGGCACGTGGAATCGAGTTGATCAGTATTTCATCTCCTTTTTGGTAGCCTTTTTGAACCAAGGCAGAAAAACCGCCAATAAAATCAACTCCGATTTCCTTTGCTGCTCTGTCTAAAGCTTTGGCTAACGGTACATAGTCTGTTGCATCTGTAGCAGCACCAATTAGGGAGATTGGTGTTACTGATACACGTTTATTGACAATGGGTATACCTAACTCAGCAGCGATTTCATCACCGACAATGACTAAATTTGCCGCCTTAGTAGTTATTTTTTTGTAAATTTTCTCAGCAGCACGATTAATATCTGGATCGATACAATCCAAAAGCGAAATCCCCATGGTGATGGTACGAATATCGAAATTTTGCTCTTCAATCATTGCAATAGTTTCTGTAACTTGTCTAATATCCATCATTACCTCCTAGATATTATACATAGCATCAAAAATCGCTGCACTTTGAATATTAATCTTAACATTCAAGGTCTGACCAAAGGCTTCAAATTCATTACGAAGATAGGTGAAATCCTGTTTATTAGCACTAGAAACAACAGCCATCATCGTAAAATACTCATCCAAAACAGTCTGTGAAATATCATCAATATTCAATCCTAACTCTGCAATCTTTGTTGCTACACCAGCAACAATCCCAGATTTATCTTTACCAATTACTGTAATAATAGCTTTCATACTTAGCCCTCTACTCATTAAATTTAGACAAACTGAAGTATTTTTGGTTTTTCTATTTTCACTAGTATAGCATATTTCAGATAAAAAAATACGCAAAAAAACGCCTGCTTACGAAATTGTTCTTAAGCTAAAAACAATTTCGTAAACAAGCGTCTACCCTATCATCTTATGATGAGTGTTCCCGCTAGGATATAAATCCTAGCGGTAGACCAGAGCTAGACTAAGAGCCACAAGACTCCATCATCATAACACTCAACAAAATTGATGATTTTATACTAATTCGATAATCGCCATTGGCGCTGCATCACCACGACGTGGTTCAGTCTTAAGGATACGAGTGTATCCACCGTTACGTTCAGCATAACGAGGTGCGATTTCTGAGAACAATTTTTTTGAAGTGCTGTAGTAGAAGTATACTTATCAGTTGATTCATCATAGTTTTCAGATGCGATTTCATTACGTACAAAAGCAGCAGCTTGACGACGTGCATGCAAATCACCACGTTTACCTAGAGTAATCATTTTTTCAACAGTTTTACGGATTTCTTTAGCACGAGCTTCAGTTGTCACGATTGATTCGTTGATCAAAAGGTCAGTTGTCAAATCGCGAAGCATTGCTTTACGTTGTGAGCTAGTGCGTCCTAGTTTACGGTAAGCCATGTATTCCTCCTTTATTTATCTTTTAATCCAAGACCCAAATCAATGAGTTTGAGTTTCACTTCTTCCAAACTCTTGCGTCCAAGATTTCTTACTTTCATCATCTCTGCTTCAGATTTTTCTGTCAAATCATGCACAGTATTGATACCAGCACGTTTTAAACAGTTATATGAACGCACAGACAAATCAAGTTCCTCAATCGTACGTTCCAAAATACGGTCGTCCGATTCAGTATCTGCTTCTTTCATCACTTCTGCTGACTTGGCAATTTCTGTAAGATTTGTAAACAAATCAAGGTGTTCAGTCAAAATACGTGCTGAAAGCCCTAAAGCATCTTCTGGAATAATTGTTCCATTTGTTAAGATTTCAAGGGTTAATTTGTCGAAACCATCATTGCTTCCTACACGAGCAGGTTCAACTTGATAGTTGACTTTTGTAACTGGTGTATAAATAGAATCTACAGCAAGTGTTCCAACAGGTGCATTATCTCTCTTGTTTTCATCAGCAGGTACATATCCACGACCACTGTTAACAGTCATAGTCGCTTTAAATGATGAACCCTCACCGATTGTGAAAAGATAATGATCTGGATTTACGATTTCAATGTCACTATCAGTTAAAATGTCTCCAGCTGTTACTTCAGCAGGTCCTTCAACATCAAGTTCAATGATCTTTTCGTCTTTTACATAAGATTTAACCGCAATTCCTTTAATGTTCAGAATGATTTGCATCACGTCTTCACGAACACCTGGAATCGTATCAAATTCATGTAGTACACCATCGATATCGATAGAGGTAACAGCCGCTCCTGGAAGAGAAGCAAGAAGTACACGACGAAGAGAGTTACCAAGTGTTGTACCATAACCACGTTCAAGTGGTTCGATTACAAACTTGCCATAATCTTTATTTTCATCAATTTTTGTTATATTTGGTTTTTCAAACTCGATCATTTAGTTACTCCCTCTTAAACGAAAAGCAGTGTAAAGGTAATGATTATACACGGCGACGTTTTGGAGGACGAGCACCATTGTGTGGCACTGGAGTCACATCACGAATTGCTGTTACTTCAAGACCAGCGGCAGCAAGAGCACGAATAGCTGACTCACGACCAGAACCTGGACCTTTTACAGTAACTTCAACTGATTTAAGACCGTGTTCTTGTGCAGATTTAGCAGCAGCTTCTGAAGCCATTTGAGCAGCAAATGGTGTAGATTTACGAGAACCTTTAAAACCAAGAGCACCAGCTGATGACCAAGAAATTGCATTACCATGCACATCAGTAATCATAACAATAGTGTTATTAAATGTAGCGTGAATATGAGCAATACCAGATTCGATATTCTTCTTCACACGACGTTTACGTGTTGGTTTAGCCAAGACTTTTACCTCCTATATTATTTTTCTTACCAGCAATCGCAACAGCTTTACCTTTACGAGTGCGAGCGTTGTTTTTAGTGTTTTGTCCACGGACAGGAAGTCCACGACGGTGACGGATTCCACGGTATGAACCGATTTCCATCAAACGTTTGATGTTCAAGTTCACTTCACGACGAAGGTCACCTTCAACTTTGATTGCATCCACTTCACGACGGATAGCATCTTCTTGATCAGATGTAAGATCACGAACACGAATATCTTCTGAAACTCCAGCAGCTGCTAAAATCTTTTGAGATGTTGCAAGTCCGATACCATAGACATAAGTCAATGAGATAACTACGCGTTTGTCATTTGGAATATCAACTCCAGCAATACGAGCCATGTTTTCTCCTTTCTATCTTATCCTTGACGTTGTTTGTGTTTTGGATTCGCTGGGCAAATTACCATAACACGACCATTACGACGAATTACTTTACAGTATTCGCAAATTGGTTTGACCGATGGTCTTACTTTCATTTCTTATCCCTCCAAGTTTTTCGATTATTTAAAGCGGTAAGTGATACGTCCACGTGTCAAGTCGTATGGACTCATTTCAACAGTAACACGATCTCCCGCTAAAATACGAATATAGTTTTTACGAATTTTACCAGAAACTGTTGCTAAAATCTGATGTCCATTTTCAAGTTCAACCGTAAACATTGCATTAGGCATAGTATCAACTACTTTACCTTCAACTTCAATCACATCGTCTTTTGCCACGCAAAAGTACCTCCATAAATTTCGATTTGATGCCTCTAGACACAGAGACAACAATTATAAGTCAGACTAACTCAGTATAACATTTGTAGAGACATTTGCAAGCATGAAAAACGCTTTTATTTCAAATTTGTCAATACTTTTTCGATATCTGCAAAGACTTCATTAATATCCTTGTTTCCTTGGATATCGTGCACCAAACCTTTGTTGCGATAGTAAGCAATAATAGGTTCACCTTGAGCGATATTCACATCTAAACGACGCTTGACAGTCTCTGGTTTATCGTCTTCTCGTTGGTAATAATCTTCCTCTTTATAATTAACTGGTGGATTAAATACCTTATGGAAAGTTTCTCCAGTGACACGGTGGATAATACGACCGCTCAATCGTTCCAAGAGTGAATCCGGGTTCACTTCGATATTAATAACCCCTTCGAGTTCAATACCAAGATCTGCTAAAATTTGATCCAAAGCATGCGCTTGTTCAATAGTACGTGGGAAACCATCCAAAAGGAATCCTCTTTCCTTAATATCATCTTGAGCCAAACGTTCTTTGACGATGCCATTTGTAACTTCATCTGGAACTAGCTCTCCTTTATCGATATAAGATTTAGCAAGAACACCCATTTCGGTTTGGTTGGCCATAGCTGCACGGAACATATCCCCTGTAGAGATATGGGCAACGTTAAATTGTTCTACAATCTTTGCTGCTTGTGTGCCTTTACCTGCTCCAGGTAATCCCATAATCAAAAGATTCATGATTTAATCTCCTTATTTTATTTTTAAGTAGAAGTACAAATATTTTTCTACTCTTACTTAAAAACAAAATAGAAGAGAGGAGTAAAAAATCTGACAAGGTCTTTGATTTTTACACTCCACTCTCTAAGTAATAGTGAATGAATATTTCTATTACATTTATTCTGTTCTATCCATGAAGCCAACATATTTACGTTTCAATAGATATCCTTCTAACTGCTTAATTCCTTCAATACCTGTAGAGATAATGATTAGCAAACTTGTTCCCCCAAAAGCGACAACTTCTGAGAGACCAAATAAATCTTTAGCTACGATTGGTAAGATAGAAATCACACCAAGGAAAAGTGAACCTACTGTTGCAAGGCGACGAAGAAGTTTTGACATATACTCTTCTGTTCCTTTACCAGGACGGACACCGTGGATATAGGCCCCACTCTTTTGTAAGTTTTCTGCAGCTTTCTCTGGATTAATCTGTACGAATGTATAGAAGAAAGTGAAGAGAATAATTAGCAGAGCATACAAAGCAATTCCTGTAGGCGCTGATGTAGATAACATCTCTTGAGCAGTACGAACCCATTCCCAGTTTAGTCCAGTTGCACTTACAAACTGAAGTATTGCTGCTGGCGCTGCTGTAATGGAACTAGCAAAGATAACAGGAATAACTCCAGCTGGATTTATCTTCAATGGAAGATATGAACTAGATGGTGCACCCTGTGCTACCTTTGTATATTGGATTGGGATTTTGTATTCAGCTTGTTGCACGTACGTTGTGAAATAGATAATCAACAAAACTGCAACAATTAAAATACCAACAAAGATTAGTGACGAAGTGAAGCGATCACTCGGTACATTGACAAAGTAATCAACATAGATGCCTTTAATCATGTCAGGAATTGAAGCAACAATTCCGGCAAAGATGATCATTGACACACCGTTACCGTATCCTTTATCTGTAATCTGCTCTCCCAACCAAGTTACTATCATACTTCCCGCAGTTAAAATGATACCAATCATAATAAAAACTTGCGGAGTCAAGTCAGTAGTTAAAAGTTTAGCTCCTGAAAGAGCGTTAAATCCAGCAGTAATTCCGATAGATTGAACAAATGCAAGTACAAGCGCAATATATCGAGTTGCTTGATTTAACTTTCTTCGACCAACTTCCCCTTGTTTCCCCCACTCTACAAACTTTGGCAATAAATCCATTTGTAGAAGTTGAACAACGATTGAAGCGGTAATGTAAGGACTAACACCAAGCGCAAAAACTGAGAAGTTTTTCATGGCATTACCTGACACCAAGCTTAACATATTTAAGAAGGATAAACCGCTCAAAGCGTTTAAGCTATTGGCATTTACCCAAGGAACAGTGATACTAGTTCCGATACGAAATACAAGGACAATAAAAATTGTAAATAAAATTTTTGATCGCACTTGTTTAACTTTGAGTGCTTCTCTCAGTAATTTAAAAAACATAGGTCACCTCTCTTAGATGACTTCAACTGAACCACCTTTAGCAGTGATAGCTTCTTCAGCTGATTTAGAGAATTTAGCAGCTTTAACAGTCAACTTCTTAGTCAACTCACCGTTACCAAGAATCTTAATACCTGATTTTTCAGCTTTAACAATTCCTGATTCTACAAGTACCACTGGAGTTACTTCAGCACCGTCATCAAAGGCGTTCAATTGATCAAGGTTTACAATAGCATATTCTTTAGCGTTGATGTTTGTAAATCCACGTTTTGGAAGACGACGGAACAATGGAGTTTGTCCACCTTCAAAACCAAGGCGTACTCCGCCACCGCTACGAGCTTTTTGACCTTTTTGACCACGACCAGATGTTTTACCGTTACCTGATGAAGTACCACGACCTACACGGTTACGAGTTTTACGAGAACCTTCTGCAGGTTTCAATTCATGAAGTTTCATTTATTTTTCTCCTCTTTTGTAAAATGCTAGCGCCGATAAGAGAGAAAAGGTTGTCTCAACTATCAACTCGCCTATACTGAGTCATTTAAGATGACTATATCTAGTTTTAGGGGATGGTCTTATGCACATCCCCTAAAATTTTATTAGTTTACTTCTTCAACTGTTACCAAGTGAGATACTGCAGTGATCATACCACGGATAGCAGCGTTATCTTCTTTAATAACAGAGCTGTTCAATTTGCCAAGTCCAAGTGCTACAACAGTTTTACGTTGTGATGGAATGCGTCCGATTGGAGACTTAGTCAAAGTAATTTTAATTTGAGCCATTTTATCCCCTTTCTTATGCCAAATCAGAAACTGAAATACCACGAAGGGCAGCAACTTCTTCAGCGCGTTTCAATTGTTTCAAACCTTCAACAGTTGCACGAACAATGTTGATTGGAGTGTTAGAGCCAAGTGATTTAGATGTAATATCAGCAACACCCGCCAATTCCACAACGGCACGAACCGCACCACCAGCGGCAACTCCAGAACCTTCTACAGCTGGTTTCAACAATACTTTAGCTCCACCGAATTCTGAAAGAACTTCGTGTGGGATTGTTGTTCCAACCATAGGAACTTCGATCAAGTTTTTCTTAGCATCGTCTACTGCTTTACGGATTGCTTCTGGAACTTCTTGAGCTTTACCAGTACCAAATCCTACGCGACCATTGTGGTCACCAACAACTACAAGAGCTGCAAAACGTAGACGGCGTCCACCTTTAACAACTTTTGTAACACGGTTAACAGCAACTACGCGTTCTTCAAATTCAACTGCATTGTCTTTAAATGCCATTTTCTAGTGTCCTCCTATTAGAATTTCAATCCGTTTTCACGAGCTGCATCAGCCAAAGCTTTCACACGTCCGTGATATAGATATCCACCGCGGTCGAACACCACTTCAGAAATACCTTTAGCACTTGCACGTTCTGCAACGAGTTTACCGACAGCAACGGCTTGTTCAGTTTTAGTTCCTTTTGAAACTTCTTTGTCAAGAGTTGAAGCACTTGCGAGCGTTACACCCGCTACGTCATCAATCACTTGAGCGTAGATGCCTGTATTAGAACGGAATACGTTCAAACGTGGGCGATCAGCAGTTCCAGAGAGTTTTCCGCGAACGCGACGGTGGCGTTTTTGGCGGAGTTTGTTTTTATCTGGTTTAGAAATCACAGTTTTCACCTCTTTAATTTAAATCGTGTGCTATGCACAAAGTTGGTAATGAGGTTGGTGGTTGAAAATCAACCACTCAACATTATTTACCAGTTTTACCTTCTTTAAGACGAACATATTCGCCAACGTAACGGATACCTTTACCTTTGTATGGTTCTGGTGAACGAAGGCTACGTACGTAAGCAGCTGTTTGACCAACTACTTCTTTTGAAATTCCGCTGATAACGATAGTCGTTGGGTTTGGAAGTTCAAAAGTAATTCCTGCTGGGGCTTCAACTTCATCTGGATGTGATTTACCAACAGCCAAAACAAGTTTGTTTCCTTGAAGTTGAGCACGGTAACCAACCCCACGCATTTCAAGTTCTTTCTTGAATCCTTCTGAAACACCAATAACCATGTTGTTCAAAAGTGCACGAGTAGTTCCGTGGATAGTTTTCATTTCTTTTGAATCGTTTGGACGGTGAAGAGTTACTTCAGTACCTTCCACACGGATTTCAATATCTTTTGAGAACTCACGAGTAAGTTCTCCTTTAGGTCCTTTTACAGTTACAACGTTGTCATTGTTAGTGAGTTCAACACCAGCAGGCAACACGATAACTTTATTACCAATACGTGACATGTTTTTATTCTCCTGTTAAATTGTCAGGCCATAAAGGCCAGTTTTCACGGGGTTTAGATACTTATTTAGTTCAAGAGCTGAACTGAACACGCTCTAAGAACTGTACAAAATAGATAAGTTGGCTTGTTTGTCAACAAACTGCTCCAACTTCCTAATTTTGCTTTGTTCTTTACGAGCTCTGTATCTTGATTTTACCAAACGTAAGCGATAACTTCCCCACCAACATTCTTTTGGCGAGCTTCTTTATCAGTAAGCAAACCTTCTGAAGTTGAAAGGATAGCAATTCCAAGGCCGTTAAGTACTTTTGGAAGATCTTCACGTTTTTTGTAGACACGAAGTCCTGGTTTAGAAACACGTTTCAAGTTAGTGATAACTTTTTCACCGTTTGGTCCGTATTTAAGGAATACACGGATGATGCCTTGTTTGTCATCTTCGATGATTTCTACGTTCTTAACAAAACCTTCGCGTTTAAGGATTTCAGCAATCCCTTTTTTGATGTTTGATGCAGGTACTTCAAGTACTTCGTGTTTTGCTTGGTTAGCGTTACGAATACGAGTTAGGAAGTCTGCAATTGGGTCAGTCATAACCATTTTATTTTTCTCCTCTTACTAGTAGTTTGCAAGTTGCACTTGCTAGTTAATGATTGAGCTAGGCTCAGATAGTATTGACACATCCAAACAAGATAACTCTCATTTGAACACGAGCTACAACCTGGGCAAAAAAGATAGACTTGTCTTGGAGCATCGCTCCTACACCAAATCTCCTATTTTTTCTGTGGTTGTTACGCTCTTTGTATCATGATATTACCAAGATGCTTTTGTTACACCAGGGATTTGACCTTTATATGCCAATTCACGGAAGCAAACACGGCAAAGTTTAAACTTGCGGTAAACTGAGTGTGGACGTCCACAACGTTCACAGCGAGTGTATGCTTGAGTAGAGAACTTCGCTGGGCGTTTGTTCTTAGCAATCATAGATTTTTTAGCCATTAGTTATACCTCCTATATTATTTTGCAAAAGGCATTCCAAGGCCTGTAAGCAATGCACGTGACTCTTCGTCAGTGTTAGCAGTAGTTACGATAACGATGTCAAGACCGCGAGTTTTGTCAACGTCATCAAAGTTGATTTCTGGGAAAATCAATTGCTCTTTCACACCAAGTGTGTAGTTTCCGCGTCCGTCAAATGATTTTGTTGGAACACCGTGGAAGTCACGTACACGTGGAAGTGATACTGAAACCAATTTATCCAAGAATTCGTACATACGTTCACCACGAAGGGTAACTTTTGCACCGATCGCAACACCTTCACGAAGACGGAAGCCGGCGATAGATTTTTTAGCTTTAGTGATAAGTGGTTTTTGACCTGAGATAAGCGCCAATTCTTCAGCAGCTTTTTCAAGACTTTTAGCGTTTGATACTGCTTCACCAACACCCATGTTCAAAACGATCTTATCCACTTTAGGAACAGCCATCACTGATGAGTAGTTAAATTGTTCTGTCAAAGCAGGAACTACTTCATTAAGATATTTTTCTTTTAAACGATTTGCCATTATACTTCTCCTTTCCTTCGTGATTAATCAAGCACTTCGCCTGATTTTTTGTTGTAGCGAACTTTTTTACCGTCTACAAATTTGTAACCAACACGACCAGCTACACCGTTCTTGTCCAAGACTTGAACGTTTGATACATGGATAGCTGCTTCTTTCTCGATGATACCACCTTGAGGAAGCTCGTTAGTTGGACGTTGGTGTTTCTTAACGATGTTAACACCTTCAACGATAACTTTGTTTACTTTTGGAAGGGCAGTAAGGACAACAGCTTCTGTTCCCTTATCTTTACCAGCGATTACGCGAACTTTGTCGCCTTTTTTTACAAACATTTTTTTCTCCTTTTATTCTTACGCCCAATGGGCACCCTGGCTAGGCCAGGGGACTGTGTTTGTTTTTATTGATTAAAGTACTTCTGGAGCAAGTGACACGATCTTCATGAAACCACCTTCACGCAATTCACGTGCAACTGGTCCAAAGATACGTGTTCCGCGAGGAGTTTTATCTTCACGGATGATAACTGCTGCATTTTCGTCAAACTTGATGTATGAACCATCAGCACGACGAGCACCTGATTTAGTACGAACGATAACTGCTTTAACAACGTCACCTTTTTTAACCGCACCACCAGGAGTAGCTTGTTTTACAGATGCCACAATAACATCACCGATGTTCGCAAATTTACGTTTAGAACCACCAAGAACTTTGATAGTCAAGATTTCGCGTGCACCGCTGTTGTCTGCGACTTTCAAACGAGTTTCTGTTTGAATCATTTCAGTTTTCTCCTTTCAGGCTTGATTAGATGATAACCGCTTCTTCAACAACTTCTACAAGACGGAAACGTTTGTAGCTGAAAGCGGGCGAGTTTCCATGATACGTACGATATCGCCTTCTTTGGCAACATTGTTTTCATCATGTGCTTTGTATTTTTTAGAGTAGTTAATACGTTTACCATAGACTGGGTGGTTACGTTTTGTTTCAACTACAACTGTGATTGTCTTGTCCATTTTGTCAGATACAACACGTCCAACAAGAACTTTACGATTATTGCGTTCCATTGAAATTTCTCCTTCCCTAGTCTATTATTTCGCTTCAGATTGAACCGTTTTGATACGAGCGATTTGTTTTTTAACTTCTTTCAAGCGAGCTGTTTGTTCTAATTGACCAGTAGCAGCTTGGAAACGAAGTTCAAACAATTCTTTTTTCAATTCGTTTTCGCGCTTCGCGAGTTCTTCTTGAGAAAGACCACGAAGTTCTTTAACAAATTCTTTTACTTCATTAAGTTTCATGCCTTCTCCTTATTCTGCTTCACGTTTTACGAATTTACATTTAACTGGCAATTTGTGGCTTGCAAGACGAAGCGCTTCGCGAGCGATCTCTTCAGATACACCAGCAACTTCAAACATTACTTTACCACGTTTAACTGGTGCTACCCAACCTTCAGGTGCCCCTTTACCAGATCCCATACGAACCCCGATAGCTTTAGCTGTGTATGATTTGTGTGGGAAGATTTTAATCCAAACTTTACCACCACGTTTCATGTAACGAGTCATGGCGATACGAGCAGCCTCGATTTGGCGGTTAGTGATCCAGTGGCTAGTTGTAGCTTGAAGACCGTATTCACCGAATGCTACTTCTTTTCCACCTTTAGCTTCACCGCGCATTTTACCACGGAATTCACGACGGTGTTTAACACGTTTAGGTACTAACATTGGTTATTTACCTCCTTTAGTGTTTTTACGAGCTGGAAGAACTTCACCACGGTAGATCCATACTTTAACACCAAGTTTACCGTATGTAGTATCTGCTTCTTCCCAAGCGTAATCGATATCTGCGCGAAGTGTGTGAAGTGGAACTGTTCCTTCAGAGTATCCTTCAGCACGGGCAATATCTGCACCGTTCAAACGACCTGATACTTGAGTTTGATTCCTTTAGCTCCAGCACGCATTGCACGTTGGATTGCTTGTTTTTGTGCACGACGGAAAGCAACACGTTGCTCCAATTGACGAGCAATTCCTTCACCAACAAGGTGAGCATCCAAATCAGGTTGTTTGATTTCGATGATGTTAATGTGTACTTGTTTTCCAGTCAATTTGTTAAGTTTTGCACGGAGTGCATCAACGTTAGCACCACCTTTACCGATAACCATACCTGGTTTAGCAGTGTGAAGTGAAACGTTAACTTTGTTTACTGCGCGTTCGATTTCAATAGTTGAAACTGCTGCGTCAGCTAGTTCTTTTTGAACGAATTTACGGATTGCAAGATCTTCATGAAGGTAATCCGCGTATTCTTTTTCAGCATACCATTTGGCATCCCAATCACGGATGATGCCGACACGCATACCAATTGGATGTACTTTTTGACCCACGATTTTACCTCCTTATTTTTCTGCAACAGCCACAGTGATGTGAGCTGTACGTTTGTTGATTGGTGAAGCTGAACCTTTCGCACGTGGACGGAAACGTTTCATAGTTGGTCCTTCATTTGCGAATGCTTCAGATACTACCAAGTTAGCTTTATCCAAACCAAAGTTGTTTTCAGCGTTAGCTACAGCTGAGTTCAAAACTTTCAAGATGATTTCAGCAGCTTTGTTTGGAGTGAATGTCAAGATTGCAATAGCATCGGCTACGCTTTTACCACGAATGTTGTCAAGAACAAGACGTGATTTACGAGGTGAAACACGTACTGTACGAGCCATTGCTTTAGCTGAAGTAATTTCTGCCATTTATGTTCTCCTTATTTTCTACGTGTTTTCTTGTCGTCTGCAGCGTGACCTTTGTAAGTACGAGTTGGTGCGAATTCACCAAGTTTGTGACCTACCATGTCTTCTTGGATGTAAACAGGTACGTGTTTACGTCCATCGTATACTGCAATTGTGTAACCAATGAAACTTGGGAAAATCGTTGAACGACGTGACCAAGTTTTAATAACTTTTTTCTTTTCGTCATTAGCTTGAGCTTCAACTTTTTTCATCAAATGCTCATCGACGAAAGGTCCTTTTTTAAGACTGCGTCCCATTTTTATTTTTTCTCCTTTAAATATAGTACCACAGCGGCTTGCGCTCTCAACGAGCGCTACCGAGCTGGCGGATTATCTAGCACTTAAGCGACTAGTTTTAAATTATTTCTCGTTGCGACGACGAACGATAAGTTTGTCAGATTTCGCTTTCTTGTTACGAGTTTTAAGACCAAGAGCAGGTTTGCCCCATGGAGTTGATGGTGCTTTACGACCAACTGGTGCTTTACCTTCACCACCACCGTGTGGGTGATCGTTAGGGTTCATTACAGAACCACGAACTGTTGGGCGGATACCTTTCCAACGGCTACGTCCTGCTTACCAAGGTTTACAAGTCCATGTTGTTCGTTTCCGACAACACCAACTGTAGCACGACAAGTTCCAAGAATCATACGAACTTCACCTGATTGAAGACGAACAAGTACGTATTTACCTTCTTGACCCAATACTTGAGCAGAAGCTCCAGCAGCACGTACCAATTCTCCACCACGACCTGGTTTCAATTCGATGTTGTGGATCAAAGTACCAACTGGGATGTTAGCAAGTGGAAGAGCGTTTCCGACTTTGATATCTGCTTCTGGACCTGAAATGATACGTTGACCTACTTCAAGACCTTTTGGAGCGATGATGTATGCTTTCACACCGTCAGTGTAGTGTACAAGAGCGATGTTTGCAGAACGGTTTGGATCGTACTCGATAGTTTTAACAACTGCTTCAACGTTGTCTTTGTTACGTTTAAAGTCAACCAAACGGTAGAAACGTTTGTGTCCACCACCTTGGTGACGAACTGTGATACGACCGTTGTTGTTACGACCAGCCTTGCTCTTCAATGCAACAAGCAATGATTTTTCAGGAGTGCTTGTTGTGATTTCAGCGAAATCCAAAGAAGTCATATTACGGCGACCGTTTGTTGTTGGTTTATAAACACGAATTCCCACGATATTTCCTCCTTAGATTATTCAGCTTCAGCTGCAAACAACTCGATTGCTTTAGAATCAGCTGCAAGCGTGATGATAGCTTTTTTAGTTTTGTTAGTGAAACCAGCGTAACGTCCAACACGTTTTGCTTTTGGTTTTACGTTGATTGTGTTAACATTTGCAACTTTAACACCTTCGAAAGCAGCTTCAACAGCTTGCTTGATCAAAAGTTTGTGTGCACGAGTGTCAACTTCAAATACATATTTCCCTGCTTCAAGTTGAGCCATTGAGCTTTCAGTGATAACAGGTTTTTTGATAACATCATACAAATTCATTATGCAAGAACCTCCTCGATTTTAGAGATAGCTGCTTGAGTAACAAGAAGTTTGTCACTATTTGCGATGTCAAGAACACTTGCAGTTGTAGCAGTCGCAACTTTCACGTTTGGAAGGTTACGAGCTGAGAGAGCTGCGAATTCGTTTCCTTCTTCAAGAATAACAAGGACTTTAGAATCGATGCTCAAAGCTGCAAGAACTTTTTGCAAATTCAGCAGTTTTTTTGGAGCTGTAAATTCAAGAGAATCAACGGCTACAAATTTGTTTTTCAGCAACTTTTTTTCTGAGTAAACAGATTTAAGCGCAAGGCGACGAACTTTTTTTGAGGAAGTTTGTACGCATAGCTACGCGGAGTTGGTCCGAAGACGATTCCACCACCACGCCATTGTGGAGAGCGGATAGAACCTTGACGAGCACGTCCAGTTCCTTTTTGACGCCATGGTTTGCGTCCGCCACCTGAAACAGCTGAGCGGTTTTTTTAACTGCGTGAGTTCCTTGACGAAGGCTAGCACGTTGGCTGATGATCACATCAAACACAACAGATTGGTTTGGTTCGATACCAAAGATTGCATCGTTAAGAACAACTTCGCCCGCTTGTTTACCAGTTTGGTCGAATAATGTTACATTTGCCATTTTGACTGTATTCCCCTTTCCTTATTATTTACCAGCTTTAACTGCTGACTTGATAGTGATAAGAGATTTCTTAGCACCTGGTACGTTACCTTTAATAAGGATAACGTTCTTTTCTGGAACAACTTGTACAACTTCAAGGTTTTGAATTGTTACGCGGTCGCCACCCATACGTCCTGCAAGGTTTTTACCTTTGAATACGCGGTTAGGTGCAACAGGTCCCATAGAACCTGGACGACGGTGATAACGAGAACCGTGAGCCATAGGTCCACGTGATTGTCCGTGGCGTTTGATAACACCTTGGAAACCTTTACCTTTAGATGTACCAGTTACATCAACAATGTCTCCAGCTGCGAAAGTTTCAACTGTGATTTCAGCACCAACTTCCAAGCCTTCAACGTTTTTGAATTCACGAATGAAGCGCTTAGGAGCCGTGTTAGCTTTTGCTACATGTCCTTTAGCAGGTTTGTTGCTCAATACTTCGCGTTTGTCATCGAAACCAACTTGGATAGCGTTGTAACCATCTGTTTCAACAGTTTTAACTTGAAGAACAACGTTTGGAGTTGCTTCGATAACTGTTACAGGGATCAATTCGCCAGCTTCAGTGAAGATTTGAGTCATTCCCACTTTTTTCCCTAAGATTCCTTTTGTCATGAGAAAATAGTTCCTTTTCTATATTTTTTATTCAAAAAGTTTTTAACGAGCGTTTTTTATGCTCAAGGTTTCAAACTTCAGATTAAAGTTTGATTTCTACGTTTACACCACTTGGAAGATCCAATTTCATCAAAGCGTCAACTGTTTTTTGAGTTGGGTTGATGATATCGATCAAACGTTTGTGTGTACGCATTTCGAATTGTTCGCGAGAATCTTTATATTTGTGAGTCGCACGAATGATTGTGTAGAGGCTACGCTCAGTTGGAAGTGGGATTGGACCCGCAACTTGTGCACCTGTACGAGTAGCTGATTCTACGATTTTGCAGCCGCTGTGTCAAGCGTACGGTGTTCGTAAGCTTTCAAACGGATACGGATTTTTTTGTTTGCCATCTTTTTCTCCTTTTCGTCTATTTAAGATAATAGGCTAGCTCCACAAGAAAACCGACGCGCGTTGCGTGGCAATGCAACCGAGCGTGTCGCAACCTCTTGCATCAAAGCTAAGGCTGTAATTTACAGCACCATAATAGAATAACACAAAGCCCCTGCGATTGCAAGGGATTTGACAGGATTTTTTTATTTTTTCGAATGAAACTGTTTTCTTATTGCTCTTTACCTCAAAAAGGCAAAAATGAAGAGCAAATTTTTATTTTTTCTTCTATATAATATTTGTTTTGATCTGAAATTTATCATTTGATTGATTTATCAAGATATCCGCTTTTGACTCGGTTTCTTTATAGTATTGCAGATACTGCTCTCGTCTCATTTGCTGACTAGCCAATATAAAGGATGCATCGCCATTTCTCACAGCCGTATCTCGAGCTAGACGCCTCTTTAATTCTGTCTCTTCATCCGTGTAGAAACAGATGGTTTTGTCAAAGAGTTCCTTTGGAAGAAAACCCACAGACATCCCTTCGACTATCAGAATTGGTTTTGCTCCCGATAAGACCTCACTAGCCTTCCAAGGTTCTTCGATTGTCAAGACATCAATACTGCCTGCAGGGCGAGAATATCTCTCTGCAAACTTGCCAGTTCATGCGCTACTGGCAGACAAGCTGTCACCTTTTGGTCTGGCGCTTGCTTTGGTACTACCAGGTGACGTTCTGAGGTGATGTAGGGATCTGTTTCTAGCAAATTTACTGTAGTAGAATCTAGGGCTTGATATAATTCCTGAGCGAAGGTTGATTTTCCTGAAGCCCCATGACCGTAGATACCCAGCGTTTTTACTTTTCCAGACTCTATTTCTGATACTAGTCTTTCTATTAACTCTTTTTTCTTCATTCCCTCTTCACCTGTTCATAGCTTTCTTTTCCGTCATTAAGCTTGTCCCAAATCACCACTTGGCCACTTTTGAGGGATTTTTGTACATCGATAATTCGTTGATTAGAAGAGCCACGGAATTGAAGCATGAGATTACGCTTGCTTTTATCATACCGTCCATCAACCAAGATATCAATCATTGACAAAAGCTCCAGTTTATCAGGTGTCTCCAATATCATCTCTTCCCAGGTGTAGCCAGTCCAAGACCAGATGTCTTTTTCTGGCAATTCTTTCCGAATGCGTTTGACTAGGGGCAAGAGAATTCCTGTATTTAGGAAGGGTTCTCCTCCTAATAAAGTCAATCCTTGAACATAGGGCTGAGCCAAGTCTGCCATGATTTGTTCTTCTAATTCTAGCGTATAAGGAATCCCGGCATTAAATGACCAGGTCGCTACATTGTAGCAACCTTCACAGTGAAACATACATCCTGCTACATAAAGCGAATTGCGTACTCCTTCCCCATCGACAAAGTTAAAAGCTTTGTAGTCAATGATACGCCCCTGACTGAGTTCTTCACTCTTCCACTCGCCTGGTTTTGGTGTATTCCATGTCATACTTCTACTCCAAGTCTATCCAATAGCGCTCCGTTCCATTTCGAACATCCTCCAACTCTCCACCATTAGCCAAGATAACAGCTCGGCTTGCTGGATTTTCTGTGCTACAAGTCACAAGAGCGCGATGGATGTTCTTTTCCTTAGCAACTTGCAAGCCCTGACGGAGAGCTTCCTTGGCATAACCTTTGCCTCTTTCAGACGGTCGGATGGAATAGCCAATATGACCACCTTCTTCCAATAAGAAGTCATTGAGACGCAATCGAAGGTTGAGGAATCCAACTGCTTTACCATCTTTTGCAAAAGCAACTAACTGAATATCAGGCACCCACCCTTCAGGCAAATTAATCCCCATTTCATGATTCTGGTTACTTTCCAACCACTCTTCGTAAACAAAACCCTCAGCATCCCAAAATCCACCATCGTGGGCTGATTGGTTCTTTTCAAACTCTGACATCATGTCTAAAATTGTTTCTTTGTCTGCAAATGTTGGTCTACGTAATATCATCTTTACCTCCAGCTAAGAGAAAAGCGAGAGGGAACTCTCACTTTTTCTTCTTATTTAAAAATTCTTCTCTAAGTTTAAGCAGGCGTTCTTTCTTTCCTGTGCCACCCTTAGAGTGTTTTTCATGGTAACGGGTTACTTGTGCCCGTCCCTTATCGTCTAATTGATATTTTCCCATTCTATCTCTTTCTAATTTCTTACTTTATGTCCTGCCGTTTTAATAGTAGAGCCATTCATGTGTTTGACACGCGCAGCAATTTCCTTGTGACGTCCATTAACCATCGGACGAGCTTGTGGGTTTCCGAGATAGCCACAGGTCCGTTTAACCACATCTACTGTTTTAGGGTCTTTGTTCCCACAGTTTGGACAAGCAAAACCTCTCTCTGTTGGTTCAAAATCTCCTTCAAAATCACACTTGTAACAGCGGTCGATCGGAGTATTAGTTCCGAGATAACCTACACGGTCATATGCATAGTCCCACACAGCTTCCAAGGCCTTTGGATTTTGTTGGAGAACAGGATACTCACAGTAGTGGATAAAGCCTCCTGATGCACCTGCTTCTGGATAAACTTTCTCGAAGTCCAACTTTTCAAACGGTGTTGGATTCTTACGAACATCATAATGGAAGGAATTTGTGTAGTATTCTTTATCAGTAATGTCTGGAATAGAGCCAAACTTCTCTGTATCCAAGCGGCAGAAGCGGTCTGTCAGACTTTCAGATGGTGTTGAATAAATAGAGAAGTGATAACCATATTGGTCAGACCACTCTTCTACACGACGTTTCATATCTCTAATAATATCCAGTGTGAATTCCTTGGCTTCTGGATTATTTTCCCAATTATTACCAAAGAAGACAGTCGCCACTTCATACAAGCCGATATAGCCCAGAGAAATAGTTGCACGACGATTCTTAAAGAGTTGATCAACACTTTCTTCTTTTCCAAGACGGCGTCCGAAGGCTCCATATTGATAAAGAATTGGTGCATTAGCTGGAGTGGCTTCCTTGGTTCTTTCCACACGGTAAACCAAGGCATCTTCCGCGATGTTCATGCGCTCGTTGAAGATTTCCCAAAACTTGTTCAGGTCGCCTTCAGACTCAAGAGCGATACGAGGAAGATTGACCGTCACAACTCTAGGTTCATACGGCCCGAATTGACTTCTACTCCATTTTCATCCTTCCATCCTTGAAGGAATGAACGGCAGCCCATCGGAACTTTGAAAGAACCAGTCAACTCAACAATCTTATCATAAGACAAGACATCCGGGTACATGCGCTTAGTTGCACACTCAAGAGCCAACTGCTTGATGTCGTAGTTAGGTGAGCCTTCCTCTAAGTTAAGACCTCTTTTAAGAGTAAAGATGAGTTTAGGGAAGATGGCTGTACGGTGTTCTGAACCAAGCCCCTTGATACGAATGTTCAGGATTGCCTTTTGAATTTCACGTTCAAAACGACTGGTTCCTAGACCGAAACCAAGAGAGGTAAATGGCGTTTGCCCATTTGAAGTGAAGAGGGTATTGATTTCATACTCCAAAGATTGCATGGCATCATAGATGTCTTTTTGGGTTTTCTTCCAGGCGTACTCCTCACGTTTATCAGGTAAGACCCATTCTTCCGCATCCTTGAGGTGTTTTTGATAATTCTTCTCTGCATAAGGAGCCAAGACTTCATCAATACGGTCTGCTGAACAGCCTCCATACTGACTTGATGCAACGTTGGCGATGATTTGTGAAATCTGTGCTGTCGCAGTTTGGATAGATTTAGGACTCTCTACCTCAGCATTTCCAATCTTAAAACCATTTTCCAACATGCCCTTGAAATCAATCAAACAACAGTTGGTCATTGGTGTGTAGGGGCTATAGTCCAAATCGTGATAGTGGATATCCCCTTTTTGATGGGCATTAGCCACATGTTTAGGAAGCATTTGAAGTCCGATGGATTTCCCAACAATCCCTGCCGTCAAATCACGCTGGGTATTAAACATTACTATCCTTATTGGCATTTTCATTGACAACTGCCTGATCTTTATTGAGAAGTTTATGAATACTAAAGTTGATATCTGTCGCTTTTGAGCGCTCAAAATCCCTTTGAGTCCGATAGGTGATATACTCCTCAGCCAAGGCATATTCTTTTGCTTCCAACAACTCGTGTTCTACGATATTTTGGATTTCATAGATTTTTACACCTTGTGGGAAACGGCTATGAATCTCAGCAACAATCCGTTCAACCAAGCTATTCAAACGCTTTTCTACCAAAGGAGTCACATCCATAACCTTTTCTGCAGCCTTACGAAGTGCCTTATCTATTTTTTCTACATCAAAGACTACTCGTCTCCCGTCACGCTTTTCTACAAATAAAGTCGGACTAGGAGCAGTTTTTTCTTCCAATACAATCATATCCAGACTCTTTTCTAAAATGTAATATCTAAGTAGTATTATATCACTTAAAAAATAAAAATCAATATCTTGTGTATTTTTTTTGAAAAAATGATTTTTTTACACAAGATATTGATTTTTATTTTAATTTATAAAGTTTGAAGTCTGCAAGATTACTTTGAACCTGCTGATAATTTTGAGCTAACAACTGCTCCACTTCTTTCCAAAGATTCAATTTTGTATTGACTACAATCATCTTCGGCTTATTTTCACGCAGATCATTAAGAAGTATCGTCTGATTCTCAGCTAGACTTGTATGTAGATTCGGGGCCAACAACTGACTGGCTGATAGACGCTCGCTAGACTGATACATATCAATCTGATTGTCCCAAATATAAATAGAATCACTTTCCTTAGTTTGTTCTTTCACTATTGATTCTATACGTCCACGTTCTTGATTAAGATCTTGATGGAGGACATATCGACCAACAAGGGGAGCAGCTACTAAATAAATGAAGGCAAAAATCGGTAAATAGGCATTAATTCTAAGAAAATCTCCCAACAAAGTCGATTCTCTTCTATATCTTCTACGGCGATCTGCTCCCTTTAATTCCTTCTCCCCAATTCTTGCTAATAAGAGGATTGTCATAAAGGGCAGATACACTACTAAACGACTCCCATGAATCGGTTCTGTAGAGAATATCAATAAAACAACCAGTAGTATTAACGCAATACCTGAAAAGATAGCAAAATATTTTATTTCAACCGGCTTAGACTGGAAAAATCCTGTAAAAACAAGTACTAAGGCACCAAGGGAAAGTGTTAGTAAACCATAAAAGAGAAGGTTATCTAATAAAGCAGGGTTTGAAAATACATTCAAACTATCTACTGGATAGAGAATTTGACTAATGGCATTCCCAAAACTTCCCTTATACACTGTATAATAGCCAATTGGGTAGAAGAAAAGTGAAAATCCAAGCCCAGCAGCAAAAAATTGATAAAGACCATGACTTAAGCGACGACGAACAATATTGAAGACTGATAAAGCCAAAAATAGGACCAAAGAATACAAAGCGGTTGGCAAAGGAGCTAAGAAAAATGCTAGAGCCATGCTCATTCCAATTCGTAAAAAACCTTTGTCATTATTGGAATCTACCATATAAGCTAGAGCCAAATCAAGCCCATAAAACAAGAATGGCAAGGCCAAAATAGTTGCATAACCCCCACCAAAACTCAAACCTCCTGCAAGAAGGTAGAATCCTACTAACAATTGATGGACCTGTTTATCTCTCTTAGATATAGCTGTTGCTGCTCTGAAAAGGAAGATGCCCGAACCCAGCAAAGCCAACCAGTAGAGGGCAGCAAATACTATACTGCCTTTAACAATATACTGGAGCAAGTAATATAACAAACCTTCAGTTCCAAAAAAGTCTGTGTAAATATCCCCACCTTTATGCAAAGCCCAGCCAACGTATGAGTCAGCTGAATACTGCAGGCTTGTTACCCCTAATAGCACTGGAGCAATTGCTGACAAAAGAGTAATCAAGGTAGTCCAGATAATAATTCTTAAATATGGAATCGGAGATGATTGTTGTGAATTTCCCTCTAATCCCACCACTTCTTCTCCTTGATAATCCTCCACTTCTGTCCAAGTTGGTGTCGGAGTATCTTCTAAGTTATCATGTACATTCATTTTCTCTCTCCTACAATCTGATTTGTTCTAGTATATCAAAAACTCTAGTGCTTGTCAGCTTGTGGTTGACACTTGTTCAGCTTATCACATAGATAGACAAAGCGTTCAATCTCATAAAAACGATGATATGAAACTCTTTTATAGCGGTCTAAAAAATTTTTTTCTTCTACTGTTAGCATAGTCATTTCCCCTTTTCTCTTAATTCGAAAAATGAAGAAAAAACTAAAAAAAGCTGAATTCTCAAAAAGAGAATTCAGCTTTTTATTTTTAGTCAGCTTTCTTTTCTAAGTTTTTAGAAATGCTTCGATTTTTACCTTCTAGATACACCATGAGAATGGAGATATCTGCTGGATTTACCCCAGAGATACGGCTGGCTTGGCCAATGGTTTCTGGATTGATGAGTTTGAACTTCTGGCGAGCTTCTGTCGCAATAGAGTCAATGTCATCCCAGTCGATGTTGGCTGGAATACGTTTCTTCCATGCGTTTCATCTTGGCAACCTGATCCATGGCTTTTGAAATGTAGCCTTCGTACTTGATTTCTGTTTCAATCAATTCGATAATCTTGTCATCTAACTCTTCAGCAGCAGGTCCGATGAAAGCCACCACATCTTGGTAAGAGACTTCTGGGCGACGAAGGAATTCCTTGGCTGTCACCGCATCTGTCAAGGGCTTGAACCCCATCTCCTCAACCTTAGCATTTGTTTCCTTGATTGGCTTAAGTTTGATGCTGTCTAAACGCTTCATTTCATTTTCAAATTGATTTTTCTTGATTTCAAAACGAGCCCAGCGTTCATCATCCACAAGACCAATCTCACGTCCCATCTCAGTCAAACGCATATCAGCATTGTCATGACGAAGAATGAGACGGTATTCTGCACGACTGGTCAAGAGACGGTAAGGTTCAATGGTCCCCTTAGTTACCAAGTCATCAATCATAACCCCGATATAACCGTCGCTTCGTTTTAGAATTAACTCAGGCTTACCTTGGATTTTCAAAGCCGCATTGATACCAGCAATAATCCCTTGACCAGCAGCTTCTTCATATCCTGATGTACCATTTGTCTGACCAGCTGTGAAAAGTCCTGAGATTTTCTTGGTTTCAAGCGTTGCACGCAATTGATGAGGCAAAACCATGTCATACTCGATAGCATAACCTGTACGCATCATCTCTGCATTTTCCAAACCTTTGATAGAATGAACCAATTCACGTTGGACATCCTCAGGAAGGCTGGTTGAAAGCCCTTGTACATATACTTCTTCAGTATTACGTCCTTCTGGTTCTAGGAAAAGTTGGTGGCGTTCCTTGTCCGCAAAACGTACAATTTTATCCTCAATCGACGGACAGTAACGAGGTCCCACTCCCTTAACCACACCTGTAAACATAGGAGCACGGTGGAGATTGTTTTGGATAATCTCATGACTGGTACCATTGGTATAGGTCAACCAGCACGGCACTTGGTCTTTGACATAATCCTCATCACGTGAAGTATATGAGAAGTGATTTGGTGTTTCATCTCCTGGCTGGATTTCTGTCACATCGTAGTTGATAGAGGAAGCCTTGACACGTGGAGGTGTTCCTGTCTTGAAACGACCGATTTCAAGCCCCAATTCCTTGAGATTATCAGCTAGGTTAATCGAAGCTAGACTGTGGTTAGGTCCTGATGAGTACTTGAGGTCCCCGATGATAATTTCGCCACGGAGGGCAGTTCCCGTTGTCACGATAACAGCCTTTGCAGCATACTCTTGATGAGTCGCTGTACGAACACCGACAACCTTCCCATCTTCCACCAAAATCTCATCAATCATGGTTTGACGAAGGGTTAGATTTTCTTGATTTTCAACCGTCTTGCGCATTTCCTTAGAGTAAAGTTCCTTATCAGCCTGCGCACGAAGGGCACGGACAGCTGGTCCCTTCCCAGTGTTGAGCATCTTCATCTGGATGTAAGTTTTGTCAATATTCTTGGCCATTTCACCACCGAGGGCATCGACTTCACGCACAACAATCCCTTTGGCAGAACCACCGATAGAAGGGTTACAAGGCATAAAAGCCAGCATTTCAATGTTGATGGTCGCGAGCAAGACCTTGCAGCCCATACGGCTGGCAGCCAAGGAAGCCTCGACTCCAGCGTGTCCCGCACCGATTACAATAATATCGTATTCTTCTGTAAAATTATAAGTCATTTTCTCTCCTATTCCTCAAGATGAATGTGTCTTAGTCGGCCGTCCCAATCAGGCAGGGCTGTCTTTAAAAAGGCTGGAACCAGCCGAATATCCTCAAGCTTGTCCAAGTCAATCCACTCACAAGGCTGCGTTTTTTCGTCTTCCTGCATAGTCAATGGAGCATCTTCAAGCAAGTCTACTAAATAATGAAACTCGATATTGTGATAGTGAACACCGTCTTCTTCAAAACGATTTTCAACCACGAAAGCTAGCTGCCTGGCTTGAGCTTTGACACCCAGTTCTTCTCTCACTTCGCGGACTACCGCATCTTCCGTTCTTTCATTGACTTGAATAGCACCGCCGATGGTGTAATACTGGTCCTTATCTTTGGTGACTAGGAGCTTATGATTTTGGAGAATCAAGGCTGTTGCCCGAACACCAAAAACAGTGTTTCCCACCTTTGTCCGAAAGTCTTGTTGAGTCATTTTTGCCCTTTCCTCTAAACGACACAAAAACAGTCAAAACTCGTAAGAAGTGCAGGACAAAAAAGCCTGCAACATCCATGAGCTTTGACCATCATTTCTATTGCTTTATTATTGTAGCAAAATGAGAAAATTTGTCAATCTAAATGTACTGACAAACCTTGCCATCACGGTAAGCATTGTCAATCAAACCACCACCGAGACATTCTTCACCATCGTAAAAGACAACTGCCTGTCCTGGTGTAATGGCGCGTTGTGGTTCTGCGAAAATGACCTCTGCCTTGTCTCCTTTGACATGTACAGTCACCTTCGAGTCTGGCTGACGGTAGCGGAATTTAGCCGTACATTCTAACGTAAATTCCTCTGGCATATCACGAGTAAAGTGGACTTGGCTAGCCTCTAAACTGGTTGACATGAGCGCTTCATGATAGAAACCTTGTCCTACATAGAGGACATTTTGGCTCAAATCTTTTCCAACAACGAACCAAGGTGCATTGTCGCCACCGTGTTGACCACCGATACCGAGTCCTCCACGCTGACCAATCGTATAATACATAAGACCTGCATGCTCACCCATATCGCGACCATCTACAGTCATCATACGACCAGGTTTGGCTGGTAGGTAGTTGCTGAGAAATTCTTTAAAGTTCTTTTCTCCAATAAAGCAAATCCCTGTTGAATCTTTCTTCTTAGCAGTCGCAAGGCCTGCTTCTTCTGCTAGTTTGCGAACTTCAGGCTTTTCCAAATATCCCAACGGGAACATAGTCTTTTGTAATTGTTCTTGTGAAAGTTGGCTGAGGAAATAGGTCTGATCCTTGCCATTGTCCACGCCACGAAGCATATGAACGACGCCATCCTCATCACGCGACACACGGGCATAGTGCCCAGTTGCCACATAGTCTGCTCCCAAGGTCATCGCATAGTCCAAAAAGGCCTTAAACTTGATTTCCTTGTTACACATCACGTCTGGATTTGGCGTGCGTCCTGCACGGTATTCCGCTAGGAAGTACTCAAAAACGCGGTCCCAGTACTCTTTTTCAAAATTGACAGAGTAGTAAGGAATGCCAAGTTGGTCTGCCACTGCAGCCACATCCTTGTAATCTTCGGTCGCAGTACAGACGCCGTTTTCATCTGTGTCGTCCCAGTTCTTCATGAAGATACCGATCACATCGTAGCCCTGCTCCTTGAGCAAGAGAGCCGTCACCGACGAATCAACACCACCACTCATCCCCACGACAACACGTGTTTAGAGTTATCACTCATGGTAGTTCTCCCATCTATTCGTTTATTCACGATTGAAGGTCGTGTTTGCTATCACGATTGAAGGTCGTTTGAGCAGTTTTCATTATAACATGCTTAGATAGAGAAGACAAGGAAGATGCTGACAAACCTAGCCACCTCTTTTATAAATACATGAAGATAGGACACAAAAGAAATTAATTCATCCTAAACCACTATTCTCTTTAAAAACTTATTTTTAAAATCAACTAAAAATGATATACTGTTATAAGGAGGAATACGCACATGATTCCTTACATATACCATCATCCATGTGCGTAAAACGATTGTGAATAACTACAAAGACATACTAAAATCAAAAAATATATTTTTTATTATTATAGTTGTTGCAGGTTTTGGACTTTTGGCAGGCTTAGTCATTCATCAAGAGCGTGTTCAAGCAGAGAGAGGAAACATTGCTCTCATCAAACAACAACAAAATCAACAAGATGTTGAACAAGTAAAAAACGCTATTAAAGACTTTAATATCGATTCTGAAACCATTATAGATGATTGGAAAAAAATTCAGGAATTGAAACCAACCACTGATGCGGGCAAAAAGACACTAGCAGACTTTATTACTAAAGTCGCAAACCACTATAGCGAAAAAGCTTTGAAATTAGATATAAAGGATTCTGATAGCCAGTTTCAAGATAAACAAGCACTTGAAACAGCCATCGCTTCCTTACAAAAAATACTAGGAATCATTGAAACTATCAACTCTGCTAACCAACAAATCTCTATCGAAGAAAAAATAAGGCCAATTCAAGAACTCATCTCTAAATTCCAAAAACAAGTTGAAGATTTGACCAAAAAAGAGGAAGAAAAAACTACCCAAACAGAAACGACTACTAGCGTTCAGGGAGTAGAAGCCTACAATTCCGAAGATAGCAACTACATTCCAGCCTATACTGAATCATATGAAAGCATAAATAACTCCCAAGCACCTGCAGCTGAGCAACATTCATCTGATAGTGCTGGCAGTTCAGGCAATCAAGTTGCTGATTCTTCAGGTTCTCAGCCAGAGGCTAATAGCCATAGTGAATAGGTTGAAGTTTGCATACAAGTAGTTCATCTTACTAAGTTAGGTGGAACAATTCATTTAAATCATCAACCTTAATAAATTTGCTATCACTAATCTTTAAAAAGTATCTGTCATCAAATAAAAGTTAAAAAAAAGAGTCTTTCAAGACTCTTTTTTTATTTCTTAGTACCAACCGTTGTTAAGCCAGAAGTTCTTAGCAGCTGTCCATGAACCGTAACGTCCAGCAACATAAGCGTCTGCTACACGTTCTTGGTTTTCAGCTGAGTAGTCACCGTTCAAGTAAGAATCTGTCAATTGATAACGTCCGATGTAACGTCCGTTTGTAGCTGTGTAGCTACCACCTGATTCTTTTTGAGCAATCCATTCTTTCGCTTCTGCTTCAGAGCCGCTCACAGTTGCTGCTGGTGCGCTCTCTTCTACTGCAGGCGCTGGTGTTGCAGCTGCGGGTGCAGGAGTCTCTTCTACTGCTGGAGCTGCTGTTGTAGCTGCTGGGGCTGGAGCTTCAGTAGCAGCAACTGCTTCAGTAGTAGCAGATGCCTCAGTTGTAGCAGGTGCTGCTGGTTTTGTCGTCGCTGGTGTTGCAGCAACTACTGGAGCTTCACCGTCAATAACCAATACTTGGTCAACATAGATGAGGTGAATGTTTTTAATGTTGTTCAATTTAGCCAATTTTTCAACTGTTGTGTTGTGAGTTTCAGCAATCTCTGAAAGAGTATCTCCAGGTTTAACAATATAAGTTTTTGTTTCTTGTGCAAAAGTTAGTGATGGTGCAAGGAAAGCAAGTACAACTGCTAATCCAGCAAATTTTGTTCTAATATTTGATTTCATTTAAAAAAGTTTCTCCTTCTTTCTTATAATTCTATGATACTCTAGAAATATTACTATTTCTTAACATTTTTGTGTAGAAATGTTACAAGACTGTGTTTTATTTACCCCTAAAAGACATTTTTTGTCACAAAAGGACCTAATTTACACCATTTAAGTGAGGAAAAGATATTTCGTGATGGATTCAAGCCAAGGAAAGCAATCTTTGATATAATAGAAGCAAGAATCTTTTTAAGGGGAAACAGATGCAATCACTTCGTTTTCAATCTGTCTTTGATATTATTGGACCAGTCATGATTGGGCCGTCTAGTAGTCACACGGCAGGAGCTGTTCGTATCGGAAAAATCGTCTCTTCTATCTTTGATGATACTCCAACCGAAGTCGAATTCCAGCTTTTTAACTCTTTTGCAAAAACCTATCGTGGACACGGGACTGACCTTGCCCTCGTAGCTGGTATCCTAGGAATGGATACAGATGATCCGGAAATTCCAAACAGCTTAGAAATTGCTCATAAGCGTGGGATTAAGATTGTTTGGACGATTCAAAAGGACAGTAATGCCCCTCACCCTAACACCACTAAAATTACTGTTAAAAATGCTCATAAGAGCATTAGTGTTACTGGTATCTCTATCGGTGGTGGAAATATCCAGGTAACAGAGCTTAATGGTTTTGCAGTATCCCTTAATATGAACACCCCTACCATCATTATCGTCCATCAGGATGTTCCTGGTATGATTGCTCATGTGACAGAAGCACTTTCTCGCTTTGACATTAACATCGCCCAAATGAATGTGACCCGAGAAAAGGCCGGTGAAAAAGCCATCATGATTATCGAAGTTGATAGTCGTAACTGTGAAGAATCTATCGAAGAAATTCGTAAAATTCCTCATTTGCACAACGTCAATTTCTTTCAATAGGAGAAAATATGTTTTACTCTATCAAAGAATTAGTCGAACAAGCCGAACTTGACTTCCAAGGAAATGTTGCTGAACTCATGATTACGACTGAGTATGAGCTAACGGGAAGAGAGCGCGAAGAAGTTCTCCTCCTCATGGAACGCAATCTCGAGGTCATGAAAGCTTCTGTCGTGCTCGGTCTCAGTGAAAAGAAATCTCGTAGTGGTTTGACAGGTGGTGACGCAGCTAAGCTTGATCACTATATCCAAAAAGGAAATACGCTATCGGACCTAACAGTCTTATCTGCTGCTCGTAACGCTATTGCAGTTAATGAACACAATGCCAAGATGGGCCTCGTCTGTGCAACACCTACTGCAGGAAGTGCAGGTTGCCTCCCAGCAGTTCTCACTTCTGCAATTCAAAAGTTAGATTTAACGCATGAACAACAACTAGATTTTCTATTTGCAGCAGGAGCTTTTGGTCTCGTCATTGCCAATAATGCCTCTATTTCAGGGGCTGAAGGAGGGTGTCAAGCCGAGGTCGGTTCTGCCTCTGCCATGAGTGCTGCTGCTCTAACCTTAGCTGCTGGAGGGACCCCTTATCAAGCGAGTCAAGCCTTGGCCTTTGTTATTAAAAATATGCTGGGTCTTATATGTGACCCAGTAGCAGGGTTAGTTGAAGTACCTTGTGTCAAGAGAAACGCAATGGGAGCAAGCTTCGCCTTCATCGCAGCCGATATGGCCCTAGCAGGTATCGAATCCAAAATCCCAGTTGATGAAGTCATTGATGCCATGTACCAAGTGGGATCTAGTCTTCCAACTGCCTTCCGTGAAACTGCAGAGGGTGGGCTCGCTGCAACACCGACAGGTCGTCGCCTTCAAAAAGAAATCTTCGGCGAATAATTTCAAGATTACTAGGAGAATCAATGTCATTCTTATCAGCCATCTTTTTTGATCTAGATGGAACCCTTGTGGACAGCTCAATCGGCATTCACAATGGGTTCACCTATACTTTTGAACAACTGGGAGTCCCTAGTCCAGATGCAAAAACTATCAGAGGTTTTATGGGACCTCCACTTGAAACAAGCTTTGCTAGTTGCTTACCACAGAATCAGATTGAACTAGCTGTCCAGCTCTATCGTTCTTACTATAAGGATAAGGGAGTTTACGAAGCTGAACTTTTCCCAAACATCAAAAGTGTACTCTCAGAATTAGCTAAGAATTATCCCCTCTATATAACAACTACTAAAAATACCCCGATTGCTGTGGATATGATAAAGAATTTTGAATTTGACCATTTCTTTAACGGAATCTATGGTTCAAGTCCTCAGGCTTTACACAAGGCGGATGTCATTCGCCAAGCTCTGCAAACTCATAACCTAGCCCCAGATAGAGTTGTCATTATTGGAGATACCAAATATGATATGATCGGAGCCCAGGAAACAGGGATTAAAAAATTGGCCGTGACCTGGGGATTTGGTGAAGAGGAAGAACTAATGAACTACCGACCTGACTGGGTAGCCCATCAGCCAACAGACCTTTTATATCATCTATAAAAGAAAAACTAATAAAAACACTCCCAAAAGAAAACTTGGGAGTGTTTTTTTACTAAATTATGCTAATGATACAAACTGACTGGCAGACACCATCTAAATCTGATATCTCTTTAGTTCTGGTCTGACTCTTCAAAAGGTGAAGCTTCGATAACTTCTTCAACCTCAACTTTTTGAGGTTCATTAATAGTTACAACCTCTGCTTCTTTAGTTGGCATAGCCAAAAGAACTAGAAGAACAAAGCTACCTAGTGGAACAAATATAATAAAGATTAATGCCCAGTGGAAACCAGCATCACGAAGGCGACGAACTGTCAATGCTAGACCAGGTAAGAAAAGTGCTAGACCAATAATCATATAGATAATAACAGTTCCACCCAAAGCTATAAGAGCTCCCTCATCTCTCGAGTTAGCAAGAGCATTTCCATATGCAGAGTAGAATGGGATTAACAAAATCATATCCCTAGCCAAACCCACCAGTATTCTGAACGAGTTGAACGGCCTGCAAAATCCACATAACCTTTAAAGAAATTTTTATAAGCGTTAATCATAATAGACTCCCTATATATTTTTTATTTAGTATCAGTTTATCACACATAGTCATTATTGACAAGTCTGTCCAAATTGAGAATAGATAAAGCAACTACATAGGACAATACTCACATAAAAACTGCATCCTTAAAAAGAATGCAGTTTATACTAGTCAACATGTGTCGTTTCGTTAGCAAAGCTAATAATAGCTCTCTTCAATTCCGCACCGCGTAAAGCTCGGAATTCCTCAATTTTCTGATCGATTCTTTCTAGAGGCATAACATTAACCTTACCAACAAAAATCTTATCCATAACTTGGTTCTCAACTAACTCAGTAGACACAAGTAGCTCTTCATAAAGTTTCTCACCCGGTCTAATTCCAACTTCCACGATTGGAATTTCATTTTCAGTATGTCCACTGAGAAGGACCATTTTTTTGGCCAAATCATAAATTCTAACAGGTTTACCCATATCAAGAATAAAGACCTCACCGTCTCTAGCATAAGCTCCTGCGTGGATCACTAAGCGACTAGCTTCTGGAATAGTCATAAAGTAACGAGTCATACGGAAATCCGTAACTGTTACTGGCCCTCCTTCAGCAATCTGGCGTTCAAAGACAGGAATTACACTACCACGGCTACCGAGTACGTTACCGAAACGAACCGCACAGTAGGTAGACTGGCTACGCTGGTTAAATCCAGTAACAATCAACTCAGCCACACGTTTAGTTGCTCCCATTACGTTTGGTGGATTGACGGCCTTATCAGTTGAAATCATGACCATTTTTGGAACTCGAGCAACGTCAACTGCCTTAGCAACATTATAAGTCCCAAGGATATTATTCTTAAAGGCTTCTTTTGGATTGCGCTCCATCATAGGAACATGTTTGTGGGCCGCGGCATGGTAAACAATGGCTGGTTCATACTGTTCAAAAACTTGAAGCAAACGCTCATAATCTTGAATATCCGCAATAACAGGTACATAATCAATTCCTTGGAAACTACGAATTAATTCATGATAAATCAAATAAATAGAATTTTCTCCATGTCCAAGCAAGACAACTCGCTCTGGATTGAAACGACTAACCTGACGGCAAATTTCCGAACCGATTGATCCGCCTGCACCAGTAACTAAAATCGTCTTACCATGTATCTCGTCTCCGATACGTGACTCATCTAAACGAATCTCTTGTCTTCCCAACAAGTCTGCAAGATCCAGTTTTTGGAAGCTACTAACAGACGGATGAAGCCCTTGTACGACAGATTCGACTTTTGGCATCTTGAAACATTTAATATTGAGTTGGTTACACATCTGCAAAATGCGTTCGTACTCAGATGGATCCAAGGAAGGAATCGCAACGATTACTTTTTCAACCCTGTATCGTTTAGCTAGTTCAGGGAGCTCATTGTAAGAACCTAATACCGGAATCTTCCCAAGTTTCTGGCCTTTTTTCTTTTCGTCGTCATCCAAAATACCAACCAACTCTAAATCACTAGTAGGATGTTGGTAGCTATCCATAAAGAGAGCTCCACCATCTCCCGCACCAATCAAGAAGGTACGACGGTGTTCGCCATCTCCGTTCCCCTTCTTACGTCTAGAATAGATCGACTGCCAAGTGATACGAGGAAGTAGAATCAAGAAAGTTGTCAGTAAGATAAAGAGTACAATAAAACGAACAGAGAAGAGCGGAAGAAAGGCATAGCAGATGATGTAAGATAAAATACTACTGATCATCACACCGAAGAAAATCTTCATAAAATCTGTAATTTTACTATAACGACTAATACTTGCATTTAGACCCCAAAATCCAATCATAATTTGATAGAAAAGGAAGGTTAGAGCTGTGTAAATCACATAGTCTGCTGGTGTGGGATTAATCAATCCATAAAACAAAATATAGGAAACAATGATTGATAAAACCATACTGGTGATGTCAAAAAATCCCCAGAATACTTGTTTTTGTTGTTTATTTAATACTTCAACCAGATCAATTACATAATCTGTCATTTTTTTATTCATGTGAATGGTATCCTCCTACGCAAAATCACATTTTCTAGTAATCTTCAGATAAATTTTTAAAATCTAATTGGCTTCAATTACTTGCTTTTTCTTAGAAGTTTTAAAAATATAAACTGTCGCACAAATCCTGGACATAGGGCAACGACAACCTGGATTAAGACACTTTTCAGATATTCTCCATAGGAAATCTGTCCACGCGCGTGCATTCTTTGACGTGCCTGACGATAGAGCTTGAGATAGCGAAGCCCTCCACGGCGTTCAAACATCCCCGCTCCCACGCGCACCTTACATAAGATTTGATCCACATTTCCAGTTCGAGCTCCAGCACTAATCATATTGAGCCAGAGAAGATCATCTTCCATATAAAGGCCATCCTCATAGTTACCAGCCTTTAGTACCATTTCTTTTCTGAACATAACAGTCATGTGGTTAAAAGCACTTCTCATACGCTGGTAGACAACAATATCCTCATGCTTAATCGGCACACGGCGGTAAGATACAATCTCATCAGGTCGGTCGATAAATTCTGCAATATGACCACCTAGCAGATCCAAGTTTTCTTCTTCCATCAAATTGAACTGCTGCTCAAAGCGATCTATAACAGCAATATCATCTGTATCCATACGAGCAATGACATCATACTGGCACTGTAAAACACCATATTGAAGAGCCAAGCCTAGACCACGATTTTTTTCAAGCGGACAACGCTTGACTGGAATTGTCGACTGTGCTGTCAATTTTTCCAAAACTTGATACAGTTCTGGTGTCAGTAGACCATCCTCTACGAGAACGACTTCGCTAGGTTTAAGCGTCTGGTTTAAGATGCTCTCTGCTGCCTCTTCTAAAAAGACTGGATTTTCTTTTACGTAGACTGACATCAAGACACTAAATTTCCGATTTTCTGACACAGTTTTTCTCCAATTTGTAGATTTTCTTTCACTATTTTATCACAATTTCCCTGACTTTCCTATTTTTATTTGAATCCCAGAAAAAAACTAGTAAAGCTAATCTAGTTTTTTGGAGTAGCTGAATCCTTTCATAGCATAGCTTTTTGTCCCTTAACTTGACATCTATAGGAAAAAAACTTAAAATAAGCTGTTATTAAAATCGTCTTATCGAGGTTTTCATGAAAAAACGATCACTATTTTTTGTCCTTGGGATCATACTAATCGGAGCGGTCTTAAGAGCCCCTTTTACAGCTTTACCGACTATTTTAGGTGACATTGCTCAAGGTTTGGGAGTAGAAGTCAGTTCCCTTGGGGTTTTGACTAGCCTTCCTCTCTTGATGTTTGCCCTCTTCTCCTCTTTTGCGACTCGTTTAGCTCAAAAGATTGGACTCGAGCACCTTTTCACCTATAGTCTTATCGTATTGACCATCGGTTCAGTGATTCGTATCTTTAATCTTCCTCTACTCTATCTAGGGACTTTACTCATCGGAGCAAGTATTGCGATCTTTAACGTGCTCCTTCCTAGCTCCATTCAGGCCAATCACCCACAAAAGATTGGCTTTCTGACAACCATCTATGTGACCTCTATGGGGATTACAACGGCTCTTGCTTCCTATCTCTCTGTCCCCATTACTCAGGCGACATCTTGGAAAGGCTTGATCCTCTGCCTATCCTTGGTCTGCCTACTAACTTTAGTTGCCTGGCTCCCCAATCATCGTCACAATCATTTTCTAAAAGGAAGTGAGAAAAAACAAAAGAAAGAGAATATCTTAAAAAACAAGGAAGTTTGGGCTATTATTGTATTCGGTGGACTTCAGTCCTTACTCTTCTATACCAGTATGACCTGGTTACCTACCATGGCCATCAGCGCAGGACTATCTCATACGGACGCTGGCCTTTTGGCTTCTATTTTTTCTCTGACTAGCATCCCCTTCTCGATGACCATTCCAAGTTTAACGACTCGTTTGTCCATTCGTCACCGTCAAATCATGTTAACAATCGTCTCTCTCGCTGGAATGCTTGGAATTGCCATGCTTTTATACCCGAGCAAGAGTTTCCTCTACTGGTTAGTAGCTCATCTCTTAATTGGTAGTGCTTGTAGCGCTCTTTTCCCTTACCTCATGGTTTGCTTCTCCATCAAAACTAGCTCTCCTGAAAAGACGGCCCAATTGTCTGGACTTGCCCAGACCGGTGGCTACGTTTTGGCATCCATCGGCCCAGCCCTCTTTGGTTACAGCTTTGACATGTTCCATTCCTGGATCCCAGCTGTTATTACCCTCCTAGTCATTGATATCATCATGACGGTCGCCCTCTTTATGGTGGATAGATCGGATAAAATCCTATAATCTTCTAGTTTTTGCTAGAAGATTTTTTATATATAAAAATTTTACACATATTACTTGACAGGGCTTACAAATAGATGTATGATGTATGTGTAGAATAATTATATATAAAATTTTTACATACTAAAAAAGGAGGTGCCCCATGTATTTTCCAACATCAGCGGCCTTGATTGAATTTCTCATCTTGGCCATCCTAGAACAAGGGGATTCCTATGGTTATGAAATTAGTCAAACCATTAAACTCATTGCCAAAATCAAGGAATCTACCCTCTACCCCATCTTGAAAAAACTGGATACCAATCGCTATCTGACTACATACTCTCGCGAATACCAAGGTCGGATGCGGAAATACTACTCCTTAACAGAGATTGGGGAGGAGCAACTATTTGTACTCAGGGAAGAGTGGACACTCTACACTGACACTATCAACGGCATCATAGAAGGGAGCATTCGCCATGACAAGAACTGAATATTTGAATCAGCTTGAAGCCTATCTGATGAAGCTTCCTCAATCTGATCGCATCGAAGCCATGGACTACTTCAAAGAACTCTTTGATGATGCTGGTCCAGAAGGTGAGGAAGACCTAATAGCTAGCCTTGGAAGTCCAAAAGAAGCTGCCCATGATGTCCTGACTACACTTCTTGATAAGAAAATCAACGAAGAAAAATTCCAGTAAGAACGACCGCCATATTTTTACGCATCGCTCTACTAGCCCTTCTTGCAGCTCCTATCGGAATTCCAGTCGGAATTGCTCTTCTCATGGCTATCATCGGAATTCTTATCGCTGCTGTCAGCGTACTTATAGCCTTCTTTGCTGTATCAGTAGCTGGACTAATCCTAGGAGGCGTTCTCCTATTTGAAAGCTTCTACATTCTGGCTGAATCGACATCTGCTTTTATACTGATTTTTGGTGGAGGTTTACTAGCGATCGGAGCTTCGTCTCTAGTCTTACTAGCGACTTCCTATGTAGCTCGTTTCTTTGGATTACTAGTCCTTCGACTTATCCAATGGATTCTTAATAGAGGAAAGAGAGGTGAAAGACATGCGTAAATGGACAAAAGGATTTCTTATCTTTGGTGTTGTTACCAGTATCATCGGTTTTTCCATGATGATCATCGGCATCCAAACAGACGGGGTCAGAAGCCTCCTTGCAATGTCACAAAAACCAGTCTTTGAGAGCCGAATGGAAGAGCTCGTTTTTGATCAAGATATTGAAAATCTTAACATGTCACTGACAGAACATTCGTTAGTCATTAGAGAATCTAGCGATGACAAGATTCACCTTCAGTATCATCCAACATTTTCTGAAAAAGAAAATCTCCAACATTCTATCAATGGAAAAACTCTTGAGATTTCAGACACCAAGTCAACGACACACCGCTTTGTAGGTTCTAGCATCGAGGGTATCCTATTTATCGCAAGTGGAGTCTCTAGCCGCAATGACGAGGTCGTTCTATCGCTGCCAAAAGGAAGAGAATTAAAAAATCTAACCGCCCAGGTCGATCACGGTGTCCTTTCAATTGCCGATGTAAAAGTCAGCAATGCCAAGATCCAGTCAAATGGCTATCTTCTTCGTATCACTAATAGCGAGATCAAAAACAGCCAACTGACCACAGCTGGAATCGTCAATGTATTTGAAACCAGTCTAACAGATAGCCGTATCCAAGCAGAGCATCAACATATCTCTGCTGACGACATCAAAGTGCACGGTAAGGTAGAACTCGAGGCAAGAAAAGATATCTCACTCGAGTTATCCCAAAAGGAACTTGAGCGAATCAATGTTGAGTTTTCTGCTGAACATGGTGATATCTATCGCTGGCATCGAGACAGACGTGACATACATACTGGAGGTAGTAAAGGTGAAGCATTAGCGAACCCTTACAAAACAGAAAAAAAAGATACGCAAGATCTCCTCGTCGCAAAATCGAATCAAAGTATCTATTTCCCATAATAAGATCGATTGCTTTCTTATAGAAATCATGAATAAAGACAACTAGTAGTTACTACTCAAAAATTAATCAAAAAAAGGAGGTCTATTATGACTCAAGAATGGTTTGAAAGTGCTGATTTCGAGAAAACAGCCAACAATGAGAAAAAAGAACATCCATCTGATCCAGTCATTCCTGAAGAAGAGTTAAAAGAAAAAGAAGAGTTCCCGGTGGTTGAAGAAAATCTTCAAGTCAATCCTGAAGAACAAGAAGCTAACCTAGAAAAAGTAGAGAATGGCGAACACGAAGAGATCGTGGAAAATACAGACAAGTCAGAAGAACCTGTAGAGACTGAAGAACGAGAAGAACTGGCAACAAAGACAGACCAAGCAGAAAAACCAGTTAAGGAAGCACCTCAGCCTAGCAAATCTTTGGAAAGTCCATTTGTCCCAGACCCTGTCCCTACAAAAACAGCAATCTTCAAAGAAGAATTTACTGATTTTTGGATTTGGCTACGAGGAGCTTTGAAAGAACCCACAGCTAGTTTTGATACAGATAAGAAACATAGTTATAATGCCTTTGCGCTACTAACTATCTTTTCTGCTACAAGTTTCCTCTTTACAGTTTATCACGCCAAACAAGGCTACTATGGTCGTATGGCAAGCATCGATGCTCACTTCATGGAACAATTCCCGTCTCTCAATCTCTTTTCTATCTTCTCAATTTTGGTAGCTACAAGTCTCTTCTTCTTTTCTATCCTCATGGGCGGATTCGTAGTCAAACGTTTCGTCGATCAAAATAATGACTGGACACTAGATAAAACCTTCCAAGAGTACAGCCGACTCTTCGCTATTCCCATCCTCTTGACAAGTTTGGCTAGTTTCTTCGCATTCTTTAACAGTCTAAAATTGCCATCTTTCTATGTCTGATTAGCTTAGTTATGGTACTTCTTGCTAACCTCTATATCATCTCAAAATCTAGTAAAGATAGTCAAACCGACCCCTTCTATCGCCTTCTCTTGGCCTTCCTAGTCAACGGAAGCATCCTATTTCTCTTTTTCCTAGCAGAAATGGCACTGGTTTTTGATTATCTCCGAATTCTAGCCTCTATGTAATATAAAATCCTGTCAGCTCTTGACAGGATTTTTTGTACACAAAAAGCAGAACAAAAATCTGCCTTTTCTTATTTTTTAGAACTACTATCTTTCGTTTATTTCTCTAGTTCACATTTACTAAAGCTTCAAAATCTTCCCCTAAGATTGGTCCAACCACTATTTGGTTGGCATCCAAGTCCTGATAAAGTTCTTTTGGAAGAGCTTCTAAGAAGGCTTTGTAATCTAATCTGGCTACTGCTTCATAGTCTTCAGGCTTAGAACCATCTCCAGATATTTTCACCAAGTCAATCTCCCAGATGACATCTTTACCTGCCAATTGCTCAATGTAAGGAGCAGGAACAACAGGCCCCTTCGGTAAGATAGTCTTAACTCCCTGGGCTAAATGGTAGATGCCGTGAATCTTGCCTTGGCCATCTGGGTAAAATCTGAGGGTTGCAAGATAAGCATCAGACTCTTGAACCTTCTTGATCAGAGTTTCAAAACGTGTCAAACCATCTTGTTCTAAGAAAGCTTCCAAATCCGTCTTATTAAAATAAATAGGTGAAAGAATTCCTTGGCAGAAATATAGACGAGCAGCCTTGTCAGCTAAATAGTTTTTAACAGTTTCTTGGAAATAAAGATTCAAGTCGAAGCCATTAAAACCTTCAACTGCTTCTCCTATCTTACTAGAAAATGCTCGCAAAAGATCTTCTACAATTTCCCAGTCAGCTCTTGTGATAAAATCAGGAATAACAACTTGATAGCCTTTCTTGCTATCTTCATAGCTAACTTTAAAGAGAAATTGAGACTTACCCACAACAGCACACTCGATATACTCAAGGCGATTGAGAGGCTGACGGAGATAGATAGCATCATAACTATGAGATTCCAAGCCATCTACAAGGGCTAAGATTGATTTTGCTGTTAAATCTCCTGTTGTCCTAGGACACTTTGTTTATTTGGAATAAAAAATGCTTTCACCATACATAGGCTCCTTTGAAATCGTTTACATATATTATACACTATTTTCCTGAAAGATGCAGAAACAAATTTTAGATTTTTGGGTAAAAAGCATAGAAAAACAGCCCCTCAGGACTGTTTGCTTTTTAAACTACTGTAGCTGGGTCTAAACTCTCACCAAGTACTGCTAAACGCTCAATTACATCAGCTTCTGTTAATTCATGTTCTAAAACATAACGATTGCGTGGATGAACACGGCACTCATGTGAGCACCCGCGAAGGTATTTATCTTCATTTTCTTCTGACGTTAAGATACGACGGTTACAGAATGGATTGCCACAGTTAACGTAGCGCTCACATGGTGTTCCATCAAACCAGTCCTTACCAACAACGGTTGGATTCACATGGTTGACATCCACTGCGATACGCTCATCAAAGACATACATTTTACCATCCCAAAGCTCACCTTGAACTTCTGGGTCTTTACCGTATGTTGCGATACCTCCGTGCAATTGACCAACATCTTTATAACCTTCACGAACCATCCAACCAGAGAATTTCACAACGCACGCCACCTGTACAATAGACGACAACACGTTTGTCCATGAATTTTTCCTTGTTATCACGAACCCACTGTGGTAACTCACGGAAGTTACGGATTTCTGGACGGATTGCTCCTCGGAAATGACCTAAATCATATTCATAGTCATTACGTGTATCTAAGACAACGGTATCTTCATCAAGTAAAGCTTCCTTGAACTCTTTTGGAGATAGGTAAGCACCAGTTGTTTCTAATGGATTAATGTCATTGTCAAAGTCATTGTCTTCAAGACCAAGGTGAACAATTTCTTTTTTGTAGCGAACAAACATCTTCTTGAAGGCTTGCTCGTTTTCCTCATCAATCTTGAACCATAAGTTCTCCATTCCTGGGAGACTGTGAACATAGTCCATATATTTTTGTGTTGTTTCGTAGTCACCTGAAACTGTTCCGTTAATACCCTCATCAGCCACAAGGATACGACCTTTTAGACCGATAGATTTACAGAAGGCCAAATGATCTGCAGCGAATTGCTCCGCATTCTCAATTGGAGTATAGAGGTAGTAAAGTAAGACACGAATATCTTTTGCCATAAGATTTGTTCTCTTTTCTATTCTTAAATTTTCAGAATTTTTCATCTAACTATACTAGTATACCGATAAAGAAAAGCGATTGCAATTTATTTGACTGAAAATTAACCTCCTCTGGCAGGAGCTAGTTTTGATTTGCAATCCTATGTCTAATTCAAAATAATAAAAAAATCCTTGGAAAATTCCAAGGATTAATGTTTATGCTTTTTTAGCTTTAGACATGTAGAAGAGTTGGAGAAGAATACCAACGATAGCCATACCGATAACGATGAAGAAGGCCATTGTGTAGTCTCCTTGGTTTGCTTGTGCAAGACGTGCACCAAGCTGAGGGCCTGCAATCGCAGCCACACCGTATGCAGTAAACATCCAACCGTAGTTTGTTCCTACATAAGTTACTCCCCAGTTTTCAGCAGTGATACCTGGGAATGAACCTAGGAATCCACCGAATGACAAGGCAACCATCATAACTCCAAGGATAGCTAAGATGCTTCCTGGACCTTTGAACAAGGCTGTAAGCAATAATCCAACAGCAATTGCTCCAAACATAGCGATAACTGTAGGGTAGCGACCGATCTTATCAGATACTGAACCCCAGAAGATACGTCCAAATGTATTAGCGATAGATACTAACATAACGAAGAGTGTAGCTTCTCCTACAAGTTGATACTGGTCAGAAATTGATGCTGCAGTACCGATGATCATCATTCCACCAGTAGCACCAAGAACGTAAATCAACCATAGAAGCCAGTAATTTCCGTCACGAAGCATTTCTTTGTAAGTTTTACCTTCTGGTTGAGATGCTCCAGCTGCCGGTGCAGCCGCAGGAGCTTTCTCCATTACCAATGAAGAAGTACAAATAACAATTAGAAGAATGATACCTAATACTTTGAATGTTGAGTAAACACCCATAGAAGCAATCAAAGATTTGGCAACTGGACCGATAATAAGGGGACCTAACCCGAAACCTGCTGCTGTCAAACCACCAGCTAGACCTTTTTTATCTGGGAACCACTTAGTAGCAACTGAAGTAGATGCTCCATAAGCTGAACCAATACCAAGACCTAGGACAACCCCGTAAGTGAGATAAAGGACTGGAAGAGTGGTAGCAAATCCAGTAGCGAACATACCAGCACCGAAGAGAATACCACCTAGGAATACAAATTTCTTAGGTCCTACTGAATCGACTTTAGGACCAAAAATAATCATACCAACAGGTACCATTGCAAAAGAAATACTAAAGGCCAAAGAAGTTTGGGCTTGAACCCATCCTTGACTAGCATTGGTTTCTAGCAGCGCCTTTTGAAAGACTGACCAGGCGTAACCAGCACCTAGAGAGAGATTCGTTAAAATGGCTGCTGCCAAAATTAACCAACGATTGGGTGTTTTTTTCATATGAATAACCTCATGTAAAATTCTTATCCCCAAAGGGAATTGTTGACAAATATTGTCGGTTTTTTACCTACTTATCCTAGATAGCTAGTCTAGAAATCACTAAATAGATAAAGTAATTTTCACAATGTTAAGCGCTTTCATTGCCTTATATATTTATTATAAGCTAGATTCATTTAAAAATCTACTTAATTAAACTAATAGGGGTATTAGCTCAATTAAGCCCTATTCATATCTTATTATCGTATATTTAAAAGGCTATTATAGCCATCTCTTTAGCCTTTTCGCAACAACTATAAAAAGAATCACTACCCCATCTGGAAAACTCCAGACAAGGCAGTGATCGCATCTTTTAGGAATGAATACACGAAATCAATTGTTCTTAAGATTTTTTGTTTTTCAAGAATTCGTCGTATTGTTTTTGCATTTCATCCAATACTTTTTGGTAAGCACCTTCAGATTTAAGTTTTTCCATCAATTCTGGAATAGCTTTTTCTGGGTCTACAGTACCAGTGTTGATAGCTGTATCGAATTGTTGCATAGTGTTAGTGATAGCTGAGATTTCAGATTTCACGTTGTCAGTGTTGAAGATGAATCCAAGCGCTGGAGATTCTTTTGCAGTTTCCAAGTCTTTCTTAGATTGTGCAATTTGTTCATCTGTAACATTTTCGTTGATGTAAAGGATCCAGTTGTTACCAGTGTTCCATCCTGACATGTGAGTGTTTCCTTTGTATCCATCAAGGACTTTAACACGGTTTTCTTTACCTTGAATTTTCTCCCAGTTCTTGCCTTCTGGACCGTAAACAAGACCGTTCAAGAGTTCTGGATTAGTGTTCAAGAGATTCAACACTTCCATTGCTTTTTCTTTGTTCTTAGAGTTGTTTGAGATTACAAAGTTTGCAACTTGAGTTGTTTGGTTTTTCTTGATGAAGTTAGTAAATGGTTTGATTTGGATGTCTTTGTTAGCAACACGAGAAAGCAAGCTGCTACCGTAGTCAGCTGGTCCTACTGTTTCTTCACGTACGAACCAAGTATCTTGTTGAAGGTCAAATGAAGTATCGCTTGTTGCTACGTCTTTTGGAATGTATCCTTCTTCATAGAATTTGTGAAGAGTCTTCAAGTGCTCTACGAAACGAGGAACTTCGTAACGGTTAACGATCTTAGTAGTGTCTCCTTCAAGGTCGATTACGAATGGAAGACCGTTTGCCACTGGGTAGTCGAAGTTTTCAGATGGGATAAAGTTCTTAGTAACTGCAAATGGAACTACATCTGGAGCTTTTTCTTTAATTTGTTTCAAGACTGGTTCAAGTGTTTCGTATGAAGTTACACCTGAGATGTCGATTCCATATTTTGCAAGAAGAGTGCCGTTGAAAGCAAAGTTTTGTGAAGATGCAACGTTAGCTGCAACTGGAACTGCATAGATCTTGCCGTTTACAGTATTACCTTTGATGTAAGCTGGATCAAGCGCTTTGTAGAGTTCTGCTCCTTCTTTCTTGTACAATTCAGTCAAGTCAGCATAAGCACCTTTTTGAGCGTTTACAATGTAGTTATCTGCAAATGCGATATCATAGTTTTCACCTGATGATGTGATAACTGACATTTTCTTACCGTAGTCACCCCATCCAAGGTATTGGATATCCAATTTAGCACCAACTTTTTCTCCGATGATTTTGTTTGCATTTTCTAGCAATTCATCCAAGTTATCTGGTTTGTCACCGATTTGGTACATTTTGATAACAGTCTTATCACCTGATGACGATGATGATGATTCAGCAGCTTTTTGGTTGTTTCCTTTAAGGTTACCACAAGCTGCAAGTCCAGCAGCCAAAGCTAGAAGGCTAGCTGAAGTAAAAGCATATTTTTTCCAGTTTTTCATGATAAAAACTCCTTTTTTTATTTTTAATTATAAACAATGTAATGATATTTAACTTCTATCACAATGACGAAGTTAGAGATGGAGAAACTGTATTTCTCAACTAGCACTATTCTTTAACACCACCGATGGTCAAACCTTTTACAAAGTAGCGTTGGAAGAATGGATATAAAATCGCAATAGGAAGGGTTGCAACTACAACCATTGCCATACGTCCTGTCTCTTTTGGAAGGGCAACTGCAAGTTGACCTGACAAACCAACTGACTTAGCAATGTAGTCCATATTTTGTTGAATCTGCATGAGCAAATATTGCAATGGATACAAGTTGTCACTCTTGATGTAAAGAAGAGCGTTAAACCAGTCATTCCAAAAGCCAAGAGCTGTCAGAAGCGTGATGGTTGCTATACCTGGTAATGAAAGCGGCAAACAGATCTGGAAGAAGATCCGAGCCTCGCTGGCACCATCGATACGAGCTGATTCGAGAATTGCTTCTGGGATAGTCTTCTTGAAGAAGGAACGCATCAACATGATGTTGAATGGAGATAGCAGCATTGGAATAATCAAAGCCCAAATGGTATCACCAAGGTGAAGCAATTGAGTCACCACGATGTAGCCTGGTACCAAACCAGCATTGAACAACATACTAAGAAGAGCGAAGATTGTAAAGAATTTACGATACTTAAATGTTGAACGTGAGATGGCATAGGCATAAGTTGTTGTGATGAAGACGTTTGTCAATGTACCAACGACCGTTACAAAGACAGAGATAAAGAGCGCTTGTAAAATCTTATCTTGAAACTGAGTCAAAAACTCAAACCCATCTAACCCAAATTTAGAAGGGAAGAAACTGTATCCGTTTGGATGATACTGGTTTCATCCGTAATCGAGATAATGATTACGAAGATAAAGGGCAATATACAAGAGAAGGCCAGCAAACCTGATATAATACTGAAGAATATGTTTGCTTTTTTTCCGAAGGAGTGTATGCCGACATTATCAATTTTTCCTTTTTGAATGTTTTTTGCCATATGCTCCTCCTTTCTAGAATAGTGCCGAGTTAGGATCAACACGTCTTGCAAGTAAGTTTGATAGGATAACCAGAATCAAACCTACAACTGACTGATAGAGACCGGCTGCTGAAGCCATACCGATATCTGCTGTTTGAGTCAATCCGTTAAAGACATAGACGTCTAATACGTTTGTTACACTATAAAGCTGTCCAGCATTGTGAGGAATTTGATAGAAGAGACCGAAGTCTGCACGGAAGATGTTTCCGACTGCAAGAATGGTCAATACTGTCACAAGCGGTGTCAACTGAGGAATGGTTACGTTACGGATACGTTGCCATTTGCTAGCACCGTCCACTGTCGCCGCCTCATAATAGGTTGGGTCAATTCCCATAATGGTTGCGTAGTACATAACACTACTATATCCAAAACCTTTCCAGATACCTAGGAAAAGTAGGAGATATGGCCAGATGCCTAAGTCAGCGTAGAAGTTAATTCCCTTCATACCGATCGTTTGCAAGAAACGGTTGATGACACCCTTATCGATGTTAAGGAAAGCATCTGTAAAGAAACTGATGATAACCCATGATAGGAAGTAGGGAATAACATAGAAGTCTGGAATATTTTAACCATTTGCTTAGAGCGAAGCTCACTGAGGATAATGGCAATTCCAACCGACACAATCAAGCCGATAAAGATGAATCCGAGGTTGTAAAGAACAGTATTTCGAGTGATAACAAAGGCATCTCTTGAACTAAACAAGAACTTAAAGTTGTCTAGTCCAACCCATTTACTATTCATAATACTGTGGATAAATCCTTCTCCCGTCATCCGGTAATCTTTAAAGGCGACCACATTTCCAAATACAGGGATATAGAAGAATAAAATCAACCAAAGCGTTCCTGGTAGAACCATTAAGAGAAAAATCCAGTTGTCTCTTAAGGTCTTTGAAAACTTATTCATAATTTCCTCCCTTTTTATTTTCTAAAACGTCAAAATTCTCCGTTTTAGACATGATAACGTTTACATCAATAGTATACTCCTATTTTTATGATAGTTTAAACTACTAATTATAGAAAAAACTCCACAAATTATTTTTTTGTGGAGAAATTTTGTTTATAAAAGTATGTTTCACGAGAAACACTCTGCTTCATGCAGGGTGTTCTGATTTTTATGTAGTATAGATTGTCGAAGCTGTCGCAATAGTATGCCACTGGTTGGCTGTCGTTGCTGCGAAGTCCTTATCTCCGTAGAAATCATTAAACGGCAAGATTTCTACTTCTAGTTCATCAATGCGAGAAATATCACCCGCCAAATAAGACTCGATACGGTTTTCTGCTCGCTTAATTCGTTGCAAGAGTCCACCCATACGGATATCTACTGTATCCAATCCAAAGACCTTGTTTTCTTTCAACCATTGGTGGCTAAAGAGCTTGTGGAAGTGTTCAATCTCACTTCTGAGTTTTGGTAATTCTTCTCTAGCGATTTGTTGCAAGCTCTCTTTATCACCTGCTTGATAGGCTTGACGGAGGCGTCGGCCCACATCAACCTTATCACTTAAAATGACATTCAACTGTGCCTGAGTTTCAAAAAGATAAGCATAAGCGCCTGCTTTTTCTTTAATAGTAGCAAGAGTCTCAGCTGCTTGGGCAAAGTGAGGTTTATCCTGTTCAGGAGTCATGTGCTTGTCAAGGATTGGGCAAAGAACATCCTGATAAAAGACATAGCGGTTAGGATTGAGTCCACTTAGATTACCTGGTAAATCTGGTAAGAGATTGGCCAAATCAAGTTGCATAAAGTCCTCAACTGATAAACCTGTATTGGTCTCGAAGTGAACAGACAGGCGTTCTAAATCGTTGCGATAGCTGAGTTCTGCCCAGATTTGCAAACTTGGTAAGATAGAGAACTGGGCTGTTTCGCCACCATTGTCTCCCCAACCAGTCACGATAACTTCCTTGATCTGATTAGCACGACAGGCTTTATTGGCTTCAATCGCTACTAGACGGCTGAAATGATTATGAGGTGTGAAGCCAATCCACTTCCAGGCACCACCTGCAAAGGCGATATCCTGGCTAATCTTGTGGTGGTTATTAAAGTTACGGTTGTATTTTTCTTCGCTATCTTGATAGTAATCCCAGTAAACCAAGGTCACACGGTCTTTTAGGCGATCTAGGTAAACACGTGTTTCCTCGGGAATTTCCACCTCACGGTCATACTGACCATCTGCTGACATGAGCTTGAAGAACATATCACTCCACATCTGGCAGTGGAAACCATACTTGTCTGCAATATCCAATACGCGCTCCAAGTGTTGGCACATGAGGAGACTACGATCGACAACGCCGTTTAGGATGAGGTAGCGTCCCAAACCTACCAAGTGGGCTTCATCCATCCCAATATTGACCTTACGGGTTTGTAGTTTAGACAAAGTGGCAAACATACCGTCAATTAGGTCGTAAACTTTTTCTTCGCCGATGAGGAGAATGTCCTCTACATCACGGAGCTCTTGCACTTCTTTGACACCCCATTTGACAAAGGCAGATAAGTGAGCTAAGGTCTGGATACATGGTACAAAGGTCATGTCAAACTGATGGGCGTAAGCTTCGATTTCCTGTAATTCTTCAGCTGAATAAGCCCCGCGGAAATAACCAAAGTAAGGTTGCCCTTCAATCTGATAGGTGTCTTCCATGTAGAGCTCAAAGGTTGAGTAACCCATCAGAGCTAGAAGTTCAATCATCTGCTTAGCAGACGCTACATTGATCACGGCATTTCGCGAACAGTCTGCCATGTAAGCTAAATCTTCATAAGCAGCTTGTTCTTCAATCTCGACCTTGTCGCCTTCTGTTAAAGCTGTTGCTAGCACAGACAAGGCACGATAGAGTTGATGAGGTTTACGGTAGGTCAGTTGATATTGCCTATTCTCACCCTTGATAGAGATGGAGGCTTGGTCAGACTGAGAGACTGCCACTTCTACATCCGGTAGGGAGATTTGATTTTTTAATACTTCAATAGCTTGCGCTTGTTTGGGACTAAGTCCTGTAAAAATTACCATTGGTTTTCCTCCTGTAACCAGTTGACAAGGGCACCGTAGAGATTGGCATCTGCGTGATAGGTGCAAGCTTGAATGACTGGAGCGATTGTATATTCTTCATATCTGTCCACAAAGGCGTCTACTGCTTTTTGCACACCTTTGATAAAATCAGGGTTCTGACTGATAGAGCCACCTAGGCTAATGACATCTGGGTCGATTAGGTACTGGATATTGAGCAGGCCTTGAGCTAGGTTACGATTCATGCGTTCAATGGCTTCTTGGCAAAGGGCATTTCCTGCCGCAGCCTCTTGATAAATCTTACGGCCATCCCAGTCAGACTGACCTGATTTTTCAATCACATAACGAACCATATTTCCTGTAGAAGCTAGTAGCGACCAGTTGTTGAGTTTTTCTGCGGGTTCAATGGTTGTCATATAACCAAACTCTCCTCCCAAGCCATGACGACCTCTGTGAAGTTTCCCATTGATAATCATGGCACCACCAATCCCTGTACCAATAACGACACAGGCTGCATTTTCAATCTCAGGATGAGCTAGCAATTCACTGAGCCCAACACAGTTAGCATCATTCTCTAGATGGATAGGTAACTTGTGATGAGCAAGGGCTTCATACCAAGAAAATCCATGAATATAAGGAATAGCACTAATTCCCTCAATAACACCTGTCTCTTGATTAACTGCACCTGGTACACTCATGGCAATCCCGCTGTAGTCCTTTTCTGACAAGCGTTGGTCCAACCAAAACAATAAGTCTTCTAGAGTCTGGGGGGTTGGAGTACTGGTCTTATCCAAAATCTTTCCATCAGGAGTTAGACTAGCAAACTTAATGCCAGTCCCTCCGATATCAATCGTTGCAATGGTCATATTTTCACCAAAAAAGGGGCGAATCGGTAGTTAGTTCTTCCTCTTTCGCCCCTCCTTTCTTTTTGAAGTTAAATTTCTTCTTTTTTAATCAATTCTGTACGAATTTCATGTGGTGCCAATAATCCTGAGTGAACTGGATATGGGCGTTCCAGCAAGTCAAGAATGGTCTGTTGTTTTTCAGATATGCGGACATTTTCTTGACTCATATTGTAGTAACGAAGGACATAGCCTTCTTCATTTTCAGCCACCTTAAAGGCTGTCGGGCAGACTTGTGGCAAGCTCAAAGCCGGATGGTTGAAGAGACTACCCGTAGCTGCAACACTTCCTTCTTGTTTTGTAACTTGAAGGGCTGTAAATGGCACTTGGAAGGCCTTGGCACGATGAAAGGCCGAGAAGCGTTCACCTGCTTGGTGGCACTCTACTGCAAACTCAACCTCTACATCACGCAAGCACTGGGCTTCTGGAGTAGGGAAGTAGCCCCAGTCTCCAAGTTCACCTGAAGCACGAAGAAGAGTCACTGCAATGGTGTCATCTCCAAGGATTTCATACTCGTGCAATCCTTTGTTAGCTACAGTTACACCTTTTTCATCATCATAAAGGCTGACAAAGGCTTGTTGGTGTTGCGGGTTTTCAGGATTTTCCCAAGAAGCTGCTGGTTTGTTTGGTCGTGTCACAACCTCATAAATACTTTCAGAATCATTGCTTGGTCGAGTATTGTGGGTTTTAACCAAGAGACGGATGCGGTGGTCTTTGGCAGTATTGGTAAAGCGAGTCTTGAAACGAATCTGTGGATTGTCCACAAAGACAGTCATCTCAGTTTCAAGAGAAATAGTTGTCAATTCTTCTGAACGACCTGCATCACGTTTCATAAACTCGATGATTCCTCTTTGCTCCGCATCCAATTGTTCATCTGCACTGACTGGAATAGTCAAGTCATGTTTGAGAAGTACTTTGGCATAGCGAGCATTGTTTTCTAAGACTTCATAGCCTTTCAGTTGAGCGTAGATTGGCTCAGTTCCTTTTGGCTGAAAGTAGATATATTCGTTACCAATATCTCCACGGTCCTCAAATTGGATGAAGTCTTCGTATGCTTCATGGGTCGTCTTGTCATAGACAGTGATGCCTTGATCTACACTTACAGTTACAAATGGTGTGTCAATCACTCCATTTTGATAAATACCATCACGGTGTTCTGCTTGGCCTTCAACCAATTGGAAACTTGCCCAAGAAAGCGGAGCTAGGTGAACAGGGATGGTCACGCGCACTTGACGAGCAATATAGGGTTGGCGGAATTTATCCTTAGGCAAGGTATAGCCAAAACTTGCTCCCAAGTCTTCGATTTTAGCCTCAAGGACATGTCCATCCAAATCTTCAACATGATAATCTGGCAAGGACACAGCTGCCATCTTCTTGTAACCTTCTGTTGGATGCAATTCTTTGAAATCACAAGTAACAACATCCACTACAACACTGACTGTATCAACCTTGTCATGTAAAGCTGTGTTAACAACGGTAAAGAGGTGATTGCTTTGTGCATTTTGGGTAGCTAATTTACTCTTCCATTCATTGAGAAGATTGCTCTTGACAAAATTCCCAACTTGGTTGACTTTGGCAAAACGAACTTCCATTTCACGGTGAACTTCGTCAATACTACAGCCACATATACTGTCGTGTGGTGCATTTTGTAAAAGTACTTTCCAAGCATAGGTCAGTTGATCTTTGTGGTTATGACCTCCTGTGAGAATGGTCAATGGTTCCACGACCTGCTCTAGTAAGTTACTATTTTCTTGGAAGGCTTGTTTGAGATAAATACGTGAAGAAGAGGTATTGGCAAGGGTGTACCAACCATCTGTTTCCTGGCTAGTCAACTCACCTGTAACCGTTGATAGGTGTTCAGGAAGTGCACTTTCCACTGCTTGGACATATTCGTCAAAGGAGCTATGAATAAAGGTCACGTCTGGGAAGAGTTCGTTTGCCACACGAATCGCTTCGCTAATATTTCTCTGTACAGGCTGATGGTCACAGCCGTTCATCATCAACCATTGGTTGGTCGATGCATAGTCACGAACGTCTGCCAATTTGTTTCCAGAAGGTCAAGGCTTCATCTTTATCCACTGGAATTTCGTTCCCGTTACTGTACCAGTTAGCAAAGAGAATGCCGAGTACACGGCTACCATCCGCACCCTGCCAGTACATCTCAGAAAATTGAGAGGTAAATTGCTCATCTTCGAGGACTTGGTTGTCAAATCCGATTGGCTTGACACCGCGACCAAAGGCTGCTACGTGAATGCCTGATTTTTGAAGGATTTGAGGAGCCTGTCCCATATTTCCAAAGGTATCTGGGAAGTAACCAATTTGAGTAGATTTGCCCCATTTAGCACATTCAGCTTGGCCAATCAAGGTATTGCGGACATTGGCTTCACTGGAGATTAAGTAATCATCCTGCAAGATGTAGAAAGGACCAATCTTGAGTTTCCCTTCATCGATATAACGCTGCACCTTGTCACGATTTTCAGGGCGAATTTCTAAATAGTCATCGAGGACAATGGTTTGTCCATCTAGGTGGAAACTCTTGAACTCAGGATCATTTTCAAAAAGATCAAAAAGATTGTCAAAAAGTTCCACCAATTGCATGCGGTGACTTTCAAAAGGTAGATACCACTCACGATCCCAGTGACTGTGAGAGATGATATGTACAACAACATTTTCCATGAAGTAAAACCTCATTCTAACTTAAATTTAAAAATATATTTGTGATTCTGTACAAGAATCTATCGAGCTAAAACTCATTATCGAATATCCAAGTAGTCCAAGACCAACTCACAGAACATCATATTGGCCCATGAGAACCATTCACGAGAGTAGAGAGTCGGGTCATCTACGTGGAAGCTTTCATGCATCACACCTGTTCCGCCATCGCAGGCAACTAGCTGGTCTAGCAAGAATTTTTTCTCAGCTTTATCTGTAGCTGTTAAGCCTTGAATTGATAGGGCAATCGGCCAGATATAACGATAGAAGGTATGAGAGCTTCCGAGACCGCTAGCGTATTCTCCTTGGTAGAAGTAAGGATTTTCAGGGCTGAGAATGGTGCGACGAGTTGCTTGATACACTTCGTCATTGACATCACAGTAACCAAGATATGGAGCAGCTAACAAACTTGGTACGTTAGGGTCGTCCATGATGCTAGCATTTCCTAAACCGTCTACTTCGAAGGCATAAATTTTTTCACCCTTGCTGTTGGTAGTGTAGGCATAGTTTTCGATTCCTTCTTGAATCTCGGCTTGGAGACGTTTGGCATCAGCAATAATACTCTCGCTATCAGCTAAGTCTAGTGTTGCAAATATTTCTTGAACATAACCCAAAACAACCACTGCAAACATATTGGATGGAATCAAGTAGCTATACTGACAGCAGTCATCGCTTGGACGGAAGGCTGACCAGGTCATTCCTGTAACGGCAAAGTCAGGACCAAAGCCATCATTTACCAGAGTGTCTTCCTTACGATCGGTGTCACGAACAAAGCGATAAGGTGAATTGTTGTGGTCTTGTTCCACTGTCCAGAGATGGAGGATTTCCTTGGTCGCTGTAACAAAAGTCTCATCAAACTGGCTAGTCTCACCAGTTTCTTTCCAAAGGAGATAAGCCAACTGCAAGGGGTAGCAAAGCGAATCCACTTCATACTTACGCTCCCAAATCCAGCCATTGAGGTCTGTATGGTCTGTCTCGTGATGACCCTTCCAGTTCTCCTCAATATTGAAAGAGTTGGCATAGGGATCCTTGAGAATCAAGGTCATCTGACGTTTAACCAAACCAGCAATGGTCTGGCGCAAACGAGGGTCTCTTTTTGCCACATGAAGGTATGGTCTCAGCTGAGCAGTTGAATCACGGAGCCACATAGCTGGGATATCTCCAGTTAGTACAAAAGTTGAGCCGTCTTCTAAGATTTCAACTGTATTGTCTAAAGTATCTGTGTAGCAACGTTCAAAGACATCAACCCATTCAGGATGTTCCTTGGCACGTTCTGCTACTTCATCTAGCCATTCTCTAACAATTTCTTTAGAATATACCATAAACTTTTACCTCATTCAAACAAGATTCATTTTCAGTATATAGCTTTTAGCCCAGAAAATATATACACAAATGATAGTCATTTTTCTACAAAATTGTTATATTTGAAACTCCTTTTCTAAAGGCTAAATTTTCTGATATAATGTAGAAAACAACTAAAGGATATTCTATGAAAACGATACTTGAAACCATTGATACACGTTTTGGAACAGCTAGTAAACATGCATTTTCACGAGGCAATACACTACCATACACTGGAGTACCTTTTGGGATGAACTACTTTGTTCCACAAACTAGTGACCAGGAAGGGTCTTGGTTTTTTGATCCCCATCTTCCTATCTTTCAGGGTATTCGACTAACCCATCAGCCTAGCCCTTGGATTGGCGATTATTCTTGGTTGCTACTGACTCCTGTTACAGGAGAAATCAGAGGTGACACTCTCTTCCATCGTCAGTCTTCCTATAACCTTGATTGTGCTATTTTCAATCCCCATTATTTCAGAATTTTTTCTGAGCGTTATCAGATTGAAATCCAACTCACACCTACTTGCTATGGGGCTTCTATTCAACTAAGACAGATACAAGACAAGAGGCTCTCACTCTATCTACATGCAGCTGATGACTTAATATTAGAGCAAGTGGATAATCGTACTATCGACATTCGACAAAGCGGATTGACCGAAACAAACAAAAGTCCCCTAGTCATGTTCACTGCCCTCGCATTTTCAGTAGAAATATTATCTATCAAGCAAGAAGGACAAGACTGGCGTATTGACTTGGCTGGAGCGGAAACTCAGGTTCAACTGGCGACTTCCTTTATTTCCAAAGAACAAGCCCTCTTTAATCTTCCTAAACAGGATTTTGAAGAAACGAAAACAGATGCCAAAGAAAGTTGGGAAGACCTTCTAGGCCGTTTTGATGTTATAGAAACCGGCTCAGTAGACCGAACATTTTTTGACCATTGTCTATACAGACTCTTTCTTTTCCCACAAACCTTCTATGAGGTAAATGAGCAAGGTGAAAATATTCATAAGGACCTAGCTTCAGGAACTATCAAGCCCGGTCTACTCTTTATCAATAATGGTTTTTGGGATACCTTCCGCACTTCATTCCCACTCTTTGCCTTGATTATTCCGGAATACTATCGCCAATTTCTTGAGGGCTTCCTTAATAGCTATCGAGATACTGGTTATCTCCCTAAATGGCTAGCGCCTGACGAAAGAGGCATGATGCCTGGCACTTTGATTGATGGTCTTATTGCTGATAGTGCTTGTAAAGAACTGGCGCCTGAGCTTGAGGATGAATTTCTCAAAGCCATGATTGAAACTGCTACTAAGGCAGATCCAAAAGCTATCAACGGGCGACACGGCCTGGCCCAATACCAAGAACTTGGCTACCTATCCACAGATTATCATGAAAGTGTCAGCCATACCCTAGACTATGCTTATAGTGATTTTTGTATCTCTACTTGCGCAGCAAAATTAGGTCAAGAAGAGCTGGCTCAAATCTATGCTCAATATTCTAAGAATTATCAAAATCTATTTGACCCTGAAACAGGCTACATGAGGGCGCGTGATGTAGATGGCAACTTCCGTCCTGATTTTTCTCCTTATAGTTGGGGCCGTGATTACGCTGAGTGTTCAGCTATTCAGGCCAGTCTCGGTGTTTTACATGATATTTCTGGACTTAGCCAGCTAATGGGTGGGAAAGAAGCCTTTAGCAACTATCTTTTGAAAGCTTGTCAAAGTCTCCCACTCTTTGAAACGACGGGCTATGGTTATGAGATCCATGAGATGAGTGAAATGGCAACAGCACCATTTGGTCAACTAGCCATTTCCAACCAACCAAGTTTCCACATCCCTTATCTTTTCCGCTATAGTAATTATCCCCAATATACTAGTCTCTTAATTAAGACCCTCCGTCAAAAAGCCTTCCGAGCTGGCTGGGATGCTTATCCAGGAGATGAAGATAACGGTAGTTTATCGGCTTGGTATGTCTGGTCTGCCCTTGGACTTTACCCGACCTGCCCAGGAAAAGCAAACTATGACCTTGGAATTCCACTCTTTGACCACCTTTGTGTCTATCTTGCAGAAAAAGAGAAGTGGTTGGATATTCGTACTCAGCAAAATCATGAACACTTCCACTTTGTCCAAGACTGTCAACTGGACGGAAAAGAGAAACAAAGCATCAACCATCAGGAATTGCTCAATGCTAAGACACTTGACTTTATCCTCAGCTGGTTACCGAAGCACTAATAACCTAACCCCTTTGTCAGACGCAAAGGGGTCTTCTTATCCATATAAAGTTATCCACAAACTGTGAATAACCTTCAACCTTTCATCGGAAAAGATTTTCAAGTTTTTCCAAAATATCTTTCCAATCCAAGTTCATAGGATTTACAACAGAAATTCTGTTAGAATCCTTGTCCCATCAGGATTTATACTAGTTTATCTTATCTTATAATTCCTAAATTTCTTGTCCCCTTTACAAACGATAGCTATAAAAATATTTATAATAGGCTAGTGTCGAGTTATCCACAAATTGTGGATAACTCTTTCTCAACCAACAAGCCTTATTCCCTATCTGTTAGGTAGCTTTTACTTTTTTTTATAGTAAATTTCAAATTTTGTTAGGCGCTTTCAAAAAAACATGATATACTAAAATTATCAGAAAAGGAGACATTATGAAAAAAGATCAACACCAACTTAATTGGCTGATGGTTTCTCTGATTGCCTTCAACATGGTTTGGGGGCTAGGAAACGTTGTTAACAACTACTCTCAACAGGGAATTTCAGTCGTCGTATCTTGGGTTTTAATCCTGGCACTCTACTTCATCCCTTATTCCCTCATTGTAGGACAACTAGGTTCTACCTTTAAGGAAAGCGGAAGCGGTGTTAGTGAATGGGTCGAAAAAACATCAAGCAAACGCCTAGCCTACTTCGCTGCTTGGACCTACTGGGTTGTTCACATTCCTTACCTCGCACAAAAGCCTCAAGGAATCCTGATTCCGCTTGGATGGGCCTTGCAGGGTAATGGACAATTTCTAAAACAAATTGACTTCCACTGGATTGTTATTCTCTGCTTGCTAATCTTTGGACTTTTCCTCTACCTTTCTACAAAAGGATTGACAACTCTGAAAGTCATCGGTAGCTTGGCAGGAAGTGCCATGTTGATCATGTCTTTACTCTTTGTGCTTTTAGCTATCGGTCTACCTTTCATCAAACCAGACGTTCAGTTTGCGACACCACACATGGATCAACTGAGCACCTACATTCCAAACTTTGATTTTTCTTATTTTACAACCATCTCACTACTGGTCTTTGCAGTTGGTGGTTGTGAAAAAATTTCCCCTTATGTGAATCAAACTCGCAACCCTGCAAAAGAATTTCCAAAAGGTATGATTGTCATGGCAATCATGGTAGGTCTCTCTGCTATCCTTGGTTCAGTTGCCATGGGAATGCTATTTGATGGCAATAACATCCCTGAAGACCTCATGCGTAATGGTGCTTATCAAGCCTTCCAAATGTTAGGGAATTCTTGGGGAGTTGGAAACCTATTTGTTGTGATCTACGCTCTTACAAACATGGTCGGACAAATCGCAGCGCTTGCCTTCTCTATTGACGCACCATTGCAAATCCTTCTCAATAACGCTGATGAAAACTACATCCCAAGCTGGCTTCGTAAACGTACTGAAAAAGGTGTCCTCATTAACGGTTACCTCCTTACAGGTGTCCTCGTTAGCCTTATCATCATCCTTCCAATTTTTGGTATTCAGGAAATTGACGGACTTGTAAAATGGATGACCAACCTCAATTCTATCGTGATGCCGATGCGTTATCTTTGGGTATTCCTTGCCTATATGATGCTCAACCGTGCTTGGAAAACATACAAAAATGCCGAATACAAGTTTGTGAACAATCCTAAGCTTGGCTTTGTGATCGGTACTTGGTGCTTCCTCTTCACTGCCTTTGCTTGTATCCTAGGTATGGTTCCAAAAATTAACTACGCTGAGAATCCAACGGCTTGGCAATTCTCTCTTCTTACAAACATCTTGACTCCAATTATTCTGATTGGATTAGGTGTGATTCTACCAGTACTTGCCAAAAAAGAACAAAAGAAACAAATCAAGTAAATCTACTACTAGCTAGATAAAATCGATTTTATCTCTGCTTGCAAGAATTTTATCAGCAAAAATCCCCTTAAACGTTACTGTTCAAGGGGATTTCTTTTTGTCTGCTAATTCATTTTTTACTTAGCTTCATACCAAGTCACGCCTTCATTCTCATCAGCAATCAATGGCACACTTAGTTGAATGGCTTCTTCCATGGTTTGTTTAACAAGTTTTTTAATAGCAGCTAATTCTGCCTTAGGCACTTCAAGAACGATTTCATCGTGTACTTGTAACAGCATCTTAGTCTGATAACCACCCTCTACCAAGGCCTTATCTAGCTGAATCATTGCGATTTTGAGAATATCTGCAGCCGAACCTTGGATAGGGGAGTTGATAGCTGTACGTTCCGCAAAACCACGAATGTTAAAGTTACGTGAATTGATATCTGGCAACTCACGACGACGTTTGAAGAGAGTCTCTACATAACCCTTATCACGCGCCTCACGAACGACTTCATCCATGTAGTTTTTGATTCCTGGGAAGCGTTCAAAATAGGTTTCAATGTAAGCCTTAGCCTCTTTACGGCTGATACCTAGGTTATTGGATAAACCAAAGTCTGAAATTCCGTAAACCACTCCAAAGTTGACGGCCTTGGCATTACGACGGTCGTTTGGAGTCACATCCTCAGGACGTTCAATTCCAAAGACACGCATGGCTGTCGAGGTATGGATATCAGCTCCCTCTTGGAAAGCCTTGATTAAATGCTCATCTTTAGAGATATGCGCCAAAACGCGCAATTCAATCTGTGAATAGTCAGAGCTGAGAAGGACACTATCCTCCCACTCTGGCACGAAAGCCTTACGAATGAGGCGACCTTGTTCCAAGCGCACAGGAATATTTTGCAAGTTTGGATCCACACTAGACAGACGCCCTGTCTGAGTTAAATCTTGGACATAGCGCGTGTGAATCTTGCCATCATGCAAATCCAGTCCTGCAAACCAATCACATAAGTCGATTGAATCTTAGCAATCTGACGGTAATCAAGAATTTTCTTAACAATTGGGGCAATAGGGGCTAGACGTTCCAGGACATCTACCGCTGTCGAGTAACCGGTCTTGGTTTTCTTGGTGTATTCGAGAGGGAGACCTAGCTTTTCAAAAAGCAATTCACCAAGTTGTTTAGGCGAGTTGATATTAAATTCCTGACCAGCTAGTTCATAAATCTCTTGCGTCAGCTTTTCAATAACAAGCTCATTTTCAGCTTGCATCTCAAGCAAAGTTTCTTTTTTGACCTTGATCCCAGCGATTTCCATCTTAGCTAGAACAAGGGCCAGAGGTTGCTCCATCTCATATAGGAGGTCTAATTGACCGTTTTCACTTAACTTGTCAAGTAAAACAGGTTCAGTTTCAACTAAAACAGCAACCTTACGAGCTAAGTGTTCCAAGAATTTCTCTCGCTCAGGGATAGCTTTCTTGACACCCTTGCCGTAGAAGGTTTCATCATCAGGTAAATATGTCTTACCGTATAGACTAGCAATGGTTGAAATTTCATTATTCTCTACTGTTGAGAGAAGATACTTAGCCAAACGGCTGTCAAAAGCAGGAGCCTGTAAATTCAAACCAAAGCGATTTAAGAGAACTTTAGCTTTCTTAAAGTCATACACTTTCAGAGATGTTTTTTCTAGAAAATCCTTAAGAATCGGATCCTGCAGAAGTTCCAGCTTATCTGTAGCATAGAGCTTGTCTCCGCATGACCAGGCCAAACCAACCAAGTCATCTGTATGGTAATTTTCACCAAAAAGTTCAAAGAGAAAGATAGAGTCGGCACTCAGCATATCTTGACTTACTTTATCCACCATAGTGAAATTCAAAGTCTCAGCTTGGTTAGTCTGAGAAGCATTCAAGGCTTGCTTGAGCTGCTTAAAGCCCATCTCATCGTAGAATTTCCCAAGGTTTTCCACATTTGGCCCACTATAGACCAAATCATCCAGACCTATCTCGATTGGCACTTTCGTGTCGATGGTAGCTAGTGTTTTAGACAGAAAGGCTTGTTCCTTGTCATTGACAAGATTTTCCTTCATCTTTGAAGCCTTCATGCTGTCAATATTTTCATAAATACCTTCAAGCGAGCCATGTTCTAACAAGAGCTTGATCCCAGTCTTTTCACCAATCTTAGTTACACCAGGGATATTATCTGACTTATCTCCCATGAGGGCTTTAAGATCAATGAACTGAGCTGGTGTGATGCCCATCTTTTCCATGAGATATTCTGGTGTAAACGCCTCAAATTCAGCTACACCTTTCTTAGAAATCTCAACCACTGTATGTTCATCTGTCAACTGAATCAAGTCCTTGTCTCCACTGACGATAGTTACATCAAAAGAATCCTTTTCAGCCAAGCGTCCCAAGGTACCAATGATATCATCTGCTTCATACTGGGCCAACTCATAATGACGAATCCCAAGATGGTCTAGCAACTCACGAATAAAGGGAAATTGCTCACGAAACTCATCCGGAGTCTTAGCACGGCCACCCTTATAATCAGCATACATCTCTGTACGGAAAGTTGTCTTTCCTGCATCAAAAGCAACCAGGATATGACTCGGTTGGACACGTTCCAATAGGTGATTTAGCATCAGATGAAATCCATAGATTGCATTGGTATGTAGTCCATTGTCATTTTTAAAACGATCCAGTTGCTGATAAAGTGCAAAGAATGCTCGGAAAGCAACCGAAGAACCATCAATCAATAATAATTTTTTCTTGTCCATACACCCATTATATAGGAAAGCAGGGAAAAATACCATTGCTAAGAGTTAGATTAAAGGAGAAGGCTTATTGGGATGTTTTTTCAACTCGCGCACCATTGCTATCAACTTGGAATCCATCGATTGTCGTATCTACTGCCAATTCTCCAGATGCATTCACGTAATAATATTTCCCTGAAACCTGGAACCACTGATCTGTTTTCATAGCTCCTGAGCTTTCAAAATAATACCAAATGCCTTTGTCCTTCAACCAACCCGTCTGCATTTCTCCAGACGATTTCAGGTAATACCACTTGGAACCGTCTTTTAGCCAACCTGTTCTCATGGCACCACTTGTTTGGAAATAGTACCAACTGCCGTTTATCTTTTTCCAACCAAGAGCGACTTTCCCATTTTCATAATAGTACCAAGTTGTCCCCTGTTTTTCCCATCCATTCTTAGAACTTGCTGTTTTAGCTAGCTGGACATATCTGCGATTCCCAGTTCGGGATAGATAAGAAAGCCATTTATACCCATCTTTTTCAAGAGTCTGATCGTAATGAACACTTTCTCCAGGGTAATAATAGTCAATAATCGCAGCCTGTTGTGATGGCTGGTTCATAATAGCAGCTTTTTCTGTAAACAAATGAGTCCCAGGAGTCCCAAGGGATGGAGTTACAGGTACAATAGGAGCTTTACTCGTAACTCCCAGATCCTTAAGTGAATGAAGCCTGTCATAGAACTTGCTTTTATCGTTCGACGATTATACTTACCTGTATATCCATAGTTGTATTCTTCAATTTCAATCATATCACCAAAAACATTTGAAACCCATGCAACGTGGCCATAGTCTCCGCTTCCGTCCCAAGCAATTGAACCAATTGTCGGAGTCTTATCCACACGATAACCTTCTCGTTGAGCACGATAGCCCCACTCCCTAGCATTTCCGTATGCTGGAGGTAGCTCAAATCCATTGGCGTTACTTAAACGAAAAGCAGCGAAAGAAGTGCATTGTCTAGAGTATAGACGCCATTTGTCAATATCTTGGCTTCCATTTTTATAGTAATGAGGGTAATCATCCCCTCGTGCTCTAGAGGCTTGAGCCAATTGATCAGCCTGAACAGATCCAGCTCCAAATAAAAAAGCACCTGCCAGCAATAGGGAAGCTGTTCCTACAGTAGCTTTTTTTAGAGTAATAGCCTTTTTATTTCCTGCTTTAGTAAATGTCATTCATTCTCCTTTAGTGATATAAATTTTTGAGGTTATCCTCAAATAACTTATTCGGGAGAAAAAGAAAAAAGTGGGAAATTTCCCACTTTTAGATAATTATTCCTCGTCCAAGTATCGAATCAAATTCTTTTCAGTTAAGATATCTGAGTAAGTAAAGGATTCAACATAGACATTAGCTTGTTTATCTCCTTCAACATTACCAAACTCAACGATAAAGAGTGACGGATACACTTCTATCAATTTTCCTAACTTATTTTTTTGACGTTTACGACCATTTTCTAGGGTCATCTCAACGACTTGTCCTTCATGCGCCTTGATTTCTTCTTTGATTTTTTTCATCTTAGCTACATCTGTAAATGCATCTGTCATCTTTGTTCCTCTCTCTTTGAAATACTTGAAAATTTGTTATATTCTTTTTGGAAAATCAACTCAACTGTCCCACGAGCACCGCTACGGTTTTTCTCAATAATGACTTCTACCTTATTATTCGGAAGACCTTCCTCTTCTCCACCAGTTCTATCATAGTAGTCTTCACGGTAAAGAAAGGCTACAATATCCGCATCTTGCTCGATAGATCCCGATTCACGAATATCGGATAAAACTGGTCTTTTATCTTGGCGTTGCTCAACTCCACGAGATAACTGACTAAGGGCAATGACTGGAACTTTGAGTTCCTTTGCTAGAATCTTCAACTGACGAGAAATTTCAGAAACTTCTTGCTGTCGATTTCTCGACCAGTTCCTGTGATTAGCTGCAGGTAGTCAATCAAAATTAAACCAAGATTACCTGTTTCCTGTGACAATTTTCTCGCACGAGAACGAATCTCTGTGATTCGAATCCCTGGTGTATCATCGATATAGATACTTGCTTTTGCAAGATTACCTTGAGCAATCGTATATTTGCGCCACTCTTCCTCAGTCAATTGCCCTGTACGGATAGAGTGAGACTCTACCAAACCTTCAGCAGCCAACATACGGTCGACTAAGCTCTCTGCCCCCATCTCTAGCGAGAAGATAGCAACTGTTTTATCTAACTTGGTTCCAATGTTTTGAGCAATATTTAAAGCAAAGGCCGTCTTACCAACAGCAGGACGAGCTGCTATAATAATCAACTCTTCCTCGTGTAAACCTGTAGTCATATGATCCAAATCTTGATAACCAGTAGCAATTCCTGTAATATCCGATGTTTGTTGTGAGCGAGTTTCCAAATTTCCAAAGTTCAGGTTTAGGATATCACGAATATTTCTAAACCCACTACGATTGGCATTTTCGCTAACATCAATCAAGCCCTTTTCTGCCTGAGCAATAATTTCATCCACAGGACTAGATGCTTCATAAGCTTGATTAACAGAATCTGTTAATTTAGCTATCAAGCGACGAAGCATGGCTTTTTCTGCCACAATTTTTGCATAATACTCAGCATTGGCAGAGGTTGGAACAGAGTTGATGATTTCAACAAGGTAGGACAGGCCACCAATATTTTGTAAATCATTCTGATTATCTAAAATGGTACGAACAGTTGTTGCATCAATTGCTTCGCCACGATCAGACAGATCCACCATAGCCTGAAAAATCAAACGGTGAGCGTACTTAAAGAAGTCTCGAGAATCAATATATTCTCGAACAAATACGAGCTTACTTTCATCAATAAATATAGCTCCCAATACAGATTGTTCTGCCAAAATATCCTGGGGCTGAACTCGTAGTTCTGCTACTTCTGCCATCAGACTTTCCTTCCTTTTACAAAATCATTACTCAAATCTAGCTTAGCCTTCTTTTACACGAAGATTGATGACGCTAGTTACATCTTGATAAATCTTTACAGGTACATCAATCAAACCAACTGCTCGAATTGGCGCTTGTACTTGAATGTGACGTTTATCAATTTTAATTCCAAATTGTTTTTGGAGTTCTTCAGCAATTTTCTTATTGGTAATAGAACCAAAAGTACGTCCATCTGGACCTACCTTCTCTACAAACTCAACAATCGTTTCTTCAGCTTCAAGTTTTGCTTTGATTTCTTGTGCTTCAGCTAGAAGTTCAGCATGCGCTTTTTCTTCTGATTTCTGCTTACCGCGCAACTCTCCAATCGCTTGTGCTGTCGCTTCTTTAGCAAGATTTTTCTTGATTAAGAAGTTTTGTGCATAACCTGTAGGAACTTCCTTAATTTCGCCTTTTTTTCCTTTACCTTTAACATCTGCTAAAAAGATTACCTTCATTCTTCTGTCTCCTTATTTGTTATATCATTAGAGATTACTACCTTCAGTTTATCTCCAGCTTCTTGCAGGGTCATATCACTCAAACGCGCGGCTGCTAAGTTAAAGTGACCTCCACCGCCTAACTCTTCCATTATACGTTGTACATTAATCTTACTGCGGCTACGTGCAGAAATAGAAATATCTCCCTGGAGATTCCTTGCAACCACAAAACTAGCTTCTATACCTGACATAGCAAGCATAGCGTCTGCCGCTTTACTAATAACAACCGTATCATATTCCTTATTCTCTAAAGCTTGAGCCACAAGAATAGATGGTTGCACCATTTGGCCTTGTAAAATTAATTCATTTACTAAACGGTACTCTTCAAAATCAGTCGCTGATATATCTTGAATTACAACACTATCACTTCCACGTGTTCGTAAATAGCTAGCCACATCAAAAGTTCGACTAGTCACACGAGACGTGAAATTCTTAGTATCAAGCATCATACCACCCATCAGTAGGCTTGCTTGAATACGACTCAATCGAATCTTCTTAGAATTTTGGAACTGAATTAACTCAGTCACTAATTCACTTGCACTGCTAGCTCCGCTTTCAATATAGGTAATAACTGCATTGTCAGGGAAGTCCTGATCTCGTCGATGATGGTCGATGACAATGGTTTGAGTAAACAAGTCATAAAACTCTTTTGAGAGTGTCAAAGCTGTCTTAGAATGGTCAACCATGACTAATAATGAACATGTCGTCACCATATCCATTGCTTCAGTTAGAGGAAGAAGTTTTGTCACTCCCTCGTTTTCTAAAAATTCTATAGCTCTATGAATATCAGGAGACATTTGCTCAGCATCATAAACAACATAGGACTCGTCCATTACATTGCTAGAGAATAACTGCATACCGACAGCCGAACCTAAAGCATCCATGTCTAAGTTTTTATGCCCAACGATGAATACACGATCAACACTTTTCAGCTTTTCAGAAATTGCAGTCATCATTGCTCTCGTACGAGTTCTTGTACGTTTAACAGACGCAACAGAGCCTCCACCAAAGTAGACTGGATTCTTTGTCTCATCATTTTCTCGTACGACAACCTGATCTCCGCCACGAACTTCAGCTAAGTTAAGGTTGGATAAAGCAACCTTACCAATGCTCTCGTGATCACCGTCTCCATATGAAAGTCCCATACTAATCGTTAAAGGTAGATTCCTTTGTTTAGCTTCCTCACGGAAGGTATCAATGACAGAGAACTTATCCTTCATCAAATGTTCAAGAACGATATAGTCTGTAAACAGGTAAAAGCGATCCATGCCAACGCGGCGTGAAAACATCTTATGCTGTCTTGTAAATTCCTCAACAAAATTGGCAACAAAGCTATTGATCTGGCTGATATCAGATTCAGACGTTTCATTTTCTAAATCATCATAGTTGTCAACTGAGATAACACCAATAACTGGACGACTAGTAGCCAGTTCAACTGTCGCTTCATACTCTCCTGACACATCAAAAAAGTATAAAACTCCAGAATTTCTGTCAAGATGAACAGCGTAACGCTTCTCTCCAATATTGGCATAAACACCAGGAGAAGATATAGACGCTTTTATGATTTCTTGAACTTGGGAAATATCAATCTCCCCATCTTCAGTTGTTAGAATTAGCTCGGCATAGGGATTAAACCATTCAATTTCAATACTATCCATGTTGAGTTTGATTACTCCAACCGGCATCCGTTCTAATAGTGTACTTAGACTATCTTCAGCTTGGTGGTTTACATATTGAATTTGCTCAATTTCAGTTTTCTGATAGCATTTTCTCTGAAAATTAAATAACAATAAAAATGCTACAATAAAGAAAAATAGGCTTGCTATTGTGACAAAATCATCTTTCAAGAAAATAACCAATACAGACACGACTAAAAATGCCGTCATAGCAAATAGGTATATTAAAAAGGGATTTTTTTCATTTTTTTTCATTCGAAACCTCTTGCGCATTATTATACCATAAATGTAGGCAAAAAGCGAACTTAAGGAAGTTTATAGACATGCTAGACAAGTGTTGCATCAAGCTTTTAAAGAAAAAGGAGGGCGATTAAGTCGCCCTCCTATAGATATACTTCTATATTTGCCTTATGAATTTATTCTGTAAAATAGATTATTCGCCTACTGAAATTTCAACTTGTTTAAGACGTTCTTGTGCTTCTGCAACGATTGTTTCGATGATTTCTTTACATGGTTTAATTTCTTTTACCATACCTGCAATTTGTCCACTCATCATTGAACCGTGTACAGTATCACCTTCGTAAACAGCTTTAGAAAGTGAACCGATAGTGATTTCCTCAAGCTCTTCACGGTTTGTACCTTTTTGTTCTAATTCGATGTAGTGGTCTGTCATTTCATTGCGAATACAACGGACAGGAGCTCCTGCGATACGTCCAGTAACAGCAGTTGCTGTATCATTTGCTGCAAGGACAGCTTCTTTATAAGCATCAGCAATTGGACATTCGTTTGAAGCCAAGAAGATAGTACCCATTTGTACACCTTGAGCTCCAAGTGTAAAGGCAGCAGCCAATCCACGACCGTCAGCAATCCCACCCGCAGCGATGACAGGAATATCAACAGCATCTACTATTTGAGGAATCAAAGCCATAGTGTTAGTGTCACCAATGTGTCCTCCTGCTTCTGAACCTTCAGCAACAACTGCATCAACCCCGAGTTCTTGCATTTTTGAGCATGTTTTACACTAGCAACTACAGGAATCACTTTAACACCAGCTTCTTTCAAATATGGCATAATATGTTTTGGAGTTCCTGCACCAGTAGTAACAACTGGAACTTTTTCTTCGATAATAACTGTTACAATATCCTTGATGTTTTTCATCATTAACATGATGTTAACACCAAAAGGTTTGTCAGTTAATTTTCTCAATTCACGGATTTCTTCGCGAAGTTGTTCTCCTGTCATACCACCAGAGGCAATAATTCCTAGTCCTCCAGCTTCAGAAACAGCAGCAGCAAGTTGATAGTGAGAAATTTGAGCCATAGCTCCTTGGAAAATAGGGTATTTGATTTGCAAAAGTTTAGTAATAGACATATGTTTACTCCTTTATTTTCGGTTCAGTTTTGTTTGAAATTCAACAGGCTATTTTCCTGTATCTAACAAACAAGAGAATTTAGTCATTTGTCTCCTTATACGCAACTATTATAAAAAGTCTGGTCTACGATCTTGCTGTTCTGTAAATGGAATCACTGGTGGACGTGAGCGTAAAACATAGTTCACAAATTCTTTACCTTCTTTATCAAATTCTGCAACTGCAAAAAATTGATCATGATAGAAGAAGAATTTGTAACCATTTTCAAAGGCTTGCTTAAGCCACTTTTCTTTTGCTGAAATAGATTTCATTGGATAATCATCTACAGCTGGGACCCATAGTGGATTTCGATGAGCGTGTGTTAGCATCAAATCTCCCATGTGAATCATTGTATCTTCACCTTGTTTAAGTAAAATAATACAGTGACCATTACTATGTCCGCTTGTATGAATCATTTGAATTTCTGGAATAATCTCAACAGAATCAGAGAAAGTTGTAACCTGGTCCTGAATCGGCTCCCAATTCTCTTTCAGATAAGTTCCGCGAGTACGATTATTTGGATTTCTCATCTCGTACCATTCTATATCATTGACAATAATCTTTGCATTTGGAAACTTAGAAACAAGATTGCCCTCAGAATTAACGCGTGTCAAACCACCTGAATGGTCATGGTGCATATGTGTCATTAGTACATAATCAATCTTCTCTGGAGACAAGCCTAAAAGCTCTAAACTCTCTTCAATTTTACTTTCAGATAAAATTCCAAGATTGCGTCTTTGTTTCTCAGACAATTTTGCCGTATCGAAACTTGCATCCATCAGGTAATTCTTCCCTTGATATTGAATGAGGATTGGATCTGTCAACTCTGACATCATATTCGCTTCATTAGTTGGGTAGTAACGTGACCACACAACTTTTGGAACAGGACCAAATAATGTCCCTGCATCTGTTAATTTATCAGCTCCTCGTAGCCATGTCAATTTCATATCATGAAATTGATACTCTTGCAACTTGAGTCCTGTCATTTTATTACTCCTTTAGCCACTGGTGTGCTATTCTTTTTCGAATTGAGTCTCCAGATTTCCCGTAACTTTCAATAGTTTTAGCATCTTTTAAATAACGATCAATCGGGTTTTTATCCTGTGCTTGTAGCGGACCTATTAATCTGATAATCTCTTCAGAAATTTCAATAGCTACTTTTGTAGTAAATAATTTAATCTGTGAAACATACAAAGAATCATCTAACATTTGATTTTTATATGAATTGAAATACGCTTCTGCTGCACATAGTTTTGTATATAAATCAGCAAATTGATGTTGATAAATCGTCGCATCAATCAACCTCTTACCAAAACCACGTTTCACCTTTAGAAAAGATAAACCTTTTTCAAAAGCTCCTTCGGAAATTCCAATAGAAACTGCGCTTAAACCTAATTGAAGCTTTCGAACAAAGTCATTTAACTGTTCTTGACCAGCTAAAGTCATCCCTAATAAACTATCCTCTGATAATTCAATATTATCAAAAGTAACTGAACTGATTGGTAAACCTTTTAGTCCTTGTTTAGGGATATCTTCTCCAAAGTAAACACCTGGATCCTTAGTGTCTACGATAAAAAATCCAAACGACGGTTTCTTTTCATCATTTTCTACTTTGGCAAATATAAAAAGTATATCCGTAAAACGGCAATTTGAAACAATCGATTTCTTACCTGAAAGACGCCATCCATTACTTGTTTTAGTCGCAGTTGTATTCACTAATTCTAGATTTTCGCCAAGATACCCCTCAGAAAAACCTAGACCAGCCAATATATCTCCTTTAATTAATTTTTCAAGATATAGACTTTTTTGTTTGGGACTACCGTATCGATTAATAGGATAAATCCCATAGCAAGCCTGGGTTAATAAAACTGTCGAAAAAGCAGCAAATTCTTTTGAGATTATACGAATAAAAGTCATGAATTCTTCACTTAAAATCGAATCTTCATCCTTTACGATGGAAGAAAATATATCAAAAGATTCAATAAACTTATCGAACAATTCTCTTGGAAATTGATTTTTATCTGTTCTATGCTCAAAATAGCTTGCAATTAGACTGCTTATTTCTGCATTATACCTTTTAGCAAGGTTATCATTGTAGACCATCACTCTTCACCCCAAGCTAATTCTCAGACAAGGGTTGATAATACCCTTTTAACAATTCTTCATACACATAGGATTCGACCTCGTTGTAGGAATCCTTGTACGGTCTACAGAACCAAACATTAAAAGGAATCGGGTCATTAAATCGAACAGTTTGGAAGCGACTACTATCTACAAGAGTTTCAACAGATTTTGGTAAAATTGTAATCAAATCTGTTTGATAAGTAGACTCAATTAAAAAGTCCCAAGTAGATGATAAATAAGCAAATTTAGTATTTATGCGTTGTGAACGAAGTTTCTCAACCACCAAATCATAAGTCGTAAATGTTTTATTAAAGATTGCTAAATCATAATCAGCAAGATCAGACCAATCTAGCGCTTCTTTCTGTGCTAATGGATGATGTTTATCCATATAAGCAACATACTCGTCTAAATGAATAATATGTTGTTCAAATTTTTGTGCATCTAAGTTTGTTGGCTCAATTAAAAATGCTAGGTTCAAATCACCGTCACTCATTTTTTGGTGAATTTCTTTCCCTCCACCCTCTATAACTTGAATATAGATGTGAGGGTTGTTTCTCAAAAAATGCGGTAGAGCGTTTGAGAAGAACGTTCTTAATATCAAAGAAGGAATACCAAGATTAATAGTCCCTCTCTGCTTTTGTGATTCAATATGAATCATTGAAAGCATCTCTTCGTGACGATTAACAATTTCTGTGGCAAAACGATAAATCTTTCGTCCTGCCTCAGTCAAACTTTCCAATCTACCATTCTTTCGATTGAATAATTGGATTCCCTCAGCTGCTTCAAAATTTGTTACAAATTGACTTAAGGCTGACTGACTAATATGGATTTTCTTTGCTGCAATCGATAGATTGCAACCACATTCGACTATATTAATGAAATAGTTCATTTGTATAATATCCACTTAGCTATCACCTTACTTCCATTTATTTTTTCACTTAGATACCAATTGATACTACCGCCTAAAAAGGCGATAGTATCGTTTACATATATAATATCATGTTCAGAAGAAAATAGCCAATATTAGCCTAGATAGGCATTGTCTTCACATCTTCTGCAACAATAACGTCACCGGCTGTTTTTTCAAGAACTTCTTCTACAGTTACACCTGGTGCAACTTCTTTCAACAAGAATTTACCATCTTTGAATCCAAAAACAGCTAGTTCTGTAATGACAAGATCTAAAACTCCTTTAGCTGATAGAGGCAATGTGCACTCTTTCAAAAGTTTAGATTCGCCACCTGTAGTATGTTGGATTGCTCCAATAACGCGTTTAGCACCTACCAAAAGGTCCATCGCTCCACCCATACCTGGTGCAAATTTTCCTGGGATAATCCAGTTTGCAATGCTTCCGTCTTGGCTTACTTCAAGAGCTCCAAGAACAGTCGCATCAACGTGACCACCACGAATAATTGCAAATGATGTTTGCAAATCAAACAAAGCAGCTCCTGGAAGGAGAGTAATTGGTGCACCACCTGAGTTTGCTAGGTTTGGATTGTAATTATCTTTAGTTGGTGTTTCACCAAAGCGAAGGGCACCATTTTCTGCTTGAAGGATTACGTTAACACCTTCTGGGATGAAGTCTGCAGAAGCATTTGGAATACCAAATCCAAGGTTTACAACATCACCATCTTTAAATTCAAGAGCAACACGTCTTGCAATAATTTCTTTTGGTTTCATATTATTTTACCCCCGCTAATTTATTAGTCTCTGTCCAGAGGTCACCCATCATCTTGTGGTGTTCTTCTGGAGTTAAGCCTTGGACTACATAGTCAACAAGGATACCTGGAATATAGATGTCATCCGGTTTAATTTCACCAACTTCAACAATTTCATTTGTTTCAACGATAACTGTATCTGCTGCAAGAGCTAGTTGCAATGAAATGTTCTTAGTTGTACCATCAATGTACAAGTTTCCGTACTTATCAGCTTTTGTAGCTTTAATCAATGCTACGTCAAGTTTTAGCGGGTCATAAATGAGGTACTCGCGACCATTGCGAACTACTTTTTCATGTTCATTTTCTAAAATAGTACCAACTCCTGTCGGTGTCAAAACTCCTCCAAGACCTGCTCCACCAGCGTGAAGACGTTCAACAACAGTACCCATTGGAGTGAATTCCACTTCCATTTCTCCACTAAAGTATGCTTTTTGAGCAGCAGGAGATGTACCAACGTGGGCAGCAATATATTTTTTAACTTGGTGGTTTTCACAAAGGCGTCCAACACCCACTTCTTTACCTGGATGTGAAGTAACAACTGAAACCAAAGTCAAATCTTGTTGATTTTTGTCTAACCAACTCTTCGATTAACTCCAAAGGTTCACCAACAGCAAGGAATCCTGAAATCCCTACGACATCACCAGGTTTTTACTTTAGAAATAGCTTCTTGTAATGATAAAACAGCTTTCATACTAACACCTCAATTTTTTTATTTACGGTTGAACACGGCTTTACGTTTTTTTCAACAAAAGCACGCATTCCTTCAACTTTGTCTTCAGTAGAGAGAGAAGAGCTTCAGCTTCTGTCTCTAAAACGAATTGCATTCTTAAGAGGAAGTTCTGAACCAACTTGAATGACATGCTTAGCTTTTTCAACAGCCAACGGAGCATTTTTTTCATGATACTTTTTAGCTAGTTCTTCAGCAGATGACAATAATTCCTCAGCTGGAACAAGTTTGTTCAAAAATTCCTAGGTCATAGGCTTCATTTCCTTTGACGATTCTAGCAGTGTAGATCAATTCTTTTGTCTTGCTAGTACCGATCAAACGAGACATTCTTTGTGTTCCTGCGAAACCAGGAATGATACCCAAGCCAACTTCAGGGAATCCTACCATCGTCTTTTCAAAGCCAATTCTAATATCCGTTGAGAGTGCAAGCTCCAAACCGCCTCCCAAAGCATATCCATTAAGAACTGCAATAGTCGGTTGAGTAAGATCAGACAGACGGGTAAATGTATCATTGGCATATGTCATGTATTCGAAGGCTTGAATTGGAGACATTTGGTCCATTTCCTTAATATCAGCCCCTGCAACAAATGCTTTATCACCTTGGCCAGTCAAAATAACAACACGGATGTCTTCATGTTTTTCTACTTCATCCAAAACAAGATTTAAATCCGTCAAAACCTCTGAACTCAACGCGTTCAAAGCTGCTGGGCGGTTAATGGTGATATAACCGATACCATCTTTAACCTCTAATAAAACTGTATTACTCATTATTCTCCTCCTACTTTAAGTTTTTTTGAGTATAGAGTACTGCGTCAACAAATACCGATACTAATGTAAGTGCTTACATTATAATAATACTTTATTTATTAACAACCGTCCACTTAGTATTCATGCTTGGAACTATAAGTTCGTCTTATAGGAAAGCGCTTTTATTTTGATACTTTAGACTTCTAATTATTTAGAATAAAAAAATATCTTACCCGAAATTCTCCGAGGAGATTTCAGGTAAGATATAATACATTTTAGTCAATCGAATAAAGTAGGAATTAACGTTCTACGATAACTGCAGTACCCATTCCTCCACCGATACAAAGTGTAGCAAGACCACGTTTGCATCACGTTTTTCCATTTCGTGAAGAAGAGTAACCAAGATACGGCATCCTGAAGCACCGATTGGGTGTCCAAGAGCGATAGCTCCACCGTTAACGTTTACTTTTTCTGGGTCAAGACCTAGTTCTTTACCAACTGCACATGCTTGAGCCGCAAATGCTTCGTTTGATTCTACCAAGTCAAGATCTGCAACTGTAAATCCACCTTTTTCAAGTGCTTTACGAGATGCATAGATTGGACCACAACCCATAACTTTTGGATCAAGACCAGCGCTTGCGTAAGATTTGATAGTTGCCAATACTGGAACTCCCAATTCTTTAGCTTTTTCAGCACTCATAACTACGACTGCTGCTGCACCATCATTGATACCTGAAGCATTACCAGCTGTTACAGTACCATCTTTCTTAAATACTGGACGAAGTTTAGAAAGCCCTTCAAATGAAGCGTCTTTTCTTGGGAACTCATCTGTATCAAATACAATAGGCTCTCCACGGCGTTGTGGAATTTCAACTGGAACGATTTCTTCTTTAAAGCGTCCAGCTTCGATTGCAGCAACTGCACGTTGTTGTGATTGTACAGCAAAGTTATCTTGATCTTCACGAGTGATTCCGTATTGTTCAGCAACGTTTTCAGCTGTAATCCCCATGTGGAAACCTTCGAAACCATCTGTCAAACCATCGCGAAGCATAGTATCTACTACTTTAGAGTCTCCCATACGAGATCCCCAACGTTGGTTTTGAACAACGTAAGGAGCTTGACTCATGTTTTCTGCACCACCGGCTACAACAATATCTGCATCTCCGCACAATACTGCTTGAGCTGCCAACTGAACTGCTTTCAAACCAGATCCACAAACTTTGTTAATAGTGAATGCTGGAGAAGCAACTGGGATACCCGCGTTAACACTCATTTGACGTGCAACGTTTTGTCCAAGGCCTGCGCCAAGAACGTTACCCATGATAACTTCATCAACTTGTTCTGGTTTCAAGTTAGCTCTTTCGATTGCGCTTTTGATAACTAAACTTCCTAGATCAACAGCAGAAACATCTTTCAAGCTTCCACCGAAAGCACCTAGAGGTGTACGAACCGCTGCAACAATAACTGCTTCTTTCATTATTTGCTCCTTATAATCTTAGTATTTAAAGAATCCTTCTTTAGTCTTACGACCTAGTTTACCAGCTTCAACCATTTTCTTCAATAGAGGTGCTGGACGGTATTTAGGATCACCGAAGCCGTTATTCAATACTCCCATGATTGCCAAACATACATCCAATCCGATCAAGTCAGCAAGTGCCAATGGGCCAATTGGATGGTTTGCACCCAATTTCATAGCTTCATCAATTTCTTCTGCAGAAGCAACACCTTCACCAAGGATAAAGATAGCTTCATTAATCATTGGAATCAACACACGGTTAACAACGAATCCATAAGAGTCTTTAACGTCAACTGCAGTTTCCAATTTTTTCAGTCAATTCACGAACTGCTTTTACAACTTCATCTGAAGTTTGAAGAGCACGAATCACTTCAACTAACTTCATAACTGGTGCTGGGTTGAAGAAGTGCATACCAATTACACGTTCTTGATGAACTGTAGCCGCAGCAATATCCGTAATAGAAAGAGATGATGTGTTAGAAGCCAAAATTGTTTCAGGAGCAGTAAGTTCATCCAATTGTTTAAAGATGCTGAGTTTGATATCTCTGTTTTCTGTAGCTGCTTCAATAACCAATTGAACGTTTTTAGCATCTTCGTAAGAAATTGAAGGAATCAAGTTACCCAAGATTTTTCCTTTTTCTTCTTCTGACATACGTCCTTTTTCTACTGAACGAGCTAATTGTTTAGAGATGTTATCAATCCCTCTTTGTACAAATTCTTCTTTAATGTCATTAAGGTATACTGTAAAACCAGATTGAGCGAATACTTGCGCGATTCCGCCTCCCATTTGACCAGAACCAATGATCATTACTTTAGAAATACTCATTATTTTCTCCTCTTAATTTTAATATATAAAGTTTATAAAGAAAGAATCGGAACGGTCTTTCAGCAAATGCTAAGCAACCGTTCCAAATTCATTATTATACGAATTATACGAATGCACCGATACCAGTGAGTTCACGACCAACGATCAATGCGTTCACTTCGTGAGAACCTTCGTAAGTGTAAATTGCTTCAGCATCTGCGAAGAAGCGAGCTACGTCAGTTTCAAGAGTGATTCCGTTACCACCACATGTTTCACGTGCAAGAGCAACTGTTTCACGCATTACCAATGAGTTATGCATTTTAGCAAGTGCAGAGTTAAGCATCAATTCGTTACCAGCTTCTTGCATTTCTGCGATACGTGCTGAGTAAGAAAGTGCTGCTACAGCGTTAGCTTGCATTCTAGCCAATTTTTCTTGAACGATCTGGAATGAAGCGATTGGACGTTTGAATTGTTGACGGTCTTTAGCATATTTAAGAGCTGCAACAAATGAACCACAAGTGATTGCAGTTGCAATGTGAGCAACGTCAGCACGAGTAAATGTCAAGATACGAGCTACATCAGCAAAACCGTTAATGTTTACCAAACGGTCTGAATCTGGAACTTCAACATTCTTCATAGTAATGTGACCATTACGTACGCAACGAAGAGCAGCTTTGTGAGGGATTGGCTCAGCGTGGTATCCTGGAGCACCTTTACGAACGATGAAACATTTCACGCGTCCATCTTCAACGTCGCGAGCGAATACTGGAACAACGTCAGCTGTGTCTGATCCACCGATCCAACGTTTTTCACCGTTCAAGATCCATTTGTCTCCAACGCGCTCAGCTGTTGTAGCAAGACCACCAGCGATGTCAGAACCTGACAATGGCTCAGTCAAAGCGAAACATCCTTGCCAGTCAAATGCAGCCAATTTAGGAAGGAATTCTTTTTGTTGACGCTCATCACCACCAAGCAAGATTGTGTTGTAGCAAAGTCCACCATGTACTGTGAAGAATGTTGCCATAGAAGCATCGAAACGACCCAATTCAAGGTACAAGAATGCGATGTAAAGTTCTGATGGTTTGTAGTTTCCTTCTCTTCCTTCGAACAATTTAGGGTTGTTCATGATTTGTGCGCCTTTTGCTACAGCGTAAAATTGTTCGAATGGGAAATCAGGTGCTTCCCAATATTCATTAATTACAGGACGAAGGTGTTTTTCAATCAAACGACGAGTTTCTTGTAAAACTTCTGCTTCTCCCAATGTTAAACCATCTGCATAGTGGAATAGATCCTCTGGATATAATTCGCGCAAGATTTCTTCTTTAGTTGCCATCTGTGGACTCCTTTGTAATAAATTATTTTTTAGAGCGCTTACATTTTTACGCTCAATATTTGTTGACAAGACCATTTTAACTTAAAGCGCTTTCTTTTGTCTACTTAATAAAAGTAAACACCCCTATAAGTTGAATTAATACTTTAACTTATATCTTTGTGAAATCAAATAAGTGGGCTATTTTCAACAGCCCACTTATCTATTTAAACGATAATATCTTATGATTCTTTTACTTCGAGAAGACCGATATCTCCATCTTCACGACGGTAGATTACATTTGTTGATTCATCTTCAACATCTACGTAGATGAAGAAATCATGTCCTAGCAAGTCCATTTGTAGAATGGCTTCTTCTAAATCCATTGGTTTCAAATCAATTTGTTTTGAACGAACAACTTTTGGTTGTGATATATCTGTATCTTCAACCAAAGCATCTGTGAACAGCTGACTTGTAGATACTTTATTTCTGTTTTTACGCTCAATCTTTGTTTTGTTTTTACGGATTTGACGTTCAATCTTATCTGTCACTAGGTCGATAGATCCATACATATCCTGAGAAACATCTTCTGCACGAAGGGTAATAGAACCAAGTGGAATCGTTACTTCTACCTTAGCAGTTTTTTCACGATAGACTTTCAAGTTGACACGCGCATCTAATTCTTGATCTGCTTGGAAGTATTTTTCGATCTTTTCGAGTTTAGAAACTACATAATCACGAATTGCTTCAGTTACTTCTAGGTTTTCACCACGGATACTATATTTAATCATATAAGTACCTTCTTTCTAAACATATTTGTTTTTCTACATTTATTATAACGCTTTCATAATCTTTTTGCAATCTTTTTCCTCATCTTACGAGGGAAAATGTTTTAATTTTCTGACAACCAGCTTCTATCAACATTTTTTTAATACGATTTATTGTAGCACCTGTTGTATAGATATCATCAAACAGTAAAATCTTGTCTGGTATCTCCACTCCCTCTTTGATTACAAAGGGGTTTTCTACTTGCAAACGGTCCACTCGGTTCATAGATGAGCTGGCTTTAACTTCTTTTTTATCCATAATATCGTGATAAGAAATCCCCGTTCCCTCTATTAAACCTTCTACTTGATTAAATCCCCTTTGCTGTAATCTCTCCTTGCTAAGCGGAATAAACACAAGCTGATAATCTTTATATTTTTGAAATTTTTGGTAAAGAACTTTTGTAAATACCTTCCTTAATAGATAATCTCCATCAAATTTATATCTATGAAAATAATCCTTCATGGCTTCATTATAGGTAAAAACAGCTTCATGCTCTACTTGAGTCCCTTCTTTATACCAATACTGACAATCCTGACAGGGACTTGTCTCCCCCTCCTTAAAACACGTTGGGCAGTGTTCAGGACTAATTCTTTCAAAATGATTAAAACAAGCGGAGCAGGTATATGTCTCTTCTTTTTTGAGAAGCAATAAACTTGTGAATGATAACTCAGTTTCTAAATCTTTTCCACATATTAGACATTTCATAGACTTGCCTCCTGATTCATCTCTTTGACTTCCTTTATAGCTTTCTTGATAGATCTATTTATCCCATCATGAAAGAAGATAAGTTGACCTGTAGGACGATCCATACTTCTCCCCACTCGTCCTCCAATTTGGATTAAACTAGACTTGGTAAAGAGTTGGTGATTAGCTTCTACTACAAAAACATCCACACACGGGAAAGTAACCCCGCGTTCTAGGATGGTTGTACTTATCAAAATAGTCAGCTCTCTATCTCGAAAGGCTTGTACTTGTTGCAAACGGTCCTCTGTAGCAGAAGAAACAAAACCAATTTTCTCATTGGGAAAGGCACGCTGTAAGATTTCCTTTAGCCTTTCTCCTTTTTCAATCTCTGATGCAAAAATCAGTAAAGGATAAGTCGTCTCTCTTTGTTTCTCAATATAACGCCTTAAATATAACGCCTTAATTTGGATACTAAACGATTTTTTTGTAAATGTTTATCGAAGTTAGATAACCAAACTGGCTTTGGAATAACTAAAGGATTGCCATGAAAACGGCGTGGTAGACTAAGACGCTTTAATTCCCCTTGCTTGACCTTCTTATCCAACTCATCTGTAGAAGTAGCCGTCAAAAAAATTTTCAAACCACTCTCTTTTACACAGTTATTGACAGCATGATACAGTATGGGATTGTCTACATAAGGAAAAGCATCCACTTCATCAACTATTAATAAATCAAAAGCTTGATAGAATTTTAGTAACTGATGTGTTGTAGCAACCACTAAGGGAGTCCGAAAGTAGGGCTCTGATTCACCATGTAGTAGAGAAATTTTACAGGTAAAATCACTCTGTAGCCGCTTATATAACTCCAAGCAGACATCTATTCTTGGACTTGCCAGACAGACTGCTCCACCCCTATTAATTACTTTAGCAACAACTTGGTAGATCATCTCTGTCTTTCCAGCGCCCGTAACTGCATGAACTAAGCTAGGTTCCTTCTTATCTACTGCTTGGAGCAAACCCTTTGACACCTGTTCTTGAAAGGCGTTAATTGTCCAGACCAGTTGAGAACATCTTGTCTCGGAAAATCTTCTTGAGGGAAATAATAAAGGGACTCATCACTTCTAACTCTCTTCATAATCAAACACTCTCGACAATAAAAGGCTCCAACAGGCAGATGCCACTCTTCCTCAACCATGCTGCCACAACGCTGACAAACTAGTTGTCCTTTCTCTCTTCTCATAGAAGGAAGCAGTCTAGCCAGTTGCCGCTCTTCGATACTCAATTCTTGTTCAGTAAATAGACGACCAAGGTAATTTGGATTAACTTTCATACTTATATGTTCGGAAAAACTAGCGATTTATACTATTTTTTAGTACAATAAAACCATGGAATTTAGAACAATTAAAGAGGACGGACAAGTCCAAGAAGAAATCAAAAAGTCTCGCTTTATTTGCCATGCAAAGCGTGTCTATAGTGAGGAAGAGGCGCGTGACTTTATTACTGCTATCAAAAAAGAACACTACAAGGCTACTCATAACTGCTCTGCCTTTATAATCGGCGAACGAAGTGAAATCAAACGAACCAGTGACGACGGAGAACCAAGCGGCACTGCCGGTGTCCCTATGCTAGGAGTTCTAGAAAACCACAATCTTACTAATATCTGTGTAGTTGTTACCCGATATTTTGGTGGTATTAAGTTGGGTGCCGGAGGCCTCATTCGCGCTTATGCAGGAAGTGTCGCCTTGGCTGTCAAAGAAATTGGCATCATTGAAATCAAAGAGCAAGCAGGAATTCAGATTCAAATGACTTATGCTCAATATCAAGAATATGGAAATTTTCTTAAAGAACATAACCTTATGGAGCTGGAGACAAGCTTTACGGATCAAGTTGAAACGATAATTTTTGTAGATAAAGAAGAGAAAGAAGGCATCAAAGTTGCCCTTATCGAGTTTTTCAATGGAAAAGTCACCTTAACTGACCAAGGTTTACGAGAAATCGAAGTTCCTGTTGACTTAGCTTAAAAAGGAGAAAAATATGGTATTCGGAAAATTAATCAATGGACTTGCTGGAAATTTTAGCGAACAAAACAAAGAAACTCTAGCTAAGGAGTATGGCCAGTATCTACTGGAAAATGAAGAGATCCAAATCGGGTACAAGCTTATTCGTGATGCAATCATCTTTACAAATATTCGTATCATCTTTACGGACAAACAGGGAGCTACTGGAAAAAAAGTATCTGTCAAATCCATCTTCCTCATGAACATTGTCAATGTTGAATTGGAAACCGCTGGCGTTGGAATCGATGACAGTGAAATGACTATTACTTATTTAGAAAATGTCTTCCTAAAAGCCCATCGTGAACACTCAAACTCTATCAAATTTGAATTTCCAAAGAAATCCGATCTTATTCCACTCTATACTTATCTGTTAGAGCTAGCTTACCAAAATCGTCTTAGAATTAACGGTTTGGATCATTGATATAAAAAAATCCTATCGCTTCGATAGGATTTCTATATTTTACAAATAGTCCTGATAGGGTTATACTAGGTACAACTTACAAAAAGAGGTATTCACATGGCTATATACAATAATATTACTGAATTAGTGGGACAGACTCCTATTGTCAAACTAAATCATATTGTACCAGAAGGTGCAGCAGACATTTACGTAAAACTAGAAGCTTTTAACCCAGGTTCATCCGTTAAAGACCGCATCGCTCTTAGTATGATTGAGCAAGCTGAAAAAGATGGCAAACTCAAACCAGGGACTACAATTGTAGAAGCCACTAGCGGAAATACTGGTATCGGACTTTCATGGGTTGGTGCTGCTAAAGGTTATAAAGTTGTCATCGTTATGCCTGAAACAATGAGTGTTGAACGCCGTAAAATCATCCAAGCTTATGGTGCTGAACTAGTCCTTACTCCTGGTAGCGAAGGTATGAAAGGTGCGATTGCTAAAGCTCAAGAAATTGCAGACGAGCGCGATGGTTTCCTTCCGTTACAATTTAACAACCCAGCTAATCCAGCTGTCCACGAAAGAACAACAGGAGCTGAAATTCTAGCTGCTTTCGGAGCTGATGGTTTAGATGCCTTTGTTGCTGGTGTTGGTACTGGAGGAACTATTTCTGGTGTCTCTCATGCTCTTAAATCGGCTAATTCAGACATTCAAGTTTTTGCAGTTGAGGCAGACGAGTCAGCAATCTTATCAGGTGAAAAACCAGGACCTCACAAAATTCAAGGTATATCTGCAGGATTCATTCCAGAAACACTTGATACGAAAGCTTACGATGGTATCGTTCGCGTAACATCAGACAATGCTTTAGCCCTTGGCCGTGAAATCGGTGGAAAAGAAGGTTTCTTGGTAGGTATTTCTTCTGCCGCAGCTATCTATGCAGCAATCGAAGTTGCTAAAAAACTTGGAGCAGGTAAAAAAGTCCTTGCACTTGCACCAGATAACGGAGAACGTTACCTATCTACAGCACTCTATGAGTTTGAAGCCTAGTCTCCTAAATACACCAAGCCCTTGTTAAAGGGCTTTTTAATTTTTTTATAAAAGAAAAAGGAAGCAAATCTGCTTCCTCTTTTTATTATTAGTTATTCAAAGCTGCTGCCATCGTAGCTGCAACTTCAGCTTCAAAGTCATTTGCAGCTTTCTCGATACCTTCACCAACTTCAAAGCGAGCGAACTCGACTACTGAAGCGTTAACTGATTCAAGGTATGCTTCAACTGTCTTGCTGTCATCCATGATGTAAACTTGTGCAAGAAGTGTGTATGCTTGGTCAACTTTAGTGTTGTCAAGCAAGAAACGATCCATTTTACCTGGGATGATTTTATCCCAGATTTTTTCTGGTTTGCCTTCTGCAGCCAACTCAGCTTTAATATCAGCTTCAGCTTGAGCAATCACTTCATCAGTCAATTGAGCTTTTGATCCATATTTCAAGTGTGGAAGAGCTGGTTTACCAACCATAGCACGGCTTTCATTATCTTGGTCGATAACGTGGTTCAATTGTGCCAACTCATCTTTAACAAATTGCTCATCCAATTCTTTGTATGAAAGAACTGTTGGTTTCATAGCAGCGATGTGCATTGAAATTTGTTTAGCAAGTGCTTCGTCTCCACCTTCGATTACAGAGATAACACCGATACGTCCACCGTTGTGTTGGTATGCTCCGAAGTGTTGTGCATCTGTTTTTTCAATCAAAGCAAAACGACGGAATGAGATTTTTTCTCCGATAGTTGCTGTTGCAGACACATAAGCCGCTTCAAGAGTTTCACCTGAAGGCATTGTCAAAGCAAGAGCTTCTTCGTTGTTAGCTGGTTTTCCTTCTGCGATCGCTTTAGCTGTTGCGTTTACCAACTCAACAAATTGAGCGTTTTTCGCAACGAAGTCAGTTTCAGCATTTACTTCAACAACTGCTGCAACGTTACCGTCAACATAAACACCAGTCAAACCTTCTGCAGCAACACGGTCAGCTTTCTTAGCTGCTTTTGCCATACCTTTTTCGCGAAGCAATTCGATCGCTTTTTCGATATCGCCTTCCACTTCAACCAATGCTTTTTTAGCGTCCATAACACCAGCACCAGATTTTTCTCGCAACTCTTTAACAAGTTTAGCTGTAATTTCTGCCATTTTGATTCTCCTATATTTTTTAAAAATAAGAGAGCCGGGCTAAGCCCCGCCCTCCTAGGTAATTACTATTTATCTAAATTAAGCGTTGTCGCCTTCAACAACTTCAACGATTTCTTCGATTGAGTCTGCTTGAGCTTCTGAAGCCGCAAATTCCGCTTCAACTGCTGCTACAGCATCTTCACCTTGACGACCTTCGATGATAGCGTCTGCCAATTTAGCTGTAATCAACTTAACTGCGCGGATAGCATCATCGTTAGCTGGGATGATTACATCGATATCATCTGGATCAGTGTTTGTGTCAACCATCGCAACAACTGGGATACCCAATTTTTTAGCTTCTTTAACAGCGATTTGCTCTTTATGTGGGTCAACTACGTACATTACGTCTGGGATACGAGGCATGTCTTCGATACCTCCCAAGAATTTTTCAAGACGTGCACGTTGTTTGTTAAGAAGTGCAACTTCTTTCTTAGGAAGAACATCAAAGATTCCTTCTTCTTCCATACGTTTGATTTCTTTCAAACGAGCGATACGTTTTTGGATTGTTCCCCAGTTTGTAAGAGTTCCACCCAACCAACGGTGGTTGATGAAGTATTGACCTGCACGAACAGCTTCTTCTGCAACTGCATCAGCGGCTTGTTTCTTAGTACCAACAAACAATACAACTGCATCGTTAGCTGCAGCATCACGCATAAAGTCGTATGCTTGGTCAGCATATTTTACAGTTTGTTGTAAGTCGATAACGTGGATTCCGTTACGTTCAGTGAAGATGTACTTAGCCATCTTAGGGTTCCAGCGACGAGTTTGGTGACCAAAGTGTACACCAGCCTCAAGAAGTTGTTTCATTGAAATTACTGCCATGAGTATTTCTCCTTTTTTGTTTTTTTCCTCTCCTCGATTTCAACTTGCAAAACAACCCAAAGGCAACAGTTTCACAATTCATCAAGAATGAGTATTATCGTTTACACGACAAGTTTTATTCTACCATAGTTTATCCTATTTTTCAAGTTTTTTAGATTATTTTCTATTAATATGGTCATCTTTACCAGATAAAAATTAAAAAGAGACTCAATACGAGTCTCAGCATTTTTAGTTTGGATAGATGTATGTTACTCCACCTGGATTGAACCATCCACGGTGATTTCCGATTGTACGATTTCCACCATAGTTTGATTCTGATACTTGGATACGTGATGAAGACTCAACAGCTGTAACGACTGCAACGTGTCCATAACCACCATCATTCCAACAAGCGATAGCTCCTACTTGCGGTGTAGAACCTGTACGGAAGCCGGCAGCTGCTGCACTTGAAGCCCACTGTCCCCCATTACCCCAGTAGTCTCCAGCCCAAGGCGCTAATGTTTTAGCTCCCCATGTACATTCTCCAACAGGATAGCTTGAAGCATTGGTGCTGTATGTAGGACGTTGTCTTGCTGGTGCAGGTGTTGCGACAGGTGTTGGCGCTTCTCCCTCAGATGATGCAGAAGAAGATGCTGCTGTAGCTTGTACTTGTGCTACTAGTGTAGTGTTAGCAGATGCGACTACAGATTGACGTTGACTAGCTTGTTGGGCTTTATAAGCTGCTTCTGCCTCAGCTGCTGCTTTTGCTTCTGCTTCTGCCGCTGCTTTTTTCTCTAACAAACTAGCTTTTTTTCGCCCTCAGCTGTAGCTTTCTCAGCTGCAAGGTTCAATTCAGCAACTTTTAATTCTGCTTGTTTAGTTGTCAAAACTTGAGCATCGTCAGCAAGTGTTTGTTGGTTAGCAATAACTGTATTAATAGCTTCGTTGTTTGCCACTTGTTTTTCAGCAATAGCTTTTTTATCTTCTTTTTGTTGTTCCAACATTTTGTTGTTAGCAGATACAATTTCACTCATTGCAGCAACACGAGAAATAGCTTCTGTGATTGAGTTTGAGTTGATAATTGTGTTGATATAACTTGTAGCAGTTCCATTAGTTTGTGCGCTACGAGCTTGGTTTTCAAGAGAAGCATTACGAGCTACAATGTTTTTTGATAACTCAGTAATTTCACCTTCAAGTTGCTTAGATTCTGCTTGTAGAGTTTCGTTTTCAGCTTGTAATTTTTCTTGTTCAGTTTGAATTGCTGAAACTTGCTCTTGGATTTGATCAACTTGCTTTTGAGCTTCTGCTTGTTGCGCTGTCAAAGAACTAATTTTACTATCTTGAGCAGCAATTTTATCATCTGTATTGTCAGCTTTTACTGTTGAAAGGATTGCTCCTTGTGAAACTAATACTGTACTTAATAAAAGTGACGCTAAGATTTTTTTCTTCATATTGGTATATACTCCTTCTTTTAAGACATTACTAGTATATCAAAAAAAGGCTTAATAAATATTACGCCTTTATTACAGTTTTATTTCTTTATTATAGATATATCTTTTCAAAAACAAACTGAAAAACTAACATCCAAATAAAATTTAAGATCATGGTTGGCACCAAACTATAGATTATAAAAAAAGTTAGGCTTTCAGATGTTAATCCAATAACCTGCGCAAGCATAAAGCCACCAAATTCAAATAAGAAAGTCATCACTAGTATTGCTAACATTCTAGTCCATCTATTTACCAATATGACAGAATTATTTTTATAAACAATAGCACCAACTATAATAAAAAGAAGGCTTGCTAATCCTATTAAATGAAAGAAATAAATATCGTATATGACACCTAGAACCAAGCAATAGGTCAAAAATAAATACTCAGAGACTTCAATCGTCTCAAATAACAGAAATATAAAAATAAAGTGACTAATAATATGAAAATGAGGAAAAAAACTATTTACAAATTGTCCTAAATGGCTATCTATTAACAAAATAAAGGGCAAGAGGATAAACATCCCTATCTGTTTCAACTGTCTCATGATGGATTCCCCACTAGCTCTACAACCTTCACATTCATCGAGTCAGCATAAAGCTTAACCATAACTTCTCTTGTCAGATAATCGCTACTATGAGTCACAGAAACTACTTCCCCAACAGGAATGTCTGCTGCATTAAAGTTTCCTAAACCACTGGTCGTCACCTTGTCCCCTTGACTGATATCCCCACTGCTATTTAGCTGGCTAATCTTAAGCAACTCGTTTTCCTTATCATAGCCAACGATAATTCCGTAAATGCTACTAGATTCATGCTGAATTTTTACTGAAATTTTCTCAGTGTTTTCAGCATTGGTTAATAAATTGACGATGGTTGAATGTTCTTCAACCTTCTCAACACTCCCAATAAGTCCACCGCCAGCTACAACAAGCATATTGTTAGTAACGCCTGTTGTAGATCCTGCGTCAACTGTCAATTCTTGCTTCCAAGTAGCGGGAGTTCTCATAATCACATCCGTAGCAATCAACTTGGTGGCATTTAATTTTGACTTCATTTCTAACAATTGGCGTAGTTGCTCATTCTCTTCTTTAGCCTTTCTGATTCATTAGACTCTTTTTTCATACGATAGAATTCGCTTTTGAGAGTCTCATTTTCATTGTAGGTTCTTGTTAAATGTCCTAAATCAGATTTTACAGAAGACAACCACTGAAATGGTTTTTCCACTATTCTGTCAATAAGCGAAAGGCCATCACTCGCTTTTGTCACAAATGTACTTGATTTTGTTGTTACTAAAAATACTCCAACAATTATCACTACGGAAAATAGGACGATGATATACTTTGATTTTTTAAAACGATTCATACATCTACCTTATATTTTTTACTTTACTTCAGAATTTTAATATAAATAATAATATCCCCAATAGACTTATCAAAATGAGGGCAATGCTATCTTTTCTCATCCAACTTAATTGTCGATATTGACTTCTTCCAACACCACCCTGATAGCCTCTAGCCTCCATAGCAGTCGCTAGAGAATCTGCACGTTTCAAACTAGTTGCAAACAATGGAATCAAAATAGGAATCATTGCTTTGACCTTTTGAATAATGCTTCCTTCACCAAAATCAACTCCACGCGCCTTTTGAGCATTCATGATTCGAATAGTATCATCCATCAAGGTTGGCACAAAACGCAAGCTCATTGACAGCATGAGCCCTATCTCATGAACTGGGACTTTGAATCTCTTCAAAGGACTTAACAAGGATTCAACAGCCGTTGCTAAGCTTAGTGGCATAGTAGTCAAGGTTAGTAAAGTCGAGAAAAAGATAATCAATACAAACCTACAAAAGATTACTCCTGCTTGTTCAACTCCATGACTGGTAATCTTAATAAAACCTATTTCCCATAATACCTGACCACCTGATATGAAGAACAACTGGAAAATAGTTGTGAAAGCTATCAGAAAGAACATCGAACGCAAACCTTTTATAAAAAAGGACAAAGGTACTCCTGATAAACTAACAAAAATGCCAGTAACAACAAACAGAATCAAATTTGTAATAGGATTATTAGCCCAAAAACTTATAACAATCAGCAAAAACATTGCCAATAACTTACTTCGAGGATCCAAACGATGAATAATCGAGTCCCCAGGTATGTATCGACCTAAAATCATATTATCCATTTATGAACTCCTTGAACTCCTCTATCGTTATAGGTAATTGCTTAAAAGTAGCCCCTCTTTTAATTAATTTTTGTGCAAATCTTGTAATTTTTGGAACACCTAACTGTATTTTCTCCATAAAATCAATATCTTGAAAAACAAAGCTTGGTTCTCCACTTTTGACTAATCTTCCTTTTTCCATCACATAAACTTGATCAGCATATTCTGCCACATCATCCATAAGATGTGTCACCAAGACGATTGTTATTCCATCTTGATGGAGTTTTTTAAACAAGTTCATCAACTCTTTTCTACCAATCGGATCCAATCCCGCTGTTGGTTCATCTAACACTAAGATTCTAGGCTCCATAGCCAAAATTCCAGCAATTGCTACACGTCTCATCTGTCCACCTGATAATTCAAAAGGACTACGTTCAAAGAGGGATTCATCAATTCCGACCAGGGCTAATTTTTCACGCGCAATAGTCTCTGCTTCTTCCCTAGAAACTCCAAAGTTTTGAGGGCCAAAGGCCACATCTTTGAGAACAGTCTCTTCAAAAATTTGGTTTTCAGCAAACTGAAAAACTAAGCCAACTTGCTTACGAATTTGTCGAATTTCTTTATTTACCGATGTGGGGGTAATCAGCGTATCAAAGACACGAACTTCCCCATCTGTTGGAACTAACAAACCGTTCAGTAATTGTAGTATTGTCGACTTTCCACTCCCTGTATGTCCAATCAGGGCAGTGTAAGAACCATCCTTGATTATTAAACTAACATCAGATAGAGCTGTAGAGGCAAACGGCGTTCCATTCTGATAAATATAACTAACATTTTCTAGAGTAATTCCCATAACGCCTCCTCTAGCTCATCCTCAGTCATGTACGAATCAGGTAAATTCAAGCCGCTCTCGCGTAATGACTGTCTCAATTGGTTCACAAACGGTTGATCTAAGCCAATTTTATCAATATCACTTCGAGAAAACAATTCTCTCGGGCTACTTGTTGACTCGACTTGACCCTTTTTCATAACCAGAACACGATCGCTCATGGCGACTTCTTCCAAATCATGAGTAATAGAAATGACAGTCATTTGATGATCATTTCGTATTTCTTGGACGATCTTGATTAGTTCTAATCGACCCTCTGGATCAAGCATACTTGTTGATTCATCTAAAATCAATATATCAGGGCGTAAAGCTACCACACCAGCAATCGCTACTCTTTGTTTTTGCCCACCAGACAAACGGGCAGGTTCTTTTTTATGAAATTCTTCCATTCCTACTAAAGAAAGCGCCTCTGTTACTCGCTCTTTCATTTGGTCCAGCGGGATTCCTTGATTTTCCAATCCAAAAGCAACGTCATCTTCCACGGTAGCTCCAACAAATTGGTTGTCTGGATTTTGAAAAACCATCCCAATTTTACGTCTCTTTTCCCAAACATTTTCAGGAGTTAAAAGATCCCCGTCTATCCAAATCTCTCCTGATTCAGACTCGAGTAAGCCATCAATCAAGCGAACTGTTGTCGACTTCCCGCTTCCATTGTGACCAACAATAGATAACCACTCTCCACGTTTCACGTGAAACGATATATGATTAACATCATAATAATCCTGGTTCGTTTGGTAACGAAAGCTAAATCTTTAATTTCAATAATGTTTTCCATTTTTAACGAAAGGTTCCTTTAAATAAATAGGCACTTCCTTTAAAGTAATCATATCCTGAATAGATAGTAAAGAATAGTGCTATATACAGCGTCAGTTGTCCTAGAAAATTCCAATGAAACAATAAGAAAATAATCGCAAACATCTGACTAAATGTCTTAATTTTACCTGGCATTGCAGCAGCTAGAACTGTACCACCTGTCTCGACCAGCAGCAAGCGTAGTCCTGTAACTGCAAGCTCTCGACAAATAATTATAGCAACAACCCAAGCAGGAGCCATATTTAAACCAACCAACATGATAAATGCAGACATCACCAATAATTTATCAGCCATAGGATCCGCAAACTTGCCAAAATTGCTAACAACTCCCCATTTTCTAGCCAAATACCCATCTAAATAATCCGTTATACTCGCGATTGAAAAAATAATGGCCGCTATTCCATGTAATAAATGAGACTCACCAAATGATAGAAGAAGAATAAAAATGGGTATAAATAAAATTCTACCTATCGTAAGTATGTTAGGAATATTCTCTTTTTTCATGTTTACCTTTCTTAATTTGGACTAATAGTCAAACTTATCCATCCTGTCTGTCCGGTTAATTTTGATGTATCTATTTCTTGATTATCTATTTTCAAGCTTACTCCTTTAACAACACCTAAAGTTATTGTTACGGGAGTTTTTTTAGAAATTGTAGTTGTGGCTGTCTGGTTACCTGGAGCAAGAGTAACACCTCCTGCCAAGTCAGTATCCGAAACACTCACCCAACTTTGAGTATCTTTTACAGAAAGTTGAAGCTCGGCAGTTTCTTTAGAAGTTTTATATACTACTGAGATTGTATCACCTTCTCCAGAAACCGTCACTGCAGACGTTTTATTAACACTTGTTTCAGTAGTAGATTGACTACTACTTGTCACTTCACTAGTAGAATCAGGTACAGTCGTTGTAATAACACTATAACTAGCTTCAGATGTTTATGGGTTGTGTTTGGATGTAATTCCAGACATAATAGACCACAAAAGCTATTATAGATAATGAAAAGACAAGGAAATAGAACAAAGGAAGATAAGATTGTTTTTTTCGATTTGAACGTCTACGTCCTGAAAGTTCAATCTCATCAACATCGACTTCTTCATATGTAATCATGCTACCAGAATCATAGGCATCTAGAATAATATTTTCGTCAAGTTCAACAGCCCAAGCATATTTCCTTAAAAATGATCGCGTATAAAAAAGATTTGGTAACTTATCAAAATTATCTGTTTCCAATGCCTCTAACAAATCTAGTTGAATATCTGTCTTTCTTTGTAATTCCTCTAAACTCAAACCTTGGCTAATTCTAGCTAACCGCAAGACTTCACCAATCGTTTTTTTTCTCATACTTAACACTCCTACTTTCAAGTATATTCTTATTGTTTACTATAATGGTAAAATTGTAAAATCTACCATATCACTATTATCAATAAAATGATGCCCAACCTCAAGAACATCTTCCAAAGTCATTTCTTGTATAATTTTAGGTAAATCAAATAGGGTTGAACCCTCTTTAGAAGGTTGATACTGAGTCGCAATAAAATCTAAAGAGTTTAAATTATGAATAAATTCCCCATATAATTCACTTTTAACTAAATCTAAATGATCCTCTGAGATATCATTATCTCTTTCAAATTCCTGAATAGCTTTACGAAAAAGATGAGAAAGGGCGAGAGGTTCCTTGGTTTCCATAGTTAATATTAGGAAGTTAAAACGTTTATTAATCTCAATTTCTAAAGATAAAGACGAATCGATCTTACCAGTTTCATATAAATTTTGGTACCTTTGTGAAGTCCAGCCAAACATCATTGTAAATAGAGCTCTCAACAAGATACTATAACGATAACAATCTTTATTGTCAAAATCTAAATTGCTACGTAGCCCAATTGCTAATTTTGGAGAAGTAACATCCATTCGAATGCTGTCGATCTTATTTACAGGGTGTAAAGCAACCTTGTTTTTAACAATCTTTTCAAATCTTTCACTAGTTCTATAATTTTTAAAAAAATATTCTTTCAAGATTTCAAGTTCAAAATTACCTACCAGAAAAATATTTGTATTTACAGGGGTGTAAAACCACCTGAAATTTTCCTCTAAATCACTTACCGAAATTTCCTGAATAGACATTTCCGTACCAACTATATCAGCTGCTAAAGGTGTTGCTGGATAAAGATTTGCCAAAGTTCTAAAGAATAAACATGAGTCAGGATCATCTAAATACATTTCTCTTTCTTGCTCAATAATATCTTTCTCTCGCTCAACAGATTCTTCAGATATATTAATTTTAGTTACAAGCTCCTTGAGTAATTCCAAACACTCAATAACATGATCAGTAGCAGAAAATAAATAACTTGTATGTGTAAAACTTGTAAGGCGTTGCTTTCAGCTCCCAATGCTGTAAATGCCGCCATAATATCTCCCGCATTTTCTCTTTCAAATAACTTGTGCTCTAAAAAATGTGCAACTCCGTGAGGAAAAGTTTTAAACTCTTTACTAGGTGTTGTAAACTCTGTGTCAATCGATCCGACATGAACATTTACAACGCCGTAAATCTCTTTGTAATCCTTCTTAGGTAACAAAGAAACTGTCAATCCATTTTCTAAAGTTACTTGATATAGAGTCTCCTTAATAGCAGGGTAGTATTTTTTGTTAAACTCAACTTTTGTCATTCTACTCCTTCCATAAAGTAAATGGCCTGTAATTTTAGATTACTTGCAGCCTCACAAATCTCATTTTTTCCGATCAACTCTAATTTCTCTAGCATGGTAGGGATATCCAAAGCTTTTTTCCCAAAATAATGACGCAAATAGGTGCGATCTAAAATTGAATCTTGATTGTCTTGAGCCAACATCAAAGATCGCTTAATCATTTTTTTCGTTTGATCAATCTCTAAATCTGTAAATTTCCCATTTTTAATATCTTGCAATTGTTGGTTCATCAGTTTTCTTACTCTGTTTCGATTATTACGATCAATTCCAGCATATAAACGTAAACATCCACTAAAAAAATCTATATGGCTAGAAATAGTATAAGCTAGAGTCTCTTTTTCTCGAATCACCGAAAATAATTTAGAATGAGGAAAAGCTCCCAGTAAGCCATTGACAACAATCATAGCCATCTGTCGTTCGTCTCCATACCCTACAGAACAATGATAACCCATTTCTATGATTGATTGTCCTAAACTTTTTCGAGCAAAATTCTCTTTTATCACGTTTGAATAAGGTTGCTGGTACTGAATGTTTACAATTCGTTGACGAGCTGTAAAGGGGGTTTGCTTTATATATTCTAAAATCTCAATTTCATTAAAATCCCCTAAGAAAAAAATATCGATTCGATCTTCTTTGAGCATTTTTTGAAAGCTAGTAAAACACGTGTTTGGAGATTCTTCTGAGATTCTAGTAATCAAATCCTCAGGAACTAATTGCATAGAAGGATCTTCAAAATATAAATGATCGAGTTCTTTGTGAGCAAAGAAAAATGGATCTTCAAATTCTGACTCTAATCTAGCTAAAACCTGCTTCTTCTCAATCTCAAATGTATTTTTTTCAAATCCTTCATCATCTGTCAAAGGAGAAAATAGAATCTCACTTAGTAGATCTAGAATTTGAGAAGTCAAGACGTTTTTCTTACTTAAAAATTCATCCCTTACATAAGTAAAACTTACATCTACAAGATGACTTTGTCCTCTCCTGTATGCATGAGTAGATAAATCTGTCCCATACAAACCTGCTAAATGTTTTCTAAAAAGTTGAGCAGTTGGAAAAGACTTATTGGCAGTTTCAAGCATGCTTGCAATTAACATACGACTTGAAATTATTTCAAGAGACAACGGAGCTGTGAAACGCACAGTTATTTTATTAGTTTTAAATTGTTTAGATTGGATAAAATGCACTGCAATTCCTGGAACCAACTCCATATTTTACCTCCTTATACATAGAGTTCTATTATACCACGAAACAGGAAAATTTTCTTATTCTCTTTATTTCTTTTTCAATAAAATTCGATTTCAATTTATAAAAGGTCACTCTCTGTTATTTATAGTAAAATATGATATAATACCAAAGATTGAGGTGTACTTATGGAATACAAATTATTTGAAGAATTTATCACTCTCCAAGCGCTTTTGAAAGAGCTTGGTATTATACAAAGTGGCGGGGCTATCAAATCCTTTTTAGCTGAAAATATCGTTTATTTTAACGGAGAATTAGAAAATCGCAGAGGGAAAAAAATACGAATTGGAGATACCATCGATATTCCCCAAATGAAACTTCACATCAGTCTAGTCCAACCTAGCATAGATGAACAAGAAGAGTATAAACAAGAAAAACTTGAGAAAGAACGTGTAGCTAAACTTGTTAAAGAAATGAACAAGAAGGTTAAAACTAAAAAGACTAACCAGTCCCAAAATAAAACTGCTCCACGTTTCCCAGGTAGATAAGTATGTGGCTCAAAAACTTATCCATCAAACAATTTAGAAATTACCATAATACCGATATAGATTTTAACCCTAAATTAAACGTTTTTGTTGGTCGAAATGCTCAAGGAAAAACAAATCTTCTTGAAAGTATTTACTTTCTATCCTTAACGCGAAGCCATCGAACAAATTCTGATAAAAATCTCATCCAATTCGAAGAAGAACATCTTAAGGTGTCTGGAATCCTACAAAAAAGAAATACAACTGTACCACTTGAAATTGACTTAACAGCAAAAGGACGCATGACTAAGGTTAATCATTTAAAACAAACTCGTCTTTCTGATTATATCGGGCATATGAATGTTGTCTTATTTGCACCAGAAGATTTACAACTTGTAAAAGGAGCACCAGCCATCAGGCGTAGATTTATAGATATGGAGTTGGGTCAAATCAAACCGATTTACTTGTCAAACTTGTCAAGTTATAATCATGTACTTAAACAGAGAAATACTTATTTAAAATCAACACAAAATATTGACGAAACCTTTCTATCAGTTCTTGACGATCAGTTAGTAGAATATGGTTGTCGCGTGATGCTTCATCGATTAGACTTTATCAAAAAGCTTGAATCATTTGGTCAAAAAAAACATTTTGAAATATCAGACCAACTAGAAGAATTGTCAATCAAGTACCAATCTTCTGTAAACTTTATTGACAAGGAAAATTTAGTTGACAGTTTTAAATCAAGTTTGAAGAAAAGTAGATCAAGGGATATCTTTAAAAAGAATACTGGGGTTGGTCCTCATAGAGATGACATGATTTTCTTAATTAATGGAATGGAAGCAAGTTTCGGTAGCCAGGGGCAACATCGTAGTCTTGTTCTTTCTATTAAACTTGCTGAAATAGAATTAATGGAAAGCATCACTCAAGAATCTCCTATTTTATTACTTGACGATGTCATGAGCGAACTTGACAATACTCGTCAACTTAAATTGTTAGAAACTATATCGCATAATATCCAAACCTTCATTACAACTACTAGTTTAGAGCATCTTCAAAACTTACCTGATAATCTTAGCGTCTTTACAGTAAACGACGGACAAATATCTGTAAATTAAAATTTACATATCTGTAAACAACAAAAAATCTCCTATTTTAGTTAGGAGATTTTTTTATTTTTAACTATAACGAGTAGTTTGGTGCCTCATTAGTAATTTGAACATCATGTGGATGACTTTCTTTGAGACCAGCACCTGACATTTCGATAAACTGAGCATTGTCATGTAACTCCTTAAGGTTTGCTGCACCACAATACCCCATACCAGAGCGAATACCACCAACCATTTGGAAAACGATGTCAGCTGCTGCACCTTTATAAGCAACGCGACCTTCAATTCCTTCTGGAACTAGTTTGTTTGCTTCATTTATAGAACCTTGGAAGTAACGGTCACTAGAACCTTTTTTCATAGCTGCAATTGAGCCCATACCTCGGTATGTCTTAAACTTACGTCCTTGGAAGATTTCAGTTTCACCTGGAGCTTCATCCGTTCCTGCAAACATTGAACCAAGCATAACTGCATTTCCACCAGCCGCAAGAGCTTTTACAATATCTCCAGAATACTTGATTCCACCGTCAGCAATGATGGTTTTTCCATATTCACGTGCAACTGCTGCTGCATCGTAAATAGCTGTTACCTGTGGTACACCAACACCTGCAATTACACGAGTTGTACAGATTGAACCTGGGCCAATACCGACTTTAACAACGTCAACACCTGCATCATAAAGAGCACGCGCACCTTCGGCTGTCGCAATATTACCAGCAATCAAAGTACGGTCTGGGAAATGCGCACGGATTTCAGCGATTTTACGGAGAACTCCTGCTGAGTGACCATGGGCAGTATCGATAACAATAGCATCAGCTCCTGCTTCAAAAAGGGCTTCTGCACGTTCAAATGTGTCAGAAGTAACACCTACCGCACCTGCAACTAGAAGACGACCGAATTCATCTTTTGCCGCATTTGGGAACTCAATCACTTTTTCAATATCTTTAATGGTGATTAAACCAGAAAGACGGCCCTCTTCGTCAACTAGAGGTAGTTTTTCAATACGGTGTTCTTGAAGAATACTCTCAGCAGTTTTTAAATCTGTACCAACCGGAGCAGTAACTAAGTTTTCACTAGTCATGTGTTTTGAAATTGGTTGATTGTAGTCAGAAATAAAACGCAGATCTCGGTTGGTCAAAATACCAATTAACTTACGATTTTCAAGAGTTTCAACCACTGGAACACCACTGATACGGTAACGGCCCATGAGTTCATCTGCTTCAGCGATTGTATGTTCCGGAGTCAAGAAGAATGGATCAATGATAACACCATTTTCAGAACGTTTTACCTTACGAACTTCATCTGCCTGTTGTTCGATAGACATATTTTTATGGATAACTCCGAGTCCACCTGCACGCGCGATTGCAATGGCCATTTGGCTTTCTGTTACAGTGTCCATTGCAGCTGTAATAATTGGGATATTTAAAGTCAAATTATCTGCTAATTTTGTTGTTAAATCCGCATCATTAGGCAACACATGACTCTCTGCTGGAATTAGCAATACATCATCAAAGGTAAAACCTTTTTTCAAAAATTTAGTGTCCCAATTAGACATTGAAGTTTCCTCTTTTCTTTCTTTATTGAGCTAGACGCTTTTTGTATTGTATCTATCATACCATTCTATGAAAATTTGTCAATTAAATTTATAAGAGAATAAATAAAAAACTATCCCTCTTATTTTAAAGAAGAAATAGTTTTATAATTCATATTTTATCCATTAGTGAAAGTAATTTAGACCCATTGCAGCTTTTACTTCTGATAGTGTTTGCCCAGCAACTTCTCGAGCTTTTTCACTACCTTTTTGGAGCATACTATAAACCTCACCCATATCTTTAGCATATTCTAGGCGACGTTCACGGATTGGACCAAGTTCACGTTCTAGGATTTCAAGTAGGTAACGTTTAGTCTTAACATCACCAAGGCCTCCACGTTGATAATGTTCCTTCATTTCAGCAATTTCTTGAGCATCCTCAGGTCGACCGAATACGTCCAAGTAATGGAAAACCATATTTCCTTCAATCTTACCTGGATCCTCAACACGAATATGGTCTGGATCTGTATACATACTCATTACTTTTTACGCAAAGTATCTGCATCATCAGCTAGATAAATTCCATTATTAAGTGATTTCGACATTTTGGCATTACCATCAAGACCTGGTAAACGTCCCGCACCTTCGTGCTCAGGGTAAATTCCTTCTGGTTCTACTAAAACATCACAGTTATAGGCATGGTTGAAAGAACGCACAATTTCACGTGTTTGTTCAATCATCGGCTTTTGATCATTCCCTACTGGAACCAAGTTAGCCTTAAATGCTGTAATATCTGCTGCTTGCGCAACTGGATAAACTAAAAATCCAGTTGGAATACTTTCTCCAAAGCCTTTCTGAGCAATTTCAGTCTTGACGGTTGGGTTTCGTTCCAAACGAGCTAAAGACACCAAATTCATATAATACATAGAAAGTTCTGCTAATTCTGGTATCTGACTCTGAATAAAAATTGTTGATTTCTTAGGATCTAATCCCACTGCAAGATAGTCCAAGGCCACATTCCCAATAGACTCTACAATTGTTTGTGGATCCTTTGCATGGTCAGTTAAAGCTTGCTGATCAGCTAAAAATACAAACATGTCATATTTATTTTCTTCTTGTAGTAAGACACGGTTCTTTAAGCTCCCAACGTAGTGCCCAATATGTAATCTCCCAGTTGGTCGATCTCCTGTTAAAATAATGGGTTTATTCATTTTATTCTCCTTTGATATGGTCCTTTCAATTATAGCATTTTTTTAATAAAAAGACAGATAAATTTTAAAATCAAACAACTAGGTTTGTGTCAATGAATCTGTAAACTTAATTGACATAAAATTGACAAACAAAAATTTGAATATTTCTCCCTTTTCTAGTAGAATAAATATATTACATATTATAGGAGAAAAACATTGCTTACAGTATCGGATGTCTCACTACGTTTTAGTGACCGCAAACTTTTTGATGATGTCAACATCAAATTTACAGAGGGAAATACATATGGTTTGATCGGTGCTAACGGTGCGGGAAAATCAACATTTTTAAAAATCTTAGCTGGTGATATCGAACCAACAACAGGTCATATCTCTCTTGGACCAAACGAACGTCTCTCAGTTCTTCGTCAGAACCACTTCGACTACGAAGATGAGCGTGCGATTGATGTTGTTATCATGGGAAATGAAAAACTATACAACATTATGAAAGAAAAAGATGCTATCTACATGAAGGAAGATTTTTCCGATGAAGATGGAGTACGCGCAGCTGAACTTGAGGGAGAATTTGCTGAACTAGGGGGTTGGGAAGCAGAAAGTGAAGCTTCACAACTCCTACAAAACCTTAACATCCCAGAAGAACTTCATTACCAAAATATGAGCGAACTTACTAATGGTGACAAGGTGAAGGTTCTCCTTGCTAAAGCCCTATTTGGTAAACCAGACGTCCTTCTTTTGGACGAGCCAACCAACGGTCTTGATATTCAATCTATTACCTGGCTAGAAGATTTCCTAATTGATTTTGATAACACAGTTATTGTCGTATCCCATGACCGTCACTTCTTAAATAAAGTATGTACCCACATGGCTGACCTTGACTTTGGTAAAATTAAACTCTATGTCGGAAACTACGACTTCTGGAAGGAATCTTCTGAGCTTGCTGCTAAATTGCTAGCAGACAGAAATGCTAAAGCAGAAGAGAAAATTAAACAACTCCAAGAATTCGTTGCTCGGTTCTCTGCTAACGCATCTAAATCTAAACAGGCTACTTCACGTAAAAAGATGCTTGACAAGATTGTCTTAGAAGAAATTATTCCGTCAAGTCGTAAATATCCATTTATCAACTTTAAAGCAGAACGTGAAATTGGTAATGATCTCTTGACAGTAGAGAACTTATCTGTAAAGATTGACGGTGAAACTATTCTTGACAACATCAGCTTTATCTTGCGTCCAGGTGATAAAACAGCTCTTATCGGACAAAACGACATCCAAACCACTGCTTTGATCCGCGCCATTATGGGTGAAATTGACTATGAAGGGACTGTCAAGTGGGGAGTTACAACTAGTCGCTCTTACTTGCCAAAAGACAATTCAGCTGATTTTGCTGGCAGTGAATCTATCCTTGACTGGTTACGTCAATTTGCAAGTAAAGAAGAAGATGACAATACCTTCCTACGTGGTTTCCTAGGCCGTATGCTCTTCTCTGGAGACGAAGTTAACAAACCTGTAAACGTCTTGTCAGGGGGAGAAAAAGTGCGCGTGATGCTCTCAAAACTCATGCTTTTAAAATCAAACGTTCTTGTACTTGACGATCCTACAAATCACTTAGACTTGGAATCAATCTCAAGCTTGAACGATGGATTGAAAAACTTTAAAGAGTCCATCATCTTTGCCAGTCACGACCATGAGTTTATTCAAACTTTGGCTAACCACATTATTGTCTTATCTAAAAACGGCGTCATCGATCGTATTGATGAAACCTATGATGAATTCTTAGAAAATGCTGAAGTTCAAGCAAAAGTCAAAGAACTTTGGAAAGATTAGGTAGAATTTAAAAAAACTCAGTTGGGCTCCCAACTGAGTTTTTTTATTTCTTATGAATTTTTAGTTGATAGTTCTGTCAATCTGATTCTATTCAACATATTCATTGTTTCACGTGAAACATTCTATTATTAGATTTATAAATTCTTGACAAGATTCATGCACATAAAAAATCGACCAAATTGGTCGATTTTTTTAATCTTCATCCATTTTTTTAGGTTGATAAGCTAGCATGCCTAATCCTATGAATAAACCAAAGTTACGAGAAGGAAAATTATCTGATGATGAATATTTCCTGTCATAGAAATGGTTTGTCTCAATCCTGAAACTGAATAACTCATTGGTAACCAAGGATTAACAGCTTTAAAGAAATCATTTGTCAAAGCAAGTGGATAGGTTCCTGCACTCGAAGCTAATTGTAATAATAGCAATATTAGAGAGAAGAAAGCACCCAAACGACTATTCCATGTTGTTAATGCAGTTACCATAGACATAAATGTTAAGCTTGCGATAATAATTAAGAACAAGGTTCTCATTTCATGATTTGCTGTTAGACCAATAAGATGAACGCCACCATAGACTAAGACAGCGGCTAAAACAGCTATAACTCCATTTATCTCAAAGCGAGATTTGAACCAAGCCCAGCGACTTTCAGGATGACGACCTGAAGGTAACTTAGCAAAAATCATATTTGTTGATAATGCTGCAACAAAAAGTGCAACTGATATCATGTAAGGAGCCATTGCAATCCCATTTACAGGAACCTGATCATTATCTGTCTTTGAAAGACTTAAGGGTTCCGCTAATGTTTCTGCATTTTTTGACTCTGTTGATGCTGATTTGAGTTGATCACTAGCATTAGCTAGTCCTTGTCCTAAAGAAGCAACTCCTGCCTGTAAATCTTCCAATCCAGAAGTTAACTTTGTTCCACCTTCTGCAAGTTTCTCAGATCCATCTGCCAATTTATTAGCTCCATTCTCTAATTGAGAAGCACCTGAAAGTAACTGACTGGATTTGTCTGCTAATTGACCAGATCCTGATTGTAATTTATCAACTCCTGCCATTAATTCTTGACTCTTTTGATTCAATTGGTTAGAGCCAGTTGATAATTTTTCAATACCAGATACTAATTCTGGAGTTTTTTCAACTAATTGACCAACTCCTGCTGTCAAGCTAGAAGATTTTTGTGTCAAGGTAGTTGAGCCTGAAACTAGTTGATCCAAACTACCTGTCAAGGTGGAATTTTTTTCACTTAGTTGACTTGCGCCCTGAGAAACTTTATCAACACCTGCAGTATATGCATTTACACCTGATGCAATAGACTGACTAGCAGGAACTAATTTACTCGTCACTGCTCCCTGCATTTCTGTTAATCCACTTGACAATCCTGTCAAAGAAGTAGAAGCAAGCGGTAATACTTGATTGGCTTGATTTTTAATGTCGAAAGATTTGAAGATTGATTTTGTAAGTTTTCTAAACTTCCCTGTAAACCTTGTACTAAAGCTATAATTGACTGAGCCGATTGAATACTATCAGTCGAATTTTGAGATACAGAAGCGCTTATCTCAGCTTGTTGCTCACTTGTCAATGATTGATAAGCTGCTGTCGATTGAATATTGGCTAATGTAGTTGCTTTTTCAGACTGAGCACTTGCTAGCATTTGATTAGAAAGAGAAACTATATTTGATAAAACAGAAGATAATTGTTCTGTATCTCCAACATCAATATTTTGAATGGCTTGATTTAACTGATTTAGACCAAAAGATAATTGATTAATTTGATCTTTTTGCTCAGACGAAGTATCTAACTTGCTAGAAAGTTGTTGAATCCCTTCACTTAATTGCTCCACACCCATTCGAAGTGTAGCTGATTGACTAGATAACTGATTTGCACCTGTTGCAAGATTTTCCATTCCATTTGTATAGGCACTAACACCAGATGAAAATTGATTAAGACCAGTATTGAGCTGAGAAACACCGCCAGTATAGGCCTCTACACCAGTATATAATTGATTGATTCCTCCTACTAATTCAGGACTTTTAGAAGCTAATTGACCTAATCCGCTATCTAATTTACTTACTGCACCAGTATATGTAACTAAACCACTATTAAAAGTCCCTAAGCCAAGATGAAGTTGTTCAACACCAGAAACATAAGAGGATAATCCTTTAGTAAACTGCTCCGTTCCATTTGAAAATGTTAAACTTGAATCTGCTAAAGAGTGTAGGTTAGTAGTCAATGTCTGACTTCCTACAGCTAACTGACTGGCCCCGTTAGCCAATTGTTCACTTCCATCGGCTGCCTTCGTTAAACCGGATTTTAAATCACCCATCTTTTGAAATAAAGCTTTCGTATAGGATTCGGTTACATTAGCAGAAACATTCTGTTTCAACTGTGTCATGGCAGAATCACTCATCTTACTTGCAATGAAGCTATGTCCACTAGAAGTTTGATAGTCAATATTCATTTGTTCTGGGTGATCTGTTAAAATAGAAGCAGCCTTTTCAGACAAATCACTTGGCAAAGTCACTACCATATAGTAATCGCCATTCTCTAGTCCTTTTTTTCCTTCTTCCTCATTTACAAAATGAAAATCCAAGGATTTATTGTTTTCTAAATTAGACACCATGTCTTTTCCAATGCTCATTGTATTTCCATTGTAAGACGCTTCTTTATCATTATTAACGACCGCTACAGGCAACTCAGATAATTGGCCATATGGATCCCACATAGATGATAAAAATATGATGTTGTATAAGGCAGGAATAAGAGAAATCCCTATCATTACAATGATAAAGGTTGGTTTTTTAAAAATTGCTTTCCATTCTTTAAACATATTGTCTCCTTTTTTAAACATATTGTCTAAAATTTTGATATAATAGATTATACATTAAAAAATCTGATTTACAAGTCAAAATCATCATTTTTAGACACTACGTCTATTTTTGTTCAAAAGGAGGAACTATGAAAGAGAGCAACAAACGCTTAAAAACCAAACGTACTATCGAGAACGCCATGGTTCAATTATTAATGGAACAACCATTTGATCAAATTAGCACCATTAAACTGGCAGAAAAAGCCGGAATTAGTCGTTCTAGTTTTTATACTCATTACAAAGATAAGTATGACATGATTGAACACTACCAAAGTAAGCTATTTCATACTTTTGAGTACATTTTTCAAAAACACGCAAATCATAAAAGAGATGCTATTCTAGAAGTGTTTGAATACTTAGAGTCTGAACCTTTACTAGCTGCTCTTCTATCTGAAAATGGTACAAAAGAGATACAAAACTTCCTGAGAAATAAACTTCACATTATGCTTAGCACTGACCTCCAAAAACGCTTTATGCAATTAAATTTAAACAATATTGAGTTAGAGTATAGCAGTATTTATCTAACAAACGCACTATTTGGTGTATGCCAAACCTGGATTGCTCATGGAAAAAAAGAAAGTCCTCAAGAAATGACAAACTTTCTTATGAAAATGTTGGGAGATGCAAATTAGAGACAAAAAAAGAACACCAATGGTGTTCTTTTTGTTTAACTCCGCCAGTAGGACTCGAACCTACGACATCATGATTAACAGTCATGCGCTACTACCAACTGAGCTATGGCGGATAAAATAGTCCGTACGGGATTCGAACCCGTGTTACCGCCGTGAAAAGGCGGTGTCTTAACCCCTTGACCAACGGACCATTTATCTTTAACAGATATAACCATTATATCAATAAATGAAAAATTGTCAATTATTTTTTAGTCTTTTCAGTTAAAATCTGTTTGAGTTTTTTCGTTTTTAAACGTGAAATAGGACAACGATGTTCTTCGTAAAAAACAACTTCCATAGTCTTACGATCTATATCTTTAATATTTCCAACATTCACTAAAAATGATTTATGAGCTAAATAGAAACGTTGAGATTCCTTATCTTTTTCTTGAATATCTGTTATTGTTCCATAAAACTCTTTTGAAAAATTCTTACCAATAATCCTTAATTTATGGGAAGTCCCGGTTGTTTCGATATATAAAATATCATGGTAAGGAAGACAAATGTCATTTCCTTTAAAACTATATTCAAAATAATCAACTACGGATTGATTCTCTAATAGTGTACTTTTAGTATACACAATACACTCCGCAACTCGTTCTTTAAATAAACGATCATTGATGTCCTTATCAATAAAATCTAAAGCAGATACTTTGTATTTGTAAGTTAGTGTTGCAAATTCAGAGCGACTCGTTATAAAAACGATAATCGCATAAGGGTTACGATGACGAATAAACTGGGCTACTTCAAATCCTTTTTTCTCAATTCCATTAATATCGATATCTAAAAAATACAGCTGATTCACTTCTTCGTTTTCAACATATTCCATAAATTCTCTAACTTTTCCTGTTGTTTTATATGATATAGGAATATTCATTTCTTTGGAAATCTCATTCAAAGTTTTTTCCAATCTTACCTGATGTTCTATAATGTCTTCTAAAATTAATACTTTCATATTATATTCCTCTTAAATCTAATAATTTGTTTAAATCGTTCATCATCAATTTCTGTTTCTAAAATAACATCGTCATATTTTTCTAGTATTTCCTTAACATTATTAAGACCTATTCCTCTATTTATACCTTTTGTAGAATATCCAATGTTAAATATTTCTTCCGGCTTGATTGATCTATTTTTGCGAGAATTTTGGATAACAATCAATATTTCAGAGTCTAATTTAATGACAGCTACTTCCATTTGTTTTCTATAGCTTTCTAGTGCACCTTCAACAGCATTATTAAGTAAAATACTCATGACACGAACTAAATCTAATAATTCCATTGCTAGTGGTGAAATGATATCTTTTACCTCCAGAGTATACTCTATATCATGAACTCTTGCATTGGCAATAGACTGAGCAATTACACTTCTAAGAGCAGAATCTTCAAGATTATTTAGATCAAAATAAGTATACTTATCTGATCTAAGTTTATAGTTGGCTTTAACAAATACTTCGTTGTAAATCCTGTCAATTTCTTGTAAATCTTTACTGTCAATTGCAGTTTGCATACTAACCATCATTCCTGCATAGTCATGTCTAAACCCTCGAATCTCATTGTAAAGTGAAACAATTTCATCAGTATAATTCTGTAAATATTCCTGTTCAAATTTTTTCTGATTTAGAGCAATTTCCCTCTCAACTTGAACCTTATTGGCATTCATTGCAAAGAAAATTAGTAATAAACAAATAAAGACAATTGTTGCTAGAATACTACTAAAACTATTAAAATGTTCATGAATATTCACCATATCTGAAATGAATAGTATAATATGTAAAGCAAAGAAAGCAAAGATGACCTTTTTAAAAAAATGAATAGAGGTAATCTTTATCAAAAATAATTGAGCTCCAAGTGGAAATAAATAATAATTTTTTTACTACAAAATAAGTCAGTAATAAAACTACTACAAAAAAGAAATCTTCATATTTGGTTACGAAAGAAACACCTGTTATAGAGGATATGATTACTGCTATAAAAGTATGAGTGCTTTGATATAGTAAAGACAGTAGTAGGCCGATAAAAATAGCCTTGTACTTATGATATTTCTTGAATCCTATTAGATAAACAAATATCATACAAGTAAATGAAATTTTTTCCATTCCTAATCCATGAAAGGAAAAGAAATAGAATAGAATTTCAACTATAGACTGTGCTATAAATACTCCAAAAACAAACAGATATTTTTCTTTTTTTGTTGCCTTACAAATGAGTTCATAGCTATTTGACAGAATAAGAATATGAAGAATAACTATAAGTATTTTCAATAAATCCATTATATCTCCCTATAATGTTTTCTATTTTTACTTGTAAATGAACTTACAAATCTATTATACAAAATGAATTCTATTTTAGAACCATTCACTCTCAACTGCACTTTTTTGTGCCTGAAATGTATTTTTTACAAAAAAAGCTGGGAAAACCCAGCTTAAAATTGTATGTATTGATCCCAGCAGGATTCGAACCTGCGACCGTTCGCTTAGAAGGCGAATGCTCTATCCAGCTGAGCTATGAGACCTCACTAGTCTATATTATCAGAAAAATCTAGGTTAGTCAATCCTATTTATGATAGGGAGAGCCTTGCTGGATAGTAAAGGCACGGTAAATTTGTTCAACCAAGACTAATCTCATTAATTGATGGGGAAGAGTCAAACGGCCAAAGCTAATAGACAGATTTGCACGCTTTTTTACTTGAGAAGAGAGACCTAAACTCCCACCAATGACAAAGGTTAAAGTAGAAAAACCATTTATTGGCGCTTGTTCCAATTGTTTACTAAAATCTTCTGAAGAGAGAGTTTTACCTTCTATAGCTAAGACAATCACAAAATCTCGATCACCAATTTTAGAAAGAATACGATTTCCTTCTAACTCTAAAATCTTCTGATTTTCAGAATCACTTGCACGATCTGGTGTTTTTTCATCAGCAAGTTCAATCATTTCTAAATTCGCAAATCGCGAAAGTCTTTTTGAATATTCAGCAATCCCGTCTTTAAGGTATTTTTCTTTCAGTTTTCCTACTGTTACAATTTTAATTTTCATTCTTATATTCTACCACATTCAAATCATATTTCACATCTTATACACAAGTAAAAGAACTAAAATCTTCAAGAAATACACACATTTTTCACAGTTATCCACAGATTGTTGAAAACATAATTTTTTTAAGTTTGAATTAAGTTAACAATTTTATACTTTAAACAATGATTAAAATATGGAGGAATCTATGAAAACAATACAAAATGTTTCAAAAAAAATCGGACAACTTTTACTAATTATTCTCATCAGCTTTTTTAGTGGTGTATTGGGTAGTTTAACTATTCTTCAGCTGAATCAAAAACAGGAAACTAATACACAGAATAGTACAACAATCACTCAAACTTCAGTTAAAAATGAGAATTCAACTACTAAAGCAGTAGATAAAGTTAAAGATGCTGTAGTATCGATTATCACCTACTCAGCAAACTCTCAAAATAGTCTGTTTGGATATGGTGAATCTGATACAGACACAAATACTGAACAAGTTTCCAGCCAAGGATCTGGTGTTATCTATAAAAAAGATGGGGAGTACGCCTATATCGTAACTAACACTCACGTTATTAATGGAGCTAAGAAAGTTGATATTCGTTTAGCTGACGGAACAAAAGTACCAGGAGAAATTGTAGGAACTGATACTTATTCTGATATCGCCGTTGTTAAAATATCTTCAGAAAAAGTTTCTGCAGTAGCTGAATTTGGAGATTCAAGTAAATTGACCGTTGGAGAAACAGCTATTGCAATTGGTAGTCCTTTAGGTTCAGAGTACGCAAATACAGTTACTCAAGGAATTGTATCTAGTTTGAATAGAACTGTTTCTTTAAAATCTGAAGATGGTCAAGCTATTTCTACTAAAGCTATACAAACTGATACAGCTATCAACCCTGGTAACTCAGGTGGTCCTTTAATCAATATTCAAGGACAAGTTATTGGAATTACATCAAGTAAAATTGCTACCAATGGTGGAACTTCTGTAGAAGGTCTAGGATTTGCTATCCCTTCAAATGATGCTATCAAAATCATAGAACAGTTGGAGAAAAAGGGAAAAGTAACTCGACCAGCTCTTGGAATCCAAATGGTCAACTTATCAAATCTAAGCACAACTGACCTTCAAAAATTAAAACTGCCTGATAGTATTACTTCTGGAGTAGCTGTTCGTTCAGTTCAATCTAATATGCCAGCAAATGGACACTTAGAAAAATATGATGTCATCACAAAAGTAGACGGTAATCCAATTACATCTGCTACTGAATTGCAAAATGCGCTTTACAGTCACTCTGTTGGAGATGAAATGACAATAACTTACTATCGTAATGGTAAAGAAGAGACAACAACAATCAAATTAGATAAGAGTACAAATGATTTAAATTATTAGTTTACATGAATGTAAAGCTACTTTACAGAATATCGAAGTTGTGATACTGTAGAAATATGGAAGAATTAAAACTAATTCATATAAAAGATATTCAAAAAAATCCCTATCAACCTCGTAAAGATTTTCCTGAAGAAAAAATAAAGGAACTTGCTCAATCTATTAAAGAAAACGGCTTGATTCAACCCATTATTGTTCGTCAATCTCCAGTCATCGGTTATGAAATTTTGGCTGGAGAAAGACGGTATCGTGCATCCATTCTGGCTGGACTCTCAGAAGTCCCAGTAATTGTCAAAAATTTATCTGATCAAGATATGATGCTTCATTCAATCATTGAAAATCTGCAACGAGAAGATTTAAATCCTGTTGAGGAAGCTAAATCCTATCAATCTTTGATTGATAAAGGGTTCACTCATGCAGAAATTGCTGAAAAAATGGGGAAGTCTCGACCTTATATTACAAATCTTGTTCGATTACTAACCCTACCAGATGATATTTTAACAGAAGTTGAAAACGGTAGATTATCACAGGCACACGCTAGACTCCTAATTCAACTATCTAATAAAGAACAGAGTAAATTACTTGCTCGAATTCAATCAGAAGATTTATCAGTAAGACAAGTAGAACGATTACTTCAGGAAAAAAAGAAAAAAACACTTAAAGAAAAAGATCACTTCATAAAAGAAGAAGAAGAGTCTTTGAAAAAAATACTAGGGTTAGATGTCGACATTAAACTTCACAAAAAAGATGCTGGAAAAATAACTATTTCCTTCCATAATCAAGAAGAGTATCAACGTTTTATTAACAGCCTAAAATAAGGCTGTTATTTTATTTTTCTTAACTAACATAGTTATCCACTGGATTAGTATGGAAAAAGTCGCTTAAATCAAAAATAAGACCTTTTATCCACAACTTGTGGATAAATCTTTTAAACATTGTGGATTTTTTTCACAAGTTGTGGAAAAAATGCTTGCTATATGATAAAATAGTGTTTAAGATTATACCTTTTAGGAGAGGAGGAGTTTGTAGTTGAAAGAGAAACAGTTTTGGAATCAGATTTTAGATTTAGCTAAAGAGCGATTAACACGATCAATGTTTGATTTCTACGCAACACCTGCTGAATTATTAAAGGTCGAGGAAAATGTAGCGACAATATTTTTACCAAGATCTGAAATGGAAATGGTTTGGAGTACAAAACTTAATGATATAATTGTAGCTGTCGGTTTCCAAATCTACGATACTGAAATAAAAGCTCAATATGTATTGACTAAAGAAGATTCTAATACCTCCGATATAGTAAACAAAGTTGAAAATAATAATCATCAACAGGAACAAATTGAAAAATCGATTCCTTATTCAGAAACAGGATTAAGAGATATTTATACTTTTGATAATTTCATCCAAGGAGATGGAAATATTTGGGCCAAGTCTGCAGCTTTAGCCGTCTCGGAAGATCCTGGACTAACTTATAATCCTCTGTTTATTTATGGTGGTCCTGGTCTAGGAAAAACTCACTTGCTCAATGCTCTGGGTAATGAAATTCTCAAAAAAAATCCTAATGCGCGTGTAAAATATATTCCTGCTGAAAGTTTTATTAATGAATTTTTAGATCATCTAAGGCTCAATGATATGGAGAATTTTAAAAAAACCTATCGAAGTATAGATCTCCTTCTTATTGATGATATTCAATCTCTTAGTGGAAATAAAGTGCAAACTCAGGAAGAGTTTTTCAACACATTTAACAACCTTCATAGTAACAATAAACAGATTGTTTTAACGAGTGACCGTAGACCAGAACAACTAGAAAATCTACCTGAGCGACTTGTCACGCGCTTCTCATGGGGATTAACAACGGATATTACTCCACCTGATTTCGAAACTCGTATCGCTATTTTAAATAGTAAAACAGAGGATTTAGATTATCATTTTCAACCTGACACAATCGAATATTTGGCTGGCCAGTTTGATTCAAACGTACGTGAATTAGAAGGTGCCCTAAAAGATATTAGTCTCATGGCTAAAGTTAAACAAATCAACACTATAACTGTGGATATTGCATCTGAGGCTATACGTGCTAGAAAACAAAATGTTAGCACCATGGTTGTTATTCCGATTGAAAAAATCCAAGAAGAAGTCGGAAGCTTTTATGATGTCAGCGTTAAGGAAATGAAGGGAACTAGACGTGTTCAGAATATTGTTCTAGCTCGTCAAGTTGCTATGTATCTAGCTAGAGAACTGACTGATAATAGCCTTCCAAAAATCGGAAAAGAATTTGGTGGTAAAGATCATACAACCGTCATTCATGCTCATGCAAAAATCAAATCTATGATTGAAACTGATGATAAATTACGTATAGAAATCGAAACTATCAAAAAGAAAATCAAATAGCGTGTGGATAAGTGTATAAATTTTTACTAATTTATACACATATTTTAAACAAGTACAACTTCTTGATTTTTCTAAACTAAACTACGTTTTCCACAGATTTCACACAATCTACTATTACTATTAACCTTCTAATAATAAAAATAAATAAAGGAGATTTCATGATTCATTTTTCTATTAATAAAAATTTATTCTTGCAATCATTAAATATCACTAAACGTGCAATTAGTTCTAAAAATGCTATTCCTGTTTTATCAACAATCAAAATCGATGTTACAAGCGAAGGAATTACATTAATTGGATCAAATGGTCAAATTTCAATTGAAAACTTCATTTCTCAAAGATGAAAATGCTGGTCTTTTAATAAACTCTTTAGGCTCTATCCTTCTAGAAGCTTCATTCTTTATCAATGTAGTATCAAGTCTTCCAGATGTGACTCTTGATTTCAAAGAGATTGAGCAACATCAAATTGTACTAACAAGTGGGAAATCAGAGATTACTCTTAAAGGAAAAGACAGTGAGCAGTATCCACGTATCCAGGAAATTGCAGCGAGTAACCCTCTAGTTCTTGAAATAAAACTTCTTAAGAAGATTATCAACGAAACTGCCTTTGCTGCTAGTGTACAAGAAAGTCGTCCTATTTTGACTGGTGTACACTTCGTTTTGAGTAACCATAAAGAATTAAAAACAGTTGCGACGGACTCTCATCGTCTCAGCCAGAAAAAGTTAACTCTTGAGAAAAATAGTGATAATTTTGATGTTGTCATCCCAAGTCGCTCTCTACGCGAATTTTCAGCTGTTTTTACGGATGATATTGAAACAGTGGAGATTTTCTTTGCAAATAATCAAATTCTCTTTAGAAGCGAAAATATTAGCTTCTACACACGCCTCCTAGAAGGTAATTATCCTGACACAGATCGCTTAATTCCTACAGATTTTAATACGACAGTGACGTTTGATGTTGTGAATCTACGTCAATCTATGGAACGTGCTCGTCTTTTATCAAGTGCTACTCAAAACGGAACTGTAAAATTAGAAATCAAACAAGGAGTGGTTACAGCACATGTAAATTCTCCAGAAGTTGGTAAAGTAAACGAAGAAATCGATACAGAAAATGTAACAGGTGAAGATTTGACCATTAGCTTTAACCCAACCTACTTGATTGAAGCGCTAAAAGCCTTGAATAGTGAAAAGGTCACAATCAGCTTTATCTCAGCAGTTCGTCCCTTTACTTTGGTACCAGCTGATACAGATGAAGATTTCATGCAGCTGATTACACCAGTTCGTACAAATTAATGGAAAGAGGTTGAGCCTAGCTCACCTCTTTTATGATATAATCAGAAATATGAAAAGGAGAGTAGTATGTATCAAGTTGGAAATTTTGTTGAAATGAAAAAACCACATGCTTGTACAATCAAGTCAACTGGTAAAAAAGCAAATCGTTGGGAAATAACACGTTTAGGGGCAGATATTAAAATTAAATGCAGTAACTGTGACCATGTAGTCATGATGAGTCGTTATGATTTTGAAAGAAAAATGAGTAAAATCATCGATTAGTAACACTTAATTGGAGGGTTAGCAAGTTTTCCCTTTTTGTGTTATAATATTGAAGATTGAAATGTGAACGGAGAATGAGAAACTATGGCTTTAACAGCAGGTATTGTTGGCTTACCAAATGTTGGTAAATCAACCCTATTTAATGCAATTACAAAAGCAGGAGCAGAGGCTGCAAACTATCCTTTTGCAACCATCGACCCAAACGTCGGGATGGTAGAAGTTCCAGATGAACGCCTACAAAAATTAACTGAAATGATTACTCCTAAGAAGACAGTTCCAACAACCTTTGAATTTACAGATATTGCAGGGATTGTAAAAGGTGCGTCAAAAGGAGAGGGTCTTGGGAATAAATTCTTGGCCAATATCCGTGAAGTTGATGCTATTGTCCATGTGGTTCGTGCCTTTGATGATGAGAATGTCATGCGTGAGCAAGGACGTGAAGATGCTTTTGTAGATCCATTAGCAGATATTGATACCATTAACCTAGAATTGATTCTTGCTGACCTAGAATCTGTTAATAAACGTTATGCGCGTATGGAAAAGATGGCACGTACGCAAAAAGATAAGGAATCAGTTGCAGAATTTAACGTTCTTCAAAAAATTAAACCAGTCCTTGAAGATGGGAAATCAGCTCGTACTATTGAATTTACAGATGAAGAGCAAAAAGTAGTCAAAGGACTCTTCCTCTTGACAACTAAACCAGTTCTCTATGTAGCTAACGTTGATGAGGATGTCGTTGGAGAGCCAGACTCTATCGAATATGTGAAACAAATTCGTGAATTCGCAGCAACAGAAAATGCTGAAGTAGTAGTTATTTCTGCGCGTGCTGAAGAAGAAATTTCTGAATTAGACGATGAAGATAAAAAAGAGTTTCTTGAAGCCATTGGGTTGACAGAATCAGGTGTGGATAAGTTGACTCGTGCAGCTTACCATTTACTTGGACTTGGGACTTATTTCACAGCTGGTGAAAGAGGTTCGTGCTTGGACCTTTAAACGTGGCATGAAAGCTCCACAAGCAGCTGGTATCATCCACTCTGACTTCGAAAAAGGCTTTATTCGTGCAGTGACTATGTCTTATGATGATTTGATTAAATACGGATCTGAAAAGGCTGTAAAAGAAGCTGGACGTTTGCGTGAAGAAGGAAAAGACTATGTCGTTCAAGATGGCGATATCATGGAATTCCGCTTTAACGTTTAATTAACATTTTAAATAGTGTCAATTAGGTTGGAAAAAAAATTCCAACCCTTTTGGCTTTTGAAAGGAAAAATACATGACTAAATTAATTGTAGGATTAGGAAATCCAGGAGATAAATATTTTGAGACAAAGCATAATGTTGGTTTTATGTTGATTGACCAACTAGCTAAAAAACAGAATATCACCTTTACACATGATAAAATTTTTCAAGCTGATTTAGCTTCATTTTTCCACAATGGTGAAAAAATTTATCTTGTGAAACCAACTACTTTTATGAATGAAAGTGGAAAAGCAGTTCATGCATTATTAACCTACTATGGTTTAGATATTGAAGATTTACTAATCATATACGATGATCTTGACATGGAAGTAGGAAAGATTCGACTTCGTGCTAAAGGATCAGCTGGCGGTCATAATGGTATCAAGTCGATTATCCAACATATTGGTACCCAGGTTTTCAATCGTGTAAAGATTGGTATCGGTAGACCTAAAAAAGGAATATCCGTTGTTCAACACGTTTTGAGTAAATTTGACAAGGATGACTATATCAGTATTTTACAGTCTATTGACAAGGTTGACGATGCTGTAAATTACTATTTACAAGAGAAAAACTTTGAAAAAACAATGCAGAAATACAATGGGTAAGGAAATGACATTAATAGATTTCTTTATTGAAAATAAGCAGATACAATCCTGGTATGAGCACTTAGAGCTTAAAAAAAGACAATTATTACTCGGTCTTTCTGGTTCAGCAAAGTCTTTAGTTATTGCAAGTAGTGTAAAAAGCCAGAACAAGATTTTAGTGATGACGTCTACTTATGGAGAGGCTGAACGTCTGGTCAATGATTTAATGTCTACCCTGGGTTCAGATATGGTCTATCCATTCTTGGTGGATGATTCACCTATGGTAGAATTTTTAGTATCGTCCCAAGAGAAGATTTTTTCTCGAGTTGAAGCCTTGCGTTTTTTAAGAGATAAATCTCAAAGAGGTATTTTAGTTTGCAACATGGCAGCTAGTCGCATATTCTTGCCTGATCCTAAGATTTTCGATGATAGTGTTTTAAAACTGCAAGTCGGACAAGAGTGTGAACAAAGAGAATTAAAAAATAAGTTAACTGCACTTGGTTATAAGAAAGTTACACAAGTTCAGAGTCAAGGTGAATTTAGTCTTCGAGGGGATATTTTAGATATCTTTGAAACCTCACAAATATCTCCTTACCGAATTGAATTTTTCGGTGATGAAATAGATGGGATTAGAGAATTTGATGCAGAGACACAATTATCAAAGGAAAGTCTCCCTGAAATTTCTATATATCCTGCTAGTGATATTTTACTAACTTCTGAAGATTATCATCGTGGTCATGAATTTTTAGAAAAAGAGATTGACAAGACACTGTCACCAACTGTAAAGTCTTACCTAGAAGAAGTTTTTAGTTGCACGAAAGAGCAAGTTCTTCATGCTGATATTCGAAAGTTTTTATCTGTTTTGTATAAAAAACAGTGGACTTTGATTGACTACTTGAACCAAACGCCTATTATCTTTGATGATTATCAAAAAATCATAAATCAATATGATGTTTTTGATAAGGAAACAGCTAGCTACTTTACAGATGATTTACAAAAGGGTAAAGCTGTATCAAGTTTACAATATTTTGCTGATGTGGAAAGTAAAATAAAAAAATATTTACCAGCTAGCTTCTTTTCTAATTTTCAAAAAGGTTTTGGAAATCTAAAATTTGATTATCTTTATCAATTTAATCAATATCCAATGCAGGAGTTCTTCAATCAGTTTTCTTTTCTAAAAGAAGAAATTGAACGATATAAAAAATTAAAGTATACGATTGTTCTTCAGTCAAGCAGTAAGACTGAACTAAAAAGATTAACATCAATTTTAGACGAATATAGCATTAAAGTTGACAATAGCAATGAAAATAAACTATGTAAAGGAGCTGTCAACCTTATTGAAGGAAATCTTCGTCATGGCTTCATTTTGTAGATGAAAATCTTGTATTTATCACTGAATATGAAATTTTTAAGAAGAAGATTAAGCGCAAATATAGAAGACAAAATATCAGTAATGCTGAGCGATTAAAGGATTATAATGAGCTCCAAAAAGGAGACTACGTCGTTCATCAAATTCATGGTATTGGGCAGTATTTAGGAATCGAAACGATTGAAATCAAAGGAATTCATCGAGATTATGTGAGTATCCAATATCAAAATAGAGATCGAATTTCTATTCCTGTAGAACAAATCCAAACCTTATCTAAGTATGTTTCAAGTGATGGTAAGGATCCAAAGTTAAACAAATTAAACGATGGACGTTTTAAAAAAGCTAAACAAAAAGTCAAAACTCAAGTTGAAGATATTGCAGATGATTTAATTAAGTTATATGCAGAGAGAAGTCAACTTGAAGGTTTTGCATTTTCAAAAGATGATGAAGATCAAGTTGCTTTTGATGCGGCTTTCCCTTATGTTGAAACCGAGGATCAACTTCGAAGCATAGATGAAATTAAAAAGGATATGCAAGCTTCTCAACCAATGGATCGACTTTTAGTTGGAGATGTTGGATTTGGTAAAACAGAAGTTGCAATGCGAGCTGCATTTAAAGCTGTCAATGATCATAAGCAGGTTGTTGTGTTAGTACCTACTACAGTTTTGGCGCAGCAACATTACAGTAATTTCAAGGAAAGATTTGAACAGTTTGCTGTAAATGTAGATGTTTTAAGTCGTTTCAGAAGTAAAAAAGAGCAGGCTGAAACACTTGAAAAATTGAAAAAAGGTCAAGTAGACATCTTGATAGGAACTCATCGAGTTTTATCTAGAGATGTGCAATTTTCAGATTTAGGATTAATCATCATCGATGAAGAACAACGTTTTGGTGTCAAACATAAGGAAGCGTTGAAGGAATTAAAAAAGAAAGTTGATGTTTTAACCTTGACAGCTACACCAATTCCTCGAACTCTTCATATGTCTATGCTAGGCATCCGAGATTTATCAGTTATTGAAACTCCTCCAACTAATCGATATCCTGTACAAACCTATGTCCTTGAACAAAATGATCGTGTCATTCGTGATGCTGTATTGAGAGAAATCGATCGTGGTGGTCAGGTTTACTATCTTTACAACAAAGTTGACACGATTGAAAAGAAGGTTTCAGAGTTACAAGAATTGATTCCAGAAGCTTCTATTGGTTTTGTTCATGGTCAAATGAGTGAAATCCGTTTGGAGAATACACTACTTGATTTCATTGAAGGTGAGTATGATATTTTAGTAACCACGACAATCATAGAGACAGGAGTAGACATTCCAAATGCCAATACCTTATTTATAGAAAATGCAGATCACATGGGTCTGTCAACCTTGTATCAATTAAGAGGTCGAGTTGGTCGAAGCAATCGAATCGCTTATGCCTATCTTATGTATCGTCCAGATAAATCTTTGACAGAAGTTTCAGAAAAGAGATTAGAAGCCATCAAAGGTTTTACTGAATTAGGTTCTGGTTTCAAAATTGCTATGCGAGATTTGTCCATTCGTGGGGCAGGGAATCTTTTAGGAAGTTCTCAGTCTGGTTTTATCGATTCAGTTGGTTTTGAATTGTATTCTCAGATACTGGAAGAAGCAATTGCTAAGAAAAATGGAACTGACAAGAAACGTGAAAAAGGAAATGCTGAGTTAATTCTACAAATTGATGCTTATCTTCCAGATGAGTATATTTCGGACGAGAGACATAAAATTGAGATTTACAAGAGAATTCGGCAGATTGACAATCGTGTCAACTATGAAGAATTGCAAGATGAGTTGATAGACCGATTCGGAGAATATCCGGATGTAGTTGCTTATCTTTTTGAAATTGGATTAGCTAAAGCTTATCTTGATAAAGTATTTGTCAATCGTGTTGAAAGAAGAAATAATAAGCTTGTCATTCAATTTGAAAAAATATCGAAACAACTATTCTTAACTCAAGATTATTTCCAAGCTCTTTCTCAGACAAATTTGAAGGCTAATATTTCAGAAAATCAAGGGTTAATCGAAGTTGTGTTTGATATTCGAAATAAAAAAGATTATGAGATTTTAGAAGGACTCTTAACTTTTGGAGAATCATTAGCGAAGATAAAAGATTCAAAAGAGTTACATTAGGAATTACCTTTTTTCTTCTATAAAAGGGATAAAAATGGTACAATAATAATTTGAGGTATTATAAGATGAGATTAGATAAATATTTAAAAGTATCACGAATTATTAAACGCCGTACAGTCGCTAAGGAAGTAGCAGATAAGGGGCGAATTAAGGTAAATGGAATCCTTGCTAAGAGTTCAACAGATTTAAAAGTGAACGATCAGGTTGAAATTCGCTTTGGAAATAAATTGTTGCTTGTAAAAGTGCTCGAAATGAAAGATAGCACTAAAAAAGAAGATGCAGCAGGAATGTTTGAGATTATCAGTGAAACAAGGGTAGAAGCCGATGTATAAAAAAATAGTCCAAATGAATAACTCTTTTATTCAAAATGAACATCAACGTCGTAGATATTTGATGGAAGAACGACAAAGACGCAATCGTTTTATGGGTTGGGTTTTGATTTTAATCATGTTGTTGTTTATTTTACCAACTTACAATTTAGCGCAGAGTTATCAACAACTACTGTCACGTCGTCAACAACTAGCTGAGTTGAAAAAACAATACCAAGAATTGAGTGACGAAAAGGATAAAGAAGCTAGTTTTGCTACTAAGTTGAAAGATGAGTCGTACGCAGCTAAATATTCTCGTGCAAAATATTATTATTCGAAATCGTGGGAGGAAGTCTATACTATTCCGGACTTACTTCCTAGGTAATATGAGATGGAAAATATATTAGATATAGTTGAGCAATTTTTAAATTTATCAGATGAAAAATTAGAAGAATTAGCTCAGAAGAATCATCTGTTGCGATTGCAGGAAGAAGAGGAAAAAAAGAATGCGTAAATTTTTAGTGATATTACTACTTCCAATTTTCTTTAAAAGTGTCCAAGTAGTTAGCACTGAGAATCCGGTTATCATTCCAAAACAAGAAATCTATTCACTAACCCATGGTTCATATGATTTTTATTATCAAGATGCCATTGAATCTCCAAAATTTTATGGTGAAACCCCCCTTTATTCTACAGAAGATTTGATAAAAGAATCAGGAAAAGCTAATTCAGAAACTAAATTAACTGTATTAGAGTGGCGATTAAATAGTCAAGGAATTGCAGTGTTTAAATTATCTAATAACCAATTTGTCGCTGCAGATAAAAGATTCGTGTATGATAAATCAACTGTAAATAGTACCATTAAACAGGTATGGTTAAAACCTGGGTTTATGATCTATAACAGTCCTTATGATCAAACAGAAAAAACACATACTTTATCACCTTATCAAAAGGTTGAGGGAAATATGTTAGTGTTTGCTGAAGGTAGAGAGTTTTTACGTCTTAAACAAGGTGGTTGGATTTCGCTGGAAGATATTTCTGAAGAGGATAACCGTATTGAAAAAGTACAGGAATTATTATCTTCAAATTATCAAAATGAACAGTTTTCAATTTATGTTAAACAATTAAGCACAGGTAAAGAAGCTGGTATTAATGAAAACCAAAGAATGTACGCTGCTAGTATCATGAAATTGCCTTATCTCTATTATGTTCAGGAAAAGATAAATCAAGGAGATATTCAACTAGACACAGCTCTTAAGTATATTCCAGAAGTGAATGAATATCCTGGTTCCTATAAACCTGAAGGAAGTGGAAGTATTCCAAAAAAAGCAGACAACAAAGAGTACAGTGTTAAAGATTTAATCACAAAAACAGCTAAAGAGTCAGATAATGTAGCACATAATATCCTTGGTTATTATATTACAAACAAATCTGATGAAACATTTAAACAGCAGATGACAGCTCTTACTGGCGAAAACTGGGATGTTACAGATAAATTGGCTTCTGCAAAAATGGCTGGCCAAGTCATGGAGTCTATTTATAACCAAAATGGTTTTGTTCTTGAGTCACTTTCAAAAACTTCGTATGACAACCAGAGAATTGCCAAAAATATTTCTGTTAGTGTAGCTCACAAAATTGGAGATGCAGACGAATTCAAACATGATACTGGAGTTGTTTATACAGAATCACCATTTATCATTTCTATCTTTACCAAAAATTCAGATTACGATACAATTTCTAAAATCGCTAAAGATGTCTATGAGGTCTTAAAATGACAGACCGGGATTTTTTGAATCATTTACTTAAGAGAGGTTATTTTAAAAATCATTCAAAAGTAATTTTAGCCTTATCTGGTGGACTTGATTCGATGTTTCTGTTTCACCTTTTGTCTACTTATAAAAATGAACTTAATATTGAACTTGTTGTAGCTCATGTGAACCATAAACAAAGACCAGAATCTGATGAAGAAGAAGAGGCATTAAGAAATCTAGCTAGACAAACTGGAACTCCATTTTATGTAGATCATTTCACTGGGCGTTTTACAGAGGCAAGTGCTCGCCAATTTCGCTATGACTTTTTTAGAGAAGTAATGAGAGAAACATCTGCAACTGCACTTGTAACAGCTCATCATGCAGATGATCAGGTCGAGACGATTTTTATGCGACTGATTAGAGGTGTTAGATTACACCATTTATCAGCTATAAAAGAAAAACAAAAGTTTGATAGAGGTGAATTAATTCGTCCCTTACTGAGCTTCTATAAAAGTGATTTTCCTGAAATAAATCATTTTGAAGATGTTTCAAATCAAGAAAATCATTATTTTAGAAATCGTGTTCGTAATCTCTATTTAACGCAATTGGAGAAAGAAAATCCTGAAGTTCGAAAAGCTATACTAGAATTTGGAAAAGAAGTCTCTGATTATCAAACAGCCATTCATGAATTATCTCAGGCTGTTGATGTAGAAAACTTAACTCAGTTTTTAGCTTTTTCAGAAGAGACACAGCGAGTTTTATTGCAACAGTATCTAGGTCGCTTTGCCAATTTAAATGTAACTAGAGAACAATTCCAAGAAATTCATCATATTTTAAATACTAAAAGTCAATATCAGCATAGTTTGAAAAATGGCTACGAATTAGTTAAAGAATACAATCACTTTCAAATTCGTAAAATCAGACCAAAGTCGGATGAAATAATTAGTAAGAGTGTGTTAGACTATCTAAATCAAGTCACTTATGAAGGCTATCTTTTTTCATTCGGCATTCCATTAGAAGGAGATAATGTTCAAAAAATCAATGTTTCCCGTGAAACATCTATCGTTTTACGACATAGAGAAGTAGGGGACTATCTGATAAAAAATGGACATCGAAAGAAACTGAGACGACTCTTTATAGATTTAAAAATTCCTTTAGAAAAAAGGGGAAATGTGATTGTCATTGAGCAATTTGGACAAATTTGTTCAGTTTTAGGAATTGAAATCAGTGATTTGAGTAAAAAAACTAAAAATGATATAATGAACACTGTACTTTATATAGAAAAAAATAGATAGGTAAAAATCATGTTAGAACAAGATATCAAGAAGATTATGATTTCTCAAGATGAAATCACAGAAGCAGCAAAAAAATTAGGCGCTCAATTAACAAAAAGATTATGAAGGGAAAAAAATCCGATTCTGGTTGGTATTTTTAAAAGGATCTATTCCTTTTATGGCAGAATTGGTGAAATATATTGATACACATCTTGAGATTGACTTTATGATGGTTTCTAGCTATCATGGTGGAACTGTGAGTAGCGGGGTAATCAATATTAAACAAGATGTAACTCAAGAAATTAAAGGTAGACATATTGTTTTTTTGTAGAAGACATTATTGATACTGGTCAGACTTTAAAAAAAGTTTGAGAGATATGTTTACTGCGAGAGAAGCGGCTTCTGTTAAAATTGTTACTATGCTAGATAAACCAGAAGGTCGTACTGTAGAGATTGAAGCAGATTACACTTGTTTTTACAATTCCAAATGAATTTGTTGTAGGCTATGGTTTAGACTATAATGAAAATTACCGTAATCTTCCTTATGTAGGTGTATTAAAAGAGGAAGTTTACTCAAAATAGAAGGGTAAGTTGTTGAATGCAAAAACAAAATAATGGTTTCATAAAAAATCCATTTCTTTATTTGTTGATAATCTTTTTACTTGTAACAGGATTCCAGTACTTTTTTGCTGGGAGAGTTGCAGGTAGAAGTCAAGAAATTAAGTACTCAGAATTAGTGCAGGAAATTACTAATGATAACGTTAAGGAAATGACTTATCAACCAAGTGGTAGTGTTATTGAAGTATCTGGTGTATATAAAACTGCTAAAACAGAAAAAAAAGATACTGGTATACGTTTCTTCACACCTCCTTCTGCTAAAGTAGAAAAATTTACAAGTATTCTTCTTCCGTCAGATACTACTGTAGCTGATTTACAAAAACTTGCAAGTGAACATCAGACGCAAATTGAAGTAAAACATGAGAGTTCAAGTGGTATGTGGATTAACATACTAGTCTCAGTTGTGCCATTTGCAATCCTATTTTTCTTCTTATTTTCTATGATGGGAAATGTAGGAGGGAATAATGGAAGAAACCCAATGAGCTTTGGTCGAAATAAAGCTAAAGCAGCAAATAAAGAAGATATCAAAGTTCGCTTTTCAGATGTTGCTGGTGCTGAAGAAGAAAAACAAGAACTTGTTGAAGTTGTTGAATTTTTAAAAGATCCAAAACGCTTTACAAAACTGGGAGCCCGTATCCCAGCTGGTGTTCTCTTAGAGGGTCCTCCAGGGACTGGTAAAACATTACTTGCTAAAGCAGTTGCAGGAGAAGCTGGCGTACCATTCTTTAGTATTTCAGGATCTGACTTCGTAGAAATGTTCGTCGGTGTCGGTGCAAGCCGTGTACGTTCTCTCTTCGAGGATGCTAAAAAAGCAGCCCCTGCTATTATCTTTATTGATGAAATTGATGCTGTCGGTCGACAACGTGGTGTTGGTCTTGGTGGGGGTAATGATGAACGTGAACAAACCTTGAACCAATTGCTGATTGAGATGGATGGTTTTGAAGGAAATGAAGGAATTATTGTTATTGCGGCAACAAACCGTTCTGACGTATTAGATCCAGCGCTTCTTCGTCCAGGTCGTTTTGATAGAAAAGTATTGGTTGGTCGTCCAGACGTTAAGGGACGTGAAGCGATTCTAAAAGTTCATGCTAGAAATAAACCATTAGCTGAAGATGTCGACTTAAAATTAGTTGCTCAACAAACACCAGGATTTGTTGGTGCTGATTTAGAAAATGTATTGAACGAAGCGGCATTAGTTGCTGCCCGTCGTAATAAATCAGTGATTGATGCTTCTGACATTGATGAAGCAGAAGATCGCGTTATTGCTGGACCTTCTAAGAAAGATAAAACTGTTTCTCAAAAAGAACGTGAAATGGTTGCTTATCACGAAGCCGGACACACTATCGTGGGGTTAGTATTATCAAATGCGCGTGTAGTTCATAAGGTAACAATTGTTCCTCGTGGTCGTGCAGGTGGTTACATGATTGCTCTTCCAAAAGAGGATCAAATGTTGCTATCTAAAGAAGACATGAAAGAACAATTAGCTGGTTTAATGGGTGGACGTGTAGCAGAGGAAATCATCTTCAATGTCCAAACAACAGGCGCATCCAACGATTTTGAACAAGCTACACAGATGGCGCGTGCTATGGTTACTGAGTATGGTATGAGTGAAAAACTTGGTCCAGTTCAGTACGAAGGTAATCATGCTATGTTTGGTGCTCAATCCCCACAAAAAACAATTTCAGAGCGTACAGCTTATGAAATTGATGAAGAAGTTCGTTCATTGTTGAATGAAGCCCGTAATAAAGCTGCTGAGATTATTCAATCAAACCGTGAAACGCACAAATTAATCGCAGAAGCCTTATTGAAATATGAAACATTAGATAGTGCACAAATCAAATCTCTTTACGAAACAGGTAAAATGCCTGAATCAGTAGAAGAAGAGTCACGTGCATTATCATATGATGAAGTAAAATCAAAAATGGCTGAAGAACAATAAAAATTTTTCTATATAAAATGAGAGGAAATCGTTAATCCTCTCTTTTTTAAATATATTGTATTAAGAGAAATATAAAAATAAAAAAAAATAAACTTAAGTTCTTGACAAGGCAAAAAAAGTAGGTATAATAGAAAGAGTTGAAAAGCTCGAGGTCCGTTGGTCAAGGGGTTAAGACACCGCCTTTTCACGGCGGTAACACGGGTTCGAATCCCGTACGGACTATGGGTATATTGCAGAAGAAGATGAAAAAAGTTTGAAAAAGCTATTGACAACGAGAGGACTCTGTGATATACTAATATAGTTGTCGCTCACGAGAGGGTTGAGAGACAAAGACCTTTGAAAACTGAACAAGACGAACCAATGTGCAGGGCACTATAACTAAGGTTATAGTACTGAACAATGAGAAAACAATAAATCTGTCAGTGACAGAAATGAGTGAGAACTCAAACTTTTAATGAGAGTTTGATCCTGGCTCAGGACGAACGCTGGCGGCGTGCCTAATACATGCAAGTAGAACGCTGAAGGAGGAGCTTGCTTCTCCGGATGAGTTGCGAACGGGTGAGTAACGCGTAGGTAACCTGCCTGGTAGCGGGGGATAACTATTGGAAACGATAGCTAATACCGCATAACAGTAGATATCGCATGATAACTGCTTAAAAGGTGCAATTGCATCACTACCAGATGGACCTGCGTTGTATTAGCTAGTTGGTGGGGTAACGGCTCACCAAGGCGACGATACATAGCCGACCTGAGAGGGTGATCGGCCACACTGGGACTGAGACACGTACCCAGACTCCTACGGGAGGCAGCAGTAGGGAATCTTCGGCAATGGACGGAAGTCTGACCGAGCAACGCCGCGTGAGTGAAGAAGGTTTTCGGATCGTAAAGCTCTGTTGTAAGAGAAGAACGAGTGTGAGAGTGGAAAGTTCACACTGTGACGGTATCTTACCAGAAAGGGACGGCTAACTACGTGCCAGCAGCCGCGGTAATACGTAGGTCCCGAGCGTTGTCCGGATTTATTGGGCGTAAAGCGAGCGCAGGCGGTTAGATAAGTCTGAAGTTAAAGGCTGTGGCTTAACCATAGTACGCTTTGGAAACTGTTTAACTTGAGTGCAAGAGGGAGAGTGGAATTCCATGTGTAGCGGTGAAATGCGTAGATATATGGAGGAACACCGGTGGCGAAAGCGGCTCTCTGGCTTGTAACTGACGCTGAGGCTCGAAAGCGTGGGGAGCAAACAGGATTAGATACCCTGGTAGTCCACGCCGTAAACGATGAGTGCTAGGGTGTTAGACCCTTTCCGGGGTTTAGTGCCGCAGCTAACGCATTAAGCACTCCGCCTGGGGAGTACGACCGCAAGGTTGAAACTCAAAGGAATTGACGGGGTACCGCACAAGCGGTGGAGCATGTGGTTTAATTCGAAGCAACGCGAAGAACCTTACCAGGTCTTGACATCCCTCTGACCGCTCTAGAGATAGAGTTTTCCTTCGGGACAGAGGTGACAGGTGGTGCATGGTTGTCGTCAGCTCGTGTCGTGAGATGTTGGGTTAAGTCCCGCAACGAGCGCAACCCCTATTGTTAGTTGCCATCATTCAGTTGGGCACTCTAGCGAGACTGCCGGTAATAAACCGGAGGAAGGTGGGGATGACGTCAAATCATCATGCCCCTTATGACCTGGGCTACACACGTGCTACAATGGTTGGTACAACGAGTCGCAAGCCGGTGACGGCAAGCTAATCTCTTAAAGCCAATCTCAGTTCGGATTGTAGGCTGCAACTCGCCTACATGAAGTCGGAATCGCTAGTAATCGCGGATCAGCACGCCGCGGTGAATACGTTCCCGTACCCTTTGTACACACCGCCCGTCACACCACGAGAGTTTGTAACACCCGAAGTCGGTGAGGTAACCTTTTAGGAGCCAGCCGCCTAAGGTGGGATAGATGATTGGGGTGAAGTCGTAACAAGGTAGCCGTATCGGAAGGTGCGGCTGGATCACCTCCTTTCTAAGGATAAGGAATGCACATTGGTCTTGTTTAGTCTTGAGAGGTCTTGTAGGGTACTTTAGCTCAGCTGGGAGAGCGCCTGCTTTGCACGCAGGAGGTCAGCGGTTCGATCCCGCTAGGCTCCATTGGTGAGAGATCACCAAGTCATGCACATTGAAAATTGAATATCTATATCAAATAGTAACAAGAAAATAAACCGAAAACGCTGTAGTATTAATAAGAGTTTATGACTGAAAGGTCAAAAAATAAGGTTAAGTTAATAAGGGCGCACGGTGGATGCCTTGGCACTAGGAGCCGAAGAAGGACGTGACAAACGACGATATGCCTTGGGTAGCTGTAAGTAAGCGATGATCCAGGGATTTCCGAATGGGGGAACCCAACAGGTAATGCCTGTTACCCATATCTGTTAAGGATATGAGGAGGAAGACGCAGTGAACTGAAACATCTAAGTAGCTGCAGGAAGAGAAAGCAAAAGCGATTGCCTTAGTAGCGGCGAGCGAAACGGCAGGAGGGCAAACCGAAGAGTTTACTCTTCGGGGTTGTAGGACTGCAATGTGGACTCAAAGACTATAGAAGAATGGTTTGGGAAAATCAGCCAAAGAGAGTGATAGCCTCGTATTTAAAATAGTCTTTGTACCTAGCAGTATCCTGAGTACGGCGGGACACGTGAAATCCCGTCGGAATCTGGGAGGACCATCTCCCAACCCTAAATACTCCCTAGTGACCGATAGTGAACCAGTACCGTGAGGGAAAGGTGAAAAGCACCCCGGGAGGGGAGTGAAATAGAACCTGAAACCGTGTGCCTACAACAAGTTCGAGCCCGTTAATGGGTGAGAGCGTGCCTTTTGTAGAATGAACCGGCGAGTTACGATATGATGCGAGGTTAAGTTGAAGAGACGGAGCCGCAGGGAAACCGAGTCTGAATAGGGCGCTTTAGTATCATGTCGTAGACCCGAAACCATGTGACCTACCCATGAGCAGGTTGAAGGTGCGGTAAGACGCACTGGAGGACCGAACCAGGGCACGTTGAAAAGTGCTTGGATGACTTGTGGGTAGCGGAGAAATTCCAAACGAACTTGGAGATAGCTGGTTCTCTCCGAAATAGCTTTAGGGCTAGCGTCGACATAGAGATTCTTGGAGGTAGAGCACTGTTTGGGTGAGGGGTCCATCCCGGATTACCAATCTCAGATAAACTCCGAATGCCAATGAATTATGGTCGGCAGTCAGACTGCGAGTGCTAAGATCCGTAGTCGAAAGGGAAACAGCCCAGACCACCAGCTAAGGTCCCAAAATAATTGTTAAGTGGAAAAGGATGTGGGGTTGCACAGACAACTAGGATGTTAGCTTAGAAGCAGCTATTCATTCAAAGAGTGCGTAATAGCTCACTAGTCGAGTGACCCTGCGCCGAAAATGTACCGGGGCTAAAACAATTTACCGAAGCTGTGGATACCTTTTATGGGTATGGTAGGAGAGCGTTCTATGTGTGATGAAGGTGTACCGTGAGGAGTGCTGGAACGCATAGAAGTGAGAATGCCGGTATGAGTAGCGAAAGACAGGTGAGAATCCTGTCCACCGTAAGACTAAGGTTTCCAGGGGAAGGCTCGTCCGCCCTGGGTTAGTCGGGACCTAAGGAGAGACCGAAAGGTGTATCCGATGGACAACAGGTTGATATTCCTGTACTAGAGTATGTAGTGATGGAGGGACGCAGTAGGCTAACTAAAGCAGACGATTGGAAGAGTCTGTCTAAGCAGTGAGGTGTGAATTGAGTTAAATGCTTAGTTCTATAACATTGAGCTGTGATGGGGAGCGAAGTTTAGTAGCGAAGTTAGTGACGTCACACTGCCAAGAAAAGCTTCTAGCGTTAAACATACTCTACCCGTACCGCAAACCGACACAGGTAGTCGAGGCGAGTAGCCTCAGGTGAGCGAGAGAACTCTCGTTAAGGAACTCGGCAAAATGACCCCGTAACTTCGGGAGAAGGGGTGCTGACTTTAGGTCAGCCGCAGTGAATATACCCAAGCAACTGTTTATCAAAAAAACACAGCTCTCTGCTAAATCGTAAGATGATGTATAGGGGGTGACGCCTGCCCGGTGCTGGAAGGTTAAGAGGAGTGCTTAGCGGTAACGCGAAGGTATGAATTGAAGCCCCAGTAAACGGCGGCCGTAACTATAACGGTCCTAAGGTAGCGAAATTCCTTGTCGGGTAAGTTCCGACCCGCACGAAAAGGCGTAATGATTTGGGCACTGTCTCAACGAGAGACTCGGTGAAATTTTAGTACCTGTGAAGATGCAGGTTACCCGCGACAGGACGGAAAGACCCCATGGAGCTTTTACTGCAGTTTGATATTGAGTGTCTGTACCACATGTACAGGATAGGTAGGAGTCTATGAGATCGGGACGCCAGTTTCGAAGGAGACGATGTTGGGATACTACCCTTGTGTTATACTACTCTAACCCAGATAGGTGATCCCTATCGGAGACAGTGTCTGACGGGCAGTTTGACTGGGGCGGTCGCCTCCTAAAAAGGTAACGGAGGCGCCCAAAGGTTCCCTCAGAATGGTTGGAAATCATTCGCAGAGTGTAAAGGTATAAGGGAGCTTGACTGCGAGAGCTACAACTCGAGCAGGGACGAAAGTCGGGCTTAGTGATCCGGTGGTTCCGTATGGAAGTACCATCGCTCAACGGATAAAAAGCTACCCTGGGGATAACAGGCTTATCTCCCCAAGAGTTCACATCGACGGGGAGGTTTGGCACCTCGATGTCGGCTCGTCGCATCCTGGGGCTGTAGTCGGTCCCAAGGGTTGGGCTGTTCGCCCATTAAAGCGGCACGCGAGCTGGGTTCAGAACGTCGTGAGACAGTTCGGTCCCTATCCGTCGCGGGCGTAGGAAATTTGAGAGGATCTGCTCCTAGTACGAGAGGACCAGAGTGGACTTACCGCTGGTGTACCAGTTGTCTTGCCAAAGGCATCGCTGGGTAGCTATGTAGGGAAGGGATAAACGCTGAAAGCATCTAAGTGTGAAACCCACCTCAAGATGAGATTTCCCATGATTTTATATCAGTAAGAGCCCTGAGAGATGATCAGGTAGATAGGTTAGAAGTGGAAGTGTGGCGACACATGTAGCGGACTAATACTAATAGCTCGAGGACTTATCCAAAGTAACTGAGAATATGAAAGCGCAAGGTTTTCTTGAAATTTGATAGATATTCAATTTTGAGTATGTATGACTCAGAGTTAAGTGACGATAGCCTAGGAGATACACCTGTTCCCATGCCGAACACAGCAGTTAAGCCCTAGAACGCCGGAAGTAGTTGGGGGTTGCCCCCTGTGAGATATGGAAGTCGCTTAGCTTTTATCCGCCATAGCTCAGTTGGTAGTAGCGCATGACTGTTAATCATGATGTCGTAGGTTCGAGTCCTACTGGCGGAGTATTTAAACGTTCCTAGGAACGTTTTTTTATTGCTTGTTTTGTTATGTATAGTCATCTCAGATGTATTTTCAGACATTTGGGATTTTTTTGTCCGTTTTATTTTTATGTTTGTTATAATTTTTTTATTAAAATGAAATGGAGTATTTAAATGATTCTTGATAAGATTTATGTAAGTTTTTTAGATTTTTATAGTAGTATTCAGGATGAGTACCAGCATTGTGGTATGTCTGAATCCGAATGGGAGACGTTTCATCTTAAGTTTCTACTTTATTACATTGTTCGCTATAATATATCTAATATGGGCGATTTTATTCCTTATCATTATTTTACTTCTTATCGCTTGTATTTGATGCAATTTCTTCAGGTCCATGATCTTAGATTTTGCTAGTACTAGTTTGCTTAGTTGCGAACGTTTATGTTTATTTGTCTTTTTATTTTAATTATTTCTTTTTCTATTTTTTTATTTTTTAAAAATGGTATTGCTTTTCTCTATGTTTAAAGTTTTTGGTCTTGAAAAAAAGGGTAATCTTTATTATAATAAATTGTAAGATATTATTGTGGGTGAGAGTCCCACCATGTATATGAGAAAGGACGAGCCTTTTGGCTCAGACGAAATTTTATTATGACTTCAGTTGTTGTTGTAGGTACCCAATGGGGTGATGAAGGTAAAGGGAAAATTACAGATTTTCTTTCAGCTAATGCAGAGGTGATTGCTCGTTACCAAGGTGGTGACAATGCAGGTCACACAATTGTGATTGATGGAAAGAAATTTAAATTGCACTTGATTCCTTCAGGTATTTTCTTCCCAGAAAAATCTCTGTAATTGGTAATGGGATGGTTGTAAACCCTAAATCTCTTGTGAAAGAATTGTCTTATCTGCATGAAGAAGGTGTTACAACAGATAATCTTAGAATTTCTGATCGTGCGCATGTTATCTTGCCTTATCACATTGAATTAGACCGTCTTCAAGAAGAAGCTAAGGGTGATAACAAGATTGGGACTACAATTAAAGGAATTGGTCCAGCTTATATGGACAAAGCAGCTCGTGTTGGAATTCGTATTGCGGATCTTTTGGATAAAGAAATTTTCCGTGAACGTTTAGAACGTAATCTTGCTGAGAAAAATCGTCAATTTGTAAAATTGTATGATAGTGAACCTATTTCAATTGATGATATTTTTGAAGAATACTATGAATATGGTCAACAAATCAAGCAATATGTGACTGATACTTCTGTTATCTTGAACGATGCGCTTGATAACGGTAAACGTGTTCTCTTTGAGGGTGCACAAGGTGTCATGTTGGATATTGACCAAGGTACTTATCCATTTGTTACTTCATCAAACCCTGTGGCTGGTGGTGTGACAATTGGTTCTGGAGTAGGCCCAAGCAAGATTGACAAAGTTGTCGGTGTATGTAAGGCTTATACAAGTCGTGTAGGTGATGGTCCTTTCCCAACTGAGCTATTTGATGAAGTTGGTGATCGTATTCGTGAAGTGGGCCATGAGTATGGAACAACTACAGGGCGTCCTCGTCGTGTAGGTTGGTTCGACTCAGTCGTTATGCGTCATAGCCGTCGTGTTTCTGGTATCACAAATCTCTCTTTGAACTCTATCGATGTTTTGAGTGGCTTAGATACAGTAAAAATCTGTGTAGCTTATGATCTTGATGGTCAACGTATTGATTACTACCCAGCTAGTCTCGAACAATTGAAACGTTGTAAACCAATCTACGAAGAATTGCCTGGTTGGTCTGAAGATATCACTGGGGTACGTACTTTGGAAGACCTTCCTGAAAATGCACGTAACTATGTTCGCCGTGTTAGCGAATTGGTGGGTGTTCGTATTTCAACATTCTCAGTAGGTCCTGGTCGTGAACAGACAAATATTTTAGAAAGTGTTTGGTCATAGGAGATTTTTTAAGATTTGTTTAAGACAGGTCGGATATACTATAGACAGTTACAAGAAGACCTCCTAACTTGTTGTAACAAATTTCCTAAACTTTTCTTTTTCATAATAATCTCCCTATTAAGTCACCGCATTCGGTGGCTTTTTTTGTCCTAAGAAACATGGTATAATTGTAGAGTTGATAGCTAGGAAAGAGAGAAGAAATGGATTACACGCTTGAAGAAAAAGAAGTTTTTATGAGAGAGGCCTTAAAGGAAGCGGAGATTGCTTTAGAGCATGATGAAATCCCCATTGGTTGTGTCATTGTTAAGGATGGAAAGGTTATTGGGAGAGGACATAATGCTCGTGAGGAGTTGCAACGGGCAGTCATGCATGCGGAAATTATGGCCATAGAGAATGCTAATTTGAGCGAAGAAAGCTGGCGATTGTTGGACTGTACACTATTTGTGACCATTGAGCCTTGCGTCATGTGTAGCGGAGCGATTGGGCTTGCTCGTATTCCAAACGTAGTCTACGGGGCTAAGAACCAGAAATTTGGCGCTGCTGGGAGCTTGTACGATATTTTGACGGATGAGAGACTAAATCATCGTGTAGAGGTTGAAACGGGAATTTTAGAGTCTGAGTGTGCAGGCATTATGCAGGACTTTTTCCGTAATAGACGTAAAAAATAATTTCTCTTTAAAAATAGAGGAGAATGTGGTATAATAAACAGTGGAGCAACAGTTCTGCGTGAAGCGGGTCAGGGGAGGAATCCAGCAGCCCTAAGCGATATGAATTGTGTGCTCTTTTTTCGTGCTTTTTTCGAATAAATAAGATAAAATAGCCTAGAATAAAAGATTAAAAAGAGGAATAATATGAAAATTCGTGGTTTTGAATTAGTTTCTAGTTTTACAGATGAAACTTTGTTACCTAAACGTGAGACAGCGCATGCAGCTGGCTACGACTTAAAGGTTGCGGTGCGTACGGTTATCGCTCCAGGAGAGATTGTTCTCGTCCCAACGGGTGTTAAGGCTTATATGCAGCCGACTGAAGTGCTCTATCTTTATGACCGTTCATCAAATCCTCGTAAGAAAGGTCTGGTCTTGATCAACTCTGTTGGCGTTATTGATGGAGACTATTATGGTAATCCGGGAAATGAAGGCCATATCTTTGCTCAGATGAAAAATATTACGGACCAAGAAGTCGTTCTTGAAGTGGGAGAACGTGTGGTTCAGGCTGTCTTTGCTCCTTTCTTAATTGCAGATGGAGATGAGGCAGACGGCGTGCGGACAGGTGGATTTGGTTCGACAGGGCACTAAGATGAAGATTATCTTTGTACGTCACGGGGAGCCAGATTATCGTGTGTTAGAGGAGCATGCTTATTCCGGATTTGGAATGGATCTAGCTCCCTATCTGAGAAGGGAAGGAAACAGGCTCAGGACCTTTGCCAAAATCCCTTGTTCCAATCAGCTGATATACTGGTGTCTTCTGCAGTGACGCGAGCATTAGAAACGGCTTCTTATGTATCTTGTGCTACTGGGCTTCCTTTGAGAGTGGAGCCATTATTGCATGAATGGCAGGTCTATGAAAGTGGCGTAGATAGATTTGAAGAAGCTAGAAGACTATTTTTAGAAAATAATGGGGAGTTGCTCCCAAATTCTCCTGTTCAATATGAGACAGCTGTAGAGATGAAGACTCGTTTTCTAGAATGCATGGCTAAGTATCGGGGACATCAAACTGCGGTAGTTGTAGCCCATCGAATGCTCATGCGCCAATTTGTACCAGACGAGAAGATTGATTTTTGCCAAGTGATTGAGTGTGACGTAGAGATATAGAAAGAAGCACAATGAGATGAGTTATAAGGATTTTCAGGCTTTTAGCGCCGAGAATTGTCGAGGGTATAAGAAGATTTTTGAGATTAGTATTGGAGGATTTCTTTACCTAGCATTTCTCCCTGATGCCTATCATAAAATTCTGTGTATTTCTTCAGACTACATGTCAATCATTGACAGCGAAAATGGGCAAGTAACACCGATAGACGGAGATTACGATGAGATAGAGTTAGTAGCCATGTGTGAGGGATATGATTCACCTATCCCTATCGCTGGTCAATACGGTGGAAATCTCCCTCTGGATAATGGCAAAGACATCAGAGTGACAATGGATAAAGACCAATCTGAAGATTATCCGATTTTAACTATTTATTGGGAAAAAGATAAGGAAAATAGAAGTCAAATCTATAAAAGTTATTTACCCTATATTTTTGGATTTAGCCCTGATGGTCAGTATTATGTCCATGCGGATGATGGCGGGCTCACTGTTTTGAAAAGAAATAGTCATTAATATAAAAATTAATAAGAAATTTTAAAATGAGAGGATTAGAATTATAGCGAAGAAAAAAGCGACATTTGTGTGTCAAAATTGTGAATATAATTCACCTAAGTATTTAGGACGCTGTCCAAACTGTGGTTCTTGGTCTTCTTTCGTTGAGGAGGTTGAGGTTGCAGAGGTCAAGAATGCGCGTGTGTCCTTGACGGGTGAGAAAACTAAGCCCATGAAACTGGCTGAAGTAACATCTATCAATGTTAATCGAACCAAGACCGAGATGGAGGAGTTTAACCGTGTACTCGGTGGAGGTGTGGTCCCAGGAAGTCTCGTCCTCATTGGGGGGGATCCTGGAATCGGGAAATCGACTCTTCTATTACAAGTATCAACCCAGTTGTCTCAAGTGGGTACGATTCTTTATGTCAGTGGTGAGGAGTCTGCTCAACAGATCAAACTCCGTGCAGAGCGCTTGGGAGATATCGACAGTGAGTTTTATCTCTATGCAGAGACCAATATGCAGAGTGTTCGAGCTGAGGTAGAGCGCATCCAACCTGACTTTCTCATCATCGACTCCATTCAGACTATCATGTCTCCTGAGATTTCAGGGGTACAAGGGTCGGTCTCCCAAGTACGCGAGGTGACGGCTGAACTCATGCAGCTGGCCAAGACCAATAACATTGCTATCTTTATAGTCGGTCATGTGACCAAGGAAGGAACCTTGGCTGGTCCTCGTATGTTGGAGCATATGGTGGATACCGTGCTTTACTTTGAAGGGGAACGCCACCATACCTTCCGTATCTTGAGAGCAGTCAAAAATCGTTTTGGTTCGACCAATGAAATCGGTATCTTTGAGATGCAATCAGGGGGCTTGGTTGAGGTCCTTAATCCTAGTGAAGTGTTTTTGGAAGAACGCTTGGATGGAGCTACTGGCTCGTCCATCGTTGTGACTATGGAAGGGACTCGTCCAATTCTTGCAGAAGTACAGGCCTTGGTGACTCCGACTATGTTTGGGAATGCCAAGAGAACTACTACAGGACTTGATTTCAATCGTGCTAGCTTGATTATGGCTGTTTTGGAAACGTGCAGGGCTTCTCTTGCAAAATCAGGATGCCTATCTCAAATCAGCTGGTGGTGTCAAATTAGATGAGCCTGCGATAGACTTAGCTGTTGCAGTTGCCATTGCTTCGAGCTATAAGGACAAACCAACCAATCCTCAAGAATGTTTTGTGGGAGAGTTGGGCTTGACTGGAGAAATCAGACGTGTGAATCGTATCGAGCAACGCATCAATGAAGCTGCTAAGCTTGGATTTACAAAAATCTATGTACCAAAGAATTCTTTAACTGGAATCAAACCACCTAAGGAAATTCAGGTGATCGGAGTGACGACTATTCAAGAAGTCTTGAAAAAGGTATTCTCTTAATCGTTATGGTCAGCTTTAGATGACTAATTATTTTATTGCTAACATTTATTAAAAGTAAGGAGGAATTTCTGATGAAATTTTCTATGGATAGTAACATGCAATTTCCTTTGGTGGAGTTGTCGCTCAATCAGGGGGAAACGGTCTTTATTCAGCGCGGTAGCATGGTATACCATACACCTAATGTAAGTCTCAATACCCAGCTCAATGCAAGCGGTTCTGGTTTGGGACGTTTTGTCAAAGCTGTAGGGCGTTCAATGGTTTCTGGTGAAAGTACCTTTATCACTCAAGCTGTTGCAGAGTCTGACAACGGAAACCTTGCTTTAGCACCAGATACTCCTGGTCAAGTGATTGCTCTTGAGCTAGGTGAAAAGCAGTACCGATTGAATGATGGGGCCTTTTTAGCTCTTGATGGTACAGCTTTCTATACAATGGAGCGCCAGTCTATTGGGAAAGCTCTCTTCGGAGGGCAAGGCGGTCTCTTTGTGATGACAACCCAAGGTCAGGGAACTCTTTTGGCTAATGCTTTTGGATCTATTAAGAAAATTGAGTTGCAAAACCAAGAACTAACGATTGACAATGCCCATGTGGTGGCTTGGAGTCAATCTCTGGACTATGATATCCACTTAGAAAATGGCTTCTGGCAGTCTATAGGTACGGGTGAAGGAGTGGTGAATACCTTCCGAGGGACTGGTGAGGTCTATGTACAAAGTCTCAATCTTCAGAGCTTTGCAGGCTCTCTTAACAAGTATATCCAAAAAGGCTCATAATATTAAAAAGACTAGGACAGAGACCCAAGCTAGTTGCTGGATGTCTCTGTCCCAGTTTTTTTATATGAAGGTTGACAGCTGACAAGACAAAGAAAAGATGGTAAGATAGGATAACGATAATTTGAAGTTCAAATTATCTAACAAGCTAGAAAGTGGGTTGCCATGTCCTATTTTGAAAATTTTTTAAAAGCTAATCAAGCCTATGTAGAATTGCATGGAGATCTCCATTTACCGATTAAACCAAAGACAAAGGTTGCAATCGTGACTTGTATGGATTCGCGTTTACACGTAGCACCAGCTCTTGGCTTAGCCTTGGGAGATGCTCATATCTTGAGGAATGCAGGTGGTCGGGTCACTGAAGATATGCTGCGTTCCTTAGTCATCTCTCAGCAACAATTAGGAACATGAGAGATTGTAGTTTTACATCATACAGACTGCGGTGCTCAAACATTTCAAAATAAAGATTTTCAAGAATATTTAAAAAGAGAGTTGGGAGTAGATGTATCTGACCAAGACTTTTTACCTTTTTCAAGATATTGATGAAAGTGTTCGAGAGGATATGAAATTGCTGCGAGAATGCCCATTGATTCCAGATGATGTTATTATTTCAGGAGCTGTTTATGATGTAGATACAGGGAGAATGACAATAGTAGAATTGTAAGAATGGATGTTAGAAAGATAGTGTATGAAGAAAAAAATATTATTGTATTTGTTTTTATTTTTATTAATGTGTATTGGTTTTACAGTATGAGACCTTGTACTACATAGATGGTTCGATGTCTGGAACAGAGTATGGAGTGATGGGACTTTCTATCCTCGTTGCACTTTTTTTATATGGTACCAGCTATTTATTGTCTATATTGTATTGGGAAAAAGATGGGAAACATCAAAGAAGGCATTAACCCTGTCCTTGCTAGGTGGTTTATTTATTTCAGGTTGGCTATCTAGTTTTGCAAATACCTATATACATAATTTACTAACCGATCTTTTCCCAGACAGTTCTTTTTTGAACGCCTTAGAAAATGCCATTGTCGCTCCTCTTGTAGAGGAACCTTTGAAATTATTGCCACTTGCCTTTGTTTTGTATTTGATTCCTGTGAAGAAATTAAAATCAGTATTCTTAATGGGGATAGCTTCAGGTTTAGGATTTCAAATAATTGAGGATATCAGCTATATTCGTACGGACTTATCAGAGGGTTTGGCCTATACATTGTCTAGAATTTTAGAGCGTGTAATCTCAGCGATTGCCTCACATTGGACGTTTTCAGGTCTTGCTATATTAGGTATTTATTTACTATACAGAGCTTATAGAGGTCAGAAGGCAATGATAAAACCTGGTTTTAGTTACTTGGGCTTGGCTTTTGGGACACACTTTTTATTTAATTCCCCAATTGTCGAGTTGGAAACAGAGGTACCACTTGCTTTTCCTCTTGTAACTGCAATTACACTCTATAGTTTTTATAAGGCTGTTCATTTTGTTGACAAGCATAATGATATGCTGACTAAAGAGATTTCTTCATAAAATAGAGACAAGGATAGAATGTTTATCCTTGTTTTATTTTTGTTGAAAAATAGAGAAAAAAGCGCTACAATGGTAGGTGGAAAATGTCGCAAAAAAACACAAGTGATACAAAAAGTGGAGGAAATCATGTCTTTTTCTGATTTAAAGCTCTTTGCCCTTTCTTCAAATAGAGAATTAGCAGAGCGTGTGGCGCAAGAGATTGGAATGGAATTGGGGAAATCAAGTGTCCGCCAATTTTCAGACGGAGAAATTCAGGTCAATATAGCAGAGTCTATTCGTGGTAAGCATGTTTATATCTTACAGTCAACAAGCTCACCTGTTAATGACAATTTGCTTGAGATTTTGATTATGGTAGATGCTTTAAAACGTGCGAGTGCAGAATCAGTTAACGTTGTAATGCCATACTATGGTTATGCACGTCAGGATAGAAAGGCAAGAGCTCGTGAGCCAATCACTTCAAACTTGTTGCAAATATGCTAGAGGTTGCTGGAGTTGATCGCTTACTAACTATTGATTTACACGCGGCACAGATTCAAGGATTCTTTGATATTCCTGTAGATCATTTGATGGGGGCTCCTCTGATTGCAGATTACTTTGAGCGTCGTGGCATGGTTGGATCAGACTACGTGGTGGTTAGTCCTGACCACGGTGGTGTAACACGTGCCCGTAAGTTGGCAGAATTTTTGAAAACACCAATTGCCATTATTGATAAACGACGAAGTGTTGACAAGATGAATACTAGTGAAGTGATGAATATCATTGGTAAGGTAGAAGGCAAAACTTGTATCTTGATTGATGATATGATTGACACCGCTGGAACTATTTGTCATGCTGCGGATGCACTTGCTGAAGCAGGAGCAGTAGAAGTCTATGCTAGTTGTACTCACCCAGTATTATCAGGACCAGCTTTGGAGAACATCCAAAAATCTGCTATCAAAAAGTTGGTGGTTTTAGATACTATTTACCTTCCTGAAGAACGTTTGATTGATAAGATTGAGCAAATTTCAATCGCCCATCTTCTCGGAGATGCGATTATTCGTATCCATGAAAAACGCCCACTATCACCATTGTTTAGCATTGAGCGAACTATTTAATGAGATTTAGTTTACTATTTCTTTACTAATTTTTTTAAAAAACTTAAAAATTATTTTAAAAATGCTTGACAGCATTATTTTATGTGATATACTATTGGTAGTAAGGTATTCCCTTATAAATTAAATTAAGAAATAAAAGAGGAGATAAAACAATGAAGAAAGTTTTATTATCATCAGTAGCAGCTCTTGCTGTATTCTCAGCAGCAGCTCCAGCATTTGCATCTGACAACTCATATAGCTCAAATGCATTGATCCAAAAACACTATGTTTCAGAACGTGACCTTGCTGACGAAGCAAACACACAAGTTGCGAAACACGAAGCTGAAATCAACGCAGAAGCTGAAAACGATGCAGCAGTTGTAGCAGCTAAACAAGCTCTTGAAGCATACGGATCAGGTCACCTTTACGACACTTACGTTGCAAAAGTTGAAGCAGCTCGTGCTGAAGCTCGTAACGTTGTACGTAACAAATATGTAGCTCGTCTTCAAGATGCATACCGTGCAACAGCACAACGTGAAGGTAAATACTGGAACGATGCAACTGGCGTTCAAGACAACAAAACTGACAAAATGCGTAGAGACGAAGATACAGCTCTTAACCATGGTGCAGTAGCAGAATCAGCTGATGCAGCTAATAACGGTGCAGCAGCTAACAACGGTGCTAAACCAGGTGCAGCAGCTAACAAAGATGAAGCTAAAAACTCAGAAAGCAAAGCAGGTGCTGCAGCTAAAGCTGGTAAAGCTGACTCTAAACAAGCTGGTAAGCACTTCCAAAAACAAGCGCAGTTAAATAATTATAATTAATTAGCTCTTAAAGAAAATATCACTGAGTCTTCGGGTTCAGTGATATTTTTTAGACAAAAACGAATACTTAGGAGAATACTGATTTATGAATCGAGCAAAGAAAACCCCGACTTCCAAAGGTAAGGTACTTGGGCTATTATTTGGCTTTGTAGCTGTTGTTGCGCTTATTCTTGGATTTACTGTCTTTAATCCGTTTAATAGTAATTCAACAACAAATCAAGTGGCAGAAACAACTACCACAACAACCACTGAACAAGAATCAAAATATAGTCCTAGTAAAGAGGAAAAAGAGTATTTGGCTAATCGTTTTGCTCAACTAACAGGAGTGAATTCGGAAGCTATTGCTTATGTTTATGCTCCTGGTACTGAGTTAGATGAGCCGGTTGTACAGACTAGTGATAACTCTACCTACTTGGATAAGACTTTTGAGGGTGGAAACCAGCCTTATTTAGGAACTGTTTTCATGGACATGGATAATAAGAAAGACTTTAGTGATCGTTTGACTTGGTTATTTGGTCATGCTCGTGGAAGCAAAGTAGGTGACCACCGCATGTTTAACGACGTTAATTACTATGATAGTCAAGAATATTTTGATAAACATCCATATGTAGTAATTGAAACACCTGAACGTAAGTATTATTACGAAGCGATGGGCTTGGTCATTGTTCCTGAAGAAACTGCTTTCTACCGTACAAGCTTTAAGGACGATGAGGACTTTACTACCCAATTAAATAATATTTATGAGGCATCACGTACTAAGAATCCAAATATTAAGATCAATGCTTCAGATAAGTACTTAGTACTTTCTACTTGTCGTGAAGAAGATGAAACTATCCGTTCTAACTTGTACCTTCGTCAAATTCCTGATTCAGAAATGGAAGAGTTTGTGAAGCAACATGGAGAGCAACTTGCTTATAAAGCAACAAGATAAAATTTAAAAATGAATCTTCTTAAATCTGTTTATAGGGTTTAAGAAGATTTTTATATCAGAAATTAGCTAGTATTAGTAAAATATGCTATACTGGTTGAAAAAGGAGGTTTTGCATGAGCGAACTATTTAAAAACCCTAGTGATGGCGTAGTACGTCAGTATTTAACAACTAGCAAAACGGTAGCTGTGGTAGGTTTGTCGGATCGCGAGGAAACAACTAGCAATCGTGTGTCTAAGGAGATGCAGTCTCGAGGATATCGAATCATTCCGGTCAATCCGAAATTAGCAGGTGGGGAAATTCTTGGAGAAAAGGCTTATGCAAGTCTTGCTGATATTCCTTTTCATGTAGATATTGTAGATGTTTTCCGTCGCAGTGAGTTTTTACCAGATGTTGCCCGTGACTTTCTACAAGCAGATGCACAGATTTTCTGGGCCCAACTTGGTCTTGAAAATCAAGAGGCAGAAGAGATTCTCCGAGCTGGTGGATGTGAAGATATTGTGATGAATCGTTGTATTAAGAAAGAACATACACGATTGGTTTTAGAACAGTAAAAAAAGTAGCTGAAAAGCTACTTTTTTTATTAAAAGATACCAATAAGTGTTTGCATGCCAAGACTAGTCAGGATGATAGCAATCCAGCAGAGAGCCCCAAGAAGAATGGATTTACCACTGGATTTGATCATAGCAATGAGGTTGGTTTTGAGACCAATAGCACTCATGGCCATAATGATGAGGAATTTGGAGAGTTGCTTGAGAGGTGCAAAGAAGTTATTGCTGACACCGAATGAAGTGAGAAGAGTAGTTAGCAGAGAAGCTAGGATAAAGTAGAGAATGAAAACGGGGAAGATTTTTTTAAGCTTCACTCCTTGGTTGTTGCCTTGTTGACGGCTCTGCCAGTAGGAGAGGAAGAGAGTAATAGGGATAATAGCCAGGGTGCGTGTCAGTTTGACAATAGTGGCAGACTCGAGAGTATTTGTATTGTATAGACTATCCCAGGCGCTAGCTGTGGCTGTTACAGAGGACGTATCGTTGACTGCAGTACCCGCAAAGAGAGCAAAACCTTCGTTGGAAAGATGGATCCAAGAACCTAGAGTTGGGAAGATAAGAGCTGCCAAGACATTGAAGAAAAAGATAACAGAAATGGCTTGAGCCACTTCTTTTTCTTTGGCATGGATGACAGGAGCTGTCGCAGCAATGGCAGAACCTCCACAGATAGAAGACCCCACCCCAATTAGAGTAGCTAACTTTGCATCCAGATTAAAAAAGCGTTGGAAAAGGTAGGCTACAACTAAGGCGATAGAAATGGTTGAAAGGATAACAGGGAGGGAAGATTTTCCAACTGCGAAAACTTGTGAGATATTGAGTCCAAATCCAAGTAAGATAACAGCATACTGAAGCAGTTTTTTAGAACTGTAAGTTAAACCAGCATCCAGTTGTTTGTAGCTAGAGAGAAAGGGATGGAGAAACATACCGATAAAAATAGCAAAAACTGGTGCTCCTACAACAGGCAAGAAGCTTCCTAACACCCAAGAAATGATAGATATGATAAGACAGACCAAAAGTCCAGCCCAATTTTTTGATAGAAATGACATAAAAACCTCCGAGAATAAGCACTTCTTATTATAGTCTTGTCTGGAAAAAAAGTAAAATAGAAAGCAGAAAGGCTCAACTCAAAATGGAATTTTGCGGTCAGGGAGCTTTTATAGTATAATAGTACTATGCTCTGTCAGGAAGGAGATTTCTATGGACTTAACCAAGCGCTTTAATAAACAATTAGATAAGATTCAAGTATCCTTGATTCGTCAGTTTGACCAAGCTATCTCTGAGATTCCTGGAATCTTGCGTTTGACCTTGGGAGAACCAGATTTACAACGCCAGATCATGTCAAGAAAGCTGCAAAGCGAGCCATTGACCAAGACCAATCCTACTATACAGGGATGAGTGGTTTGTTGACATTGCGTCAGGCGGCGAGTGGTTTTGTAAAAGAGAAATATCAGCTAGACTACAATCCAGAGAATGAAATCTTGGTCACAATTGGTGCGACAGAGGCTCTGTCAGCTACTCTGACAGCTATTTTGGAGGAAGGAGACAAGGTTCTCTTGCCAGCTCCTGCCTATCCTGGCTATGAGCCAATAGTTAATCTAGTTGGTGCAGAGATTGTCGAGATTAATACAACTGAAAATGGTTTTGTTTTGACGCCTGAGATGTTAGAAAAAGCGATTTTAGAGCAAGGTGACAAACTCAAGGCAGTCATTCTCAACTATCCAGCTAATCCGACAGGGATTACCTATAGTCGAGAGCAGTTGGAAGCCTTGGCAGACGTTTTACGCAAGTATGAGATTTTCGTAGTCTGTGATGAAGTATACTCAGAGTTGACTTATACAGGGGAAAATCATGTATCTCTGGGAACCATGCTGAGAGATCAGGCCATTATTATTAATGGTCTATCAAAATCCCATGCTATGACCGGTTGGCGTTTAGGTTTTATCTTTGCACCAGCAAACTTCACAGCTCAACTCATCAAGAGTCATCAATATTTGGTAACTGCTGCAAATACTATGGCACAACATGCTGCAGTGGAGGCTTTAACAGCCGGTAAAGATGATGCAGAACCCATGAAGAAAGAGTATATCCAACGTCGGGACTACATTATCGAGAAGATGACTGACCTTGGTTTTGAAATTATCAAGCCAGATGGTGCTTTCTATATCTTTGCTAAGATTCCTTCGGGCTACAATCAAGATTCCTTTGCCTTTCTGAAGGATTTTGCTCACAAGAAGGCTGTTGCCTTTATCCCTGGTGCTGCATTCGGTCAGTATGGAGAAGGCTATGTTCGTCTATCTTATGCAGCCAGCATGGGAACGATCAGAGAAGCTATGAAACGACTTGAGGAGTACATGAGAGAAGTATGATTCAATCGATTACGAGTCAGGGTCTAGTACTTTACAATCGAAACTTTCGAGAGGATGATAAGCTTGTTAAAATCTTTACAGAACAGGCAGGCAAGCGCATGTTTTTTGTCAAACACGCCGGCCAATCCAAATTAGCCCCTGTCATTCAACCTTTAGTCTTAGCCCATTTTCTTCTAAAGGTTAATGATGATGGTCTCAGTTATATAGAAGATTATCATGAGGTGAAGACTTTTCCAAAGATCAATAGCGACCTCTTTGTTATGGCTTATGCGACTTACGTTGCGGGCTTGGCAGATGCGAGTTTGCAGGATAATCAAGAAGATGCTCCTTTGTTTGCTTTTTTGCAAAAGACTTTGGAGTTGATGGAAGAGGGCTTAGATTATCAGGTTTTGACCAATATTTTTGAAATTCAAATTTTGACACGTTTCGGAATCAGCCTTAATTTTAACGAGTGTACTTTTTGTCATCGCGTGGGTCAGGCCTTTGACTTTTCCTTCAAATACGGAGGCTGTCTTTGTCCAGAACATTACCATGAGGATGAAAGACGATGTCATCTGAATCCTAATATTCCTTATCTGCTCAATCAATTTCAAGCTATTGATTTTGAAACTTTAGAAACCATTTCTCTGAAGTCAGAAATCAAGCAAGAATTGCGCAAGTTTATGGATCAGATTTATGAAGAGTATGTTGGAATTCACCTAAATCAAAGAAATTTATTGATTCCCTAGCCGACTGGGGACAATTACTGAAAGAGGAAGACAAATGAAAAAAATCGCAGTAGATGCAATGGGTGGCGATTATGCACCACAAGCTATTGTAGAGGGTGTTAATCAAGCACTAGCTGACTTTTCAGATATTGAAATCCAACTTTACGGAGATGAAAGTAAAATCAAGCAATATCTAACAGCTCAAGAACGTGTGAGTATTATTCATACAGATGAAAAAATAAATTCGGATGACGAGCCTACAAAAGCTATCCGTAAGAAGAAAAATGCTAGCATGATCTTAGCGGCTAAGGCTGTCAAAGATGGAGAGGCAGATGCTGTTCTTTCTGCAGGTAATACGGGTGCCTTGTTGGCAGCAGGATTTTTCATTGTTGGTCGTATCAAAAATATTGACCGCCCTGGGCTCATGACAACATTGCCAACTATAGATGGAAAAGGTTTTGATATGCTTGATCTTGGTGCCAATGCAGAAAATACAGCTCAGCACCTTCATCAATACGCTATCCTAGGATCCTTCTATGCGAAAAATGTTCGTGGGATTGAAAAACCTCGTGTAGGTTTGCTTAATAACGGGACAGAGAGCAGCAAGGGAGACCCGCTTCGTAAGGAAGCTTATGAGCTATTGGTAGCTGATGAAAGCTTAAACTTTATTGGGAACGTGGAAGCGCGTGATTTGATGGATGGAGTTGCTGATGTAGTCGTAACAGATGGTTTCACGGGAAACGCTGTGCTCAAAGCTATCGAAGGTACTGCTATGGGAATCATGGGCTTGCTCAAAAATGCTATTGTAGGTGGCGGTCTTAGAGCCAAGTTAGGAGCTCTCCTTCTTAAGGATAATCTCAGAGGTTTGAAAAAAACAGCTGAACTATTCAGATGTTGGGGGTGCGGTACTGTTTGGTGTTAAGGCACCAGTAGTCAAGACTCATGGCTCAAGCGATGCCAAGGCTGTCTATAGTACAATTCGTCAGATTCGTACTATGCTTGAGACAGATGTAGTTGCCCAAACTGCGCGTGAATTTTCAGAGGAATAAGGAGAATAATATGACAGAACAACAAATTTTTAACCGTATCGTGACCATCATCCAAGAACGTCAAGGAGAAGACTTTGTCGTTACCGAAAACTTGAGTTTGAAGGATGACCTGGATGCTGATTCAGTTGATTTGATGGAGTTCATCCTAACTATTGAGGATGAATTTGGAATTGAAATCAGTGATGAGGAAATTGACCATCTTCAAAGCGTGACCGATGTATTAAAAGCTATTAAAGAGAAAATCTAGAAGAAAGCAACATGCTAGTCGTGTTGCTTTTTATTTTGTATCCAAAATCGTTTACTCTATTTCAGAAACAAGGAAAGAGTTTGCTAGTTTCTTTACCTTTCAGCCCGACAATCGATATACGTTCGTGAAATATTTGATTTTTAAAATTCGTTGTGTTAAAATGATATAAAGTAATACGAAAGGCGAACTTTGAAATGTCCAAACAATTAATCTATTCGGGAAAAGCTAAAGACATCTATACTACAGAGGATGAAAATCTTATTATTTCAAGCTATAAAGACCAGGCAACGGCCTTCAATGGAGTGAAGAAGGAGCAGATTGTAGGTAAGGGAGTTTTGAATAATAAGATTTCGTCTTTTATTTTCGAGAAACTAAATGCTGCTGGTGTGGAAACCCACTTTATTGAAAAGCTTTCAGATACTGAGCAACTTAATAAAAAGGTTGAGATTATTCCGCTAGAAGTGGTACTCCGAAACTATACGGCTGGCTCATTTTCAAAACGTTTTGGTGTAGATGAGGGCATTGCCTTGGAGACACCAATTGTTGAATTCTACTATAAAAATGATGATTTGGATGATCCATTTATCAATGACGAACATGTGAAATTCCTGCAGATTGCGGATGACCAGCAGATTGCATATTTAAAGGAAGAAACGCGTCGTATCAATGAACTCTTGAAAAACTGGTTTGCTGAAATTGGTCTTAAGCTTATCGATTTTAAGCTAGAGTTTGGTTTTGACAAGGATGGCAAGATTATCTTAGCGGACGAATTTTCACCAGATAACTGCCGTCTCTGGGATGCGGATGGCAACCATATGGACAAGGATGTTTTCCGTAGAGGTCTAGGTGAATTAACCGACGTTTACGAGATTGTCTGGGAAAAATTGCAGGGTTTGAAATAAGCTGATTGCTTTAGCCATGCAAGGAATTGCAGAGCAGATTGCAAGAGCTGAAATAAAGGAATAAAAATTGATGAATAAACGTATTTTTGTTGAAAAGAAGGCTGATTTTCAGGTTAAGTCAGAGAGTTTGGTAAGAGAGCTCCAGCATAATTTAGGACTTTCAACCTTGAAAACTATTCGCATCATACAGGTTTATGATGTCTTTGATTTGGCAGAGGACTTGTTTGCGCGTGCGGAAAAACATATTTTCTCTGAGCAGGTAACCGATACTGTTTTTGATGAAGCTACGGTTAAGGCTGATCTTGAGAACTATGCTTTCTTTGCTATTGAAAGCTTGCCGGGACAGTTTGACCAACGTGCAGCATCTTCGCAGGAAGCTTTGCTTTTGCTTGGTAGTTCAAATGATGTAACGGTGAACACAGCACAACTTTACTTGATCAATAAGGATATTGATGCGAATGAATTAGAAGCTGTTAAAAACTATCTCTTGAACCCAGTGGATTCTCGTTTCAAGGACATTACATCAGGTATCGCCAAACAGGATTTCTCTGAGTCTGACAAGACTATTCCAAACTTGGGATTTCTTTGAAACTTATACTGCAGAAGATTTTGCACAGTATAAGGCAGAGCAAGGATTGGCCATGGAAGTGGACGACCTTCTCTTCATTCAAGATTACTTCAAGTCTATTGGTCGTGTGCCAACTGATACCGAGTTGAAGGTCTTGGATACCTACTGGTCTGACCACTGCCGTCACACAACTTTCGAGACTGAATTGAAGAATATTGACTTCTCAGCTTCTAAATTCCAAAAACAATTGCAAGCGACTTATGACAAATATATCGCCATGCGTGATGAGTTGGGACGTACGGAAAAACCTCAGACCTTGATGGATATGGCGACTATTTTTGGTCGTTATGAGCGTGCTAATGGTCGTTTGGATGACATGGAAGTATCTGATGAAATCAATGCCTGCTCAGTTGAAATTGAGGTGGATGTCAATGGTGTCAAAGAACCATGGCTTCTCATGTTCAAAAATGAAACTCACAACCACCCAACGGAAATTGAACCATTTGGTGGAGCGGCTACTTGTATCGGTGGGGCTATTCGTGACCCATTGTCAGGTCGTTCATACGTTTACCAAGCTATGCGTATCTCAGGTGCTGGTGATATTACAACACCAATTGCTGAAACTCGTGCTGGTAAATTGCCACAACAAGTCATTTCTAAAACAGCGGCTCACGGTTATTCTTCATACGGTAACCAAATTGGTCTTGCAACAACTTACGTTCGTGAATACTTCCACCCAGGTTTCGTTGCTAAGCGGATGGAGCTAGGTGCAGTTGTTGGTGCGGCTCCTAAGGGCAATGTGGTCCGTGAAAAACCGGAAGCTGGCGACGCTATTATCCTCCTCGGTGGTAAAACTGGACGTGACGGTGTCGGTGGTGCGACAGGTTCTTCTAAAGTTCAAACGGTTGAATCTGTTGAAACAGCTGGTGCTGAGGTTCAAAAAGGGAACGCCATTGAAGAACGTAAGATTCAACGTCTTTCCGTAATGGGGAAGTGACACGTCTTATCAAGAAATCAAATGACTTTGGTGCTGGTGGGGTCTGTGTGGCTATCGGTGAATTAGCAGATGGTCTTGAAATCAACCTTAACAAGGTGCCTCTTAAATATCAAGGCTTGAATGGTACAGAAATTGCTATCTCTGAATCTCAAGAACGGATGGCCGTGGTAGTTCGTCCAGAAGATGTAGATGCCTTCATAGCAGAATGTAACAAGGAAAACATTGATGCTGTTGTCGTTGCGACAGTGACTGAAAAACCAAATCTTGTTATGCACTGGAATGGCGAAACTATCGTTGATTTGGAACGTCGTTTCCTTGATACGAACGGTGTGCGTGTAGTCGTAGATGCTAAGGTGCTTGACAAGGATGTCAAGCTTCCAGAAGAACGTCAAACATCTGCTGAAACACTGGAATTTGATACTATCAAAGTCTTGTCTGACCTCAACCATGCTAGTCAAAAAGGGCTACAAACCATCTTTGATAGCTCAGTTGGTCGTTCAACAGTCAATCACCCACTTGGAGGTCGCTATCAAATCACACCAACGGAAGCTTCTGTACAGAAATTGCCAGTTCAACATGGCGTGACAACAACTGCTTCTGTTATGGCGCAAGGGTTCAACCCTTATATCGCCGAATGGTCTCCATATCATGGTGCGGCTTATGCAGTCATCGAAGCAACCGCTCGTTTGGTTGCTGCTGGTGCCAACTGGTCTAAGGCTCGATTCTCTTATCAAGAATACTTCGAGCGGATGGATAAACAAGCAGAGCGTTTTGGTCAACCAGTAGCAGCTCTTCTTGGATCCATTGAAGCTCAGATTCAACTTGGTTTGCCATCTATCGGTGGGAAAGACTCTATGTCTGGTACCTTTGAAGAATTAACCGTACCACCAACCTTGGTTGCTTTTGGTGTCACAACTGCAGATAGCCGTAAGGTTCTTTCTCCAGAATTCAAAGCTGCTGGTGAGAATATTTACTACATTCCTGGTCAAGCTTTGGCACAAGAAATTGACTTCGATCTTATTAAATCTAACTTTACTCAATTTGAAGCTATCCAAGCTGACCACAAAGTGACAGCTGCATCAGCTGTTAAATATGGTGGTGTGGTTGAAGCTCTTGCCCTTGCAACATTTGGTAACCATATCGGAGCTAACGTTGAATTAGCTGACCTTGACACTAGCTTGACAGCTCAATTAGGTGGATTCATCTTCACATCGCCTGAAGAAATTGCAGGTGTTGCCAAGATTGGACAAACAGAAACTGACTTTACACTAGTTGTCAATGGTGTAACGCTTGATGGACACAAACTTGACAGTGTCTTCCAAGGTAAATTGGAAGAAGTTTACCCAACGGAATTTGCACAGGCAACTGAAATCGAAGAAGTGCCTGCTGTAACGTCAGATGTTGTGATCAAAGCTAAAGAAACAGTTGAGACACCAGTGGTTTACATTCCAGTATTCCCAGGTACCAACTCAGAATATGATTCCGCTAAGGCCTTTGAAAAAGAAGGTGCGAAAGTCAACTTGGTACCATTTGTCACACTCAACGAAGAAGCGATTGTCAAATCTGTTGAGACCATGGTTGACAACATAGAGAAAGCCAATATTCTCTTCTTTGCCGGTGGCTTCTCAGCAGCCGATGAACCAGATGGATCAGCTAAATTTATCGTTAATATCTTGCTTAACGAAAAAGTGCGTGAAGCTATCGATAGCTTCATCGAAAGTGGTGGATTAATCATTGGTATCTGTAACGGATTCCAAGCTCTTGTCAAATCAGGTCTCCTTCCATATGGAAACTTTGAAGATGCAAGCAGTACGAGCCCAACTCTCTTCTACAATGATGCCAACCAGCACGTGGCGAAGATGGTGGAAACACGTATTGCCAACACGAACTCACCATGGCTTGCTGGTGTGAAGGTTGGTGACATCCATGCCATCCCAGTATCACACGGTGAAGGTAAGTTTGTTGTGACTGCCGAGGAATTCGCAGAGCTTCGTGACAATGGTCAAATCTTTACCCAATATGTTGACTTTGACGGTAAACCAAGCATGGATTCAAAATACAATCCTAACGGATCTGTCAATGCTATCGAAGGTATTACAAGTAAGAACGGTCAAATCATTGGGAAGATGGGTCACTCAGAACGTTTTGAAGACGGTCTCTTCCAAAATATTCCAGGAAATAAAGACCAACATCTCTTTGCATCAGCTGTGAAATACTTTACTGTGAAATAAGATTTGTAGATTTTCTAATAGATAATCATCAGTAAATGTAAAATCAAGTAGACGTAACTTGCGATAATTGCAAATGATTTGTTGTTGAGAGCGTTCCTGCTACTAAAGGAATGATACATAAATATAAATTAGGTATAAAAAATGACATACGAAGTAAAATCTCTTAATGAGGAATGTGGCGTGTTTGGTATTTGGGGTCATCCCGAAGCTGCTAAATTAACTTATTTTGGACTCCATAGTCTTCAACACCGCGGTCAGGAGGGGGCAGGTATTCTCTCTAATGATCAAGGGAAATTGAAACGCCATCGTGATATGGGGCTCCTATCAGAAGTTTTTAGAAATCCAGCGAAATTGGATAAACTGACAGGAGCAGGAGCGATTGGACATGTGCGTTATGCGACTGCTGGAGAAGCGTCTGTTGACAATATTCAGCCCTTCTTCTTTCGCTTTCATGATATGCAGTTTGGTTTGGCTCATAATGGGAATTTGACCAATGCTGCATCTCTAAAGACAGAACTAGAACAAAGAGGAGCAATTTTTAGCTCGACCTCTGATTCAGAGATTCTGGCTCATTTGATTCGCCGAAGTCACAATCCAAGCCTGATGGGGAAAGTCAAAGAAGCGCTCAGCCTTGTCAAAGGTGGTTTTGCCTACCTCTTAATGTTTGAAGATAAGCTGATTGCAGCTCTGGATCCAAATGGTTTCCGTCCCCTTTCTATCGGGAAATTAGCTAATGGAGCAGTGGTTGTTTCTTCTGAAACCTGTGCTTTTGAGGTTATTGGAGCAGAGTGGATTCGTGATGTGAAACCTGGTGAAATTGTCATTATTGATGATAGTGGTATCCAGTATGATAGTTATACAGATGAAACTCAATTAGCTATCTGTTCCATGGAGTATATCTACTTTGCACGTCCCGACTCTAATATCCATGGAGTTAATGTGCATACGGCTCGTAAGAGAATGGGGGCACAACTAGCCCGTGAATTTAAGCATGAGGCGGATATTGTGGTGGGGGTACCCAATTCCTCACTCAGCGCAGCTATGGGCTTTGCCGAAGAATCAGGTCTGCCAAATGAAATGGGTCTCATCAAGAATCAGTACACCCAACGTACCTTTATCCAGCCAACTCAAGAGTTACGTGAGCAAGGGGTTCGTATGAAGTTATCTGCTGTCTCTGGTGTTGTAAAAGGTAAACGTGTCGTTATGGTCGATGACTCTATTGTACGAGGAACAACATCACGTCGAATTGTTCAGTTGCTGAAGGAGGCTGGTGCTTCTGAAGTTCACGTTGCTATTGGAAGTCCAGCTCTAGCCTATCCTTGTTTTTATGGGATTGACATTCAGACTCGTCAGGAGTTGATAGCAGCCAATCATACGGTAGAAGAAACCTGTCAAATCATTGGTGCAGACAGTCTAACTTATCTTTCTATTGAGGGATTAATTGACTCTATCGGCATTGAAACAGATGCACCAAATGGTGGGCTCTGCGTGTCTTATTTTGATGGGGATTACCCAACGCCTCTCTACGATTACGAAGAAGAGTACCGTAGAAGTTTAGGCGAAAAGACGAGTTTTTATTAATTGGTAGAAGAATAATTCTCCAGAGAAGCAAAGGAAAAGGAGATGAAAATGACGAATAAAAATGCTTATGCGCAGTCTGGTGTGGATGTTGAAGCGGGTTATGAAGTTGTTGAACGAATTAAAAAACACGTGGCACGTACAGAGCGTGCAGGTGTTATGGGAGCTCTTGGTGGTTTTGGTGGTATGTTTGACCTTTCAAAAACAGGTGTTAAAGAGCCTGTTTTGATCTCAGGAACTGACGGTGTTGGAACCAAGCTCATGCTTGCTATCAAGTATGACAAACACGATACCATAGGTCAAGACTGTGTGGCTATGTGTGTCAATGACATCATTGCTGCAGGTGCGGAGCCTCTCTACTTCTTGGACTATATCGCAACTGGTAAAAATGAACCAGCTAAACTAGAACAGGTTGTAGCTGGTGTGGCTGAAGGTTGTGTACAAGCAGATGCGGCCCTCATCGGTGGGGAAACTGCTGAAATGCCTGGTATGTATGGTGAAGACGACTATGACTTGGCTGGTTTCGCAGTAGGTGTAGCTGAAAAAGCCAAATCATCGACGGTTCAAAAGTAGCAGAGGGAGACGTCCTTCTCGGACTTGCTTCCAGTGGTATCCACTCAAATGGTTACTCGCTCGTCCGTCGTGTCTTTGCCGATTATACAGGTGAGGAAGTCTTGCCAGAATTGGAAGGCAAGAAACTCAAAGACGTTCTTTTGGAGCCAACTCGTATCTATGTCAAGGCTGTCTTGCCACTCATTAAAGAGGAATTGGTGAATGGGATTGCCCACATCACAGGTGGTGGTTTCATCGAGAATGTCCCACGTATGTTCGCGGATGATTTGGCTGCTGAAATTGACGAAAGCAAAGTTCCAGTTCTTCCAATTTTCAAAGCCCTTGAAAAATATGGCCAAATCAAACACGAAGAAATGTTTGAAATCTTCAACATGGGTGTGGGACTTATGCTCGCAGTTAGCCCTCAAAATGTAGATCGCGTCAAAGAACTTCTCGACGAACCAGTTTATGAAATCGGTCGGATTGTCAAGAAGACAGATGCAAGTGTGGTGATAAAATAATGGCTAAAAAAATTGCTGTTTTTGCTTCTGGAAATGGTTCAAACTTTCAGATCATTGCAGAGCAATTTCCAGTAGAATTTGTCTTTTCAGATCACCGGGATGCCTACGTTTTAGAACGTGCCGAAAAGCTAGGGGTTTTATCTTATGCCTTTGAACTTAAAGAGTTTGAGAATAAGGCAGACTATGAAGGAGCCATCGTCGAACTCTTAGATGAGCACCAGATTGACTTGGTTTGTCTCGCAGGCTATATGAAAATCGTTGGCCCAACTTTACTAGCAGCTTATGAAGGCCGTATCATCAATATTCACCCAGCTTATCTTCCAGAATTTCCAGGCGCTCATGGTATTGAAGATGCTTGGAATGCAGGTGTCGACCAGTCTGGCGTGACCATTCACTGGGTGGACTCTGGTGTTGATACCGGTAAGGTCATCAAACAAGTCCGTGTGCCACGCCTTGAAGGAGATACCCTTGATACTTTCGAGACTCGCATCCACGAAACAGAGTACAAACTCTATCCAGAAGTTTTGGAACGTTTGGGGGCTACACGAAAATAAGGAAGTCCTAGAGTTGAAAAAACATTTTTGACTGTAGCAGATGAAGAACTTTTTTAAAAAAGGAAAAGAAAGAAAATGACTAAACGCGCACTAATTAGTGTCTCAGACAAAGCGGGCATTGTTGAATTTGCCCAAGAACTCAAAAAACTCGGTTGGGATATCATCTCAACAGGTGGTACCAAGGTTGCACTTGACAATGCTGGTGTTGATACCATTGCCATCGATGATGTGACTGGTTTCCCAGAAATGATGGATGGTCGTGTCAAGACCCTCCACCCAAATATCCACGGAGGCCTCCTCGCTCGTCGTGACCTTGATAGTCACCTAGAAGCTGCTAAGGATAATAATATCGAATTGATCGACCTTGTAGTAGTCAACCTTTACCCATTTAAGGAAACCATCCTCAAACCAGACGTGACTTACGCTGATGCAGTTGAAAACATCGATATCGGTGGTCCATCTATGCTTCGTTCTGCAGCGAAGAACCACGCTAGCGTCACAGTTGTGGTAGATCCTGCTGACTACGCTGTAGTTTTGGACGAATTGGCAGCAAACGGTGAAACCTCTTACGAAACTCGCCAACGTTTGGCAGCAAAAGTATTCCGTCACACAGCGGCTTACGATGCCTTGATTGCAGAATACTTCACAGCTCAAGTAGGGGAAAGTAAACCTGAGAAACTCACTTTGACTTATGACCTTAAGCAACCAATGCGTTACGGTGAAAACCCTCAACAAGATGCAGATTTCTACCAAAAAGCTTTACCGACTGACTATTCGATTGCTTCAGCGAAACAGCTCAACGGGAAGGAATTGTCCTTCAACAATATCCGTGACGCGGATGCAGCAATCAGGATCATCCGTGATTTCAAAGACCGTCCAACCGTTGTGGCGTTGAAACACATGAACCCATGTGGAATCGGTCAGGCTGATGACATCGAGACTGCTTGGGACTACGCTTATGAGTCTGATCCAGTGTCTATCTTTGGTGGAATCGTCGTTCTCAACCGTGAGGTAGATGCTGCGACAGCTCAAAAAATGCACGGTGTCTTCCTTGAGATCATCATCGCACCGAGCTATACGGATGAAGCGCTAGCCATTTTGACCAACAAAAAGAAAAACTTGCGTATACTTGCCTTGCCATTTGACGCTCAAGACGCTAGCGAAGTAGAAGCAGAATACACAGGTGTTGTTGGTGGTCTCCTCGTTCAAAACCAAGACGTGGTCAAAGAAAGCCCAGCTGACTGGCAAGTGGTGACTAAACGCCAGCCAACTGAGACAGAAGCAACTGCTCTTGAGTTCGCTTGGAAAGCTATCAAGTATGTGAAATCAAACGGGATCATCGTGACCAATGACCACATGACACTTGGTGTTGGCCCAGGTCAAACCAACCGAGTGGCTTCTGTTCGCATCGCCATTGAACAAGCCAAAGACCGCCTTGACGGCGCTGTTCTTGCTTCAGATGCCTTCTTCCCATTTGCGGATAACGTGGAAGAGATCGCCAAAGCAGGTATTAAGGCCATCATCCAGCCAGGGGGCTCAGTTCGTGACCAAGAATCCATCGAAGCTGCTGACAAATATGGCTTGACTATGGTCTTCACAGGTGTAAGACATTTTAGACATTAACAAACGAAAGGGAAGAAAACAGTTTCTTTCCTTTTTTTGGTTTAAAATGCTAAGTGAAACAGGATTAAAACGAACGTTTGTGATATAATGTTAGTAAATAATTCGCAAAAGAGGTTAAGAGATGAAGCTGTTAGTTGTCGGTTCGGGTGGTCGTGAACATGCGATTGCTAAGAAGTTATTAGAGTCTAAAGATGTTGAGCAAGTTTTCGTGGCTCCTGGGAATGACGGGATGACCTTAGATGGTTTGGATTTGGTAAATATCTCTATTTCCGAACATTCTAAGCTGATTGACTTCGCAAAGCCAATGAAATTGCTTGGTCCTTCATTGGTCCAGATGACGCCCTTGCGGCTGGAATCGTGGATGAGTTCAATGCAGCTGGTCTCAAAGCCTTTGGTCCGACAAAGGCTGCAGCTGAGCTTGAGTGGTCTAAGGATTTTGCCAAGGAAATCATGGTCAAATACGACGTTCCGACAGCAGCCTATGGAACCTTTTCAGATTTCGAAGAAGCCAAGGCCTACATCGAGGGGAAAGGTGCTCCAATCGTCGTCAAGGCAGACGGCTTGGCCCTTGGGAAAGGTGTCGTCGTTGCTGAAACGGTTGAGCAAGCAGTTGAAGCTGCTCATGAGATGCTTTTGGACAATAAATTCGGTGACTCAGGTGCGCGTGTGGTCATCGAGGAATTCCTGGATGGAGAAGAATTCTCTCTCTTTGCCTTTGTCAATGGGGACAAGTTCTACATCATGCCAACAGCTCAGGACCACAAACGTGCCTACGATGGTGACAAGGGTCCTAACACTGGTGGGATGGGTGCCTATGCGCCAGTTCCTCACTTGCCACAGAGTGTGGTTGACACAGCGGTTGACACTATTGTCAAGCCAGTTCTTGAAGGCATGATTAAAGAAGGTCGTCCCTACCTTGGTGTCCTTTACGCTGGTCTTATCTTGACAGCTGATGGACCGAAAGTCATCGAGTTCAACGCTCGTTTTGGAGATCCTGAAACGCAAATCATCTTGCCTCGTTTGACATCTGACTTTGCACAAAATATTACGGATATCCTCGATGGCAAGGAGCCAGCTATTACTTGGACGGATAAGGGTGTGACAATAGGTGTGGTTGTAGCATCAAACGGCTACCCACTCGCTTATGAGAAAGGTGTCAAGCTTCCTACCAAGACAGAAGGCGACATCATCACTTACTATGCCGGTGCTAAATTCGCTGAAAATGGCCAAGACCTTCTTCAAACGGAGGCCGTGTTTACATGCTGGTCACCACGGCTGATACCGTCAAAGACGGCCAAAACATCATCTACAGCCAGCTCGACAAACAAAACACAGAAGGCCTTTTCTATCGTACGGATATCGGAAGCAAGGCGATAAAAGATTAACAGATACTAAAATTGTCATGGCGAGCGAAAGCGAGCCACTATAGGATAATCGTCGCAGTAGTGGAACTCCTAGTAGCAAAGCTACTAGGAGCGGAAAACTGGAGACTAAGGCTCCAGTTTTAGTAATGGAACGCCCTAGGCGGTCGCTTACGTCCGCACTACAATAGACGATTATAAAAAAGAAAAAATAAAAATTCACCACCTAAGACCATTATCAAAAAAGAAGAAAAAGGAAAAATTATGACTAAACCAATTATTTCCATCATCATGGGCTCAAAATCCGACTGGGCAACTATGCAAAAAACAGCCGAAGTCCTCGACCGCTTCAGTGTAGCCTACGAAAAGAAAGTTGTCTCTGCCCACCGTACACCTGATCTCATGTTCAAACATGCCGAAGGAGCTCGTAGCCGTGGCATCAAGGTCATTATCGCAGGTGCTGGTGGTGCCGCGCATTTGCCAGGGATGGTTGCTGCTAAAACTACCCTTCCAGTCATCGGTGTGCCCGTCAAATCACGTGCTCTTAGTGGCGTGGACTCGCTCTACTCTATCGTTCAGATGCCGGGCGGTGTGCCTGTTGCGACAATGGCTATCGGTGAAGCAGGTGCGACTAACGCTGCCCTCTTTGCCCTCCGTCTCTTGTCAGTAGAGGATCAGGCTATCGCGACAGCTTTGGCAGATTTCGCAGAAGAACAAGGAAAAATCGCAGAGGAGTCTACAAATGAGCTCATCTAAAACAATCGGAATTATTGGTGGCGGTCAGCTTGGTCAGATGATGGCCATTTCTGCTATCTATATGGGTCACAAGGTTATCGCGCTGGATCCTGCAGCGGATTGTCCGGCCTCTCGCGTAGCGGAAATCATCGTGGCTCCCTATAACGATGTGAACGCCCTTCGTCAGTTGGCAGACCGATGTGATGTTCTCACTTATGAATTTGAAAATGTGGATGCTGACGGTTTGGATGCCGTTATCAAGGATGGACAACTCCCTCAAGGGACTGACTTGCTCCGTATTTCTCAAATCGTATTTTTGAAAAGGACTTTCTCTCAAACAAGGCACAAGTCACTGTGGCACCCTACAAGGTTGTGACATCAAGCCAGGATTTGGCAGATATCGACCTTTCTAAAAACTATGTTCTCAAGACGGCGACTGGCGGTTACGATGGCCATGGTCAAAAGGTTATTCGTTCAGCAGACGATTTGGAAGAAGCCTATGCACTCGCTGACTCAGCAGACTGTGTCTTGGAAGAATTTGTTAACTTCGACCTTGAAATTTCTGTCATCGTATCAGGAAATGGCAAGGATGTGACGGTTTTTCCAGTTCAGGAAAATATTCATCGCAATAACATTCTTTCAAAAACCATCGTTCCTGCTCGCATTCCAGCAAGCTTAGCAGAAAAAGCTAAAGCTATGGCTGTGAGAATTGCTGAACAGCTGAACTTGTCAGGAACTCTCTGCGTGGAGATGTTTGCGACAGCTGATGACATCATTGTCAATGAAATTGCACCACGTCCACATAACTCTGGGCACTACTCAATCGAAGCCTGCGATTTCTCCCAGTTTGACACCCATATTATGGGTGTTCTCGGAGCACCATTACCAGCTATCAAACTACATGCGCCTGCCGTCATGCTCAACGTTCTCGGCCAGCACGTCGAGGCCGCTGAAAAATATGTCACAGAAAATCCAAGCGCCCACCTCCACATGTATGGTAAAATAGAGGCAAAGCACAACCGCAAAATGGGACATGTGACTTTGTTTAGTGATGTGCCGGATAAGGTGGAGGAGTTTGGGGAAGAAGAGTTTGAGTAAAAATTATGGGATTATTTAATTTCGGAAAACCAAAAGATGAAGTATTAGAAGCTAAGTTACAGAAACTTACTGATGATATTGAAATAAAAAAGATAGAACTAGCCAAATTGGAGCAACAAATAAAAAAAGGGAAGGAAGTAATCTCGTTAGATACGGAACTTGCCCAAAAGAGGAATGAGTTAGCTCGATTAAATGAGGAAATTGCTGTGGCAAATGGCAATCTAAATTTGCAAGAATTTGGTTTCTTTGAAAGACAATATAGCTTTTCGGATAGTACAAAGTATAAAGATAAATTAGATTCTTTAAGAATGCAACAAAAATCCATGATTAAAAATGGAACTGCTGGAAGAATAATCACTCCGATGCTTTTAGATAATAGTAAAAGTAAAGGAAAGGCTATGCAGAATCAACTAATTAAAGCAGCTTTAAGAGGCTTTAATGGTGAGGCTGATGCTCTTTTAGTCAAGGTTTCAGTGGTAAATGTTGACAATAAAATTAAAGCTTTAAGAAAAGTATTTGAACAGTTGAATAAAATGTATTCACGGAATTTAATTGAAATCACTTATCCATATTTAGATTTGAAAATTGAAGAGCTACGTTTAGCAGCTGAGTACGAACTTCAGAAACAAGAAGAAAAAGAGTTGCTTCGTGAACAACGGGAAAAAGAACGAGAAGATAAAAAACTTCAAGCTGAGATTAAAGCGAAACGAAAACAATTGGAGAAGGACAGAGATCACTTTAAGAATATGGTTGCCAAGGTAACAGAGTTACTGAAAGAAGCAAAAAATGATGAAGTAGATGAACTCAGACGCCAATTAGCTGAATATCAAGATAAACTATCTGAATTAGATGAAATTGAAGAAGATATTGATTATAGAGAAGGCCATGCAACGGCAGGATATGTATATGTAATATCTAACATAGGTTCTTTTGGTGAAGATGTATATAAAATTGGAGTAACTCGTCGTTTAGAGCCATTGGAACGAATTAGGGAATTAAGCAGTGCATCTGTACCATTCCAATTTGATGTTCATGCGTTGATATTTAGTGAGGAAGCATTTGCGCTGGAAACAGAATTGCACAATCAACTTGCTAATTATAAAGTAAATAAGGTGAATGGACGAAAAGAATATTTCAGAGTTCCCTTTGATGAAATTAGAAATATTCTAGGAACGCATAAAGAATTAACAGTGGAGTTGAATGAAGATGCTGAAGCATTTGAATACAGGCAAACCAAGGCCATTGAAAGTAAACAGATATAATAAGTATCCCTCGCTTGCTAACTGATGTGAAACATCAAAAGAAAGGAAAAGAAAACATGATTGAAAGATATAGTCGCCCTGAGATGGCGAGTATTTGGAGTGAAGAAAATAAATACCGTGCTTGGCTTGAGGTGGAAATCTTAGCTGATGAGGCATGGGCTGAGTTGGGGGAAATCTCTAAGGTAGATGTGGCTTTGATCCGTGAAAAGGCGGACTTTGACATCGACCGTATTTTGGAAATCGAGCAGGAGACTCGTCACGATGTGGTGGCTTTCACGCGTGCGGTTTCTGAGACTCTTGGCGAGGAGCGCAAGTGGGTTCACTATGGTTTGACTTCTACTGACGTGGTGGATACTGCCTATGGTTACCTCTACAAACAAGCCAACGATATCATCCGCAAGGACCTTGAAAACTTCCTTAACATCATCGCTGACAAAGCGAAAGAACACAAGTTCACTATCATGATGGGTCGTACCCACGGTGTGCACGCTGAGCCTACAACTTTCGGTCTCAAATTAGCGACCTGGTACAGCGAAATGAAGCGTAATATCGAGCGTTTCGAGCATGCGGCTGCTGGTGTGGAAGCTGGTAAGATTTCTGGTGCGGTTGGGAACTTTGCCAACATCCCACCATTTGTGGAGCAATACGTCTGCGACAAATTAGGTATCCGTGCTCAAGAAATCTCTACACAGGTCCTTCCTCGTGACCTTCACGCTGAGTACTTTGCAGTTCTTGCGAGCATCGCAACTTCTATCGAGCGTATGGCGACTGAAATCCGTGGTCTTCAAAAATCTGAACAACGCGAAGTGGAAGAGTTCTTTGCTAAGGGGCAAAAAGGTTCATCAGCTATGCCTCACAAACGCAATCCTATCGGTTCTGAAAACATGACAGGTCTTGCGCGTGTCATCCGTGGTCACATGGTAACAGCTTATGAAAACGTAGCCCTTTGGCACGAACGTGATATCTCTCACTCATCAGCTGAGCGTATCATCGCACCAGATACAACGATCTTGATTGACTACATGCTTAACCGTTTCGGAAACATCGTTAAGAACTTGACAGTCTTCCCAGAAAACATGATCCGCAACATGAACTCTACATTTGGTTTGATCTTCAGCCAACGTGCCATGCTTGCTTTGATTGAAAAAGGTATGACGCGTGAGCAAGCTTACGACCTTGTTCAACCAAAGACTGCCCAATCATGGGATAACCAAGTAGACTTCAAACCACTTCTTGAAGCTGATCCAGAAGTAACATCACGCCTTACCCAAGAAGAAATCGATGAAATCTTCAACCCAACTTACTACACTAAACGGGTGGATGACATCTTCGAACGCATCGGTTTGGGTGACTAATTATAAAACAAAAAAGCGAGAGTGTATCTCGCTTTTAAAGTGTTCACTTATTTAGTGAAGATTTACTAAAAATTTAGTAGTTCTTCGAGTAAGGTTGCTAATATTTTTACATTTTTATTGAATATGTACATAAAAAACCTAGAACACAGTTCTAGGTTTTTTAAATTGATTAATGATCACGATTACATGATAGGAATTTGATTTTGTAGAAATCAGAACGTTTATAAGTTTCGATGTATTCGAGTACCTGACCTGTTGACTCAAGTTGAGTAGTCTTAGTTTGATATACAGTTGGGAACTGAGGATCGATTTCTAATTTAGAAGCAACATTTCAGGAGTAGGGAACACAATCTCGTTAATCTCTTCAAAATGCTCATCGTTCATGTGGATATGGTAATCCAGCTTGAAACGTTTATAGATAGAGTTATAGTAATCAAGGTTTGGATAGTTAGCGTTGATATACTGTTCAGGGATGTACGAGTTGTGGTAGATGTAGATGATACCATTTGATTCACGGATACGTTCAATCTTGTAGTAGAACTGATCTCCACGTAAGCCCAATTTTGAAAGATACTTCAATTTATTGCCGCGTTCGATAGAAAGAACAGTTACCTTATCATCTTTTGTTTCAAAGATTTCGACATCAGAAAACTCAACTAGCTTATGTTTACGTGCACGAGCTACGAAAGTCCCTTTACCTTGTTGGCGGACGATGTAGCCATCCTTAGCCAAATCATTCAAGGCGCGTACGACTGTAATCGAGCTAACATCATACATAGCAATCAATTCAGCCTCAGTATAAAACTTATCACCACTAGCGAATTGGCCTGAAATGATTTTATTTTTTAATTCGTCTTTAATATATTGATACTTTGGAATTGCCATAATTTTACCTCGTTATTTCCTTCTCCTATTTTGATTCTAACATAAAAGTTTTGAAAATAATAGGAAATACTCCTAAAAAAATCAAAAAAACAGACCAAGAAGTCAAAATAGATATAAATAAATCACAAATACAAATATATATAGGTTACTATTTAAAAATAGTTTTTTAAATTTTTATGGGATTATTATTAGAAAAATATAGTAAAAAAAAGAAAAAATTTCAAATAAACTTTCAAAAAGTATTGACAATACCTCTTTATTGTTATATAGTTGATATAACAATAAGTGAAAGCGCAAACTTTTAAAAAATAGGGAGGTAGAATGGCTAGATTTGAAATTGAAGATCATTTCTATCTAAATGGGGAACCATTTAAGATTTTGTCTGGTGCAATTCATTATTTTAGAGTCCCTAAAGAAGATTGGTATCATTCGCTTTATAATCTCAAGGCTTTAGGTTTCAATACTGTTGAAACATATGTTCCATGGAATATGCATGAGCCAACAGAAGGAACATTCGACTTTGAAGGGAATCTTGACATAGGAAGATTTCTTCAAATTGCACAGGACTTAGGCTTATATGCTATTGTACGCCCTTCTCCATTTATCTGTGCCGAATGGGAACTTGGTGGTTTGCCAGCTTGGCTCCTGAATAAGGATATGCGCATTCGTTCATCTTGCCCAGCTTATATCGAGATGGTTGGTCGCTACTATGACCACTTACTTCCGCACTTGGTTTCGAGACAACTCGAAAATGGCGGGAATATTCTCATGATGCAGGTTGAAAATGAGTATGGCTCCTACGGTGAGGACAAAACCTATTTGAGAGAAATCCGACGCTTGATGGAAGAGCGCGGAGTTATCTGCCCGCTCTTTACATCAGATGGTCCGTGGAGAGCTACTTTAAAAGCTGGGACCTTAATTGAAGACGATCTCTTAGTAACTGGGAACTTTGGTTCTAGAGCTGATTACAACTTCTCGCAGATGCAAGAGTTCTTTGATGAGTATGGGAAAAAATGGCCACTCATGTGTATGGAATTCTGGGACGGATGGTTTAATCGATGGAAAGAACCAGTCATCAAACGAGATCCCGAGGAATTGGCTGAAGCAGTCCACGAGGTATTAAAGCACGGTTCGATCAATCTTTACATGTTCCATGGTGGGACAAACTTTGGCTTTATGAATGGTTGTTCTGCTCGAGGAACCATTGACTTGCCACAGGTGACATCTTATGATTATGACGCTCTTCTTGATGAAGCCGGAAACCCAACTGCTAAATATTTCGCAGTGAAAGAAATGATGGCGACTTACTATCCTGAGTATCCGCAATCTGAACCGCTTTACAAAGAGAGTATGGAAGTAGAAGCAATTCCGCTAGTTGAAAGTTTCCTTGTTTGAAACCTTGGATAGCCTGACAAGTCCGATTGAAAGTCTCTACCCTAAGAAAATGGAAGAGCTAGGACAATGTTACGGCTACCTACTCTATCGTACGGAAGCAAGTTGGGATGCAGATGAAGAACGCATTCGAATTATTGACGGACGCGATAGAGCTCAGCTATTTGTAGATGGGAAATGGGTTGCAACTCAGTACCAGACTGAAATTGGTGAAGATATCTTCGTTCAAGGTAAAAAGAAAACGCTATCTTGTTTTGATATACTAATTGAAAATATGGGGCGTGTCAATTATGGACATAAATTCTTAGCAGATACTCAACGCAAAGGAATTCGTACGGGTGTCTGCAAGGACTTACACTTCATGTTGAATTGGAAACAATATCCGCTTCCACTTGATAATCCTGAGAAGATTAATTTTACTAAAGGATGGGCGGAAGGACAGCCTGCCTTTTACGCCTACGACTTTGAAGTCGAGGTGCCGAAGGATACCTACTTAGACTTATCTGAGTTTGGTAAAGGGATTGCCTATGTCAACGGCCACCATCTAGGACGTTTCTGGAATGTCGGCCCAACCTTATCTCTTTATATTCCACACAGCTATCTCAAGGAGGGGGCTAACCGCATCATTATCTTTGAAACAGAAGGGGAACATAAGGAACACATACAATTAACATGTAAACCAAAATTCAAACAAATAAAGGGGGAAAATTTATGACAATTGTAGGATGCCGTATCGATGGACGTTTAATCCACGGGCAAGTAGCCAATCTATGGTCTGCAAAACTGAATGTTTCACGTATCATGGTTGTAGACAACGATGTTGTGAATAACGATGTTGAAAAGAGTGGATTGAAACTTGCGACACCGCCAGGTGTAAAACTTAGTATCTTGCCGATTGATAAAGCTGCAGCAAACATTCTTGCTGGCAAATACGATAGCCAACGTGTTTTAATCGTTGCTAGAAAACCAGACCGTTTCCTTGGTTTGGTAGAAGCGGGTGTGCCGCTTGAAACAGTCAATGTCGGTAATATGTCTCAAACACCAGAAACACGTCCTATCACACGTTCTATCAACGTAGTAGATAAAGATGTAGAAGATTTCCGTAAATTAGCGGAAAGGTGTAAAACTTACTGCTCAAATGGTTCCAAATGATCCAGTTTCAGACTTTTTGAGCTTATTAAAATAGGAAAAAATTTTTAGGAGGTCATTGTTATGATACAATGGTGGCAAATTTTACTTCTCACTCTGTACTCAGCCTATCAAATCTGTGATGAGTTGACGATCGTTTCTTCTGCAGGTTCCCCTGTATTCGCTGGTTTCATTACTGGTTTAGTCATGGGAAATTTGGCAACTGGTTTGCTTATCGGTGGTAGCTTGCAGTTATTCGTACTTGGGGTAGGTACCTTCGGTGGTGCTTCTCGTATCGACGCAACTTCTGGTGCGGTTCTTGCGACAGCTTTCTCAGTTTCACAAGGTATCGAAACAGATCTTGCGATCACTACAATCGCTGTACCAGTAGCGGCACTTTTGACTTATTTCGACGTACTTGGTCGTATGACTACTACATTCTTCGCACACCGTATTGATGCTGCGATCGAACGCTTTGACTATGCAGCAATCGAACGCAACTACCTTCTTGGTGCAGTTCCTTGGGCTCTTTCTCGTGCCCTTCCAGTATTCTTCGCCCTTGCTTTCGGTGGAGAATTCGTACAAGGTGTTGTAAACTTTGTTAAAGAATACCAATGGATTGCTGACGGTTTGACTCTTGCAGGTCGTATGCTTCCAGGTCTTGGATTCGCTATCTTGCTTCGTTACCTTCCAGTTAAACGTAACCTTCACTACCTTGCTATGGGATTCGGTTTGACAGCTATGCTGACTGTACTTTACTCATACGTAACAGGTCTTGGTGGAGCAGTTGCTGGTATCATTGGCACTCTTCCTGCTGACGTTGCTGAAAATTGGCTTTGCAAACAACTTCAAAGGATTGTCTATGATTGGTATCTCTATCGTGGGTATCTTCCTTGCGGTTGTTCACTTCAAGAACAGCCAGAAAGTTGCTGTAGCAGCACCTTCTACACCATCAGAAAGTGGGGAAATTGAAGATGACGAATTCTAATTACAAATTAACAAAAGAAGATTTTAATCAAATTAACAAACGTAGCTTGTTCACTTTCCAATTGGGATGGAACTACGAACGTATGCAAGCATCAGGTTACCTTTACATGATCTTGCCACAATTGCGTAAAATGTATGGAGATGGAACTCCTGAGTTGAAAGAAATGATGAAAGTTCATACTCAATTCTTCAACACTTCACCATTCTTCCACACAATTATCGCTGGTTTTGACCTTGCCATGGAAGAAAAAGATGGCGTTGGCTCAAAAGATGCGGTTAACGGTATCAAGACAGGTTTGATGGGACCATTCGCTCCTCTTGGAGATACAATCTTTGGTTCACTTGTGCCTGCTATCATGGGATCTATCGCTGCAACAATGGCTATCGCTGGCCAACCTTGGGGTATCTTCCTTTGGATCGCAGTTGCAGTAGCGTATGACATCTTCCGTTGGAAACAATTGGAATTTGCATACAAAGAAGGGGTTAACCTTATCAACAACATGCAAAGCACTTTGACAGCTTTGATTGAAGCTGCATCTGTACTTGGTGTATTCATGATGGGTGCTCTTGTAGCAACAATGATCAACTTTGAAGTTTCTTACAAATTGCCAATCGGTGAGAAAATGATTGACTTCCAAGACATCTTGAACTCAATCTTCCCACGCTTGCTTCCAGCAATCTTCACAGCATTCATCTTCTGGTTGCTTGGTAAGAAAGGTATGAACTCAACTAAAGCAATCGGTATCATCATTGCTCTTGCTGTTGGACTTTCATTCATCGGTAAATTTGCACTTGGAATGTAATTGATTATGACTAAATCATTAATTTTAGTGAGTCACGGTCGTTTCTGTGAAGAACTTAAAGGTAGCACAGAGATGATCATGGGTCCACAGGACAACATTCATACAGTGGCTCTTCTTCCAGAAGATGGCCCAGAAGAATTTACTGCAAAATTTGAAGCTGCTGTTGAAGGATTGGATGATTTCCTAGTCTTTGCAGATCTTCTTGGTGGAACACCATGTAACGTGGTGAGCCGTCTGATTATGGAAGGTCGTGACATTGAACTTTATGCAGGAATGAACCTTCCAATGGTTATTGAATTTATCAATGCAAGCCTAACAGGCATCGATGCTGATTACAAATCGTGCATCAGAAAGCATTGTGAAAGTAAATGACTTGTTAGCAAGCTTCGATGATGAAGACGAATAAGATATAACACCTTAAAAATGCTAAAACAGCTTTCATAGCATATAAATGGGAATGGGATCTACTCCCATTCCCATATTTTATAAAAAAGAACAGATTAGAGGTTTTCTATGCTAGATTATACAAAAGAAGAATTGCTTGAGTTGGGAGCAGAGATCACCACACGCGAGATTTACCAACAACTAGATGTTTGGAAAGAAGCATTTGAAGCTTACCAAGAAAAACGTGAAGAAATTGCTGCATTCTTGCAAGATATTGCAGCTAAACATGACTATATCAAGGTTATTTTGACTGGTGCAGGGACTTCTGCCTATGTCGGAGACACACTTGTTCCCTATTTCAAAGAAGTTTATGACGAGCGCAAGTGGAACTTCAATGCTATTGCGACGACTGATATCGTGGCCAATCCACAGACTTATTTGAAAAAGGAAGTACCTACGGTTTTAGTGTCCTTTGCTCGTAGTGGAAACTCACCGGAAAGTGTAGCAACAGTTGACTTGGCCAAGAGGCCTTAGTTGATGAGCTTTATCAAGTGACCATTACTTGTGCCGCGGAAGGGGAATTGGCTCTTCAAGCACATGGAGATGATCGTAATCTATTGCTCTTGCAACCTGCAGCTTCAAATGACGCTGGATTTGCAATGACATCAAGCTTTACTTCTATGATGTTGACAGCACTTTTGGTCTTTGATCCAACTGAATTTGCTGTTAAAGCTGAACGTTTTGAAGTGCTTTCTAGTCTTGCTCGTAAAGTTCTTGACAATGTGGCAGATGTGAAAGAGTTGGTTGACCTAGACTTTAACCGAGTGATTTACTTAGGTGCAGGTCCATTCTTCGGTCTTGCTCATGAAGCACAACTGAAAATTTTGGAATTGACTGCTGGTCAAGTTGCGACTATGTATGAAAGCCCAGTTGGCTTCCGTCACGGTCCAAAATCTCTTATCAATGAAGATACTGTAGTTTTAGTCTTTGGTACTACAACAGACTATACTCGTAAGTACGACTTAGACTTGGTTCGTGAAGTTGCAGGGGACCAAATCGCTCGTCGCGTTGTTCTCTTGAGTGATCAAGCTTTTGGTCTTGAAAACGTTAAGGAAGTAGCACTTGGCTGTGGCGGTGTCTTGAATGACGTTTACCGTGTATTCCCTTATATTGTTTATGGTCAATTATTTGCTCTCTTGACTTCGCTTAAGGTTGGAAACAGACCTGATACACCATCACCTACAGGCACCGTAAACCGTGTTGTTCAAGGTGTTATTATTCACGAATTCAAATAATAAGGAGATCAGGATGAAAGCATACACAGAACGTGTATTTGGGAAAGTTGATGACAAGGACATCTTAGCCTATCTTTTTGAGACGGATGCTGGTTATCAACTAGAAATCATGACCTATGGAGCGACTATTTTACGCTATGTAACTCCTGATAAGGCTGGTAATTTTGCCAATGTTATCCTAGGTTTTGAAGACTTTGAAAGTTATGTAGGCAATAGTCCTAAACATGGAGCTAGCGTTGACCCTGTGGCTGGCCGAATTGCAGGTGCGACCTTTGAACTAAATGGCAAGACTTATGAGCTTGAAGTCAACAATGCCAGCAACTGCAACCATAGTGGCTCAACAGGTTGGGATTCTAGCTTGTTTGAATTGGTTGAAGTGAGCGACCATGGTTTGACACTTTATACAGAAAGAACAGACGGTACAGGAGGTTTCCCTGGAAACCTTAAAATTTGGATTAGCTACCACTTGGAAGAAACTGGTGCTTACAAAGTTAGCTACAAGGTGACGACAGACCAGGATACGCTTGTTAATCCAACTAATCACAGCTACTTTAACTTATCAGGTGATTTTACTCAGACCGTTGACCGTCATGTCTTCCAATTAAACACTGAGGGGATTTATCCCATTGCTCCTGACGGTGTACCTGCAAAAACACCAGATGCTAACCGAGATGTAGTCAAACATATCTACAATGGTGCCTTGTTGAAAGATATCTTTGCAGAAGAAGATGAGCAAATCCAAATCGTATCTGGCTTGGATCACCCATTTGCTCTTCCTAAAGGACATGACAATGCTGGTTTCTTGTATGACCAAAATTCAGGTCGATTCTTGCTCTTTAAGACTGAAGCTCCATGCTTTGTGGTTTATACAGCAAACTTTGTGGATGAGAGTGTCATCATCGCTGGTCAACCAATGATTCAGCACAATGGGATTGCTCTTGAAGCACAGGCTCTACCAGATGCCATTCACAGCGACCTTAAAGATCAAGTGATTCTCAAAGCTGGTCAAACTTTTACTAGCAAAACTCGTTACGAGATTATTGTTAAATAAGAAAAACTCTCTGAAGCTTTAAGCTTCAGAGAGTTTTATTTTATTCTTCTTCATCTGGTGTGAGAATCATCGGAATGATGATTGGTTCACGTTCAGTATTTTCATAAAGGAATGGGCGAATAGCGTTAACGATAGCACCGTTGACAGATTGGATGCTGGCATCCTTGTTTTTCAAAGCGATACGAATGGCGTTAAAAAGAATACGTTGGCTTTGACGAATAAGGTCACCCGATTCACGCATGTAGACGAAACCACGACTGAGAATATCTGGACCAGAAATAATCATCTGTGTCTTGAAATCTACTGTTGCGACAGCAAGCACGACACCATCTTCAGATAGGTCACGACGGTCTTTTAGGACTGCGGCACCAATTTCACCGATACGATTTCCATCGACATAGATATCTTGGGCATTGAAATGACCTGCAATGCGAGCAGAGTCTGCAGTAAGGGCAAGAACATCTCCGTTGCTCATGATAAAGATATTGTCTTTTTCAACTCCAGTATCAACAGCCAAACCAGCATGGATTTTTTGCATACGATACTCACCATGGACTGGCATGAAGTACTTAGGTTGAATCAAGCGAAGCATGAGTTTGTTCTTGCTGGCCACCGTGTCCAGAGGTATGGATATTGTTGATTTTACCGTGAATGACTTCAACACCAGCTTCTGAGATAGTGTTAATCAGTTTGTTTACGCTAGTGGTGTTTCCAGGAATTGGGCTAGAAGAGAAGATAACCGTATCACCAGGTTGTAACTGCACTTGCCGGTGGGTTCCGTTAGCGATACGAGAGAGGGCTGCCATAGGCTCCCCTTGGCTACCTGTACATAGAATCAATACTTCTCCAGCTGGGTAATCCTTAACCTGATTAGGTTCGATAAAGGTTCCCTTTGGTGCCTTGATATAGCCAAGTTCAATCCCGTTGACAATAGCTTTTTCCATTGAACGTCCAAAGACAGCAATCTTACGGCCAGTCTTGACAGCAGCATCAGTAGCCTGCTGGAGACGGAAGATATTTGAGGCAAAGGATGCAAAAATAATGCGTCCTTCGATATCTTGAATAATCTTCATGATGGATTGACCAACAACTTTTTCTGAGTTTGTAAAGGTTGGTACTTCAGCATTAGTTGAGTCAGATAAGAGACAAAGAACACCCTCTTCACCTAGGGCTGCCATACGGTGCAAGTCTGCAGGTTCACCAACTGGTGTGAAGTCAAACTTGAAGTCACCTGTACAGACAATTTTACCCTGAGGTGTGTGGATAACAATTCCCAAAGGTTCTGGGATAGAGTGGGTTGTTCTAAAGAAGGTTGCCTTAAGATTTTTAAAGGTCAACTCTGTGTTGTGGTTGATTTCGTGAAGTGTGGCATTGCGTAGAAGGCCATGCTCTTCAAGTTTTCCACGGATTAAGGCGAGCGCAAGCGGTCCCGCATAGATTGGGATATTAGCTTGCTTAAGCAAGAAAGGAATCCCTCCGATATGGTCTTCGTGTCCGTGGGTAATTAAAAGAGCTTTGACGCGGTCAATATTTTCAACAATATAGGAGTAGTCAGGGATAACGTAGTCGATACCAAGTAGGTCGTCCTCTGGAAATTTAATCCCAGCATCGACAATAATAATCTCATCTTGGTACTCAATACCGTAGGTATTTTTCCCGATTTCTCCTAGACCACCGATAGCAAAAACGCCGACTTCTTCTGGTTTAAGAGTGTAGGCCATATTAGAACTCCGTAATTTCGAATGCGCCAGTTTCTTTTTCGTAGTCAAGTAGTTTATCAGACAAGAGTTCGATATATTCTACGTTGTATTCTGGACGGTTTCTTTCAACAAGTTGGCGAGCAATGATACGTCCCTCAAGTTCTGAGCTAGCATCGATGTCTAAGTATAGTGATCGTGTTGTTTCACGACGTGGGCTACGGTCTTTTGTTTCTTGATAAAAAACTTTGTATATCATGTATTTCCTTTCTTTTTTCAGGTCACTTTATTCAAAATTCTTAGCTTGAAGCTCTTTCATTTCAGTTCATTTTGTGTCTAGATTGACCTTGATTCGTTACAATTATTTCAATTATAACATAAAAAGGGGAATTAGTAAAAGAGGGGCAACCTGAAAGTAAGGAGCGTGAAGTACATTTCATTTTGCCTTGTATAAGTATTTGAAGACCTCAGATTCAAATGCTATAATAAAGATAGAAAAGAGATTTTTCTTTATTAAGGAGGGTGCGATATGTTTCAAATAGCTATTATCATTCGTCTTCTGGTCTTTGTGGTATTCGTTGCCTGTGTTTACGGTGGCAATGTTTTGTATACTCTGCTAGAGCATCGGAAATCCAAATTCCTATGGAAGATTGGCTTCGTGACTCTGTATTCGTTTTTCCTTCTTCTTGTGACCTATGTGGTCTGGTTTGTATTTTACTTTGGTTTGAATTCTTGAGCACTTGTTCTGTCTATTTGGCAGGACATTTTTGTTTGGAAACAAAGAAAATTCCCATGTGTCGGCTTTTGTAGTATAATAGTAAACAGACAAAAAGATAGGAATGTGTTATGAAAGTATTAGCTTTTGATACGTCCAGCAAGGCTTTGTCTTTAGCCATTTTAGAGGACAAGCAGCTTCTTGCTGAGACGACTATTAATATCAAGAAAAATCACAGTATCACTCTGATGCCTGCTATCGATTTTTTGATGGCCAGCCTAGATTTGACACCAAAGGATTTGGATCGAATCGTCGTGGCAGAGGGGCCTGGTAGCTATACAGGTTTGCGAATCGCAGTAGCCACTGCCAAGACCTTGGCTCATACCCTAAACATTGAGTTAGTAGGGATGTCTAGCCTTTTAGCTCTGCTACCGAATCAACAGGAAGGTTTGGTTGTTCCTTTGATGGATGCTCGTCGTAACAATGTATACGCAGGATTTTATGAAAATACCCATCCCGTTTTTCCTGAAGCTCATTTGTCTTTTGCAGAAGTTTTAGAGAAAGTTAAGGATGCTGATCAGGTAACCTTTGTCGGAGAAGTTGGAGCCTTTGTGGAGCAGATTCAAGAACAATTGTCGCAGGCTAGCTACCAAGAAACCTTACCAAATGCAGCCAATCTAGCTCTTTGGGCCTGGGACAAGGAAGCAGACTCCTTGCATGATTTTGTGCCGAATTACCTCAAACGTGTTGAAGCTGAGGAAAATTGGCTCAAGAACCATAGCGAGTCTGGCGAGTCTTACATTAAACGCCTATGATAGAAATCAAACGAATCCAACAGCAGCCTGATGTGGCACAAGCTATCTACGAAGTGATGACGGATGTTTATCCCGTCAGTCCTTGGACGTTGGAACAAATCCAAGCAGACCTGTCTCAAGACCAGACTTGGTATGCTCTAGCTTATGATGGGGAAGAAGTGATAGGTTTTCTAGCAATTCAAGAGAATTTTTTTGAAGCAGAAGTTCTGCAAATTGCTGTCAAAAAGCCTATCAAGGTCAGGGAATTGCGTCAGCCTTGTTTGCAACATTGCCGACAGGCAAGGAGATTTTCCTCGAAGTCAGAAAGTCAAATCAAAGAGCGCAAGCATTTTACAAGAAAGAAAAAATGGCAGTCATCGCTGAGAGAAAGGCCTATTACCATAGTCCAGTTGAGGACGCCATTATTATGAAGAGAGAAATAGATGAAGGATAGATATATTTTAGCATTTGAGACATCCTGTGATGAGACCAGTGTCGCCGTCTTGAAAAATGATGACGAGCTCTTGTCCAATGTCATTGCTAGTCAAATTGAAAGCCATAAACGTTTTGGTGGCGTAGTGCCAGAAGTGGCTAGTCGTCACCATGTCGAGGTCATTACAGCCTGTATCGAGGAGGCACTAGCAGAAGCAGGAATTATCGAAGAAGATGTGACAGCTGTGGCGGTTACCTACGGACCAGGCTTGGTCGGAGCCTTGCTTGTTGGTTTGTCAGCTGCCAAGGCCTTTGCTTGGGCACATGGCATTCCTTTGATTCCTGTGAATCACATGGCTGGCCACCTCATGGCAGCTCAAAGTGTCGAACCTTTGGAATTCCCTTTGTTAGCCCTTTTAGTCAGTGGTGGACACACAGAGTTGGTCTATGTGTCTGAGGCTGGTGATTATAAGATTGTTGGGGAAACACGTGATGATGCGGTTGGCGAGGCCTATGATAAGGTCGGCCGTGTCATGGGCTTGACCTATCCAGCCGGTCGCGAGATTGACGAATTGGCTCATCAAGGTCAGGATGTTTATGACTTCCCTCGTGCTATGATTAAGGAAGATAATCTGGAATTTTCATTCTCAGGTTTGAAGTCTGCCTTTATCAATCTTCACCACAATGCCGAGCAAAAGGGAGAAAACTTGTCCACAGAGGACTTGTGTGCTTCCTTCCAAGCAGCAGTTATGGATATTCTCATGGCAAAAACCAAGAAAGCCTTGGAGAAATATCCTGTTAAAACTCTAGTTGTGGCCGGTGGTGTAGCAGCTAATAAAGGTCTCAGAGAACGCTTAGCAGCTGAAATCACCGACGTCAAGGTTATCATTCCTCCTCTGCGACTGTGCGGAGACAATGCGGGTATGATTGCCTATGCTAGCGTCAGCGAGTGGAACAAAGAAAACTTTGCAGGCTTGGAGCTAAATGCCAAACCCAGCCTCGCTTTTGATACCATAGAATAAAATAAAGAGTCAGCTTGAGGCTGGCTTTTTTGTTTGGACAAATACCAGAACTTTTTAGTATAGTAGAAATATGAGATTTAAAAAAACAATTAGTATAGCACTTGCTCTAGTGGGATTGTTGCTGTCTTTAACAGCATGCCTAAATGCTCCAGAGAGACAAATACAAAGAACTCAACTAGTCATGTTTAAGTCCCTTTCATTTTATATGCCTGAGAAGTCTTTTGAAGAAGTATTTGGGAAGGCTGATGAAGTGGTAGAAGAAGAGGAAATGGCCTATCGTGATACTTGGCGTGCAGAAGACCCTTATTTTTATAAAACGGGACGTCATTTCTATTACTACGAAAATATTAGCTGGAACGATTATACCGTTCGAGCGAACTTTACCTTTTCACAAATTCATATTTTGGAAGAGGCGAAGGTTTATTTTTCTGTGAGTTCCAAAGCTCAACAGGAAGAACTGGTCGACAATTTATCCCAAATTGTAAAAACAGAACTTGAAGCTCTTCCAGATTACAAATCATTGACGGTTGAAATGGTAGGAATGGAACATGAGACCTATCAATATAAAGTTAAGTTGCAAGGGAAAACGGGGGGAACTTAGGGTTGAAGTCTCTCCGACAGAACTTGGTTATCATAAAAAAGCTGAGGACAAGGAATATGGGGTTAGTATAAGTCAATCTCGAAGGTATTAATAATAAGTCTCTCCTTGATACTATAGAGTAAAGAGTTAGCTCAGTGTTAACTCTTTTATCTTGGACAAATGCCGGAATCTTTTAGTATAGTAGAAATATGAAATTTAAAAAAACAATTAGTATTGTACTTGCCTTAGGGGTATTGTTGCTGTCTCTGATAGCTTGCCAGAATTTTAAAAAGACTCAATTGGTCATGTTTGACTCTATTTCATTTAACATGCCCCTCGAATCTGTTGAAAAAGTGTTTGGAAAACCTAATGAAATAGTAGAAGAAACAGAAACAGGCTATCACGATACATGGCATGCAAAAGACCCATATTTCTATAAAACGGGACGCCTTTTCTATCATTACGAAAATATTGCATTGAATGGTTATACAGGTCAAGTGGATTTCACATTTTCAAAATCACATCGCTTGGAAGAAGCGACAATTCAAATTCCTGTAGCATCAAAAATGGAGCAACAAGTCGCGCTCTACAATTTATCCCAGACTATAAAAAAAGAAATTGAAGCTCTTCCGATTTTCCAATCTGTAACTACCGAGACAGTAGGATTATACGACGACGGCTATCGCTATAAAGTCAAATTGAGAGGAGAAAGGAGAGAACTCTGGGTTGATGTCTACCCGATAGAAAATGAACATACTGAAAAAAACGAAGCCGATAAGTATAGAATTCGAATTGATCAATTCCTCATGTATTCATAATAAAGCATATTGTTCGGGGACTGACACTTGCTACTAGTTTCAAATTCTAAACTTTTTTTCTCCTCTTTGATTGTGTTATAATAGTCCTCGTTGTGACTGTAAATCAGCAGTCGATTACTGAAATACTAGTAAGGAGTTTTATGAAAGAAAAAAAGGATTTTTGGGAGGGGGTACTGGCTGCAGTGCCGACCGCTTTAGGCTATGTTAGTATCGGCCTTTGCCTGTGGGATTATCGGTGCTCCATATGTAACACCTGTTGAGATGGGTTTGATGAGTCTCTTTGTTTATGCCGGAAGCGCCCAGTTTGCAATGCTGGCCTTTGATTGCAGTCCAAGCGCCTGTGGCTGCTATTGCCATGACGGTCTTTTTTTGATTAATCTGCGTCTCTTCTTGCTGAGTTTGCATGCGTCGACCTATTTCCGTCATACTAGCTTATGGCATAATATCGGAATGTCTAGTATCTTGACCGATGAGACCTATGGTGTTTTGATGGGCGAGCTGGTTCATACGGATAAGGTCAACCCTATGTGGATGCATGGAAATAACCTAAATAGCTATGTGGCTTGGTTTGTGGCGACGGTTGTCGGGACTGCCTTAGGTGGGCTTTTGCCAAATCCGGAAGTTATTGGTCTAGATTTTTGCTCTAGTGGGGATGTTTATCGGGATTTTTTTACTTCTCAGTTTCAGATTATGCAAAAACGGATTCCCTTGCGTAACCTCTTTATCATTTTAGGAGTAGTTGCCCTTTCCTTCTTTATACTCTTGACAGTGGTATCTCAATCGCTAGCTGTCCTATTTGCGACACTGCTTGGATGTACAATGGGGGTAATCTTAGATGGTCAGTAAGTATCTTTTTGTTAGCTGTTATTTTTTTCTGGACTAGTTACTTGGATTCCACGTGTGATTCCCTTTATCTTGGTCAAGTATAAGGGCTTGCCTGCTATTGTCGAGCGTTTTTTAAAATTTCTACCTGTATCTATTATTTTTGCTTTGATTTTATCAAGCGTGGCAACAGGCAAGATTGGGGATTTCCCTCAAATCAAGTGGTTAGACTTGATAGCAGTATTTCCAACGGCCTTTGTCGCCTTTCGCTACCGCAATCTGGTGGGGACGGTTCTCTTTGGGGTTGTCTTAATAGCTATCTTGCGTCTTGTCTTTTAAATCAGACATAAAGAAAACCTATGGCAAAGATAGAAATCATATAATGGCGTAATTGCTTTTTTTCTGTTAAGATAAGACTATATTCTATTTTGGAGGCAATATCATGAAGAAAATCATCAAATATTCATCACTTGCTGCCCTAGGGCTTGTTGCCGCAGGTCTACTAGCAGCTTGCTCAGGTGGTGAGAAGAAAGATGCGGCATCAGGTGATGCAACAAGTGCTAAGAAAGAAATCGTTGTAGCAACTAACGGCTCACCAAAACCATTTATCTATGAAGAAAATGGTGAATTGACTGGTTACGAGATTGAGCTTGTTCGTGCTATCTTTAAAGACTCAGACAAGTATACTGTCAAGTTTGAAAAGACAGAGTGGTCAGGGATTTTCCCAGGACTTGATAGTGATCGTTACCAAATGGCCGTTAACAACCTCAGTTATACCAAAGAACGTGCAGAGAAATACCTCTACGCAGCGCCAACTGCTAAAAACCCTAACGTTCTTGTTGTGAAGAAGGACGACACTAGCATCAAGTCTCTTGATGATATCGGTGGAAAATCTACTGAAGTCGTTCAAGGAACAACCTCAGCTAAACAATTGGAAGCATATAACACAGAACATGCGGACAATCCAACTATCCTTAACTATACAAAGGCTGATTTCCAACAAATCATGTCTCGCTTGAGTGATGGTCAATTTGACTATAAGATTTTTGACAAGATCGGTGTAGAGACAGTTATCAAAAATCAAGGTTTGGATAACTTGAAAGTCATCGAACTTCCAAGTGACCAACAACCTTATGTTTACCCACTTCTTGCAAAAGGTCAAGATGAGTTAAAGGCATTTGTGGACAAACGCATCCAAGAACTATATAAAGACGGAACTCTTGAAAAACTATCTCAACAGTTCTTTGGTGGCTCTTACCTGCCAGCAGAAGCTGATATTAAATAGTGTTTAGCAATCATCCATTCTTTAGTAAATGGATGATTTTGCACTCTTTCGACATATAGTTTTAAGCTATATGTCTGCCTATCTAATAACAATTTGCTTATTCAAATAAAGTATGAGATACTATTACAGTATTATTTATAAGGAGAAAAAAATAATGAACATTAAAAAATGGTTAGGCGTAGCGACAGTCGCTACAGTAGCAGGTCTTACACTTGCAGCTTGTGCATCTTCAGGTCAAAAAGCAGCTGATAAAGCAGCTGAGGGAACAACAATTAAAATCGCAACTGTAAACCGTAGCGGTTCAGAAGAAGCACGTTGGGATAAAATCCAAGAATTGGTTGAAAAAGACGGGATTACTTTGGAATTTACAGAGTTTACAGACTACTCACAACCCAACAAAGCAACTGCTGATGGCGAAGTAGACTTGAACGCTTTCCAACACTACAACTTCTTGAACAACTGGAACAAAGAAAACGGTAAAGACCTTGTAGCGATTGCAGATACGTACATCTCACCAATCCGTCTTTACTCAGGTTTAAATGGAAGTGACAACAAATATACTAAAGTAGAAGAAATCCCAGATAAGGGTGAAATTGCAATTCCAAACGATGCTACAAACGAAAGCCGTGCTCTTTACCTTCTTCAATCAGCTGGTTTGATCAAATTGGACGTTTCAGGAACCGAACTTGCGACAATCGCAAACATCAAAGAAAATCCAAAGAACTTGAAAATCACTGAGTTGGACGCTAGCCAAACAGCTCGTTCATTGTCATCAGTTGATGCAGCTGTTGTAAACAACACATTCGTTACAGAAGCAAAATTGGACTACAAGAAAGCACTCTTTAAAGAGCAAGCTGACGAAAACTCAAAACAATGGTACAACATCATCGTTGCGAAAAAGATTGGGAAACATCATCTAAAGCTGATGCAATCAAGAAAGTTATCGCAGCTTACCATACAGATGAAGTGAAAAAAGTCATCGAAGAAACTTCAGACGGCTTGGATCAACCAGTTTGGTAATAAAACATAAAGAGGTGGGAGAGAGATTTTCCACCTCTTGCTTTTATATTGAGATTCAAGCAAATGAACATCCACTTGTATTTGCTAAAAGGTACAAGCCCTAGTAGAAAGGTAGAGAGAAAATGGTTTTTTCTAGCCCGCAAGAACAAATTGAAAAGTTTGAAAAGGATCATGTAGCGCAACATTATTTTGAGGTTTTGCGTACTTTGATTTCTAAAAAATCAGTTTTTGCTCAGCAAGTTGGTCTTAAAGAAGTTGCCCGTTATCTAGGCGAGATTTTTAAGCGTGTAGGTGCAGAGGTTGAGATTGACGAGAGCTATACGGCACCTTTTGTTATGGCCCATTTTAAAAGTTCGCGACCAGATGCCAAGACTATCATTTTCTACAATCACTACGATACAGTACCGGCAGATGGTGATCAAGTATGGACGGAGGATCCCTTTACTCTTTCTGTTCGTGACGGGATTATGTATGGACGTGGAGTTGATGATGACAAAGGGCATATCACTGCTCGCTTAAGTGCTCTGAGAAAATACTTGCAACATCACGATGATCTTCCAGTCAATATCAGCTTTATCATGGAAGGGGCAGAGGAATCGGCCTCTATGGATTTGAATAAATATCTAGAAAAACATGCGGATAAACTCCGTGGAGCTGATTTATTGGTCTGGGAACAAGGAACTAAAAACGCTTTAGAGCAGTTAGAAATCTCAGGAGGCAATAAGGGAATTGTAACCTTTGATGCTAAGGTTAAGAGTGCAGACGTGGATATCCATTCTAGCTATGGAGGAGTCGTCGAGTCGGCTCCCTGGTATCTCATCCAAGCCTTGACCAGTCTTCGTGCACCGATGGCCGTATCTTGGTTGACGGTTTATACGATAATGTTCAAGCGCCAAATGAACGCGAGTTAGCTTTGGTTGATACCTACGCTCAACGAAACCCAGAAGAAATCAATCATATATATGGTTTAGAATTGCCTCTATTACAGGGGGAACGAGCAGCCTTTCTCCAACGTTTCTTCTTTGAACCTGCCCTTAATATCGAAGGAATCCAGTCAGGCTATCAAGGGCAAGGAGTCAAAACCATCTTGCCAGCAGAAGCTAGTGCCAAGCTAGAAGTTCGTTTGGTTCCAGGACTTGAACCCCATGATGTTTTGGATAAAATCCGAAAACAACTAGACAAAAACGGCTTTGATAAGGTAGAATTGTACTATACTTTGGGTGAGATGAGTTACCGAAGTGACATGAGTACACCGTCCATTCTCAATGTCATTGAGTTGGCAAAAAAATTCTATCCACAGGGGGTTTCTGTCTTGCCAACAACGGCTGGGACAGGTCCCATGCATACAGTCTTTGATGCCTTAAAAGTACCTATGGTTGCTTTCGGCTTGGGAAATGCCAATAGCCGAGACCATGGTGGAGATGAAAATGTGCGAATCGCAGATTATTACACCCATATTGAATTAGTAGAGGAGCTGATTAGAAGCTATGAGTAGAGATATTATCAAGTTAGATCAAATCGATGTGACTTTTCATCAAAAGAAAAGAACTGTCACAGCGGTTAAGGATGTGACCATTCATATCCAAGAAGGAGATATCTACGGAATCGTTGGATATTCTGGAGCAGGGAAATCAACCTTGGTTCGTGTTATCAACCTTTTGCAAAAACCATCTGCAGGTAGAATTACCATTGATGATGATGTTATTTGATGACAAGGTGTCTTTGACTGCTGGGGAGTTACGTCGCAAACGTCAAGATATTGGGATGATTTTCCAACACTTTAACCTCATGAGTCAAAAAACAGCTGAGGAAAACGTGGCTTTTGCCCTTAAACACTCAGGGCTGAGCAAGGATGAAAAGAAAGCCAAAGTTGCTGAATTATTGGAATTGGTTGGCCTAGCAGACCGTGCTGAAAACTATCCGTCTCAACTATCTGGGGGACAAAAACAGCGTGTGGCTATTGCGCGTGCTTTGGCCAATGATCCAAAAATCTTGATTTCAGACGAGTCAACTTCTGCCTTAGACCCTAAGACAACCAAGCAGATTTTAGCTTTGCTTAAAGATTTAAATCAAAAATTAGGCTTGACCATTGTCTTAATCACGCATGAAATGCAGATTGTCAAAGATATTGCTAACCGCGTAGCAGTGATGCAGGATGGACGTTTGATTGAAGAGGGTAGTGTTCTTGAGATCTTCTCAGACCCTAAACAACCATTGACCCAGGACTTCATTTCAACAGCTACTGGAATTGATGAAGCTATGGACAAAATCGAGCAGCAGGAAGTCGTGGAAAATCTATCTGAGAGTAGCCTCTTGGTGCAACTCAAGTATGCAGGAGCCTCTACAGATGAGCCGCTTTTGAATGAATTATACAAACATTATCAAGTCACAGCCAATATCCTTTACGGGAATATTGAGATTCTTGACGGCACCCCTGTTGGTGAATTAGTAGTTGTCCTATCAGGAGAAAAAGAAGCTCTTGCGGGGGCGCAAGAAGCTATTCGTCAAGCAGGTGTGCAACTAAAAGTATTGAAGGGAGGACAGTAAGATGGAAGCATGGATTCAAACATACTTACCAAACGTCTATAAGATGGGCTGGTCTGGCCAGGCGGGCTGGGGGACAGCTATTTACTTGACACTTTATATGACAGTTCTTTCCTTTATCATTGGAGGATTCTTGGGCCTAGTTGCAGGGCTTTTCCTTGTCTTGACAGCTCCGGGTGGTGTCTTGGAAAATAAAGTTGTTTACTGGATTTTAGATAAGATTACATCTATTTTCCGTGCAGTTCCATTTATTATTCTTTTGGCTATCTTGTCACCCCTTTCTCACTTGATTGTGAAGACAAGTATTGGACCCAATGCGGCGCTTGTGCCTCTTTCTTTCGCAGTCTTTGCCTTTTTTGCTCGTCAGGTGCAGGTAGTTTTGGCAGAGTTGGATAGCGGAGTTATCGAGGCGGCACAAGCCAGCGGGGCTACTTTCTGGGACATCGTGGGTGTTTACCTTTCAGAAGGACTTCCAGATTTGATTCGTGTGACAACTGTGACCTTAATTTCCCTTATCGGTGAAACAGCCATGGCGGGAGCAGTAGGAGCAGGTGGTATCGGTAACGTAGCTATTGCCTATGGATTTAACCGTTATAATCACGATGTAACCATTCTTGCGACTATCATCATTATCTTGATTATCTTTACAATCCAATTCTTGGGAGACTTCTTGACTAAGAAATTAAGTCATAAATAAAAAGAGCCAGATGGCTCTTTTTTATTTAGCTTTTATGTGTCAACTTCTTACTAAGTTCTTGTCCAATCAGGGCACCAAGCAAAGCGCCGATAAGAACACTTGTGATAAAGAGGAGGATATTAGCAAGATTCGGTGCAACCATAATGCGGTCGATATAGTCCTGAGATTTTCCGCGAGCGACTAGAGCTGCGATATAGGATTGAGGTGCTAACCACATGAGTAGAATAGGACCAGTAGTACCAAAAGCAAAGACTAGAAAGGAAAGGAGGTTCTTGAACTTATCCTTGTATTGTCCTAAGTGAGCGATGCCATCTGCTGCAAGACCGCAGATAATTCCTGGCAGAAAGGCTCCAGCACCATGCTTACTCCCAAGGAAAAATAGAGAAATCACAAGTCCAATCGTAGTAATCGCTCCAAAACGAGGAACCTTTGCTAAAAGGATCATATAGACGCTACCACCTACTAAGGCTGCAAAGGCTGGTGCGTAAAACATATTTCCGGTGTGGTCGACAAGGTTCCCTAGTAGAACACCCACTCCGATACAGAGAAAGTAGACAAGGGCAGCAACAAGGGTTGTCAAGATATTCTTTTTCATAAGTTTTCCTTCGTATATCTGATGGTTTTCATTGTATCATGCATGGCTCAGATTGTAAATGCTGGCCAACATTTGCTATTTGTCCGGAAACTAGATGAAAGAGGAATAGACTAAAGCTATTTCTTTACTCCTCCGACTGTCCCAATCCTTTCATTTATGGTAAAATAGGACTATTAAGTTATAAAGAGGATTCCCTATGAAATTACAAAAACCAAAAGGAACGCAGGATATTTTACCTGCTGAGTCTGCAAAGTGGCAGTATGTTGAAGAATTTGCGCGTGAAATCTTTAAACGCTACAACTATTCAGAAGTACGTACTCCTATTTTCGAGCACTACGAAGTCATCAGTCGTTCTGTTGGGGATACAACTGATATCGTAACCAAGGAAATGTACGACTTTTACGACAAGGGTGACCGTCATATTACGCTACGTCCAGAAGGAACGGCTCCAGTCGTTCGTTCTTATGTGGAAAACAAACTCTTCGCACCGGAAGTTCAAAAACCAAGTAAGTTCTACTACATGGGTCCAATGTTCCGTTATGAGCGTCCACAAGCAGGGCGTTTGCGTCAATTCCACCAGATTGGTGTAGAGTGCTTTGGTTCTAGCAATCCAGCTACCGATGTAGAAACGATCGCTATGGCAGCCCACTTCCTGAAAGAAATCGGCATTCAAGGTGTCAAATTGCACCTTAACACTCTCGGAAATCCTGAGAGTCGTGCGGCCTACCGTCAAGCCTTGATTGACTACTTAACACCGCTCAAAGATAGCTTGTCTAAGGATAGCCAACGTCGTTTGGAGGAAAATCCTCTTCGTGTCTTGGACTCGAAGGAAAAAGAAGACAAGGTAGCAGTGGAGAATGCACCTTCTATCTTGGATTACCTTGACGAAGAAAGCCAAGTTCACTTTGATGCTGTCCGTCAGATGCTGGAAAATCTCGGAGTAGACTACATCATCGATACCAATATGGTACGTGGACTGGACTACTACAACCACACCATCTTTGAGTTTATCACAGAAATTGAGGGCAATGACTTGACAGTCTGTGCAGGTGGTCGCTACGATGGTTTGGTTGCCTATTTCGGTGGTCCTGAAACTGCTGGATTTGGCTTTGGACTTGGTGTAGAGCGTCTCCTTCTGGTCCTTGAAAAACAAGGGGTGGACCTACCTATCGAAAACGCTCTCGACGTCTATATTGCTGTCCTTGGTGAAGAGGCTAATCTGAAGGCCTTGGAGTTGGTACAAGCTCTTCGTCAGCAAGGCTTCAAAGCAGAGCGTGATTACCTCAATCGCAAGCTCAAAGCGCAGTTCAAGTCAGCTGACGTCTTTGAGGCTAAGACCCTCATCACCCTAGGAGAGAGTGAAGTCGAAAGTGGACAAGTTAAGGTTAAGAACAACCAAACTCGAGAAGAAGTAGAAGTTTCGCTTGAAACTATTAGCAAAAATTTCTCAGAAGTCTTTGAAAAATTAGTATAAAAGAACCAAAAAAAGTTAGGAAATTCCTAGCTTTTTTGAATAAAAAGTACTAAAAAGACACAAATTTTAGAAATTATCTTCTTATGTAAAATATTAACTAGATAAATAGAAATTTTATTCAAAATGCATTGACTTTCAATCTCTATCCCTGTATTATTGTATATTATAGAATAAATATTTTGCGCCCTAAAACAGGAAAAACAAGGATATTTGTGTATATTTATAATCTTAGCTGATGTGATGATTAAAGGAGAGTTTGGAGAGAATGAATATTAGAAAATCAACAAAATATTCACTATTGACAATTGGGATTTTAACGACATTCCAATTAGGTCAAGTGCATGTTAAAGCAGACACAACTGATTTTACAAGTAATACTGTTGTGCAAAACCAGGATGAAATAGAAACAGCTCCTTTAAAAAAGAAAAAATTGAACGAAAGCGGTGAAACTACTGCCAACGATTCGAAAGATGTAGCAAATGATGAGGGTAAATCTGCAGTTTTAACGCCGGAAGACTCTACTACTACAACGGAAGTGGCGGAAAAGGAAGCAGACAAGGCTCCTGTTGAGAAGGATACAGCTGAAGAAAAACCAGTTGAAGAGCAACCTGCTCAAGAGAAGGCAACTGAAGAGCAACCCAAAGTAGAACAAGCTGATAAAGAAAAGTCAGATAAAGGGGAAAAAGAGCAATCAGAAGCTGAGAAGAAAAGCAAAGAAGAAACATCAGTTGCTGAAGGGGATAAGAAATCATCCGATGCTTCTCAAGAGAAACCTCAAGAAGAATCTACGACTCCTAAAGTTCGCCGAAGAAGAGCTGCAGCTAGCAATACAAAAGTTTATGAAGATGCAACCTACGGTAAGTATGTAAAAGCTACAGATTATGGATTAGATACGACTGGTAAGGTTGAAGCGAGTGATTCTCTTCAAAAAGCTCTGAAAGCAGCCAATGAGGTTGAGGGTGGAGCTTCCGTAATGGTTTCAGGGAATGTCCTCTTGAAGAAAACCTTGGTTATCGATGAGAACTATGCCAATGTAAAAGGTTTGATTGGTAGTGGTCCAAGTCGTAACAATACAAAAATCGTGTTTAACAAAAAGCAAGATGGAGAGCACGATCCTGAAACAAACTTGACGGATAACCGTTACGAGTCTGCGGTCCTCATTCAAAATCAGAATAACTTTACTGTAGGTCGCTTAACTGTTGAGCACGCCTATGATTCATCAGACTACACTAAGGATAATGAGTTTTACCGTAAAGGTAAATCTTACTTTGGACGCTCAAACGGTATCTATGTAAATGATTCCTCAAATGTTACAATCAATGATGTTCGTGCAATGAAATTCAACAGAGCCGGTGTCTTCTTTAGTTCAAGCAAGGCAACAGCTCAAGAGTATGATGCTAGCGGTAGGCCAATCCGTTACAGCAGTATCTCTGAGAAGGTTTCAAATGAAGTCAAGTCTATCGGAGATCCAGATGTTCCTATCATGGACGGTAACAAGGTAACTAACTCTTTCCTTCATAACAACCGTGTTGCTGGTGTTATGTTCGGTTACCAACGTAATTTTGTGGTAGACAATAATATCTTGTCATACAACGGTCATGTGTTGGACGGTGGTACTGGATATGGTGCAGCCTCAATGGCAGGCTCATACAATGATGGCATTACCTATACTGGAAACTATACAAACTACAACTACCGTAAAGGCTTGGATATTCACGACGGGAATAAGATCCTCATCGAAAACAACGTCTCACTCGGAGACCGTTTGAATGGTATCGAGGTTTATAACCGTGCCAATCCGATGACGGATGTCATTATTCGTAACAACAAGGTAACACAAGATCCAAACTCTAAGTTGGAAAATGATGATGATGATCCAGCTCGTTACCGTGGTTACACAGCCATTTCTATCCTGACAAACGAGAAAAACCACAAGTGGACTAAACCTCTCGAAAAAGGTCGTTATGTCATTTCAAATAACACTATTGAAGGTTTGACAAAACCATTTGAAGATGGACAACTAGGAACCTTTGGTATTCTCTTTAGAAACAACGAAAGTTCAAATGATTATAGTCTAAACATTGAAGGAAACACCATCACTGGTGATTCGACAGACTATATCATCTCTGTCAACAACAATACTGCTCAAGCATCTAGAGGTGTTGAAGGTGGCGGTTCAGGTGATATCACTATTTCAAGAAACAAGATTGAAGTAGATGACATCAAGCAGTTACCGATTTACATCAATGATGATACAACTTATGTAGCAAGTGTTATTGACCGTACTACTGGAAAACGTGTCAACAAGGTTACAAAAGTACCATTTACTAAGACTAGAGGAAGCATCAACATTGACAACAATGAGCTGACCGTTTCTAAGATTAAGTCTAGATGGAAATGCGGTCGCTATTGAAAGCACAAACGCAGCTTCTATTGATGTCAATAGCAATACCTTTAAGTATAAAGACAATGAGCCGTGGCAACGTTATGATGTTACTCGTAAAACGGACGGTAGAGTTATCAAAGACATAATGCAAGCTTTCTTTGGTATCAACCGTCTCAACGACACTGTTAAAGTAACAGCTACAGACAATAAATTCATCGCCGACACACCAAACAAGAATGGTTTCTTTAGACTATACAATGGTGATTGGGTGAACTTAAATGCTAAGAGTAATAATGTCTTCCTTGGACGTAACACTCTAGATGGCAACCATTAGCTCCAGTGGATATCGTTGGAGATAAAACAGTTGAAACGCTTCGTACAACGACAACAACAGAGTACATCATCGAAACTCGTGAAACAGACGAGCTTCCTATCGGATTTAAGGAGACTGTTCAAAAAGGTATCGCTGGTAAGAAAGTTAATGTATACAAGATTACCAAAGTTGGTGATACAGTAGTAGGACGTCAGATTATCTCTGAAGAAACAATTCTTGAACCTACAAAAGAGATTGTCTTGATTGGTACAGCGACAGAAACATTTGAGACTGTTACTGAGAAAGAAACTGTTGCATACGAAACAGAAATCAGAACGGACCCAACAAAACCAAAAACTTATCAATTTGAAAATCAAGCTGGTAAGAATGGTTCTGTTGAAAAGACTTACCAAATCAGAAAACTGAATGGTAAGGAAGCCGGTAAGACTTTGACGTCTGAAACAGTGATTGACCAACCAGTCAAACGCATTATCACAGTTGGTAGTGCAGTAGAAAAAGTAGAATACACTACTGAAATCAAAGATGTAGACTTTGAAACTGTGGTTGAATATGACTATACGAAACCAAAAGGTTACGAAGAAGTCCGTCAAGACGGTGAGAAAGGTCGCATTGAAAATCAATACAAACTGACCTACCTCAATAATGAACTTGTTGACCGTAGCTTGGTCAATGAAAATATCCTTAAAGAGAAGAAGGATAAGATCATTGTTAAAGGCCTGGGTGTGGTTGTATCAGTGAGATCTGTAGTTGTCGTCGAAGAAAAAGACTTCAACAAGGTCATTGAAAAAGATGAAACCCAACCAGAGGGTTACAACAAGATTACTCAGGTTGGTTCACCAGGGACAATAACAACAACTTATGAAGTCACCTATGAGGATGATGTTGAAGTTGCTCGTAAAGAAATCTCTAAAGTGGAAGATCCAAAAGCTGTTGATGAAATCACAGTAATCGGTACTTCTAAGATGACAGAACGTACAGTGGACGAACAGATTGATGTTCCATTCAAGACGGTTTATATCGCTGACAAGACACTTCCAGCAGGAGAAAGTGTTGTCGAGGAAGAAGGAAGTCCAGGACGAATTATCCGGACATTCTTGGTAAGCTATAAGAATGGTAATGAGATTGGCCGTGCTATTGTATCCGAGCACAAGATTACAGATGCTGTCAACCGTGTTGTTCGTGTCGGAAATGCGACACCTATTGTTGAAACCACTGAGCTCGTAGATGAGACAGAGTCAATCGATTACAATACTCTCAAAGAGTTTTCGGATCAACTTCCTGCAGGAACAACTAAGGTTATCCAACCAGGTAAGAAAGGTCAGAAAACAAATCGTTACTCTGTAACGAAAGTGAATGGAGAAGAAACATCTCGTTCATTTGTAGAATCTAACATTACTTCAGAACCTGTGGATGAGATCATCCAAGTCGGAACTCGTGTCAAAGAAGTTAGAGAAGCAAGTGAGACAAGTCCAATTCCATTTACCGTTAAGGTTCGTAAAGACACGACTAAACCAATCGGTTATAGAGTGACTGAGGTAGAGGGTCAAGACGGTGAGAAGTCAGACCTCTATAAAGTAACCTACATCAATGGTACTGAAACAAAACGCGAACATCTCAAGACAACAGTCGTTAAAGAAGCTGTTGACAAGGTGATTGTCGAAGGTGCCGGAGTAGAACGTGCCCTCTTTGAAATTCAAGAAGATAAGATTACAAGCACAACTGAGTATCGAAATGATGACACTCTTCCAGAAGGTGAAACTAAGATTTCTCAAGTTGGAGAAGAAGGACTCCTTCGTAAGACGATCGAAAAACGATACTTCAATGACGAATTGCGTTCTACGAAATTAGTAGACAGCAAACTGATTAAAGAAGCAACTCCAACGATAATCTTAGTAGGTACAAAACATGTACCAACTATCAAGGTAGAACAGGATACTCAAACTGAAAAGATTGCTTATAAGACTCAAAAGATTGAAAATCCAGATCTACCAAAAGGTGAAACTAGGGTAGTTCAAGTAGGACGAAATGGTCTCATTGAAAAAGTTTACCAACTAACCTACAAAGACGGAGTCTTGATTAAGACAGACTTGATCAGTAGTAAGGAAGTTCAGAAAGTCCAAGATGAGATTATCCATATCGGTACTCAAGTCACTGAAACTAAGGAAATCAACGCAACAAGTCCAATTCCATACAATGTTATTATCCGTAAGGATAAGACCAAGCCAGTTGGATATAGCTTTGTTGAAGTAGAAGGCCAAGAAGGAACTCAAACAGACTACTATCAAGTAACTTACGTCAATGGCAAGGAAACTAAGCGTGAACACCTCAGAACTGTCATTACAGCTCAACCTGTCAATAAAGTCCTAGTTGAAGGTTCTGGTGTCGAACGCACAATCTTCGAAATTCAAGAAGAGAGAATCACAAGTCCAACGGAATTCCGTAATGATGACAGTCTTCCAGAGGGTGAAACGAAGATTATCCAAGAAGGCCAAGATGGTCTAATCCATAAGACAATTGAGAAGCAATACTTCAATGACGAAGAGCGTTCTTCAAGACTAATCGAAACTAAAGTTGTCAGAGAAGCAGTTCCAACCATCATTTTAGTCGGAACGAAACATGTTCCAAATATTACAGTCAAACAAGAAACTAGAACCGAGGAAACTGATTTCAGAACTGTGACTGTTATAGATGAAAACTTGCCGAAGGGTGAACGTAAACTTGTTCAAGAAGGTCGTGCAGGTCTAGTTGAAAAAGTCTATCAACTAACCTACAGAGATGGTATTCTGGTCAAGACTGATTTGATTAGCGTCAAGGAGTTACGTCCAGCTCTAGAACAGATTATCCATATCGGTTCTCAAGTGACTGAAACTAGGGAAATTAGCACAACAAGTGCTATTCCATACAACACTATCATCCGTGAGGATAAGTCTAAGCCTGCTAGCTACCGTCTGGTCGAAGTAGAAGGCCAAGAAGGAACTCAAACAGACTACTATCAAGTAACCTATGTCAATGGTAAAGAAACTCAACGTGAGTATCTAAGAACTGTGATCACGACTCAACCTGTCAACCAAGTTCTTGTAGTGGGTGCTGGAGTTGAGCGTACAGTCCTAGTAACTGAGGATGAGGTCATTGCTCATCAAACGGAATATCGCAATGATGATAGCTTACCAGAAGGTGAAACGAGAGTCTTCCAAGAAGGTCAAGATGGACTGATCCACAGAACGTTTGAGAAACACTACTTCAATGATGAAGAGCGTTCTTCTACCTTGGTAGATACCACGGTTATCAGAAAAGCAGTGACTCGTGTAATCTTAGTTGGAACAAAACATGTTCCTACGATTACAACAGAAGAGCTCATCCAAGTAGAAGAAGTAGCCTTTGAGAAACAAACAGTTGAAAATGCAGAGCTAGCAAAAGGAACTGTGAATGTTTTACAAGAAGGCAAGGCAGGTAGACGACAAGATGTGTATCGCTTGACTCTTGAGGATGGAGTTGTAATCAAGAAAGAATTGATTCGCTCAGAAATCCTAGAAAAACCACAAGCAGAGGTCACTGAGATCGGAACCAAGCAAGTTTCTTCTATTACTATAGAAGAAAACATCCAAGTAGAAGAGATTGACTTCGAAAAACAAATAGTTGAAAATCCTAAGTTTGCTAAAGGTACACAAGTTCTTCTACAAAAAGGAAAACCTGGTAAACGTCAATATGTTTATCGTTTGACTCTTCAGGATGGAGTTGTAATCAAGAAAGAATTGCTTAGCTCAGAAGTCTTAGAAGAACCACAAACAGAGATTATTGAAATCGGAACACTGGTTGAAAAACCACAGGCTCACATCCCTGAGTTTCAACCACTGGTTGAGAAGCCGGAATTGAAACCCGAATCAAAACCAATGGCACCAGCCGATAAGGTTATCCCAGCAGTTCCAACTCCTAAACAGGAGAAGGAAATGAAGCCATTAGCAGTTTCAGCTCAAGAAACTCAAACAACTGAAGCGCCAGTTGTCCAAGACCAGCTCTTACCAGAGACTGGAGACCAATCAAACTGGTGGATTAGCCTGCTTGGAATCTTGATGATGTTCTTAACCTTGGTCGGAATTCGAGAGAAAAAAGATGACCGTTAAAGACGAAATACGTCTAAAAATGAATTAAAAAAACAAAAAAATGAATATTCTTAGCAAAAAAACAAAAATCCATTAAAAAAACCTAAAAAATACCTTTAAAGGGCTTGTAAAAGGATTTAAAAAATGCTATGATATGTCTGATTAAATTAAAGGAGTTTATTGTGATGAAGAATTCACAACTTAGCGCTACGCGTATTTTAGCGATGTTAAGTATCTTAGTTCTTTCATTGGCGACACTGACGACAGTTTTCGCTACTGAAGTAACTCAATATACTTTGAAAACAGAAGTTAAGGTTGATGGTCAACCTATAACTGCGGACAAAAAGATTACGACTGGTCGTGTCTTAGAGGCAACAAATAGCCTTACTTTCCCAGACTCACAAGCTATCAATGCTGGTGACACCTTGACTTTAGACCTTCCAAAAGAATTGGAACTTGTTACTAAACTTGAGTTCCCAATCCTTCACGCCAACGGTGAAAAGGTTGGTGATGCCGTAACTGACCCAGCTACAGGTAAAGTGAAAATTACTTTCACTGACTACTTCTCTAAAAACTACAAAGACAAAGTCATGTCTTTGAAATACTCAGTTCGTCCGAACGCAACAAATTTGAAAGAATCTGGTAAGTACACATTTAAGTTTGGTGAAGAAACTTACAATGTAACCTATGAGCAATACGTAGGTACTCCAGGTGACTATGAGTACAAATACGGTTACCAAGACAAAGAAAACCCTAAACGTATCAAATGGCGTATCCTTTTGAACGCTGTTCAAGATAAATTGAATAACTTGGTTATCGAAGATGACTTCAGCGATAAGGGTCAAGTTCTTGTAGAAGGTTCATTGCGTGCTGTTCGTTACGCAACTCAACCAAACAAAATCCAAAATGAAAATGAATTGTTCAAGTTGAATCCAACTGACAACTTCACTAGTAAAGCTGTATTTACAAGAAATGCAGCAGGTAAAATCACAGGATTCACATTTAACTTTGGTGACAACTACAACTGGCCAATTTGGATTGAGTACACAACTGAACTTACAGAAGACCTTCCTGCAAAAACTAAAGTAGCTAACACATTGAAGTGGAAAGCAACTAACTTCCCTGATGAACGTACTATCACTAAACAAACTCGTTTAGAGACTGGTTCAGGTGAAGGTAGCGGTGATAAGACTACTTCAACTACAACAACTACAACAACCACTACAACAACAACCACTACAACAACAACTGAAGCCCCAACAACAACAACTGAGGCTCCAACAACAACAACTGAGGCCCCAACAACAACAACTGAGGCTCCAACAACAACAACTGAAGCCCCAACAACAACAACTGAGGCTCCAACAACAACAACTGAAGCCCCAACAACAACAACTGAAGCCCCAACAACAACTGAGGCTCCAACAACAACAACTGAGGCTCCAACAACAACTGAGGCTCCAACAACAACTGAAGCTCCAACAACAACTGAAGCTCCAACAACAACTGAAGCTCCAACAACAACTGAAGCTCCAACAACAACTGAGGCTCCAACAACAACTGAGGCTCCAACAACAACTGAAGCTCCAACAACAACTGAAGCTCCAACAACAACTGAAGCTCCAACAACAACTGAGGCTCCAACAACAACTGAAGCTCCAACAACAACTGAAGCCCCAACAACAACAACTGAGGCTCCAACAACAACAACTGAGGCCCCAACAACAACAACTGAGGCTCCAACAACAACAACTGAAGCCCCAACAACAACAACTGAGGCTCCAACAACAACAACTGAAGCCCCAACAACAACAACTGAAGCCCCAACAACAACAACTGAAGCCCCAACAACAACAACTGAGGCTCCAACAACAACAACTGAAGCTCCAACAACAACTGAGGCTCCAACAACAACTGAAGCTCCAACAACAACTGAGGCTCCAACAACAACTGAGGCTCCAACAACTGTAGCCCCAACAACAACTACAACGACAACTGAGGCTCCAACAACAACTGTAGCCCCAACAACAACTACTACTGAAGAACCAGGTCGTCCTGCTACAACACCAGAACCAAGTCGTTCAACTACGACTCCAGAACCAAGTCGTTCAACTACGACTCCAGAACCAGGTCGTTCAACTACAACAGAAGAAGGACCAACTCTTCCATTTACTGGTGAGGCTACAAGCCTAGTACTTGTATTGGCAGGTGTGGTAATCTTGTCAGGTACTGTAGTTATGAAACGTAAATTTTCTAAATAATATTAGATAAGTTTCTTTAGAGAGGAGAGAGCATTGCTCTCTCCTTTTTTAAATGTTAAAATGATGGAGTAGATAAAAGATTCTATCACAAACTCACGAAGCCAATTTTGAGAAACTGATAGCAGATTGGTTGCAAAAGAAGAAGAGAAGATTGGCTAAAATGATCAAGGAGAAATCAATAATGGAAAATTGGTTGACACATTGGCAGAAATTAAAGGAAAAATATCCTAGGGGAGTCCTTTATGTCTTTAGTGCCTTGCTACCGATGATAACCATGCTGGTGGTATGGTTTTTCATGGGCAGTTATCCTTTTGGAAATAAAAGTTTAATGGCCGTTGACTTTGATCAGCAGTACATTAGTTTTTATGGATTGCTAAAGAATGCCATTTTATCTGGTGATTCAAGCAGTCTGTCATACTCCTTTACCAAGTCTATTGGTGGAGATATGATTGGTGTGTTGGGCTATTATTTGATGAGCCCTTTCAATATTATTTACGTTCTTCTGCCTTTAAACTATATAGGATTGTCTGTTTTTCTAACAATCTGGCTCAGATATGGAGCCTTTGGACTTTCCTTTGCTCATCTCCTGATTAAACGTTATAAGGGTGCAGAGTCAAAACGATGGATGGTTCCCTTGTTTGCGACAGCTTATGCCCTGTCTGGCATGTTGGTATCCTACCAGATGAATGTCATCTTTTATGATGCTATGTTTATGCTTCCCCTCGTCATCCTATATCTAGAGCAATTGTTAGATGGTAAAGCAGCCTATCCTTATGCCTTTGTACTAGGTCTAACGATCTTTCTTCAATTTTACATGGGCTATATGATATCACTATTTGTCGTCTTGTATGCCTGCTACTATCTTTCACCGCGTCTTTCTATCGAGGGGACATGGAAAGTAAAACTCAAACATTACGCCCAACCCTTATGGGATGTCTTTCTCTACTCGGTTTAGGAGCTGCAGCAGCTTCTGTCTTATTTGTTCCAGTATTTTTCAACTTGATTGAAAGTAAGGGACAAGTAGGAGGAGCCATGACATTTTCCATGGCCTTTCAGATTAATCCCTTAGACATTTTGTCAAAACTAACTATCGGGGGCTTTGATGCGCAATCAGGATGGGCAGCTGGACCAAACCTACCAAATATCTATATTGGAGCTCTCGGATTTATCGGCTTTATCTTGTATTTTACATCAAGAAAGATCGTCAAAGAAAGAAGATGGGCTGCGGGAGTGGTGACTCTTATCTTCTTTACTTCCTTTGTAAATGAATTTGTTAGTAAGATTTGGCATATGGGCCAAAATCCTGCTGGATTCTTCTTCCGTTTCTCATGGCTATTCTCTTTCTTCATGATACTTCTAGCCTATCAAGCATTGAAAGAGCCATTTAAAATCTCACGCCGTGGGAAATTAGTATCAGTTGTAGCTCTAGTTTTATCGGCAATCTACCTCTATACTAAAGACTTTACCTATCTGCCAAAGAAACAACCTGAGGCTCTAACTCTGTTTATCAATAGCCATTTTATTGCCATTGTGATACTGATTGTATCAGCTACAGCTACAGGATTTTATCTATACTGGGAACGCTCTGCTAAGTCCCAGAAAGAAAAGGAAAGGGTATTGGTGATTGCGGCTGGATCTGTGGTGGTATTGCTGTTATTGCTTCAAACAGGTTATCTCTTTACTCGTGTAGTCTTAACTCTACTCATTTACTTAGCTGTACTGGTCTTGTTACGTCCACGAATGATTCGCTTAGCTGTTATCTTGTTATCAACTCTGACAGTATTTGAGCTAGGATACAATGCCTATCTATCACAAGTGACCTTTAGTTATGCAAATGTTGATAAATTTGTTGACGGAACTATCTCAGTTAAACGAGTGACGGATAAAATCCAAGAAAATGCAGATGAACCTTTCTATAGAATTGCAACGACCTTTGCCTATTCTCGAACAACTCCATCTCTTATCGGCTATCCAGGCTTAAGTACTTTTAGTTCGAGTCTGGAGAGGTCCACTATGAATCACTTTGCTTATATGGGTGATCAAGGGGTCAATGCAGCAACTGAATACGAAAATGGAACTCCTCTGACGGATGCCTTATATGGAATTCGTTATTACATGGACATTAAGGATATCACTCAGGAGGAGAAAGAGAATCATCCTGAGAGAATGTACTTCTACCGTTTTGCAAGTCGTTTTGACATGAATCGTTACTTTACAGAGAAAGTCTATGAAGATGAACGATATCGTGTTTATAAAAATCCTAATTCATTCCCGATTGCTTTTGGAGTAAATGAATTGGTTACAAATTTACAGTTTGACTTCAATAATGCTGTTAAAAACCAAAATAACATTCTCAACTCTATGGAGGGCATCCAAAAAGAGCAGGAAAATTTTGTTGAATACTTTAAACCTATAGCCTTTAACGCAATTGATACTGAAAATCTGGTAGCAGAAGATGTGAATAAAGACAAGGGGATAGCAGTCTATAAACGTGAGGATTCGAGTATGGAAGCAATCGTTCGCTACCACATTACTCCTCAAACAGATTTGACCTATTACTTCTTTGCGCCTGATTCTCTCAACTCTGAGATTGATTATTCAATCTTGTTAAATGGGCAATGGTTTACCCATTCCAAGAAGAATATGCAACGTCAACTGTGGCAGATTGCTGATAATTCGGCAGGAGAAGAAACTGTCTTAGAGTTTCGTTTTAGGTCAGATAAGGTAGACCTTTCACATGTAGGACTTTATCGTTTAGATGTTGATCAAATCCAGAAAGTCCTAGAAAAGAGAAAAGCTCAAGGCCTACAAGTTGAGAAGTTTTCAAATACTCATATCGTTGGTTCAGTTGATATCACCGATGATAGTCAGTTTATGCTGACTTCAATTCCCTATAGTGCTGGTTGGAAAGTAAAAGTAGATGGAAAAGATGTTCCGACAGCAAAAACTTGGAATAGTCTCTTGTCCTTCCCGATTACTTCTGGACAACATAAAGTTGAATTTGTATTCTCGCAAAAAGGGACCTTGCTTGGACTTATGCTAAGCTTGATAAGTATCACAATTTTATACATAGATAGAAAATATTATCAAAAGAAAGCCAAGCTTACCTCTCAAGATTAAAAAACGGAAGAAGGACGATTTTCTTCAAGCTTAGCTAAAAACATGGTCAGGATACCATTCCTGACCTTTTTCTTTTGCAAAATGACAAAAATCTTAAACTTTTTGACAAATATACTTGTCAAAAATAAAAAGATGTGTTACAATGAAATCAAGATAAAGAACAAAGGAGAAAAAAGACATGCTAAAAAATCGTCTAAAAGAGCTTCGGGCTCGCGATGGCCTGAATCAAACAGAGCTGGCCAAACTAGCTGGCGTGTCCAGGCAGACCATCAGCTTGCTTGAGCGAGATGAGTACACGCCATCCATCGTCATTGCCCTGAAGATTGCTCAGATATTCCATGAGCCAGTCGAGTCAGTCTTTCGCTTAGAGGAGGATGAGTGATGAACAAGTATACAGTGATTTATTATCTATCTATAGTTGTGTTTATCGTAAATCTTTTGGCTATGATTGGAAGCCTATTTGGTTGGTTTACAATTGTTGAAAGTAAATATCTCTTCTGGATTAACATAGTTTTACTATTAGTCTTTAGATGGGTAGAGAAAAAATAAAGTTTAAAGAGCTCGTAAAAGGAGAAAAGTTATGAAAGAGTTTTTAGCGGGTTTTCAAGTCGATACTGAACACAAAGAACTTGCCGGTGTTTGTGCAGGTTTAGGAAATTATTTTAACATTCAAGCCAATATCGTTCGCTTGGTGACAGTTTTGTTGTTTCTCTCTTCTACAGAGATTGGTATTTTAACAGTTACAGCCTATGCTTATCTAGCAGGTTGGCTTGGCAATGAACCCTTGGGGGATGGAGCAAAAAAAGCTAGAAACCAAGCTATTCTCTTACTTGCTGTTTGTTTGATTTTGGTGTCACTTGGAACAGAAGGTTTGACCGCTGTTTTTGAATCAGGTAAAGCCTTTGGTCAGTGGTTGTCTGGCTTGTTTTAGAAAGAGGTTGAAATATGGAAAAGAAACAAATCATTTTTGCCCTGAAGATTATTATTGCAGGATTTTTATTAGGAATATTTGCTGGTTTCCTTGGTGTTAACCCTTTAGGTATCAGTCAAGAGCAAGTAATCATTGCCTCGTACTCAATTTTTCTTGGTCTAGGGCTGGTTACGGTGATTCTAACCTTTTATTTCACTAGAAAAAGTCATCAGGCTTATCAGAATTATCAAAGAGAGGAAGAGGATGAAGGAAATGAGCAAGACTACCTTGCTACGTATCGCTTCTTAGATTATGCTACAGTAGCTTGGAATGTTTGCCAAATTAGTATGCTTTCCTGCCTACTGATAGATTTGGGAGGTTTAGGCCCATCAGCAGCATCCTTACTTTTGATAGTTTTAGGTATCTGGGCGGGTGCTTACTGTCTAAAAATCACCAGCAAGATTCGTAACTACAAACTTTCTGTTATGGCGACTCCAAAGGAAGTTTTGGACTACCTTGACACTTATGATGAGGGAGAAAAACAGGCTGAGATGGAAGAAGCTTACTTGATCTTATTCAAGGTCAATCAACTCCTCATTCCCGGTATCTATGTTGTCTTAGTAATCCTATCCGTAGTATTAGGACAAGTACAGTTGGTTGCTCTGCTTGTGGCAGTCGTCATCCATTTGTATACCAATGTCGCACAGTTGCGTAAAACAAAACGTTATTTTAAATAGGAGAATCTTATGAAAACACTTAAAAATATTGGCTGGTTTGCTCTTGCCTTCTTATCGTTCCTTATTGTCTATAGTTTTATTCAGGGTGTAGGTTTAGCTGCCTTGATAATGGGAGCACCTGACTACGTTGCTGTCCCTGTTTATGTCATATTAGCAGGAATCTTCACCTTCTTTACCTACAAGTGGTATAAGACAGGAACTGTTACGATTGAAAAAACAGCCCTTAACAAATACATCTGGTTACCGGCCTTGGTATGGGCTCTTGTCATTGTTGTAGAAAACTTTTTACCAAATGACCCGTCATTTAATCAACAGGCTGTTGATAAATTGGCTCAAGATCAACCTCTCTTCACTTTCTTCATGGCAGTCGTCTTTGCGCCTCTGACAGAAGAGTTAACTTTTAGAGGTATGCTAGCCCGCTATGTCTTCCCTCAGCAGGATAACATCAAGCAGACAGCTCTCTTTCTTCTTGTAAGCACTGTACTTTGCACTTGTTCATTTCCCTACTACTCCACAACAATTCCTAGTCTATAGTGCCCTTGGTTTAAGTATGGGCTTGGCTTATATCAGCAAGGGTGGTCTGGCTTATAGTATGGGATTACATGCCTTAAATAATTTAATTTCATTTGTCATGATAATGATGCTATAATAGACTCAGGAGGAAGTCATGAAACGAGTACTATTATCAGCAGTTATACAGGCTGTGGTCATCTTCTTTATCATCGGGGGACTTACCTATTTTTTAAAAGGAGATTTCTTTTATAAAAATATAGCAGTTGCTCTTGCACCTATCGCGGGGTTTATGCGATTTGCGACAGCCTATGCAACAGAACTTTTTCTGTCAAAACAGGAGGCAGAGCTAGCTAAAAAAGGTAAAAAAGACAGAAAAACCAACTAAGAATGAATCCAGTAAAATGATTTACTGGATTTTTTGGTTTAGATGAGGATTCTAGCAAACTTTTCTGATGATTTTCATGAAGAGCTAGCGCTTTTATGGTAAAATAGTAAAAGAATACAAGAGGAGAGAAGAAATGAAACGTAGTATGTATGCTGGTCGTGTTCGTGAGGAACACATCGGACAAGAAATTACCTTGAAAGGTTGGGTTGCCCGTCGTCGTGACTTGGGTGGATTAATCTTTATCGACCTTCGTGACCGTGAAGGGATTATGCAGTTGGTTATTAATCCTGAGAAAGTTTCTGCAGAGGTGATGGCAACGGCTGAAAGCCTTCGTAGTGAATTTGTCATTGAGGTGACTGGTCAGGTTGCAGCACGTGAACAGGCCAATGATAAATTGGCGACTGGAGCGGTTGAACTGAATGTAACGGCTCTTACTGTGCTTAATACAGCCAAAACAACACCATTTGAAATCAAGGATGGCATTGAGGCTAACGATGATACGCGTCTACGTTACCGTTACCTTGACCTTCGTCGTCCAGAAATGTTGGAAAATCTTAAACTTCGTGCTAAGGTGACACATTCGATCCGCAACTACTTGGATGAGTTGGAATTTATCGATGTGGAAACACCATTCCTTTCTAAGTCAACACCAGAAGGGGCGCGTGACTATTTGGTGCCATCACGTGTCAATAAAGGTCATTTCTATGCCCTTCCTCAGAGTCCACAAATTACAAAACAGTTGTTGATGAATGCTGGATTTGACCGTTACTACCAAATCGTCAAATGTTTCCGTGATGAAGACTTGCGTGGTGACCGTCAGCCTGAATTTACCCAGGTCGACTTGGAAACTTCATTCCTGACTGAGCAAGAAATCCAAGATATCACAGAAGGCTTGATTGCGCGCGTGATGAAGGAAACAAAAGGGATCGAAGTAACTCTTCCATTCCCTCGTATGAAGTACGATGATGCTATGGCCCTTTATGGCTCTGACAAACCTGATACTCGTTTTGAAATGTTGCTTCAGGACTTAACAGATCTTGTCAAGGGTGTTGATTTCAAAGTCTTCTCAGAAGCTCCTGCCGTTAAAGCCATTGTTGTTAAAGGTGCAGCAGACAACTACTCTCGTAAAGACATCGACAAGATGACAGAAGTAGCCAAACAGTATGGCGCTAAGGGTCTTGCTTGGGTCAAGGTTGTTGACGGTGAATTAAACGGTCCAGTTGCTAAGTTCTTGACAGCTATTCAGGCAGATTTGACAGCAGCGCTTGGTCTTGAGGACAAAGACTTGGTTCTCTTTGTAGCAGACACACTCGAAGTAGCCAATGCAACACTTGGTGCCCTTCGTGGACGTATTGCCAAAGAACTTGGCTTGATTGATACAGATAAATTTAACTTCCTCTGGGTTGTTGACTGGCCGATGTTTGAATGGTCTGAAGAAGAAGGACGCTATATGAGTGCTCACCATCCATTTACTCTTCCTCAAGCAGATACTGCCCATGAGCTTGAAGGTGATTTGGCTAAGGTTCGTGCCATTGCCTACGACATCGTCTTGAACGGTTATGAACTAGGTGGTGGTAGCCTTCGTATCAACCAAAAAGAACTCCAAGAACGTATGTTCAAGGCCCTTGGATTCTCAGCTGAAGAAGCTAATGACCAGTTTGGATTCCTTTTGGAAGCTATGGACTATGGATTCCCACCACACGGTGGCTTGGCTATCGGACTTGACCGCTTTGTCATGCTCCTAGCAGGCGAAGATAACATCCGTGAAGTCATTGCCTTTCCTAAGAACAACAAGGCGACAGATCCTATGACTCAAGCGCCATCAACAGTGGATATCAAGCAACTAGAAGAACTCAATCTACAAGTAGAACAAAATGAAACAAACGAAGCCAACTAGGAGATGGCATTACTATCTGCGTCGCTTCGCATATCAGGTGAAAATTTTGCGTGTATTAAAAGGTATCTCTCGAGAAAAATACGATGAAAAAATCTCAGCTTCTCTGGTATATGGGTTTTTGTCATCAATAGCCGTTAATTTCTTTTTCCAACCAGGCCATGTCTACTCCAGTGGAGCTACTGGTCTTGCTCAAATCATCTCAACACTGAGCAAGTACTGGTTTAATTTTCATATACCAATCTCTGTAGCTTTCTATTGTATCAATATTCCCTTAATGATTTTGGCCTGGCGTCAAATTGGGCGGAAGTTTACCATCTTTACCTTTATTACGGTATCGATGAGTTCACTCTTTATCCAGTTTGTGCCAGTGGTAACTCTGACGGAGGATCCTATCATCAATGCCCTATTTGGGGGTGTAGTGATGGGACTTGGGATTGGTTTTGCCCTGCGTCACAATATTTCCAGTGGTGGAACGGATATTGTCAGTCTCACTATTCGTAAGAAAACAGGAAAAAACGTTGGTAGCATTTCCTTCCTAGTAAATGGGACTATCATGTTGATTGCAGGTTTGACCTTTGGTTGGAAATACGCCCTTTATTCTATGATTACCATTTTCGTATCAAGTCGTGTCACAGATGCAGTTTTTACTAAGCAGAAAAAGATGCAGGCGACGATTGTAACCAGCAATCCAGATGCAGTGATTGAAAAAATTCACAATAAATTACATCGTGGTGCGACGATTATTCATGATGCTGAAGGAACATATAACCACGAGCGCAAAGCTGTATTGATTACAGTTATCACTCGTGCTGAGTTTAATGACTTTAAGCTTATCATGAAACAAGTAGATCCAACGGCCTTTGTATCCGTATCAGAGAACGTTCATATCCTCGGACGATTTGTAGAAACCGAAAACTAAGACTTTCTATAGCAAATATAAAAAACCAACTCTTGAATTAGATTCAGAGTTGGTTCTTTTTTATTTTTCAATAATTTTATGTGCGATCAATTGACGATAGCAGATTTGTCGATTTTCCTTGGTATCAGTAATGATTTGAAGAATGGTTTCAAATGAAGTACGGCCAAGAGCGAGACTATTGATGTCAACATAGGCAGCTAGATTCAATCTTGGATTTACTGAGTCAAAGGTGAGAACAGGGACATTTAGCTTGTGTTCGTTGAGATAGTCACAAACTCCCTCAGCTAAGAGACTATCTGTTGTGATAATAGCGTCTGTCTTAGGATCATGTTTGAAAAGCTTTTTGCTAAAGTTATAGCCCTTTTCTTCTAGAAATTCATCTGCAAAGAAGGTACGTTGACTATCAAAAGTCAACTGATGTTCCTCAAGAGCTTGTTGATAACCTGTCAAGCGGTCCTTGGTGACGAATAGTTTCTTGGTACCGCCGATAAAGGCAATGCGTGAGCAACCTTTTTTAATAAAATATTCTGTCGCATCAAAACCAGCTTGAACGTTATCATTATCAACAAGTGGTATAAAAGGCGAAAGTGACTTTCCTAGAATGAGGAAAGGGAATTGTTCTTCAACAACTAGATTGACCAAAGGATCATCTTCTTGAGCATAGAGAAAGATAAGTCCATCTACACGTTTACCATAAACCATTTGGGAGATGGCATTTAAACGCTCCTTTTCGTCCTTTCCAGTTGCGATTTGAATGGCATAATGGTTTTCTGAAGCCACTTGTGCAATTCCTCTAAGGACTGAGGGAAAGAAAGGATTTTGATAAAAGGCGTCTGAATCGTCTGGAAGTACCAATCCTATAACTTGTGAATAGCTGCTAACGAGACTTCGAGCGTTAAGATTAGGATGGTAGTTAAGATCCTTCATAGCTTTTCGTACTCGTTTTTTGGTTTGATCGCTAATGGTTGATTTATTTTGAATGACACGGGTTACGGTTGAGGGCGAAACGCCTGCAGCCTTGGCCACGTCTTTAATCGTAACTGGCATAAGAATCTCCTACTTATGAAAGTCTGGGTCACGGAAATGTGTTTTGTAAAAGATAGTGACTAGATATAAAACAAAGAAAATATTTTGAACAGTAATCAAGGTCGTCATGTTTTGGCCTAAGAGACCTAAAATCATCGCTATCAAGGTTGGTACTCCTAAACAGTTCAATATAAAATGATAGCATTCTTTATAGGTCTTAAATGAAAAGAGACGAGATTTTTTCGTAAAGTAAAGTAACAGGCTAGAACCTAATGCAACAATGAAAAAATTGAGCCCAAATAGGAAGCCAGCACCTATTACGAGAAAGAGACTAATATAAACACGATTTTGTTGATACCAATCTTTAGAAATAGCTTGAGTCAAGCTTTCCTTGCTGTTGAAACTTTTAGTCGTAATGGCTTGATAGTGGATGTTTGTCAGCTCTTTTCCTTGTTTACTGATAAGGAGACTGTCTTCTCCAAAGTGAAGGAGTAACTCTTCAGGAAAATTTGAGCTGAAGGCACCACCGATTTGGACGGAAGCATGACTAGAGTTTGTGCCAGTATAGTTTAGCTTACCGTCTACAATTTGAGCATTTGTAGCTAAATCGTCGATAACACTATCTGTAAGAGGTGAGTATACATCATCGATAAAAGTCTCTAAGGGATAGGTCTCTTGTGAGCTATTTTGAATAGCGATAGGCACCATAGATAAGCTAATCAAGAAAATACTGGTAAAGATTAATTGAAACCAATTAAGACCGAACCGTTGAGATAGGGGCTTACGAAATCCCCAGATACTGTTAAAATAAGAAAATGGATAGGGTAACATAAATTTCTTTCTAAAGCATTTTTATGGATTATTATATAAAGAAATGCATTTCATTTCAAGTAGAGTTGCTAGAATACTTGTTAGAGGTAGGTTTTTCATATAATTAATCTACTAAAAACAAGAATAGTCCCAGTACATTCTCTTTTCTCACAAAATTATCTAGTTTAGCAGTAGTCCCAAAACGAAAAAGAGTGGCGGGGGGGATATTACCCCTTCTCGCCACCACTTGTAAGTCCTGAAACAAAGTTCTTTTGTAGGAAGAAGAAGAGAATACAAATTGGAAGGGCGATGAGGATAGCGCCTGCTGAGAAGTAGGCAATCTTCATGTTTTTCGCGTTGTTAACGAAGGTTTGGAGACCAACGGCAACAGTGAAGTATTCTTTCTCACGAAGCAAGAAACTAGAAAGGATATAGTCCCCGAAAGGTCCCATGAAGGCCCAGAGAGCTTGTACGGCAATCATTGGGCGAACAAGAGGAAGAACAATTTGCCAGAAGCGGCGGAAGTGTCCTGCACCATCTAGTTTTGCAGATTCGTCTAGGGACATTGGTACTGTGTCAAAGTAACCTTTCATGAGCCAAGCATTCATCGGGATACCTCCACCAACGTAGAGGAAGATGAGGAACCAGCTTTGGTTAAGGGCATTCAACATGAGGGCCATAACGAAGAAGGCTGTCAAAGCGGCCATAGTAGGTACCATTTGAATAATCAAGAAGAATACCAAACTTTGTTTACGTGCCAAGAAATTGTAACGGCTATAGGCATAACCCGCTAGTACGATGATACTTGTTTGAACGACCATGGTAATCAAGGCAATGATCAAAGTATTTAGATACCATGTACCGTATAAGGTTTCTGTAAAGAGCCCCTGGAAGTTAGCGAAGCTAAAGTTGACGTTACTATCTAGTTTAAAGGCTACTACGTTACCGGCCTTGAAGGCGGACATAATGGTAATCAAAAGCGGATAGATAATGACGATTGAAAGGCCAACCAAGTATAGGTAAGTGAGAGTTTGAGTCAGTCTACGTTTGAGTTTAATTGAGTTATTCATCTTAGACGTCCTCCATATCAAATGCGTGTAGTTTCTTGAATGCAACCATAGAGATAGAGATGACAATGATAGAGATAATCAAGGTGACAGCTGCCGCCATTGAGTATTGAGGAGATGTACCAGTTGTCAAACGGTAAATCCATGAGATCAAGATATCTGTAGAACCAGCTCCACCTCCGACACTACCAGGTCCTCCAGCGTTGAAGAGGTACATGATAGAGAAGTTGTTAAAGTTAAAGGTGTATTGACTAACCAATGTAGGCGCCGCAACAGCCAAAATCATAGGGAAAGTGATGTTACGGAATTTGCCAAGCATTGGCACCGTCGATATAAGCCGCTTCATACAAGTCGTTAGGAATAGACTGTAAAATACCCAAGGTCAAAACATAGATGTATGGGAATCCAAGCCAACCTTGCATCATAATCAAGGCAATCTTAGTCCAAGTTGGGTTTGTTTTCCAAGGGATGAGTGCCCCATCGAGGAATGGAAGGAACTTAGCCAAGATAGGCAAAACTTGAGTGTTAATAGCTCCGACACTATCGTTAAACATATTTGAAAATGTCAAGATAGTGATGAAGGCTGGGACAGCCCAAGGAAGAAGGAAAATAACACCAAAAATACGTTTACCCTTGATAAACGGTTGATTAGCAATAATAGCTGTAAAAATACCAATAACAATTTGCAAAGTAGATGCAGAGAGAGCCCAGATGATAGTCCAAGATAGAACCGCACCGAAAGCTGAACGGAAGGTACTTAAGCTCCAAATATTGCTAAAGTTTGTCAATCCAACCCAATCCAAGAGTTTGTTTGGTGGTAAGTGTTGGAAGTCGTAATTTGTAAAGGCGATCATCAATGTCACGATAACAGGGAAGATAATCGCAAATGTCATAGCAACGTAAGATGGAATGATCAAGAGATAAGGGAATCCATTTTCATAGATACCTTTGATCATATCTTTAAAGGTACGTGGGACAGGGATGCCGTTATTGATACGTTTTGCAATAGTATACGCATCTTTGATATTGTAAAGATAAAATCCTAGATAAACAACTACAAAAATAGAGTGGAAGGCACCACGAATCAGCATGAAGAGAGAGTTGTCACGACCAGGTTTAACCCCAAGTGTAATCAAGTTACTCAATTCAGGCGCTGCAAGTGCTATAAAATATAGGACAAAAACTAAAGTTACGGCAAGGAAAATAAAACCTTTAACTTTTTGTTTATTGTAGATTTGCCCTAACCCAGGAATCACTGAAAGCAAGGCTGCTTTGCTAGGTTGTTGGTTTTCCATGAATACTCCTTTCATAGGATACGAGATTGAAGTTTGTCTCCAATCACTAGATAGACAACTGCAATCATTCGTAAATTTATAAAATCAAAGGGGGATTTGTATTCTCCCCCCTTGTAACGAATTCAATTATTCACCAAATTTTTGTTTGATTGTTTCTTTGATCAATGTAACAGCATCGTTAGCAGCTGTCTTAGCATCTTTTTTACCACTTACAGCGTCAAAGAGCATTGTTTTAGCTGGGTCCCAAACTGCTGACATTTGAGAGATGTTTGGCATTGGTTGAGCGTTCTTGAACTGCTTGATAACAGCTGTTGTCAACTCATCGTTTTTGCTCTCAGCGTAAGCACGAGCTTCAGTGTTAGCGGGGATTTCGTTAGTTGCTTCGTAGAATGCTTTTTGTTGTTCAGTTGATACAAGGTAGTCTACAAATTTTTGAGCGCCTTCGAGGTTCTTAGTGCTTGATGGGATGATCCAAGCTTTACCACCACCAAATGCTGAGTAGTCTTTTCCGTTTGGAAGAGTTGGGATAGTAGCAACACCGTAGTTTACTTTAGCATCTTTGAATGCTTGAGCTTTCCAAGGGCCATCGATGATAGCAGCTGTTTTACCTTCTTGGAATTGTGTTTGGATCAAGTTTCCAGCACCTTCAGTATCTTGCATACCTTTAGGCCATTTGTCGTACCAAGTTTTAGCATAGTTGATTCCTGCGATAGCACCGTCATTTGCAAGACCGATATCTTTAGGATCTTTACCGTTTTGTCCGAATACGTAAGCTCCGTTACCAGAAAGAAGTCCGTATGCGTAGTAGAAGTTAGTCCAGTCAGCTAGGAAAGCAGAAGTTTTTCCTTCTTCTCCAGCGAAAGCGTATTTGCTATCTTTAGCAAGTTCTTCTAATTCAGCGAAAGTTTTTGGAGCTTCTTTGAGCAAGTCTTTGTTGTAGTACATAACAAGTGACTCGATAACGGCTGGAGCACCGTAAACTTTACCGTCAGATGCTGTTACAAGAGATTTAGTAGTATCGTCTGTTTTAGCACCGTCGCTTAGTTTAACTTCTGAAAGTTGTCCATCAGTACCAAGGCTACCTACACGGTCGTATGGTGCCATCATAACGTCAGCAGCTTGACCTGATTGGTTGTCAAGTGAAAGTTTGTCAAGTCCGCCAAGTTGGTCACCAGATTTGATGTTAACTTTTGTTCCTGATTCTTTTTCATAAGCAGCAGCAACTTTCTCAGCGTAAGCTTATATTGGTCTTCAACGTAGAAAGTGATTTCTTTTGCTTCAGATGAGCTAGTATCAGCAGCTTTATCAGCAGTTTTGCTTCCGCAAGCTACCAAAAGTAAGCTAGCAAGAGTAGCAGTTCCAAGCACAGCAGCGCTCTTCATGAATTTAGATGACATAGTGTATTCCTCCTAAAGAATAACAAATTTTATAGTCTAGGAAACGCAAACGTTTTCCTTATGACTTTAGTATAGCACAAACGGAAAACGGTTGCAATAGTTTTTTTAAAAAAAGTAAAAAAAGTTACAATCTCAACATCTTTGATTGGAATTATATAATAAGAATAAAGTTCACGATTTATAAACTTTATTCTAAAAAACAAAGAATAGGGAAACGATTGCATCAAAATAAGCCGAAGGAAAATCATTTTAAAAATTAAAATATAGGGAATTTCAAAATTTAACCAGAAAAAAGTTGGAAAAAGTTTTTTTACAAACGCTTGCATTTATTTTAAAAATGGGTTATACTTGAGTTAGCGCAAACGTTTGCGCATATAAATATGAAACTCTTAACTACAAACACGCGAGGTGCTATTATGAAAAAACGTCAAAGTGGTGTGTTGATGCACATCTCATCTCTTCCTGGAGCTTACGGGATTGGATCGTTTGGTAAAAGTGCGTACGACTTTGTTGATTTCTTAGTTCGTACAAAACAACGTTACTGGCAAATCCTTCCATTAGGAACAACTAGTTACGGTGATTCTCCTTACCAATCATTCTCAGCTTTTGCAGGGAATACTCACTTTATCGATCTTGATATCTTGGTTGAGCAAGGTTTACTAGATGCTAGTGATCTTGAAGGGATTGACTTTGGTAGCAACCCAGAAGAAGTAGACTACGCGAAGATTTATTATGCGCGTCGTCCTCTTCTTGAAAGCAGTTAAACGTTTCTTTGAAATCGGAGATGTTCATTCATTTGAAGAATTTGCTCAAGAAAATCAAGCTTGGCTTGAACTCTTTGCTGAGTATATGGCTATCAAGGAACACTTCGATAACCTAGCTTGGACAGAATGGCCTGATGCGGCAGTCCGTACTCGCCAAGCTGAAGCTCTTGCGCATTATCGCAATGAGTTGGCAGACAAGTTGGTTTACCACCGCGTAACCCAATACCTTTTCTTCCAACAATGGTTGAAATTGAAAGCATATGCTAATGAGAATCACATTGAAATCGTTGGTGATATGCCTATCTATGTAGCGGAAGATTCAAGCGACATGTGGGCGAATCCTCATCTTTTCAAGACAGATGAAAACGGAAAAGCGACTTGTATCGCAGGTTGTCCACCAGATGAGTTTTCTGAGACTGGTCAGCTTTGGGGGAATCCAATCTATGACTGGGAAGCTATGGACCGTGATGGATATAAATGGTGGATTGAACGCTTGCGCGAAAGCTTTAAAATTTATGACATCGTTCGTATTGACCACTTCCGTGGATTTGAATCATACTGGGAAATCCCAGCTGGTTCAGATACTGCAGCGCCTGGCAAATGGGTGAAAGGTCCAGACTACAAACTCTTTGCAGCTGTTAAGGAAGAACTCGGTGACTTGAATATCATCGCAGAAGACCTTGGTTTCATGACTGACGAAGTTATTGAACTACGTGAGCGCACTGGATTCCCAGGAATGAAGGTTCTTCAATTTGCCTTCAACCCAGAGCACGAAAGTATTGACAGCCCACACTTAGCACCAGCTAACTCTGTTATGTACACAGGAACACATGATAACAACACTGTTCTTGGTTGGTACCGTGATGAAATTGACGACCCAACTCGTGAGTACATGGCACGCTATACAAACCGCAAGGAATACGAAACAGTTGTACATGCAATGCTTCGTACAGCCTTCTCATCAGTAAGCTTCATGGCTATCGCAACTATGCAAGACTTACTTGAATTGGATGGTTCAGCTCGTATGAACTTCCCATCTACCCTTGGTGGAAACTGGTCATGGCGTATGACAGAAGATCAATTGACACCAGCAGTCGAGGAAAACTTACTTGACTTGACTACAATTTATCGCCGAATCAATGAAAATTTGGTAGAATTAAAGAAATAAGACATTATCAGGAGACACTTTAACATGTTACCATTACAAGAATTTGTACAAAAGCGTTACAATAAATCTATCGCAGAATGTAGTAACGAAGAGCTTTACCTTGCTCTTCTTAACTACAGCAAAATTGCTAGCAGTCAAAAACCAGTCAACACTGGTAAGAAAAAAGTTTACTACATCTCAGCTGAGTTCCTTATCGGGAAACTCTTATCAAACAACTTGATTAACCTTGGTCTTTATGACGAAGTTAAAAAAGAACTTGCTGACGCAGGTAAAGAGTTGATTGAAATCGAAGAAGTAGAATTGGAACCATCACTTGGTAACGGTGGTTTGGGACGTTTGGCAGCCTGCTTTATCGACTCAATCGCTACACTTGGTTTGAATGGTGACGGTGTCGGTTTGAACTACCACTTCGGTCTTTTCCAACAAGTCCTTAAAAACAACCAACAAGAAACGATTCCTAACGCTTGGTTGACTGACCAAAACTGGTTGGTTCGTTCAAGCCGTAGCTACAAAGTACCATTTGCACATTTTACATTAACATCTACTCTTTACGATATCGATGTACCTGGATACAAAACAGCTACTAAAAACCGCTTGCGTTTGTTTGACTTGGATTCAGTTGATTCGTCTATCATTAAAGAAGGTATCAATTTTGACAAGACAGACATCGCTCGTAACTTGACTCTTTTCCTTTACCCAGATGATAGTGACCGTCAAGGTGAATTGCTCCGTATCTTCCAACAATACTTCATGGTTTCAAACGGTGCGCAATTGATCATCGATGAAGCAATCGAAAAAGGAAGCAACTTGCATGACCTTGCTGACTACGCAGTTGTACAAATCAACGATACTCACCCATCAATGGTGATTCCTGAATTGATCCGTCTTTTGACTGAACGTGGTATCGAACTTGATGAAGCAATTTCTATCGTTCGTAGCATGACTGCCTACACAAACCACACAATCCTTGCTGAAGCCCTTGAAAAATGGCCTCTTGAATTCTTGGAAGAAGTGGTTCCTCACTTGGTACCAATCATCAAAGAATTGGACCGTCGTGTTAAAGCAGAATATAAAGACCCATCTGTTCAAATCATCGATGAGAGCGGACGTGTTCACATGGCTCACATGGATATCCACTACGGATACAGTGTTAACGGGGTTGCGGCTCTTCACACTGAAATCTTGAAGAACTCAGAGTTGAAAGCTTTCTACGACATTTACCCAGAAAAATTCAACAACAAAACAAACGGTATTACTTTCCGTCGTTGGCTAATGCATGCTAACCCACGCTTGTCTCACTACTTGGATGAAATTATTGGACGTGGTTGGCACCATGAAGCGGATGAACTTGAAAAACTCTTGTCTTACGAAGATAAAGCGGCTCTTAAAGCAAAACTTGAAGAAATCAAGGCTCACAACAAACGTAAGTTGGCTCGTCACTTGAAAGAACACCAAGGTGTGGAAATCAATACTAACTCTATCTTTGATATCCAAATCAAACGTCTTCACGAGTACAAACGTCAACAAATGAACGCTTTGTATGTGATTCACAAATACTTGGACATCAAGGCTGGTAATATCCCTGCTCGTCCAATCACAGTATTCTTTGGTGGTAAAGCAGCTCCTGCCTACACAATCGCTCAAGATATCATCCACTTGCTCCTTTGCTTATCAGAAGTGATTGCCAATGATCCAGCAGTAGCGCCACACTTACAAGTGGTGATGGTTGAAAACTACAACGTTACTGCAGCAAGCTTCTTGATTCCAGCATGTGATATCTCAGAACAAATCTCACTTGCTTCTAAAGAAGCTTCAGGTACTGGTAACATGAAATTCATGTTGAATGGAGCTTTGACTCTCGGTACTATGGACGGAGCTAACGTGGAAATTGCTGAATTGGTTGGCGACGAAAACATCTACATTTTCGGTGAAGATTCAGAAACTGTTATCGACCTTTACGCGAAATCAGCTTATAAATCAAGCGAATTCTACGCACGTGAAGCAATCAAACCATTGGTTGACTTCATCGTAAGCGACGCTGTTCTTGCAGTTGGTAACCAAGAACGCTTGTCACGCCTTCACAATGAATTGATCAACAAAGACTGGTTCATGACTCTTCTTGACTTGGAAGACTACATCAAAGTGAAAGAGCAAATGCTTGCTGACTACGAAAACCGTGACGCATGGTTGGATAAAGTCATCGTCAACATTGCTAAAGCAGGATTCTTCTCATCTGACCGTACAATCGCTCAGTACAACGAAGATATCTGGCACTTGAACTAAGATTAAACAAAAAACGCATCTTATATAGATGCGTTTTTTCGTATTTGGACTAGTTCACAGTACTTTCCCAACCAGAATCTCTGCTTCGATAGTAATCTCTGCCAGTTGATTCCAGTCAATCTTGCTTTGGTCAACGTGGAAGAGCAGGGGAGTCATGCTGAGTAAGGCTTGGCGTTGTTCTGCTGTAATGGGCTTGGTCAGGGAAGCGATTTGACTAGATTGGATGCTGAAATGTTCTTGGAAATGTTCCTTGATATCCTGATTAGAATAATCTTTCTTTGTCAGTTGGCCCTGTACCATTTGACGGATTTCTTTGAGGTGATTTTCGGTAGGGATGACCTTGATCAAGATGCCGTCTTTGGATAAGACACGGCGAAATTCTCCATAGTTGGCGGGCGAGAAGATATCAAGCAAGATATCCATACTAGCGTCTTTTATGGGAAGGCGAGCCAGGTCGCCAACAAACCAGTTGACTGCCCAGTTGGGTTCGCTTTTGGCAGCAATTTGGACTGAGTCTTTTGAAATGTCAAAGGCATAGAAGGTCTTGTCAGGATGGACTTCTTGGAGTTTGCGAGAGTAGAAGCCTTCGCCACAGCCAATGTCCAAGATGGTTTTTGCGGATGGTTTGGTTGCTAGTAAGTCCGAGATACCTTCTAAAATAGCCTGATAAAATCCAGCTTCTAGGATTTGTTGGCGATTTTGGAAGTTTTCTTTGTCGTAGTTGGCGGATTGCTTGATTTGAGGAGCTAGATTGACATAGCCGAATTTTGCCAGGTCAAAAGAATGGCGATTATCACACTTGAGACTGGTTTCTACCAAGGTTAGGTTTTCTTGGCAGATAGGACAGGCAAAAGCACTAGCAGAAGCAAAACGCTGGAGTTTTGGTTTGAGGTTTATATTCATAGTTTCAGTCTAGCAAAAAAAGAACTGGATGGCAAATGCATCCAGTTTGTTTTTAGTATGTTAGAACGAAGTATTTCTTCTTACCACGGCGGATAACAGTGAGTTCGTTCTCTAACTTATCTGCGTCACTCAAGACATAGTCAAGGTCCTGGATGCGGTCGCCGTTGACATAGATAGCTCCATTTTGAACATCTTCACGGGCTTGACGTTTTGAGTTAACCACACCAGAAGATACGAGGAGTTCCACGATGTTGTGGTTTTCGTCTGCTTGTACTTGGTAGTTTGGCACACCACGAAGTCCTTGTTTGAGTTCTTTGACAGAAAGGTTTTTGATATTTCCGGCAAAGAGTTGCTCAGTGATGTTAAGGGCTTCTTTGTAGGCTTCTTCACCGTGGACAAGTGTTACGACTTCACGAGCCAAGACTTTTTGAGCCAAGCGTTCGTGTGGCGCAGCCTCAAACTGTTTGCGGATGTCTTCAATCTCATCAAGTGACAAGAAAGTAAAGATTTTCAAGAAGCGAACAGCGTCAGCATCCATGACGTTCATCCAGAATTGGTACATTTCGTATGGAGAAGTCTTTTCAGGGTTGAGCCAAACAGCGTTTCCTTCAGATTTACCAAATTTCTTACCAGTTGCGTCTGTAATGAGTGGAACAGTGATGACGTGACCAGTCTTGTCAGCCTTACGGCGAAGCAATTCGGTACCAGCTGTCATATTTCCCCATTGGTCGGAACCACCGATTTGAAGGGTTACATTGTGCTCTTGGTTAAGGACAAAGAAGTCATAGCCTTGCATGATTTGGTAGGCAAATTCAGTGTAAGAAATCCCTGTTTCAATACGTTTCTTCACAGACTCCTTGCTCATCATGTAGTTGACAGTGAAGTATTTCCCGATATCACGGAGGAAGTCAATGAAGCTGATGCTGCCAAACCAGTCGTAGTTATTGACCATGACAGCTTTATTTCACCATTTTCAAAGTCAAGAAAGCGAGAAAGTTGTCCTTGGATAGACTTGACCCAGCCATCTACTGTGTCTTTTGTTTGGAGACTACGTTCAGCATCTTTGAAGGACGGATCTCCGATGAGACCTGTAGCACCGCCAACGAGCGCATAAGGTTTGTGACCTGCTAACTGCAAACGACGACTTGTCAAGATTGCGACAAGGTGACCTAGGTGAAGGCTGTCAGCAGTTGGATCGTAGCCAGTATAATAAGAAACTTGACCTTCTTCTAGGGCTTTACGCAAAGCTTCTTCATCAGTAGTTTGAAAAATCAAACCACGCTCTTTTAGCTCATCAAAAATGTGCATGTGTCTTTTCTCCTTTTTAAAATATTGTTTCTACCTATTGTACCACAAACTTGGTGAATAACCTAGTAAAATCGGGAAGAAAGTTGCCGCTTGGACTTTTTTGGAAACGAATGAAATATGGTATAATAGCACTAGCTTATTTTCTGAGAAATAGATAAAAATCGTTAAGAAAGGGGCTGAAAGATGTCTCATATTATTGAATTGCCAGAAGTCTTGGCCAACCAGATTGCGGCAGGAGAAGTGATCGAACGTCCTGCCAGCGTAGTTAAAGAGTTGGTCGAAAATGCTATCGATGCTGGCTCTAGCCAGATTATCGTTGAGATTGAAGAAGCTGGTCTTAAGAAAATCCAAATCACAGATAATGGTCACGGGATTGCCCACGATGAAGTCGAGTTAGCCCTCCGCCGTCATGCGACCAGTAAGATTAAGAATCAAGCGGATCTCTTTCGGATTCGGACTCTTGGTTTTCGTGGTGAAGCTCTGCCCTCTATCGCATCTGTCAGTGTTTTGACTTTGTTGACAGCGGTGGACGGAGCAAGTCATGGGACCAAGTTAGTGGCTCGCGGGGGAGAAGTAGAAGAAATCATCCCTGCGACTAGTCCTGTAGGGACTAAGGTTTGTGTGGAAGACCTCTTTTTCAATACGCCAGCTCGTCTCAAGTATATGAAGAGTCAGCAGGCGGAGTTATCTCACATCATTGATATTGTCAACCGTCTAGGTTTAGCCCATCCTGAGATTTCCTTTAGTTTGATTAGTGATGGCAAGGAGATGACACGCACAGCTGGAACTGGTCAACTACGCCAAGCCATTGCGGGCATTTATGGTTTGGCTAGTGCCAAAAAGATGGTTGAGATTGAGAATTCGGACCTAGACTTTGAGATTTCAGGTTTTGTCTCATTGCCTGAATTGACGCGGGCTAATCGCAACTACATCAGCCTCTTTATCAATGGACGTTATATCAAAAACTTCCTGCTCAATCGTGCTATTTTAGATGGTTACGGCAGTAAGCTCATGGTGGGGCGTTTTCCACTAGCCGTTATTCACATTCATATCGATCCTTATCTAGCAGATGTCAATGTACATCCAACCAAGCAAGAAGTGCGGATTTCCAAGGAAAGAGAACTGATGGCGTTGGTTTCAGAAGCTATCGCAAAGAGTCTCAAGGAACAGACCTTGATTCCAGATGCCTTGGAAAATCTTGCCAAATCTACCGTTCGCAATCGTGAAAAAGTAGAGCAAACGACTTTGCCACTGAGAGAAAATACGCTCTACTATGAAAAAAGTGAACCGACAAGACCGACTCAAGCTGAGGTGGCAGACCATCAGGTAAACTTAACAGAAGAGAAGCAGGATTTGAACCTCTTTGCTAAGGAAGCCTTAGACCAGATAACCAAACCAGCCAAACTGTATTTTGCAGAGAGAAAATCGGTCAGCTACGACCAACTAGATCATCCAGAGTTAGATATGGCTAGTTTGGATAAGGCTTATGACAAGCTGGAACGAGAAGAGTCTTCGAGTTTCCCAGAGTTGGAATTTTTCGGTCAGATGCACGGCACCTATCTCTTTGCCCAAGGTCGAGATGGGCTTTACATCATAGACCAACACGCAGCCCAGGAGCGGGTTAAGTACGAGGAGTACCGCGAAAGCATCGGCAATGTTGACCAGAGTCAACAACAACTCCTAGTGCCTTATATCTTTGAATTTCCTGCAGATGATGCCCTTCGTCTCAAGGAAAGAATGTCTCTCTTAGAGGAAGTTGGTGTCTTTCTATCAGAGTACGGAGAGAATCAATTTATCCTACGGGAACATCCAATTTGGATGGTAGAGGAGGAAATCGAGTCAGGAATCTATGAGATGTGTGATATGCTTCTTTTGACTAAGGAAGTTTCAATCAAGAAATATCGAGCAGAGCTGGCGATTATGATGTCCTGCAAGCGTTCCATCAAGGCCAATCATCACATCGATGACCACTCAGCTAGACAGCTTCTCTATCAGCTCTCTAAATGCGACAACCCATACAACTGTCCACACGGACGTCCTGTTTTGGTACACTTCACCAAGTCGGACATGGAAAAGATGTTCCGTCGCATTCAGGAAAATCACACGAGTCTACGAGAACTAGGAAAATACTAATACTCTTCGAAAATCTCTCTAAACTGCGTCAGCCTCACCTTGCCTAACTTAAGTTATGCCTACGGTTAGCTTCCTAGTTTACTCTTTGATTTTCATTGAGTATAAATTGAAGGGAAAATTATGTACGAATATCTAAAAGGTATCATTACCAAAATTACTGCCAAATACATCGTTCTTGAAGCTAACGGCATCGGCTACATCCTACATGTAGCTAATCCTTATGCTTACTCAGGACAAGTCAATCAAGAAGCACAAATCTATGTGCATCAAGTAGTCCGCGAAGATGCTCATCTCCTTTACGGTTTCCGTTCAGAAGACGAGAAGAAACTCTTTCTCAGCTTGATTTCGGTGTCGGGCATTGGCCCTGTTTCTGCTCTTGCCATCATCGCAGCTGATGACAATGCAGGGCTCGTTCAAGCTATCGAGACTAAGAACATTACCTACTTGACTAAGTTTCCGAAGATTGGCAAAAAAACAGCCCAACAGATGGTCTTGGACCTAGAAGGTAAGGTGGTTGTGGCAGGCGATGACCTCCCTGCTAAGACTGCAGCTCCATCTAGCAGTGACAACCAAGAACTGGAAGAAGCTATGGAAGCCATGTTGGCACTGGGCTACAAGGCAACTGAGCTTAAGAAAATCAAGAAATTCTTTGAAGGAACTTCAGATACCGCTGAAAACTACATCAAATCTGCCCTTAAGATGTTGGTGAAATAGGAGAACTCTATGCCAAAACGCTGTGGCTGGGTTAAAATGAACAACCCTCTATATGTAGCCTACCACGATGAGGAATGGGGGCAGCCCCTACATGATGACCAAGCACTTTTTGAGTTGCTTTGCCTGGAAACTTATCAGGCTGGCCTTTCTTGGGAAACAGTACTTAATAAACGGCAGGCTTTCCGTCAAGCTTTTCATGGTTACCAAATTCAAGCTGTTGCAGCCATGACGGATGAAGAACTGGAAGCTTTGATGGATAATCCAGCTATCATCCGCAATCATGCTAAGATATTTGCGACGCGCACCAACGCTCAAGCATTTTTACAAGTTCAGAAGGAGTATAATTCTTTTGACAACTATCTCTGGTCTTTTGTAGATGGGAAAACCATTATCAATGATGTTCCTGATTATGCCCAAGCCCCTGCCAAGACGACTTTATCTGAGAAAATATCCAAGGATCTCAAAAAACGAGGCTTCAAATTTACTGGACCAGTCGCTGTCTTGTCCTTTTTACAGGCGGCAGGATTAGTTGACGACCATGAGAATGATTGTGAATGGAAGGGGAATTAACTGATGTCTAACAAAAATAAGGGAATTCTGATTTTTTCGATTCTCTATACAGTCCTTTTTGTGTTTGATGGCGTTGGATGGTTGACTTCTTTGATGCCATCTGCCATTGCAAGTTATCTAGTTTATGTAGTATTAGCTTTGTATGGCTTTTTCTTGTTTAAGGATAGATTAATCCAACAATGGAATGAAATTAGAAAGACTAAAAGAAAATTTTTCTTTGAAGTTTTAAAAGGCTGGCTTCTTCTCTTTATAATGACCATCCTTTTTGCTCTCCTTTCGGAAATATTGAAACAAGTTTTGGGCTTGAGTGATCAAGGGCAAAATGAGGCTAGTATACAAAGTGCTTTTAAAGAACAACCACTACTGATAGCAGTTTTTGCTTGTGTCATAGGTCCTGTGGTAGAAGAAATCTTCTTCCGACAGATTTTATTGAAGTATCTGAGAAAGTGCCTATCAAGCTGGTTGAGTATCTTTATAGTCGGACTTGCCTTTGCCCTAACCCATATGCACAGTTTGGTTTTATCCGAGTGGATCAATGCAATTTATTACTTGGGTGGAGGCTTAGCCTTTTCTATCATCTATGTGAAAGAAAAAGAAAATATCTACTATCCCTTGGTCGTCCATATGATAGTGAACAGCCTTTCCTTTATCATTTTAGCCCTGTCTTAATGCTATACATAAAAAAGCAACCAATCATGTGGTTGCTTTTTATAGTAGTTGCATTCTTATAGAGCAGTAAGGAAGGTCAGTCCGCCAAGGACAACCCCGGCTGAGTTTGGAATGATTAGAATCCAATCTTTCTTAGGCTCTTTTGTCCATCCGTAAATGACCCAGATTAAGCAAGAGATTGCTGCAGATAACGGTTGGAAAGGTTGAGCTTTATTTCCTTGTAAATTGGCAAAAATTTGAGGGATGTAGGCTATAAATACTATAATCCCGATAAAGGCACCAATTGAACCAACAATTTGATTAATTCTCTGTTTAGTCATATATATTTCTCCTTATTACTTTATTAGTATAACAGAAAAACAGCTTGGATTCAAGGACAAAACCTCGGGATTCTAAGGAAAGACTTTACATTAGAATGTTATTAGAAAATGTGTCTACTTCTTTTGAGAATCGAAAAATGATTTGGAGACAGAATAAAAGTAGTCTGTCTACAAAACACCCTACTTTTATTGTTTATCTTAATATCTAGCAGGTCCAGCACTTGCGCTCTTGATGTTGAAACGTTTTTTGAGGTAGAAACGTAGGACAAGGAGAACTCCTCCAATAATCATCAAAACAAGAGGTGGGAGGCTGATGTTGATGGCTTGTGGAAGGAAGTTACTCAAGAAGAGGATGAAGACCCATGCAAACATAGTCGCTAACATAACCAAAAGTGATTTCCAGAATGGAGGGCGTTGGCTACGGTCAGTATCTGGTCCGTAGTAACGGTAGATGAAGTGGTAGAGAAGGTAAAAGGCAACTCCACCAAAGGCCCCTACACTGATAAGTGTTACCAATCCGTAAGCCACGGGTTGGTTTGAGAAGAAGCTCATTAAGGCACTGACTACTGCAAACAATCCTGTAATGAAAAGGGCTGAATCCAACATCATCAATTTTGGATCGTCATTTTCTTTTGGATGCTCTTTTTCATATTGTTCTTTCTCAGTGTAGCTGTGAGCCCAGTGAGTTGGCGCTCCGTAGATAGAGCGGGCAGTCACTCCCTTTGGTTGTTCTTCAAGGATATGAGGAATGACTTCTTCAAGGATAGCCTTGATTTCAGCATCTGTTTTTCCGTCCTTTAGAAATTGCTGGGTTGCAATATGGATAAATTCCTGGTTTTTCTTTGTTAATTCCTGTAGATTAATCTGTGACATAGTAACTCCTGTTAGAACCATTTTTTATGGATGAGGTAAAGAGTGAGAGAAACACTCATAGCAAAGGCGATAAAGACGATGAGCCAGAAAGCATGCGGTTCTCCGTTTAAAGGGATTTCATTATCCTTAAAGTTCATTCCGTAAGCTGAGAAAATCATGGTCGGGATAGACATAACGATGGTCACAAGTGCCAAGGTTTTCATGATATTGTTCTGGTTGTTTGAAATGATAGAAGCAAAGGTCTCTGTCATAGAGTGAAGGACGTTTCCATAGATATCCGCCATCTCGATGGCCTGTTGCGTTTCAATCAAGGTATCTTCCAGTAAGTCTTCATCTTCAAGGTATTTCTTAATATTGCTAGTTGCGCTAGTCAATTTTTTAATCACGCGCTCGTTTGTCTTAAGAGAGGCTTTGAAGTAGACGATGGTCTTTTCTAACTCCATGAGTTCAATCAATTCTTCGTTTCGAGTAGATTTGTGAAGTTGGCTCTCAATCTGCTCACTCTTACGTTCGATTGAACGGAGGGCGGTTAGGTAAATCTCCGCGTTGCGGTAGAGAATCTGGAAGATGAAGCGTGAACGCATGAAGGTATAGAAATTCCGAAGTCTACGATTGATAAAGACATCAAGAAGTGGGAGAGGCTCCAAGCAGGTGGTGATGATAGCCTCTTCTGTGATGATAATCCCCAAGGGAATAGTCACATAGTAGGTTTGATTATTTCTTTCTTCTGTGATTGGGACGTCCACGATAATCAAGGTGTACTCATCTTCGATAGTAATACGAGACATCTCTTCCGCATCGAGTGGTGCACGGAGGTCAGCGATATCAATATCAAAGGCAGAGGCGATTTCCATCGATTCGCTTTGAGTAGGATTGACGAGATTGATCCAAGTGCCCGGCTGGAGCGTATCGATCTCTTTAAATTCAGTTGTTGTTGAGAGAAAGACTTGTTTCATATCTCCTATCCTTTCCTAATCTATTCTGTGTTTATATGATTTAGCACCGTACTATTATACTACAAAATCGGCTTTTTTGGTAATAGAATTTCACTTTTTTTGGTATAATGGAAAGCAACAATGGACTAGAAAGAAGTAACATGCAAGATAAGATTGTCATCCATGGGGCACGCGCCCATAATTTAAAAAATATAGATGTGGAAATTCCACGTGACAAGTTAGTTGTGGTGACGGGGCTGTCGGGTTCGGGCAAGTCCAGTCTTGCCTTTGATACCCTTTATGCAGAAGGGCAACGTCGCTATGTAGAGAGTCTATCAGCCTATGCTCGTCAGTTTTTGGGAAATATGGAAAAGCCAGATGTGGATTCTATCGATGGTCTCAGCCCTGCCATTTCCATTGACCAGAAAACGACCAGTAAAAATCCTCGTTCGACGGTTGGGACAACGACGGAAATCAATGACTACCTACGTCTCCTCTATGCTCGTGTAGGAACACCTTACTGTATCAATGGACATGGGGCTATCAAGGCTTCGTCTGTAGAGCAAATTGTGGATAAGGTTTTGGAATTACCAGAGCGCCAGCGTCTGCAGATTTTGGCTCCTGTTATTCGTAAGAAAAAAGGGCAACATAAGACGCTGATTGAAAAGATTCAAAAGGATGGTTACGTCCGTGTCCGTGTCGATGGAGTTGTTTACGATGTGACCGAAGTTCCTGAACTTGAAAAGAATAAACAACACAACATCGATGTGGTGGTAGACCGTATTATCATTAAAGAAGGTATCCGTAGTCGTCTCTTTGATTCGATTGAAGCAGCCCTTCGCATCGCAGAAGGCTATGTAGTCATCGATACCATGGATGATTCTGAGTTGCTCTTTTCAGAACACTATGCCTGCCCAGTATGTGGCTTTACAGTTCCGGAACTAGAACCACGTCTCTTCTCCTTTAATGCACCTTTCGGGTCATGTAGTGAGTGTGATGGTTTAGGGATCAAGCTAGAGGTTGATACGGACTTGGTGGTACCAGATGCTAGCAAGACCCTTCGTGATGGAGCCTTAGCGCCTTGGAACCCTATCTCTTCTAACTATTATCCAAATATGCTGGAACAAGCCATGACAGCCTTTGGAGTGGATATGGATACTCCTTTTGAGGCCTTGTCCGAGGAGGATAAGAATCTCATTTTCTATGGTTCAGATGGGAAAGAGTTCCATTTCCACTATGAGAATGAATTCGGTGGAGTCCGTGATATCGACATTCCTTTTGAAGGTGTTATTGGCAATATCAAGCGTCGCTATCATGAAACCAATAGCGACTACACCCGCACACAGATGCGCCTTTATATGAATGAGCTAACCTGTGGTACTTGTCACGGTTATCGTCTCAATGATCAGGCCTTATCTGTTCGTGTAGGAGGAGAGAAAGGTCCTCATATCGGAGAAATTTCAGACCTCTCCATCGCAGACCATTTGGAAGTTATTGATCAGCTAACCCTATCTGAAAATGAGGCTATTATCGCTCGTCCGATTCTTAAGGAAATAAAGGATCGCTTGACCTTCCTCAATAATGTGGGACTTAACTATCTGACGTTATCCCGTTCTGCAGGAACATTATCAGGTGGGGAGAGCCAACGTATTCGCTTGGCGACTCAGATTGGTTCCAATCTCTCAGGTGTCCTTTATATCCTGGATGAGCCGTCGATTGGTCTTCACCAGAGGGACAATGATCGCCTGATTGCTAGCCTGAAAAAGATGCGTGATTTGGGGAACACCTTGATTGTAGTAGAGCATGATGAAGATACCATGCGAGAGGCTGATTATCTGATTGACGTTGGCCCTGGTGCAGGTGTCTTTGGTGGAGAGATTGTTGCGGCGGGAACGCCTAAACAGGTAGCTCGCAACAGCAAATCCATTACAGGACAGTATCTGTCAGGGAAACGCGCGATTCCAGTGCCGTCAGAACGTCGTGTAGGAAATGGACGCTTTATCGAAGTGATAGGCGCGCGTGAGAACAACTTGCAAAATATCGCCGCTCGCTTCCCGCTTGGAAAATTTATCGCTGTAACTGGGGTGTCTGGTTCAGGGAAGTCGACCCTCATTAACAGCATTCTCAAAAAAGCCATTGCTCAAAAGCTCAATCGCAATTCAGACAAGCCAGGTAAGTTTAAGACTATTACAGGAATTGAGCATATCGATCGTCTGATAGATATTGACCAGAGCCCAATTGGACGAACACCGAGGTCTAACCCTGCGACTATACAGGTGTCTTTGATGACATTCGAGACCTCTTTGCTCAGACAAATGAAGCCAAGATTCGTGGCTATAAGAAGGGGCGTTTCAGTTTCAATGTCAAGGGCGGGCGTTGTGAGGCCTGCTCGGGTGACGGGATTATTAAGATTGAGATGCACTTCTTGCCTGATGTTTACGTAGCATGTGAAGTCTGTCATGGGACTCGCTACAACAGTGAAACGCTAGAAGTACACTACAAGGAAAAGAATATCTCGCAAGTCTTGGATATGACCGTCAATGACGCAGTAGAATTTTTCAAACACATTCCGAAAATTCAACGTAAACTCCAGACAATCAAGGATGTAGGTCTAGGTTATGTGACCTTAGGACAGCCAGCTACGACACTTTCTGGTGGAGAAGCTCAACGTATGAAGCTGGCTAGTGAACTCCATAAGCGTTCGACCGGTAAGTCCTTCTACATTCTAGATGAGCCAACGACTGGGTTGCATACTGAGGACATCGCTCGTCTACTCACCGTTTTGTCCCGCTTTGTCGATGATGGCAATACAGTTCTCGTCATCGAGCACAATCTAGATGTTATCAAAACAGCAGACCATATTATCGACCTAGGACCAGAAGGTGGTGTTGGCGGCGGTACTATTATCGCAACAGGAACACCAGAGGAAGTAGCTGCCAATGAAGCTAGCTATACAGGACAGTATTTGAAAGGAAAGTTACATCATGAATAAACGTGTGCAAGCATTTTTAGATAAAATGCAAGAAAGAACTAGATGGAATCATTATCAATAACCTTAAAAATGTCTACTATTTGACAGGATTTTGGGGTTCAAATGGGACAGTCTTCATCAGCCGTGACCGTCAGGTCTTAGTGACAGATGCTCGCTATATTATCGCTGCCAAGCAAGAAGTAACTGGTTTTGAGATTTTTGCAGAGCGTGATGAGTTAGCTACTATCGCAAAGATTGCAAAAGACATGGGCCTTTCTCGTATCGGGTTTGAAGATGAGATTTCAGTTTCTTATTACCATCGCATGCAAACCGCCTTTGAAGGTTTGGAATTACTTCCTCAGACTCAGTTTGTTGAAGCCCTTCGTATGATTAAGGATGAGACAGAGATTGCGACTATTCGTAAGGCTTGTTCCATCTCAGACCAAGCTTTCCACGATGCTCTTGACTTTATCAAGCCAGGGAAGACAGAAATTGAAATTGCCAACTTCTTGGATTTCCGTATGCGTGAATTAGGCGCTGTTGGTTTGTCTTTTGACACGATTCTAGCGAGTGGAGTCAACTCTTCTAAACCTCATGCCCACCCAATGCACAAGCCGGTAGAACTAGGCGAAGCAATCACTATGGACTTTGGGTGCCTTTATGAACACTATGTCAGTGATATGACTCGTACCATCTACCTAGGCCATGTCAACGACGAACAAGCAGAAATCTACAACACTGTTTAAAGGCTAACCAAGCATTGATTGACCAAGCTAAGGCTGGCTTAGGTTTCCGTGACTTTGACAAGATTCCTCGTGATATCATTGTGGAAGCGGGCTATGGAGAATACTTTACACACGGTATCGGACACGGTATCGGACTTGATATCCACGAAGAGCCATACTTTAACCAAACTTCTACAGAAGTTATTAAATCAGGTATGGTCTTAACTGATGAACCAGGCATTTATATCGAAGGTAAATACGGGGTTCGTATCGAAGATGATATCCTGATTACAGATACCGGTTGTGAATTATTAACCCTTGCTCCAAAAGAATTAATCGTAATCTAAGAAAAATGAGATAAATCGTTGACTTTTACTAGTTAAAGGTTTATACTGAAAGACGAAAACGGTAGGTGAGGCTACCATAGGGATACGGATGACTACCGCAAAGCAGTGGAGACACTACTCGTTGGTCAACAGTCCTGGTCGCGAAGGTCAAGACTAAGCTCATTACATCGCCCTATGGAGTTAAAGCTTGAACGAAAACAGATAATAAGTTTTTTAGTCCTGCCATTTTATGGCAGGATTTTCTGCTGTTTTAAAACAAAGAAAGGAGACAAACGATGCAAATTGACGACCATCCAGAACCGCACATACACAGCCAATCGCTGATTTGTGTCGTTCTGTCCTTATAAAGTGATTGGTCCCTGTGTATGAAATCACCATTCATACAGATAGGAGAAACCAATGAAAACTACAAAAGAAAGATTAGCGACTGCTATTCAAACTCCATTAAAAGATAGTCTAGCATTTTACCATACAAGTCTAAAAGGCTTAGACCAAGAACAAGTCGAAGAAAACCGTGATCTATATGGTGAAAACACCATTACCAAGGGTCAAGAGGATTCCATCTTTAAGAAAATTTATGAGTCCATTATCAATCCTTTCACAATCATTTTGCTTGTGATTGCCTTTATTTCTCTCGTTACAAACGTCTGGCTTGCCAAACCTGGTCAAGAGGATCCAACGACTTCTATCATTATTGTTGTCTTGGTTTTGATTTCAGGAGGTATCCGTTTTGTCCAAGAATTGCGGAGCGACAAGGCAACAACCAACCTTTCAAAAATGATTGTCAACACTGCAACCGTTATTCGTGATGGTCTTGAACAAGAGTTGCCAATCGATGAGTTGGTTGTAGGAGATCTCGTAAAATTGAGTGCTGGAGATATGATTCCAGCAGATGTTATCTTGTTCGAATCCCGCGACTTTTTCGTTCAACAGTCAGGTTTGACTGGAGAAAGTGATGCAGTCGAAAAACTTGCTTTAAATAAAGCTACTAATCAAAATGTAGAGAGTCTTTTAGAAGCAGAATCTTTGGCATTCATGGGGACAAATGTTATCTCAGGAAGTGCTACAGCTATGGTTTTAGCTGTTGGTGATGACACCATGATGGGAGCTATTGAACAGACTCTCAACACCTACGATGAACCAACTTCTTTTGAACGTGAAATGAACAGCATTTCTTGGCTCTTGATCCGTTTGATGCTTGTCATGGTTCCAATCGTATTTCGCAAATGGTTTGACCGATGGAGACTGGCTAGAAGCCGGAGTATTTGCCTTGAGTGTTGGTGTCGGACTGACACCAGAAATGCTTCCAATGATTATCACAGCCAGCTTGGCCAAAGGTTCTATTATCATGGCCAAGGAAAAGGTGGTCATCAAAAAACTCAATGCCATACAAGACTTAGGGGCAATCGATATCCTTTGTACGGACAAAACTGGAACTTTAACGCAGGATGAGATTGTTTTAGAATATCCTTTGGATATCCACGGTGATTTGGATATGGCAGTCTTAAGAAGAGCTTATCTAAATTCACATTTCCAAACCGGTTTGAAAAACTTGATGGACCGTGCCATTATCAGTAGAACTGAAAAAGAAGCTAAAGAACATGTTATCCTACAACATTTAGATACTAGCTTCCAAAAAATCGATGAACTTCCATTTGATTTTGAACGTAGACGCATGAGTGTTATCGTCAAAGACGATAGCAATGTCGTTAGTATGGTTACCAAAGGCGCTTTAGAAGAAATGTTGAACATTTCGACATACGTGGAGTACCGCGGAGAGATCATTCCCCTAACCGAAGACCTTCGCCAAGAAGTACTGGCAGAAGTTGGCCAATTAAATCGTCAAGGTTTGCGTGTCTTAGGTGTTGGGTACAAGTCAGGTCTACGTGAAGATTATGCCTATGCTGTGACTGATGAAAGTGACATGATCCTTACAGGATATCTTGCCTTCTTGGATCCACCAAAACCATCTGCAGCACCCGCTATTCAAGCTCTGCTTGAGCATGGTGTCAGAACAAAAATTTTAACTGGGGATAATGATAAAGTAACCCAAGCCATCTGCGAAAAGGTTGGTTTGGATGTTGAACACATCCTTTTGGGAGCTGAGATCGACCAAATGACAGACCAAGAATTGGCAGAAGTGGTTGAAAGAGTAACAGTCTTTGCTAAATTGTCACCTGACCAAAAAGCGCGTATCATTCTACAGTTAAAGAGAAATGGTCATGGAGTTGGTTATATGGGCGACGGTATTAATGATGCCCCATCTATGAAGGTGGCAGATGTTGGAATTTCCGTTGATACAGCAGTAGATATCGCAAAGGAAACAGCTGATGTTATTTGCTGGACAAGGATCTCATGGTTCTTGAAACAGGTATCGTTGAAGGTCGTAAGGTCTACGCCAACATGACCAAGTACATCAAAATGACCGTCAGTTCAAACTTTGGGAATATCTTCTCACTCCTTGTTGCGAGTATCTTCTTACCATTTTTACCAATGGCTCCTGTTCATCTCATTGTCCTAAATCTTGTCTATGATTTATCTTGTGTGGCATTGCCATTTGATAATGTGGATCAAGACTTCCTCAAACAACCCCATACATGGGAAGCAAAATCCATTACACGATTTATGGTTTGGATGGGACCAATCTCATCTGTCTTTGATATTTTGACCTTTATCTTCCTCTACTTTATCATTGTTCCTTTGGTGACAGGTCATCATTATGTTCACGGGGCTGAATCTGCCCTTCAGTTTATTATATTATTCCAAACAGGTTGGTTCATTGAATCTATGTGGTCTCAAACCATGGTTATTCATATGCTCCGTTCTGCTAAAATTCCTTTTGTACAGAGTCGTCCAGCTTGGGTTGTGGTATTTATGACTTTACTTGCTGCAATTTTTGTTACTAGTCTGCCTTATGGAGCATTAGCTGGCGTCCTTCGCTTAGCACCATTGGGAATTCCTTACTTCTTATTCCTAGCCCTCATTATTTTCTTGTATATGATAAGTGTCACAACAATCAAGAATTTTTATATAAAAAAATATAAAGAATGGTTATAGTTCGTAATTTGTCAAGAAAAAAGTTCGAAAATCTCAAAAAAAGTTATTTTTTTTTCAAAAATAGGTCGCAAGTCGGATGTTTTTTATGGTATAATAGATTATACTGATAGAAACATGTAGCGAAAGGGGTAGGTACATGATCAAAATTTATACAGTCTCAAGTTGTACTAGCTGTAAAAAAGCTAAAACCTGGCTCAATGCCCACCAATTAAGTTATAAAGAACAAAACCTTGGAAAAGAAGGAATTTCGCGAGAAGAACTACTTGATATTTTAACCAAGACAGATAATGGAATTGCTAGCATCGTATCATCGAAAAATCGCTATGCCAAAGCCCTAGGTGTTGACATCGAAGATTTGAGTGTCAATGAGGTGCTCACCTTAATCATGGAGACACCACGCATCCTAAAAAGTCCAATTCTTGTCGACGAGAAACGTTTGCAAGTTGGCTATAAAGAAGATGACATTCGTGCTTTTTTGCCACGCTCTGTCCGTAATGTAGAAAACGCTGAAGCACGTTTACGTGCTGCACTATAAAACATGAAGGCTGGGATAATTCCTAGCCTTCTCTGGTATTTAAACAAGGATAAAATGTGAGGAATCATGAAAAAAACTCTTATCGGGACATTAGCTCTCTTATTCTTATTGGTTGGATGTGGCCAGAAAAAAGATTCTAGAGCATCGACTACTGAAAATAGTCAAGAGGCACTCCAGTCTACCTTGCCAGTTCTAGAAAATGCAACTAAAAATACAGTGGTTACCAAGACATTGGTATTACCAGTTGACGAAAATGGAGTTCAACAGACTCAGACAATTACCTATAAAGGAAAACAATTTTTGTCGATGACCATCCAGCTAAAACGTCCCGTTTCACAAGAGTTGAAAGATTACATTGCTGAACATGGATTAGAAGAGGCGAAAAAAGTACTGAAAGAAGCTGAAGATAAAGACGAGTCGGTTCAAGAGATTCGAAAAATCACTGGATTTAGTCTTGAATCCACTCTCTTAAGTGAAACGGAGATGGAAACAAAGACGACTTATGACTTCCAAGTTATGGATATTAAAAAAGCTAGCGAAGACGAATATTTTAAAAATATAGGCCTTGAAAACCTGCTAAAATACGAACCAGAGGAATATATTGAAAACCGAGTTGCAAGTGGCGCAACTGTCCAGTAAGAAAAAGGCAGAAAATCAAGCAAATCAGACTGTGTCATTTGTAGAAAGACAGGGAATATGCTATAATGGTAGTATTCTAAGGAAAGAGGGTGTTAGAATGGGATTTACTGAAGAAACCGTACGTTTTAAATTGGACGATTCCAATAAAAAAGAGATCAGTGAAACATTGACAGATGTCTATGCTTCATTGAATGAAAAAGGGTATAACCCTATTAATCAAATTGTGGGCTATGTTCTAAGTGGAGACCCAGCTTACGTTCCTCGTTATAACAATGCACGAAATCAAATTCGTAAGTATGAACGCGATGAAATTGTTGAAGAATTGGTCCGCTACTACCTTAAAGGACAAGGAGTCGATCTATAATCTATGAGAATTATGGGATTGGACGTTGGTTCAAAAACGGTAGGTGTAGCAATTAGCGATCCGCTAGGTTTTACAGCACAAGGGCTTGAAATCATCCAAATCAATGAAGAACAAGGGCAATTTGGCTTTGATAGAATTAAGGAGTTGGTTGATACATACAAGGTTGAGCGTTTTGTTGTTGGTTTGCCTAAAAATATGAACAATACCAGTGGACCTCGAGTGGAAGCCAGTCAAGCCTATGGAGCAAAGCTAGAAGAACTCTTTGGTTTGCCAGTAGAGTATCAAGATGAACGCTTGACTACGGTTGCTGCAGAGCGTATGTTGATTGAGCAAGCAGACATTAGTCGCAATAAGCGTAAAAAAGTTATTGATAAATTAGCTGCTCAGTTGATTTTACAAAATTATTTAGATAGAAAATTTTAAGACAGAGGAGAAACTATGTCACACGATCACAACCACGATCACGAAGAACGTGAACTTATTACACTTGTTGATGAGCAAGGAAACGAAACTTTATTTGAAATCCTTTTGACTATTGACGGAAAAGAAGAATTTGGTAAAAACTATGTTCTTCTTGTACCGGTTAATGCAGAAGAAGATGAAGACGGACAAGTTGAAATCCAAGCTTACTCATTCACTGAAAATGAAGATGGAACTGAAGGCGAATTGCAACCAATCCCTGAAGATTCAGAAGATGAATGGAACATGATTGAAGAAGTCTTCAACAGCTTTATGGAGGAGTAAAAATGTTCAGTGAACATTTTTACCCTTACGCTAAAAATAAAGACCGTAAGTAAGTCTGGGAGACTGTATCACCCCAACTCCTAGAAACTAGAAAGAGTTGGTAAGTCCAGTGGATGTTTTTAGCCCAGTTCCTTGAAATAAGAGAGAACTAGTAAGTCCGGGGGACGTTTTAGCCCATATTAAAATAAAATATAGCTAGCTACTAGCTAATTCAGTAAAAAGCGAAGAGAATCTTCGCTTTTTTATTAAGGATTAAGGAGATAAGCGTGTTTGAAGTAGAAAAATGGCTCCATAGCCGGATTGGCTTGAATTTCAGATCAGGTCTAGGACGAATGCAAAGAGCGGTAGATTTGCTGGGAAATCCTGAAGAAACCTATCCAATTATCCATGTAACGGGAACTAATGGCAAGGGGTCAACTATTGCCTTTATGAGGGAACTCTTTGTTTCACATGGGAAGAAGGTAGGAACTTTTACCTCGCCCCATATTGTGAGCATTCGTGACCGCATCTGTATTAATGGCCATCCTATATCTGACGGGGATTTCATTCGTATAGCGGATCAAGTTAAGGACATGGAGCAAAGCCTTCTAGAAAGCTATGACCAACTATCTTTTTTTGAGTTGCTGACCTTGATTGCTTTGCTTTATTTTAAAGATCAAGAAGTAGATTTGGTCTTACTGGAAGTAGGGATAGGTGGACTTCTTGATACTACCAATGTAGTGACAGGAGAAATTGCAATCATCACATCAATCGGCCTCGATCACCAGGAGACCTTGGGGGATGGTCTGGTAGCAATCGCAGAGCAGAAAGCAGGAATTTTTAAGCCCGGGAAATCAGCTGTGATTGCAAATTTAGCACCGGAAGCCCAACTCGTTTGTCAAAAAACTGCTACTGATTTGGGTGTGACTCTCTACCAAGCTAACAAAGATTTTTCTTTTCGAAATGGGAACTTCTATTCTTCTCTAGCTGACTTTAACCACCTAATATTGGGATTAGAGGGAGCCTATCAGGAGGAAAATGCAGCTCTTGCCTTGCAGGCTTTTCTACTATTTATGGCACAAAGAAACGAGAAAGTAGATCAAGAAGCAGTACGTGCTGCCTTGCAAGCTACTAAATGGGCTGGAAGGCTAGAAGCTGTCACTGAGCACATCTATTTGGATGGGGCTCACAATTTACCAGCTCTAGAGCGTTTGGTTGAGTTTATCCAAGAAAAAATCCAGCAAGGGTATCAGCCTCAAATTCTATTTGGTGCGCTAAAGCGGAAAGATTATAGTGGGATGCTTACTTATTTAACAGAGCATTTACCTGATATAGATCTATATGTTACGAGTTTTGATTACCAAGGCTCCTTAGAGGAACAAGACTTGGGAGGTTATACAATCATTGCTTCTTATCAAGAATTTATAGATACTTTTGAAGCTTCTGCAGGAGAGCAAGATTTGCTATTTGTGACAGGTTCTCTCTATTTTATATCTGAGGTTCGTGCCAATCTTATGGATAGAGAGTTACTTAATTGACCCTCCTATCTTTATTTGTTATAGTAAAGGTGTAGTGATCCAGCAGGGTTATTCTGATTTTAAAGCACTAAAAGAAAGGAGACATTATGTCACTAAAAAAATTCACACTTTCTCTTGCTTCTTTGGCAAGTCTTAGTCTCTTAGTTGCATGTTCGCCCAAAGAGCAGGCAACTCCTTCAACTCAAGCAAGTACTAGTACGGAAGTAACGACTGCTCAGTCAGCAGAAACGACTGTTTCTAGTTCGACGGCTCACTCAGTAACCAACATTGATGGTACCTATAAAGGGCAAGATGAGGGAGATAGCATAACTCTCGTTGTTACTGGTAATACTGGAACATGGACGGAAGTAGAGCCGGATGGTGATCAGGAAATTAAAAAGGTAACTTTCGAACCAGAAAACCAGAGAGTCTTTATTGGAGACGACGTTAAAGTTTATGTAGCGGATGGTAATCAAATTATCATTGATGATATGGATCGTGAAATTTCTGATCGTATTGTTCTAAAGAAGTAGATCATTAAGTAAACTATTTTTTAAAGATCTTGAATCTGTATTCGCAGGTTCAAGATTTTTCTTTATAGCAAAAAAATTCCATACTTTTGAGCTAGTTAAATTCTAGCCTAAAAGTATGGAAGGTATCTAATAGTTAAAGAAATAGTTCTCTTAAGAAGTGAGCAACTCCGTCTTCCTCGTTGGTCAATGCTAGCTGTTCATCAGCGAAAGGAAGTAGAGCTGGATTGGCGTTTTTCATGGCATATCCTGTGCCTGCATAGGCTAGCATCTCTGTGTCATTATGCTCGTCACCGAAAGCAATCAAATTCTTTCGATCCACATTCATGGCATTCAGAAGGTAGTCAAGAGCAAAAGCTTTGTGAACTCCTTTCGGTGTACACTCGAGGATATTCAAGGGACCACCCCAAGTATTGATATTAAGCTGGTGCTTGTAAAAACTGTTCATTTCTTCTGCCAGAGCATACTTGTCATTCGCTCGTGTTTGCATTAGGATACAGTTAGGGTCCTTGGTAACTAGATTGGAATTAAATTGATTATCAGGGTGGAAGTTGTCAACTCCAAATAATCTAGGGTCTGCAATTTCTTGGTCAGGTGCTGTAATATAGAATTTTTTACGGTACTCTCCAGCTATAAAGTCTGCTTGAATTTCTTCTTTCCGTTCAACCATATCTAAGAGGTATTTTTTATCAACAGTCAGACATTTTTCGTATTCCCAGACCTTACCAGGTAGATGAGTCAGAGACCCATTGAAGTTAATCATAGGTGTTTCTAGCTCTAATTCACGATAAAAATCTTTAGCCATGCGGTAAGGACGTCCGGTTGCAATGATGACCTGATGTCCTTTTTTTGAAATTTCTTTAATAGTTTTTTTAGTGAAATCAGATAGTTTACTTTCCCCATTAAGTAGGGTTCCGTCTAAGTCAACGGCAATTATTTTTTTTGTCATAAGATCCTCCCGAATCTAGTTTCAGATAAGATGTTTTCTATTATATCAAAAATAAACAAGAAAATCAGACTATAACTGGGAATAGAAAGAACTGCTTCTAGTAATAATCTTCAAATTATTTTAAAAATAGCTTGAAAAACTGAATTATAAATGATATAATTTTATTATTGTTCGTAAAAAACAAAAGGAGATTAAACATGGACAAACTATTTAAACTAAAAGAGCACGGGACAGACGTCCGTACAGAAGTGCTTGCTGGTTTAACAACATTCTTTGCAATGAGTTACATTCTCTTTGTAAACCCTCAAATGCTTTCACAAACTGGAATGCCAGTTCAGGGTGTATTCCTTGCTACAATTATTGGTTCTGTTGTCGGAACTTTAATGATGGCTTTCTATGCAAACTTGCCATATGCACAGGCTCCAGGTATGGGACTTAATGCCTTCTTTACCTTTACGGTTGTATTTGGTATGGGCTATACATGGCAAGAAGCCTTAGGTATGGTCTTCATTTGTGGTATCATTTCTTTGATTATTACATTAACCAATGTTCGTAAAATGATTATTGAGTCTATTCCTACGACACTTCGTTCAGCAATTTCTGCTGGTATTGGTGTATTTCTTGCCTACGTTGGTATTAAGAATGCAGGTCTCTTGAAATTCTCTATCGATCCAGGTAGTTATACAGTAGCAGGGGAAGGTGCAGATAAGGCTCAAGCAGCAATCACTGCTAATTCAGGAGCTGTTCCTGGATTGGTTGATTTTAACAGTCCGGCTGTTCTAGTAGCTCTTGCAGGTCTTGCCATTACGATTTCTTTGTTGTTAAAGGAATCAAAGGTGGAATCATCCTTTCAATCTTAACAACTACTGTTCTTGCTATTGCGGTTGGTGTTGTTGACTTGTCTAGAATTGACTTTGCAAGCAACAACCTTTCAGCAGCAGTTAACGATTTGGGAACCTTGTTTGGTGCAGGTCTTGGATCAGAAGGTTTAGGGTCTTTGATTTCAAACACTTCACGTTTGCCTGAAACTTTGATGGCTATTCTTGCCTTCTCGTTGACAGATATTTTTGATACAATCGGTACTCTTATTGGTACAGGTGAAAAAGTTGGTATCGTTGCAACAAGTGGTGAAAACCATGAGTCAGACAAATTGGATAAAGCACTTTACTCTGACTTAGTAGCGACTTCAGTTGGTGCCATTGCAGGTACTTCAAACGTTACGACTTATATTGAGTCAGCAGCAGGTATTGGTGCTGGTGGACGTACAGGTTTGACAGCTCTAGTAGTTGCTATCTGTTTTGCCCTATCTAGCTTCTTTAGCCCACTTCTTGCTATTGTTCCTTCAGCAGCAACAGCACCAATTTTGATTATCGTCGGAATTATGATGCTGTCTAATCTTAAAAATATTCCTTGGGATGATATGTCAGAAGCAGTTCCTGCCTTCTTTACTTCTATCTTTATGGGATTCAGCTACTCCATTACACAAGGGATTGCCGTTGGTTTTCTCACTTATACTTTAACGAAAATTGTTAAAGGTCAAATTAAAGATGTCCATGCAATGATTTGGATTTTAGATGCTTTATTTATCTTGAACTACATTAGTATGGCTCTAAATTAATGAGAATTTTTTTCAAAAAAGAAGGAGGGAAACCCTCCTTTTTTGTTGTTAGGAATGTCACAATCGAAAAAATTTTTGGTATAATGGATGCATGCGCACAAAAAATGAAGATGAGCTTATGGCTTTTGGAAAAAAGTTGGGCAATCTACTAGAAAAAAATGATGTTTTAATTTTAACTGGTGAATTAGGTGCTGGGAAAACCACACTTACAAAGGGTCTAGCCAAGGGTCTAGAAATTAATCAGATGATTAAAAGTCCCACTTATACCATCGTTCGAGAATATGAAGGGCGTTTGCCTTTGTATCATTTAGATGTCTATCGCATCGGAGGAGATGCTGACTCTATTGATTTAGATGAGTTTCTGTTCGGAGATGGTGTTACTGTCATTGAGTGGGGACATTTACTGGGTGAAGATCTTCCTTCAGACTATCTAGAATTAGAAATTCTCAAAAAAGATGAGGGACGAGAAATTAGATGCCATGCCCATGGTCAAAGAGCAAGTCGCCTACTAGAGAGGTTGACGAATGGAGTATGAACTTTTAATTCGTGAGGCAGAAGTTGAGGATGCTCAAGTTCTGCTAGCTCTTTTAGATCAGATAGGACAAGAGTCTACGTTTACGAGTTTGGATGAAAATGGCATTTCAATCAGTCAGTCTGAAATGGAAATGTTTATCGACAAGCAGGCTCAGTCTGATAACCAGATTACTTTGCTCGCTTTTTTGAATGATGAGTTAGCAGGAGTTATCAATATTACAGCTGATCATCGACCAAGAATCAGACATATCGGAGACATTTTTTTGGGTATAAAAAAATCCTTTTGGGGATTTGGTTTAGGCAGTGTTTTAATGGAAGAGAGCATAGAATGGGCTAAATCTAGTGGAGTCATTCGACGCTTGCAATTGACCGTACAAAAACGAAATACTGCTGCTATCCATTTATATAAAAAAATGGGTTTTATCACAGAAGGGCTACAGGAACGTGGTGCTTGTACAGAAAGAGGAGAGTTTCTTGACGTTTACCTAATGGGATTACTGATAGACGAATGAGTGTATGATAAAAAAAATATAAAAAATGTTTTTAGGCTTCCTTCTTGTATCTATTTTAGGTGTGGGAACATATGCCTATACGATTTATAATCAAGGAACAAGTTCCTTGGCAAAAACTTATAAAAAAATAGGGGAAGAAACAAAGGTTATTGAAGCAACACAACCATTGACAATCTTGCTTATGGGAGTGGATACGGGGAATATCGAACGTACAGATCCCTGGGAAGGTAACAGTGACTCAATGATATTGTTGACAGTCAATCCCAAGACCAAGAAAACAACAATGATTAGTTTGGAACGGGACATTTTGACAAAAATTCAACACAAAGATGGTACTGTTACTGAGGAAAAACTGAATGCCGCCTATGCGGGTGGTGGAGCTGAACTAGCTATCTCGACGATTCAGGATATGATGAATATCCACATTGACCGCTATGTTATGGTAAATATGCATGGCCTTCAAAGAATGGTTGATGCTGTAGGTGGTATTACGGTCAACAATACTTTAGGTTTTCCAATCTCCATTCAAGACCAGGAACCTTTTAACAAAATTTCCGTCGGAGTCGGACAGCAACACCTAAATGGTGAAGAAGCTCTAGTTTATTCACGCATGCGTTATCAGGATCCAGAAGGAGATTATGGTCGTCAGAAACGACAACGTGAAGTTATCCAAAAAGTGATTGAAAAGATTTTAAGCTTAAATAGTGTAACCCACTACCAAGATATCTTGAAAGCTCTTAGTGACAATATGCAGACAAATATTGAGATTACGACTTCTACTATTCCACAATTGCTAGGCTATCAAGAATCCTTTAAAAATATTGAAACTCATCAGTTACGAGGTGAAGATGCCACGATTGAGGGAGGCTCCTACCAAATTGTTACTTCAGAACATATGTTAGAGATTCAGAATTTATTACGTACTTCATTGGGCCAACCTAAAGTAACTGAGTTAAAAACAAATGTAGTCTTGTACGAAGAAATCAATAATCAAAATCCAGGAGTTGTCTCAGAAGCCACAATTATTGAAGAAGAACAAGAATGAGTGATGATGACTCAATAGAGTTTAGTTACGAAAGAAGCCAAATCGTCTGGCTTGCCATAGATTTATCGAATCGTAGGATTTTTCCTGCGATTTTTTCAAAGAAATTCGAATTGATAAGTAGGAGGGAGAAATGAAAGCGGAAATTATTGCTGTTGGAACAGAGATTTTGACAGGACAAATTCTTAATACTAATACTCAGTTTTTATCTGAAAAACTAGCTGAAATAGGTGTGGATGTCTATATTCAAACTGCTGTTGGAGATAATGAGGCTCGTCTTTTGTCCGTGCTAGAGATAGCTCGAGAACGGAGTGAGTTAGTGATACTAACAGGAGGATTGGGACCTACAGAAGACGACTTGACCAAACAAACGGTGGCCAAGTTCTTAGGAAAAAATTTAGTTTTTGATGCACAAGCACAGGCGAAATTAGATGACTTTTTTGCCCAGAGACCTGATTATGCCCGGACTCCAAATAATGAGCGTCAAGCTCAGATTATTCAAGGAGCAACCCCTCTAGTCAATGAGACGGGCTTAGCAGTGGGTGGCATGATTGAGGTGGAAGGGGTAACTTATGTTGTTTTACCTGGACCACCTAGTGAATTGAAACCGATGGTTCTAAATGAGTTGTTGCCAAGATTGATGACAGGCGCTAAATTATACTCAAGGGTCCTGCGATTCTTTGGGATAGGAGAGAGTCAGCTAGTCACAATCTTAGCAGATTTAATTGAACAACAAACGGATCCAACCTTGGCGCCCTATGCAAAAACTGGGGAAGTTACCTTGCGTTTGTCGACTAAGGCTAAGAGCAAAGAGGAGGCTGATGCGTGCCTTGAATACTTTAGAAGAGCAGATCTTAAGTCGAGATACTTTCGAAGGTACTTCCCTTCGAGAGCTTTGCTATGGTTATGGGGATGAGACAAGTCTAGCTAGTCTTGTAGTGGAAGAGTTAAAAAAGAGACAAATAAGTATTACCGCTGCAGAAAGTTTGACAGCAGGTCTCTTTCAAGCAAGCATAGCAGATTTTTCAGGAGTATCTGCTATCTTTAAAGGTGGTTTTGTGACTTATAGTCTGGAAGAAAAGGCTAAAATGCTAGATATTCCACAAACAGAATTAGAAATCCACGGTGTTGTTTCAACCTATACAGCAGAGAAAATGGCTGAGCAGGCACGAGAAAAAACTGCATCCGATATTGGGATTAGTTTGACAGGAGTGGCAGGGCCAGAAAGTTTAGAAGGGCATCCTGCAGGTACAGTTTTTATAGGACTGTCTCAAGCATCAGGCACAGAAGTCATACGTGTCAATATAGGAGGACGGAGTCGAACAGATGTTCGTAAAATTGCTGTTATGCATGCCTTTAACTTAGTTCTCAAAGCTTTATTAAGTGAGTGACTTTTGATATAATAGAATAAGGTCTAAGGACCATTAAAATACAGGAGAATAAAATGGCGAAAAAACCAACAAAAAAATTAGATGAAATTGGGAAAAAATTTGGAGCTGATCGTGAAAAAGCTTTGAATGATGCTCTTAAATTGATTGAAAAAGATTTTGGTAAGGGCTCAATCATGCGCTTGGGTGAACGAGCAGAACAAAAAGTACAAGTCATGAGTTCAGGCTCTTTGGCACTTGATATTGCACTCGGTTCAGGTGGTTATCCAAAGGGACGTATCATCGAAATCTACGGTCCAGAGTCATCAGGTAAGACAACAGTTGCCCTTCACGCTGTAGCGCAAGCACAAAAAGAAGGTGGAATTGCAGCCTTTATCGATGCGGAACACGCTCTTGACCCAGCCTATGCAGCAGCTCTTGGGGTTAACATTGACGAATTGCTCTTGTCACAACCAGACTCAGGTGAGCAAGGTCTTGAAATTGCAGGGAAATTGATCGACTCAGGTGCGGTTGACCTTGTGGTTATTGACTCAGTTGCAGCCCTTGTTCCTCGTGCGGAAATTGATGGTGATATCGGAGATAGCCACGTTGGTCTTCAAGCTCGTATGATGAGTCAGGCTATGCGTAAACTCGGTGCTTCTATCAACAAGACAAAGACTATCGCTATCTTTATCAACCAATTGCGTGAAAGTTGGTGTTATGTTTGGAAATCCAGAAACAACTCCTGGTGGACGTGCCCTTAAGTTCTATGCTTCTGTTCGTTTGGATGTTCGCGGAAGCACACAAATCAAGGGGACTGGTGACCAAAAAGATACCAATGTAGGTAAGGAAACCAAGATTAAGGTTGTGAAAAACAAGGTAGCTCCACCGTTCAAAGAAGCTCTTGTTGAAATCATGTACGGAGAAGGTATTTCTAGAACTGGTGAACTCTTGAAGATTGCAAGTGATTTGGATATCATCCAAAAAGCAGGTGCTTGGTACTCATACAAGGGTGAAAAAATCGGACAAGGTTCTGAGAATGCGAAGAAATACTTGGCAGATCATCCAGAAATCTTTGATGAGATTGACCACCAAGTTCGTGTTCAATATGGTTTGATTGAAGAGGAAGAAGGTTCAAAAGATAATTCAGCAGCAACTGAAACAAGTTCTAACCAAGAAGTAACTCTTGATTTGGGCGATGCTCTTGAAATCGAAATTGAAGAATAAAAATAAAAAGTGGAGTTTTTCCACTTTTTATTTTTATTCATTAGAGGTTTACTCTTTCTGAAAAAGAGAATAAAAGGCCTATTTCCTTAGAAAAATCCAGAAAACTATTGAATTTCTAATAATTTGATGTTAAAATGAATAAGAACAACAAAAAAGGAGATTACTATAATGGACAAACGTTTAGTTCGTAACGTTCAAGATAAAAAAATCGGTGGTGTTTGTGCAGGTCTTGCTGACTACTTTAACATGGATCCAATGTTAGTTCGTGTTCTTTGGATTCTTTTCACTTTAGCTGGTGGTTCAGGTCTACTTGCTTACGCTATTCTTTACTTTATCCTTCCAGAAGGTGGAGCAGAAGCTTAAGCTACATTGTAAATAAGAATAAATAATGCATGTAATTTTATAAATTGCATGCATTTTTTATTTTGAAAATAAATCGAAATTCAAAACATATCAGATTAAAGATAATGTTTTTTATACGTGGAATTGTCTTGCTTAGTAATCACTAAAGCGTCGGTATTTGATGCGAAAGTCAAAGTAATTCTCTTCTTGCAATTTTTGAAAGATGTTGCGATAGACTTCTTCATCAAAATGGTCACCACGGTAGAGAATTTCAAAACTCATTCCCTCGTATTCTAAAAAGGCATTGGCAGTTTTAAAACCATTTTGTAAGTAGAAATCCATGCGGGCCTTTCGTTGTTCGAGATTATCACAGTCTTCGTCCAATCGCTCCACTTCAAGAATCATAGTACGCTGGTAAAAATCAATGAGTTTTTCAATGATTTCTCTCCCGTATCCATGACTACGGAGATGGGGCATGATAGCAAGAAGCTAATGTAGAAAGCTTTTTGATTTGAAATGGCAAAGGCAAAGCCGACAAACTCCTCTTCGTTATAAAAAGCGAAAAAGTGGGCGTCGTCTCTATCCTGGTAACTTAAAAATTCTTCCAAGGAGACGCGTTCTTCTTCAGGAAAGGCTTCCTTGTTTAATTGGTCGACTTTTTCAAGGTCTGGGAATGCATCTGTAATTAACTGGCTGGTTAAGGTCATACCTACCCTCCTTTTCTGTCACGATTATACCAGATTGTTTGTATCTAGGCAACGCTTTCTTATTCTTCCTCCCTTGTTCCTCTACTAGAAAGCTGATATAATACCCTTATGAATAAAAAATCAACGGTGGACTTGATTCATGGTCCTATTCTTCCTTCACTGATTAGTTTTGCTTTACCAATTTTACTATCCAATATCTTTCAGCAGCTCTACAATACAGCTGATATTTTGATTGTCGGGCGTTTTTTAGGGCAAGATTCCTTGGCGGCAGTCGGAGCTACGACAGCCATTTTTGATTTGATTATTGGCTTTGCTCTCGGAGTCGGAAATGGGATGGGAGTTGTTATTGCACGTCTCTATGGTGCTCGTAATTTTGCTAAGATTAAAGAAGCTGTTGCAGCAACTTGGATTTTGGGTGCCATCCTGAGTGGTCTTGTCATGCTGATGGGTTTCTTCGGTCTTTATCCACTCTTACAGTACCTAGAAACGCCTGCAGAAATTCTCCCTCAATCATATGAATATATTTCCATGATTGTTAGCTGTGTGGGAGTTAGTTTTGCTTACAATCTATTTGCAGGATTACTGCGCTCAATTGGTGATAGCCTTGCTGCGCTTGCTTTCCTGATTTTTTCAGCTATCGTTAATGTCATTCTGGATTTGTATTTTATTACGCAATTGCAGTTAGGAGTTCAGTCTGCGGGTCTTGCAACCATTATCTCGCAAGGTTTGTCAGCAATCCTCTGTTATTTCTATATTCGCAAGAGTGTTCCGGAGCTTCTTCCAGGTCTCAGACATTTCAAATGGAATAAGGCACTCTATGTGGATCTCTTGGAACAGGGGCTAGCCATGGGCTTGATGGGGTCAATTGTCTCTATCGGAAGCGTCATCTTGCAATCCTCTGTTAATGGCTTTGGAGCAGTCATTATCAGCGCCCAAACGGCAGCGCGCCGAATCATGGCCTTTGCCTTACTGCCAATGACGGCTATTTCAGCTTCGATGACAACTTTTATCTCTCAAAATTTTGGGGCAAAACATCCCGAACGTATCGTCCAAGGTCTTCGTTTAGGGAGCTATTTGAGTATGTCTTGGGCAACCTTTGCCTGTATTTTCCTATTTTTTGCAAGTCCTAGCCTAGTTTCTTTCCTGGCAAGTTCGACAGACGGCTACCTGATTGAAAACGGGACTTTATACCTGCGTATTAGTTCGGTGTTCTATCCATTTTTAAGCCTGTTATTGATCTATAGAAATAGCTTGCAGGGGTTAGGGCAAAAACTATTGCCCCTCGTATCTAGCTTTATCGAGTTGTTTGGGAAAATTATTTTCGTGGCTTGGATCATCCCTTGGACAGGCTACACAGGTGTTATCCTATGTGAACCTCTACTCTGGCTTGTGATGACTGTTCAACTTTACTTCTCCCTCTCCCAACATCCTTGGATAAAAGAAGGTAAGAAAATCGTGGCAGTCGGTGGAAAATCTTAGCCTGGTTTACAAAAGAAAATCCATTTCCTCTAGTGAAAATCAGCTAGACTTGTGTTATAATAAGAAAGATTAAAATGTGAAAAAAGGAGATTCCTAATGGGACGTAAATGGGCCAATATCGTAGCCAAGAAAACGGCTAAAGATGGAGCTAACTCTAAAGTATATGCAAAATTTGGTGTAGAAATCTATGTAGCAGCTAAAAAAGGTGAACCAGATCCAGAACTAAACACTGCTTTGAAATTCGTTATCGATCGTGCTAAACAAGCGCAAGTGCCAAAACACGTTATTGATAAGGCTATCGATAAAGCGAAAGGGAATACAGACGAAACCTTTACAGAAGGACGTTACGAAGGTTTTGGACCAAATGGTTCTATGCTTATCGTGGATACCTTGACTTCAAACGTGAACCGTACAGCTGCTAACGTGCGTGCTGCTTTTGGTAAAAACGGTGGTAACATGGGAGCTTCAGGTTCTGTATCTTACCTTTTTGATAACAAGGGTGTCATCGTTTTCGCAGGTGACGACGCTGATGCTATCTTTGAACTCTTGCTTGAAGCAGATGTTGATGTGGATGATGTAGAAGCAGAAGAAGGAACAATCACTGTTTATACAGCTCCAACTGACCTTCACAAAGCTATTGTGGCTTTGCGCGAGTTTGGTATCGAAGAATTCCAAGTAACAGAACTTGAGATGATTCCTCAATCAGAAGTGGAATTGTCAGGTGATGACCTTGAAACCTTTGAAAAACTTTATGGTGTTCTTGAAGACGACGAAGACGTACAAAAAATCTACACTAACGTAGATGGATTCTAATTAGAATATTTAATTTTCATCCTGAGGAATGACTCGGGATGATTTTTTATCTCAAATATCATCACCCACCGTTTGTCAACGATCCGCAATGCTGACTTGATTCTGGTCATGAAAGAAGGAAACATCATCGAGCAAGGCAATCATGAAGAGCTTATGGATCAGGGTGGTTTCTATGCAGATCTCTACAATAGTCAATTTACAGAAGACGAAGCAGAAGAATAAATCAAAAGAAGGCTTGACGGCCTTCTTTTTCTGCACTATACTAGAGTAGGAGATGCTAGCAGACTCGTTCTGCCAGGTTTCTTGTGTTAAATCTAGAAACAACGAGAAAACAGATGAAAAACTATCAAAAGTGGTACGATAAGAAGAAATCAAGTCTTCTTCTACATCCACAATTATTGCAATTGATGCGAGTCTTTAATCGTATGATGACAGTTCTGATGCCCTTAGCTTACTTGACCTTGTTGGGAACAAACTTTGTAAGTAAAGGGGTTGGGAAAGAACTTTCTGCTTATATTTTAGTTCCAGCTTTAGGCTTTCTCCTATTGACGCTAGTTCGTAAGTGGATCAATCAACCCCGTCCCTATGAAACTTGGGAAATTGTCCCGCTACTAGACAAGGATAGTTCCGGTAATTCAATGCCTAGTCGCCATGTCTTTTCAGCAACCATCATTTCCATGGCTTGCTTGCATGCAAATCTTCCTGTGGGGTTGGTTTTGTTGATCTTATCAGCTCTTCTCGGTCTTGTGCGAGTCTTAGGAGGCGTTCATTATCCCAAGGATGTTTTAGTTGGCTACGCCTGTGACCTCCTCTTGGGAATTCTTTTCTTTATTTTCTAAAAAGCAAAGCAAGTGGGCTTGGCCTCGTAACCACTTACGGGTCAAAAGTGACCACTTGCTTTTTTGCTCTTGTAAAGTCTTCTGGGCTTTGGTATAGTAGATGCAGAAAGGAGATAGGATGAAGTTACGAATCGAGATTGATAGTGAAATAACTGAGACAGAGATTGTCATCAAGGCTGCAGCCCTGACAGATGAAATAGCTGATTTGCAACGACTCTTGCAAGAAACCAAGGCTCCTAGGTTGATTTTTATAAGGGGACGGGGGAGTATTACTTAGACTTGTCAGAAATTCTCTTTTTTGAGACGGAAGGCAACAAGATCTACGCCCATACCCAGAAAGAAGCCTATGAAGTGAGACTCAAGCTTTATGAGTTAGAGGCTATCCTGCCTCGCTATTTCAGTCGGGTATCCAAGTCGACCATTGCCAATATCCAGCAGGTCTACTCGGTGGACAAGTCCTTCTCAGGGACAGGAACTATTTCCTTTTATCAGACCCACAAGGAGGTGCACGTGTCACGACACTACCAATCCCTCCTAAAAGAAAATCTAAGAAATATGAGGTAAGAAGATGAAAAAGAAAGCATTTGGTATAGTGTTGCTAGTATTGGCAGCTTTAGTATTGTTACAGGGGAATTTTGGAATCCCTTCATTTGGAGGGCAGATTTGGCCCTTGATTGGTATTGGATTTTTTGCCTATCAGTCAGTTGAGGCAATCCTTCGTCGTCATTTTACTTCAGCATCTTTTACGGCTCTAGTAGCTTTATTGATAGCTAATCACTTTTATGACATTTTACCGATTCCCAATCAGTCATTGTTCTGGGCAAGTATTTTAATCGTAATGGGTGTCAGCGCACTCACTCATTCTAACAGAACTTGGAATGGGAAAAAATGGTGGTATGATGGTGAAAAGACCATTCTGACAGACAAGGAAGTAGCCTTTGGTAGTGGGACTTTCTACAAACAAGATCAAGAATTAGTAGAAGATGAGTTTGAAGTCGGTTTCGGGAATGCCAAGATTTATTACGATAATGCCGAGATTTTAGGTGATAGCGCAACCTTAAAGATAGAAGTAGGTTTTGGGAATGCAGTTATTTATGTGCCCCAACACTGGAGAGTAGATCTGAAGGTAGAAACTTTTTGTGGTGCAGCCAAGGCAGATGCTTCAGTAGCTCCTACAAGTAAGACCCTGATTGTCCGTGGAGAGGTGGCTTTTGGAAAACTAGAAGTTGTCTATGCTAAATAAAAAAATCTTCCAATTCCCTTGCCAAAATGGAGAAAGTGTGATAACATATTACGGTATGTGGTGCTAGCACATCCGCTATATTAGATCTAATAGGAGGAAAACACAATGGCTAAAGTATGTTACTTTACAGGTCGTAAGACTGTATCAGGAAACAACCGTTCACACGCGATGAACCAAACTAAACGTGCCGTAAAACCAAACCTTCAAAAAGTTACTGTTCTTATCGATGGTAAACCTAAAAAAGTTTGGGCTTCAGCTCGTGCTTTGAAATCAGGAAAAGTAGAACGCGTTTAATAAAGAAACAAAGACCTTTAAGGTCTTTTTCTTTTACTCTAAGCCTAAAACCATTTGAAAAATCAAGCAAATATCCGGTGAGACAGCATTCTGCTTTTACAGTTGGGCTGAAATATGATAAAATAGAGTATCAACTAGTTGAGGTAAAAAAAATGACTGTAAAAATTAATACAAAAGATGGTCAAATCGAACTGACAGATGATGTGATCGCTACTGTTGTAGGTGGTGCAGCAACTGAGATTTTTGGTGTGGTCGGTATGGCTAGTAAAAATGCCCTCAAAGATAATTTCCAAGCCCTTCTTGGTAAGGAAAACTATTCTAAAGGTGTAGTTGTTAAAGCGGCTGAAGATGGTAGCATTGCAGTTGATGTGTATACTGTCTTGAGCTACGGAACAAAAATCAGCGAAGTATCAAAAAACATCCAAGAGCGTGTACGTTTTAGTTTGGAAAATCAACTTGGAATCACTGCTCAGACTGTGAATGTCTTCATTCAAAATATCAAAGTTGCAGGAGAATAAACGTGTCAAATATTACTACAAGCCTATTTCAAGAAATGGTCCAGGCAGCTTCTACTCGATTAAATAAGCAAGCCGAATATGTCAATTCATTAAACGTCTTCCCAGTTCCAGACGGAGATACAGGAACAAACATGGGAATGACTATCGAAAATGGTGCTAAGGAAGTCGCAGACAAACCAGCTTCAACAGTTGGAGAGGCTGCAAGCATCTTGGCTAAAGGTCTTTTGATGGGTGCGCGTGGGAACTCTGGAGTTATCACTTCTCAGCTTTTCCGCGGATTTTCACAAGCCATCAAGACAAAAGAAGAGTTAACAGGGAAAGACCTAGCTCTTGCCTTCCAATCAGGTGTTGAGGTTGCCTACAAGGCTGTTATGAAGCCGGTTGAAGGAACTATCTTGACCGTATCACGTGGAGCTGCTATCGGTGCTAAGAAAAAAGCAGAGCAAACAGATGACGCAGTTGAAGTTATGCGTGCTGCCTTGGAAGGAGCTAAAGCAGCTCTTGCTAAAACTCCAGAAATGCTTCCAGTCTTGAAGGAAGTTGGAGTTGTGGACTCAGGTGGTCAAGGTTTGGTCTTCATCTACGAAGGTTTCCTTTCAGCTCTTACTGGTGAATACAGTGCTTCTGAGGACTTTGTAGCGACTCCAGCTAATATGGGTGAAATGATCAATGCAGAACACCATAAGTCTGTAGCTGGACATGTGGCAACAGAAGATATCACATTTGGTTACTGTACTGAGATTATGGTTGCCCTTAAGCAAGGTCCAACTTATGTTAAAGACTTTGACTACGAAGAATTTCGTAACTACTTGAATGACCTTGGGGACTCATTACTCGTTGTTAACGATGATGAAATCGTTAAAGTACACGTCCATACAGAAGATCCAGGACTTGTTATGCAAGAAGGTCTCAAATATGGTAGCTTGGTCAAGGTTAAAGTAGATAACATGCGTAACCAACACGAAGCTCAAGTAGAAAGAAGCTCAAGTCAGCAAGCCAGCTGAAGAAAAAGAATATGCTCTTATCGCAGTAGTAGCTGGGCAAGGATTGGCAGATATCTTCCGTGCTCAAGGCGTGGACTATGTCATCGAAGGTGGACAAACCATGAATCCTTCGACAGAAGACTTTATCAAGGCTGTTGAGCAAGTCAATGCTCGCAATATCATCTTCTTGCCAAACAACAAAAATATCTTTATGGCAGCTCAAACTGCCGCAGAGGTATTGGAACAACCAGCAGTAGTAGTAGAAGCTCGTACACTTCCTCAAGGATTGACTAGTCTTCTTGCCTTCGATCCAAGCAAGTCTATCGAAGAAAACAAAGAACGTATGACTGCAGCTCTTGGTGATGTGGTCAGCGGTAGTGTAACAACAGCCGTTCGTGACACGACTATTGATGGTTTGGAAATTCATGAAAATGACAATCTGGGTATGGTAGACGGTAAGATTCTCGTATCAAATCCTGACATGCACCAAACTCTGACTGAAACTTTGAAACATATGTTGGATGAAGATAGTGAAATCGTAACCTTCTATATCGGTGAAGATGGAAGCGAAGAATTGGCTAACCAAATTGCCCAAGAAATCGCAGAAGAATTCGAAGATGTAGAAGTAGAAATCCACCAAGGTCAACACCAGTTTACCCATATCTTTTCAGTGTGGAATAAAGATTAAATAAGTAAGAAAAAGAAAGTTGAGAAATCAACTTTCTTTTTTTGTGACATTTGTCATATCTCCTCATGACAGAAGCTTCTAGTGACACAAGCTTCAAAGAATTATAATAGATGTATCAAATGGAGGAAGAAAAAATGAAACATAAAGTAATTGTCGCAATGAGTTTAGTAGCAGCAGGAGTCATGACTTATCTCATGTTTTCAGGATTGGATGAAGGCTTCTATCATTTTCCTTGGGAGCTATTTGCAGGATTTGGCATGATGTCTTGGCTTATCCGAGAAGGCTTGAAATTGGTCTCAGATGTGAAAAAGGAGTTTGAAAAATGAAAAAAGCGATTCTCTATCTTTTTATTGGACTATCACTAGTGGTATGGTTGGTAGAAATGTTTACAGGGTGGTTTGACCAGGCCTTCCTTCACCAAGTCATCCGCGGTGCCTGGGGTCTAGGATTTATGATTTTTATTGCCTTTCCGATGGGAAAGGAGTGGCTGAAAGGAGAATATCATGAACATGATTAAGGTAGAAAGCCTAAATAAAAGCATCAAGGGCAAGGCTATTTTGAAGGATATTTCCTTTGAGGTAGCTGAAGGTGAATGCGTCGCCTTGATTGGGCCAAATGGCGCCGGTAAGACAACACTCTTGGACTGTTTGCTTGGAGATAAACTGGTCACCAGCGGTCAAGTATCCATCCAAGGCTTGCCAGTGATGAGTTCTCAGTTAGACTATATTAGAGGCTACCTCCCTCAAGAAAATGTCATTGTTCAGAAATTAAAGGTCAAAGAGTTGATTGCTTTCTTTCAAAGTATTTACCCAAATCCCTTGAGCAACCAGGAAATCGATCAACTATTGCAGTTTGACAAGCAACAAAAAGAACAATTGGCAGAAAAATTGTCAGGTGGGCAAAAGCGTCTCTTCTCTTTTGTCTTGACCTTGATTGGGCGACCAAAGCTTGTCTTTTTAGATGAGCCAACTGCGGCCATGGATACTTCAACCCGTCAACGTTTTTGGGAAATTGTCCAAGACTTAAAAGCGCAGGGGGTAACCATTCTCTATTCGTCTCATTATATTGAGGAAGTAGAGCATACAGCGGACCGAATTTTGGTCTTAAATAAGGGAGAGTTGATTCGTGATACAACACCTCTAGCCATGCGCAGTGAGGAGATTGAAAAGCACTTTATCCTACCTCTGGCTTACAAGGAAGTTGTCGAACGGTCTAACTTGGTTGAAAACTGGTCACAAAAACAAGATGCTTTGCAAGTAGTTACACGTGAAGCGGATGCTTTTTGGCAACTGTTAGTGCAAGCAGGATGTAGGATTCAAGAAATTGAAGTCAATAACCGTAGCTTGCTGGATACAATTTTTGAAGAAACACAAAAGGGAGATGACTAAGATGAAACGATTGATCGCACTAAACAAGATAGAATTTCTATTGACCAAACGACAACTAGTCTATTATCTATTATCCGTAGGGATGCCGACAGCCTTCTATCTATTCTTTTCAGGCATGTACCAGGATACACCAGATGGACCAGTTAATTTTATGCGCGACTACCTCATCTCCATGACGGCCTTTTCCATGATGTCGACAGCTATCTTTTCATTCCCAGTTGTTTTACATACCGATAAAATCAACAACTGGCAGAAAACATTACGCCATACTCCAGTAAATATGGTAGAATATTATCTATCAAAGATAACAAGTATGATAGTTGATTATTTGGTTTCAATTCTGGTTGTTTTCTCAGTTGGGCATTTTGTAAGAGGTGTGGATATGTCTCTTGGAAACTGGATTGGGGCTGCACTCTTGCTGATAGTAGGAAGTGTTGCCTTTGTAGCACTTGGCTTAACCCTGACTCTCTTGCCTTCCAGTCAGCTGATGTCTGTTGTAGGCAATCTTCTTTACTTTGGCTTGGCTGTTTTAGGCGGACTCTGGATGCCCGTCTCTTTATTTCCAGACTGGATGCAAGCAATCGGGAAGCGCCTACCAAGCTATCAGTTGATGGAATTGATCAAGACCTTCTTAAATGAGGGTGGCATCAATCTATCAGCCACAGTTTATCTACTTGTTTTTCAGCAGTTTTGTTTGGTTTGACCATTTACCTTCAAGGTCATAAGGAGAATTCTTAATGCTTGAAAGACTAAAAAGCATACACTATATGTTTTGGGCCAGTTTGATTTTTATGATTTTCCCCATCCTACCTGTAGTGACTGGGTGGCTTTCTGCCTGGCATTTATTGATTGATATTCTATTTGTAGTGGCGTATTTGGGTATTTTAACAACTAAGAGCCAGCGCCTATCTTGGCTTTTCTGGGGGATCATGCTGACTTATGTAGTTGGGAATACTGCCTTTGTTGCTGTTAATTATATCTGGTTTTTCTTTTTTCTATCCAATCTCTTAAGTTATCATTTCAATGTAGGTGGTTTAAAGTCTTTACATGTCTGGACTTTTCTTCTTGCTCAAGTCCTTGTTTTGGGCCAACTTTTGATTTTTCAGAGAATCGAAGTTGAGTATCTATTCTATCTACTTGTAATTCTTGCTTTTGTCGATTTGATGACTTTTGGCTTGGTTCGGATTCGTATTGTGGAGGATTTGAAAGAAGCTCAGGCTAAGCAAAATGCCCAGATAAATCTATTGCTTGCTGAAAATGAACGTAGTCGTATCGGTCAGGATTTGCATGATAGTCTGGGACATACCTTTGCTATGCTGAGTGTCAAGACAGATTTAGCCTTGCAGTTATTTCAGATGCAGGCCTATCCACAGGTGGAGAAGGAATTAAAAGAAATTCACCAGATCAGCAAAGATTCCATGAATGAAGTGCGAACCATTGTGGAAAATCTGAAATCACGGACCCTGGCTTCAGAGCTTGAGACTGTCAAGAAAATGCTGGAAATTGCTGGGATTGAGGTTCAAATTGAGAATCAATTGGACAAGGCTAGTTTGACCCAGGATGTAGAGTCGACGGCTGCCATGATTTGCTAGAACTGGCGACCAATATTATCAAGCATGCCAGAGCTGAAAAAGCCTATCTAAAACTGGAACGTACAGATCAGGAATTGGTCCTGACAGTTAGAGATGACGGGAAAGGTTTTGCAACTGTAAAAGGAAATGAACTCCATACAGTCCGTGACCGTGCAGCAGCCTTCTCAGGTCAAGTAGAGCTGGTCAGTTTGAAAGATCCCACAGAGGTGCGCGTGCATCTGCCTTATAAGGAGAGAAAGTAGATGAAAGTATTAGTCGCAGAGGATCAAAGTATGCTGAGAGATGCCATGTGCCAGCTCTTAAGCTTTCAACCAGATGTGGAGACTGTCTTGCAGGCGAAAAATGGAGCCGAGGCTATCGAGGTTTTGGAGAAAGAAGCAGTAGATATTGCCATCCTTGACGTCGAAATGCCAGTCAAGACGGGATTAGAAGCACTCGAGTGGATCAAACAAGAAGTGCCTGAAACCAAGGTGGTTATTGTTACAACCTTTAAACGTCCAGGTTATTTTGAACGAGCGGTCAAAGCAGGAGTAGACGCCTATGTCTTGAAAGAGCGAAGCATCTCCGAACTCATGCAAACCCTGCATACGGTGTTAGAGGGACGCAAGGAATATTCTCCAGAGCTGATGGAAGTCATGATGACTCATCCCAATCCCTTGACCGAGCAGGAAGTCGCTGTTCTACATGGAGTAGCCCAAGGTCTCTCCAACCAAGAAATTGCTGACAAGCTCTACCTCTCAAACGGTACCGTCCGTAATTACATGACCAATATCCTCTCCAAACTAGGCGCCAGCAACCGAACCGAAGCAGCCAAAACTGCCGAAGAAGAAGGCTGGTTGTGAGGGAGAGAAAGAAAAAATCTCTTAGAAATGAATCTAAGAGTTTTTTTGTGTTATGTGACTCGCACCTAACGGAGCGAGACGGAATGAAAGCCACATAAAGAAAAAGGCTGGAGAATCCAACCTTCTCTATTTATTCAGCTAAGAGCACTTCTTTGATGGTTTGTTTTTGGAGTTTTCTGTTGGATAGATAAAAGAGGCTTTCATAAACCACAGCAAAACCGATCAAAGTCCAGAAGCAAACATTCCCATCAAAGTGATGCTCAATCTTTTCAGGAACCGTATCTTTGATTATACCAATCAAGATTTCCATGATACCGTATTGATAAGCCGTCCCTAAAACAAATCCTAGATAAGCCCAAAAACGATAGGGAGCGAGAATATGCCCTTGGCATTCACGATCTGTGTAGCCAAATGCCTTCATAAGAGCCAAGGTTTCGCGACTTTCTGAGACCACAATCCCCAATGACAAAAAGAGAATCGAGAAAGAAAGGATCAAGCCAATCATGATCATCATGGTTTGGATGATGTCATCTGTGTAGTCCCTTAGGCCAAAGGACAATTGAACCATGGCCGCAAAACACATAGAACCAAAGACTACAAAAAACAGGATCGTTTTTCTTCCCCAAATCAGTGACGAAGACAGCTCTTTTAGAAAGTCTTTTTCTATCTTAGGCGCCGTCCTTCTCCTTTCGACCTTGATTGGTGTTGGAGATTTTTTCAATAAGCGAAGAGCCGGCGTTTGTAGTTGTCTTCTAGCATAACTAATCGCGAGAACCATAAAAAATGCCGTTGGAAGGATCACCAAAGCAAGCAAGAGCTGCCAATGAAAATGAATGGTGATTTCTGGCAGAATCCCCCTTCTCATTACGAAAGTCATAAAAATGTCCCATCATAAGAAAAGAAGCGAAATAGCCAAGAAGAGCCCCAACACCAAAACTGAGTCCAAAAGCCCAAAATCGTTTCGCCAACTGACCATTGCTGTAGCCCAAAGCCTTTAAAATTCCTAATTGTTCCTTGTGGTCGTCAACGAATTGTTTGATATAAAAACACATGAGAAGGACCGACGTCAAGGACAAGACGACCCCACTGACCATGGCCACCATCCAAGAAAGCGAAACCTGGGCATCATAGTAGGTCTGAATCATGGGATTGGTTTTCGAAATCTCTAATTGCTCGATGTCCAAGTAAAAATTTAAGAAGAGATTGGCCACAAAGACCGCACAAGCTCCAATGATGCTGACGACAACTAATTTTCGAATATCTTTTACTGAAAACATGGCTTACCATCCAATCTCATAAGCAGTCTGAGGCTGATCATTGGTCACAACTTCGGTAATCTTGCCACTATTGACTCGAATGATGGTTCTGGCCATATCCGCAATATTTTGGTTGTGCGTCACCATGATGAGGGTAAAGCCGAGCTTTTCCTTCAGTTTCCAGATATAGTCGAGAATCTTGCGCCCTGTTTCTTCATCGAGGGCTCCCGTCGGCTCATCTAAGAAAAGAATCTCTGGCTTTTTGGCCAAGGCCCGGGCAATAGAGACTCTCTGCTGTTCCCCACCCGACAATTCACTCGGATACTTGTCTAGCTTATCGCCAAGTCCCAAATCTTCTATGATCTGCAAAAAGTCATGATTGTTTGCCAGGTCTGCCCCCATCTTTACATTCTGTTTGACTGTCAGATTAGGCAATAAATAATACTGCTGGAAAATAAAGGCAATCTTCTCACGTCTAAAGGCTGTCAATTGAGCATCCGCGAGTTGTGATAAATCTTGCCCTTGAATGAGGATATGCCCCTCATCTACCTTTTCTAAGCCTGATAACACGTTTAAGAGAGTTGACTTTCCCGATCCAGAAGGGCCGAGGATAACCACATTATCCTGGTCTTGAATCTGCAAGTCAATCCCTTTTAAAACCTTGGTTTGGCCGTAACTTTTGTGAATATTTTCTAGTTGAATCATTTTTTTCCTACCATTTCTTTGATGAGCGATTGACAAACCTCTGTCAGTAATCCAATTACTTCTTCCATGCTGAATTGATAAATACCAGAAGCAACCATAGAGGCCATCCCGTGTGAGTAGATAAATAGATGCTGGTACAATCGACTAGCCTCCTCTACAGTCAAAGGATAGTCTGCGACAATCGAATCCAGAACCAATTGGTAACTATGATCCTTCATGGGAAGAAAATCTTGAAAGCGACGAATGGGATCTTTACTAGGATTTTGGAAAAGCAATTGAAAGAGTTGAGGCTCTTTTGAGGCGAAAAGGATATAAGCAACCCCGACAGATCGAAAAGGCTTCTCATCTTCTAAGGCCTTGCGAATATACTCCACCACGACCATTTCCGCAGCACCAATAACCTCTGCTTGTAACTCAGACATATTAGCAAATTGCCCAAAAATGACTCTCGGTGTGGCTCCCAGTTTCTCCGCTAATGCTCTAGCTGTCAAACTAGCCATTCCCTCTTCTCTCACCAATTGTAAAGCTGTCCCAATCATAGCCTCTTTACTAAATTTAACCTTGGGTGGCATAAGACTCCTTTCGCGCAACATCTGTTGCGCAACACTTGTTGCATAAAAGGATACCATAAAAAAGAAATACTTGTCAAGAAAAAACTGTAAAACACAAAACAAAAAAACAGCGGACTTTTTATTTCTTTGCTATCCAGCCGATGGCATCGATTGGTGGGTTTTCGGTATCAATCCAGATGAATTCAATCTCGATTTCACCATTTTTAAACTTGGTCAATCGATTACTATTGATTTCTAGTTCGTTGAGTCGTTGACCTGTCAATACTTCTCGTTCCTTCAATTGGAAAAGTTAAAGGGAACTAATACAAATCTTCAAGACTTCTGTATTCTATAACTTCATTCTTTATGATACTCTTTTTAAATTCAAAATGATTCAATGGTTTATCGATTAATACTAACTTTGGAATGTTATCTAGATTGGTAACCAAGGATAAAATAAAATCCGATTGAAACTCCTTGGTTTTTTCAAATTCTTTGGCAGTCAAACGCATACGCCCCTTAGATTTTTGCCACCAACCTTTTCGATTATGTCAAAATAAGGATCAAATAAATCCATTCTATTCTTTACAACCCCAGTTGTTTCAGCAATTCCCCAAAAAAACACGGCTCATCACCGTGTTTCTGTGTTTATTTCACCAACTTCTTCATCTCATCAATACGTGCTACGGTCGCGTCGTATTTAGCTTGGTAGTCGGCTTGTTTGTCGCGTTCTTTTTGGACGACTTCTGGTTTGGCGTTGGCTACGAAGCGTTCGTTAGAGAGCTTCTTACCGACCATGTCCAGTTCTTTTTGCCATTTAGTCAGTTCCTTATCGAGACGAGCGAGTTCTTCTTCGACATTGAGTAGGTCAGCAAGAGGCAAGTAGATTTCTGCTCCTGTGATGACGCTTGACATAGCAAGTTCAGGTGCAGGGATGTTTGATGCGATTTCCAAGTGTTCTGGATTTGTGAAGCGTTTGATGTAGTTGACATTACTGTTAAAGAAGGTTTCCAAGTCACTATCACTTGTCTTCACAAGGATGGTGATAGGCTTGCTTGGTGCAACGTTTACTTCTGCACGCGCATTACGAACAGCACGGATCAAGTCTTTGAGGCTTTCTACACCAGTATGAGCCGCAAGGTCTTCAAAAGCTGGATTGACAGTTGGGTATGCTGCTGTAACGATAGAGCCTTCTGAGATTTGTCCAAAGATTTCCTCTGTCACGAATGGCATAATTGGGTGAAGGAGACGAAGGATTTTGTCCAAAGTGTAAAGGAGAACAGAACGTGTGATAACTTTCTCTTCTTCGTTATCGCTATAAAGAACCTCCTTAGTCAACTCAACGTACCAGTCCGCAAACTCGTCCCAGATGAAGTTATAGAGGATGTGTCCAGCCACACCAAACTCAAACTTATCAAAGTTTTCAGTGACTTTTCCGATGGTTTCATTGAGGTTGTGGAGAATCCAACGGTCAGTGACATTTCCAGCTTCCTTGTTAACAACTTTTTCCACATTAGCAGTTGCTTGCTCAAGAGTCAATCCTTCATTGTTCATGAGGATGTAGCGAGAGATGTTCCAAATCTTGTTAATGAAGTTCCATGAAGCATCCATTTTCTCGTAAGAGAAGCGCACGTCTTGTCCTGGTGCAGAACCGTTTGAAAGGAACCAACGAAGGGCATCGGCACCGTACTTCTCGATAACATCCATTGGGTCAATACCGTTACCAAGTGACTTAGACATCTTGCGTCCATGCTCGTCACGGATGAGGCCGTGAATCAGAACATTTTGGAATGGCTGACGGCCAGTGAATTCCAAAGATTGGAAGATCATACGAGACACCCAGAAGAAGATGATGTCGTAACCTGTTACCAACGTTGAAGTTGGGAAGTAACGTTTGAAGTCTTCTGAGTCGACATCAGGCCAACCCATGGTTGAGAATGGCCAAAGGGCAGAACTGAACCAAGTGTCCAAGACGTCTTCGTCTTGAGTCCATCCGTCCCCTTCTGGAGCTTCTTCGCCGACATACATTTCACCCTCAGCATTGTACCAAGCAGGGATTTGGTGACCCCACCAGAGCTGACGAGAGATTACCCAGTCATGGACATTTTCCATCCATTGGAGGAAGGTATCGTTGAAACGAGGTGGGTAGAATTCTACCTTGTCCTCTGTATCTTGGTTGGCAATGGCATTCTTGGCCAATTGGTCCATCTTAACAAACCATTGCGTAGACAAGCGTGGCTCAACTACAACACCTGTACGTTCTGAGTGACCAACACTGTGGACACGTTTTTCGATTTTAACGAGGGCACCGATTTCTTCCAACTTAGCAACGACTGCCTTACGAGCTTCGAAACGGTCCATGCCTGCAAATTCGAAGGCCAAGTCATTCATAGTTCCGTCGTCGTTCATGACGTTGACTTGTGGCAAGTTGTGGCGTTGACCAACCAAGAAGTCATTTGGATCGTGGGCAGGTGTGATTTTCACGACACCAGTACCAAACTCAGGATCTGCGTGTTCGTCTCCAACGATTGGAATCAATTTATTAGCGATAGGAAGGACGACGTTTTTACCGATCAAATCCTTGTAGCGTGAGTCTTCTGGATTGACCGCAACGGCAACGTCCCCAAACATAGTCTCAGGACGAGTTGTCGCAACTTCAAGGGCGCGTGAGCCGTCTTCCAGCATGTAGTTCATGTGGTAGAAGGCACCTTCCACGTCCTTATGAATCACCTCGATATCAGAAAGGGCTGTACGAGCTGCTGGGTCCCAGTTGATGATAAACTCACCACGGTAGATCCAACCTTTCTGGTAAAGGTCCACAAAGACCTTGCGAACTGCTTTGACAAACCTTCGTCAAGAGTGAAACGCTCACGAGAGTAGTCTAAAGAAAGCCCCATCTTGCCCCATTGTTCCTTGATGGTAGTGGCATATTCGTCTTTCCATTCCCAAACCTTATCGAGGAATTTTTCACGACCAAGGTCGTAACGCGTAATGCCCTCACCACGCAAGCGTTCCTCAACCTTAGCCTGAGTCGCAATCCCGGCGTGGTCCATCCCTGGAAGCCAAAGCGTGTCGAAACCTTGCATGCGTTTTTGACGGATGATGATATCTTGCAAAGTTGTATCCCAAGCGTGACCGAGGTGGAGTTTCCCAGTTACGTTTGGTGGTGGAATGACGATAGAGTAAGGCTTAGCCTTTTTATCGCCTGAAGGCTTGAAAACATCTTCGTCAAGCCATTTTTGGTAACGACCAGCCTCAACCTCAGCTGGATTGTATTTAGGTGAAAGTTCTTTAGACATGTGTGTGTCCTTTCTAGTTATTTCTATTTTTTAATGTTGGCCTTGATCTTCCCACTCACTCTTCAGTAAGCCGTATCTCAAATCATCACAACGATTTCCTTGGGCATCTTTGCGGTCTCGGATACGAGCTTCGAGGGTAAAGCCAAGCTTCTCTGCAACTCGTTGACTTTGGACATTGTAGCTAAAACAAGTCAATTCAATCTTGTGAAGCTCCAATTCTTTAAAAGCCAGATTAATCAAGGTACGTGCTGCTTCTGGCACATAACCTTGACCCCAATAGTCTGGGTGCAAGGTATAGCCAATCTCCAGCACATCGTCTTCGTGGCGATGGTTGAAGTCAACAGAGCCGATGATGGTATCAGTTCCTTTAACCACAATGCCGTAGCCTGCTGGGAGATTGTCCTTTTGATTGCGCTCGGGAAGTATATGCTCCAGATAATAAATCTCATCTTCCAAGGTCTTGACAGGTGGAAAACCTGCTGGGTAAGAAACTTCTGGGAGACTAGCGTAGGCATAAATATCCTCAGCATCCGCCACTGTACGGACTCGTAAGACCAGTCGCTCCGTTTCGACTTGTTCTGGCAGTTCAGCTCTTGTCATTCTTCTGCCTCGCTTTCTACAAAAAAAAATCGCCCCTGTCATCAATCTGACAGGGACGAATGTGTTTAATCCGCGGTACCACCCAATTTCGGGCAGAGCCCGCAACTTTGTTTATTTCATTTTCATCCATTAGCAACCAGTTTTGACACATTTGTGGACTTCTCAGCTCCGCCACTTTCTGTAAAATGTGAGACTCAAAACACCTCTAATGGCTTTATTTTAACAAGTTTTTCACGGAAATGCAAGGGACAAGAAAGATTACTTGAACTTGATGCCGTTTTCTTTTAATTTCTTGATAGTAGCTGGACCGATTCCTTTCAAGGCAAGGAGTTCTTTTTCTGTCCAGTTTTTGAAGTCAGCAGCAGACTTGATCCCTTCATCGTAGAAAGTTTTAGCACGGTCAAGTGGAAGTCCACCAAGGTTAGCTGCGAAATCTTCAACAGAAGTTGTAACCTTTTGGGCTTGCTCTTTAGTTGCTTCTACAGCTTTTTCTACTTGCTTAGAGACAGCTTTTCCAGCCTCGCTTGCTGCGTGCTCGGCATGTTTAACGACCTTCTTTGTTTCTTCGACAACTTTATTCACAGCACTTGAAAATGCACCTGAACGACGAAGGCTGTTTCTTAATTGTTTTTTTCGTTGTAGTTTCTTTGACATGGTAAAATCCTTTCAATAAAAAATCCCTGTGATTGAACAAGGACTAATCTTTATTTTTTATTGTATCAACTTTCTTTTGAAAATGCAAGGTTTGAAACGATGCTCTTATTTGGAAACTATAGTAAATTTCCTTCTAGAATAAGCTATGAAGATAGAAGAAAAGCGAAAAATATGGTATAATGAAACGATAGATTTTTGAATAGGAATACAAGCATGTTTGGATTTTTTAAAAAAGATAAACCAATAGAAACTCCAGTGCCAACAATGGTACCGTCTCATATCGGTGTTATCATGGATGGAAATGGTCGTTGGGCCAAAAAACGAATGCAACCTCGAGTTTTTGGACATAAGGCTGGGATGGATGCTTTGAAAAAAGTTGCGATTGCAGCTAGTGATATGGGAGTTAAGGCCTTGACTGTTTATGCCTTTTCGACCGAAAACTGGGCTCGTCCAGACCAAGAAGTTAAATTTATCATGAACTTGCCAGTTGAGTTTTATGACAAGTACGTGCCTGAATTGCATGATAGAAACATGAAGATTCAGATGATAGGTGAAACCAATCGCTTACCTAAAGAGACTTTTGAAGCTCTAAAAAAAGCGGAGGAATTAACGCAGTCAAATACAGGATTAATTCTTAATTTTGCCCTCAACTATGGAGGAAGAGCTGAAATTACACAGGCTCTCAAGTTGATTGCAGAAGAAGTTTCAGAAGGTAAGATAAGTTCTGCAGATATTGACGAAGAATTGATTGGAGACTATCTTTTTACAGGTCATTTACCGAAAGAGTTTCGTGATCCAGATTTGATTATTCGAACTAGTGGCGAACTTCGTTTGAGTAACTTCTTGCCTTGGCAGGCTGCTTATAGCGAGCTTTATTTCACAGATGTCTTGTGACCGGATTTCGATGAGCAAGCTTTGAAGGAGGCTGTTGCAGAGTTCAATCGTCGTAACCGTCGATTTGGAGGAGTTTAGGAGAAATTATGAAAAAGGATTTATTAAAGAGAACCATCTTTGCCGCTTTGGCATTGGCTATCTTTATACCGCTCTTAATCTTGGGCGGCCTATGGTTACAGATTGCCATGGGATTGATTGCTATGTTAGGGGTTCATGAATTACTTCGTATGAAAGGTTTAAATACCATGACACCCGAAGGACTCTTGACCTTATTAGCAACATTTGCTCTTACGATTCCCTTGGAAAACTATTTGACCTTCTTACCAGTAGATGGGAATGTTGTTGCCTATAGCGTCTTGATTTATCATGTTAGGTTGCACAGTATTTAGTAAGAATTACACGATTGAAGATGCGGTCTTTCCAATTGCCATGAGTTTTTACGTCGGCTTTGGATTTAATGCCTTGGTCGATGCTCGTGTAGCAGGTCTAGATAAAGCCCTTTTGGGACTTTGTATGGTTTGGGCAACCGATAGTGGTGCCTACCTTGTAGGAATGAATTTCGGTAAGAGAAAGCTAGCTCCAAGAGTCTCTCCAAATAAAACAATTGAGGGAGCATTGGGTGGAGTCGTCACTGCTATGATAGCAACAGCCATCTTTATGATGGTAGATAGTACCGTTGCCCTACCTTACGGGATTTACAAAATGACTGTTTTTGCTATCTTCTTTAGCTTGGCAGGTCAGTTGGGTGACTTGATTGAGAGTGCCATGAAACGCCACTTTGGGGTCAAGGACTCAGGGAAATTCATCCCTGGACATGGTGGTGTATTGGACCGCTTTGACTCTATGTTAGCTATTTTCCCTATTATGCACCTATTCGGCTTATTTTAAGGAAAGGGAATCAGAAACTAAATGATTGGATTATTAACGTTTATCCTGGTTTTTGGAATCATCGTGGTGGTCCACGAGTTCGGGCATTTTTACTTTGCCAAGAAATCCGGGATTTTGGTTCGTGAGTTTGCCATTGGTATGGGACCAAAGATTTTTGCCCATATCGGAAAAGATGGTACTGCCTATACGATTCGTCTCTTGCCACTAGGTGGCTATGTCCGTATGGCAGGTTGGAGCGAGGATGCTACAGAGATTAAGACAGGAACTCCTGTTAACTTGACTCTTGATCAAGATGGCAAGGTTAAGCGGATTAATCTCTCTGGTAAGAAAATTGATCAGACAGCTCTTCCTATGCAAGTAACTCAATTTGATTTTGAAGACAAGCTCTTTATCACAGGTTTGGTCTTGGAAGAGGAGAAGACCTTCTCAGTGGACCATGATGCGACTATTGTGGAAGCTGATGGAACGGAAGTTCGTATCGCTCCTCTAGACGTCCAATATCAAAATGCGACTGTCTGGGGCAAATTGATTACCAACTTTGCTGGGCCGATGAACAACTTTATTTTGGGAGTCATTGTCTTCTGGATTTTGATTTTCATGCAAGGTGGCGTTCGTGATACGCAAAGCAATAACTTTAGTATCATCCCTGATAGCGCGATTGCTAAGGCCGGTGTTGAACATACAGCTCAGATTACCAAGGTAGGAAATTATGAGATTTCAAACTGGTCTGATTTGATTCAGGCGGTTGAGGCAGAGACAAAGGACAAGACTGCACCTGTCTTGGATGTGACCATTTCTGAAATGGGACTGAAAAACAAATAACTGTGAAACCTGAGGAAAATCAAGGACGCTATATTCTAGGTGTTCAACCTAGTCTCAAGTCTGATATCTGGTCTATGTTTATGGGTGGATTTACCAGTGCTGCTGATTCAGCCTTGCGCATTCTCAATGCCTTGAAAAGTTTGATTTTCCAGCCTGACCTGAATAAACTGGGTGGCCCCGTTGCTATCTTTAAGGCAAGTAGCGATGCTGCTAAAAATGGTCTTGAGAATGTCTTATTCTTTTTGGCTATGATTTCTATCAATATCGGGATTTTTAACTTGATTCCTATCCCGGCATTAGATGGTGGTAAAATCGTGCTCAACATCATTGAAGCCATTCGCCGCAAACCACTAAAACAAGAAATTGAAACCTATGTGACTCTAGTTGGAGTTGTGATTATGGTTGTCTTGATGCTCGCCGTAACCTGGAACGACATCATGCGTACCTTCTTTTAAGAAATAGGGGAAAAATATGAAACAAAGTAAAATGCTTATTCCAACGCTTCGCGAAATGCCAAGCGATGCTCAAGTTATTAGTCACGCACTTATGTTGCGTGCTGGATATGTTCGCCAAGTATCAGCAGGAGTCTATTCTTACCTGCCACTTGCTAACCGTGTTATTGAAAAAGCCAAGAACATCATGCGTCAAGAGTTTGACAAGATTGGTGCCGTTGAAATGCTGGCTCCTGCCCTTCTCAGTGCTGACCTTTGGCGTGAATCAGGACGTTATGAGACCTACGGTGAAGATTTGTACAAATTGAAGAATCGTGAAAAATCTGACTTTATCTTGGGTCCAACTCACGAAGAAACTTTCACAGCAATTGTCCGTGATTCTGTCAAGTCTTACAAGCAATTGCCTTTGAACTTGTACCAAATCCAGCCTAAGTATCGTGATGAAAAACGTCCACGTAATGGACTTCTTCGTACGCGTGAATTTATCATGAAAGATGGTTATAGCTTCCACGCTAACTATGATAGTTTGGATCTTACTTATGATGAATACAAGACAGCTTACGAGCGTATCTTTACTCGTAGTGGCTTGGACTTCAAAGCCATTATTGGTGACGGTGGAGCTATGGGTGGTAAGGATAGCCAAGAATTTATGACCATCACACCTGCTCGTACAGACCTTGACCGTTGGGTAGTGTTAGATAAGTCTGTCGCGTCGTTTGATGAAATCCCTGCAGAAGTGCAAGAAGAAATCAAGGCAGAATTGCTTAAATGGATGGTTTCTGGTGAAGATACTATTGCCTACTCAAGTGAGTCAAGCTATGCAGCTAACTTGGAAATGGCAACTAACGCCTACAAACCAAGCAACCGTGTTGTGACTGAAGATCAAGTAGCTCGCGTGGAAACACCAGGTGTCAAATCAATTGATGAAGTTGCTGCTTTCTTGAATGTCTCTGAAGACCAAACAATCAAGACCTTGGTTTATATCGCAGACGAGGAACCAGTTGTGGCTCTACTCGTTGGCAATGACCAGCTCAATGAAGTCAAATTGAAAAACTACCTTGGTGCAGACTTCTTAGAACCCGCAACTGAGGCGGAAGTGAAAGAATTATTGGGAGCGGACTTTGGTTCACTTGGCCCAGTCAATCTTCCAGAAAATGTCAAGATTATTGCAGACCGCAAGGTGCAAGATAGTCGCAACGCTGTTGTAGGTGCTAACGAAGATGGTTACCACTTGACTGGTGTCAACCCAGGTCGTGATTTCACTGCTGAGTATGTAGATATCCGTGAAGTGCGTGAGGGCGAAATTTCACCAGATGGAAAAGGTGTCTTGAACTTTGCGCGCGGGATTGAAATTGGTCACATTTTCAAACTTGGGACTCGCTACTCAGCAAGTATGGGAGCAGATGTCTTGGATGAAAATGGTCGTGCGATCCCAATTATCATGGGATGCTATGGTATCGGTGTTAGTCGCCTCCTTTCAGCAGTTATGGAGCAACACGCTCGCCTCTTTGTTAACAAAACTCCAAAAGGCGAATATCGTTACGCTTGGGGAATCAACTTCCCTAAAGAATTGGCGCCATTTGATGTGCACTTGATTCCGGTTAATGTCAAGGATGAAGAAAGTCTTTCATTGACAAATCATATCGAAGAAGCTTTGGTCAATAAAGGCTACGAAGTCTTGACGGATGACCGTAACGAACGTGTCGGTGTTAAATTCAGTGATAGCGACTTGATTGGTCTTCCAATCCGTATCACTGTCGGTAAAAAAGCAGCTGACGGTATCGTAGAAGTCAAGATTAAGGCGACAGGAGATACAATCGAAGTTCATGCAGATAGCTTGCTTGAAACCCTTGAAATCCTAACAAATAAATAAAATCTATAATCAGAAGAAAAACAAGACAAAAATGTAACTAGTTTTTGCCTTGTTTTTTCTTTATAATGAGAGAAAGTAAACATTAAAATCGTAAAAAGAGGTAGTGCTATGCTAAAATTTCCAAAGGATTTTGTCTGGGGTTCCTCAACTTCTGGGCCACAGACAGAAGGGCGAGTTCCTGGTGACGGAAAGGGAGATAATCTCTGGGATTATTGGTTCCAAGTGGAACCAAATCGCTACTACAATGGGATTGGACCAGACAAAACATCGACCTTTTATGAAAATTGGGAAAAAGATATCGAACTATTGTTAGAAACAGGTCATACAGCCTTTCGGACTTCTATCCAGTGGTCTCGTATTTTCCCACAAGGACGTGGAGAAGTCAATCCTCAAGGTGTGGCGTTCTACCGTCAGGTCTTTGAAGCTATTAAGGCCAAGGGAATCCATCTCTTAGTCAATCTCTATCATTTTGATCTGCCTTTTGCCCTTCAAGAGGATGGCGATGGCTGGGAAAATAAGGAGACCATCAAGGCTTATGAAGACTATGCGCGTTTCTGTTTTGAGAATTATGGTGACTTGGTTGACCAGTGGATTACCTTCAATGAACCTATCGTTCCTGTTGAGTTTGGCTATTTCTATGATGCCCATTATCCACATAAGGTGGATGCTAAAGCTGCGGTTCAGGTAGCCTATAACACTCAACTGGCCAGCACTCTTGCGGTGAAGGCTTGTCATGAGGTTTTGCCTGATTCTAAGATTGGGATTGTCCTCAACTTGACACCAGCCTATCCACGTAGTCAGCATCCTGCGGATGTCAAAGCTGCACGCATTGCTGATCTCTTCCAGGCCCAATCTTTCCTAGATCCGTCAGTTTTGGGAACTTATCCAGAAGAATTAGTGGAAATTTTAGCTGAGCATAATTTACTGCCAGATTCTACAGCAGAAGAATTGAATCTCATTCGTGAACATACAGTAGACTTTCTTGGGGTTAACTACTACCAACCTTTGCGTGTCATGGCGCCACGTTTTGCTAAGCATCCTGACAGCTCGCTTTGCCAGAACATTTTTATGAACCTTATATCATGCCTGGTCGTAAAATCAATCCCCACCGTGGCTGGGAAATCTACGAGCAAGGGATTTACCATATCGCTCAAAATATCAAGGAAAACTATGGTAATATCGAGTGGATGTTGACAGAGAATGGGATGGGCGTTGAAGGTGAAGATAAATTCCGCGAAAATGGAATGATTCAGGATGATTATCGTATTGACTTTGTCAAAGGTCACCTTCGTGAACTTCATCGTGCCATTGAAGATGGTGCCAACTGTAAAGGCTACTTGATTTGGACATTTATCGATTGCTGGTCATGGCTCAATAGCTATAAAAACCGATATGGTTTAGTCGAGCTTGACCTTGAAACGCAAGAACGCCGTCTGAAAAAATCAGGCCACTGGTTCAAAGAACTCAGTGACAATAATGGATTTTAAAAGTAAAATAACCAATTAGATTAAGAAAAAACCATTGGAAATAAAGCTCTCTGAGAGAGATTCCAATGGTTTTTCTTTGTCTTAAAATAATCCGATAAAGAGTAGTAAGGCTGATAAAGCAATAAAGGCTAGGGTTGCTAGACCACGTTGGCCTGGGCTGTAAATCTTTCGTTCTCCTCGAACTGGGAAGACGATAGCCAGTAATGCACCCCCGACAGCACCCCCGACATGCCCAGCAAGGCTGATACCAGGCATTAAAATACTACCCACTAGGTTGATGACTAAGAGGGAGAGGTAGGATTGACCAAGTTGTTGGAGGTAGGGATTGCGTGTAGCATACCGAAGTACGACAATAGATGCGAACATTCCGTAGAGGGCAGTTGAAGCACCTGCGGTAATGGCATCAGGACTAAAAACTAGGACAAAGAGATTTCCCATCATACCTGATAAGAGGTAGATAAAGAAAAACTGTTTGGAGCCAAAGATTTGCTCCATCTGACGTCCCAAAAAGTAGAGGGATAGCATATTGACTAAAAAGTGCTGCAAGCCAATGTGGACAAAGGTTGCGGAGAATAAGCGCCAGATTTGTTCAGGCATGGCCTTGATAGCAGGGGGATACACAGCTCCGAATTTATACAAGGTGGCTGCGCTGGTATAGTTGAAACCACTGGTTAAAAACATGAGTATAAAAACCAGGCTTGTCACGAGAAGAAAGAAGCTCGTGACAGGATAACGACGATCAAAAATCTCTTTCATAGATGAGTACCTCCTCAACAGGAATATCGTAGTGCTCAGGTTGAAAATTCTGAATCTGACCTGGATAAATCGTACTAATTGTATGACCTGGGAAATGCTCCAAGTAGCGGTCGTAGTAGCCGCCACCGTAGCCAATCCGATAACCAGAAGGATTGAAAGCCAAACCAGGGACATGAATCAGGTCAATTTGAGAGGGTTCAAGGATTGTGAAGTCTCCTTGAGGTTCAAAAAGTCCAAAAGAATTTCTTTCGAGTTTCTCTGGTTCATATAGAACAAAGTCCATTTTCCCATGTGGATAGGTTTTGGGAATGAGGAGTGTCTTCCCATCTTTTTGAGCTTGCTCAATGAGTCTAGCTGTCTGAAATTCATGAGGAAAAGACAGGTAAGTGGCGATGGTTTTTGCTTCCTTGTAGAAGGGATGTAGAAGTAGTTGCTCAGTCAACCAAGCGTCCATGACTTCCTTTTCTTCGGCTGATAGAGATTTGAGTTCTTGCAAGATCTGCTTGCGTAAGGCTTTTTTCATTGTTTACTCCGCAGCTTTCTTGGCTAAAAAGCTTGATACAGCCTCAACACCGACAGCCAGAGCTTCTTCCTTAGGACTCATCTGTGGATGGTGAAGAGCATAAGGGCTGTCAATGCCAAGCCAGAACATGACACCAGGAACCTTAGAGAGAAGATAACCAAAGTCTTCTCCTGTCATGGCAGGTTCGATGTCGATCAGTTCAATGCCCTCTTTTTCATCAAAGAAGGTCATCAATTCTTGAGCTAGTTGGGGATTATTTTCAACAGGTAGGTAACCTCCCTGCTTGAATTCGACCTCTACTTCCATATCAAAAGCAGCTGCGACACTTTCAGCAATGGTTTTGACGCGTTTTTGCACCAGAAGGCTCATCTTATGTGTTAAAGCTCGGATGGTTCCATGCAAGAAGGCTTTATCGGTAATAACGTTGTTGGCAGTTCCGGCTTGAAAGACACCAAAGGTTACAACAGCTCCCTCGATAGGATCCACATTACGACTGACGACTGATTGGACTTGTGTGACAAAATAGCTCGCAGCAACCAAGGCATCCTTTGTTTCATGAGGAAAGGCTGCGTGTCCACCTTTCCCCCTTAAAATGAATCTTGACCTCGCATGTTCCCGCAAATAAAGTGCTTGTATTGGTCGCAATCTGTCCAACTTTTAAGTCTGGACGAACGTGAAGAGCGTAGAATTGGTCAGGCAACCAGTCTCCAAAAGCTCCATCCTCATACATGAGCATGCCACCTGCTTCGTTTTCCTCAGCAGGTTGGAAGAGAAAGAGGATATTGTTTTTAGGTTGGTTTTTTAGAGCACGTTCGAGACTTCCAAGGGCAATTGTCATGTGAAAATCATGTCCGCAGGCATGCATACGGTCTGAGTGCTGAGAGGCAAAGGCAAGACCTGTTTGTTCAAGGATTGGGAGTCCGTCAATGTCTGTCCGCCAACCAATGGTACGTTCTGGCTGACTTCCCTGCAAGTAAACTAAAATACCTGTCCGCCAAGTACGAATTTGAACAAAATCCTTGCCAGCTGTTAATTTATCAATGACGCTTAGTAAATAAGCTTGAGTCTTGAATTCTTCTAATCCAATCTCAGGGATTTGGTGAAGATCTCGTCGAATCTGAATTAAATCTAACATATTTAGTTCCTTTCTACTAGACAATAAAGAGGCAGAAATTCCGCCTCTGTCAATAATTACAAGGTACGAAGTGCATCTTCAAGCGCTGTTTTTTGTTGGGTTTGGCTGTCAATTTCTTTGATAATACGGGCCGGGACCCCAGCTACAACAACATTTTCAGGGACGTCTTGAATCACGATAGACCCTGCAGCAACAACAGATCCGCTACCTATTTGAACACCTTCGATAACAACTGCGTTGGCTCCAATCATTACATTGTCTCCAACCCGGACAGGTTCTGCACTTGCTGGTTCAATAACACCTGCAAGGACTGCGCCTGCACCAACGTGGCTATTTTTACCAACAATAGCACGTCCCCCAAGGATAGCACCCATATCAATCATAGTACCGGCACCAATTTCAGCACCAATATTAATAACAGCTCCCATCATGATAACAGCGTTGTCACCAATTTCAACCTGGTCACGAATGATAGCACCTGGCTCGATACGAGCATTGATATCGCGTTTATCAAGAAGAGGTACAGCAGAGTTGCGAGCGTCTTGCTCAACAACATAGTCTTTATTTTCTGTTAGTCCTTCAAGAAGTGGAGCGATATCTTTCCAGTCTCCAAAGAGAACATTCCCAAGCTTGATAACAGAGGTAGGGATAGCTCCGGCAACTTGCCCCTCAAAGGTTACCTTGACACTTGTCTTTTTCTCAGCATTTGCGATAAATTGGATAATTTCTTGTGCATTCATTTTTGTAGCAGTCATGGGGGTTCTCCTCACTCTTTGTAATGCTTACTATTCTACCAAAAAAGGCTTCAAAATAGAAGCCTCAACCATTAAAAGGAGGAAGATTCATTTCCTTCTTTTGCTTTTTCAACAGAGAGAAAAATCATAGGGATTATAATTAAAATCATGGAAATCAGTAAAAAGCTATCTAATACAAGGCCTAGAAATAGGACGCTGAGAATTGCAGATGACAGGGGTTCACTGGCACTAACGACAGATACGACTAATGGAGAAACAAGGGATACAGCTTTCATAGAGAGGAAAAAGGCAAAGGCAGTCCCTAAAAAAGCAATTGTTAAACAGATGGCAATACTGATCCAATCAAGCTGAAAGCTTATTTGATAGACAGGATAGAGAAAATTACTAAAAGTACCTGCAACAATCATTCCCCAACCGACAGTTGGAACAAAGCCATATTCTTTGGCAAACTTTTGTGGCAAAATCACATTAAACATGACTCCAAGGGCGCTGAGTAGTCCTGTAATTAAAGCTAAGGGTGTGATAGATAAGGTCGAAAAGTCACCTTTTGTAGTCATCAAGAAGACTCCGAACATAGCGATTAAGACATAGAGGATTGCATTTCTAGAAGCTTTCTTTTTATAGATAATCCGATCATAAGCTAAGATAAAAATAGGACTAATGAATTGGAGGATGGTAGCAGTCGTTGCATTTGAGTATTCGACGCAGAGATAAAAGAAAAACTGAACGGAGAAAATTCCCAATATAGCATAAGCAAGAAAAGAAAGATAATTCTTTTTATCCCGCCAGATATCGAATAAGTGAAATCTAAGTTTGGAAAAAGCCAAAACGAGTACAGAGCTACCAGCTATTAGAAGCCTCATAGAAGTAATCCAGCCTGAAGAAACCTGATAATGTGTAAAAAAGTATTCCCCTAAAATACCACATATTCCCCAAATTAAGCCAGATAAGAGAGAATAGATGGTTCCCTTAAAGATATTCTTTTGATATTTATTCATGAAGCTATTGTACCATGAATGAGAAAAAGAAAAAAGAGAGCAAGAATCACAATTTCTCGCTCTCTTATCGGTAAGAAACTTAGCGTTGTTGGTTATTGTTGTTATTGCTTCCATTATTATTGCTATTGCTATTACCGTTATTGTTACCGTTATTATTATTATTATTGCTATTGCCGTTATTGTTACCGTTATTATTATTGTTGTTGCTGTTATTATCGTTATTATTGCTGTTATTGTTGTTATTGTTGTTATTGTTGTTATTGCTGTTATTGTTGTTATTATTTATCTTTATTGTTTTGTTCAATTAGATTTCCAATAATAACGTTCCAAGCATGTCGATAGTCAGCATCAGTACCACCAATTGCAAAGCGGAAGGTCGTAGTTGGGGCTCCAGCTTTATTGGCCCAGTAACTTGTAACAGTTTCCCCACCGATTTCATAATCTTTTCCGTTGAGGTTAACTCGTCCAGGTTTTTGACCAGTTGATCTAAGGACTTGGGAAGAGGTTACACTAGGATCAAGGCTAAACCTCTCGGTTCCCCAAGCTGATGGGGAAGCTTGCTGGATAGCATTTACTAGGTAGGCCATATATTTAGCGTTACGGTAATATCCCGCTAAATTTTCTAATGGTCGATTATCATCGTGTCCCATCCAGCCTCCGAGAGTTAGTCTTGGAGTGGAAAGCATCAACCACATGTCACCATTTTCATTAGTTGTACCAGTTTTCCCAATCCAGTCAGCACTTGCTAAACTTGGGTTAATAGCTGCAAGGTTGTTTGCAAATGTTGTTGTGGCACGTGATGAAATAACATCTCGCAACAAGCTTTGCATGATAGTTGCAGTTGCTTTAGAGTATACCTGAACAGGCTCGTCTTTATGCTCATAAATGACATCGCCATTGGCCTTTTCGATTTTTGAAATCATATGCTTCTTATGGTAAACCCCATTATTAGCAATTGTTTGGTAACCATTTGTATGTTGAGCTACAGTAACATCAATTCCTCCCCCCATAGGAAGACTTTCGATATCATACTCTGGGATATCATAGCCCATCTTTTCCATATAGGAACGAACATCAACCCCTTTTTCTCGAAGCATACGGTAAGTCCAGTAGGCTGGGATATTCCAAGAGTAATTGAGAGCTTCTCTCAGACTCATCATACCTGTACCAGGACTATTGACATACATTATTGGATTTCCATTAGCAAATTTGGTTGGATAGTTGGACAAAACGCTAGCACTACCCATTAATCCTTGGTCAATGGCAATGCTGTAAGCCAAAATCGGTTTCGTAGTCGAAGCAGGAGAACGCTTAGTATCAAAGGCATGGTTATTTTGGTTGCTTTGATAATCTCGACCGCCTACAAATCCCAGAATAGCACCAGTTTGGTTATCCATTAAGACATTTCCAACTTCTGGTTGTCCTGTACTATCATTTAGTACGTAACCATAATCTGCAACTGCTTTTTGCATAGCTGTATGGATATTCTTATCAATGGTTGTAGTGATCAGATAGCCACCATTCTGAATTTCTTTTTCTGCTAATTCACGGTAGGATTGTTGAATGGATTCATTTTTTAATTCTTGCGTAGACACATTATCTTTTTGAACTAGATAATCATACATGAGGTTAGTAGCCTCATTAAGCGTAGCAAAGTAGAGGAATCCTTTGAAGCGATATCCACATTTTCTGCAGGCAAGAAATCCTGTTTGATATCATAGTCTCTATAGGATTCATAGTCTTCCTTGCTTAGAAGACCAGTTCTATACATATTGTAGAGAACATCTTTAGAACGTTTAATACCTATAGCCATATCTTCTTCGCTTTTTTGCTCACCAGTAGATTCATATGGAGAGTACACGATAGGGCTTTGAGGCAATCCTGCTATGAAGGCGGCTTGAGGAACGCTAAGTTGACTAGCATCAACTCCAAAGATACCCATTGCTGCTTGCTGAGCCCCTGCGATATTTTGTCCCTTGTTATTACGACCAAAAGGTGCTACGTTAAGATAAGTTGTTAAAATTTCATCCTTGCTCATAGCACGTTCGAGTGCTAAAGCATTAACGATTTCATTAGCTTTACGGGCTAAAGTAGGAGCGTCTCCAACAACTTGCTGTTTGATAAGCTGTTGGGTTAGAGTAGATCCTCCACTTGATGATCCAAGTCCGATAAAGTTACCTAGACTCGCACGAATGATAGCCTTTGGAACAACTCCATTGTGTTCATTAAAATGCTCATCCTCAGTAGCAATGACTGCATTTTTAAGGTTGTCAGAAATACCTTCTGATGTGACTGATGTTCTCAGGAGGTCACTTTCGATAGAAGCAATCAAGGAACCATCTGCATAGTGAATTTCAGATATGGATGAAATATTATTAACTTGTTTAATCAAATCTTCCGTCTGAGGGACGCTAACTTTATCAAAAAGCGAAACGGCATAACCAAAAACAATACCTGTACCTAAAAGGCCACCAATAAAAGCTATAATGAATAAGGTATTGAAGGTAGCCTTTATCCCAAATAAAATTTTGGCAAAAATAGCCCAAATATTGGAGCTAGTTTTGGAGTTTTCATTTGAGGTTTTGTTAGAATCCTTCGCTTGAATTTTTTCTGTCATTTTTGCTTTTAGAGACTGAAGTAAGGCCAGCCCTTTTTCTTTGAATTCAATTAATTTATTCTTCATTTCTTTCCTCACTCTTTTTATTATACCATAAAAGCTTTTATTGCAAGAAATTAGGCTTATAATAGGACTATATTGCAGTTTGTATCTATGATTTTAAAATAAAAAAGTCAGATTCTATTAGAATCTGACTTTTTCACATAGCTTACTCTTCTCCTGAGAGTTTTTTTCCAAGATCAATCAAGTAGTCTTTCAAGTGGTCTTTAACTTGTGGATGTTTCAGTGCGTATTCAATTGAAGTCTTCATAAATCCAAATTTATCACCGACATCATAACGTGCCCCAGTAAATTCACGTGCAAATACTCTTTGAGTTTTATTGAGTGTATCGATTGCATCTGTTAATTGAATTTCATTTCCTGCCCCTGGTTTTTGATTTTCAAGGATATTAAAAATTTCAGGAGTTAGGAGGTAACGACCGATAATTGCTAGATCACTTGGAGCATCTTCGGGTGCTGGTTTCAACAAAGGTTTCTACACTATATAGACCATCGATGCCTTCTCCTTGTGGAGCAATAACACCGTAGGATGAAACTTCTTCGTGTGGGACTGGCATAACAGCAATAGTAGAAGCATGAGTTTTCTCATAGTCATTCATGAGCTGTTTAGTCAATGGAATAGCTTTATCGTCGTTGATATCCATGAGATCGTCTCCAAGCATAACAACAAAAGGTTCATTCCCAACAAATGCTTTAGCCTGTAAGACGGCATCTCCAAGGCCGCGTGGATGTGTTTGTCGAATGAAATGCAGGCGCATACCAGTCGTTTCATCGACTAATTTCAAGAGATCGTCTTTCCCTTTTTCTTTGAGGTTATATTCTAATTCAAAGTTTGAGTCGAAATGGTCTTCAATAGAGCGTTTCGATTTACCAGTGACAACGAGAATATCTTCGATACCAGACTTAAGAGCTTCTTCAACAATGAATTGGATTGTTGGCTTATCTACGATTGGCAACATTTCTTTTGCCAAAGCTTTGGTTGCAGGAAGGAAGCGAGTTCCAAGTCCTGCTGCAGGAATGACTGCTTTTCTGACTTTCTGTGTCATATATTTCCTTTCTAACAATGGCTTAAGACCACTCGTTTTCCGCTTTAAATTCATTGCTCATGAGTTCAGCTACGGCTTCTTTGATATCGACATTTTCATAAATAACTTTATAGATGGCTTGAGTGATTGGCATATAGACATCAAGTTCTTTTGCCAATTCAAAAGCTGCCTTGGTTGTTGAAATACCTTCGATAACCATTCCCATATTAGCTTCGATATCAGCTAAAGCTTCGCCCCGACCGAGAGCATCTCCTGCTCGCCAGTTGCGTGAATGGACAGATGTTCCTGTAACAATCAAATCCCCAACTCCAGAGAGACCGCTATAGGTAAGTGGATTTGCTCCAAGTTGAACACCTAGACGTGTAATTTCTGCAAGACCGCGAGTGATAATCGCAGCTTTTGCGTTATCTCCAAAACCAAGACCGTGAAGGGCTCCAGCCCCAACAGCGATGATATTTTTGAGAGCTCCAGCTGTTTCAACTCCAATAACATCCGTATTTGTGTATAGACGGAAGTAGTTGTTGCTAAAGAGTGATTGGACATACTGTGCTGTTTGCAGATCTTTTGAAGCTGCTGTAATCAAGGTAATGTCACGGACAATGGTTTCCTCGGCATGGCTAGGTCCAGATACGACGACAATATCACTTCTTAATTCAGCAGGAATTTCTTCCTCTAAAACAGTTGAGAGACGCTTGTGGCTATCTGGTTCAAGTCCTTTGGAGGCATGCATGACAACCACTTTATGATCAAGAACTGCAGCGACTTGTTGAGCCACCAATCGGGTTACCTTGGTTGGTACCACAAACAAGATAGCATCAACATCCTTTAAGGTCTCTCCCAAATCATGATAGGCAACAATTTTTTCGTCTAATACAGCTTCCTTAAAATAGCGTTTGTTAGTATGTTGTGTATTAATTTCATCAATTTGATCAGGGATATTTCCCCAGATACGCACTTGATGTCCGTTGTCATTGAGGACTTGTGACAAGGCAGTACCCCAAGAACCAGGACCTAAAACAGCGATGGTTTGTTTTTTCATATTTTCCTCCTTTGAGAAAGCACTTTCCTATATTTTACCATAAAAAAACCCATGATGCACCTATATAACAGACCAAGTTCTTTTTTGAAATTTGATAGGAATATTTGTCGTCATAAATGTAATAAGAGAATTGATAAAAGCAATGATTTTAAGACTTTCATCATCAAATTAAAGAAAAGAAGAGCCCAATTTCTCTCAAAAATGGTATAATAAGAACATCACGAAAATTGGAGAGATACCATGAGTTTTTACAATCATAAAGAAATAGAGCCTAAGTGGCAGAAACACTGGGCTGACAATCACACTTTTAAGACAGGGACAGATGCCTCAAACCTAAGTTTTATGCATTGGACATGTTCCCTTATCCATCTGGAGCAGGTCTGCACGTAGGGCACCCAGAAGGCTATACAGCGACTGATATCCTCAGTCGTTACAAACGTGCGCAAGGCTACAACGTTCTTCACCCAATGGGTTGGGATGCCTTTGGCTTGCCTGCAGAGCAATACGCTATGGATACAGGGAATGACCCAGCGGAATTCACAGCGGAAAACATTGCTAACTTCAAACGCCAAATCAATGCGCTTGGATTCTCTTACGACTGGGACCGTGAAATCAACACAACGGATCCAAACTACTACAAGTGGACACAATGGATTTTCACTAAGCTGTATGAAAAAGGTTTAGCCTATGAAGCAGAAGTACCAGTAAACTGGGTTGAGGAACTCGGAACAGCTATTGCAAATGAAGAAGTTCTTCCTGATGGGACATCTGAGCGTGGTGGCTATCCAGTTGTCCGCAAACCAATGCGCCAATGGATGCTCAAAATCACTGCTTATGCAGAACGCTTGCTTAATGACTTGGATGAGTTAGACTGGCCAGAGTCTATCAAGGACATGCAACGCAACTGGATCGGGAAATCAACTGGTGCCAATGTAACCTTTAAAGTGAAAGGAACTGACAAGGAATTCACTGTCTTTACGACACGTCCTGACACTCTTTTTGGTGCGACCTTTACAGTTCTTGCGCCTGAACACGACTTGGTGGATGCTATCGTAAGTGCGGAACAAGCTGAAGCCGTAGCAGACTACAAACACCAAGCCAGCCTCAAGTCTGACTTGGCTCGTACAGACCTTGCTAAGGAAAAGACAGGGGTTTGGACTGGTGCTTATGCCATCAACCCTGTCAATGGTAAAGAAATCCCAATCTGGATTGCCGACTACGTTTTGTCTAGCTATGGTACAGGTGCTGTTATGGCTGTACCTGCCCATGACCAACGTGACTGGGAATTTGCTAAACAGTTCGATCTTCCAATCGTAGAAGTGTTGGAAGGTGGAAACGTAGCAGAGACTGCCTACACAGAAGATGGCCTTCACGTTAACTCTGACTTCTTGAACGGTCTTAACAAAGAAGAAGCGATTGCTAAAATTGTGGCTTGGTTGGAAGAAAAAGGTTGTGGTCAAGAGAAGGTGACTTACCGCCTCCGTGACTGGCTCTTTAGCCGTCAACGTTACTGGGGTGAACCAATCCCAATCATTCATTGGGAAGATGGGACTTCAACAGCCGTTCCAGAAAGTGACTTGCCACTTGTCTTGCCAGTCACCAAGGACATCCGCCCTTCAGGTACTGGTGAAAGCCCACTAGCTAACTTGACAGACTGGCTAGAAGTGACTCGTGAAGATGGGGTCAAAGGTCGTCGTGAAACCAACACTATGCCACAATGGGCTGGTTCAAGCTGGTACTACCTCCGTTATATCGATCCACATAACACTGAGAAATTGGCCGATGAGGCCCTCCTCAAACAATGGTTGCCAGTCGATATCTACGTGGGTGGTGCAGAACACGCTGTTCTTCACTTGCTTTACGCTCGTTTCTGGCATAAATTCCTCTATGATATCGGTGTTGTTCCAACCAAAGAACCATTCCAAAAACTCTTTAACCAGGGAATGATCTTGGGAACAAGCTACCGTGACCACCGTGGTGCTCTTGTAGCGACTGACAAGGTTGAAACGTGACGGTTCCTTCTTCCATGTGGAAACAGGAGAAGAATTGGAGCAAGCACCAGCCAAGATGTCTAAATCCCTCAAGAACGTGGTCAACCCAGACGATGTGGTGGAACAATATGGTGCTGATACCCTTCGTGTCTATGAAATGTTTATGGGACCACTCGATGCTTCAATCGCTTGGTCAGAAGAAGGTCTGGAAGGAAGTCGTAAGTTCCTCGACCGTGTTTACCGTTTGATCACAAGTAAGGAAATCGTTGCGGAAAACAATGGTGCTCTTGACAAGGTTTATAACGAAACCGTTAAAGCTGTCACAGAGCAAATCGAGTCTATGAAATTCAACACAGCCATTGCCCAGCTCATGGTCTTTGTCAACGCTGCTAACAAGGAAGATAAACTCTATGCGGACTACGCCAAAGGCTTTATCCAATTGATCGCTCCATTTGCCCCTCACTTGGCAGAAGAACTCTGGCAAACAGTGGCAGCAACAGGCGAGTCTATCTCTTATGTAGCTTGGCCAACATGGGACGAAAGCAAATTGGTTGAAGATGAAATTGAAATCGTAGTCCAAATCAAAGGAAAAGTCCGCGCCAAACTCATGGTCGCTAAAGACCTGTCACGCGAGGAATTGCAAGAAGTTGCTCTTTCTGACGAAAAAGTCAAAGCAGAGATCGAAGGTAAAGAAATCGTGAAAGTAATTAGTGTACCTAATAAGCTTGTAAATATCGTAACGAAATAAATTTAAAAGTCCTTCAGAGTAGAATCTGGAGGATTTTTTGTAGATTACCTGTGAGATGTGATATACTATTCACATCTTTAAACTTATAAGTGGGAGACAAGGAGAAAGTTATGCCAGTAAATGAATACGGTCAGATGATTGGTGAACCTGTAGATGATACACCTGGAGTTTTGCCTTCACTTATACGGATAGAAGGGCGATATACGATTATAGAAGCTCTATCGGTGGAAAAGCATGCAGAGGATTTATTAGCTGTCTATGGCCCAGATAGTCCTCGTGAGATGTGGACCTACCTTTTTCAACCAACTGTGGCTAATCTAGAAGAGTTAATGGTAGCTTTAAAGCAGATGATTGAGCAAAAGGATCGCTTTTACTACGCGATTATCGATAAAGCGACTGGTAAAGCACTGGGTACTTTTTCGCTCATGCGTATTGACCAAGCCAATCGCACCATTGAAGTTGGCGCGGTGACTTTTTCTCCGGCTCTCAAACAGACCAGGATGGGAACAGAAGCTCACTATTTGCTAGCCCGCTATGTCTTTGAAGAACTCAACTATCGACGCTATGAGTGGAAGTGCGACGCCCTCAATCTTCCATCTAGAAAAGCAGCAGAACGTTTGGGCTTTGTCTATGAAGGCACCTTCCGTCAAGCTGTTATCTATAAAGGTCGCACCAGAGATACGGATTGGTTGTCCATGATCGATAAGGACTGGCCACAAGTCAAAGCTCGTTTGGAAACATGGTTGGCTCCTAAAAACTTTGATGAAAATGGCCATCAGATTAAATCTCTGCGGGAATGCTAGAAAGGTTTGCTATGATTAAGATTACAAAAAAATCATCTGTTTCAATTGATGACGTCTTACATCTCTATCAGGCAGTTGGTTGGACAAACTATACCAATCAGCCACAGATGTTGGAGCAGGCTTTGTCTCATTCGCTAGCGACTTATCTTGCCCGTGATGGTGAGGAAATCGTTGGTTTAGTGCGTCTGGTTGGAGACGGTTTTTCATCCGTTTTTGTCCAGGATTTGATTGTTTTGCCTAGCTATCAGCGCCAAGGAATTGGTAGTAACTTGATGAAAGAAGCCTTGGCTGACTATAAGGATGCCTACCAAATCCAACTAGCGACTGAACAGACAGAAAAAAACTTGGGTTTTTACCGTTCTCTGGGGTTTGAAACCTTATCTACTTATGATTGTACAGGAATGATTTGGGTGAATCGAAAAAAATTACAATAATTCTTTTATCTTAAGTTAACTTTAAGTTTACTCATGTATCATATAATGTTAAGTAAAGACCTCCTAACTTTATTTAATAGAAATCCTAAACTTTTCTTTTTCATAATAATCTCCCTAAAGAAGCCACCAAATCAGGTGGCTTTTTTTATGTTCACCTGTAGAAATTTTTAAAAGTAAAATTGACCACATAATCATCCATTTTCGACCACATAGCACCAAACTATATTTTTTTCTCTTTTTCCTTTTTTTGTTAAACTGAGGGTGTAAAAAGGAGGAAGGAAATATGATTTTACAAGCAAAAAGACCTCACTAAGAACTATGGAGACCATACAGCAGTAAAAGATATAAATTTAGAGTTTAAAAAAAGGAAGTTTTTAACGCAATCTTAGGACCTAATGGGGCTGGCAAATCGACCACGATTTCAATGTTAATCGGACTTAAAACGAGCAACTAATGGTCAAATCATCTATGCGCCCAATACTCGGATTGGAGTTGTTTTTTTCAAGCAAGTGTATTGGATGAAAAGTTGACGGTCAAAGAAAAACCTAGCCATTCGCGCTCAGCAGTATAAGGGGATTAAAGGTGGTCGTGTGGAAGATTTAATCAATCAACTAGGGTTGACTGCTTTTCAGAAACAACTTTATGGAACTTTATCAGGAGGACAGAAACGTCGAGTTGACATTGCTCGGGCTCTCCTAGCCAATCCCGATATTTTATTTCTAGATGAGCCTACGACTGGACTAGATATTCAGACTCGCAAATCCATTTGGGATTTATTGTATCGTCTACAAAGAGATGAAGGGATGACTATTATCTTAACGACTCATTATCTGGATGAAGCAGATGAGGCAAATCAACTTTATATTATAGATCATGGAAAGGTTATTGCCCAAGGTTCTGCTGCTGAAATTAAAAGTGAGTACGCTTCCAATCTTTTAAAAATTTGTTTTAAAGACAAGCAGGTGGAGAAATTCTTACCTAAAAATATGCCTGTGGAAAAGGAAAATGAGTTTGAGTATAGTCTTTATCCTAAGAGCCAATTGGAAGCTATTGATTATTTGACCCAAGTTCGTGAGAAGATTGCTAGCTTTGAATTTCGTCCAGGAACTATGGATGATGCCTTCATAGCCCTTACAGGAAGAGAGGTGCGCTAATGTTAGCCTTATTAAAACGTGATTTTTTGTTGTATTTTCGTAATCGTTCAGGAGTCTTTTTCTCATTACTGGGAGCTTTGATTTCCTTTCTACTCTATATCATTTTTTTGCAGAAAAATTTGATGGATGCCTGGTCCCAACTTCCTGATAATAAGAGCCTTTTAAATAACTGGCTGATGGGTGGAACCTTGGCTGTGACTGGGATTACAACCAGTTTTACAGCTTTGACCCAGATGGTACAAGACCGTGAAAATCAAGTGGATCAGGATCTCTTTTTGACAGATTTAGGGAGCTTGGGTTTGCAACTGTCTTATCTTATTAGTAGCCTTATCATTTCCTTTGTTATGCAAGCCTTTATGCTTATTGTTATGAGCCTTTATTTTCAAGAAATTCCAGCTATGAGTAAGCTATTTGAAATAAGTTTAATCATGCTGCTAAGTAGTCTCCTTTCAACATTGGTAAATGTACTCTTGATTTATCATTTCCAGTCAGTAGATAGTCTGGGTAAATTGGCTACAATTGTAGGTACAGCTTCAGGATTTTTAGTAGGAACTTATGTACCAATGGGAATTCTTCCTAACTTCGCTCAAGTTCTCATGAAGTGCACACCAGCTACCTATCTTGCTTCTCTCTATAGACAGGTCTTAATGAAGGAGCAATTGGAAACTACATTTATGGGGAATAGTAGCTTATTAGAAGAGTTTCAAGAAAAATTAGGAATCCGGCTTAACTGGCAGAATCTTTTAACAAAGGAAGAAACATACTTAATAGTGGTGAGTATCTGCCTCCTAACTTTTCTGCTTTGGTTGGTGTTGGTTAAGATTTCTAGCAAGAAAAAATATAATTCTTTTATCTTAAGCTAACTTTAAGTCTTCTCTTGTATCATATAATCGTTAAGTAAAGACCTCCTAACTTTATTTAATAAAAATCCTAAACTTTTCTTTTTCATAATAATCTCCCTAAAGAAGCCACCAAATCAGGTGGCTTTTTTGTTTGTAGGCTGGATTTTTGCTATAATAGAAGCATGAGTAGAATTTTAGATAATGAAATCATGGGTGATGAGGAGTTGGTAGAACGTACCCTCCGTCCCCAATTTTTACGTGAATATATCGGTCAGGACAAGGTCAAGGATCAGCTTCAAATCTTTATCGAAGCAGCTAAAATGCGTGACGAGGCGCTGGACCATGTTCTTTTGTTTGGCCCTCCAGGTCTTGGGAAAACAACCATGGCTTTTGTCATTGCCAATGAACTGGGAGTCAATCTCAAGCAGACGTCTGGTCCCGTTATCGAAAAAGCCGGTGATTTGGTAGCAATTTTGAATGACTTGGAGCCAGGAGATGTTCTTTTTATTGATGAGATTCATCGCTTGCCCATGTCGGTAGAAGAGGTGCTATACAGTGCCATGGAAGACTTCTACATTGACATCATGATTGGTGCGGGGGAAGCTAGTCGTAGTGTCCATCTAGATTTGCCACCATTTACCTTGATTGGTGCGACAACTCGAGCAGGGATGCTGTCCAATCCTCTTCGTGCCCGTTTTGGGATTACAGGTCACATGGAATATTACGAACATGCTGACTTGACAGAGATTGTCGAGCGTACGGCAGATATCTTTGAGATGGAAATCACCCATGAGGCTGCTTCAGAGTTAGCTTTACGCAGTCGTGGAACTCCTCGTATTGCCAATCGACTGCTCAAGCGCGTGCGTGATTTTGCGCAGATTATGGGCGATGGCTTGATTGATGATGTCATTACGGATAAGGCCTTGACCATGCTGGATGTAGATCATGAAGGATTGGACTATGTGGACCAGAAAATCCTTCGCACCATGATTGAGATGTACGGTGGGGGTCCTGTCGGTCTAGGAACTCTTTCTGTAAATATCGCTGAAGAGCGCGAGACAGTAGAGGATATGTACGAACCTTACCTGATCCAGAAAGGATTTATCATGCGAACTCGTTCAGGACGGGTCGCGACAGCTAAGGCTTATGAACATTTAGGGTATGAATACATTGAAAAATAAGTCTGAAATCTTAGACTCTTTCAGAGAAAATCCTGACATGATGGCTATTCTGACCATCATCCGTGACCTGGAATTAAATGATTCCTGGTTAGCAGCTGGTTCGGTTCGAAATTTTATCTGGAATATCTTGTCAGATAAACCAGCTTTTGACCGTGAAACGGATGTGGATGTGATTTTCTTTGACCCAGATGTGAGTTACGAAGAAACGCTGGCTATAGAGAATAAGTTGAGAGAGGACTTTCCCCAGTATCAGTGGGAGTTGAAATCAGGCCTATATGCATCAGCACAGTCCCCATACGGAACCGTATGTGAATTCCTGTGACGCTATGAGTAAATATCCTGAACGTTGTACGGCGATAGGACTTCGCTTGCATGCTGACGAAACATTAGAGCTCTTTGCTCCTTATGGTTTAGAGGATATTTTGAACTTTAAGGTTTCTCCAACTCCCCATTTTTTGGAAAATGACGACCGGATGAAGCTTTATCAACAGCGTTTATCTAAGAAAAACTGGCAAGTAAAATGGAAAAATCTGACATTTAAAAATACTTAAGGAAACTTTAAGATAGGAGCTGTATACTTATCTCATAAGTTAAGAAGACCTTAACTTAAACTCCTAAAACTTTTTCATAATAATCTCCCTATAAAAAAATTAAGTCGCCCAATCAGGCGGCTTTTTTTGTTCTAAGTCTATGCTTTTCATGATATAATAGCCCTATGAGATTAGATAAATTTTTAGTAGCCTGTGCTGTCGGGAGTAGGACGGAAGTCAAAAACTTTCTCAAAGCTGGGCGCGTGACGGTCAATGGCAAGAAAGAAAAATCTGCTAAGTCGCAAATTAATGAAGAGACAGACGAGATTCGCTTTGACGGGCAAAAGCTAGATTACGAGGAGTTTGTTTACTATATGATGAACAAGCCTCAAGGAGTTATCTCAGCGACTGAAGATCCTAAACACAAGACGGTGTTGAACTTGTTGGATGACTATGCACGTGCCAAGGAAGTTTTCCCAGTAGGGCGCTTGGATATTGATACGCATGGACTCTTGCTCTTGACTAATGATGGCAAGCTGGCTCATGCTCTACTTTCACCAAAACGCCATGTGGATAAAACCTATCTAGCGCGGATCAATGGAGTGATGACAGATGCAGATGTTGAGACATTTGCGCAAGGTGTTCCGCTCAAGGACTTTACCTGTCAGTCTGCCAAGCTAGAGCTTGTGTCGGTGGATACGGAAAAGGAAGAAAGCCTGGTCCGAGTGACCATTGCAGAAGGGAAATTCCACCAGGTCAAACGGATGGTGGCCTACTGTGGTAAGGAAGTTGTGGACTTGCAACGTTTAACCATGGGAACTTTGATCTTGGATGAGGATTTGAAACGTGGAGTATGGCGTCGCTTAAGCAAGGAAGAACTAGAAGGCTTGCTTGAAAGTGTTCAATAAACTGGATAATCGGAAAAGGTAGGGAAAATGTCCCTGCCTTTTTCAGTTTTTGGTTGCTTCCTTTGTGAAAAGCGTTATAATAGACTGTAGAATAAAAAGGAGGATTTTATGAACGCGATTCAAGAATCATTTACAGATAAATTATTTGCCAACTATGAAGCAAATGTAAAATACCAAGCTATCGAAAATGCAGCTAGTCACAATGGAATTTTTGCAGCCTTAGAGCGTCGTCAAAGCCATGTAGACAACACACCTGTTTTCTCACTTGACTTGACTAAGGACAAGGTCACTAACCAGAAAGCATCTGGTCGTTGCTGGATGTTTGCGGCCCTCAATACTTTCCGCCACAAACTCATCTCTCAATACAAACTTGAAAACTTTGAATTGTCACAAGCCCACACCTTCTTCTGGGACAAGTATGAAAAATCTAACTGGTTCTTGGAGCAAGTGATTGCGACTGCTGACCAAGAATTGACTAGCCGTAAGGTAAGCTTCCTGCTCCAAACTCCACAACAAGATGGTGGTCAGTGGGATATGGTGGTTTCTCTCTTTGAGAAATACGGTGTTGTTCCTAAGTCTGTTTATCCAGAGTCTGTTTCATCCAGTAGCAGTCGTGAGCTTAATGCCATTCTTAATAAATTACTTCGTCAAGATGCTCAAATCTTACGTGACCTCTTGACTTCAGGTGCTGATCAAGCAACTGTTCAGGCTAAGAAAGAAGACCTCTTGCAAGAAATCTTTAACTTCCTTGCAATGTCACTAGGTCTCCCACCACGTAAATTTGACTTGCTTATCGTGATAAAGACAATAACTACCAAAGCGAAAAAGGTATCACTCCACAAGAGTTTTACAAGAAATATGTCGACCTTCCATTAGAAGACTACGTTTCTGTGATCAATGCTCCAACTGCTGATAAACCATATGGCAAATCATACACAGTTGAGATGTTGGGAAATGTCGTTGGTAGCCGTGCAGTTCGCTATATCAACGTACCTATGGAACGCTTGAAAGAATTGGCGATTGCTCAAATGCAAGCAGGAGAGACTGTTTGGTTTGGTTCTGATGTCGGCCAGCTCAGCAACCGTAAAGCGGGAATCCTTGCGACAGATGTTTATGACTTTGAATCAAGCATGGACATTCAACTCACTCAAGACAAGGCTGGACGTTTGGACTACAGCGAAAGCTTGATGACCCACGCCATGGTCTTGACAGGTGTTGATTTGGATGAAAATGGCAAAACAATCAAGTGGAAAGTTGAAAACTCATGGGGAGACAAGGTCGGTACAGATGGTTACTTTGTTGCTTCAGATGCTTGGATGGACGAGTACACTTACCAAATTGTTGTTCGTAAGGAATTACTAACAGCAGAAGAACAAGCTGCCTATGAAGCAGAACCAATCGTCCTTGCACCATGGGATCCAATGGGTGCCTTGGCTGAATAAATGAGATATAAAGAACGGTTCTATAATTTTTAGGGTTGATGGAAATTTTCCACCAACCCTATTTTAGTGTATACAAAAAGGCCAACATCCATTATATTAAAAGCGCTGAAACCTAAAACAAAAGGATGATGACCATATGAACAATATACTAGAAGCTACACTACAAATCAAAGATAAAAACATTATTTGGGATAATAAAGTTCAAGAGAAGATATTTAAAAAGAGAAAATCTTTATTTTATGCAGCTACTTATACGCATAAACCAGAATTTTGTACCGTTTGTGGGTGTGTTAGCCGAAATAATAATATCGTTAAAAACGGCACGAAAACATCTCGTATCACTCTCTGTTCTGTTTCAGGCCTAGCGGCCTACTTAAATCTACGCAAGCAGAGATTTCTCTGTAGAGAATGCGGCTCTTCATTTACCGCAGACACTAGTCGAATCGTAGAAAAACACTGTCATATCTCTAAACGCTTAAAAAACGAAATTAAATCAAAAATAAGTGAAACAGTATCTGAAACCTATATCGCAAAAGAAACAAATGTTTCAGTTCATACGGTAAGACGTATCATAGATGATACAACACGTTTACTAAAGATTAAACCATTACACGATTTACCTGAGCATTTGTGTTTTGATGAATTTAAATCCGTCAAATCTTCCGATAGTAATATGAGCTTCATTATTTGTGATAGCACTACACACAAGCTGGTCGATGTTGTACGAGATAGAAAATCTTACAGCTTGAAAAAGTATTTTCATCGTTTTGAGCCTAAGACTAGATTAAAGGTAAAAACTATCTCCATCGACATGTACTTACCGTACATTCAATTAATAAAAGAAATGTTTCCTAACGCTAAAATTATCATTGATCCTTTTCATATCGTACAAGCCTTAAATAGAGAATTAAATCGAACTCGGGTACGTGTCATGAATAAGCATCGCTATAAAGACTCTAAATTATATCGAAAGTTAAAACATTATTGGAAGTTAATTTTAAAGAACTCTAATGAACTTCAGAACTATAAATATAATCGTTATAAGCTTTTTTGAAAGCTTCATAACAAGTAAAAGGAATCGTAGATTATATCTTAGAAAAAAATCCATCTCTTAAAAATGATTATGAGGTTGTACATTCACTTCGTGAATGTATACAGGATAGAGATTATATAGAATTCAAGGAAACGATTGAAGCAGCTACGCAATTAGACCTATCTCCTGGTTTAAAAAGAGTATTAAAGACTCTTATGACTTACTTGCCATATATTCAAAATACTTGTGAGTATCCAACTAGAACAAATGGCCCTATTGAAGGAATAAACAATAAAATAAAAGTGCTTAAAAGAAATGCCTACGGCTTTAGAAACTATTACCATTTTAGAAATAGGATTATTTTAATAACAAAAATGTTTGGTCCAAAACAAAAAGGAATTAAGCAACAATTAGTTGCTTAATCCCTTCCTAAATTTCTTCATCAACACTATTTGACAAAGAGCCCTTTTTTAGTGCTCAAAATAGCACTCAATTTTAAATGGATTTGGTGTTCAAAAAATATAATCAAATGCAACAAACTAATTTCATTTTTAATAGGCACAATTAATTTTAGAAGATAGTACGAAAAAATATTGACTATTTTCTTTAGAATGTGTAAAATTTAGATAGATTATTTAAAGTGAGGTTTTTTTATCTTGTCTATATTAAAGAAGAAAGTTAATATGTTTAGTGTACTATTGAATGTGGTATTAATAGCTATTATAGCTATTGGAGTGCTATTTTTCTTACCTAAGGAACATAAATCAGAAGTCAAATCGTCAATTAATATCGAAAGTATTGAAAAAGTGAATGAAGTTGTATTTTTGAATGCGGGAATTAATGAAATTATTTCTGAAACAAAAAAACAACTCAAGTTTTTTTGGGTTTGATGTGCCGTTCTCTAAAAAAAGCAGCATTAGTAATTTTTAAATTATAAAGCTAAATTTGGAATTAAAAAGTAGTGTAAAGGTTGAACAAATAAGCGAAAAAAAGAATATAAGGTTATTGTTCCAAAATTGGAAGTAATTGGTGTTGAACTTTTAAAAGATAATCCTTATGATTTATATGATAGTCATGGAGAGTTATTAAGTGGAACTACAGAAGATATTGATACTGGGAAATTGGTCGCTAACCAACTTTCTAGTGATAAACAAGCAGAGTATTTAGATAAATTTAAGAGTGAAATTAAAGAATCTGCAATCAATTATTATAAAACAATATTTTCTTCAATGGATTCTGAAGTAAAAGTAACTATAGAATTTACAGAATAATTTTTGAAATACAAAACCCTGACCATCTCTGGTCAGGGTTTTGTGTGGTTCTATAATTTTTAGGGTTGATGGAAATTTTCCACCAACCCTATTTTAGTGTATACAAAAAGGCCAACATCCATTATATTAAAAGCGCTGAAACCTAAAACAAAAGAATGATGACCATATGAACAATATACTAGAAGCTACACTACAAATCAAAGATGCACACAATGAAGGTGTTACATTCCATTTCTTAGAGAATATTAAAGAAGTATTGCGTGATGAGAGTGGGAAAGTAACTGGTGTAAAGGTTATTACAATGGAACTTGGTGAATCAGATGAAAGTGGAAGAAGATCAACGCATGAAGTGGCAGGTAGTGAACATATTATTCCATGTGACCTTGTCGTTGCAGCAATTGAACAAAAGTAGACTTTAGTGTTCTAGATGAAAGGTAAAAATTTGACTTTCGGTCAACATCAGAATACAATAGAAATGAACTAATAACAGGGGATGCATATTTAGGTCCTCAATCTATCGCAACCGCAATTAAAGGCGGGTGAGAAGTTGCGACAGAAGTACATGAATCGTTTAAAGAAAACACATAAATAACTTGTGGTGCCTTTCGTTTTTTTACTGGGAAAATTAAGGAACTATAGTTATAAATCCTTAAATATATTAATATATTAACATGCGTATATTTATGGGAAGAAGGTTATGTCATCTATAGTTGTACTTCTGACGATAAGGTTGTTCGTGTACCAAGGAAATTAAAGGTAAACCTGTTATCGCAATTGGAGAACGTGGTCTTGCGAACTTGAAACATTGTGAGGCAATCGTTTTACCAGATACAGTACGATATATTGGAAAAGGTGCGTTTACGATTGACAATAAGTTAAAGTATGTCCACTTTGGTAAGTCAATAGAAACAGTAGAAGATGATGTTTTCAACTCTGATAGTTCATTAGAATCAGTTGTATTCCCAGAAGGAACAAAGAGTATTGGAACATTAGTATTTTGGGGGACATCATCAATTAAATCTATTACAATTCCAGCAAGTGTAACAGAAATTACAGAATACTTCTATTTTGTGGATAACTGTAACCCAGATGTAGAAATCCATACACCTAAGGGATCAAAGGCAGAAGAAGTAGCTAAAGCAATGCAACTTAAAGTAGTAAATGACTAAAGGGGAATAGTATGAACAAAAAATTACTATCAGGCTTAGGGACTGACCCCAAAAAGTGAGAATTTAATAAAAACACCCTAGGGCTACCGTCTTCGGTATTCAACCGGAGACAGGTAGTCCAATTTTTGTTGGATTCTTTTTTCATTAGGTTCTTCATCAACACTATTTGACAAAGAGCCAAAAGAATCAGGTGATAAACCTGATTCTTTTTTTGTTTGTACATTCTCACCAAGATTACATGATACCGAAGAAACGAGCTGCGATACCTACTGCAAAGAGAGCAAGGATGATTGTGATTGGAGATACTTTTTTCTTAAGCAACCACATGCAAAGGAAAGTAAGGAGAAGTCCCATCAATCCTGGAATCAATGAGTTCAACTGACCTTGAAGTGTTTGTGGTTGAACGCTATCTAGGCTCATACCACTAAGCGCTTGACCAAGAATACCCTTCAATTCTCCACCAGTAACAGCACCTTCTGGGAAGTTGATGTAGGCACCTTCTGACAATTGTTTGCCTGGAAGGTTGATAGTGAAGTTGATTGATACCCAACGTTGTACAAGTACGGCAAGGATGAACATACCAAGGATAGATGCTCCCTTAGTGATGTCTTTCAAGATACCACCAGACATGTCTTTAGTGATTTCAGATCCAGCCTTGTAACCAAACTCTTGTGTGTACCATAGGAAAGACATACGGATTGCATTCCATCCAAAGAAGAAGAGAAGTGGGCCAACGATATTACCAGTTGCAGCAAGTGATGCACCAAGGGCACCAAGGATCGGACGAACTGTAAACCAGAAGACTGGGTCACCGATACCAGCAAGAGGTCCCATCATACCGATCTTAACACCTTGGATAGCAGCGTCATCGATTTCAGTACCGTTAGCGCGTTCTTCTTCAAGTGCAAGAGTAACCCCCATGATTGGAGCAGCTACGTATGGGTGAGTGTTGAAGAACTCAAGGTGACGCTCAAGAGCAGCAGCCTGGTCTTCTTTAGTAGTGTAAAGTTTCTTGATAGCTGGGATCAAAGAGTAAGCCCAACCCAAGTTTTGCATACGTTCGTAGTTCCATGAACCTTGAAGGAATTGTGAACGCCACCAAACTTTTTGGCGATCTGATTTTGATAATTGAATTTTTTCAGCCATGATTGTTCCCCTTTCTAGTAGTCTTCTAAGATATCACCGATTGGATCGTTAGAAGTTGCAGCTCCTCCGCCACCGTTTCCACCTTGTTTAGAAAGGTTGAGGTAGATGAAGGCAAGGGCAACACCGATGACACCAAGGGCAATCAGAGTTAATTGAGAGATTGCTGCAAGAGCAAAACCGATAGCAAAGAATGGCCATACTTCACGAGTTGCCATCATGTTGATAACCAAAGCGTAACCAACGGCAACGACCATGGCACCACCAACAGCCATACCACCGTTCAACCAGTCTGGCATTAAACCAAGAGCGTCTTGAACAGCAGAAGCTGGGATAGCGATAAGGAAGGCTGCAGGAACAGCGATACGAAGACCTTGAAGAATAAGGGCAAAGTAGTGAGCGCGCTCAACAGCTGCAATGTTACCTTCTTTAGCGGCAGCATCAGCAGTGTGAACCAAGGCGACTGAAATCGTACGAACGATCATAGTCAAGAAAAGTCCAGCTACGGCAAGAGGGATTGCAGTTGCAGTTGCTACTGCTATACCTTCAGTAGTAAAGTTACCACCTTTAATCATGATGATTGCAGCGGCAACAGAGGCAAGGGCAGCGTCAGGAGCTACGGCAGCACCGATATTTGCCCAACCTAGAGCAATCATTTGAAGTGATCCACCAAGCATAATCCCTGCTTCGAGGTTACCAGTTACAAGACCGATAAGGGTACATGCGACGATTGGTTGGTGGAATTGGAATTGGTCGAGGATACCTTCAAGACCTGCAAGGAAGGCAACAAATACGACCAAGATAGCAGAAATAATTGAAATATCTGACATGGTTTTATTCCTTTTCTATTTAATTATAATGAAGAGTATTATCATTCTTCTAATGATTCCTTAGAAGTAGATTTTGATTATTGAACGTTAGCTTTTTTGATTAAATCAAACAAATCTTTTTTAGTGTCATTTGGTACTTTACGTACGTCAAATTCAACACCGAGGTCACGCATTTTTTCAAAGGTTGCAACGTCGTCTTTGTCCATTGACAATACGTTGTTGACCATTGTTTTACCAGTTGAGTGAGCCATTGATCCAACGTTAAGAGTCTTGATAGGCACACCGCCTTCGATAGCACGAAGAGCATCTTGAGGTGTTTCAAATAAGATAAGGGCGTGTGTTTCACCAAAACGAGGATCTTTTGCAACTTCAATCAATTTTTGGATTGGAACAACGTTAGCCTTCACTCCGTTTGGAGCTGCTTGTTTGATCAATTCTTTACGAAGGTCATCTTTAGCAACGTTATCTGAAGCAACGATGATACGGTTAGCTTTTGAATCTGGTGTCCAAGCAGTTGCTACTTGTCCGTGAAGGAGACGAGTGTCAAGACGTGCAAGATTGATCTTAAGTTTTCCGTCTCCGATGACAGTTCCTTCTGGAATAGCAGCTTGGGCTACAGGCGCAGCTGCAGCAGTTGCAACTTCCTCAGCTGGATTTAACTCTTCTGGAAGAGCCTTGATGCCATCTTTGGCTTCTTTAATGATGTTCGCAGCGACTTTATCCACGCCAGCCGCAGCATCCATTAGGCGCTCTGTGTAGGCTTGGATTAACATCGGTAAGTTAAGTCCTGTGATGATGGCAAATTTACGTTCAGGGTTTTCTCCCATCACGCGGCTAGCTTGGTTAAATGGAGACCCACTCCAAAGGTCAGCCAAGACTAGAACCTCATCTTCTGCGTCAAATGCAGCCACAGCATTATTGAACTTCGCGTATAAATCATCTGGACCTTCGTTTGGCATAAAGGTTACAACTTGAACCTTTCTTGTTCACCAAAGATCATAGATCCTGACTGATGAATACCAGCGGCAAATTCACCGTGGCTCGCAATAATGATTCCGATACTCATTATTGTCATTCCTCCTTATAAAATGTTTGACTCGTAGTTTAAGAAAACTTTAAGACAATTTAAGTATAAATCGTTTTCATAAAAAAATCAACTACTTATACTAAACTTTCAAAAAATTGTGAAAATGTTTACTTTTAAAACATTGATATGTCAATGTATTTAAATATAACATAAAAATAATAGTATAAAAATTAGTATAAAAGTTTTAAATGTCTTATTAAAATTAGGAAAGACATTTTTCAAGATGCTTCTGATTCAGTTTTTGATATAATAGATAGTAATTTATTTTTCTGGTTAAAGAATTTAGAGTGAGAGGTGTTTATGTCCCCTTCAATCCAGTTATTAAAAAACCGTTATTTAAAACATATTAAAGAAAATCCTGACTTATTTGTTGGAATTGAATTAGAGTTTCCTATCGTCCATATAGGTGGAAATCCTACTAATATTGAAGTTAGCAAGGAATTAATGCGATTCTTAGTAGAAGCTCTTGATTTAGAAGTTGAAAGATTGGATGAAGAGGGCAATCCAATTCAATTGTTAGAAGCTTTTAGTCAAGATCGGATTCTGTTTGAAGTTTCCTACACGACCTTGGAGTTTGCCTTTGGCAGAGCTCGGAGTATCCAAGAAATCGAAAGCCGTTTTGAAACTTATATGAAGGTAATCCAAAGAAAACTAGGAGAAAAGGACCATGCTATCCAAGGATGGGGGATTCACCCGAACTGGGATATCAATGATAATAGACCTGTGGCTTATCCACGCTATCAGATGCTGATGGATTATCTGAGTATGGGGAGTCACCAAGAAAGTGCGCATTTACATGACTTTCCACAATACGGAGCCTTCATCTGCGGGAGTCAAGTCCAGTTGGATGTTTCGACCGCTAACTACCTACGTGTCATCAATGCTTTCACTCAGATTGAGTCAGCCAAAGCTTTCTTATTTGCTAATTCTGAGTTTTCTGGAGCAGACTGGGACACCCAGATTTCACGAGATATTTTTTGGGAAGAATCTATGCATGGGATTTATCCAGAGAATGTTGGAGTCAATACCAGACTCTTTAAAGATGAAGATGATTTCTTTGATTATTTAGACCATTCTGCGATTTTCACAGCAGAACGAGATGGAGAAACCTATTATTTTTCTCCGATTCAAGCTAGAGATTACCTAGCTACTGATGAGATTCATGCTTATACTCTAAATGGGAAAGAAGCTCTGCTTGTTCCTCTAGAAAAGGATTTCCAAACGCATCGAAGCTACCAGTTTCAAGATTTGACAACAAGAGGGACTGTTGAATTTCGTAGTGTTTGTACACAACCGCTAGACCGAACCTTTGCTTCAGCAGCCTTTCATCTAGGTTTGTTGGTGAATCTAGATAAGCTTGAAACTTATCTAGAAACTGCACCTTTCTTTGAGAGATTTGGTCGTGACTACAAGTCTTTGAGAAGACAGTTTTCTAAGAAGCAACTCACAGATGAAGAAACAGTTGGGATAGTCCAATTCTCCAAAGACTTGCTAGTGATAGCAGAGCAAGGACTTGAGATGAGAGGTCAGAGCGAAAATGGCTTATTTAGTGCCTTTGAAAGAAGAATTGGGTCCTATAATTTTTCCGATAAAGGAAGAATTTTCTAAAAAAATCATGTTATAATGAATAAGACTATAGATAAAGGATAGAGATTTATGACATTAGTTTATCAATCAACGCGTGATGCGAAAAATACCGTAACAGCCAGTCAGGCGATTTTGCAAGGTTTGGCAACAGATGGAGGCTTGTTCACTCCAGTAAGCTATCCAAAGGTGGATTTGGATTTTGACACATTAAAAGACGCTTCTTACCAAGAAGTAGCTAAGCTTGTCTTGTCAGCTTTCTTGGATGACTTTACAGCAGAAGAGTTGGACTACTGTATCACCAACGCCTATGACAGCAAGTTTGATACACCGGCAATTGCCCCTCTTGTCAAACTCGATGGCCAATACAACTTGGAACTTTTCCACGGTTCAACCATTGCCTTTAAAGATATGGCCTTGTCTATCTTGCCATACTTTATGACAACTGCTGCTAAGAAACACGGACTGGAAAACAAGATTGTCATCTTGACAGCGACATCTGGAGATACTGGGAAGGCTGCTATGGCAGGATTTGCAGATGTTCCTGGAACTGAAATTATCGTCTTTTATCCAAAAGACGGTGTCAGCAAGGTGCAAGAATTGCAGATGACAACTCAGACTGGTGATAATACTCATGTCATTGCCATTGATGGAAACTTTGATGATGCTCAAACCAACGTGAAACATATGTTCAATGATGTGGCCCTTCGCGAGAAATTGGCAGCAAACAAGCTCCAATTTTCATCAGCCAACTCTATGAACATTGGCCGTTTGGTACCACAGATTGTCTACTATGTTTATGCCTACGCTCAGCTTGTTAAAACTGGCGAAATTGTGGCTGGTGACAAGGTTAACTTCACCGTACCGACAGGAAACTTTGGAAATATCCTGGCTGCCTTTTACGCTAAGCAAATCGGTTTACCAGTTGGTAAGTTGATCTGTGCTTCAAATGACAACAATGTCTTGACAGACTTCTTCAAAACTCGTGTCTATGACAAGAAGCGTGAGTTCAAGGTAACCACTAGCCCATCTATGGATATTTTAGTTTCTTCAAACTTGGAGCGTTTGATTTTCCATCTTTTGGGAAATGATGCGGTTAAGACAGCTGAACTCATGAATGCCTTGAACACTCAAGGTCAGTATGAATTGACAGACTTTGATGCAGAGATCCTTGACCTCTTTGCAGCTGAGTATGCGACGGAAGCAGAAACAGCAGCAGAAATCAAGCGTATCTACGAGTCAGATTCTTACATCGAGGATCCTCATACAGCAGTTGCTTCAGCTGTTTATAAAAAATACCAAGCAGCGACAGGCGATGCGACTAAGACCATGATTGCATCAACAGCTAGTCCATACAAGTTCCCGGTTGTTGCAGTAGAAGCTGTAACTGGGAAATCAGGTCTTAGCGATTTTGAAGCATTGGCTCAATTACATGAAATTTCAGGAGTAGCAGTGCCACCAGCAGTGGATGGCCTTGAAATAGCTCCAGTTCGTCACAAGACGACGGTTGCAGCAGCAGATATGCAGACTGCAGTTGAAACGTATCTAGGACTTTAAGACAGAGGAAGTAAACTCGGTTGGGAAACTAACTGAGTTTCTTTTCATCAGGAGGAAGGATTGTTTAAGAAATATAAAGATATTCTCAACATAGCCCTGCCAGCCATGGGTGAAAATTTCTTGCAGATGCTCATGGGAATGGTGGACAGCTATCTGGTGGCACATCTGGGCTTAATCGCCATTTCGGGTGTGTCTGTAGCTGGAAACATAATCACCATTTATCAGGCTATTTTTATTGCCTTGGGAGCAGCAATTTCTAGCGTTATATCAAAAAGTTTGGGACAGAAAGATCAGTCTAGACTAGCCTACCATGTGACAGAAGCAATCAAGATAACCTTGCTTTTGAGTTTAGTTTTAGGGGGCTTGTCCATCTTTGCAGGTCAAGAGATGATTGGTCTTTTGGGTACTGAACAGGCTGTGGCTGAAAGTGGTGGCTTATACTTATCTTTAGTTGGTGGGACAATCGTTCTCCTGGGATTGATGACTAGTCTAGGTGCCTTGATTCGCGCCACCCACAATCCTCGACTTCCGCTTTATGTTAGTTTTTTATCAAATGCTTTAAATATCCTTTTTTCAAGTGTCGCTATTTTTATCCTTGATATGGGAATAGCTGGTGTAGCTTGGGGGACTATTTTGTCTCGTTTGGTAGGGGTTGTAATTTTGTGGTCACAATTAAAACTTCCATATGCAAGGCCAAGTTTGGGACTGGATAAAGACTTATTGACCTTGGTTTTACCTGCTGCTGGAGAACGTCTCATGATGAGGGCTGGTGATGTCGTCATTATTGCCTTGGTTGTTTCCTTTGGAACTGAGGCCGTCGCGGGGAATGCTATTGGTGAGGTTTTGACACAGTTCAACTACATGCCTGCCTTTGGTGTTGCCACGGCAACAGTTATGCAGGTAGCTCGAGCAGTTGGAGAGAATGATTGGGCAAGGGTGGACAGACTAAGTAAGCAAACTTTTTGGTTGTCTTTCTTTCTCATGTTGCCTTTAACGCTTAGTATCTATGCTCTCGGGACACCACTAAGCTATCTCTACACCAGCGATCCTGTGGCTATCAAAGCCAGTGTTTTAGTGACTCTTTTTTCACTTTTAGGGACTCCTATGACAACGGGGACGGTCATTTATACAGCTGTCTGGCAAGGTTTGGGAAATGCCCGACTTCCCTTTTATGCGACAAGTATTGGAATGTGGTGCATCCGTATTGGGACTGGTTACCTGATGGGAATTGTTCTTGGTTGGGGATTGCCTGGTATCTGGGCAGGAACGATTTTGGATAATGGTTTCCGTTGGATTTTCCTACGCTTTCGTTATAAATCTTATATGACATTGAAAGGATAAGAAATGCAAGAAACGGCTTTTATTTGGGATTTAGACGGGACCTTATTGGACTCCTATGAAGCTATTTTGTCAGGAATTGAGGAGACCTATGCACAGTTTTCCATTCCTTTTGACAAGGAAAAAGTTCGAGCTTTTATCTTGAAATACTCTGTCCAGGATTTACTAGTGCAAGTGGCAGAAGAAAGAGGCTTGGATGTTGATAAGCTCAATCAAGTCCGTGCTCATAGCTTGGCTGAAAAGAATGCCCAGGTCATCTTGATGCCAGGTGCGCTTGAAGTCTTATCTTGGGCAAATCAGCAAGGAATTCAGCAATTTGTATACACCCACAAAGCGATAATGCCTTGACTATTTTACGAGATTTGGGCTTGGATGTTTGTTTCACAGAAATTTTGACAAGCCAGAGCGGTTTTGCTCGTAAACCAAGTCCAGAAGCAGCGACCTACCTTATCAGCAAGTACCATTTAAAACCAGAGCGCACCTATTACATAGGAGATCGCCTTTTGGATATAGAATTTGCACTAAATAGTGGAATAAAGAGTCTGAATTTTTTTAGTTGTAATAAAGAAGGAAACCAACAAATAAGAGCATTAGAGGATATTATCACTCTCTTGAGCAATCAATGATGTCTGGAGCAATATGTCAGCTTTATGACAAAAATCTAACAAACTATTTCAATCAATGTGGTTTGTTACAGAGTCTAAACAGTTTTGTTAAATAGCCTCAAAAGGGCTTTTTTTCTCTTTTCTTTATGTTATGATAGACATGTACTACATTGAAAAAGGAGTTTGAATAGTATGAAGAAACGAATTATTTTGGCATCAACGGTAGCATTATCAATTGCCCCTGCCTTGGCAGCTCAAGCAGAAGAAGTTGTATGGTCACCACGTGCAGTTGAGCAAATTCAAAACGATGTTGCTAAAAGCGAAAATAAAACAAGTTATACAATTAAGTATGGAGACACCTTAAGCACGATTGCAGAAGCTTTGGGAGTAGACTTAAATGTCCTTGCAAACTTAAACAAAATTACGAATATTGACTTGATTTTCCCAGACACTGTACTGACTACAATTGTCAATGAACAAGAAGAAGTAACAGGGGTTGAGGTATATACACCAGAAGAAGTAGGTTCTGATGTAGCAAGTGCAACAGCAGATTTGAAGACTAACCAAGTAGTCGTAGATGACCAAACTGTACAAGTTGAAGATTTGACTAAACCAGTGGCAGAAACAGAAACTGTAGTTGAAGCAACACCACAAGCTGATGTAGCAGCTGAAGTTGCAGCTCCAGTAGAAGAAACAGTTCCTGTAGCAACGACAGAAGCTGCTCCAGTAACTGAAGCACCAGTTGTGGAAGAAACAACAATTCAACCGGTAACTGAAACAACGACTGTTGCGGAAGAACCAGTAGCGAAAACAACTACTGTAGCTGAGCCAGCAACAACAGAAGCTGAACCAGTAACAACAACTTATCAGGCAGAACCAAGCCAAGCTTCATCACCAACTTATGCAGCACCGGCGGCGCCTGATTATGCAACTATTGCAGCTACAAAATCTGAAAATGCAGGTCTACAACCACAAACAGCTGCCTTCAAAGAGGAAGTTGCCAAGTTATACGGTATCACATCATTTAGCGGTTACCGTCCAGGAGATCCAGGTGACCACGGAAAAGGTCTAGCGATTGACTTCATGGTCCCAGTTAGCTCAGCTCTTGGCGACCAGGTTGCTGAGTATGCTATTCAGAATATGGCTAGCCGTGGAATCAGTTATGTTATTTGGAAACAGCGTTTCTACGCACCATTCCCAAGCAAATACGGACCAGCCTACACTTGGAATCCAATGCCAGATCGTGGTAGCGTAACAGAAAACCACTATGACCACGTTCACGTATCTATGAACTAATAAGATAAGAGAAGTAGGGGACTAATTCAGTTTCCTCTTCTTTTTTATTTTCAAATTCTTAGGTAGCAAAGATAAACTCCAGACATAAAATTTGTAAATATAGTTGTCTGGGATTGTGGCTAGCAGATAAATTTAACGGATTAAGCAAAATAGTTGCGTTTTTAATCAGCTTGCATTATACTTGATAAGTCAATAGTTGACAAATCAAATGTTAACAAAGGAATAGAAATGCTAGAAATAAATGAATTACTCTACCAGCTCCATATAGTAGATCAGACGATTACTCAACTTTTTGAGAAACAATTGGGAATTAGTTTGACCCGCTATCAAATTCTGCAGTTTTTATTGCAAAAGTCACCGTGTAACCAAATTGCCGTTCATGAGAAGTTACAGATTGACCAGGCAGCTTTGACCCGTCATTTTAAGGTTTTAGAGTCAGAGGGTTATGTCAGTCGTAAGCGTAATCCAATCAATCAGCGGGAAGTCCTAGTTGAATTAACCCAAGAGGCTAAGAATCAACTCTTGATCAATCCACCTAAATATCACTCGAAAGTGAAGGAACAGATGGAAAACATCTTATCGACTGGTGAGCAGAAAGAGCTGATAACTCTACTGACCAAACTAGTGTCAGGTCTAGAAAAAATAGAATTTTAAGGAGAAATCAATGTCACTCATTACTACTATACTAGCAACTATTGTTGCCTTGGAACATTTTTATATTTTTTATTTGGAGAGTATCGCAACCCAATCAGATGCAACCAGCCGAGTCTTTAATATGGATAAGGAAGAGTTGACTCGAACATCTGTCACCTCACTGTTTAAAAACCAAGGAATTTATAATGCCTTGATTGGAGTGTTTCTTATCTATGGGATTTATTTCTCGCATAGCTTAGAAATCGTAACAATCTTTGTTTTATTTGTCATAGGAGCATCGACTTATGGTGCTTTAACAGCGGATAAAAAAATCATTCTAAAGCAAGGTGGCCCAGCAATCTTAACACTTTTGAGTATTCTCTTATTAAAATAAAGACAACCAGCACCTTCATAGAAAGTGCTGGTTTTTAATAACTGCTGTTAAACTTTTCTTCGCTTGATTTCGAGTAACCTTTGATAGAAGAAAATTTGATTGCTATAAATATAGGGGTATATAGAAATACTTGCAATGCCAAAGCTAATCCAGATGAGGAAATACCATGGTAAGAGCTGTAAATCAAGGACAAAGCGTTGGAACTTGTAGCCTTTCATAAGGAAGCGGCTGGTTTGAAGTGTACGACTTGGTTTTGCAATCCCTATTGCTAGAGTGTCGCAAAGTAGTAGTTCTACTTGGGAGTATGCATAATATTGGGGAAGATAAATAGCAGTTCCTATAACGATCAGAAAGACACTGCCAAAGAAGTAAAGTGCAAAAGTGAGTAGGAACTGTTCAATATCTGGATTCGTAAGATCGACAGATGGAAATTCAGGATGAAGTTCCACAAATTTTCGAGCCATTAGATTGCTGTAAAAAAGATAGTAAACTCCAAGTAGATTGGGTAGGCTCCATAAAAAGAGGTAGAAACGTTTCAGTAGAAGAGTCAGGAAAGTTTGAGTAAAGAAACGGTTATCAAACAATGCTAAACTATCCTTGAAAGAAAGTTCTGTCTCAGGAACTCTGAATAGACTGAGAGTTGTAAAGAGCACCAATTAAGATAATGGAGCTTGCAAAGCCAAAGACTAGAGGAAAGAGGGAGGATTGAATTACCGTTATCAAAAAACTGAAAAAGGATTGCTCCAGAATTTCTTCATTAAGTAATGATAAGGGGCTTATAAAGCTAGAGATAATCAAAAGGATGCTTGGCAATAAATAGACGAGCATCAGTCTAGGATGTTCTGCTGGGAACTGTCGTGCTTGTTGACGGACTTCTTTTAAATCAATCTTTGGATATTTCATGCTTTCATTATACCATAGTTCGTGACAGTTCCTGTTTTTTTTGATAGAATCATACAGTATGCCCTTGGGTGCAGAGTAAGGACTGGGACTGTTTTTCCCGGTTTCGGAGGTAAAAAATGTCAGAATCACCAATCAAATATCGATTAATTAAGAAAGAAAAACATACAGGAGCTCGTCTGGGAGAAATTATCACACCGCATGGAACTTTCCCAACGCCCATGTTTATGCCAGTTGGTACACAAGCAACTGTCAAAACTCAGTCTCCAGAAGAGTTGAAGAGATGGGTTCAGGAATTATCCTTTCTAACACTTATCATTTGTGGCTTCGCCCTGGGGATGAACTGATTGCTAGAGCTGGTGGTCTTCACAAGTTCATGAATTGGGACCAACCGATTTTAACGGATAGCGGTGGATTCCAAGTATATTCCCTAGCAGACAGCCGTAATATTACAGAAGAAGGGGTAACCTTCAAGAACCACCTCAACGGTTCTAAAATGTTTCTATCACCTGAAAAAGCTATTTCTATCCAGAACAATCTAGGCTCAGACATTATGATGTCTTTCGATGAGTGTCCGCAGTTCTATCAACCTTATGACTATGTGAAAAAGTCCATTGAACGGACGAGTCGTTGGGCAGAGCGTGGTTTAAAGGCTCACCGTCGTCCACATGACCAAGGTTTATTTGGGATTGTACAGGGAGCAGGTTTTGAAGACCTTCGTCGTCAATCAGCTCAAGATCTTGTAAGTATGGATTTTCCTGGTTACTCTATTGGTGGCTTAGCAGTGGGTGAAACTCACGAAGAGATGAATGCAGTCTTGGACTTCACCACTCAACTTCTTCCTGAAGATAAGCCTCGTTACTTGATGGGAGTGGGAGCGCCGGATAGCTTGATTGATGGGGTCATTCGTGGTGTAGATATGTTCGACTGTGTCTTGCCGACTCGTATTGCACGTAATGGTACTTGTATAACCAGCCAAGGTCGTTTGGTAATCAAAAATGCCCAGTTTGCGGAGGATTTCACACCACTTGATCACGAGTGTGATTGTTACACTTGTCAGAACTATACTCGTGCTTATCTTCGCCACTTGCTTAAGGCAGATGAGACCTTTGGTATCCGTTTGACAAGCTACCATAATCTATACTTCTTGCTTAATCTGATGAAACAGGTTCGTCAAGCTATTATGGATGATAATCTTTTGGAATTCCGTGAACATTTTGTTGAAAAATATGGCTATAATAAATCTGGACGCAATTTCTAACATTTATTGATAATAAAGCTGAAATCCTAAGGTTTCTCTTAGGATTTTTCTCGTTTTTTTGATAAAATAATTGTATTATGGAATGAAAATTAGAAGACTTTTAAGCTTCTAATAAATGGAGAATAAACTCGTATGCGTATTAAATGGTTTTCCTTGATTAGGATTACAGGTCTGCTCTTGGTGCTCTTGTACCATTTCTTTCAGACGATTTTCCCTGGGGGCTTCTTTGGTGTGGATGTCTTTTTCACCTTCTCAGGTTTCCTTATTACCTCCCTATTGTTAGAGGAGTTTAGCCAAAAAGGGGAAATTGATCTCATAGGTTTTTTCAGGAGACGCTTTTATCGAATATTACCTCCTGTTGTGATGATGGTACTTGTCATCATGCCTTTTACCTTGATGGTTCGACAAGATTATGTAGCTGGAATTGGTGCTCAAATTGCAGGAGTTCTTGGCTTTATGACCAACTTCTATGAAATGTTGACGGGTGGAAGCTATGAATCACAATTTATCCCTCATCTCTTTGTTCACAACTGGAGTTTGGCAGTTGAGGTTCACTATTATATTTGTGGGGATTAGCAGTTTGGTTTCTGTCTAAACGCTATAAGACCAGCGGCCAGTTACGAGCTACAGTCTTTATCCTCTCATCTGCTGCCTTTCTGATTAGTTTTCTTTCAATGTTCATTGGTAGTTTTATCGTAAGTTCATACTCTACAGTTTACTTTTCTAGTTTTACGCATGTCTATCCTTTCTTTTTAGGTAGTGTGTTGGCAACTATAGTAGGGGTTCGTCAAACAACACCGATTTTAAAACGATTAAATAAGGTTCTAGATTTGAAGCAAACCTTGCTAGTTTTTGCGGGAGGTCTAGGAGTATTGCTCTTACTAACTTTCTTTGTCAAGTTTACCTCCCTATTTACTTATTTGCTAGGTTTCTTGCTAGCAAGTCTAGCAACACTTGTTATGATAGTAGCGACTCGCCTTTTGCATGAGAAAACAGAGTCTATTGAAGAGCCTAAAATCGTCAGCTTTTTAGCAGACACTAGCTATGCTGTCTATCTATTTCATTGGCCCTTCTATATTATTTTCTCTCAATTAATGGGAAATATACTAGCGGTTATCCTAACAACGATCTTCTCTTACCTTTTTGCGACATTATCTTTTTATGTTGTCGAGTCTTTAATTGCAGGGAAGACTACTTGGCTCTTGGAAAAAGTAAAAAAAATTCCGCATATTAAACCTGTTTTCGCTGGTAGCATTGGAGTACTTGGACTAGTCATGCTGATTATAATGATATTAGCTCCACAAGTTGGTGCCTTTGAAACGGACTTAACTGTTAATGGGCTTAAACAAGCTCAAACAAGTCTCGTTCGAACAAAGACAATGGCAGACCAAGAAGAAGCAAGTCGATACAATATTGCTGAAGGTGTATCCATCATTGGGGACTCTGTAACCTTGAGAGCAACTCCTGGTTTACAAGAAGTTTTGCCTGATGCTCAGACTGATGCGCAAGTTAGTCGAAACACTAAACAAGCAAGTGCGATCATGCTATATAATAGCCAAAATAAAGCTTTGCCTAAAGTTGTGGTAGTTGCTACGGGAGTCAACAATCCCGAGGATTATAAAGCAGATCTTGATTTCTTGATTTCGAATTTACCAAAAGGACATCAACTTGTGCTTGTGACTCCATATGAGGGTGATACAAGTCAGGAAACTCAGCCATATGTTGAAAAGTATGCAAGCTATGCCCGTGAAGTAGCTCAACAATACCCATATGTTGAGATTGCTGACTGGAACCAAGTGTCTAAAGACAATCCAGACATTTGGAAAGGGACTGACCAGGTTCATTTTGGTAAAGACAATACCAAATTAGAAGAGGGTGCCAAGCTATATGCAGAAACAATTGCTTCTGCTATCAAAGCTCTGGAAGATAAGCCGGTCAAATCAAAATAATTACTTGTAAGCAGAGATAATCATCTCTGCTTTTTTAGTGTTAATGAAGGAGACAATAAACTAATATAGCATTTGTGAAAAAACTTGCCAACTTTTTGGAATTATGAGAAAATAGAGGATATTTATCAGGTGGAGGAACTGCTATGAGAGACGATATCAAGATCAATGACCGTGCTCTAGCCTTGGAAAATCAGATTATTGAAAAACTAGAAAAAGTATATGATACTGATGTGGAGCTAGATGTATATAATCTTGGATTGATTTACGAGATTGACTTGGACGAAAACGGACTTTGTACAATAGTCATGACTTTTACAGATACTGCCTGTGACTGTGCAGAAAGTTTACCAATCGAGATTGTTGCAGGCTTAAAGGAGGTTGATGGAATTAATGATGTCAAGGTTGAGGTAACCTGGTCTCCTGCATGGAAAATCACACGTATTAGCCGCTATGGACGTATTGCCTTAGGGCTACCCCCGCGTTAAATAATAGAGAGATATGGGATGAATTATGAATCGGGATTAAAGACCCGATTTGTATTTTCCTTTTTTTGTTTATTTAATTTTATACAATAAACAAAAATTTTTGTTAAGACTAGCCACTTCCTTCAAAAAAATGTTATTATAGTAGGAGTGAATATAATAAAAAGGATAAGGTAGAATAGATATGAAATTATCTGTGGTAATTCCGTTTTATAACGAAGAAAATATGATTCAGAAAATGTATGATGAATTGGTTAAAGAAATCAATCAAATCACAAAGGCGGAATTTGAAATTATTTTTATTAATGACGGTAGTAAGGATCGCACTTTTGAACGTATGTTAGCCATCGCAGCTGGCGATTCACGTGTTAAATATATCAGCTTCAGTCGAAATTTTGGGAAAGAAGCTGGAACTATTGCAGGACTAGAATACGCAACAGGAGAAGCAGTGATTCTAATGGATGGAGATTTGCAACATCCACCAGCAATGCTTCCACAAATGATTGAAGCTTATGAGCAAGGATACGATGTCGTAAGTGCTCGTCGTACACGTACAGGCGAAAAACCTCACCGTACTTTTTTAGCCAAACATTTTTATAAACTTGCTAATAAAATGATGGATATCGAGCTAATGGACGGAGTCTCTGAATTCCGATTGTTTAGCCGTAAAGTTGTAAACGCCATTATTTCTATGCAAGAATACAATCGTTTTTCTAAAGGGATTTTTGCTTGGATTGGTTTTAACGAAAAAGTTATCGAATATGAAAACCAAGTACGTACAGTCGGTGAAACAAAATACTCATTGAAGTTCTCGTTGAACTATGCGATTCAAGGGATTTTATCATTCAACGATAAACCTCTTCGTATGTGTATTAATTTTGGTTTATTCTGCCTAGTAATTTCATTGGTTTATGTTCTTTGGACCTTTATCCAATACCTCGTAGTACCAGATTCACTCGTGAGTGGATACTTTACTACAATCTTCTCAGTAGTTCTCTTCGGTGGAATTCAATTGATTTCTATTGGGGTACTCGGAGAATACATCGGTAAGATTTATTATGAAGTGAAGAAACGTCCACATTATCTTGTCGACCAAACGAACATTACCGTGAAAGGAGAGCAAAATGACAACTAAGAAAAAAGTCTATCTAGCAAGTTTTATTGCGCCTATGACCATCATGTTTGTGGTTTGGGCTATTGATGGCTTCTTTCCTTTCGGGACAAAGTCACTCATGGCAGTTGACTTTAATGCTCAGTATATTGGCTTATATGCTTATTTCAAACATTTATTTTTAAATGGCGATTGGAGTAGTTTTTTCTACTCTTTCTCTAAATCCATTGGAGGTGGGATGTTAGGGATTTGGGGCTTCAACTTGTTGAGTCCGTTTAACTTCCTGTTTCTACTATTTTCTGAGGAAATTTCCAATGGGTGGTGCCTATCGTTATTGCCTTACGTTATGGAGCGATGGGATTAACCATGGCACATTTCTTGGTAAAACGTTATGATGGATTAAAGAACAAAGCCTACTTGGTTCCAATCGTCGCTACCATTTATGCGTTAAATGGATTTAATGTTAGCTATCAAATGAACCCAATTTTCTATGATGGAATGGTGATGCTTCCGTTGGTTTTAATTGGGGTTGAACAAGTATTGGATAACAAGTCTCCAAAAGGCTACATTGGCATGCTTGCCTTATCTCTCTTTGTACAATTTTACATGGGTTATATGACCTGCATTTTTGTGGTCATTTATGCTTTGTTCTACATTATTCGTTCAGAGAACTTACGAAATAAAAAAGTTATTCTAACAAGACTGGGTAAATTAGCTGCCGCATCTATACTAGCTGTTGGTATAGTATCAGCTGTTTTGCTCCCAATTCTTATTAGTTTAGTGTCAACAAAGGGTGGTTTACAGAGCTCGCTTAAATTTGAATGGAAGTTACAGATTAACCCGTTTGAAATTTTAGCAAAACTATTCTTAGGAGCTTTTGATAATACTTCTTGGCCAGCTGGTCCTAACTTGCCGAATATATATGTGGCTAGCTTTGGTTTACTAGGAACACTTTATTACTTTATTTCAAGTAAGATTTCAAAATGGAGTAAAATTGCAGCGAGCTTTGTTCTCGTAGTGTTTTTGATTTCTTGTGCCCATGAATTCACAAGTAAGTTGTGGCATATGGGACAAAATCCTGCTGGATTTTTCTATCGCTTCTCATGGATTATTGCTTTCTTTTTAGTTTATTTGGCTTATCTAAGTCTACGAGAAGTAGAAAAATTTACTAAGAGAGAAGCTAGCTTCCTACTGATTAGCGGAGCAGTTATCTTTTCTATTGTGCAGTTACAACAACATTCTTTCTTAACAGTATGGCAACGTCTTGCTACGATTTTGATTTTTGTGGTTTTGCTTGTGGTCTTATTCTATCCTAAAGTGAAACACTCTTGGATGATTATAGCTGCTCTGACTGTGGTTGAGTTGACAGCTAATGCAGCACTTGTTCAATCACGCGTTGGCTATACAGATGCCTATAAGTATCACGATGCTGTTTTACAATTAAAGGATGCTATTAACCCTATCCGACCTGACCACAGTGATTTTTACAGAATTAATAAATCATTTAATCTAAGTAAGAATGATCCATTCATGGTGGATTATCCCGGTTTATCAATTTTTAGTTCTAATTTAGAAAATAGTACGCGAGATTTATTTGACCGTCTAGGAAATAATGGAATTAATGCAACGACCTACTATCAAGGAACTCCACTACAAGATGCACTCTTCTCGGTAAAATACTTAGTGACTCCAAAACCAGTGCTTAAAGAGGATTATCCTGATACATCCAAGTTGTATGTATTCGGAAATATGGTGACGCGGAAAGATATTACAACAAAAGAGCCTGTTTATGAAGCAACTAGAACAAAGACATTTGAGACAGATTTGATTTTGCCAATTGCTTATGGTGTTAATGACGCAACGGTGAATGTAAAATTAGAGAACCATCAACCGATTCAAAATCAAAATAAGATAGTACAAGCAATGGGAGCAACGAGTGATTATTATTTAGCTATATTAGGTGCAAATGAATTGAAGCTAGATAATATGGAGGTTGTTGATTCATCTAAACCAGAAACTTATAAGCGAATTGATTCATCTAAACCAGGAACAATTACTTATCATTTAATACCTCAATCTGCTGAAGATTATTGGGTAGCAATTCCGCAAAAATTATCTCATACAGATAAAAACAAGGTTCGTATCTTGTTGAATGGTAAAAATTACGAATTCCAAGATAAATTCCAACAAACACAGTTCATCCAAATTGCGCATAATTCTGCTGGGCAACCTGTAGATTTAACGATTGAAATTGATTCGGATAATGAATATGACTTATCTGGATTACGCTTAGCTCGTTCAAATGGTGTATTAGTAAATCGAATCATTCAAGAGCGTCAGCTTCAAGGGATAAAATTGTCTCATTGGGATAACCGCAGTATTAAAGGAACAGTGAATATTACTGATGACAGTAGCTGGATGATGACAAGTATTCCATTTGAAAAAGGCTGGACTGTTAAAGTAGATGGTAAAGTAGTTGAAACTGCAAAAGTTTGGGATAGCCTGTTGGCATATAAAATTACGCCAGGTGAGCATACAGTTGAAATGAGTTACTTGCCAGATGGATTTGTTTTAGGTTTTATAATCTCAACCGCATCTATCGCTCTTTATGGATTTGCAATTTACAAAAAATGGATTTAATATAGTAGGAGTAGACTATAATGAAAATTTCAAAAATGAAATTAAAATATAGTTCGCTGTTCTTTGTTCCATTTATGGTTATGTTAGGGGTCTTCCTTTGTTTAGGGTTGACTCCCTTTTCACAAAATTCGATACATAGTGGAGACTTTCTTGCACAATATTTTCCGCTATATATCGGATTACATAAACTGTTCTGGAGTGGAGATTTTGGCGGTCTGTTTTGGTCCTTCGAGAAATCACTTGGAGGAGCAATGCCAAGTGTTTGGGGTTTTAATAGTTTAAGTCCATTCACGTTTTTATATGTAATCTTCCCGGTTTCAACATTTCAAATTTTGAGTTATGTAATCCCACTAATTCGTTCTGGGATAATGGGAGTCGTCTTTGGGTATTTCTTGGAAAAGAAATTTCAAGGAGTGTCTAAACATTACTGGTTATCGTTAGGATTGTCTTCGTCGTATGCTCTTAGTGGCTTTATCGTATCGCAACAGTACAATCCTAATTTCTTAGATAATCTAATTTATGTACCGTTGATTCTTTTAGGAATTGAAGAAATTGCGGGTGGAAAGCGATCGTTTAAATTACCGATTTTTCTTTCCATTAGTTTGATTACGAATTTCTATACAGGCTATATGATGTGCCTTTTTGTAGCACTGTATACGTTTTATATTATCTTCTCAACGGATGACCCTCTGATTGAAGCGCTACTAAAAATGGGGAAAGTTGCTTTATTTGCACTAATTGGTGTAGGAATTGCAGCGTTTTGGTTATTGCCGGTCTTTAGTGCCTTGTTAGAGAGTAAAGCGAGCGCTGGGAGTACCTTCGCGTGGTCATGGGACTTCGTCAATGATGTAGTAGCAATGCCTCAAATTTATTTTAGGATCCTTCGGAGAAAAAGAATGGGGTGATCCAAAGGCTCTACCACAGCTATATATTGGTGGCTTGGCTCTCTTCGGGTTGTTTACATTCTTTGCTAAGAAAGAGATTACTCTCCTTAAGAAGTTGTCAGCGATAGTCGTCCTTCTTGTTTTGTTTCTCTCATTCTCTATTCAAGGCTTCGATCAAATTTGGCATATGGGGCAACGTCCCGTTGGTTTCTTCTTTAGAAATTCATGGGTAGCCAACACCTTTATGCTGATATTGGCGTCAGAAAGCTTACTACAATGGAAAGATAAGCCTCGATTAAGCGAGTTTCTAGTGGCTATTTTTGGGTTTGGTTCAATACTTGTATTATCGACTCAAAGAAGTCTTCAATTTGTTGAAACACCACAGAAAATACTCGCATTTTGCTTTTGGGCAACCATCTTATTAGCGTTTTTCTTTAGAAAAGTAGATAAAGTTCGTAGGTTACAATTAGTAGCCGGAGTGGTGATTATCGAATTAATGATCAGTTCTTTTGTTGGTTTTAAAAGGGTACCTTTTTTCATTGGTAATGAAGGATTAAAGAGTCAAATGGAATACGCCACTGCTTTTGACCAAGAAGGTTACGGTGGTTCAAAGGCATTTACACGGATGGAAATGCATAAGGGCTTGTCTCATGCCAACTTCCCTATTGCTTATAATTATAATGGGGTATCACATTTCACTTCGAGTCTCGAGTATTCATTGATTGAGGAATTGAGCCATCTAGGCTTGCCGTCATCGCAATCAGTTGTTAACTATACAAGTCGTAATGTCATTCTAGATTCATTCTTTGGAATCTCAAACTTTATGATGGATGGAGATGAAAAACGTATTTTTTCAGACGTTCGTGGATTGTATGAGAAAGTAGGTACGTTAAAGAACTTTGCTGTTTATCGTAATCCATATGCCTTTTCTCTTGGATATTTAACTAATGAAAGTTCAGCGACGAATATCTCATTTGAAGCACATCAACCCGCTGCCAATTTGAATCAGCTATTACAAGTGATTGGATTATCTGGAGCAAATGCACTAAGCGAAGTGAGTGTTGGGGAACCAGTTACCTCGAATTTAACAAAATCGGAAGACAAATACACTCTATCAAATGAAGGAGAATCTTCTAACATTGAGTGGAAGTTGACTCTTGAACCAAATAAGTTGTACTTTGTTGAAATTCCAGAAAGACAAGCGGGTTCGGTAAATAAGTCAAAGGTGAAGCTCAACGGATTAAGTTATCCCTATGAAAATCGATTCCGAGATAATCAATTTTGGATGCTTGGCAATGGAAACTTAGATCAAACGATTACTCTCACTTTTGAAGAAGGAAAAGCCAAAGAATGGGATCTTCGTGGTTTTAAATTCTATTCAATAGATATACCAACTCTAACTAATGCTTTGGAACGGTTTAAAAAAGCAAATGATATCACCATTGATTCTTATTCAAATTCGACAGTGAAAGCGCACGTCAATGTTACAAATAGTGAACAATCCTTTGCAACCTTTACTATTCCATACCATTCAGGTTGGAGTGTAACAGTAGATGGTCAAGCTAAAGAAGTTCAAAAATCGCTTGGTTTCTTTATGGGTGTTTCACTAACGGAAGGAGAACACGAGATTGTATGGAGTTATAGCCCACCAGGGTTAAACACTGGAATAGTACTTTCAATGACTTCTCTCATCGTACTCATTTACTTGTGGAAAAAGAGAAAAGTGGAGTAGATAACATACTTTGTTGCTTATTCCAATGAAAAAGGATGAAGTTCTTATGAACTTCATCCTTTTTGTGTGCCTATTATACCAGACTGTAATAAGGTAATTCTTTATAGGATAATATGAGAGCTTATTTTTTACCAGATTGTTCCATATTCCAGAAATCTGTAACGGCACCACGTGATGCAGAAGATACGGTATGGGCATATTTACCGAGGACACCACGGCTATAAAGTGGTGGCAAGGTTGTTTCTGCCTTGCGTTTTTCAAGTTCTTCATCAGAAACGTCCATCGAAATTTCTTTAGTATCTTGGTCAACCGTAACGATATCTCCTGTACGAAGGTAAGCAATTGGTCCGCCATCCTGAGCTTCAGGAGCAATATGTCCAACAACGAGACCATAAGTACCACCAGAGAAACGTCCATCTGTCAAGAGGGCAACCTTGTCTCCTTGGCCTTTACCAACGATCATTGATGAAAGTGATAGCATTTCAGGCATACCAGGACCACCCTTAGGTCCAACGAACCGAACCACGACTACATCGCCATCAACGATTTCATCTGTCAAGACTGCTTGGATAGCATCTTCTTCAGAGTCGAAGACCTTAGCTGGACCAACGTGACGACGAACCTTAACACCTGACACCTTGGCAACTGCACCGTCAGGAGCAAGATTACCATTCAAGATGATAAGCGGGCCATCCGCACGTTTCGGATTTTCAAGTGGCATAATGACTTTTTGACCTGGTGTAAGGTCTGCAAAATCAGCCAAGTTTTCAGCAACTGTCTTACCAGTACATGTGATACGGTCTCCGTGAAGGAATCCATTTGCCAACAAGTACTTCATAACCGCAGGCACACCACCAACTTCGTAGAGGTCTTGGAAGACATACTGACCTGAAGGTTTTAAGTCTGCCAAGTGAGGCACACGCTCTTGGATGGTATTAAAGTCCTCAAGTGACAAGTCAACATTAGCTGCGTGGGCAATGGCGAGCAAGTGAAGAGTGGCGTTAGTAGACCCCCCTAGAGCCATAGTAACAGTAATGGCGTCTTCAAAGGCTTCGCGAGTCAAGATATCTGAAGGTCTGATCCCGAGTTCAAGCATTTTGACGACAGCACGTCCAGCTGCTTCAATGTCCTCCTTCTTATCGGCAGATTCTGCAGGGTGAGAAGAAGAACCAGGCAAACTCATCCCCAAAACTTCGATAGCAGTAGCCATGGTGTTGGCAGTATACATACCACCACAACCCCCAGGTCCAGGGCAGGCGTTACATTCCAGACGTTTGACGTCTTCAGCCGTCATATCACCGTGGTTCCATTTACCGATTCCTTCAAATACAGAAACTAAGTCGATGTCTTTACCATCAAGATTTCCGGGTGCAATGGTTCCCCCATAGGCGAAAATAGCTGGGATATCCATATTGGCAATGGCAATCATAGAACCAGGCATGTTCTTATCACAACCCCCGATAGCTACAAAGGCATCTACGTTATGACCACCCATAGCAGCTTCGATTGAGTCTGCGATGATATCACGTGACGTTAGGGAGAAGCGCATACCCGGCGTTCCCATGGCAATACCGTCGGCTACGGTAATGGTTCCAAACTGCACAGGCCAAGCGCCAGCAGATTTGACACCTTCTTTCGCAAGTTTACCAAAGTCATGCAAGTGGATATTACATGGTGTGTTTTCCGCCCAAGTCGAAATCACTCCCACAATCGGTGTTTCAAAGTCCTTATCTGTCATTCCAGTCGCGCGAAGCATAGCACGGTTTGGTGATTTTACCATACTGTCATAGACACTGCTGCGGTGGCGTTTATCTAATTCTGTCATTTAAGTCCCTCTCATATCAGTTTTTACCATTATAGCATATATTTCACAAGATTTACAGAGCAAAATTTTTAAATTTTCAGACAATTCAGCAGTGTACGAAAAAAAATACATCTTTTTTTGTCAAGTAACTTTACTTTACAAAAAAAATGTGTTATTCTAATATGGTTGATGAAAATCAAACCTAACTGAATTATATCTTAAAAGGAGAAAACAAAATGGCAGTACCTGCACGTCGCACTTCAAAAGCGAAGAAAAACAAACGTCGTACACACTACAAAGTAACAGCTCCATCTGTAAACTTTGACGAAACTACTGGAGATTACTCACGTTCTCACCGTGTATCACTTAAAGGATACTACAAAGGACGTAAGATCGCTAAAGCTGCATCAGCTGAATAATAGAAGGGAGATACCATGCGCGTAAATATTACACTTGAACACAAAGAATCTGGTGAACGCTTGTACCTTACTTCTAAAAACAAACGTAACACTCCAGACCGTCTTCAATTGAAGAAATACTCACCAAAACTTCGCAAGCACGTTGTGTTTACAGAAGTGAAGTAAGCATTCCATACAAATCAATACATAAGAAAAACGCTGATTTCAAGCGTTTTTTCTTTTTTCAATTTCAATACATTTCACTATATTTCAGTCCAAACTCTACCTTTTTCTCTACCTTTTTTAGATAAATATATCATCTGGATATTGAAGTTGAGCCCTGCTATCATTTCGATGGCAGGGCTTTTTAATGTTTGGTACACTACCTTCTTATCTATATTTTGATGGAGCTGAAGTTGACATCTACAAAGTTTAATGTTAGAATACATTCAAAAATATATTTGAATGAGGTGTTTTATGATTCAAAATATTGTTACTTCAATAATCCTGTATTCTGGGACAGCCGTAGACTTACTTATTATCCTAATGTTATTTTTTGCCAAAAGAAAAAGCAGAAAAGACATTATTAACATCTATTTAGGACAATTTCTAGGCTCTGTTAGTCTAATATTGCTAAGTTTACTTTTTGCATTTGTCTTAAATTATATTCCTAGTAAAGAGATTTTAGGTTTGCTCGGTTTGATTCCAATTTTCCTAGGACTCAAAGTTTTGCTTTTAGGAGATTCTGATGGAGAAGCTATTGCAAAAGATGGTTTGCGCAAAGATGATAAAAACCTGGTTTTTCTAGTCGCTATGATTACTTTTGCAAGTTGTGGTGCTGACAATATTGGTGTTTTTGTCCCATATTTTATTACCTTAAATTTAGCGAATTTGATAGTGGCTTTACTTACTTTTCTAGTCATGATTTATCTCTTGGTTTTTTCTGCCCAAAAATTGGCACAAGTCCCTTCTGTTGGAGAAACTTTGGAAAAATATAGCAGATGGTTTATTGCCGTTGTTTATTTAGGATTGGGGATGTATATCCTGATTGAAAACAACAGCTTTAACATACTAAGGACTGTGTTCGGCTAGGAGAAAAAATTATGAAAAAAGATAGTATATGCCAAGTGAATATTATAAATCAACAAAATGTTACAACCGCAACGAACTACCTTGAAAAGGAAAAAGTCCAAAAATCACTTCGTATTTTATCAAAGTTTACCGATAATAAACAGATAAATATCATCTTTTATCTCCTTGCTGTTGAAGAACTCTGTGTCTGTGATATAGCCTGTTTACTAAATCTCAGTATGGCATCTGCCTCCCACCATCTTCGTAAACTAGCCAATCAAAACATCTTGGACACTAGAAGAGAGGGGAAAATTATATATTATTTTATAAAAGATGAGGAAATCAGAGATTTTTTTAATCAACTAGGATAACAACTATTTTTACTACTCTACCAGTCACTCTACCTTTTATTATGTAGCATTCTAAAAACATTGATGTACCAATAATTAAAGCATATATTCGTGAGCATACAATTTGTGTACGCTCTCATATTATGATATACTGAATGTAATCAAAAGATATTTTATGAATACAAAAGACAGTTTTTTGGTTAAAAGAAGAAAGGAGGCTCGTTATGTTGTGGTCCATTATTGTCGGAGGCTTTATCGGTCTCGCTGCAGGAGCAATTACTAAAAAAGGTGGTTCAATGGGAATTATCGCAAATATTTTTGCTGGTTTAATTGGGTCATCCGTCGGTCAATCGCTTTTTGGGACATGGGGACCTTCTCTAGCGGGAATGTCACTTATTCCATCGATTGCTGGTGCGGTGATTGTTGTCGCTGTAGTATCATTCTTTTTGGGTAAAAAAGGTTAACTTTTTACTCAATCATAAACTATAGATTTAAATTTAGTATTGACGGGTAAACCTATAGTTTAGTGCTTTAATTGAAAGGATTTTATATGTCAAAATCAAAGAAAATAGTATTACTTATTTTCTGTATTCTAGTCTTGACAATTTTCCTTCCTATTTTGATAGATTACCAACAAGTTAGTGATTTAGGAATTCAATTAGCTAGCTGGAGACAGACTGCTATTGAATATTATCTTGCTAGATATATCTTTTGGGGACTTCTAGTCCTATCTATCTTCGTTTTATTATGGATGTTAGTAATCCTGTTTTATCCTAGACAATATCTAGAAATAAAACTTGGAACTAAAGACGATAAATTGAAATTAAAAAATTCAGCTATCGAAGGGTTTGTTCGATGCTTACTGAATGAACATCGAATAATTAAAGAACCAAAAATCAAAGTACATACTCGAAAAAAGAAATGTTTCGTTTATGTAGAAGGTACAGCTGTTCTTTCAGATAACATTGCTAACAAATTTGAAGTAGTCCAAAATGAAATAACTCGAGGCTTAAAAGAGTTCTTTGGTATGGATCGAGAGGTTAAACTGGAAGTTTCAGTAAAAGAATATGACCCTCAAAAAGCAACCAAGAAGATTGTTAGTCGTGTAAAGTAAGGAAGTAAAAAATGGAATTGTTTAAAAAATACCAATATCCAATTCTATGTGGTATAGCAGGTATTCTTCTAGCTTGCTTCATCCTGTCCTTTGGATTTTTTAAAACACTATTTGTTTTAATTTGTGGGACATTAGGGATTGGATTCGGATACTATGTTCAGAAAAATTATTTAAATAAATAAAGGAGTTTTATATGTCAAACGTAGAAAAAAATGTAAATGTAGATACTGAAAAGAAAGATGTAGTCGTTTCTAAAAATGTTCGAGGAGAATTAACTTACGAAGATAAAGTTATTCAAAAAATTATCGGTCTTTCACTAGAAAAAGTCCCAGGACTATTACATGTTGACGGTGGATTCTTCTCAAATCTTACAGAAAAACTTGTTAATACTAACGATGTAACACACGGTGTTAAAGTTGAAGTTGGTAAAGAACAAGTAGCAGTTGACTTGAACGTTATCGTAGAGTACAGAAAAAACGTTCCAACTCTATACAATCAAATTAAAGAAGTTATCGTATCAGAAGTTGCGAAAATGACTGATCTAGAAGTAGTTGAAGTGAACGTTAATGTTGTTGATATCAAAACTAAAGAGCAATATGAAGCAGACTCAGTTAGCCTTCAGGATCGTGTAACTGACGTGGCAGAATCAACAGGCGAGTTTGCGTCAGAACAATTTTCTAGAGTTAAAGCTGGAATCGGTTCAGGTGTTGAAAAACTTGGCGAAGGTGCTGAATTCGTTCAAGAAAAAGTTGGCCAAGGTGTTGAAACTGTTAAAGACGCTGCAGCCAAAGCAGAACCACGTGTACACTAATTACTAATTTAGAAAAAAATAAAAGGAGAACATACTTATGTCTACAGAAGAAAAATTAAACCAAGCAGCAGGATCTATCAAAGAAGGTGTTGGAAAATTGGTAGGCGATAAAGAACTTGAAAGCGAAGGGGCAACAGAAAAAGTTATTTCTAAAGTTAAAGAAGTTGCTGAAGATGCAAAAGATGCTGTAGAAGGTGTCGTTGAAGATGTAAAAGATGCTGTAGAAGGTGTCGTTGAAGGTGTTAAAAACATGCTTCATAAAGACGATGCTAAATAATAAAATTTAGCTAATCTTGCTATTTTTCTTGAAAACACTCCCAGCTAGGGGGTGTTTTTGTCAATGTACATTTATCAGAGACAATATCGCAGCTAACATGGATTGCAATTTTCTAATTTAAACATCTTATAATATAAAATGTAGTAAGAGAAAATCTTACTACATTTTTTGAACTATAAACCTAGTTTACTAAATTAATTCAATCAATATTAACCTCTGGTATCTTTTTCAACTGATTTTAATAGTTTACTTGCAAGATAGGCTAAAAGAATAGAGAAAGCAACTAATAGAATCCAAGCAACTAATAAATTTACTTGTACTTTTGTTGAGGTGCTGAAAAATGATCCTCCCTCTTTAAAGCCAGCTAAGTCTAAAAGCCCATCGAAACTATAACGACTAAGTGTAAAATAAGATAAGAACTGTAAAAAGCCATTTAAGGGGATATTTCCGGCAAAGAGAAATTGAAGGAGAATGACAAAGGGCATTACAGTCATTGCCTTTTCGACATTTTTAACGATTGAAGAGACAAATAGACCTAAAGCATCTGCCGAATAAATGGTTAAAAATATAGTTAGGAAATAGGAGATGAATCGTAAACTATCATTATCCAAGATAGTCTTAAATTCTGAAATCGAGTGGTGATAGAATAAGAATAAAATACTGGAGAAAATAATAGCTTGAATTAGAGAAACAAGGGCTTGGAATAACATGTGAGCGAACATATACGATGACAGATTCATACCCCCTCGGTATTCGTGCTTAATAATATCTCTTTCTTTACAAATCAATGTAATAGAGTTAAAAACCCCTATCCAAATACAAGCACAAACAATAATGAACGAAGTGGATTTCACTTCTGCACCTAAGCCGGTCGAAAATCCGTCTTTTCCTGCTACAATACAAGTAACAAGGGCAATAATAGCAGTACTTATAAAAGAATACCACCCGTTAGAATTTAAAAAATTTCGTTTAAATTTACCCAAATAGATCAAAATTTGTTCTTTATTCGATGCGTAATTCATCTTAATCACCTCTATATTCTCTATATTTTTCGATGTAGTAATCTGGAGTTTGCTCTACTTCCGATACAACAAGTTCAAGTTGGTTGACATTAAAGAATTTTAGGGTATCTTCTACAGAGCCATAAAAGGCCAGTTTACCGCACGATTCTTCCTCACTTTTAGCGAGAACTAATACTTTATCAAATAATTCTGGTGTTCGATCTGGACTATGTGAGATAACAAAAACAATCTTATTGTCATCTGCGATACTTCTTAAGCTAGCCATAATTGAACGAGCGTTACTGCCATCTACTCCAGAATCTGGTTCATCTAGAACGAATACAACCGGATCTGCGATATACTCAGTAGCAATACTCAATCTTTTTTTCTCTCCGCCGCTTAATTCAGATACCAAGGCCTCTTTTTTCTTTGTTAGTTTGACTGTTTCTAATACTTTTGAAATTTTTTCTTCTAATAAAGCAGAATCCTTGGTAAAGTCTCGTACGAGTTTCATCTCTGCGGCATTTTTTAGAGTCATATAAACACTATCTTTTTCACGATGAAGACTGAATTGGGGTACATTAGCAATCATTCTTCGAACTTTGTCGAATTGATTATAGATGTTTATATTTCCTAATAAGATATCAGCATCCGCTTTTTCTATGCCCATGATTGCGTTAATCAGTGTGGTTTTTCCTGCTCCTGAACCACCTAAAATGAGCACGATTTGCCCAGAGGATACTTGAAAGTCAATCTCTGATAATAAAAGCTTCTCTCCTGCGAGACGTTTTCGAATTCGAACAGATAACTGTGTATCTTGTTCAATTCTATTGATATTATCTGCGAGACTCTTTCCTTGACTTTCAGTTAATTCATGTTGAAAAACTAAACAATTATTATAAACAACGAAAAGTCGATGATTTATGGATACTAAATCATAGTTATTTAGGTATGTTTTATCCTTAATTAGATGATTATTCAAATAAACCATATCCCCTAGGGGGTGGACATATATATTCCCATTATCTAGGACTTCAAAATGCTTGTCCACTTTCTCCTCTAGACTTGTGTTGATTTCCTCTTGCTTCCATTCAATATCCTTCTGGTTCATGAGACTAAAAATATAAATAGTATCATCAACACGGAGGTTATCTCGATTATTTAGGTAGTGTTTTTTACCAATATCAATTTTTCTATTGTTTATATAGATGACATCCATATTACTCTGTAAATAGTAACCAGTATGATCTTTTTCTAATGGAAAATTCTCATCATCATTCAAAATTTCAGTGATTTCTTTGGTAACAACGCTAGCTTCTTTGAGAACAAAGGTAAATAAGGAAATTGTATGATCTTGAACTTCCTCTCCTTTGTCTAATTTTTCAGAGATAGTTTCTTTTATCCTATCGCCTACATTTTTGAGGGTTGATGGCATTTTGAAAGGAATATTTTTATTTTCTTGACCGTTGTCTCTATAAATTTTATCGACATACTTTAAGTCCACTTTGGGTTTTGTATTATCTACATACTCTCCACAAAAAGGACAGAATTTCCAACCGATTCCAATATTTTTGAAACAGTTCGAACATTTTGGTTTTACAATATAATCCTTCATTTCGACTCTACTTTACTACTTTTCCACAATTGATGCAAAATTCGAAGCTTTTTGATAGACTTGTTCCGCAATAGGGACAAGAAACTAAATCCTGACCAGATGAATCAATAGATTTTTGAAGAGAAATCTGTTCTTGAAAGAGCTTAGTGATTTCAGCAATTTCAGTTGAATAGAGAGGATTCTCCTTTATTTCTTCTAAATGTTCTTCAAAAAATTTGATACCTATCAATCTGTACAAGTCATTTATTTGATTCTGTAGTCCTTGAATTTCCTTTTTTTTGCGAAGGTTTTCTGCATTTTGTTTTCCTTCTGAAATGACAGTACTAGTTGTCTCTTTGACAAGTCTAGCTCCCTCTTTCAACTGATCTAAAAAAGCCATTTTTTCTCCTCGACTATGCTTGTTTTAAGTATATATTTCACTTGATTCCAGTATAACACATATGATAATATTATCAAAATTTCTCAATGTTCTAAATTGTAATTTCCATACTGTTATTTTCCAATCTTGGAATCTTGTTCTTATTTTTGAGAGCGCTTGAAATATGTTATAATAGGACTAGATTATTTTTAGGAGGCAAACCGTGGGAAATTTTCTTGAGCTAGTCTTTCATCGTTTCTTTTTAGGAATGATTGTAGCTGCTTATTTCTGGCTATTGACCCTGGCAGGAGGTGTGTTCTTTGGTGTGGCACCAGCTAGCGCAACTATTATGAGTTTATACGCAGAACATGGCTACTCTTATCGTTCTTATCGTTTTAGAGAAACCTGGTCTCTCTATAAGAGCAACTTCATAAAAAGCAACCTGACTTTCTATACATTTTTAATTTTTGGTTTTGTGATTATCTATGACCTCTATCTTATGATTCAATTGCCAAATCAAACCATTCTACACTTAGCAGCAACTTTTCTAAATTTATTTATCTTAACAATGGTGTTCTTGGCTTATACAGTTTCCTTGAAATTACAGGTTTATTTTGAGTTATCTTACCAAAATACTCTAAAGTTAGCTTTTATTGGAATTTTTATGAGTTTATCTGCCGTGGTTAAAGTGCTATTGGGCAGTGTTTTACTCGGAGTTATTACCTATTACATGCCAGCCCTTTTCTTCTTTGTAGGGATTGGAATGTGGCATTTCTTTATTAGTGATGTATTGGAGCCTGTTTATGAAAGCATTCATGAAAAAATGGCAAGTAAATAAGACAAAACAGTTTCGTCTCCACTCACTTCTTAGAATCTATAGCTTGGTCATGATTGCCATCATTTCCGGTTTTGCTCTATTACTAGCCTATGCAGACTGGGATGCTCGTGAGAAGGAAGCTGATCGAGTAGGTCAGCGGGTTCTAGCAAGGACCATTAGCGAGGTTGAGTACTATTATCGAGAGTCATCTCGTCTTGCTCAGGCTTTGGTAGAGAATCAAGCTAGAATTGAGGGCATTTATAAATACTTTAGCCTCAGTACACCTGATTATTTCTACTGGCAGTTGGAGCGCAAAGCATCGCCCTATATTTCAGTGTCAATTTATGAAAACATCGATGACCTCTATGTTCGTAATGACTTTGTGACGGGGGTTTCGATTGTTTTGCAAGATTCAACGGAGGTCTTTGTATCCAAAAGGGACAACAGAGGTGGATACAAAGTTTTAGCAGAAGATTTTAAGCCGGATGCTGATAGCTTTGCTATCCCTGTATCTGATCCTGTATCTGACCAAGCCTTAGGTGTTATTTATATTTCTATTCAGTCAGAAGTGCTATACAAAGCTGTTGACAATACAAGAGGTACAGTTCCCATAGCTGTAACAATCACCTCACCTTTTGAAACAGATATGTTTCATCTGGGTGAAAAAGGCCCTAATGAAGATTGGCTAGTAGGAATTACCTCTCATGGCTATCAAGTCCAAGTTGCAGTGCCTCAAAGTTATGTCTTGAAGGGGAGTTTAGCAAGTTCAGCTCTAATACTAGGCTTAAGCGCGCTTTTTATCGTTATATTACATATAACTTTGAAAAAAACTTTTTCAGATTATCAAGATCAGGTAGTTGATTTAGTGGATTCGATTCAGGCTATTGCAAAAGGTGAGCAGACCAAGAGAATTGATACGTCTAAAAAGGACCAAGAATTGCTTTTAATTGCTGATACAACAAATGATATGTTGAATCGTCTGGAAAAAAATATCCACGATATTTATCAATTAGAACTTAGTCAGAAGGATGCAAACATGCGAGCTCTCCAAGCTCAGATAAATCCGCACTTTATGTATAACACTCTTGAATTTTTAAGGATGTACGCGGTTATGGAGAGTCAAAATGAACTGGCAGATATTATTTACGAATTTAGCAGCTTACTTCGTAATAATATTTCTGATGAGCGTGAGACTACACTTGAAAAAGAAGTAGAGTTTTGTCGAAAATACAGTTATCTCTGTATGGTTCGCTATCCAAAATCAATTGCCTATGGATTTAAAATTGATCCGAGTATAGAGGAGATGCGGATTCCAAAATTTACCCTACAACCATTGGTGGAAAATTATTTCGCTCATGGAGTGGACCATCGAAGATCCGACAATGTCATTAGTATTAAAGCATTGAAAAAGGATGGATATGTTGAAATTCTAGTGGTGGATAATGGACGTGGGATGTCTGCTGAAAAATTAGCTGAAATTAAAGTTAAACTAGCCAAACGAACTTTCGAACCTAATGAGGATTATAGTAGCGGACGGAAGTCTATCGGTATTGTCAATGTACATGAGCGATTTGTACTTTACTTTGGGGAACGTTACCAGATTAGTGTAGAATCTGGTGAACAAGAAGGCGTACAATATCGAATCACCATTCAAGATGAGGAGAAAGGTTAAAGATTAAACATGTATAAAGTACTATTAGTAGACGATGAGTACATGATTACGGAAGGACTCAAGCGTTTGATTCCTTTTGAAAAATGGGATATGGAAGTCGTCGCGACTGCCAATCATGCTGACGAAGCTTTAGACTACGTTAGAGAACATCCTGTGGATATTGTTATTTCTGACGTCAATATGCCTGACAAAACGGGCCTCGAAATGATACAGGAGATGAAGAACATTCTACCAGATAGCTATTATATCCTTCTATCTGGGTATCAGGAATTTGACTATGTAAAAAAAGCGATGAACCTCAGCGTTGTCGATTATCTGGTTAAACCAGTGGATAAAGTCGAATTAGGCAATCTACTTGAAAAATTGCCACTCAACTAGGTGAAAAAGTTGAAGAACCCGTGATCTTAAGTCAGAAACTAGATGAAGAAGCTCTTCTTGCTCACCTATCTCATAAAGAAAACTGGTGGATTGGACTGTCGAAAGACAAGCAGGGTGATTTCCTTATTCCATATTATGTGCTCGGACAGGATTGGCAAATTGTATTTGCTGATAGAGAGTTTGAGGGCTTGCTTGTTATACCTTTTGAAAAACCATATCAAGAGAATTTTGAAAAATGGAAGTTGGATGTAGAGAAGACTCTCTTCTATGGTTCAGTTAATCTGGATCAATCTGAAAGTCTATTTTCTTATTATGAACCAATCTATCGAGTTATCATCCAGGGCAATCTCCAACAGATTATTGATGAATTGACCTTGCTTGAACGAATTGTGTTAGAGAATACGCCAAGAGTTTCGATCACTAAACAGCTATTTACTCAATTTATTATGGATGTTTTCCATCTTTTTGAACATCTGAAAGCAGATGATATGACAGATATTGTCAAGAGAATACATGCTATTGCACATTTTGAGGAACTAGTTGCATTTACCAAGGAAACCTTGACTTCCTTCTTTGGACAATATCGAATGAATGAAAATGTCGTTAGTGTCTTAGAGGTCATTGGTAGAGACTACCAAAAAGAGCTCTCTCTTAAGGATATTAGTAAGGATCTTTTCATCAATCCAGTTTATCTGGGACAGTTGATTAAAAAGGAAACCAATTCCACATTTGCAGAGCTCCTAAATAAGCAACGGATAAAAGCAGCTCAGCAACTCTTGCTGTCAACCAATGATAGTATCGAGGACATTTGCTATACAGTTGGTTATAGTAACGTAGGTTATTTTTATAAAGTGTTTCGAAAACTTTGCGGCAAGTCTCCGAAGGCCTATCGAAAGCAGATTGAGATAACCGTATAATAATTGTTTTGCATCTGTAAAAATGCTATAATACTAATAATTATTTCAGGAGGTTATTCTTATGCAAAAGAAACCAATTTATCTCTGGGTTTTACTGATTTTATCAGCCGTACTTTCGGCTTTATCACTATTTGGAGTTTTGTCACCAGTTCCTACTGCAGATAGTATGGCTGGACTTGAAACATCAGGAGTAGATACAACTTATGCTCAGGAATTAGTTGCATATACCATTAAAGTAACGGAACATTCTCACTCTGTTTTCAATATTATCTTGGTTATTTTGTCAGCTATCTTGGTTACTGTAGCCTTGGTTTTCTTAGTTCGTCAAAATATCCAATTAGCAAATTATACTTATGTAGCTTATGTTTTGGTTGCTATTGTTGGTTCTATTTATAATTTTATGGGAGTACAGGATGCGCTTTTACTGTTTACTGAACCAAACGTCCGCTTCGGCGCAGAACTTGGTGCCAAAGGGGCTACAATTTTAGGAATTGTGATTAATGTTATTTTTCTAGGCCTTGTATTTTATAAGATATGGCAGCAACAAAAAGAATTAACAGAATCTCAAGAAGAAGAACTCGTCTAAGAGTTGACAAAGGATGACTATCAAGATACAATCTTGGTAGTTATTTTTATGATTCAAGAAAGAGGGAGGGAAAGATGAAAAAAATTTCCTTAGTTTATATCAGTTTGAGTGGGAATACTGAAAGTTTCGTAACACGTTTAAAAACTTATTTGATGGAGCAGTATAAGAATATTGATGTTGAGAAGATTGACATCAAAGAGTTGGTCAAGGAAGAACGAGGATTCTATGAAATGTCAAATCCTTTTGTCACTTTTTTACCAACTTATTTAGAAGGTGGGAATGGTGTTGACAATGGAGATGTGGAAATCTTAACGACACCTGTAGGTGACTTTATCGCTTATGGTGATAATGCCAGTAAATGTTTTGGAGTCGTAGGGTCTGGTAATCGTAATTTCAATAACCAATACTGTCTGACTGCAAAACAATACAGTCAACGCTTTGGTTTTCCAGTCCTAGCCGATTTTGAAATGCGTGGTATGCTGGGAGATATTAAAAAGATTGCAGGTATTATTGCTGAGCTTTATGAACTAGAATCCTTGTAAGAGGATAGAGTTGCTGGGCTAGATTTTTGTCCCATGGATTATAGAATTATTTCAAAAGAGAACAGTTCAAATGAGTAAATTCCTTAGATTTTTCTACCATAAGAAAAGTAAACCAAGTTTTAAAAATATTATGCTATGTAGTGCTTTGTTGCTCTTGGCAATTAGTCTGATGATGTTCTCTGATAAAATTTTTGATGAAAATATAGCACCAGTTGGAACTATGGTATCACTAGGGATTGTTATCTTGGTGGGAATCTTAGCTGTCAGAAATAAATAAAAAAGACTCGAGAAATAGTATCTCGAGTCTTTTTGTTATTTGCGAATTTCGTCAACAATTTCTTTTGAAATGGGAATTCCTAAACGGTAACCTTTGTTGATGTAGGCAATGACATCATTAATGTTTTCTATCGTTTGGAGTTTCTCTTCGATAGTTGCACGAAAAGCTTGGTCTTTCAATAGCTGGTCCTGAAGTAGTCTTTGAAGTTTCTCTTTTTCATATTTATTGATAAGAAATAGAAAAACAAGACTGATAACAACTAAGATATAAGCATATTGGCTCATAAAAATTCTCCCTAAGTGATAAAGAAGTAGGTGGTAAGAGAAAAGCGAAGTATCTTTGCCTTTCGAGTGATAATACTGTAAGTGCTAGCTATTTGTTATTTGTTTAGATGAATTAGTAAAGCGTTTAGGCAAGTCGCTTCATTTACGACGTCGTGGTCCCTAAATCGATTATATTTAGGAACCACGACTAGTGAAGCAGTTAGCTAGTCTGCATAAAAGCGGCTAGCGTCCAACAATTAGGAACTTTAGTACCAATTGTTGGTACTGAATCACATCTTCTCTGGTGCCTCTACACCCAGCAAACGAAGGGCTTCTTTGAGGACGACTGCAGTTGCATAGCTAAGGGCTAAGCGACTGTCACGTTCTGGACTTTCATCCAAGATACGAGTGTGGGCATAGTATTTGTTAAAGGCTTGGGCTAAGCTGATTGCAAATTTAGCGATGATAGACGGCTCATAGTTATCAGCTGCACGTTTAATGATACGAGGGAAGTCTTGGATTAGCTTGATGATTTCCCAACTTTCAGCATCGTTCAAACTATAGTTGGCACCTGCTTGAGGTTTGAAATCAGCTTTACGCAAGATTGATTGGATACGAGCATAAGCGTATTGAACATAAGGACCAGTTTCCCCTTCAAAGGATACCATGGCTTCAAGGTCAAAGTCATAGCCATTTGTACGGTCAGTTTTAAGGTCATAGAATTTAATGTCCCCAACTCCAACAGCATGAGCAACTTGGTCTTTGTTTTCAAGTTCAGGATTTTTGGCTTCAATTTGCGCTTTAGCACGGCTGATGGCTTCTGCGACAGTTGGCTCTAGCAAGATAACATTTCCTTTACGAGTAGAAAGTTTTTTCCCTTCCTTTGTTACTAATCCAAACGGAACATGGACAATGTCTTGGCTCCAATCATACCCCATCTCTTGCAAGACAGCCTTGAGTTGTTTGAAGTGAGCAGATTGCTCTTGACCAACAACATAGATTGATTTGGCAAATTGATATTCGTTTTTACGGTAGAGAGCTGCAGCTAGGTCACGTGTGATGTAGAGAGTCGCGCCGTCAGATTTCTTGATAAGAGCTGGGTGTTCAATTCCGTATTTTTCAAGATTCACAACTTGGGCACCTTCTGATTCGACCAAAAGTCCTTTTTCAGCGAGGATATCTACAACTGCATCCATCTTGTCATTGTAGAAGGCTTCCCCGTTATAGCTGTCGAATTCAACTTGTAATTCATCGTAAAGGCGGTTAAATTCTACCAAGCTTTCATCGCGGAACCATTGCCAAAGAGCAAGAGCTTCCTCATCTCCATTTTCAAGCTTGCGGAACCATTCGCGCGCTTCTTCATCCAAGCTTGGGTCGTTCTCAGCTTCAGCATTGATGCGGACATAGAGCTTGAGGAGTTCATCGATTGGATGGGCTTTGACAGCTTCCTCGTTACCCCATTTCTTGTAGGCAACAATCAGCATCCCAAACTGTTTACCCCAGTCTCCCAAATGGTTGACCTTGACAGTTTTATAGCCTATTTTTTGGAAGATATGTGACAAGCTATCTCCGATAACTGTTGAACGAAGGTGACCGATTGAAAATGGTTTAGCGATATTAGGGCTAGACATGTCAATGACAACATTTTCTTGATTACCAATCTCTTGGTCAGCGTAGTGCTCTTTTTCAGTGATAACGTTTTGTAGAACTTGACCAGAAATGGCAGCCTTATCAAGGAAGAAGTTTACGTAAGGACCTGTTGCGACAACCTTTTCAAAAGCTTGGCTATTGATCTTTTCAGCGATGTCAGCAGCAATCATTTGAGGAGCTTTACGTTCAACCTTTGCCAATGAGAAGGCAGGGAAGGCGATATCTCCCATATCTGAGTTTTTAGGTGTTTCTAGTAAATTTAAAATAGCCTCTTGGTCCAGGCTATCAATGACGCTAGACAACTCACTAGCAATCAATTCTTTTGTATTCATTTTAGGCTCCTTTTGGGCTTTTCTACTATTCTATCACAAATTTAAGGAAAGACGAAAATTTTTTTGAAATATGCAGTTTTTTTGGTATAATGTTCTTGCTAAATAAATGCAAAATGTAAATAAATATTCATTTGAGAGGATGTTATGAGAAAAAAAGATCGTCATTCGCTGATTAAGCAGATGATTACGGAAGAAAAACTAGGGACTCAAAAGGAAATTCAAGATCGTTTAGAGGCTCGGAATGTCTTTGTAACCCAAACAACCTTATCACGAGATTTACGAGAAATCGGCTTGACCAAAGTTAAGAAAAATGACATGGTCTACTATGTCTTGGCCAATGAGACAGACAAAATTGACTTGGTTGAATTCCTTTCACATCATCTTGAAGGTGTAGCGAGAGCTGAATTTACTTTAGTTTTCCATACAAAGCTTGGAGAAGCTGCGGTATTAGCAAATGTAGTAGATTCAAATAAAGATGGTAGGATCTTAGGTACAGTTGCTGGAGCGAATACCTTGTTGGTTATCTGTAAAGATCAACATGCAGCTAAAGTCATGGAAGAACGCTTGCTAGAGTTAATGGAAGATAGATAAGGTCTTGAGAGCTTCTCTCAGGACTGTTTTTACAAGGAGAGAGTAAATGACTACTGAAAAATTATCACCTGGGATGCAACAGTATGTGGACATCAAAAAACAATATCCAGATGCCTTTTTGCTCTTTCGAATGGGTGATTTTTATGAGTTGTTTTATGAAGATGCCGTCAATGCCGCTCAGATTCTAGAGATCTCGTTGACCAGTCGCAATAAAAATGCTGAAAATCCAATTCCTATGGCAGGTGTACCCTATCATTCTGCCCAACAGTACATAGATGTCCTAGTTGAGAGTGGCTACAAGGTTGCCATTGCTGAACAGATGGAAGACCCTAAGCAAGCTGTTGGTGTTGTTAAGCGCGAGGTTGTTCAGGTCATTACACCAGGTACAGTGGTTGATAGTAGTAAGCCAGATAGCCAAAATAACTTTTTGGTAGCTATTGACCGTGATGAGTCTCGATATGGTCTAGCCTACATGGATTTGGTGACAGGTGATTTTTATGTGACAGGTTTATCTGATTTTACGCTAGTCTGTGGTGAAATTCGAAATCTAAAGGCCAGAGAAGTGGTGATTGGCTACGAATTGTCTGAAGCGGAAGAGCAGATTCTCAATCGTCAAATGAATCTAGTGCTTTCCTATGAACAAGAAACATATGAAGACGTTCATCTGTTGGATTCAAGATTGGCAACTGTTGAAGGAGCAGCTAGTGGGAAACTTCTTCAGTATGTTCATCGGACGCAGATGAGAGAGTTGAATCACTTAAAACCTGTTATTCGTTATGAAATCAAAGATTTCTTGCTGATGGATTTGCGACCAAGGCTAGTCTTGATTTGGTTGAAAATGCTCGCTCAGGCAAGAAACAAGGCAGTCTTTTCTGGTTGCTAGATGAGACCAAGACCGCCATGGGGATGCGTCTTCTACGTTCCTGGATTCAACGCCCCTTGATTGATAAGGACCGTATTTTAGAACGTCAGGAGGTTGTTCAGATTTTCCTAGACTATTTCTTTGAGCGCAGTGATTTGACAGAAAGTCTCAAGGGAGTCTACGATATCGAGCGTCTGGCCAGTCGAGTGTCTTTTGGGAAAAGTAATCCTAAAGACCTCTTGCAATTAGCGACTACCTTGGGAAGTGTTCCACGAATTCGCGCCATTTTAGAGGGAATGGAGCAACCAGCTCTAGCTTATCTAATTGAACAACTAGATGCTATTCCTGAGTTGGAAAATCTCATTAGTGCTGCCATTGCTCCTGAGGCTCCTCACGTGATTACCGAGGGTGGCATTATTCGAACGGGCTTTGATGAGACCTTGGATAAATACCGTCGCGTGCTGAGAGAGGGGACCAGCTGGATTGCTGAGATTGAAGCCAAGGAAAGAGAAAACTCTGGCATCAATACTCTCAAGATTGATTACAATAAAAAGACGGCTACTATTTCCATGTGACCAACTCGCAGCTAGGTAATGTACCAGCCCACTTTTTCCGCAAAGCTACGCTGAAAAACTCTGAGCGTTTTGGGACAGAGGAGTTGGCGCGTATCGAGGGAGAAATGCTAGAGGCGCGTGAGAAATCAGCAAACCTAGAGTACGAAATCTTTATGCGTATTCGTGAGGAAGTTGGCAAATATATCCAACGTCTACAGGCTTTGGCTCAAGGAATCGCTACTGTCGATGTCTTGCAAGGCTTGGCAGTAGTTGCAGAAAAACAACACCTGATTCGACCAGAGTTTGAGCAAGATTCTAGAATTGATATCCAAAATGGTCGTCACGCAGTTGTTGAAAAGGTTATGGGAGCGCAGACCTATATTCCCAATAGTATCCAGATGGATGAAGACACTAGCATTCAACTAATTACAGGTCCGAACATGAGCGGGAAGTCAACCTATATGCGTCAACTAGCCATTACAGCGGTTATGGCTCAGATGGGTTCTTATGTTCCAGCAGAAAGTGCTCTTTTGCCAATTTTTGATGCAATTTTTACCCGTATCGGGGCGGCTGATGACTTGGTTTCAGGTCAATCTACTTTTATGGTAGAGATGATGGAAGCTAATAATGCCATTAGTCATGCGACAAAGGATTCATTGATTCTCTTTGATGAGCTTGGCCGTGGAACCGCAACCTATGATGGTATGGCTTTGGCCCAGTCTATTATCGAGTACATTCATGAGCATATTGGAGCCAAGACTCTCTTTGCGACCCACTACCATGAATTAACTAGTCTGGAGACTAGTCTTGAACATCTAGTTAATGTTCACGTGGCTACGCTAGAGCAAAATGGTCAGGTTACCTTCCTTCACAAGATAGAACCAGGACCAGCTGACAAATCATACGGTATCCATGTAGCCAAGATTGCTGGACTACCGGCAGACTTGCTAAAAAGAGCTGATACCATTTTAGCTCGGCTAGAGAGCCAAGGTCAGAAGAATCCTTCCAATCAAAGAAACACTGTCAATGAGCAAATGTCTCTCTTTGATGAAAAAAAAGAAAATCCTATCCTAGCAGAATTGGCTGAAGTAGATGTGTACAATATGACGCCTATGCAAGCCATGAATCTCTTGTTAGAATGGAAACAAAAATTATAAGTCAAAACCCACTCAGTCTTTTGAGTGGGTTTCTGTTGTATTATTTTTTATTAGTCAATAGTTGGTTGATGTGAGCAACCTTCTTTGATTCTCTTTTATAGAGAACGATCCAGATGATGAGGTAGACGATGGCAAACTCTGGGATGAGTTGAAGGATGAAAGTCCAGTGAAGCGGGAACCAGCCTGCTAGGATTGCTAAAGGGACAAAACCTAGTAGCATGAGGAAGAAGTGAGTGACAGTCGCACGAAGAAGGCTCCAATCTTGAGCGAATAGACGACTACCAAAACTAAAGAGGACTCCAATAGCTGACCAGATAAGTGTACAGTAGAGTAAAACTAGAGCACCGTGAACCTGATGACTGCTCATGAATTGACCAATAGCTGACTCTGGACTAAGTGGCGCGTAGTTATTTGGGGAATAAATGAGTGAAAAGATAATAGATAGGATGAGGCCGATGAGGATACCAGTTGAGGCATCGTGGAAAATTTGTTTTTTCATAGTTCTAATTTCTCCTTAATAGTTTTGAGGTAACGGCGAGATGAGTATGTGAAACTTTCGTTTTTTAAATAGATTTCAATCAAGCCGTTAGAGGTTAGTTTTAGATGACTAATTGCATCAATGTTGACAATTTCCGATTGGGAAATTTGGATAAAGGAAGCAGGTAGAATTTCACTTGCTTGGTAAAGACGGATGTCGAGAGCGTAGGTTCGACTATCCGTTTCAGCCAAAACTTTACGATTTTCAATGTAAATTCGCTGGATTTTGCTAATCTGAATCAAGTAGACCTGGTCTTGAAATTTTCCTTTGATGGTCTCCTTTTGATCCAGAGATTGGACAAAGTCCTGAACTTTTTGAACTCGAGTGGACAAGGTTGGCGCTTCGATTATGATTTGTTCTTCAGTATATTGTGCATCAATGTCAAGTCTGACTTTCATAATTTCTCCTTTTATAAAGTTGTAATAGAGATCTCTTGCTTACAAATCTATTAAACACCATTTTGTCGACAATTACAATAAGCTTTGTCTATGTGGTCGATTGGAGAACCTATCTGGTAGGTGAGCGTTTTCAGATAGATTTATGATCCAAGAAGTCAAAAATAAGAAGAAATATATTGACAAAAATAGAAAAAAAGTGGTACAATGTTAGACGGTACTTTTTACTTTTGGTCTCTCAAGAGTGTACAGGGACGTGCTGACAAATGTTGCAAAAGTACACACAGATGATAGCTGTCACCAAGTGTATCATCACCAAAAATAAAAAAACACAGGAGAATGTAGATGCCTACAATTAACCAATTGGTTCGCAAACCGCGTAAATCAAAAGTAGAAAAATCTAAATCACCAGCTTTGAACGTTGGTTACAACAGTCATAAAAAAGTTCAAACAAACGTTTCTTCACCACAAAAACGTGGTGTTGCAACTCGTGTTGGAACTATGACACCTAAAAAACCTAACTCAGCTCTTCGTAAATTTGCTCGTGTACGTTTGAGCAACCTTATCGAAGTTACTGCTTACATCCCAGGTATCGGACATAACTTGCAAGAGCACAGCGTGGTGCTTCTTCGCGGTGGACGTGTAAAAGACCTTCCAGGGGTACGTTACCATATCGTCCGTGGTGCACTTGATACTGCAGGTGTTAACGATCGTAAACAAGGCCGTTCTAAATACGGTACTAAACGTCCGAAAAAAGCATAAGGAAAGGGGATAAAGAGAAATGAGTCGTAAAAATAGAGCTCCAAAACGTGAAGTATTGCCAGATCCGCTTTACAATTCACAATTAGTTACTCGTCTTATCAACCGCGTTATGCTTGACGGTAAACGTGGTACAGCTGCTTCAATCGTTTACGGTGCTTTTGAACAAATCAAAGAAGCTACTGGTAACGATGCACTTGAAGTATTTGAAACAGCTATGGAAAACATCATGCCTGTACTTGAAGTACGTGCACGTCGTGTTGGTGGATCAAACTACCAAGTCCCAGTTGAAGTTCGTCCAGAACGTCGTACAACTCTTGGACTTCGTTGGTTGGTAACTATTGCTCGTCTTCGTGGTGAGCACACAATGGTTGACCGCCTTGCTAAAGAAATCATGGATGCTGCTAACAACACTGGTGCAGCAGTTAAGAAACGTGAAGACACTCACCGTATGGCTGAAGCTAACCGTGCCTTCGCACACTTCCGTTGGTAATATTATGATACCAAGAGCGGCAAAGGTCCAAGGCAAATAGGAAACTGATGCAGTGTTCCGTGAACACAAAGCAGTTTATCTTTTTTGCACCGGGTCTCGCTAGGGTTCAAATAAGTTAACTTGAGCTTTTGCCCGAGTTCAATTCAACTTAACATCTCGTAAGTTGAAACCAACAATAACATGAGACATTGAGAACGGGTGGGTCCTGCCTATCCGTTTTTATTGAAAAAGTGTTATCAATAGAATAGAAATTAAAAAATAGGAGAAAAAACCTCATGGCACGCGAATTTTCACTTGAAAAAACTCGTAATATCGGTATCATGGCTCACGTTGACGCCGGTAAAACAACTACAACTGAGCGTATCCTTTACTACACTGGTAAAATCCACAAAATCGGTGAAACTCACGAAGGTGCGTCACAAATGGACTGGATGGAGCAAGAGCAAGAACGTGGTATCACTATCACATCTGCTGCGACAACAGCTCAATGGAACAACCACCGCGTAAACATTATCGACACACCAGGACACGTGGACTTCACAATCGAAGTACAACGTTCTCTTCGTGTATTGGACGGTGCGGTTACAGTTCTTGACTCACAATCAGGTGTTGAGCCTCAAACTGAAACAGTTTGGCGTCAAGCAACTGAGTACGGAGTTCCACGTATCGTATTTGCCAACAAAATGGACAAAATCGGTGCTGACTTCCTTTACTCAGTAAGTACACTTCACGATCGTCTTCAAGCTAATGCACACCCAATTCAATTGCCAATCGGTTCTGAAGATGACTTCCGTGGAATCATCGACTTGATCAAGATGAAGGCTGAAATCTATACTAACGACCTTGGTACAGATATCCTTGAAGAAGACATTCCAGCTGAATACCTTGACCAAGCTCAAGAATACCGTGAAAAATTGGTTGAAGCAGTTGCTGAAACTGATGAAGAATTGATGATGAAATACCTTGAAGGTGAAGAAATCACTAACGAAGAATTGAAAGCTGCTATCCGTAAAGCAACTATCAACGTTGAATTCTTCCCAGTATTGTGTGGTTCTGCCTTCAAGAACAAAGGTGTTCAATTGATGCTTGATGCGGTTATCGACTACCTTCCAAGCCCACTTGATATCCCAGCGATCAAAGGTATCAACCCAGATACAGATGAAGAAGAAACTCGTCCAGCATCTGATGAAGAGCCATTTTCAGCTCTTGCCTTCAAGATCATGACTGACCCATTCGTAGGTCGTTTGACATTCTTCCGTGTTTACTCAGGTGTTCTTCAATCAGGTTCATACGTATTGAACACATCTAAAGGTAAACGTGAACGTATCGGACGTATCCTTCAAATGCACGCTAACAGCCGTCAAGAAATCGACACTGTTTACTCAGGTGATATCGCTGCTGCCGTTGGTTTGAAAGATACTACAACTGGTGACTCATTGACAGATGAAAGCGAAAATTATCCTTGAGTCAATCAACGTTCCAGAACCAGTTATCCAATTGATGGTTGAGCCAAAATCTAAAGCAGACCAAGACAAGATGGGTATCGCCCTTCAAAAATTGGCTGAAGAAGATCCAACATTCCGCGTTGAAACAAACGTTGAAACTGGTGAAACAGTTATCTCTGGTATGGGTGAGCTTCACCTTGACGTCCTTGTTGACCGTATGCGTCGTGAATTCAAAGTTGAAGCGAATGTAGGTGCTCCTCAAGTATCTTACCGTGAAACATTCCGCGCTTCTACTCAAGCACGTGGATTCTTCAAACGTCAGTCTGGTGGTAAAGGTCAATTCGGTGATGTATGGATTGAATTTACTCCAAACGAAGAAGGTAAAGGATTTGAATTCGAAAACGCAATTGTCGGTGGTGTGGTTCCTCGTGAATTTATCCCAGCGGTTGAAAAAGGTTTGGTAGAATCTATGGCAAACGGTGTTCTTGCTGGTTACCCAATGGTTGACGTTAAAGCTAAGCTTTACGATGGTTCATACCACGATGTCGACTCATCTGAAACTGCCTTCAAGATTGCTGCATCTCTTGCACTTAAAGAAGCTGCTAAGACTGCACAACCAGCTATCCTTGAGCCAATGATGCTTGTAACAATCACTGTTCCAGAAGAAAACCTTGGTGATGTTATGGGTCACGTAACTGCTCGTCGTGGACGTGTAGATGGTATGGAAGCACACGGTAACAGCCAAATCGTTCGTGCTTACGTTCCACTTGCTGAAATGTTCGGTTACGCAACAGTTCTTCGTTCTGCATCACAAGGACGTGGTACATTCATGATGGTATTCGACCACTACGAAGATGTACCTAAGTCAGTACAAGAAGAAATCATTAAGAAAAACAAAGGTGAAGAATAATTCACCGTCACTTTAAAAGAAGTCACTTTGTGGCTTCTTTTTCTGTTTGGTAGAAATAGCTAAAATGGCCTCAAATATGGTAAAATAGAAGGAGTATATTGTGAGGAAAATGGATGTCAACCACTTTTGAAATTTTAATGAATCAGTTGGGAATCCCCGCTGAGATAAGAAATCATGAAGCCTTCTCCCAGGCTGAAATTGAACAAGTTCTTGTGCATAAGCGCAGTAAAATCTGGGAGTTTCATTTTGTATTTGAGAATATTCTACCATTTGAGGTTTTTCTGGAATTGAAAAAGGGTCTGAAAGAAGAATTTTCAAAGACTGGAAATCAGGCTAGTTTTGAGATTAAAACTCGAAGCCAAGCTTTTTCAAGAGAGCTTTTACAGGCCTACTATAGGGAGGCTTTTTCAGATGGGCCTTGTTCTAGTCAAGGATTTCGGACAATGTATCAGAATTTTCAGGTTCGATTTGAAAATGATCAATTGATTATTGAGGCTTCTGAAGCAGCAGATACAGAACATTTTAGAAAAAACCATCTACCAAATCTCAGTAAACAGCTGGAACTTTTTGGCTTTCCTAAATTCACTTGTGTTTTAGAGAAAAATGAAGATTTGACCAAGGAAGAGCAAGAAGCTTTCCATTCGGAAATCGAATGATTGTTCAGGCTGCTAATGAAGAAACACTTCGAGCCATGGAACAGTTGGAACAGATGGCGCCACCACCTCCAGTAGAGGATAAGCCTGTCTTTGATTTTCAAGCTAAGAAGGCAGCTGCCAAGCCAAAACTAGACAAGGCAGAGATTACTCCTATGATTGAGGTCAATACTGAAGAGAACCGTTTGGTATTTGAAGGAGTTGTCTTTGATGTTGAGCAGAAGGTGACTAGAACAGGTCGTGTTTTGATTAACTTCAAGATGACCGACTATACTTCTAGTTTCTCTATGCAAAAATGGGTCAAAAATGAAGAAGAAGCTCAGAAGTTTGACATGATCAAGAAAAACTCTTGGCTTCGTGTTCGTGGGAATGTTGAAATGAATAATTTCACGCGAGACTTGACCATGAATGTGCAAGATGTGCAGGAAGTTGTCCACTATGAGCGTAAGGATCTGATGCCAGAGGGAGAACGTCGGGTTGAGTTCCATGCACATACCAATATGTCGACTATGGATGCTCTACCTGAAGTTGAAGAACTCGTTGCGAAAGCAGCCAAATGGGGACACAAGGCAGTAGCAATCACGGATCACGGGAATGTTCAATCCTTCCCTCATGGCTATAAGGCAGCTAAGAAAGCTGGCATCCAGCTAATCTATGGGATGGAAGCCAATATCGTTGAAGACCGTGTTCCTATCGTCTATAACGAAGTGGAGATGGACCTTTCTGAAGCGACCTATGTAGTCTTTGACGTGGAAACGACTGGTCTATCTGCTATCTATAATGATTTGATTCAGGTGGCAGCTTCCAAGATGTATAAGGGCAATATCGTCGCTGAATTTGATGAGTTTATCAATCCTGGGCATCCTTTGTCAGCCTTTACGACAGAATTGACGGGAATTACGGATGATCATGTGAAATGCCAAACCCTTGGTTCAAGTTCTGAAAGAATTCCAAGAATTCTGTAAAGATACCGTTCTTGTAGCCCACAATGCAACCTTTGACGTTGGCTTTATGAACGCCAACTACGAGCGTCATGGACTGCCAAAAATCACACAACCTGTCATTGATACGTTAGAATTCGCTAGAAATCTCTATCCCGAATACAAACGTCATGGTCTAGGACCTTTGACTAAACGTTTTGGTGTTGCCCTAGAACACCACCACATGGCCAACTACGATGCGGAAGCAACTGGCCGTCTGCTCTTTATCTTTATCAAGGAAGTGGCAGAAAAACATGGTGTGACAGATTTGGCACGATTAAACCTTGATTTAATCAGCTCAGATTCGTATAAAAAAGCTCGAGTCAAGCATGCGACCATCTATGTGAAAAATCAGGTGGGCTTAAAAAATATCTTTAAGCTGGTTTCTCTCTCAAATACCCAGTATTTTGAAGGAGTTCCACGGATTCCACGTACGGTACTAGATTCCCATCGAGAAGGTTTAATCTTGGGATCGGCTTGTACGGAAGGAGAAGTCTTTGATGCAGTCGTATCACAAGGTGTAGATGCAGCAGTCGAAGTTGCTAAATACTATGACTTTATCGAGGTGATGCCTCCGGCTATCTATGCACCTCTGATTGCCAAAGAGCAAGTAAAGAACATGGAGGAACTCCAAACCATCATCAAGAGCCTGATAGAGGTTGGAGACCGTCTCGGCAAACCCGTTCTTGCGACAGGAAACGTCCACTATATCGAACCTGAGGATGAGATTTATCGGGAGATCATTGTGCGAAGTCTAGGTCAGGGAGCTATGATTAACCGGACTATCGGTCATGGAGAAGCTGCCCAACCAGCTCCGCTACCTAAGGCACATTTTAGAACGACCAATGAAATGTTGGACGAATTTGCCTTTCTAGGAGAAGATTTGGCTCGTAAGATTGTCATTGAAAATACCAATGCCTTGGCAGAAATCTTTGAGCCTGTCGAAGTCGTTAAAGGCGACTTGTATACACCTTTCATTGACCAAGCTGAGGAAACGGTCGCTGAGTTAACCTATAAAAAAGCTTTTGAAATCTATGGAAATCCACTGCCAGATATTGTCGATTTGCGGATTGAAAAAGAACTAACCTCTATTCTGGGGAATGGATTTGCTGTGATTTATCTAGCTTCACAGATGCTAGTGCAGCGCTCCAACGAGCGAGGCTACTTGGTTGGTTCTCGTGGATCTGTTGGATCCAGTTTTGTTGCGACTATGATTGGGATTACCGAGGTTAACCCTCTCTCTCCTCACTATGTCTGTGTTCAGTGTCAGTATAGTGAGTTTATTACGGATGGTTCTTACGGTTCAGGCTTTGATATGCCAAATAAAGACTGTCCAAACTGTGGCCACAAGCTTAGCAAGAATGGACAGGATATTCCTTTCGAGACCTTCCTTGGTTTTGATGGGGATAAGGTACCCGATATCGATTTGAACTTCTCAGGTGAGGACCAGCCGAGCGCCCATTTGGATGTTCGTGATATCTTTGGGGAAGAATATGCTTTCCGTGCAGGAACAGTTGGTACGGTGGCTGCTAAAACAGCCTATGGATTTGTCAAGGGTTACGAGCGTGACTATGGCAAGTTCTACCGTGAAGCCGAAGTAGAGCGCCTAGCCCAAGGAGCTGCAGGTGTTAAGCGTACGACCGGTCAGCACCCAGGAGGAATCGTTGTTATCCCTAATTATATGGATGTCTATGACTTTACTCCAGTACAGTATCCTGCCGATGATGTAACTGCTGAATGGCAGACTACTCACTTTAACTTCCACGATATCGATGAGAACGTCCTCAAGCTCGATGTTCTTGGTCATGATGATCCAACCATGATTCGCAAGCTCCAGGACTTATCAGGCATTGATCCAAACGATATCCCTATGGATGATCCAGGTGTCATGGCTCTCTTCTCGGGTACCGATATCTTGGGAGTGACACCTGAGCAAATCGGCACCTCGACCGGTATGCTTGGAATTCCAGAGTTTGGAACCAACTTTGTTCGCGGAATGGTGGATGAAACCCATCCGACAACCTTTGCGGAGTTGCTTCAGCTTTCTGGTCTGTCTCACGGTACCGACGTATGGTTGGGAAATGCCCAAGACTTGATTAAGGCTGGAATTGCGGACCTGTCAACCGTTATCGGATGTCGGGATGACATCATGGTTTACCTCATGCACGCTGGCCTAGATCCAAAAATGGCCTTTACCATCATGGAGCGTGTGCGTAAGGGAATGTGGCTTAAAATATCAGAAGAAGAGCGCAACGGTTATATCGAAGCCATGAAGGCCAACAATGTACCTGAATGGTATATCGAATCTTGTGGGAAAATCAAGTACATGTTCCCTAAAGCCCATGCGGCAGCCTACGTTATGATGGCCCTTCGCGTGACCTACTTCAAGGTTCACCATCCGATTTATTATTACTGTGCTTACTTCTCCATCCGTGCCAAGGCCTTTGATATCAAGACCATGGGAGCAGGCTTGGATGCTATCAAACGCAAGATGCAAGAAATTGCTGAAAAGCGCAAGAACAATGAAGCTTCCAACGTAGAAATCGACCTTTACACAACGCTTGAAATCGTCAATGAAATGTGGGAACGTGGCTTCAAATTTGGGAAATTGGACCTCTATCGTAGTGATGCGACTGAATTCATCATCGATGGGGACACCCTAATCCCACCATTTGTCGCTATGGATGGTCTAGGAGAGAACGTTGCCAAGCAATTGGTTCGTGCTCGTCAAGAGGGAGAATTCCTCTCTAAAACTGAACTGCGCAAGCGCGGTGGACTCTCATCAACCTTGGTTGAAAAGATGGATGAAATGGGAATTCTCGGTAATATGCCAGAGGATAACCAGCTGAGTTTGTTTGATGATTTGTTTTAAGAACTTGGAGGATATTTCATGAAACTAAGAATTTTTGCGGAAGACAAGCCGGCTGAGAAGGTTTTTGAGTATCAGTTAGAGCTTTCTGATCAGACAATTCTTTTATCAACAGCACTCCTTTCAGGTGCTATTGCTTTGGTAGGGTTACTTTCTGCTCTGAAAGAAAAATAAAAATAGAAAAGAGAAACAATATGGTTTTACCAAATTTTAAAGAAAATCTAGAAAAATACGCTAAGCTTTTGGTTGCAAACGGAGTGAACGTGCAACCTGGTCACACCTTGGCTCTCTCTATCGATGTGGAGCAACGTGAGTTGGCTCACTTAATCGTCAAAGAAGCCTATGCACTTGGAGCGCACGAAGTTATCGTTCAATGGGCAGATGACTTTGTAAACCGTGAGAAATTCCTTCACGCGCCGATGGAGCGTTTGGACAATGTACCAGAATACAAGATCGCTGAGATGAACTACCTTCTTGAAAACAAAGCAAGTCGTCTCGGTGTTCGTTCTTCTGATCCAGGTGCCTTGAACGGAGTAGATGCTGAAAAGCTCTCAGCTTCTGCCAAAGCTATGGGAATTGCAATGAAGCCAATGCGTATCGCAACTCAATCTAACAAGGTTAGCTGGACTGTAGCAGCTGCTGCTGGACTAGAGTGGGCTAAGAAGGTCTTTCCAAATGCTGCAAGCGACGAAGAAGCGGTGGACCTCCTTTGGGACCAAATCTTCAAGACTTGCCGTGTCTACGAAGAAGATCCAGTTAAGGCTTGGGAAGAACATGCTGCTATCCTCAAGAGCAAGGCGGAAATGCTCAACAAAGAGCAATTCTCAGCTCTTCACTACACTGCTCCTGGAACAGACTTGACACTTGGCTTGCCGAAGAACCACGTTTGGGAATCTGCCGGAGCGATCAATGCTCAAGGCGAAGGTTTCTTACCAAATATGCCAACAGAAGAAGTCTTTACAGCTCCTGACTTCCGTCGCGCAGATGGTTATGTCACTTCTACAAAACCTCTTAGCTACAATGGAAATATTATCGAAGGCATCAAGGTGACCTTTGAAAATGGTCAAATCGTTGATATCACAGCTAAAAAGGGTGATCAGGTTATGAAGGACCTCGTCTTTAAGAATGCTGGTGCGCGTGCCTTGGGTGAGTGTGCCTTGGTACCAGATCCAAGTCCAATTTCTCAGTCAGGGATTACCTTCTTTAACACTCTTTTCGATGAAAATGCTTCTAACCACTTGGCTATTGGTGCAGCCTATGCAACGAGCGTTGTTGGTGGAGCTGAGATGAGCGAAGAAGAGCTGGAAGCTGCAGGACTTAACCGTTCAGATGTTCACGTTGACTTTATGATTGGTTCGAACCAAATGGATATCGATGGTATCCGTGAGGATGGAACACGCGTACCACTCTTCCGCAATGGAGATTGGGCAATTTAAGGAGAAACTATGCTTGGAAGTATGTTTGTCGGTCTTTTGATCGGACTATTAGCAGGAGCTATCACCAATCGTGGAGAACGGATGGGATGCTTCGGAAAAATGTTCTTGGGTTGGATTGGTGCTTTCCTGGGTCAAATGCTTTTTTTGGAACTTGAGATACTATCTTAGCTGATACGGCTATTATCCCATCAGTTTTTAGGAGCCATGATTTTTATTAGCCATCTTTTTGGAGAAAAGACAGCTAGTTTTAACTTGCTAGAACAGAAAAAGCGGTTGGAAATCTTCCAACCTCTTTTTTTATGAGCTGTAAAAAGACTGATATGCGACTAGCTTGGCTTTCAGTGACTGTTCCTTTTTATATTGCCTCAAGTATGGTACAATAAAAACATGAGAATTCAACAATTACACTATATTATCAAAATCGTAGAGACTGGTTCGATGAATGAGGCTGCCAAGCAACTCTTTATTACACAACCGAGTCTATCAAATGCCGTTCGTGATCTAGAAAATGAGATGGGAATTGAGATTTTTATCCGAAATCCCAAGGGAATTACCCTTACACGTGATGGGATGGAGTTTTTATCCTATGCCCGTCAGGTTGTCGAGCAAACGCAACTTCTAGAAGAACGCTATAAGAACCCAATCGCTCATCGCGAGCTTTTTAGTGTGTCTTCACAACACTATGCCTTCGTGGTCAATGCCTTTGTTTCCTTGCTCAAGAAAAGCGATATGGAAAAGTACGAGCTTTTTTTGCGTGAAACCAGAACTTGGGAGATTATCGATGATGTCAAGAACTTCCGAAGTGAAGTTGGAGTTCTCTTTTTAAATAGCTATAACCGGGACGTTCTTTCGAAGATGTTGGACGACAACCATCTGGTTGCCCACCATCTCTTTACAGCCCAACCCCATATCTTTGTCAGCAAGACCAACCCTCTTGCTAAGAGAGACAAGGTGCAGTTGGCAGACCTAGAAGACTTCCCATATTTGAGCTATGACCAAGGTACCCATAATTCCTTCTATTTCTCAGAGGAGATTTTGTCTCAGGAACACCACAAGAAATCCATCGTTGTTAGTGACCGTGCGACCTTGTTCAATCTCTTGATTGGTTTGGATGGCTATACCATCGCGACTGGTATCCTTAATAGTAACCTCAATGGAGACAATATCGTTTCGATTCCACTTGATATTGATGATCCCATTGAACTGGTTTATATCCAGCATGAGAAAACTAGCTTGTCTAAGATGGGTGAACGCTTCATCGAGTACCTACTTGAAGAAGTTCGCTTTGATAAGTAATTTGAATAAATGAGAAGAGAAAAGAAGAATGACAACATTAAATACAAATGATTTTGATTTTCACTTGCCGGAGGAATTGATTGCTCAGACTCCTTTGGAAAAGCGCGATGCCTCTAAACTCTTGATGGTCAATCGCCAGACTGGAGAATTTCAAGATCGCCACTTTCACTCCATTATCGAAATGCTAGAGCCAGGTGATGCCCTGGTTATGAATGATACCCGTGTCTTGCCAGCTCGACTCCATGGTCAAAAAGAAGAAACAGGAGGCCATGTTGAACTCTTGCTTTTGAAAAATACAGCAGGAGACGAATGGGAAGTCTTGGCAAAACCTGCCAAACGTCTCAAGGTCGGCACCCGTGTTATCTTTGGTGATGGTCGACTTAGCGCAGTCGTGACCGAGGAATTAACCCATGGCGGTCGTATTGTCCGTTTTGAGTATGAAGGAATTTTCCTAGAAGTGCTTGAAAGTCTTGGAGAAATGCCTTTGCCTCCTTATATTCATGAAAAATTGGATGACCGTGAACGTTACCAGACAGTCTATGCCAAGGAGAGTGGATCAGCAGCAGCCCCAACTGCAGGGCTACATTTTACCAAAGAATTACTAGAAGAAATCCAGCAAAAAGGCGTTCATCTAGTCTACCTGACCTTGCACGTTGGACTTGGGACCTTTAGACCTGTTTCAGTAGATAATCTGGATGAGCACGAGATGCACTCAGAGTTTTACCAATTGTCTGAGGAAGCTGCAGCGACCTTGCGTCAGGTTAAAGAAAAATGGTACTGTGTCATTGCGGTAGGGACAACCTCTATCCGTACGCTAGAAACCATCGGAAGCAAGTTTGATGGGAAATCCAGGCCGACTCTGGCTGGACCAATATCTTTATCAAACCAGGCTATGACTGGAAGGTGGTGGATGCTTTTTCTACTAATTTCCACTTGCCGAAGTCTACCTTGGTCATGCTTGTCTCAGCCTTTGCAGGCCGTGAATTGGTCCTCGAAGCCTACCAGCATGCTATCGAGCAAAAATACCGTTTCTTTAGCTTTGGCGATGCCATGTTTATCTACTAAAAAACGAGCAAATCAAAACTAGAAATAAAAGGGCTAATTCCTACTTGGATTAGCCTTTTTTCGATATATGATAGCTATTGAATTAAAAGCAAATAAATGATACACTGAAGACTATGATACAGCCGTCAAATATATGCAAAATCTGACGAGCTACTTTTATCTGTATCTATTTCAAAGGAGATTTTTATGAAAAACAAAACATTGCGCTATACGAGCCTATCAGTCCTGACCTTGTTAGCTGCCTTGACCTTGGCTGCCTGTGGTGGAAAGACTGACAAGAATACGTCATCTTCAAACCAAAAGGAGACAACAAGCAAGGTGACTACAGAGTCCGCAAGTAAAACTGAAGCAGGCCAAAAAGAGGAGCAGAAGTCAGAAACAAATAGTGCGACAGAAGCTACAACCACTCAAGCAGAACAAAAGGAAGATAAGCAAAAATCACAAGAGGCTTACGCTAAGTTTGTAGGGACTTGGGAAAACTACGCGGGAACAACTGCAACAGTCACAGCAGATGGAATTGTAACGATCCAAAGTTCAAATGGAACCTTTAAATACGAGATGGGTCAAGTAGAGGAAAAAGACGGCTACTACTCAACAGGTATTCATCTTGTCGGTGGTGGACAAGGGGCACGACTGATCTTTACCCCAGCTGGAGTCCAAAACGAAGTGACAGGTACAGACGGTAGTCAAGATGTCTTGTCTATCGGTCAATCTGTAAGCGACAAAGATAACCAGTTTTACCGTAACTAAGAAGATCAATCAGAAGTAAGGGTGGTGAAATGTCCTTGCTTTTCTATGTTCTCAAAGCATAAATTTTTTATCATTCAACTATACATGACGTTTAAGTTGGATAATGAACAAGTCCACTTTAAAGTGAAAGATAATAAGGATAATATCAAAAAAGCCCTGTTTTTAGGGCTTTTTTATTACTTGCTAATATAAGAAATCAATTCCGTAGTTTTCTTTTAGATAGGTCGCCAACTCGGCTTTTTCTTCCTCTCTAAATCGACAGAGGCTAAGGGCGAGTCGCAATATCAGAACACTTGTATCGATGATGACGTTTGACTTAGAGATATCTTCTAGCTGGGTCACCTCTCTCAGGTCAAAATCTAAATAGCAAGCCTTGCTGTTGACATGGTCGGGGTCACTGACATCCACTTCAACATATGATGCTCGCAACAATTCTTCTTTTGGGATGAAGATTTCTTTTGAGAAGAATAACCCGGGATAGACATAAATACCTTCAAAGGTGAATTCAAAGGAGAGCCTACGACTAGAAAGTCTTTTGATACCTGCAATCGTTGAATAGATAGCAGCGAAAAAGAGGATGGTTGGAACCACAGTGAGAAGACTAAGCTGGGAAAAGTCGATCAATCCATGCGCGAGGAAAAAGAAAAATTGAAAGAATACACCCGCCGCAAAGACTAGATAGCCGACACCGACAAATTTTGAATAATAGATTTTCATAGAAACCTCCAGATATAGAATTGAACTCACCAACGCTTTTTCAGTAGAAGGAGTAAAGATCATGGAGAGATAAAATTCTAGGTATTCCCATCATATCCTATGGAGCGAAGTTCTGTCAACCTTTTAGCAAGATGTGGCTCTTAGCTATCCTATGACCTAGTAAGTTGGTTTGTGGTATACTAGTATTAAAATGTTATTCAGAACAGATAAGAAGGTATATTGATGTCAAAATCTTCAAAGAAAAAGAAAGTAGTGATCGAAGAACGCTACCACGGTCCTTTGATTACAAATGGGGTTAGTCTAGGTTATATCAAGCTTCTATCTTGGATTAGCTTAGTAGTCTCTTTTATGGCGTATTTTGGGACGACCTATATCGATCATATTGGTATTTATAAACTCTTGTTCATTATTTGCATGTTTATTAGTGGTGTGGCAATCCCACTCTCTTTCTTCAATCGTTTTATTGTGAGATTTAAGAGTTTTATCTATCTTTATGTTTCTATACTTGTTTTGATTTTAAACGTTGTCATGACTTTTACAGGCTTGATTATGCTAGTTGGTAATGACGGAATCTATTCAGTCTGGGCACTTATTTACAATCTCGTAGCTCTATGTATCCTGCTTTTTTCTACAGGTCTCTATTCCTGGTATTATCTTCCTAAAAATCAGGGGAAAATCTGGGCTTTCAACCGATGGGAGACTTATGGTGGTAAAGACAATAACAAGAAGCAAGAGCGATTGTTTAATTTTTGGAGTTGCTTTTGTAGCTGTCATATTAGCCCCAGCTATTCTCACTGGCTACATTGAGAATGTCTTTGGTATTTTCTTGGGCATCTTGATGAACCTCTTTTTACCAGCTCTCATAGTGGATGGAGTTCAGGCGGCACGCTATGTACGCAAACACCCAGAATATGAAGAGTAGATTTTTCATTTTGAAACTTGTTCCTAATGGTTAGGAGATTTTGAGAATTTGTTTTCATAAATAGAAAGAGGTAAGTATGTTTTTTCTCGGACGCCGTCGTGTCTTTATTGGCGAATGTGATGGTCAGGCGGTCTATTATGACCAAAAGACAGGAGAGGCTCTAGCTGCTCCAAAGAGTAGGTTGCTCAATACTGAAAAAGCTGGTGACACGAATTCCTTTATTCCTCAATTGGTAATTCTCTTACTAGCAGGTGGGCCTGCAATTTCGGGCTTCTTTTCCCTCAAGTTTATTGGTGTCTATAACTGGTTCAGTCTAGCCTGTATTCTTCTATTTTGGTTGATGCAGTTTTCCTTGTTGGTTGCTATACTTGAACGAGCACTTTATAAAAATGTTCGAAAGGCCCAGCCAACGACAGAGAAAGTCTTTTTCTTTGCAGCATCTCATAATTTGTTTGTAAAAAACCAGTTTGATCCTAGACAACTGTCTGCTTTACCTTATCGATTTGCCCGCTTTGTAGTAAATATAGTGTCTATCTATTACTTTTTGTATTTCTTGATTCTTCCTCTAAAATTTGGCCAACCGATTGGTGATGAAGGCTATGGTTTGTGGTTTGCTGGCTTGTTATTCTTTTCAGTATTTCTTTTTGTATAACCAAAAACAATCCAGTTCGCTTTGTGAAGATTATGAGATTATACAGCCAAGGAAAAAGTACGATTTAAGGAAGAAGTGGAACATTGAGAAACTATCTTGGGATTCTGCTAAATATCTAGAGAAAATCTTTTAGAAAAACAAAAAAAGCCTTGTAAATCAAGGCTTTTTTTCCTGTTGTTTAGATGCCCCCTGCAGGCTCTTTTGAAAGAAACTTAGAAAAAAATCTAAAATGAAATTATTTCAAAAATGGGGTAAAAAGCAAAAATTTCCCTCCCTACTTTCTCAATTATTCCTAATTTTAGTTCCAAAAAGCTTCAATTCATAATCTAATTATAATATGGGTAATGGGTACTATCTTATTACATTCAGATTTTTTTGTTCTCTTCAAAGAGTTATGTAGGCTTTTATGGTTTTTAAATAGGTAAAAAGTTGAATTATAGTGAGTATTGTGTCACAATAGGTAATATATAAATAATTAATGGAATGGATATAATTCTTTCCTACCTTTACAAGAAGGATTGGTTGCACCTTTTTTATCTAGCAATTATGGTTAGCTTTCAAGTTTAGCTAGTTTTTAAAAGCTCTGATTTCGACTCAATAAAACAAATTTCAGAAGTGCAAAAGACAAGATGGTGACATTGCTACAGTCAGTCGCCATGTCTTGCTGGCACAGGCTGTTTGTGCCGTCAGCTATTTACCAGTCAATTTGATCAAAGGGCTTAATTATTATTTTTGAAAGGTCTTTTATGGAAAAAATTCTTTCTTTAGGTCTGACAGGTAAGAAATTACTTGTTCAGGGTTTCTTGTTTGTTCTGCTAGGTCTTATCTTGATGGTCACGGGAACTTGGTTGCCAGTGACGGTTATTCGACTGGTTCTGTTTTTAGCTTGGATAGCAACGGTCTTAGATTTAGTATTACGTATTTTCAAAAAAAGTCAGTCAACGGACACCTTGGGAGTTGCACTGGTTAAATTGTTAGTGATGGGATATTTGCTAGGCTCGAATCTTGCTACTGATGTGCCAATTTATATTTTGGCTCTTGTGATTGGAATTTCTCAGATTTTTCATGCTAGTATCAACCTTGTCACCTATGTTCTCTACCGCAAAAAAACAAAAATTCGACCTCGTTTTTCGTTTCTTACTAGATGGTCTCGTACTAGTTTTTTTCTTGGTGGGACTAGTCTTTTTGTCCTCTACGGGAAATTCTGTCTTTCAACTCTTTGTTTTAGGGGCTTATTTTTTTGCCTTTATGGTGTGTCCAATATCCGTGACGGTTTCTTATTTGAAAAGGAAATTGGGAAAAAAACCATCTCAAACGTCGTGTCAGAATGAGCTTACCTATTGCCCTAGCCGCTCTCATCCCTGCAAGTACTTTTAGCAAAAAAATCAATAAATTCATGCAGGAAAAATGCTGATAAGGAAGAGGAAATCTATCTTGGAATGGTGAAGTTTGGTAAGACAGCAGATCTTGAAATTTTCGTTCATACAGCGGAGACTTCTCTATTTTCAGCTATTGGTCATGTGGACCTTTGTTATCAAGGACGTGTGATTTCTTATGGAAACTATGATCCGTCATCTGAGACCTTATTTGGTATGGTTGGAGATGGTGTTTTATATTTTTGCGACCGTGATAAGTACATTGACTTATGTAAACGGGAGAGTCAAAAAACGCTATTTGGTTACGGAATAGATTTGACACCGGAAATGGAAGAAGCGGTTCAGGAAAAATTAGCTGAATTAAAACAACTAACGATTCCTTGGGAGCCAAGCGCAGATAAAATTAAAACGGAAGATGGTAAGGAAGACTACACCTACGCTTATAAAATCAGACATGAGACGGATGGGGAACTTTATAAATTTATCAAATCTAAGTTTAAATCCTACTTTGTCTTGTCCACAAACTGTGTGCTCTTGGCTGATACCATAGTCGGTCAAGCTGGAACAGATATCCTCTCACCAAAAGGATTTATCGCACCAGGAACTTATCAAGCCTACCTTGACCGAGAGTTTGAAAAACCAAATAGTATAGTCGTATCTAAACATGTTTATTAAGGAGAATTTATGAAGTTAGTTAGAAAATACACCCCGTTAATCCTTTTTATAGGGCTGGTTGCTCTTGTGATTCTGAATGCGTCGAGCTTTATATCAGGAGCAATCTCTTTCTTTGACGTGACTTCAACCTTGATTTATGGCGCTGTTATTGCTTTTGTGCTCAATGTTCCCATGAAAAAAATTGAACAATTGCTAGTCAAAATGAAGGTAAAGGCAGAGTTGCGTCGTCCGATTGCCATGGTACTTGTTTCCTAGCTCTTATCTTAATCGTGATAGGTCTTTTGGTTTTGGTGCTACCAACCCTAGCTCAGACTATTAGTCAGCTGGGAACAGTCCTTTCAACAGTCCTGACTCAACTTGGGAAATTGCTAGACGGCTCGGAATTTGTAACCAAAGACATGTTGTCAACTATTGTATCAGGCATACAGGGACAGTCTAGTTCTATTAGCCAAGCCTTGATAGGTTTCTTATCGGGTCTGACTAGTAATATCGGCAATATTTTTTCAAGTTTGATGAATGCCTTTTTGATTATAGTCTTCACCTTTTCATTTTTATCCAGTAAGGAACATTTGGCAGCGATGACGAGCCGACTTCTGAAAGTCTTACTTTCAGAGAAGGTAGTGACAAAGTTGGCTTACATCGGACAAATAGGACTAGAAACTTATGATCAGTTTTTGATGAGTCAGCTAATTGAAGCAGTCATCATAGGAGTTATGGTAGCGGTTGGCTATAGCCTATTTGGACTACCCTATGGGGTAATGACAGGTATCTTTGCAGGAGTGCTGTCTTTCATTCCTTATGTTGGTCCTATGATTGCTTGTGTGCTAGGAGCGATTTTTATCTTTACAGTCAGTCCAAGTCAAGCTTTACTGTCTATCCTTCTTTATCAAATTATACAGCTGATTGAGGGAAACCTTATCTATCCCAAAGTTGTGGGTCAATCTATCGGCTTACCAGCTCTCTTCACACTTGCAGCAGCTAGTATTGGAGGAAATCTATTTGGCTTACTTGGAATGATATTCTTTACACCCATATTTGCTGTTATCTATCGATTGGTTAAAGAATTTGTCGTTGCAAAGGAAAATCAGGTAGATTGAGAAAGACTGAATTTAATAAGATATACTAAGAAGAGAGTGAAAGATTCTCTTCTCTTTTATTTCTAAATGACTTGCTCTTGTTCTGTTGCGAAAATTTATGAATTCATAATAGCCCATTTTAATCTCTATGCGGATTGGCCATGTAATATGGGCACAAATTAGTATAGTTTAGTTAATTATAGACTAGCTCTGTACTGTAAAAAACAGTTGGTCTTATCAAATATTGCTAGCAATTGATTGAGAATAAATGATAAGTTTGATAAGGTTGGAAAACCTTTATAATGATTTGCTACAAAAAGTTATTTGACATCAAAAAAGCCTTGAAATCAAGGCTTTTTCCTGTTGATTTAGATGCCCCCTACATGAATTTGTAAGAACTTTTCATATTGAAAATAAACAAAAATGTTGAAATATAGCTGATTTTAGGGAATTACTTTTAGGTGTTTTCAATGTCAGGATTTAAAAATGGGGCAAAAGTGGGGCAAAAACAAATTAACGAAAAAAATATTGAGTTCGTGCATCAAGTAAATGATAAGTTACAAGAATAAGTGCAATATTTACTCGAACTCATCCTCTAGAGCTTCACTAGCAGTTCTGTAAGTTAAACATTTTCGTGTTCGGTGATTGATATCAAATAAAGCCTTGGAAACCAAGGCTTTTTTAATGCTATAAACTCATTAAAACAACTCCCAGTAAGGTGTGGAATGTTTTTTAGTCTGTGTCATATAAAAATAAATAGAATGAATAGCTATAGCTAGAGCTAAAATGGTTGTAATACTTACTACTATTATAGGATTAGAAGCAAAGATTAAAGAGAGAATCAAGGCAGCCAGATAGAGTGTAGCTTGGACACAGTAGTAACTTTTCGAATAGCGAAGATAGTGTTTGTTATAGGGCCCATTTGCTAGGACAGCAGCTTGGAAGAGGCCAATTCCGATATAAAAGAAGCTGGTTGCAAAGAGAAGATTAGTTTCAGGATTCAGAAGAAAACTCATCGAAACGGTCATCATAAGAAGTCCAATGAAAATAGGATAGTGACTGTAAATTAGAAATAGTCCCTTTTGATTAGATTCTTCATCAATAGCATGGTCGAATTGAACAAAATAAAACAAGAACAGAGAAAGCATAATAATGAAATAAAGAACCGAATAAATCGAGAAATTCTCGATTGTAAAGAAGTTAACTAGCCCCATAATCATCTCTCCAAACGTAATAATGACAAGAAGGGAGATGCGCTCGATTAAATGGGGGAGAACTATCTGGAAATGATCATCTTTACTAATCGAGGTAATTGGCGTAATAAATGTTAGCAGAATACTAGCATAAAGGATATAGACTCCAATGTAAATAGGAAGAAGAGCTGCTAGATAGATTTCTAAACTTCCTAGACCTGTTATCCATAGAAAACCTTTGATACTTTCCCTATGAACATTATCGGTTGATTTTTTTAAAAACTCAACCAAATATTGAAAAAATAAGGTAAGGGTTAATGTACCAATAGCCCAACAGACATAATGAAAATATTGTTGCCAATCATCTTTAATCAAATTGGATATAAAGAGTAAAAGTCCCATATTGATAAACATGATTACCATGTTAAATACAGAGTTCTTTCCATAGCGATTGGTATAAACGGTTTGAATCATCCAGACATTGATGAGAAGCAAGACAGACATGAAAAATCAAGCAAAGAATTCCAAGTCAAAATACCGTTATGAAGATGGTGAATTAAAGCAGTTACTTTTGAAATCGCAAAAACAAAAACTAGATCATAAAAAAGTTCTGAATAATTTACACGTTTATGTTTAACAAGAGTTGTCATCTTAAGTCCTTTCTATTCTAGAAGTACAATTTATTATAACAGAAAATGGTAATGAGAGAAAAGGATATGCTTAAATAACTTCATGTGACGCGAATTGTCAAAACCTTGGAGCACATTTACCTCATGTACCAGATTACAGGCGGAGTGTTTGGTGATTGATAATGAAGTACGTGTATTCTGAGGCAAAAGATTTCGAGACTCCATTACGTAACTCCCATCTATAAATAAAAAATGATAGTTTCATCATAGCAAATCTAAAGAAACACGCTAAAAAGCAACCCTGACGAGTTGCTTAAAATCCTATTAAAAATTAACTGTGTCAGGATCATTCTGAGTTTTGGTGCCTTGAATCTTATCCAAGACTGCCATATCTTCCTCTGATAAGTCGAAGTCGAAGATATCCAAGTTACCTTTTACATTTTTAGGTGTCACAGACTTAGGTAGTGGCAAGAAACCTTTTTGGAGGCTCCAACGCAGAGCAACTTGTGCCACAGATTTACCGTTACGTTCAGCCACTACTTCAACATCTTCATTTCCAAAAATGCTACCTGTACCTAGTGGACTATAGGCTTCAAGAAGGATATCGCGCTCTTGGCAATAGTCAACTAAGTCTTCTTGGTCACAACCTGGAGCCAAGAGGATTTGATTGACATGTGGAACAATTTTAGCTGTTTCAAAAAGAGCTTCTAGGTGATGTTGCATAAAGTTTGACACACCGATAGCACGCACCTTACCTTCTTTGTAGGCTTCTTCCATAGCCTTCCATGCACCCGCATTGCCAGCCTTCCAAGCATCATTCTCACGAAGCGCCTTTTGGATTAGTACCAATGGATAAGCAAAAGATCCAAATAATCCACACCAAGTCTTTCGAGAGACTCATCGATAGAAGTCTTAGCCAACTCGTAATCGTGCTTATCATTCCAAAGTTTGGTAGTTAGGAAAATATCCTCACGTGCCAAATTACTATCAGCAATCGCCTTACCTACAGAAACCTCGTTACCGTAAATTTGTGCGGTATCAATATGTGTGTAACCCGCCTTAAGTGCGAAGCTAACGCTGTTATAGGCTTCTTCGCCTTCAGCAATTTGCCAAGTTCCAAAACCAATTTTAGGAATAGCAACCCCATTTGCAAGTGTATATGTTTCCATGATTTTCACCTTTTCTTTTTTTAATAGTACTATCTTAAATAAGATAAGGCAAAAATGCAAAGATTTGCTACGGCTATTATTATGAATAGTTCCTTACTTCTTTTTCCGATGTTCGTAACAGCCTTTGGAGATATTATTACATGGGAAGAGAATGAATTTGTTGGTATTGTAAAATACAATATTCAAGACTGCGACATTATTATTAAGAGCCTGAAATATTTCTTCAGTATTTAGATAACTCATATGTGACTGATAACTTTGAATTGGATTTATATAGACAGGCTGTGTTAAAACATGGTCCCTTGTCTTATAACCAATGTTTCGGTTTTGTTCCTTTACTAGCCTTGGGAGGCTTTAAAGATGTGGGTCATATGGATAAAGTCAAAGTCTTAGAGCACATCTACCTTATGTACCAACTCACAGGCGGAGTGTTTGATGATTGATAATGAAGAATAAGATTTTACAATAGAAAAGCGAGGATATCCTCGCTTTTTTTATTTAATCTAATAGCTCCTTATTTTCAATTAAGAGTTCTAGTGGAGATTTTTCTCTTGCTTCAATAAAACCAGGTTCATATTGGGTATGAAGTGTTCTTTTCTGAGAAGTTGGGTCGATATACAACTCTTTTCCATCTTCTGTGTATAGTTGGTTGCCTCTTGTTAGGTAAAGTAAATCCTCTAAGTACTGTCCATCAGTATGTAGGAAATGCTCGATATATTTGACAGCTTTTAAGATTTCACTTACTTTATCAGAGTATTCATTAGATTCAAGAACACTCTTTTCTAACTCAATCTCTTTACTCGTTCCAAAGAGTTGGGTTGGAGTTGCATTAAAATATTCTGCTATCTTATCCAAATTTGCAAAGGTAGGATAGCTTTTTTGTTTTTCGTAATCAGAGATGTTTGGAAAGATTGCTCATAAAAAAATGTGGGGCAAATGATGGGGCAAATCAGTTATAGACAAGCAAAAAAGCCTTTTAAATCAAGGCTTTTTCCTGTTGATTTAGATGCCCCCTGCAGGGCTCGAACCTGCGACCCATAGATTAAGAGTCTACTGCTCTACCAACTGAGCTAAGGAGGCAAATAAAAAGCTGTATTGGTGCCGAAACTTCACGGTTTGTATTGAACCCGCGCAATTAAGCAGGTGGGCAACTCGCTCTAACTGAAGCTGTTTCCGTGTGAGACGGCCTACATGCTGTTAGAAGACTTTTGTTTCCCTAATAATACAAAAAATAGTCGGTCAACACTTAAATGTGAAGTCGTACACCACAGCGTTTCTATGATTATATGATACCACTTTTTCAAAAAAAATCAAGGGAAAATTTAAATTTTTGAAAAGGATTTCACAAATTTCGTAATTTATCAATGGTTTCCTTGCGTTGAGCCAGGGCCCGTTCGTATTTTCCACTATCTTCTGGTGAGAAGTAGCTATGGTTGCGAATTTTTTCTGGCAAGTACTCTTGTTTGACCCAGTGACCTGGGTAGTTATGTGGATAGAGATAATTTTGGGCGTTACCTAGTTCCTTGCTACCGCTATAATGTCCATCTCGCAAGTGACGTGGAATCGGTAGATGCCCCGATGTTTTAAGGTCAGCCAAGGCCTTATCTATAGCCACGTAGGCTGAGTTAGACTTAGGTGAAAGTGCCAGATCAATGACGACATTGGCAATGAGAATACGAGCCTCTGGGAAACCGATTCTTTGCGCAGCATCCAAAGCAGTTACGGTATGAATCTGAGCTTCTGGATTAGCTAAGCCAATATCTTCATAGGCAATCACAGTCAAACGACGAGCTAGGCTAGGAAGATCACCAGCTTCTATCAAGCGAGCAGCATAGTGGAGACTAGCATCGACATCGGATCCACGGATGGATTTTTGCAGGGCAGATAGAACATCATAGTGTCCGTCTCCATCCTTGTCCATAGTGATGTAGCTTCTCTGAAGACTATTTTCCATGATATCGAGCGTGATGTGGCGGACACCGTCATCATTTTCTGGGGTGGAGAGAACTGCCAAATCAAGCGAATTGAAGGCAGAACGGAGATCTCCATTGGTAGATGTTGCGATAAAATCAAGGGCATCATCATCTAACTCAACAGGGAAATCAAAACCTCGTTCAGGGTCAGTTATGGCTATTTGAATGGCTTCTTTGACATCTTGGTTAGACAAGGGTTCCAACTCAAAAATCTGAACACGACTGCGGATGGCTGGAGTGACAGAAAAGAAAGGATTTTCAGTCGTAGCCCCGATCATGATGACTAGACCACTTTCCAAGAGAGGCAGGAGAAAGTCTTGTTTAGTCTTGTCAAGACGATGAATCTCGTCTAGTAGCAGTACAAGGCCACCTGAGAATTTAGCTTCCTCAGCTATTTCTTGGAGGCGTTTTTTACTATCAACTGTCGCATTGAAGGTCCGAAAAGCATACTTGGTCGTTCCAGCGATGGCTGAAGCGATACTGGTTTTTCCGATGCCTGGAGGTCCGTAGAGGATCATAGAGGATAGGCGATTGGCTTCCACCATACGGCGGATAATCTTGCCAGGTCCAACTAGATGCTCCTGACCGATGACCTGGTCGATGGTTTTGGGGCGCATACGAAGCGCGAGATTGTCTGGCATAGTAGTCCTTTCTAACATGGATTTTTCTGATACGAATGTGGTAAGATGGTAGTATCTATTTTTAGCATATTTCCGAGTATTCGGGGCGATTGAAGAGTCGTATAGAAAGAGGACAAAATGGCAACATATGGATTTTTAGATGTTTTACAAGAAGAGTTGGACAAGAACTTTCCTTTTGATTATGAGATTAGTTGGGACAAGCGTAATCATGCGGTTGAAGTGAGCTTTCTATTAGAGGCACAAAATGCTGCAGGGGTGGAGATGTTAGATGAAGACGGAGAGGTTTCGTCAGATGATATCCTTTTTGAAGAAGCGGTACTTTTTTACAACCCTGCCAAGTCAACAGTTAATGAAGAAGACTATCTCACGGTCATCCCTTACCTACCGAAGAAAGGTTTTTCTCGTGAATTTTTAGCTTATTTTGCGCTATTCCTTAAAGATACTGCAGAGGTTGGACTAGATGCCCTCATGGACTTTTTGGAAGACCCAGAAGCAGAAGAATTCGTCATGGAATGGAACCAAGAAGTCTTTGAAGAAGGGAAAGTCGGTTTGGAAGAAGGAGAATTTTACCCTTATCCGAGGTACTAGGAGCTTATAGTGGATATAGACATTTCGGATTTCACAGGCTGCAAGATTGCCCTCTTTTGTGGAGATAAGCTACTGACCATCTTGCGTGATGACAAGGACAATATCCCTTGGTCCAATATGTGGGAGTTGCCAGGTGGCGGCCGTGAAGGGGAAGAAAGCCCTTTTGAATGCGCAGCGCGTGAAGTCTATGAAGAACTAGGGATTCATCTGACTGAAGATTGCTTGCTCTGGAGCAAGGTCTATCCCAGCATGCTCTATGAAGGTCGGCAGTCTGTCTTTATGGTTGGTCAGATCAGTCAAGAGCAATTTTGCAATATTGTCTTTGGTGACGAAGGTCAGAGCTATAAACTGATGCCTATTGAGGAATTTCTTGGCTCAGATAAGCTTGTGCCTCAGTTGCAGGATAGAGTGAGGGATTATTTGGAGGAAGTAAGGTAGATGCAAAATCGTAGTAAGAATATCAATATGTTTCTCATGGATGGAGAAGTTACTGGGATAATTAAATGTACTTTGTCGAATTGGACAGGGGTGATTTATAAAATTCCTCGAATTCAATTGGCAGATTTAAAATCACGTGATGAAATGAAGCAAAGCGGCATTTATTTCCTATTTGGTCGTAATGAGGATAAGCAAAAGGATGTTACCTACATCGGGCAGGCGACGAATCGCAAAAATGGTAAAGGTGTCCTTTTACGTGTTCAGGAACATACTCGTGACAACCATGCAGATTATTTTAATGATGTCATTATTTTGACGACGCAGAATAATTCATTTGGTCCCACGGAAATTAGTTACTTAGAAAATAAATTTACACAACTAGCAAAGGACGCGGGGCGCTTCATTGTAAAAAATGGGAATGAGCCCAATTCTGGGAATGTAACAGAAGAAAAGCAGTCAGAGTTGGATGAGGTTGTGGAAAACACCTTGATAATTGTAGGGACCTTAGGGTACCGAGTGTTTGTTCCTATGACCAAGAAAATAGGTCAGAATATATCTGATGAAAATTCAACTTATCTCTATTTGAAGCGAAAAACAAAGAAATCAAGTCGAATGATTGAAGCTATCTGTGAACAGACTTCGGAGGGTTTTGTTGTTTTAGAAGGCAGTCAAGTTGATGAAGTTGATTCACCCGCAATACCAGCAAGCCTAAAAGAATTGCGTGAGGCATTAATCAAATCAAATGTGATTAAAGATGGTGTTTTACAAGAAAAACAACTGTTCTCCAGTCCATCTTATGCAGCTGCTTTTGTGCTAGGAATGAATACGAATGGACGAACTGATTGGAAAAATAAGGACGGCAAGACTTTAAAAGAATTAGAAGAAACAATGGATTGTTAAGGAGAATCAGATGGAAACATGGCAAGAGTTAAAAGTTACAGTCAAGCGCGAGGGGGAGGAGTTAGTCTCTAATCTCTTGATTGAGTTAGGTGCCCAGGGGGTTGCGATTGAAGACAGTATGGACTATGTGGGAAATGTGGATCGTTTTGGTGAGATTTTCCCAGAAGTCGAGCAACAAGAAGAAATCGTGGTGACGTCCTACTACCCGGAAAACGGTTGATGTAGCAGCGGTTGAAACGGATTTGCAGGCGCATTTCGCTGAATTGACAGACTTTATGGATTTGGGAGAGGTCAAGATGGGGACGAGTGCCTTGGCTGAGGAAGACTGGGCTGACAACTGGAAGAAATACTATGAACCAGCTCGCATCACTCATGACTTGACCATCGTGCCATCATGGACGGACTACGAGGCTACTGCTGGAGAAAAGATTATCAAGTTGGATCCTGGTATGGCATTTGGAACTGGAACCCACCCTACGACCAAGATGAGTCTTTTTGCCTTGGAGCAGGTTCTTCGTGGTGGTGAGACAGTGCTAGATGTGGGGACAGGCTCAGGTGTCCTTTCTATTGCCAGCTCGCTTCTAGGTGCCAAGGAAATCTTTGCCTATGACCTAGATGATGTAGCGGTTCGCGTCGCTCAGGAAAATATTGAGCTCAACCCGGGTATGGAAAACATCCATGTAGCTCCAGGTGATTTGCTTAAGGGTGTGGAGATTGAGGCAGACGTCATCGTGACCAATATTTTGGCGGATATCCTCATTCATCTGACGGATGATGCTTATCACCTGGTTAAAGACGAAGGTTATCTTATCATGAGTGGGATTATCAAGGACAAGTGGGACATGGTGCGTGAGTCGGCTGAGTCAGCTGGATTTTTCCTTGAAACCCACATGATTCAAGGGGAGTGGAATGCCTGTGTCTTCAAGAAAACCAAGGATATCTCTGGAGTGATTGGAGGCTAGAATGCAACAGTATTTTGTAAAAGGCTTGGCTAGCTCACCTGTGACTATTGAGGACAAGGAAACCAGCAAGCACATGTTTCAGGTTATGCGCTTGAAAGAAGACGATGAAGTGACATTGGTCTTTGATGATGGCATTAAGCGTTTGGCGCGTGTGGTAAATGTAGAGGCTCGTCAGTTTGAGGTAATTGAGGAATTAGCTGACAATGTAGAACTGCCAGTCCAAGTAACCATCGCATCAGGCTTTCCCAAGGGAGACAAGCTAGAATTCATCACTCAAAAAGTGACGGAGTTGGGTGCTAGTCAGATTTGGGGCTTCCCCGCGGACTGGTCCGTTGCCAAATGGGATGGCAAGAAATTGGGCAAAAAGGTTGAGAAGTTAGAAAAAATTACCCTTGGTGCAGCTGAGCAAAGCAAGCGCAATCTGGTACCAGGTATCAAGTTGTTTGAGAAAAAGGCAGACTTTCTCGCACAACTTGACCAGTTTGACCGCATCGTAGTGACCTATGAAGAGTCGGCCAAAGAAGGTGAATCAGCTGCACTTATTCAAGCTGTCGCTGATCTTGAAAAAGGAGCCAAACTGCTCTTTATCTTTGGACCAGAAGGTGGTCTTTCGCCTGCGGAAATCGAAAGTTTTACAGCCAAAGGCGCAATTCTTGCAGGCCTTGGACCTCGCATTTTGCGAGCAGAAACAGCACCACTTTACGCCTTATCAGCCATTAGTGTTTTGTTAGAATTAGAGAAATAAGAGGAAAAACATGGAACAAAAACACCGTTCAGAATTTCCCGAAAAGGAACTTTGGGACTTGACAGCCTTATATCAAGACCGTGAGGACTTCTTGCGTGCGATTGAAAAGACGCGTGAAGACATCAATCAATTTAGCCGTGACTACAAGGATAATCTTCATACTTTTGAAGATTTTGAAAAGGCTTTTGCAGAATTGGAACAAATCTACATTCAGATGAGTCATATTGGCAACTACGCCTTTATGCCTCAGACGACGGACTATAGTAACGAGGATTTTGCCAATATCGCCCAAGCTGGGATGGACTTCGAGACAGATGCCAGTGTCGCCTTAACCTTCTTTGACGATGCCTTGGTAGCAGCAGACGAAGAAGTCTTGGATCGTTTGGGTGACTTGCCACATTTGACTGCAGCCATTCGTCAGTACCAAAAATTAAAAAAAGCTCACTATCTTGGGGCTGATGTGGAGAAGGCCTTGACCAATCTCGGTGAAGTTTTCTACAGTCCACAGGATATTTACACCAAGATGCGAGCTGGGGATTTCGAAATGGCTGACTTTGTAGCCCATGGAAAAACCTACAAAAATAGCTTTGTGACCTATGAAAATTTCTACCAAAATCACGAGGACGCTGAGGTTCGTGAGAAATCTTTCCGTTCCTTCTCAGATGGACTACGTAAGCACCAAAATACAGCTGCGGCAGCCTATCTTGCTCAGGTAAAGTCTGAAAAACTACTGGCTGATATGAAAGGCTACGACTCCGTCTTTGATTATCTTCTAGCTGAGCAAGAAGTGGACCGTGCCATGTTTGATCGCCAGATTGACCTCATCATGAAGGACTTTGCGCCAGTCGCTCAGAGATATCTCAAGCATGTTGCTAAGGTTAATGGTCTTGAAAAGATGACATTTGCTGATTGGAAATTGGATTTGGACAGTGCTCTTAATCCAGAGGTTAGCATTGATGATGCCTACGATTTGGTCATGAAATCAGTCACACCATTGGGGCAAGAATACAGTCAAGAAATTGCTCGCTATCAAGAAGAGCGCTGGGTTGACTTCGCTGCCAATAGTGGTAAGGATTCTGGTGGGTATGCAGCTGATCCCTACCGTGTGCATCCATATGTCCTCATGAGCTGGACAGGTCGTTTGAGCGATGTTTATACCTTGATTCATGAGATCGGGCATTCTGGTCAATTTATCTTTTCTGACAATCATCAGAGTTACTTTAATGCCCACATGTCGACCTACTATGTCGAAGCACCGTCAACCTTTAATGAATTGCTTCTCAGTGATTACTTGGAGCACCAGTCTGATGATCCGCGTCAAAAACGCTTTGCCCTTGCTCACCGTTTGACAGACACCTACTTCCATAACTTTATCACTCACCTTTTGGAAGCAGCCTTCCAGCGCAAGGTTTATACATTGATTGAAGAAGGAGAAACCTTCGGAGCAAGCAAACTTAACAGCATTATGAAGGAAGTCTTGACGGATTTCTGGGGAGATGCCATTGAAATTGACGACGATGCGGCTTGACTTGGATGCGTCAAGCTCACTACTACATGGGCTTGTATAGTTATACCTATTCAGCGGGTTTGGTTATCTCAACAGCGGGTTACTTGCATCTGAAAAATTCTGAAACTGGAGCTGAAGATTGGCTCAAACTCCTCAAATCAGGAGGTAGCAAGACACCGCTTGAGTCAGCAATAATCATAGGAGCAGATATTTCAACGGATAAACCACTTCGTGATACCATCCAGTTCTTGTCAGACACAGTTGACCAGATTATTGCCTATAGTGCTGAGTTGTGCGAGTAGGACAATGGCAAGTGATGAGGTTCTATGATGTTATTGATAGGATTATTGGAAGTTGTTATTTTTGCTTTATTTGTAGTAATTGTTAAAAAAAGTGTTGAAGGTCGTAATTGCAAAGAGGAGCTTATAGCTGAGTCGGTATTGCTATTCATCTTCTTCATATTATATTTGATTGTATTTAATTAAAAATTCTAGGTTTAAAGAATATAAAGTCATCTGAGGATGGCTTTTTGATAAGTTACTAGAAATATAGAGGTACTTGAGATGCGTCGAAAATTACAAAGAAAAGTGATAGAAGAAAAACCAAGCTATAGCCGAGAAGAAATTCAGTGGTTGCTCGAGCATTTGGGAGATTCTTCTCCAGAAATTCGCGATGAATTGGTTTTTACCAGTTTGGCTAGAGGGATCCAAGAAGAGTTGTTTTCCCTTGAGCAGTTTCAGTTTATCTCAGAAGAGGTCTCCTCTGATGAAGGTCTATACAAAGAGATTGATAGTAGAGGAGTTTCGGCTCTTAAACGTTCTTTTAGGGCACTTATTTATGCCAATCTTTTGTCTGCAGATGGTAATGAGCACTCTCTTTTCTATAAAGGATTAAAAGCTGATATAAGGAATGCTATGCTGTCTCAAGGCTTGTATTACCTTAAAAAAGAAAAGGATACGACAGGTTTTTCAAGTCAGTATGGTTGGGTTCACGCTTTTGCGCATGGAGCGGATCTCTTGACTGAAGTCGTTTGTCATCCAGACTTTCCTAAAAATAGAGATTATGAAGTATTTGATGTACTTGGTCAATTATTTAAAAGAGTTACCATTCGTTTTACAAATGATGAGGATTGGCGGTTAGCGAGAGTACTTTATGAACCTATTTTGCAAGGGAAATTAGATCAGGAACAAGTAGCTTCTTGGATAAAAACTGTTGACTTTCCAATAGAAGAGACCGAAGATTTTTATAAATTTTCCAACTTCAGATCCTGTCTATTGGAAGTCTATGTTCAACTTGATCAGAAAAATAGTATACAAGATGCCTTGAAAGAAGCCATTCAATCCTTTCAGTACTAAGGATAAGTGAGTCGTTTCCTGATTTTTAAAGAACTTTCCAATCATTTTTCTTGAAACCCTTTCCTTCTTTTGATAGACTAATAGATAGTTTAAAAAAAGGAGACTTAACATGAAAAAATTTGTTGCTGAATTAATCGGTACATTTATGCTTGTGTTCATCGGAACAGGAGCTGTTGTTTTTGGAAACGGTACAGAAGGTCTTGGACACCTTGGAATTGCTTTTGCCTTTGGTTTGGCAATCGTAGTCGCAGCTTTCTCAATCGGAACTGTTTCAGGTGCTCACTTGAACCCAGCTGTTTCTATCGCTATGTTTGTTAACAAACGTTTGTCATCTTCAGAACTTGTAAACTACATCCTTGGTCAAGTAGTTGGTGCTTTCTTAGCATCTGTTTCTGTATTCTTCCTCTTGGCAAATTCAGGTATGTCAACTGCAAGTCTTGGTGAAAATGCCTTGGCAAACGGTGTAACTGTATTTGGTGGTTTCTTGTTTGAAGTCATCGCAACATTCTTGTTTGTTTTGGTTATCATGACTGTAACATCAGCAAGCAAAGGGAATGGCGCTATTGCTGGTTTGGTGATCGGTTTGTCATTGACAGCTTTGATTCTAGCTGGCTTGAACATCACTGGACTTTCAGTAAACCCAGCTCGTAGCTTGGCTCCTGCTGTATTGGTAGGTGGCGCAGCTCTTCAACAAGTTTGGATTTTCATCCTTGCACCAATCGTTGGTGGAGTTCTTGCAGCTCTTGTTGCTAAAAACTTCCTTGGAACTGAAGAATAATTCAACTAGATCGAAAAAATCCTACTCTCCATCTTGGAGGGTAGTTTTTTATATATAAAAAAACACTCCCATAACCAAATGTGGGAGTGTTTTGTGATTAACTCAATTCAGCAACGATGGCTTTGATTTGTTCTGCGGTGTGGACACCAGCCACTTGTTTAACCACTTGTCCATCTTTCTTGAAGAGAAGAGTAGGGATAGACATGATACCAAATGCACGAGCTGTATTTGGATTTTCATCAACATCCATTTTAACGATCTTCAAGACATCTTCTGAAAGTTCTTCAGACAATTTGTCCAAGATTGGACCTTGCATACGACATGGACCACACCAAGTTGCCCAAAAATCTACCAAGACCAAACCGTCTTTTGTTTCTTGTTCGAATGTTGCATCTGTAATTGCTTTTTGCCATAGTATTTCTCCTTTTTTAATTGTATTGGCTTAAATCTTGTTTCATGAGATAGAAGAAAAATATCTCCATAAGTCCCATGGTAGTCCAAAAGTATGTCCCTTATAGGTTAACTTTTTGAACGGGGTAGTAGTCTGCGACACCAATCAAGCAGGTATGTTGAGAACGTTCAAAGTCTTCATAAGACTCGAAGGTCATGGTTCTCTCTTGCTTGCTGGCATCTAGATAAGTGATTTCAATCATAGGATTCTCCTTTGCTAAATCATATCTTCATTTTACTCCTTGGAAAAAGGAATGTCAAGAAAATTGATTGCGCACGCAAGTTTTTAGAAAAAATCGGATTAGGCTAGGAAATTTGACTTGCTCGCTAGACTCTCTTCGACAGCTGTTTGTAGATAAGCTAAGATATTTTGACCTTGGTCAGTAAGACAAATAAAACTAGCACGCTTATCATGGTCGCAACATCTACGGCTTAGGAGTCCAAGCTGTTTTCCTTCTAGTCTTGCAACCATGCGTGAGACGGCACTGGGACTTAGGTGCAGCTTGTCTGGTAAGTCAATCTGTCGTAAGGATTTATTTTCTGCCTGGTTTAAAAAGTGCAGGAGATAAAATTCCTTGAGTGTCAAGGTCTGCCCACTCTGTTCTGCGATAGTCTGCTCTAAGAAAGTTTCTATTTCGACTTGTCTACGATTGAATTCAAACCATTGTTCTAAGTAAGTCATGTGAACCTCCTTCCATGAATTGTCTGAGTAAATGCAGTAGTGGATGTTAGTAGAAAATCAACTGAACTACATTTAATGCAAGATGATTGCGCACGCAATTAGTATACAACTTTTTAGATGAGATAGCAAGAAGGAAGTTTCTTGTGTATTTCCTTGAAATTTTCTGAAAAAAGAGTAAACTGGTATGCAGAAAGTCTATTTTTGGAGTATTCGATGAAGTTATATGTTCAGTTAATGATTCTCTTTGTCATTTCACTGATTGGTGAGGGAATCTCTAGTTTTTTCCATTTGCCTATTCCTGGAAGCATTATCGGTTTGATTATTTTATTTTTAGCCTTGCAGTTCAAGTGGTTGCGGGTACGTCATGTCAACATGGTTGGGAATTTTCTCCTAGCTAATATGACTATCCTCTTTCTACCTCCTGCAGTTGGGATTATGGAGAAATTTGATGTGATTGCTCCCTATTTATTGCCCATTGTCTTGATTGTCTTTTTTGCAGCAGTTATCAATATTATCTTGATTGCGCTGGTCGTTCAGTTTATCAAAAAGCGTTATGAAGGTGATTACGAAGAAAGAGGTGCCAAATGAGCGAATTTGTATCCAATCCACTTTGGGATAGCCTTGTCCATTTTGGCTTATCTTGGAGGCATGATTATCTTTAGACGGTACCCTCATCCTCTGACCACTCCCTTGCTACTAGCAACTTTATTTATCATTGTTTTTCTAAAACTGACTGGTATTTCTTATGTTGCCTATTATCAAGGTGGGGTCTACCTCAATAACTTGATTGTTCCCTCAACAGTAGCTTTAGGAATTCCTCTTTATAAGAGTTTTCACCTCATGAAACACCATGTCAGAAGTATTCTACTCAGTAGTTTCCTTGCTGTTGTTGTAAATACAGTTTTTACAGCTTTAGTTGCAAAATTTTTCGGTATGGATTTCTTCTTGGCGATTTCGCTTTTCCCAAAGTCTGTAACGACGGCCATGGCAGTTGGAATTACGGATAAGCTACAAGGGATAGCAACGATCACCTTGGTAGTTGTGGTAGCGACTGGGATTTTGACCAGCGTTATAGGACCAACGCTTCTAAAATGGCTAAAAATAGACGATTCAGTAGTTGCTGGACTTGCCCTAGGTGGGACAGGTCACGCAGTTGGAACTGGAACAGCTTTTCGCTATGGAGCTGTTGCGGGGGCTATGGGTGGCCTGGCTATCGGTGTCACCGGTATTCTCTATGTATTTGTTAGTCCCATCGTAGCAAGTTTGATATTGAGTTAAAAAATAAGAATTTTATATTTCTTTGTGTAAAAAGAAGCCCCTAGCTTTATTTGCTAGGGGTTCATTTATTATTGTAAGTTTACTTGTTCTTTAAGATATAGTAGGTTCCAAGATAGAAGACAAGGCTAAGGATTAAATCCTTGAGAATTTCAAAGGATATCATCCAATTGTAGTCAAAATCGATGCGAAGATTGAGGGTGATAAATCCAAGTATAGTCTGGATGACGATGTAGGCTACAACTGCAAGAGCTGTACGGTATTCATTAAAGAGTTGACCGATAGAGATAGACAAGTAGATGCAGAGAATTCCTGCCACTGTACTAAAAATATATGAAATCAGAGATAAACCGATACTATCTAAATAATGGCCAAAAAAGTATCTGATCATATAGGCATCAATAATTTGTGGGTCTACTGTCACTAAAAAGATATAAATGCTTAGAATGAAAACTACAGCACTAAGCAAAGACCAGAGGAAAGCCCCCAAGAGTTTTGCTAGGATGATTTGGTGTTCAGATACAGGTAGGGTTAAAGTTAGGTATCCTTGACGCTCATAAACACTACCCTTGAAGCGACGGATAATCAATATCAAGGTTGAAATACTCATGGTAATGATTAGTCCTCCGAAAATAAAGGCCTGAAATACTAGCATGATTGATTCTTGATCTTGAGAAGATAGCATTTTGATGGCACTAGCCTGTAATCCAATTATGACAGAAAGTGCCAATACAGCACCATAAAGGGCTAAATACCATTTGTTAACATTTTTAAATTCATAACGAACTAAATTCCAAAACATAATAATCTCCTTTATCTAGGCTTTGAATTCATGACGAAAGAGTTGGTCGATTGATTCTCCAGACTCATAACGAATATCATCAACATTTCCTTGACGAACGACTTTTCCCTCCTTGAGGAAGATAATTTCGTCTAAGATAGGCTCGATATCTGAAATCAAGTGAGTTGAAATCAAGACAGTCGAAGTTGGGGAATAATTGTTGATGATGGTGTTCAAGATATAGTCACGAGCTGCGGGGTCAACACCTCCGATTGGTTCATCAAGGATATACAAACGAGCATCACGACTCATGACCAGGATCAACTGAACCTTCTCTTTATTCCCTTTTGAGAGTTTTTGAAACGGCTATTTTCATCGATGCCAAGATCACGAAGAAGACCTTGAGCGCGTTCTAGATTGAAGTCTTTGTAGAAAGTCTTGAAATAGGCAAGAGCCTCTTTAACCTTCATTTGCTCGTTGAGATAGGTCGTATCAGGTAAATAAGAAACAATCGCTTTAGTTGCTGGACTTGGCTCCATGCCATTGATCAGAATACGCCCTTGTTCAGGTTGAAGTAAACCGTTGATGAGTTTAATCAAGGTTGTCTTACCAGAGCCGTTTGGGCCAAGGAGACCAACGATTTTTCCAACTGGGATTTCAAGGGAAACATTTGCAAGAGCAGGACTTGCTCCATAGGATTTTGACACATTTTCAAAAGTTAACAGGGTCATAGTTTAAACTCCTTCAATATAATCTCTTAAAACAGTCGGTAGTTCTTCTTTTTTATAGCCAAATTCTACCATGCCTGTTACAAACTGTTGCAACTGTTCTTCAGAAAGTTGCTTTCGGGATTGGAGAATTAAGTCCAAATCCTCCGTGACAAAGCGACCGGAAGTTCGTTTGGAATAAACGAAGCCTTCCCTCTCCAATTCAGATAGAGCACGCTGGATAGTGTTAGGATTGACTCCTGCTTCGCTAGCTAGTTCTCTAACAGTCGGGAGTTGTTGGTTGGGTTCGAGTTTATGGGAAACAATTTGTAATTTGATTTTCTCCATAATCTGCATATAGATGGGTTTGTTGTTATCAAATGTCCAAGACATCGCGGTCTCCTTTCTACCTCCTCTTGTGTTAATTCAATAATACAACAAAACAAAAAACTTGTCAAGCCAAAAAGAGAATTATTTTGGGAATTGTTCAAAAAATGGTATAATGAGAAGAAAACGACAAGGAGGGGAAGGCATGCGTTGTCCAAAATGTGGCGCTACAAAATCAAGTGTAATTGACAGTCGTCAAGCTGAAGAAGGAAATACTATCAGAAGAAGACGTGAGTGCGAAGAGTGTCAACATCGTTTCACAACCTATGAACGAGTTGAAGAGAGAACACTGGTAGTTGTCAAAAAAGATGGAACTCGAGAACAATTCTCAAGAGATAAAATCTTTAATGGAATTATTCGTTCAGCTCAAAAACGTCCGGTGTCTAGTGATGAGATTGGTATGGTCGTCAATCGTATCGAGCAAAAACTCCTCAGTCGCAATGATAATGAAATTCAAAGTGAAGATATTGGTTCTCTTGTTATGGAAGAGTTGGCTGAACTAGACGAAATCACCTACGTTCGTTTTGCTAGTGTTTATCGTAGCTTTAAAGATGTGAGCGAGCTCGAAAATCTTCTCAAACAAATTACGCAATCTTCAAAGAAGAAAAAGGAAAAATAAATGAAGCCTAATGATCGTTTTTCTTTTCTAAAGAATAATCGGGTGTCGCAAGATCCCACAACTTTGGTGCAGTGCTACCTCCCGATTATCGGTCAGGATGCGCTGAGTCTTTACCTTTATACCTTAGCTTTGGGATGATGGACAAAAAGAACAACTTTTTGCATCAATCCTCAACCACCTCAATTTTGGGATGGACAGACTCTTAAAGGCTTTTAAAATCTTAGCAGCTTTTAACTTAGTCACACTCTACCAAAATGGAGATGGATATAAACTTGTTATTCATCCAACACTTTCTCAATCTGACTTCTTGCGTCATACAGTGTATCGTACTTTGTTGGAGAAAAGGATTGGCGATACAGCAGTTTCTGATTTACGTCAAGAGGCTGCAGACGGAGAAGCTTTGACGGTTCATTTGAGTCAGGCCTTTCCAGAGATAGAAGAATTGGCTAGTCATTATGAGACACCAGTAAAAGCTGATTTTAAAAATGATTTTGATTTGGAGCATTTTCGTCAGCTCATGGCTCGAGATGGTCTCCGTTTTCAAGATGAACAGTCAGATGTTTTAGAGTTATTTAAAATCGCTGATGAGAAAAAATGGACCTGGTTTGAAACCTATCAGTTAGCTAAAGGAACAGCTGCTTCACAAGTTATTTCTGTAAAGCGCATGCGTGAAAAATTAGCGCAAAAGCCTGTTTCGTCGGATTTTAGTCCTCAAGAAGCAACCATTATCCGAGAAGCTAAAAGCAAAACGGCCCTAGAATTTTTAGCGGGAATCAAACAAACCCGAAATGCTGGAATTATCCAAGCCGAACGTGATTTGCTAAAACAGATGGCAGACTTAGGCTTGCTTGATGAAGTTATCAATGTCGTTATACTATTGACCTTCAACAAGGTTGATTCGGCCAATCTCAATGAAAAATATGCCATGAAAGTGACCAATGATTACTCTTATAACAAGATTCGTTCTGCTGAAGAGGCAGTACTTAGGATTCGAGAGAAAAATCAAAAAGGGCAGACGCAGAAATCAGCTAAGACTGCTCCAGTGAAAACCAATGTCCCTAAATGGAGCAATCCAGAATATAAGAATGAGACAAGCGAAGAAACTCGTTTGGAATTAGAGCGTAAGAAAAAAGAAATGTTAGCCCGTTTAGAAAAAGGAGGAGACTAGATGGAAAGTGTAGGAGACGTGCTAAAAGGTCAGCCAAGCCGTTTTCAGTATCAGGATTTAGTCCAGCAAATCGTGAAAGATCCTGACGTTGCGACTTTTATCCAGAAGAAATCCCTCAGTCAAGAGGAATTAAATCGTAGTATCTCTAAGTTCAACCAATATATCACCGAGCGTGATAAGTTCCTTCGCGGAGATACAGACTATGTGGCGCGAGGTTATAAGCCGATTCTTGTCATGAATCATGGATATGCAGATGTCGCTTATGAAGAGACTCCAGAACTAATCGCTGCAGAAAAAGAAGCTGCTATTAAAAACCGCCTAAGACTGATCAATCTACCAGCTAGTCTTAAAAAAGCTAGTTTAGCCCAAGTTGATTTGGATGATTTAGGACGTCTACCAGTCTTTGAAAAACTATTAGGTTTTGTTGAAGATTTTCCTAGCATACGAAAAGGTCTTTATCTTTATGGAGACTTTGGTGTAGGAAAGAGTTTTATGGTCGCTGCCCTAGCACATGACTTGTCAGAAAAACGTGGTGTTTCATCAACTCTTCTCCATTATCCGAGCTTTGTTATTGATGTCAAAAATGCTATTGGTGATGGAAATGTTAAGACTTTGGTGGATGAGATTAAGCAAGCTGAAGTTTTGATTTTGGATGATATTGGTGCTGAACAATCAACACCGTGGGTCCGTGATGAAATCTTGCAAGTGATTCTTCAGTATCGTATGCAGGAAGATTTACCGACCTTTTTCACTTCCAACTTCAATTTTGAAGATTTGGAAAAACATTTTGCAAAAGGCAAGAACGGAAATGATGAAACTTGGGAAGCTAGACGTGTCATGGAGCGTATCCGTTATTTAGCAGAGGAAACAAGATTAGAAGGAGAAAATCGTCGATGACAGAAACAATTAAATTAATGCAAAGCCACTCATCAGTGCGCAGATTTAAGGAGCAAGAGATTCCTCAAGAGGACTTGAATGAGATTTTGAAGGCTGCCCAAATGGCTTCAACTTGGAAAAATTTCCAATCTTATTCAGTGATTTTAGTAAGAAGTCAAGAGAAGAAAGATGCTCTGTATGAACTAGTTCCTCAGGAAGCTATTCGTCAATCAGCAGCATTCTTGCTCTTTGTTGGTGATCTAAACCGTGCAGAAAAAGGAGCTCGTCTCCATACAGATACTTTCCAACCACAAGGTGTGGAAGGTCTCTTGATTACATCTGTGGATGCTGCACTTGCTGGGCAAAATACCTTGCTGGCTGCAGAGAGTCTAGGTTACGGTGGGGTAATTATTGGATTGGTGCGTTACAAATCTGCTGAGTTAGCAGAATTGTTCAAGCTTCCTGACTATACTTATCCTGTTTTTGGGATTGCACTGGGTGTACCTAACCAAAAACATGACGTGAAACCAAGATTGCCACTTGACCAGCTTGTTTTTGAAGAAGAGTATCAAGAATTGTCAGTGGAAGCAATTGAAGCTTATGATCGTGTACAAGCTGAGTATGCTGGTGCGCGTGCGACTACCACTTGGAGTCAACGTCTTGCAGAGCAATTCGGTAATCCAGAACCAAGTTCGACTAGAGAAAATCTTGAACAGAAGAAGTTATTGTAGAAAGTGAGAAAACATGGCCTTACCAACTGTTGCCATCGTAGGACGTCCCAATGTTGGGAAATCAACCCTGTTTAACCGTATTGCAGGGGAACGCATCTCAATCGTAGAAGATGTCGAAGGAGTAACACGGGACCGTATCTATGCTACTGGTGAATGGCTCAACCGTTCTTTCAGCATGATTGATACAGGAGGGATTGATGACGTTGATGCTCCATTTATGGAACAAATCAAGCACCAGGCAGAAATTGCCATGGAAGAGGCTGATGTCATCGTCTTTGTAGTTTCCGGCAAAGAAGGAATCACGGATGCAGACGAATATGTAGCACGTAAACTATATAAAACCCATAAACCTGTTATCCTTGCAGTTAACAAGGTTGATAATCCAGAGATGCGAAATGATATCTATGATTTCTACGCTCTTGGATTGGGAGAACCTCTACCAATCTCGTCTGTACACGGTATTGGGACAGGGGATGTACTGGATGCTATCGTGGAAAATCTCCCACATGAAGTCGAAGAAGAAAATCCGGATGTCATTAAATTCAGCTTAATTGGACGTCCAAATGTCGGAAAATCTAGCTTGATCAATGCCATTTTAGGAGAAGATCGTGTGATTGCTAGTCCCGTAGCTGGTACAACTCGTGACGCTATCGACACGCATTTTACAGATGAAGATGGTCAAGAGTTTACCATGATAGATACGGCAGGTATGCGTAAGTCTGGTAAAGTCTATGAAACACAGAGAAATACTCAGTCATGCGTGCTATGCGTGCTATTGACCGTTCAGATGTAGTCTTGATGGTCCTCAATGCCGAAGAAGGCATCCGTGAGTATGATAAGCGTATCGCTGGATTTGCCCATGAAGCTGGTAAAGGGATGATTATTGTAGTCAATAAGTGGGATACTCTTGAAAAAGATAACCACACCATGAAAAACTGGGAAGAGGATATTCGCGAGCAGTTCCAATACCTGCCTTACGCGCCGATTATCTTTGTTTCGGCTTTGACCAAGCAACGTCTCCACAAACTACCTCAGATGATCAAGCAAATTAGTGAGAGCCAAAACACTCGTATCCCATCAGCAGTCTTGAATGATGTCATCATGGATGCTATCGCCATCAACCCAACACCGACAGATAAAGGGAAACGCCTCAAGATCTTCTATGCGACTCAAGTGGCAACCAAACCACCGACCTTTGTGATATTTGTCAACGAAGAAGAGCTTATGCACTTCTCTTACTTGCGTTTCTTAGAAAATCAAATCCGCAAGGCCTTCGTCTTTGAAGGAACACCGATTCATCTGATCGCAAGAAAACGAAAATAAAACGATAAAAAGAAGAAGGTTCTTGGACCTTCTTTTTTGGAAATGACATCAGGAGACTAGAGCTGAATTTGTCATCAAAATAACATCATTTTCCTAGTCCTTGTCACGGATTTGTAATGGAAACGTACTTTCTTTGTAAAATTTAAAGTGCTATAATTCTCTAAATCAATTTTCCTAATATAGGGAGGTTATTATGAAAGCATACAGATTATTAAAAAATAGTTTGTTCATACGCTTGCTAGGTTTGCTGATGGCATTTCTTTTCCTATCAGCATTTACTGCACCTGAAAAACCAGATTATGGTATTTACGACCCAAATCATTATTTAACAGAGGAAGTAGTCACCCAAATTCGTGATTTGAATGAAGCCAACAGTAAAAAGGCAGAAAAGCTTCAAATAGGCGTCTATATTGTAGATAGTCTAGAAGGAGAAAGCATTGAAACAGTGGCTAATGAAACTGCCAGGGCTTGGAAGATAGGCTATTCTGGAGATAATTTTGGAAGTCTGATTGTGGTAGCTGTTCAAGACCGTAAATCAAGGATTGAAACCAGTAATAAGACCGCCATTAGGATAACGGACTATCAAACCAAGCAGATATTGGCAGCCAGCCGTACAGATTTTAAAGCTGGTGACTATAGTAAAGGAATTCTAGCGATTGCCAAAGGTTTGGACAATCAGTTTTATAGAGGAAGTGGAACCATTTCATCTGATGAAGATTCCTCTAAAATCAAACGTTATTCTGAAAGCATCAGTGGTAAAAAATCTAATCGAGACAGAAACAGTGCATCAAGTCGCCATCAAAGAAAAGATCCCTTGAAAGATTTCTTTCTGTTTTTGACGGGGATATATTTCATAGGAGTCATTATTGCCATTATCAGAGGTGGTGGCGGTAGCGACGGTGACTCATCTGGCGGAGGCTGGTGGTATAGTGACTCATCCGATTCAGGATCTTCCTGGTCAAGCTCAGACTCGTCTAGCAGATGGGATGGTGGAGGTTTTGATGGTGGAGGCTCATCTGATAGTTGGTAATTCTTTTCCGTTGTATTAAAATTTTATAGAAATGAGTAGGTTTAGATATGAAAAATAAAGGAATTATTTATGTATTTAGTATTTTACTAGCTATTATCTTGCTAGGAGGATGCTCAATAGTAGGCACTTATAATGACCTTGTTTCCGAACAAACCAAGGTGGAACAAGCACAGGCAGATGTGGCTACTGCCCTTCAACGACGGTCAGATCTTATTGGAAATCTTGTGGAGTCTGTCAAAGGACAAATGAACCATGAGACAGAGGTTTTTCACCAAGATTGCGGAAGCTCGATGCTAAAAATTGGGAATGGCTCCGTAACTTCAAAAGAAAATCAAGAGGCTCAAGGAGAGTTGAGTTCAGCTATTTCACGTTTGATATCACTAACGGAAAATTATCCAGAACTCAAGAGCAATCAAAATGTGGAACAACTCATGACAGAACTGGCTGGAAGTGAAAATCGTATCTTTGTAGCCCGCAAGGATTACAACAAAGTGGCAACAGAATACAATCAAAAATTAAGAAGCTTCCCAACAGTTCTTTTCGCTAATATGATGAACTTTAAAGAGGCAGAAACCTTTAAAGAAAGTGAAGAAGCTAAGACAGCTCCTAAGGTTGATTTTTAGCAATTCTTCATCGCGATAGATCGTATGTCAATAAATAAATCAAAAAAACCTAGAATATTTGTTCTAGGTTTTTGCAAAAAAAGTAATTGAGGTGAGGAAAAAAATTAGAAAGATTTTTTTATATGAATGCTAAGTTTAAATAAAAAGTGGGGCTAAAAGACAAAAAAATGCTAAAAAAGCAATAAAATCAAGCTTTTTTCTGCTTATAAAGATGTATTCTTTGTTGAAAAAGATTGGTGAATATGTTACAATGAAAAGAACGTTTTAAAATATTAAAAATTCGAAGTAAGGAAAAAAATGGCAAATTTACTAAAAACAATCATTGAAAATGATAAAGGTGAACTTCGTCGTCTTGAAAAGATGGCTGACAAGGTTTTGAAATACGAAGACGAGATGGCTGCAATGACAGACGAGCAGTTGCAAGCTAAGACAGAAGAATTTAAGCAACGTTATCAAAATGGTGAAACGCTTGATCAACTCTTGTACGAAGCCTTTGCGGTTGTACGTGAGGGAGCTAAGCGTGTTCTTGGACTTTTCCCATACAAGGTTCAGGTTATGGGTGGTATCGTTCTTCACCATGGTGACGTTCCAGAAATGCGTACTGGTGAGGGTAAAACCTTGACAGCGACTATGCCTGTTTATCTTAATGCCTTAGCTGGTCAGGGAGTACACGTAGTTACCGTCAACGAGTACCTAACAGAACGTGACGCTACTGAAATGGGTGAATTATACTCTTGGCTTGGTCTTTCAGTAGGTATCAACTTGGCAGCTAAATCTCCGATGGAGAAAAAAGAAGCTTACCTTTGTGATATCACTTATTCGACAAACTCTGAAATTGGTTTTGACTATCTTCGTGACAACATGGTTGTTCGTGCGGAAAACATGGTTCAACGTCCGCTCAACTATGCCTTGGTCGATGAGGTTGACTCAATCTTGATTGACGAAGCTAGAACACCATTGATTGTTTCAGGTGCGAATGCAGTTGAGACAAGCCAACTATATCATATGGCAGACTACTTTGTTAAGTCATTGGATAAAGAAGATTATATTATTGATATCCAATCTAAACAATTGGTTTGTCTGATTCAGGGATTGACAAGGCAGAGGATTACTTTAAGCTAGAAAACCTCTACGATATTGAAAACGTAGCTCTTACTCATTTCATCGATAACGCTCTTCGTGCCAACTACATTATGACATTAGATATTGACTATGTGGTTAGTGAAGAACAAGAAATATTGATTGTCGACCAATTTACAGGTCGTACCATGGAAGGTCGTCGTTACTCTGATGGTTTGCACCAAGCGATTGAAGCTAAAGAAGGTGTGCCAATCCAAGATGAAACTAAGACGTCAGCATCAATCACCTACCAAAACCTTTTCCGTATGTATAAAAAATTGGCAGGTATGACAGGTACTGGTAAAACAGAAGAAGAAGAATTCCGTGAAATCTACAATATTCGCGTTATTCCAATTCCAACCAACCGTCCTATCCAACGTATCGACCACTCTGACCTTCTTTATGCTAGCCTTGATGCAAAATTCAAAGCTGTAGTTGAAGACGTTAAGGCTCGTTACCAAAAAGGTCAACCAGTCTTGGTAGGTACTGTTTCGGTTGAAACCAGTGATTTCCTTTCTAAGAAATTAGTAGCTGCAGGTATTCCTCACGAAGTATTGAATGCTAAGAATCACTACAAAGAAGCGCAAATCATTATGAACGCTGGTCAACGTGGTGCAGTTACCATTGCAACCAACATGGCTGGACGTGGTACCGACATTAAGCTTGGTGAAGGAGTTCGTGAGCTTGGTGGACTATGTGTCATCGGTACAGAACGTCATGAGAGCCGTCGTATTGATAATCAGCTTCGTGGACGTTCGGGACGTCAAGGAGATCCAGGTGAATCTCAATTCTACCTATCTCTTGAAGATGATTTGATGAAACGCTTTGGTTCAGAACGCTTGAAAGGTGTATTTGAACGTCTTAACATGTCTGATGAAGCTATCGAATCACGTATGTTGACTCGTCAAGTGGAAGCAGCCCAAAAACGAGTTGAAGGAAATAACTACGATACTCGTAAACAAGTCCTTCAATATGATGATGTTATGCGAGAGCAACGTGAAATTATCTACGCTCAACGTCATGATGTTATCACTGCTGATCGAGATCTTGCTCCAGAAATTCACGCTATGATTAAGCGTACAATCAACCGTATTGTCGACAATCATGCTCGTGCTAAGCAAGAAGAAAAATTAGAAGCAATTCTTAATTTTGCTAAGTATAACTTGCTCCCAGAGAACTCGATTTCCCTTGAAGACCTTACTGGTTTATCTGACCAAGCTATTAAGGATGAACTATACAAACGTGCCTTGGAAGTATATGATAGCCAAGTAGCTAAATTACGTGACGAGGAAGCTGTTAAGGAATTCCAAAAAGTATTGATTCTGCGTGTTGTGGATAGTAAATGGACAGACCACATCGATGCGCTTGACCAGTTACGTAATGCTGTTGGGCTTCGTGGTTATGCTCAGAATAACCCAGTTGTAGAATACCAAGCGGAAGGTTTCCGTATGTTTAATGATATGATTGGATCAATTGAATTTGATGTTACTCGATTGATGATGAAAGCTCAAATTCATGAACAAGAACGTCCTCAAGCGGAACGTCATATCAGTACTACAGCTACCCGAAACATTGCAGCTAAGCAGACAAATCTTCCAGATGATTTGGACTTAAGTCAAGTGAAACGCAATGACTTATGCCCATGTGGTTCAGGTAAGAAGTTTAAAAACTGTCACGGGAAAAAATAATTAGACTGAATAATTTTTAGGCGGATGCATAGTGAAAAGTAAATTTTTGCTCGGCGTCCGTTTGCTTTATAAGGAGACGAGTTATGGTATTTACAGCTAGAAGCCCTAAAATAAATATAGAAGAAGTTCGTAGTATATCCAAATTAGAAGGCCAAGCACTGGCTAAAAAAATGCAACGAGATCAAGAGTTAGAAGCTATTATTCGTGGAGAAGATCAACGTGTTTTGTTAGTAATTGGACCATGTTCATCTGATAATGAAGATGCCGTAATTGAATACGCTAAACGCTTGTCAGCCTTACAAGAAGAAGTCAAAGACCGCGTCTTTATGGTCATGCGTGTCTATACTGCTAAACCACGTACTAACGGTGACGGCTATAAGGGATTGATCCATCAGCCAAATGCTAAGGAAGCTCCAAGTCTTATTAATGGTATTAAGGCAGTTCGCCAACTCCATTATCGTGTTATCACAGAAACAGGGATGACAACAGCAGATGAAATGCTTTATCCAGAAAATCTTCCTTTGGTAGATGACTTGATTTCTTATATGGCAGTTGGTGCGCGTTCGGTAGAGGATCAACAGCACCGTTTTGTAGCCAGTGGAGCTGATTTCTCTACAGGATTTAAAAATCCAACTTCAGGAAATCTAAATGTGATGTTCAATGGTATTTATGCCGCCCAGAATAAGCAGAGTTTCCTTTTCTTAGGAAAGGAAGTGGAGACAACGGGTAATCCTTGTCTCATGCTATCCTCCGTGGAGCCCTTAATGAATACGGTAAAAACATCCCTAATTACTACTATGATAACTTATTAGACACTATTGCTCAGTATGAAGAAATGGGCTTGGAAAATCCGTTTATTGTTATTGATACCAACCATGATAACTCAGGTAAGAAATATTTAGAACAGATTCGTATTGTTCGTCAAACCTTAATCAACCGAGCTTGGAATGAAAAGATTAAAAAATATGTACGTGGTTTCATGATTGAATCCTATTTAGAAGATGGACGTCAAAATGAGCCAGAGGTATTTGGGAAATCTATCACAGATCCGTGCCTTGGTTGGGAAAAAACAGAAGCTCTAGTTCGAGAAATCTACCAAACACTAGGAGACTAAGATGGCATTTATCGAAAAAGGTCAAGAAATCGATATTCAATTGATAAAGGCTGACACACAGCTATCTGCTGAAGCCTTACATCACAAGAATAAACGTGATCAGGAACTGGCAAATATTATTGCTGGTAAGGATGACCGTCTTTTATTGATATTAGGACCTTGCTCGTCGGATAATGAAGAAGCTGTTCTAGAGTATGCTCGTCGCTTATCTCGTTTACAGCAAAAAGTAGTCGATAAAATCTTTATGGTCATGCGTGTATACACAGCCAAACCTCGGACCAACGGTGATGGCTATAAGGGATTGGTTCATCAACCAGATACATCAAAAGCACCAAGTTTAATCAATGGCTTACAGGCAGTTCGCCACCTTCATTATCGGGTCATTACGGAGACAGGATTGACAACGGCAGATGAAATGCTCTATCCATCAAATTTAGTGATGGTCGATGATTTGGTGAGTTATCATGCGGTGGGAGCTCGGTCGGTTGAGGATCAGGAACACCGTTTTGTAGCCTCAGGTATTGATGCTCCAGTAGGCATGAAAAATCCAACATCTGGTAATCTAGCTGTTATGTTTAATGCTATCTATGCAGCGCAAAACAAGCAAACCTTCCTCTACCACGGACAAGAAGTTGAGACTTCAGGAAACCCTTTGGCACATGTCATTCTTAGAGGTGGTCTAAATGAGTATGGGGACAACAAACCCAACTTTTACTATGAGACCTTACTAGACTCTATTGAGGGCTATGAGGAGATGGGCTTAGAAAATCCATTTATTATCATCGATACCAATCATGATAATTCAGGTAAAGAATATCTAGAACAAATTCGTATTGTTCGACAAAGTCTTCTGAATCATGAATGGAATGAAAAAATCAGGAAAACAGTTCGTGGATTTATGATTGAATCTTACCTAGAAGATGGGCGTCAAAATCAACCCGAGATTTTTGGATGTTCCATTACAGACCCTTGCTTGGGCTGGGAAAAAACAGAAGCCTTAATTGAAGAAATTTATGCTACTTTAATAAAATAAGAGAAAAGGATGGAGTTGGGGGGATCTCAACTCTTTTTGATAAAAATGATACTTGGACATGGAATCGATATTGAAGAATTAGCTTCAATACAAGAGGCGGTTGAAAAAAGAGCAAACTTTCCTCTTCGAGTCTTGACGGCAAGAGAATTGGAACGTTATACTAGTCTTAAAGGCCGCAAGCAATTTGAATATCTAGCAGGGCGCTGGTCCGCTAAAGAAGCATTTGCCAAGGCTATAGGGACTGGGATAGGGAAGCTTAGTTTTCAGGACTTAGAAGTTTTGAATGATGATAAAGGTGCCCCTTATTTTAACCAAGCTCCTTTTTCAGGGAAGATATGGTTATCTATTAGTCATACAGAAGAGTATGTAACGGCAAGTGTCATTTTGGAGGGAAATCATGAAAACTAGTCCACATAGACCGACAAAGGCATTGATTAATCTAGGAGCAATCCGATATAATATCCAACAAATGGGAGCTCATATTCCCCAAGAAACCATCAAATGGGCGGTCGTAAAAGCCAATGCTTATGGACATGGAGCAGTAGCCGTTGCTACAGCTATCCAGAATGATGTAGATGGTTTTTGTGTGTCAAATGTCGATGAAGCACTTGAGCTACGTCAAGCTGGAATCACTAAGAAAATTCTTATTCTAGGAGTATCTGAGGTTGAGTCAGTTTCACTAGCGCAAGAATTTGATATTACCTTGACGGTAGCAGGGCTAGAGTGGGTTGAGGGCTTATTAGCTAGTCATTCAAACCTATCTGGTTTGACTGTTCACCTCAAGATTGATTCAGGTATGGGCCGAATCGGTTTTAGAGACGCTCAAGAAGCCCAAGAAGCTCAAGTTTTACTTCAGGAACATGGAGCTTATGTTGAAGGAGTTTTCACCCACTTTGCAACAGCGGATGAGCAGTATGAGGCCTACTTTGACCAACAATTAAAGTGTTTTAAAGCTATTCTAGCAGACTTTAAAGACTTACCAGAACTAATTCATGCTAGCAACTCGGCAACGACTCTTTGGCATGCAGAAACAATTTTCAATGCAGTCCGTATGGGGGATGCCATGTACGGACTCAATCCTAGTGGACGAGTCTTGGAGCTACCGTATGACTTGAAGCCGGCATTGAGCCTGGAGTCTGCTATTGTACATGTAAAAACGCTTCCAGCGGGGGCTTGTGTAGGCTATGGGGCTACGTATGAAACTGGTAGTGAACAAGTGATTGCTACATTGCCAATCGGCTATGCGGATGGTTGGACACGAGATATGCAAAATTTTTCGGTCTTGGTAGATGGACAGTTATGCCCTATCGTTGGTCGAGTTTCCATGGATCAAATAACTATTCGTCTACCTCATATCTATCCGTTGGGAACGAAGGTAACTTTGATTGGTTCAAATGGTGATAAGGAAATCACTACTACAGAGGTGGCGACCTATCGGAGGACTATCAACTATGAAGTTGTTTGCCTCCTAAGTGATCGCATCCCGAGAGAATATTATTAAGGACAAATAAGGAAAGGAGAGCAAGATGAATTTACATCAACCCTTACATGTCTTACCAGGTGTAGGGCCCAAATCAGCAGAAAAGTATGCTAAATTAGGCATTGAAAATCTGCAGGACCTCTTGCTCTACTTTCCTTTTCGTTATGAAGATTTCAAGAGCAAGCAGGTGCTAGAGCTGGAAGACGGTGAAAAAGCGGTCCTGTCTGGTCAGGTCGTAACTCCTGCCAGTGTCCAATATTATGGTTTCAAGCGCAATCGCCTACGCTTTAGTCTGAAACAGGGAGAAGTTGTTTTTGCAGTTAATTTTTTCAATCAACCCTATCTAGCAGATAAGATAGAACTTGGTGCTACTCTAGCAGTTTTTGGTAAGTGGGATCGTGCTAAGGCTAGTTTGACAGGGATGAAAGTCTTGGCTCAAGTCGAGGATGATCTTCAGCCAGTCTATCGTTTAGCTCAAGGAGTTAGTCAGGCAGGCTTGGTCAAGGTCATTAAAACGGCCTTTGATCAGGGCTTGGATCTCTTACTGGAGGAGAATCTCCCTCAAACTTTACTAGATAAGTACAAGCTTATGCCACGTGGTCAAGCTGTGCGTGCCATGCATTTTCCCAAGGATTTGGCGGATTATCGTCAAGCTCTTAGGCGGATTAAGTTTGAGGAACTTTTCTATTTCCAAATGCAATTGCAAACCCTCAAATCAGAAAATATGGTTCATGGTAGTGACCTAGTCATAAACTGGTCTCGTGAAAAATTAGAAAAAGCGAGGGGAAGCCTGCCTTTTGTCTTAACTCCAGCTCAGGAAAAGAGTTTGGAAGAAATTTTGACTGATATGAGTTCTGACCGCCATATGAATCGTCTTCTACAAGGAGATGTAGGTAGTGGTAAGACAGTTGTTGCAGGACTAGTTATGTATGCTGCTGTGACAGCAGGCTACCAGGCTGCTCTCATGGTGCCAACAGAGATTTTAGCTGAACAGCATTTTGAGAGTTTACAGGAACTATTTCCGAATTTAAGACTAGTTCTTTTGACAGGCTCTTTAAAAGTTGGAGAAAAGCGCCAAGTTTTGGAAAAGATTGGCAAGGGTGAAGTTGATTTTATTATTGGAACCCATGCTCTAATTCAAGATGGTGTAGATTACGCTAGACTAGGTTTGATTATTATTGATGAGCAACACCGCTTTGGCGTAGGGCAAAGGCGCATCTTGAGAGAAAAAGGAGATAACCCAGATGTCCTCATGATGACGGCGACTCCTATACCACGTACTCTGGCTATCACAGCTTTTGGAGATATGGATGTGTCTATTATTGACCAAATGCCAGAGGGGCGAAAACCGATTGTCACGCGTTGGATTAAACATGAGCAACTGCCTCAGGTTTTGACTTGGCTAGAGGGAGAAATTCAGAAGGGTTCTCAAGCCTATGTTATTTCTCCATTGATAGAGGAGTCTGAAGCTCTTGATTTGAAAAACGCTATTGCTTTATCGGAAGAATTGACGGTTCATTTTTCTGGTATGGCAAGAGTAGCCCTCTTACATGGTAAGATGAAAAGTGATGAGAAAGATCAGATTATGCAAGAATTTAAAGAGAAGAAAACCGATATTCTTGTTTCGACAACGGTTATCGAAGTTGGTGTCAATGTCCCAAATGCGACAGTCATGATTATCATGGATGCCGACCGTTTTGGGCTCAGTCAACTCCATCAGCTCAGGGGTCGAGTTGGTCGGGGTCATAAACAGTCCTATGCTGTGCTCGTCGCCAATCCAAAAACTGACTCTGGAAAAGACCGTATGCGTATCATGACCGAGACAACAAATGGTTTTGTCCTTGCGGAGGAAGATTTGAAAATGCGAGGTTCGGGAGAAATATTCGGAACCAGACAGTCAGGCTTACCAGAATTTCAAGTGGCTGATATTATTGAAGACTTCCCTATTTTGGAAGAAGCCAGAAAGGTTGCCAGTTATATTAGTTCCCTGCCTAACTGGCAAGAGGATCCAGAATGGCATATAATAGCTCTAAATCTACAAAAGAAAGAACATTTGGATTAAGTATTTTCTAAGAAAACTATAAGATATGTTTTAGGAAAGAGATCTATACTAGAGTCATCAAAAAGAAATGAGGACTCTCATATGATGATTAAAGTAAATTATCAAAAAACATTTCAAGTGAAACAAGTACCTTCTCCTAAATACTAAGTAAAAGAGCGGAAACGCTCTTTTTTCTCTATAAAGTGAGCTTAGACTAGGAATTAAAATAATTATCGGACTAGTCTATTTACTATTGTGGCAAAGGTTGCTATAATGAAGAAAACTAATCAATATACTTCTGAAAGGAGTTCACATGACATTAGAAACAAGAAATGTTGCAATTCAGGATACATATGGGGAAAGATTTCAACACTGTTGGGGTTGTGGACCTAAGAATGATTTAGGATTGCATTTGAAAACTTATCCAAGTTTAGAGGGCACAAGCTGCATTAGCCGTATCAAGGTAGACCAGCAATATACAGGTGGTGTTCCTGCAAATCTCTTTGGTGGCATGATTGCTGTCATTTTTGACTGTCATGGAACTGCATCTGCGGCATGGTTCGCTCACCATCAAAAAGGTTTGGAATTGACAGCCGAAACAGTTATCGGACGTTTCATTACAGCTCATTTAGAAGTTGATTATCTAAGCCCAACTCCAATTGACGATGAGATTGTCGTTACTTCAACATTGGATGAACTAGGGGAAAGAAAAGCCATCGTTTCTATGGAAATGTCAGTGGCAGGTAAAGTGCGTGCAAAAGCTAAAATGGTTGCCGTTGCAGTTAAAGACAACATGTAAACATATAGATAAGGAAGTGAGAGCAAGGAATTGCTCTCATTTTTAGTTGTGTAATATAAACTCAAACAACTATCACGAATTTTTAAGAAAGAATCTGCTTGAAACTACTTTTAGTCTATCTTGGAATGAAAGAATAACGTAAAAAAACTTTCTGATTTAGGGTCATTCTTGCATTGCTTTTCTAGATATGATACAGTTATGATAACGTTTACAAAAACAAGGAGAGTTTTATGAGAAATCCAGCATTAATAGAAGAAATGAAAACTTATAGAGGGCGAGATGAAGTACCACTCGATTTTGACACTTTTTGGGATGACGAGATTAAAAAGTTATCGACCTTACCAGATTATCAATTAAAGGAGCGTGATTTTCATATTCCAAATGTTGAGTGTTACGAACTAACCTTTAAAGGGACTGGTAATGGAATCGTTTATGCACGAGTTGTTTTGCCTAAGCTAGATAAGAAGGTTCCTGTTATTTTCCATTTTCATGGATATATGGGCCGTGGTTGGGATTGGACAGATATGCTTGCCTATACCGTAGCAGGTTATGGTGTGGTATCCATGGATGTCAGAGGACAGTCTGGTTATTCTCAAGATGGTATGTGTTCTCCTCTAGGGAATACCGTTAAAGGGCAAATAATTCGAGGAGCTGTAGCGGGAAAGGACCAGTTGTTCTTCAAGGATGTTTATCTAGATATTTATCAGTTGGTTGAAATTATTGCAAGTCTTCCTCAAGTTGATGAAGAACAATTATCTAGCTATGGAGCATCTCAAGGTGGGGCTTTAGCCATAGTTGCAGCAGCTCTGAACCCTAAAATCAAGCGTACAGTTTCCATCTATCCATTCTTATCTGACTTTAGACGAGTGTTAGAGATTGGGAATACTAGTGAAGCTTATGATGAGCTCTTTAGATATTTCAAATTTCATGATCCTTTCCATGATACGGAAGAGAGGATTATGGAAACATTAGGTTATATCGATGTGAAAAATTTTGCCCATCGTATTAAGGGTGAGGTTCGCATGATTACGGGACTTGATGATGATGTCTGCTACCCAATCACTCAGTTTGCTATTTACAATCGTCTAACTTGTGAGAAGAGCTACCGTCTTATGCCTGAATACGCGCATGAGGCTATGAATGTTCATGTCAATGATCAAGTTTATAATTGGTTGTGTGGTAGTGAAATACCTTTTACCTATGTAGGGCAATAGAATAGTTTTGAATATCCCTATAGCTTCGATTGAAGTGGGGGCTATAGTACAACAGAATTGAGTTTAAATATAGATGTGCTAGTTGATAAATCTGTTTTTTATAAATAAAAAAACAGTAGCAACTGAAACTACTTTCAGAACAAATTGTTACACAACATTATTTTGAAACTTCAATCTATTATAGTACAACTTATTGAAAGCGTTTTAAAAATAGTATATAATGAGGACATAAGAAAAGAGAAAAGGAGGAAAGTGGATGCCAAAAATTACAAAAGAAGCTTTGATTGAGCAGATTAAAAATGGAATCATCGTTTCTTGTCAGGCACTTCCTCACGAACCGCTTTATACAGAAGCGGGAGGGGTAATTCCCTTGCTAGTCAAAGCGGCTGAGCAAGGTGGAGCAGTAGGTATCCGGGCTAATAGTGTCCGAGATATCAAAGAAATTAAGGAAGTAACCAAACTTCCAATTATAGGGATTATCAAACGTGATTATCCTCCACAAGAACCATTCATCACTGCTACTATGAAAGAGGTTGATGAATTAGCAGAACTTGACATCGAAGTAATTGCTCTTGATTGTACCAAACGAGAACGTTATGATGGTTTGGAAATTCAAGACTTTATCCGACAAGTCAAAGAAAAGTATCCGGATCAACTTTTGATGGCTGACATCAGTACCTTCGAAGAGGGATTGACAGCAGTAGAAGCAGGAATTGATTTTGTCGGTACAACCTTATCAGGCTACACATCTTACAGTCCAAAAGTAGATGGCCCAGATTTTGAATTGATTAAGAAGCTCTGTGATGCAGGGGTGGACGTCATCGCAGAAGGAAAAATTCATACACCAGAACAAGCCAAGCAGATCCTAGGTTACGGGGTGCGTGGAATTGTTGTCGGTGGAGCCATTACTAGACCAAAAGAAATCACGGAACGTTTTGTTTCGGGTCTTAAGTAACACAATCTTTAAAAAGTTGAGGAGAGTGGTTGATGAGTAGACAAAAATGAAAACGTATACAATAACACTATTTCCCATTATCCAAATTGGATATCGTCATTATAAATAAATTTAGGAGAATACATATGAAATTCAGAAAATTAGCTTGTACAGTACTTGCAGGTGCTGCAGTTCTATCTCTTGCTGCTTGTGGTAAAACAGACACTAACAAAGAAGCAGCTAAATCAGGTGGCGACTCTGCTGCTGCAACTACAGAAATTACTTGGTGGGCATTCCCTGTCTTCACACAAGAAAAAACTGGTGACGGTGTTGGAACTTATGAAAAATCTATCATCGAAGCTTTTGAAAAAGCAAATCCAGATATTAAAGTTAAGCTAGAAACAATCGACTTCAAATCTGGACCTGAAAAAATCACTACAGCAATCGAAGCTGGAACTGCTCCAGACGTACTATTTGACGCACCAGGACGTATCATCAATTATGGTAAAAATGGTAAATTGGCTGAGTTGAATGACCTCTTCACAGACGAATTTGTTAAAGATGTAAACAATGATAATATCATCCAAGCAAGTAAAGCTGGTGATAAAGCTTACATGTATCCAATTAGTTCTGCACCATTCTACATGGCTATGAACAAGAAGATGTTGGAAGATGCTGGTGTAGCTGACCTTGTTAAAGAAGGTTGGACTACAGATGACTTTGAAAAAGTTTTGAAAGCTCTTAAAGACAAAGGATACACTCCAGGTTCATTGTTCAGTTCTGGTCAAGGGGGAGACCAAGGAACACGTGCCTTCATCTCTAACCTTTACGGAGGTTCTGTAACAGATAAAGAAGTAACTAAATACACAACTGACGATCCTAAATTCGTTAAAGGTCTTGAAAAAGCAACTAGCTGGATTAAAGATGGTTTGTTGAACAACGGTTCACAATTTGACGGTGGTGCAGACATCCAAAACTTTGCAAATGGTCAAACATCATACACAATCCTTTGGGCACCAGCTCAAAACGGTATCCAAGCTAAATTATTGGAAGCAAGTAAAGTTGAAGTGGTAGAAGTTCCATTCCCATCTGATTCTGGTAAACCAGCTCTTGAATACCTTGTAAACGGATTTGCTGTATTCAACAACAAGGATGAAAAGAAAGTTGCTGCAGCTAAGAAATTCATCCAATTCATCGCTGATGATAAAGAGTGGGGTCCTAAAGACGTAGTTCGTACAGGAGCATTCCCAGTTCGTACTTCATTTGGTAAACTTTACGATGACAAACGTATGGAAACAATCAGTGGTTGGACTAAATACTACTCTCCATACTACAACACAATCGATGGATTCGCTGAAATGAGAACTCTATGGTTCCCAATGTTGCAATCCGTGTCTAATGGTGACGAAGAACCTGCTGCAGCTTTGAAGACATTCACTGAAAAAGCAAACGAAACTATTAAAAAAAGCAGCTAAAAAAATAAGTCCTAAATAAACCTTACAGTCCCCCCTTTTCCCTGTGAACATTCGTACACGAAAAAGGGGGACTTTTGTTTGAAAAATGTAAGCAACTGACAAATCAAAAATTTAAAATGAAGTTCTTACATAGGCTTATCGTGGAAAAAAATTTCATTTTGATTTTTACATCAATGTCAGGTGACAAACAAAATAATAAAATAATTGAAAGTGAGGTACCGACAGTGAAAGTCAATAAAATTCGTATGCGGGAAACAGTGATTTCCTATGCTTTCTTAGCACCAGTGCTAATCTTCTTTACTGTATTCGTTTTAGCTCCAATGATTATGGGGTTCATCACTAGTTTCTTTAACTATTCGATGACAAGCTTTGAATTTATAGGATTGGACAACTATATCCGTATGTTTAAAGACCCAGTCTTTGTAAAGTCTTTAATCAATACCGTTATCTTGGTTATCGGTTCTGTACCTGTAGTTGTACTCTTCTCGCTCTTTGTAGCATCGCAAACTTACCAACAAAATGCTGTTGCTAGATCTTTCTATCGTTTCGTCTTCTTCCTCCCTGTTGTAACAGGTAGTGTTGCCGTAACGGTTGTATGGAAATGGATTTATGATCCTCTATCAGGTATTTTGAACTTCGTGCTTAAGTCAAGCCATATCATTAGCCAAAACATTTCTTGGTTAGGAGATAAAAACTGGGCTTTGATGGCGATTATGATTATTCTTTTGACAACATCAGTTGGTCAACCAATCATTCTTTACATCGCAGCAATGGGAAACATTGATAACTCTCTTGTTGAAGCAGCGCGTGTCGATGGAGCAACTGAATTACAAGTTTTCTGGAAGATCAAATGGCCAAGCCTTCTTCCAACAACTCTATATATCGCAATCATCACAACCATCAACTCATTCCAGTGTTTCGCTTTGATTCAGCTTTTGACTTCCGGTGGTCCAAACTACTCAACAAGTACACTTATGTACTACCTATACGAAAAAGCCTTCCAATTGACTGAGTATGGCTATGCCAATACAATTGGTGTATTCTTAGCAGTTATGATTGCCATTGTCAGCTTTGTTCAATTTAAAGTACTTGGAAACGACGTAGAATACTAATAGAAAGGAGACAGCTATGCAATCTACACAAAAGAAACCTTTAACAGCCTTCACTGTTATTTCAACCATCTTCTTGCTTTTATTGACTGTACTGTTTATCTTTCCATTCTACTGGATTTTGACAGGTGCATTCAAATCACAACCGGATACCATTATGATTCCACCACAATGGTTCCCTAAAGCTCCAACTATGGAGAACTTCCAACAATTGATGGTGCAAAACCCAGCCTTGCAATGGATGTGGAACTCAGTCTTCATTTCTTTAGTAACTATGTTCTTGGTTTGTGCAACGTCTTCACTAGCAGGTTATGTATTGGCTAAGAAACGTTTCTATGGACAACGCATTCTCTTCGCTATCTTTATCGCTGCCATGGCTCTTCCAAAACAAGTTGTTCTTGTACCATTGGTACGTATTGTCAACTTCATGGGAATCCATGATACTCTTTGGGCAGTTATCTTGCCTTTGATCGGATGGCCATTTGGGGTCTTCCTCATGAAACAGTTCAGTGAAAACATTCCTACAGAATTGCTCGAATCTGCTAAAATCGATGGATGTGGTGAGATTCGTACTTTCTGGAGCGTAGCCTTCCCTATTGTGAAGCCAGGATTTGCAGCTCTTGCAATCTTTACCTTCATCAATACATGGAATGACTACTTCATGCAGTTGGTTATGTTGACTTCACGTCAAAACTTGACTATCTCACTAGGGGTTGCAACCATGCAGGCTGAAATGGCAACCAACTATGGATTAATCATGGCAGGTGCTGCCCTTGCAGCTGTGCCAATCGTAACAGTCTTCTTAGTATTCCAAAAATCATTTACTCAAGGTATTACTATGGGAGCGGTTAAGGGTTAATCGAGAGTATTTGATTATTTTGATACATTCTACAATTAGAAATAGTATCATAGAGAAGAGAGTAGAATATGATTTTTGATGATTTAAAAAATATAACCTTTTACAAAGGACTTCATCCGAATTTAGATAAGGCTATTGATTATCTTTATGAATACCGCAAAGATACTTTCGAATTTGGAAAGTACGATATTGACGGAGACAAGGTCTTTCTAGTAGTTCAAGAAAATGTTCTCAATCAAGAAGAAAATGATCGCTTTGAATACCATAAAAACTATGCAGACTTGCATTTGTTGGTTGAAGGGCATGAATACTCAAGTTACGGTTCTCGTGTTAAGGACGAGGCAGTAGCATTTGATGAAGCTAGTGACATCGGCTTTGTTCACTGTCACGAACAATACCCACTTTTGTTGGGTTATCACAATTTTGCAGTCTTCTTCCCAGGGGAGCCTCATCAGCCAAACGGTTATGCAGGTATGGAAGATAAGGTTCGCAAGTATTTGTTTAAAATTTTAATCGATTAGTAAGTTAGGAGGAGCAAGCAATGGCACAAAAGGGCTCAGGATTAATTAAAGCAGCATTTGATACTGATAATTTTCTCATGCGTTTTAGTGAGAAAGTCTTAGATATTGTGACGGTTAATCTACTCTTTGTTGTGTCTTGTTTGCCAATTGTGACTATTGGGATAGCCAAGATTAGTCTTTACCAAACAATTTTTGAAATCAAGAACAGTAGACGAGTTCCAGTATTTAAAACCTATATTAGAGCCTTTAAACAAAATTTAAAATTAGGTCTGCAATTGGGTCTACTGGAGTTGGGAATTGTTCTGATTAGTGTTCTTGATCTATATCTGTTTTGGGGACAAGAAGGTCTTGCATTTCAGTTGCTGAAAGTGATCTGTCTAGGGATTTTAATCTTCCTGACCTTAGTGATGCTAGCAAGTTATCCTATCGCAGCTCGTTATGAATTAGCATGGAAAGAGGTTCTTCAGAAAGGTTTGCTTCTAGTAAGCTTTAACTTTCCTTGGTTCTTCCTCATGCTTGCAATCCTCTTCTTAATTGCTATGGTTCTATATCTATCAGCATTTACTCTTCTACTTGGTGGTTCGGCATTTTTACTATTTGGATTTGGGCTTCTTGCTTTTTTGCAGGCTGGATTAATGGAAAAATTGTTCGCAAAGTATCAAGCTGAATGAAATAGGGATGAAACTACTTTCAATTGTAAAAATCTTCAAACAGCAAGAAGAAATTAAAATCTAAGTGACCGGGAGATATTGAAAGCAATTTTTACAAGGTGTATACTAATACAGTAAAAATCAATCTGCCAAGTGCAGAAAATATGAAATCTTAGGAGAAATCTATGTCAGATTTGAAAAAATATGAAGGTGTCATTCCAGCCTTCTATGCATGTTATGATGATGCGGGTGAAGTAAGTCCAGAACGTACACGTGCCTTGGTTCAATACTTTATTGATAAAGGAGTTCAAGGACTTTACGTTAATGGTTCTTCTGGTGAGTGTATTTACCAAAGCGTAGAAGACCGCAAATTGATCTTGGAAGAAGTCATGGCAGTTGCCAAAGGTAAATTGACTATCATTGCTCACGTTGCTTGCAACAATACAAAGACAGTATTGAACTTGCTCGCCACGCTGAAAGCTTGGGAGTAGATGCCATCGCAACAATTCCACCAATTTACTTCCGTTTGCCTGAATACTCAGTTGCGAAATACTGGAACGATATTAGTGCTGCAGCACCAAACACAGATTACGTTATTTACAACATTCCTCAATTGGCAGGTGTTGCTTTGACTCCAAGCCTTTACACAGAAATGTTGAAAAACCCACGTGTTATCGGTGTTAAGAACTCTTCAATGGCAGTTCAAGATATTCAAACATTCGTTAGCCTTGGTGGTGAAGACCGTATCGTCTTTAACGGACCAGATGAGCAGTTCTTAGGTGGACGTCTCATGGGAGCAAAAGCTGGTATTGGTGGTACTTATGGTGCTATGCCAGAACTCTTCTTGAAACTCAACCAATTGATTGCGGACAAAGACCTTGAGACAGCGCGTGAATTGCAGTATGCAATCAACGCTATCATCGGTAAATTAACTGCAGCTCATGGAAATATGTACTGTGTGATTAAAGAAGTCTTGAAAATCAATGAAGGACTTAACATCGGATCAGTTCGTTCTCCACTTACACCAGTAACCGAAGAAGATCGTCCAGTTGTGGAAGCAGCTGCTCAATTGATTCGTGAAACTAAGGAGCGTTTCCTCTAATCAACAGGAGGCTATATGACTAATTACGTTGCAATTGATATTGGTGGAACTAATATCAAATATGGTTTGATTGACCAGGATGGACAACTTGTAGAGTCTCATGAAGTTCCAACCGAGGCTCATAAGGGTGGTCCACACATCTTACAGAAAACAAAAGATATCGTAGCTAGCTATCTAGAAAAAGGAACGGTGTCAGGTGTAGCTATTTCCTCTGCGGGAATGGTTGATCCTGATAAGGGCGAAATCTTCTATGCCGGTCCGCAGATTCCAAATTATGCAGGAACTCAATTTAAAAAAGAAATTGAAAGTAGCTTTGGAATCCCATGTGAGATTGAAAATGATGTCAACTGCGCAGGTCTTGCAGAAGCCGTTTCAGGATCAGGAAAAGGAGCAAGTATTACCCTTTGCTTGACAATTGGTACAGGTATCGGAGGTTGCTTAATCATTGATGGCCAAGTATTCCATGGCTTTAGTAATTCTGCCTGCGAAGTCGGTTATTTGCATATGCAGGATGGTGCTTTTCAAGATTTAGCCTCTACGACAGCACTTGTTAAGTATGTGGCTGATGCACATGGAGATGAAGTGGAACAGTGGAACGGTCGCAGAATTTTCAAGGAAGCAACCGAAGGTAACAAACTCTGTATGGAGGGGATTGACCGCATGGTAGAATACCTTGGTAAGGGTCTCGCTAATATTTGTTATGTTGCCAATCCAGAAGTTGTCATCCTTGGTGGTGGTATCATGGGGCAAGAAGCAATTTTGAAACCTAAATTCGGAAGGCTTTGAAAGATTCGCTTGTTCCAAGTTTGGCAGACAAGACTCGACTTGAGTTTGCACATCATCAGAATACTGCTGGGATGCTAGGTGCATATTATCATTTCAAAACAAAACAATCCTAAATTGGCCTTGCCAATTTAGGATTTTTAAATAAAGGCAAATACTAACTTGCTTACTGATGGCAAGGTATCTTGCATTTTTGACTTCGATATAGTATATTTAAGTTAATTCAAATATATGCCAGTAACACTAATAGATATGGACTAAAGGAGAGCAATCATTGACCTATAATCAACAAGAAAAATATAACAGTAAAGTAAGCTCCCCTGAGGATCAAGAAACAGAAATTACGGCCTTTGGACCACTTCCGAGCAAGGCTCAATTGGACTACCATAAAGAAGAATTGGCTGCCTTCATCCACTATGGTATGAATACCTATACTGATTCTGAGTGGGGAGATGGTCAAGAAAATCCTCAAAACTTTAATCCAACTAACCTTGATACAGATCAGTGGATTAAGACTTTGAAGGATGCTGGATTCAAACGAACCATTATGGTTGTAAACACCATGATGGATTTGTCATCTATCCTTCTCAATATACAAAACATACGGTCGCTGCTAGTCCGTGGAAAGGTGGTAAGGGAGACCTTCTCGAAGAAATTTCTAAATCAGCGACTAAGTATGACATGAATATGGGTGTTTACCTATCACCATGGGATGCCAACCATCCTAAATACCACGTTGCAACTGAGAAAGAGTACAACGAATACTACCTCAACCAACTCAAGGAAATCCTTGGCAATCCTCAATACGGTAACAATGGTAAATTCATTGAAGTATGGATGGACGGTGCGCGTGGTAGCGGAGCTCAAAAAGTAACTTATACCTTTGATGAGTGGTTCAAGTACATCAAGGAAGCTGAAGGAGATATCGCTATTTTCTCTGCTCAACCGACAAGTGTCCGTTGGATCGGTAATGAACGTGGTATCGCCGGAGATCCAGTTTGGCATAAGGTCAAGAAAGCTAAAATCACTGACGATGTGAAGAATGAGTATCTCAACCATGGAGATCCAGAAGGAGATATGTACTCAGTTGGTGAAGCAGACGTTTCTATCCGTTCAGGTTGGTTCTATCATGACAATCAACAACCAAAATCAATCAAAGATTTGATGGATATTTACTTCAAGTCTGTTGGTCGTGGAACCCCACTTCTACTCAACATTCCACCTAATAAAGAAGGTAAATTCGCAGAAGCAGATGTCGCTCGCTTGCAAGAATTCCGAGCAACCTTGGATCAAATGTATGCTACTGACTTTGCCAAGGGAACAACTGTAACTGCAAGCTCTACCCGTAAGAATCACTTGTATCAAGCAAGCAACCTAACAGATGATAAGGATGATACCAGCTGGGCACTAGCGAATGATGCTAAGACAGGAGAATTCACTGTTGATCTAGGTCAAAAGAGACGCTTTGACGTAGTTGAACTCAAAGAAGATATTGCTAAAGGTCAACGTATCTCAGGATTCAAGGTTGAAGTTGAACTAGATGGTCGTTGGGTTCCTTATGGAGAAGGTTCAACTGTTGGTTATCGTCGCCTTATCCAAGGTCAGCCAGTAGAGGCACAAAAGATTCGTGTGACCATTACTGGTGCACAAGCGACACCTATTTTGACAAACTTCTCTGTTTATAAGACACCAAGCAGTATCGAGAAAACAGATGGCTACCCACTTGGATTGGATTACCATTCAAACACAACAGCCGATAAAGAAAATACAACTTGGTATGACGAATCTGAAGGCACCCGCGGAACATCTATGTGGACTAACCAAAAAGATGCTAGTGTTACATACCGTTTCACTGGAACAAAAGCATATGTAGTGTCTACAGTTGATCCAAACCACGGTGAAATTTCCGTTTACGTGGATGGTCAAAAGGTTGCAGACGTACAAACCAATAATGCAGCTCGTAAACGTAGCCAGGTGGTTTATGAAACATATGACTTGGCTCCAGGTGAACATACCATCAAACTCGTTAACAAAACTGGCAAAGCTATTGCGACTGAAGGTATCTACACGCTCAACAATGCCGGCAAGGGTATGTTTGAGATGAAAGAAACGAACTATGAAGTTCAAAAAGGCCAACCAGTTACTGTAACCATTAAACGTGTTGGTGGTAGCAAAGGAACAGCAACAGTCCATGTCGTAACAGAACCAGGAACAGGGGTTCATGGTAAAGTGTATAAGGACACAACAGCTGACTTGACCTTCCAAGATGGTGAAACTGAGAAAACAATCACTATTCCAACGATTGACTTTACTGAGCAAGCTGATTCCATCTTTGATTTCAAGGTGAAAATGACCAGCGTTTCTGACAATGCCCTTCTTGGATTCGCTTCAGAAGCAACGATTCGAGTGATGAAAGTAGGTTTGCTTTCAAAAGAGAATTGAGTTTTGATAAATTTGTTATAACCACATTTGAGTGATAAAAAAATCCTAAATTGTTACATCAATTTAGGATTTTCCATTTTTACGATTTCTACGATAACCATTGAGTTTTTTATTTTCCCAATAGCTATTAAAAATCTTTTCTTTACTTTCACGATCAATTTCTAAGAAATAAGCATAAAGCAAGTCAATGACAAAGAGCATAGGAAGCTGGGCAGAAAGCCGTTGAATATAAGGGGATTGACCTTGATTTGCTACAAGTACAGTCTCAGTAAAGTCCTGAGTCTCCTTGCTAGGCATACTGGTAAATAGAACAGTTTTTGCTCCCATGTCCTTAGCATCTAGCAGACTGTCGATGACAGAAGTAGTTGTTCCTGAAAGAGAAAAACCAAATACGAGACAGTTCTTATCCAAAATGCTTGTGGTCCAGGCGAAACCATCTGGATCTGTTAAGGCTTCACAGACTACACCTAGTCTCATGAAACGAAATTTCATCTCTCGAGCGACTAAGCCAGAACTTCCAGTTCCAAAGAAGTAGACGCGCTCAGCTTGTTCAATCATTTGAGCTACGCGTTCTAGTTGTTCTTCATCAATCAGTTCTCGAGACATTTCTCGGAGATTAGTATAGCTTCTCAAAACTCTTTGCGTCAAGGGATTCATATCTGGTTGTAAGAGAGGAAGGGTATCTTTTTGTTGTTGATATTTAAAGATAAACTCACGATAACCTTTGAATCCACATTTTTTTGCAAAACGTGTGAGAGCAGCTTGTGATATATGTAGTTTTTGGGTGACCTCTTGCGAAGACAAGTCGTCATGAATTGTTTCTACTTGTAAGAAATAACGGGCGATCACTTGCTCTAATTCCGTCATTTCCTCAAAATGAAGATTGATAATCGTAGAGATGTCTTGCTTGTTCATGTGACTCCTTGGTTGATAGTATAAGTGTAAAAAATCTAGAATTAGGATGATTATTCTTATTATATCACATCTATTTTTTTATACGTTGATATTTGATTAAAAAGCAAAACTCTTCCCTTTTTCCATAATTTTCTCCTCAAATTATGGTACAATGTAGAGTGAGATTTTGATTAGAAACGAGACTGATTTGTATGAGAAAATTTAATAGCCACTCGATTCCGATTCGGCTGAATTTATTGTTTGCAATCGTCATTCTATTGTTTTTGGCGATTATTGGACGCTTGCTCTATATGCAGGTTTTGCATAAAGATTTTTATGAAAATAAACTAGCTTCAGCTAGCCAAACTCGTGTTACAACAGGATCTGTGCGTGGTGAAATCTACGATGCCACAGGAAAACCACTGGTCGAAAATACTGTCAAACAAGTGGTTGCTTTTACACGTAGCAACAAGATGACAGCGACAGACTTGAAAGATATTTCTAATAAACTGTTAAACTATGTATCTGTTACTTCTCCTGAGCTGACTGACCGGCAAATTGCTGACTACTACCTAGCTGATCCAGCTACCTATAAAAAGACGGTAGAAGGTCTTCCAAAGGATAAGCGTTTTGATTCAGATGGTAATCTACTTTCAGAATCTGAGCTTTATAACAATGCTGCTGAGAGTGTTGCTTCCGACAAAATGACCTATTCAGAGGATGAAAAGAAAGCCATTTATATCTTTAATCAGCTTAATGCTGTCGGGAATTTTGCAACTGGCAATATCCAGACAGATCCATTAGACGATACCCAGATAGCAGTTATCGCTTCTGCCTCTAAGGAATTACCAGGAATTAGCATCTCAACTTCTTGGGATCGTAAGGTTTTAGATACATCACTTTCGTCAATTGTTGGTAGTGTTTCGAGTGAAAAATCTGGTCTTCCAGCTGAAGATGTTGATGAGTACCTTAAAAAAGGTTATTCCCTCAATGACCGTGTAGGAACTTCCTATCTAGAAAAACAATACGAAGAAATTCTACAAGGGAAGCGCACTGTTAAAGAAATTCATCTTGACAAACATGGAGACATGGAAAGTGTTGAGAATATTGAGGAAGGTAGTAAGGGTAAAAACATCAAACTAACCATTGATTTGGCCTTCCAAGATAGTGTTGATGAGCTGTTGAAAAGTTATTTCAAATCAGAACTAGCGAACGGTGGAGCTAAATATTCAGAGGGTGTCTACGCAGTAGCACTTAATCCGAAGACGGGGGCAGTGTTAGCCTTGTCAGGAATGAAGCATAATGTAGATACTGGTGAATTGACACCAGATTCTCTTGGAACTGTGACCAATGTATTTGTTCCTGGATCTGTCGTTAAGGCGGCAACCATTAGTTCTGGTTGGGAAAACGGAGTTTTATCCGGCAATCAAACCCTAACAGATCAACCGATTGTGTTTCAGGGGTCTGCCCCTATCAATTCTTGGTATACAGTTTCGACTGGTTCCTTCCCGATTACGGCCGTTGAAGCCTTAGAGTACTCGTCAAACACCTATATGGTGCAAACGGCACTGGGAATGATGGGTCAAACCTACAAGCCTAATATGTCAGTTGTAACCAATCAACTAGACTCGGCTATGGGTAAACTACGTTCAACTTTTGGAGAATATGGTCTGGGTGTTGCTACTGGAATTGATTTACCTGATGAATCAATTGGATTTGTTCCTAAAGAATTTGATTTGGCCAATTATCTAAATAATGCTTTTGGTCAGTTTGACAACTATACACCTTTGCAGTTAGCTCAATATGTTGCGACCATTGCCAATAACGGTGTCCGCCTAGCTCCACACATTGTTGAGGGAATTTATGATAATAACGATATAGGTGGACTTGGAGAATTAATCCAAGAAACAGAGACTAAAGAAATCAATCGAGTTAATATTTCAGAGTCAGACATGGCCCTCTTACAACAAGGATTCTATCAGGTTTCTCACGGAACTAGCCCTCTGACAACAGGTCGTTCCTTCTCAAATGGGGCGACAGTTTCTATCAGTGGAAAAACCGGTACAGCCGAAAGTAACGTAGGAAATGGTCAAAAGGCTACCAATACCAATGCGGTTGCCTATGCTCCGTCTAATAATCCTCAGATTGCAGTTGCAGTGGTCTTCCCACATAACACCAATCTTACAAATGGTGTCGGACCTTCTATTGCTCGTGATATTATCAATTTATACAACAAACACCATCCAATGAACTAGAAAGGAAGCTATGCTTTATCCAACACCCATCGCTAAGTTAATTGACAGTTATTCTAAGCTTCCCGGTATCGGGATTAAGACAGCGACCCGATTGGCCTTTTATACGATTGGAATGCCTGATGATGACGTTAATGAATTTGCAAAAAATCTTCTTTCAGCTAAACGAGAATTAACTTATTGTTCCATCTGTGGACGTTTGACAGACGAGGATCCTTGCTCTATTTGTACAGACCCTAGTCGTGATCAGACAACTATCTTAGTTTTAGAGGATAGCAGAGATGTGGCAGCTATGGAAAATATCCAAGAATACCACGGCCTTTACCATGTTTTGCATGGCTTGATTTCGCCAATGAATGGGATCAGTCCTGACGACATCAATCTAAAGAGTCTCATGACTCGGCTTATGGATAGTGACGTTTCAGAGGTCATTGTTGCAACTAATGCGACAGCAGATGGCGAAGCGACTTCTATGTATCTATCTCGTTTGCTTAAACCAGCGGGTATTAAAGTTACTCGTCTAGCACGAGGGTTAGCAGTAGGAGCTGATATTGAATATGCAGATGAAGTAACTCTTCTTCGAGCTATTGAAAATCGGACAGAACTATAGGATCTAAGGGTAAAAAAGAGGCAAGCACTTAGTAAAGTAAAAATAAGAGTGAGGCTGGACCTAGTTTTGTCCCAGCCTCTTTTGTTTTTGAATATACAAGTTTAAAAAAATAGACAAATATGATATACTAAAGAGCAAGTATTCTAGTAGAAATAGGACATCCATATGAAACAAACAATTATTCTATTATACGGTGGACGCAGTGCAGAACGCAAAGTGTCTGTATTATCAGCGGAAAGTGTGATGCGTGCGGTTAACTATGATCGCTTCATGGTAAAAACTTTCTTCATTAGCCAGTCTGGTGACTTTATCAAAACACAAGAATTTACCCAAACTCCAAGTCAGGATGATCGTCTCATGACAAATGATAGCATTGACTGGGATAAGAAAATTACTCCAAGCGCTATCTACGAAGAAGGGGCAGTTGTCTTTCCAGTTCTTCATGGACCGATGGGAGAGGACGGGTCTGTCCAAGGTTTCCTAGAAGTTTTGAAAATGCCTTATGTTGGTTGTAACATCTTGTCATCAAGTCTTGCTATGGATAAAATCACTACCAAGCGTGTCTTAGAGTCTACTGGAATCGCTCAAGTACCTTATGTAGCAATTGTTGAGGGAGATGACCTAGCTTCTAAGATTGCAGAAGTTGAAGAAAAATTAAGGTACCCAGTCTTTACTAAGCCATCGAATATGGGTTCTAGTGTAGGTATTTCTAAGTCTGAGAATCAAGAGGAACTTCGCCAAGCTTTAGAGCTTGCCTTCAAGTACGATAGTCGTATTTTGGTGGAGCAGGGTGTAACTGCGCGTGAAATCGAAGTTGGACTTTTAGGAAACTATGATGTTAAGAGCACGCTACCTGGTGAAGTTGTCAAAGACGTAGCCTTCTATGACTATGATGCCAAATATATCGACAACAAGATTACCATGGATATCCCAGCCAAGATTAGTGATGATGTGGTAGCTGTCATGCGTCATAATGCAGAAACAGCCTTCCGTGCAATCGGTGGACTTGGATTGTCGCGTTGTGACTTCTTCTATACAGATAAAGGTGAGATTTTCCTAAATGAGCTAAATACGATGCCAGGTTTTACGCAATGGTCTATGTATCCCTTGCTTTGGGACAATATGGGAATTTCTTATCCAGAATTAATTGAACGTTTGGTTGATCTTGCTAAGGAAAGTTTTGACAAGCGTGAAGCGCACCTATTGTAAAGACAGACATAAGGGCGAGGAAGGACTCCTTGCCTCTTTTTAAAGGAGTAAACATGAAACTTACGATTCACGAAGTTGCGCGTGTTGTTGGTGCAAAAAATGATGTGACAAGCTATGTGGACAAGCCACTAGTCAAGGCAGAGTTTGATAGTCGTTTGATTGCTGATGGGGATTTATTTGTTCCTCTCAAGGGAGCGCGTGATGGTCATGATTTTATCGAGACGGCTTTTGAAAATGGCGCTGCTGTAACCCTGTCAGAGAAGGAAGTAGCAGATCATCCTTACATTTTAGTAGAGGATGTTTTGACAGCCTTTCAAGCTCTTGCAGCTTATTACCTTCAAAAGACAGGAGTAGATGTCTTTGCTGTTACAGGTTCAAATGGGAAGACAACGACCAAGGATATGTTGGCTCATTTACTTTCTACAAGCTACAAAACCTACAAAACGCAAGGAAATTACAATAACGAGATTGGGCTCCCTTACACTGTTCTTCATATGCCAGATGATACTGAGAAGTTAGTCTTGGAAATGGGACAGGATCACTTGGGAGATATTCATCTTTTGTCTGAACTGGCTCATCCGAAAACAGCTATTGTGACTCTGGTCGGAGAGGCACATTTGGCCTTCTTCAAGGACCGTTCTGAGATTGCCAAAGGTAAATTACAGATTGCTGATGGAATGGAGAAAGGTGGCTTGCTCTTGGCGCCAGCTGATCCCATTGTAGAGGATTACCTACCTACTGACCAAAAGGTAGTTCGTTTTGGTCCAGGTGCAGAACTAGAAATTACAGACTTAATAGAGCGTAAGGATAGCTTGACTTTCAAGGCTAATTTCTTGGAGAAATCCCTTGATTTACCAGTAACAGGTAAGTACAATGCGACCAATGCTATGATTGCATCTTACGTTGCCTTGCAAGAAGGAGTGTCTGAGGAGCAGATAGGTCAAGCCTTCCATAATCTAGAGTTGACCCGAAATCGTACCGAGTGGAAAAAGGCTGCCAACGGTGCAGATATCTTATCAGATGTCTATAATGCCAACCCAACAGCCATGAAGTTGATTTTAGAAACTTTCTCTGCTATCCCAGCTAATGAAGGTGGCAAAAAAATAGCAGTTCTGGCGGATATGAAAGAACTTGGAGACCAGTCTGTTAGACTCCATAATCAAATGATTTTGAGCCTGTCACCTGATGTACTTGATACCGTTATTTTCTACGGTGAAGACATTGCGGAATTGGCCCAACTAGCCAGTCAAATGTTCTCAATCGGTCATGTTTATTACTTTAAGAAAAAAGCTGATGAAGACCAGTTTGAAGCCATGGTCAAACAAGTCAAGGAGAGTCTTGGTGCACATGACCAGATTCTGCTTAAAGGTTCGAATTCTATGAATCTAGCTAAGCTAGTAGAAAGTTTAGAAAATGAGTGCAACTAATTTTGCTAAGAATCTACAGAGGATGTTGGCTATCACTGATACTGGTTTGACCTATACAAAGGACCCCTTTGACCGTGAACGTTATGAGGATTTACGTCAGATTTTATCGAACGTATTGCAGGAGACCACGGATCTTAATCAAGAGGAATTGACTACGATCTTAAAACCAACAGCTAGCTATGCAACTCCCCTGATGGATGTGAGGGCTTGGATTGTTCAAGACCAGAAGATTTGCCTGGTTAGAGGACAAGGAGAGGACACTTGGGCTTTGCCAGGAGGATTTGGTGAAGTTGGCTATTCTCCTAAGGAGAATATTCGGAAAGAAATCCAGGAAGAAACAGGATTTTTTGCAGAAGTAGGTTCTTTATTGGCAGTTTTTGATACCAATCGCTTTCAAATGCAGAGTAAGCAGTATGCCAAGTTTGTATTTGATTGTCGACTATTGGATGGGGACTTTCAAGAAAATCAAGAAGTTGCTGAATTAGGATTTTTTGACATTTCGGCTCTCCCTCCCTTATCTAAAAAAAGAATAACCAAGGAACAAATGGATATTCTATGGCAGGTTTATCAGGGTGAGCGGAAACAATATATTGATTAGAAGCTTTGTTTTATCTTAAGGCCACTAGCTTCTTTTGAACAAAAAAATATTAGAAATAAATGTAAGCTAGGCTCTATGTAGATAAGTAAGAGATCTGCTTATATAAAGATGAGGAAAATTATATGAATATTTGGGATGCTTTACTTACCACCCAGGCGACGGAGCCACCCCAATTTGGATTTACTTGGTACGCAAGTACATTTGCCTTACTGTTTTTGACAATTTATCTTGCTTACCGCTATCGTGATAATAAGGTTTGTCAACGATTTTTCCAGATAATACAGGCAATACAGTTAATCGCGCTTTACAGCTGGTATTGGATTAACCAGTTCCCGCTGTCAGAAAGCTTGCCTTTTTATCATTGCCGATTAGCCATGTTTGTAGTTCTACTACTACCAGGTGTTTCAAAAACCAAACAGTATTTTGCTTTGCTTGGAACCTTCGGGACGATTGCAGCTTTTGTTTATCCAATCCCAGACGCTTACTCTTTCCCACACATCGTTATTTTGTCCTTTATTTTCGGACATCTAGCCCTTCTTGGAAATTCCTTGATTTATCTTTTAAACAACTACGATGCTCGTCTCTTGGATTTTAAAGGTATTCTTATACTGACCTCTTTACTCAATGGTTTGATTTTTATAGTCAATTTAGTGACGGGTGGAGATTACGGTTTTATGACAAAACCACCATTGGTGGGAGACCATGGTCTTGTGGTTAATTATATCATTGTCACTCTATTTTTGGCTTGTGCTATTTTCCTCTTCTCTAAAGGTTTTCAAGTTATCACTCAGGAGAAGGCAGAAAGAAGATTGAAAATCTGGCAGAAATAAAAAATATTTTCCCAACCGCTTGACTTTTATCTGATAATTTTGATACAATAGTAGGCGGTATTGTTTACCCCATTTGTAAGGCCCCGGAACCTTTCAAATAACTTGCGGACCGGAACATCCGCCCTGTAAACAAAAACGATATTCATATAGGAGAAATCATGAACAAAACTACATTCATGGCTAAACCAGGCCAAGTAGAACGCAAATGGTACGTTGTTGACGCAACTGATGTACCTCTTGGACGCCTTTCAGCAGTTGTTGCTAGCGTACTTCGCGGAAAAAACAAACCAACATTTACACCACATACTGATACAGGTGACTTCGTAATCGTTATCAATGCTGAAAAAGTTAAATTGACTGGTAAAAAAGCAACTGATAAGATCTACTACACTCACTCAAACCACCCAGGTGGATTGAAACAAATCTCTGCTGGTGAACTTCGTTCTAAAAACGCAGTTCGTTTGATCGAGAAATCAGTTAAAGGTATGCTTCCACACAATACTCTTGGACGCGCTCAAGGTATGAAATTGAAAGTATTTGTTGGAGCTGAGCACACTCACGCTGCACAACAACCAGAAGTTCTTGATATTTCAGGACTTATCTAAGGAAAGGAACAATAAAGTATGTCACAAGCACAATATGCAGGTACTGGACGTCGTAAAAACGCTGTTGCACGCGTTCGCCTTGTTCCAGGAACTGGTAAAATCACTGTTAACAAAAAAGATGTTGAAGAGTACATTCCACACGCTGACCTTCGTCTTGTCATCAACCAACCATTTGCAGTTACTTCAACTGCAGGTTCATACGACGTTTTCGTTAACGTTGTAGGTGGTGGATACGCTGGTCAAGCAGGAGCTATCCGTCACGGTATCGCTCGTGCCCTTCTTCAAGTAGACCCAGACTTCCGCGATTCATTGAAACGCGCAGGACTTCTTACACGTGACTCACGTAAAGTTGAGCGTAAGAAACCAGGTCTTAAGAAAGCTCGTAAAGCTAGCCAGTTCTCAAAACGTTAAGAACCAGCTACAATACAGCATTTACAACATTTCATGGTTCACACCATGGGGTGTTTTTTTGGTGTTTTTAGCAAAATTCACACCACTTTTCACACCAGTAGTCTTTCTCTTATACAATTTCTTCCTAGTATCAGTTTAGTGTGTTATAATTAGGGTTAGAAGAATCGAAAGGAGTTATAAATGAAAATCGGAAAGATAATTAAAAGAATTGAAGATACTGTTTATATCGGTTATAATAATGGAAGTTTTCAAAAGTCTGCTATTGAAAATTGTGAATTCGAGCCCAAAATTGGTGATATTGTTCACATTTATGAGGACCTAGTTGTAAAACTTGAAGCTAAAAATGCTGCTTTTACTTATAAACCGAAGCATAAGATCATCAGCATTGAAGATGGGCTTGCTAGAATACAGCTGAATACAGGGGATGAGCTAACAATTCCAATTCGTGAGATGAATTTTCAGCCTAAATTGAATGAATTAGTTGAGATTTATCAGGATGATCAAGAAATCATTGTTCTGCAGTCGAAAGAAAAAGGCATCAACTGGCTGTTGCTTATGTTATGTTCCTTAATCCCTATAGCGCTGATAAGTTCTCTCTTCCTCTTTAATCATAAGAAACAAGATACAGAAGCAGTAAATGCTACAACAGAGCTGGTTTCTACTACTAGTACGACAGCAACTAGTACAATAACCACTAGTTCAACGACTACTCAAGATAGTGTTACGACTACGGAGGAAAAACCTTCGACACAAGAAGAGCAAACGAATGCTGAATCACAAAAAATAGATGAGCAAGCTATTCTAAATGGAGATTTCTCTACTCTAGTTGGAACTTGGAGAAATGGACTTGGGAAAGAGTTTACATTCGATAAAAATGGGCTAGTAGACAGTGGAAATATTGAAAAAGTGAGTATAGGTAACGATGGAAGTATTAATTTCAGTATTAGAGCTGGTTTCTCAGGGTATGGAATGAGTGTTTATCCTGCGGGGACTACTATGAAGTGGGTTGATTCTGATTCAAGTAAAAACAGGCTTATTGCTGGTCAAGCTGCTCCAACAAGCTCAGAACAAGTTTTTTATAAAGTGGACTAAATGATTAACCATCTCATCAAATTTGAGATGGTTTCTTCTTTATTTGTAAGTCATGATTATTTTATGAAGCTGAAGCAGGTAGGGTTTAAAGTGGAATTTTCCCACTAGACATTCGTCTACTTTTTTTATATAATAAAACTAAACCAAAATGGTTGAATTTTAAAAATAAAGTCAACCTGCAACGAAAGCATCAGACTAGGAGGTAAGTCATGTACCAACCAGAAAAACTTAAGGCTCGGAGAAAAGAGCTAAAACTAACACAAAAAGAGATTGCAGAGCGACTTGGGATTAGTTTTCAGGCTTATTCAGCTTGGGAACGTGGAGTCAAGGAGCCTTCTAAAGAGAAGGTTGCTCAACTAGAAGATCTTTTAAAAGTACCAAAAGGCTATTTTACCCAAATCGAAATTGTCCGTCTCTATAATAGCCTTTCCAATCAAGGGAAAGAGAAGGTGGTGGTCTATGCTCGCAACTTGGCTCAAGAAGAACAAGCCAAGAAGGTGACTGCTATTTCAGAAAAACTCTACGAGTATCATGTCTATGAACGCATGTCAGCTGGGATTGGTGCTTCGGTTTATGATGATCGAAACTTTGATACGGTTTACTTTAATGAAGAACTAGCCCACGACTTTGCTTCCTGGGTATCAGGAGATTCCATGGAACCTAAATATCAAAATGGTTCAGTGGCTCTGATTCGGGAGACCGGATTTGATTACGACGGTGCTGTCTATGCAGTGGTTTGCAATAACCAGACCTATATCAAACGGGTCTATCGAGAAGAAGATGGTCTGCGTTTGGTCTCCATCAATCCTAAATATAAGGATATTCACATTTCTTACGAAGAAGATCCTCGGATTGTGGGAATTATCGTAGGTAATTTTGTACCTATGGAGAGATAGCCTATGGGCTACTTTGATTATTCCAGAGAGCCCCAAAGTGATATTGCCTTTGTCGATATGAAGTCCTTTTATGCTAGTGTTGAGTGTGTAGAAAGAGGACTCCATCCCCTTAAAACCTCCCTTTGTGTTATGAGTCGGGCGGATAATTCTGTTGGGCTGATTCTTGCCTCCTCTCCTATGTTTAAAAAGGTTTTTGGGAAAGCAAATGTTGGTCGTGCCTATGACCTCCCCTTTGATATCAAGACGCGTAAATTTTCCTACTATAATGCCAAAAAACAAGCTTTACGGACAGACCCGGCCTATGTGAAATTTATCGAAGATTGGGCTCGGGTGACCGTGATTGTCCCTCCTAGGATGGATAAGTATATCGCAGTTAATATGGAAATCCAAGGAATCTTTCAGAACTATGGCAGTCCAGATGATATTTATCCTTATTCAATTGATGAAGGCTTTATTGACCTAACCAGTTCGCTTAATTATTTTGTCCCGGACCAGCAGATTTCTCGAAAAGATAAGCTAGATATGCTTTCGGCTCGTATTCAGAGGGATATTTGGCGACAGACAGGGATTTACTCGACGGTCGGTATGTCGAATGCCAATCCCCTGCTTGCTAAGTTGGCCTTGGATAATGAAGCCAAGCATACACCGACTATGCGAGCCAATTGGTCTTACCAGGATGTGGAAGATAAGGTATGGTCCATTCCAAAGATGACCGACTTTTGGGGGATTGGGCATCGGATGGAGAAGCGCTTGAATGCCTTAGAGATTTATTCGATTAAGGAATTAGCCAATAGCAATCCGGATGTCCTGAAGAAGGAACTTGGCCAAGCTGGACTTCGCTTGTGGTTTCATGCCAATGGAATAGACGAGAGTAATGTTCACAAGCCCTATAAAGCCAAATCTCACGGTTTAGGCAATTCGCAAATTTTACCGAGAGACTATGTCAAACAGCGAGACATCGAAATTATCCTTCGAGAGATGGCTGAGCAGGTGGCTATCAGGCTTCGACGGGCCAGAAAGAAGACAACAGTTGTATCTATTCATCTTGGTTTTTCTAAGCAGGAACAAAAATGCTCCATCCATACCCAGATGAAGGTGGAGCCGACCAATAATACTGGTCTTTTGGTCAGCTATGTACTGAAATTATTCCATAGCAAATACACTTCTGGAGCCGTCAGAAGTGTTGCCGTTAGTTATTCAGAATTTGTGGATGAATCCTTTGCTTTGATTTCCCTTTTTGATGATGTTGATAAAGCAGAAAAAGAAGAAAGGCTCCAGACTGCCATTGATTCCATTCGAGAACAATTCGGCTTTACTTCCCTTTTGAAGGCGACTGCCTTAGAGGATGCATCGAGAAGTATTGCCAGAAGTAAGCTGATCGGAGGGCACTCTGCTGGAGGATTAGATGGACTAAAATGATTGATCGCTCTTATTTGCCCTTTCAATCCGCGAGGGACTATCAAGATCCAGGCATGCAGAAGTGGATGGGTTTTTTTCTATCGGAGCATACGAGTTCACTCAGTGCAGAAAAAAATCGTGTCGATTTCTCGACAGATTTGACTCCTGTCGAGAAGTTGCTCTTGCTCTCTCAACTCTATATAAATCGACTAAAGGGCTCTTTTGTGGTCAAAGAGAATAATCATAAAAGCACGATAATCGGTGAAGTAAGAGAATTATCTCCTCAAGAAATCTCTGTTAAAACGAATGAGGGCTATAGACTGCTAAGAGTAGATGATATTCTCGCAATCCAACTTTGTCAGGAGGAAGTTTATGACTAGAAAAGAGCTATATGAAAATAAATTGCAGATGGATTATTTCTCAGATGACTATATCCGATTTGAAGAAGATTTCCAAAAATACTCTGCCATGAATGTACCCCTGACTTTCCTAATTGACGACATCCTACGAACCATGGCCATCAACCAAAAGGACTACTTTGTCTTAAACAAGGAAAATGCCAAAGATGGTAGGAAACATCGGTTTTATTTTAGAGTGAAGATGGAAAAAGATTGTCCACGTACTCGAACCTATACCTATCTTGGGTTGGGGCGAAATCATTAGTAAAAATTCTTATCTTAGATATATTTGTTGCAATGATAACACTGCAAACAACTATAATTTCCAGCCGTTCAAGAGCTGTTTCTTGAATGGTTTTTTGTTTGCTGTTTAAAACCAATTGAGCTATACCAATTTTTATTCTTGACAAGATAAAGAAACAAGTATATACTGTTTTTGCTGATTCTGCAAAGCAAGAATTAGACTATACCAATTTAAGGAGAAAACACAGTTTATCTGTGTCGTATATACTATGTGTGGAATTGTTGGTGTTGTTGGAAACACAAATGCAACTGATATTTTGATTCAAGGGCTTGAAAAGCTCGAATACCGTGGTTATGATTCTGCGGGAATTTTTGTCCTAGGTGGTGATGAAAACCATTTAGTGAAGGCTGTTGGTCGTATTGCAGAATTATCTGCTAAGACAGCTGGTGTTGTAGGAACAACTGGTATCGGACATACTCGTTGGGCCACTCACGGGAAGCCAACAGAGGACAATGCTCACCCACACCGCTCTGAGACAGGACGTTTTGTCTTGGTCCACAACGGGGTGATTGAAAACTACCTCGAAATCAAAGAAGAATACCTTGTGGGACACCATTTCAAAGGACAAACAGATACAGAAATTGCCGTTCACTTGATTGGAAAATTTGCTGAAGAAGACGGCTTGTCAGTGCTTGAAGCCTTCAAAAAAGCCCTTCATATCATCCGTGGTTCTTATGCCTTTGCCTTGATTGACTCTAAAAATCCAGATGTCATCTATGTAGCCAAGAATAAATCACCACTCTTGATTGGTCTTGGTGATGGCTACAACATGGTCTGCTCAGATGCCATGGCCATGATTCGTGAAACTAACCAATACATGGAAATCCATGACCAAGAGTTGGTAATCGTGAAAGCTGATAGCGTTGAAGTGCAAGACTATGATGGCAATAGCCGTGAGCGTGCTAGCTATACAGCTGAGCTTGACTTGTCAGATATCGGTAAGGGAACTTATCCTTACTACATGCTCAAGGAAATCGATGAGCAACCAACAGTTATGCGTAAGCTCATCCAAGCCTACACAGATGAGTCTGGTCAAGTAGTCGTAGATCCAGCTATCATCAAGGCTGTTCAAGAGGCAGATCGTATCTACATCCTTGCAGCTGGAACTTCTTACCACGCAGGATTTGCTTCTAAGAAAATGTTGGAAGAATTGACAGATACGCCAGTTGAACTCGGTATTTCATCTGAGTGGGGTTACGATATGCCACTTCTCAGCAAGAAGCCACTCTTCATCTTTATCAGTCAATCTGGTGAAACAGCTGATAGCCGTCAGGTTTTGGTTAAGGCCAATGAAATGGGTATACCAAGCTTGACAGTGACAAACGTGCCAGGATCAACTCTGTCACGTGAAGCTAACCATACCATGCTTCTTCACGCAGGTCCTGAAATTGCTGTAGCATCAACCAAAGCTTATACGGCGCAAATCGCAGCTCTAGCCTTTCTTGCAAAAGCAGTCGGGGAAGCAAATGGGAATGAAAAAGCCAAAGCTTTTGACCTAGTTCACGAATTGTCAATCGTGGCTCAGTCTATCGAATCAACCCTTTCAGAAAAAGAATTAATTGATAGTAAGGTTCGTGAGCTTCTTGAAACAACACGTAATGCCTTTTACATCGGACGTGGCCAAGATTACTATGTAGCCATGGAAGCCAGTCTCAAACTCAAAGAGATTTCTTACATTCAATGTGAAGGCTTTGCAGCAGGAGAGCTCAAACACGGAACCATTGCCTTGATTGAAGATGGAACACCTGTTTTGTCCCTCTTGTCAGATCCAGTCCTTGCTAACCACACTCGTGGGAATATACAAGAAGTGGCAGCTCGTGGCGCTAAGGTTCTTACTATTGCAGAAGAAAATGTTGCCAAAGAGACAGACGACATCGTTCTTACGACCGTCCACCCTTACCTCTCACCAATCTCAATGGTCGTACCAACGCAATTGATTGCTTACTTTGCAACCCTACACCGTGGACTCGATGTGGACAAACCACGTAACCTTGCCAAGTCAGTAACGGTAGAATAAGGGAAATCCTGCTGTTACTTTTCAATTTTTCTTGTCATCCTATAAAAATCTTGTTATACTATTGAAAAGTAGTAAATAGTGAAGTATAAGGAGATTGGAGCGGAAATGAAAAAAGGGAAAATTTCAACTATCATAGGACTCTTGTTTGCAAGTTCGTTTTTGATTCGGACTGTCATTATTCATCAAATGAGAGCTTCAAAGAAACAAGATAGTGAAAAGATTGCTGCAGTTCAAAAATTTATCAAATCTCAAGAACAGGCAGAGTCAGAAAAACAAAAAAATACTTTTAAAAGTATTCTTGGAAATGGATCAGAAACTTCTGAACCCAGACCTAGCTACGACAAAACTATATTTGTGAATCAACAATACGATATTGGTGTTCGAGACGGAGCCTATTATCTACTGACACTCAGTAGCAACAAAGAACTCTTGCTAGAAGGGGTCGATGATGCCTATGCCCTAGCAGTTAGAAATGAAGATAAAAACAAACAAGAAGTTGCCATGGTTGTTCATAAAGATGGAGCTTGGCATATTATAAATGGTGAAGGGGAAGTCACAACAACCCTTGATCGTCAATATATAACAGCTCATACTAAGCTTGTGATTAAGGACCAAACACTTGATTTTGAATAATGTGATTATAGAAATACATAGATTTCAAAAACCTCCTAGATTTTTCTAGGAGGTTTTATAACTATAAATCTTGGATGGAGATTTTATTTAGTTCATTTACAACTTGCAAAATAGACATTCTGCTGATATTCATAATATTTGGGTGAACCAAGCCCTTGAGATCAAAATTAGTAATGATGGCATCATAGTTCATCACTTTTATTTCGTTGAGATTTAAGGAAGGCTTGTCCCAAGTTTCATATTGAATGTTATTAGAAGTATGGAACTGGTATAGAGAAATCAGGAAGTGAGGGTGAGCGAAGTCGTATTCACTTAAAACTAAAACCCTAACCTTCTTTTTTGCCTCAAATAACTGGTCGATAATGCCTTCAGCGTGAGTGAAGAAAGTATATACTAGGTGTACAACGTTTCGAGATTTTTCCTTCTGACCAATGCTGGTCTTATATCTCATCATTTCTATCACTGTTGCTTCGTAGAATTTAGGGAAAATCTTTTTAATTTTGCTCAGGGTATAAGATTTATTACGGCTGATAATCGATTCGGAATTGATTTCTTTGCGTTCTAAAAGAGCAGTATTGTGTAAGTTCCAGATGAGCGCATCTGTATTTGAGAATTGAACTCCAAATTTACGAGTGAGATTATCTAGTATGTCACGAGCTGCATGGTAAGAGTGATCTACTTGTTCGCAGAGGGCGCGAGCTGCCAAAAAGTCATCAATTGTGAAGAAAAGGGAAAGCTCAGCAAATGGACTAAAAATCTGGTCAAGATTTTCACGTGTAAATTCAATTCCTATCTTTTGTGAGAAAGCTTGTAATTGGTGCTCAAACTTAGGCAACTGGTCATAGAGAGGGAACTTGCAAGAGCATTCAGTGGATAACTGAACGTAGTTTCCTGTATTGATTCGATGAATGTTAATAGCTGCTTGAGTTTTAATTTGGTAAAGATTTTGATATTTTGCAGGGAATTTTGCCAACTTAAGAAAGAAAGAAACAAAATTTTCCACATCTTCTTCTTGGACATGGGAAAAAGGCCAGTCTAAAAAACCATAAGCTTCATGAAAGTATTGGGAGAAGAAGAAGCGGATATCCTTTTCATCTCCAATGATAGAAATCGGTGTAACTTTTAACTTGAAATTGTAATTTCCATTAAGGATCTTGTTAATTTCAGCAACTTTTTTCCGAAGTGCGGGAAGAGATACATCTAAAGATTCAGCAAGATGTTCATAAGTAAACGGAGCATCTAATAGGAAGAAAGCTTTTAAGACTTTAAAAAAATCAGAGGTCTGCAAAAAATATTGGTAGATTTTCTCAATACCAATATTTTGTACATTTACCATCATAATTCCAGCGGTAGAGTGTTTGATGCTAAAATCAGGAAGTATATCCCGTAATTCCTTGATGTCACTTTTAATAATTCTGGGATTATTGCCAATGATTTTAGATAAATCATCAAGATAGATCCAATCTGAATTTTCAAATAAATACTCTAAAATCTTTAATTGTCTTTGTTCTTTTTGAGTGAGTAATTCTCTCATGAATAATAAACTCCTGCGATAAATTATTATCTACTTATAAAGAAATTGCAATTTCTTACAATTATATCACTAGAATATTAAAAAAACAATGAAATTTAATATAAATTTTTGTAAAAATTGGCAAAATAAATAGCGATTTATAAAAAAATAAAGTCTTTATAAGACCGAAAATCTCTAAATAATAAAGAAAATAGATAAAATAATCCGATTTCTTTTTCAGTTTTTGATAATACATGTTTGTAAAAAACATAGAGAATGATTTTCTATCCCTTGAATAAGAAATAACCCCTCAAGAAGTTATAGAGAAGAAGCTTCTTGGGGGTAATTGCATATAAGTATGATATTTAAAGCTTATTTTCGATACAAGCGATCATATTGATAGTAGGGGTCAAAGGTTACGTTGATTCCTAATTTGCGAAGGACGTTTTTATCTTCATCTGTCAAGATAATGGTTGAGTGAGCTTCGCTTCCTTTGAGATTTCCTAATTCTTTCATGGCGCGATCTGCATCTGGATTTTCCATGGCTGTAATGGCAAGAGCGATAAGAATTTCATTTGAATGCAGACGAGGATTTCGACTGCCTAAGTGGTTGATTTTCAAGCCTTGAATTGGTTTGACCACTTCTGGTTCAATCAATTTAGTTTCCTTATCGATATTGGCTAATTTCTTGATAGAATTAATCAAGACAGCAGCGGTTGGGCCAAAGAGTTCGGAGTTTTTACCTGTAACAATCTCTCCTGATGGTAGTTCAAGTGCCAGAGCTGAACCACCTGTTTCCTCTGCCTTTTGGCGAGCGACAACGGCAACTGTACGATCAGCTGGTGTAATTCCCAGGTCATTCATAAGAAGTTGAATCTTCTTAACTGCAGTTTCTCCAACCTTTTCAGCCTTGAAGTCGAGGACTGTCTGGTAGTAGCGACGGATAATTTCTTGTTTGGATGCTTCGATGGCCGCATCGTTGTCAATGATAGCAAAACCAACCATATTTACACCCATGTCAGTTGGAGATGCATAAGGAGACTTCCCTAAGATACGTTCAAGCATGCGCTTAAGAACAGGGAAAATCTCAATATCACGGTTATAGTTGACGGTTGTTTTTTCATAGGTCTGCAAATGGAAGGGGTCAATCATGTTAACGTCATCCAGGTCTGCTGTTGCAGCTTCATAGGCTAAGTTAACTGGATGATGGAGAGGGAGATTCCATACGGGGAAGGTTTCAAATTTAGCATAGCCAGACTTGATGCCGTTGAGTTGGTCGTGATACATGTTAGACATACAAGTTGCCAACTTACCTGAACCAGGTCCAGGAGCTGTCACGACAATTAAATTGCGACTGGTTTTGATATAGTCGTTTTTCCCCATACCTTCAGGTGAGATGATGTGATCCATATCTGTCGGATATCCCTTGATTGGGTAGTGGAGATAAGAGTCGATCCCATTTTTCTCTAATTGATTACGGAAGGCATCTGCTGCAGGTTGACCGGCGTATTGTGTGATAACGACAGAGCCAACAAAGATACCAAGTTCATTGAATTTATCAATCAAACGAAGCACTTCTTGATCGTACGAAATACCCAAGTCACCACGAGCCTTTGAGTGCTCGATATTGCTAGCGTTAATGGCAATAACAACCTCGACTTGTTCTTTCAACTCTTGCAAGAGTTTGATTTTGTTATCTGGCTCATATCCAGGAAGGACGCGGGCAGCGTGGAAATCTTCCAACATCTTACCACCAAACTCTAGATAGAGCTTACCATCAAATTGATTGATACGCTCCAAAATATGGTCGCGTTGTAAGTTTAAATATTGTTCAGAACTAAAAGCTTGTTTTTTCATTTTTTTACCTCTGAACTCTATTATATAAAAAAAAGAGAAGATAAGAAACTGAGGAGTGACGAAATAAGAAAAAATATTGGGTAAACGTTTGCATAAAATGAGAAAAAAGTCTATTATGGAGTATAGAATATTATAAAAAGAGGTAGAGATATGAAAGAGAAATGGTGGCATAATGCAGTCGTTTATCAAGTCTATCCAAAAAGTTTCAAGGATAGTAATGGGGATGGAATCGGAGATTTAAAAGGGATTACCAGTAAACTAGACTATCTTGCTAAGCTTGGAATCACAGCTATATGGCTTCGCCTGTCTATGATAGTCCTATGGATGATAATGGTTATGATATTTCAAATTATCAAGATATTGCTGCTATATTTGGCACTATGGAAGACATGGATGAATTGATAGCTGAGGGGAAAAAGAGAGATATTCGAATCATCATGGATTTGGTGGTCAACCATACCTCAGACGAGCATGCTTGGTTTATTGAAGCGCGTGACAATCCCCAAAGTCCAGAACGAGACTACTATATTTGGAGAGATAAACCCAATGATTTAACCTCTACTTTTAGTGGTTCGGCGTGGGAATATGATGAAAAGTCTGGTCAGTACTATCTACACTTTTTCAGTAAGAAACAACCGGACCTCAACTGGGAAAACGAAGAGCTTCGTTATAAAATCTATCAAATGATTAATTTCTGGATTGACAAGGGTATCGGTGGATTCCGTTTGGATGTGATCGATATGATTGGCAAGATTCCAGATGAGAAGGTCGTTAGCAATGGTCCTATGCTCCATCCTTATCTCAAGGAGATGAATAAGACAACCTTTGGTGACAAGGATTTACTGACTGTTGGTGAAGCTTGGGGAGCAAACCCAGAAGAGGCTAAGCGTTATTCGAATCCAAAAGGTCAAGAGTTGTCTATGGTCTTCCAATTTGAACATATTTGTCTTCAGTATCAGGAAGGGCAACCTAAGTGGCACTACCAAAAAGATTTGGATGTCTCTAAGTTGAAGACCATTTTTAATAAGTGGCAAACTGAGCTCGGAGTAGAGGATGGTTGGAATTCCCTGTTTTGGAATAACCATGATCTTCCACGCATTGTTTCCATTTGGGGGGATGAGGAGAAATACCGTGAGAAATCAGCCAAAGCATTTGCGATTTTACTGCATTTAATGAGAGGAACTCCCTATATTTATCAAGGTGAAGAAATCGGTATGACTAACTTTCCGTTTGAAAGCTTGGAGCAAGTAGAAGACATTGAGTCAGTCAATTACGCCAAAGAAGCACTTGAACAGGGTGTGCCGTTAGAGCAAATTATGGATAGTATCCGAGTAGTGGGTAGAGATAATGCTCGTACTCCAATGCAGTGGGATAATACTGCTTATGCTGGATTTTCAAGTGCGAAACCTTGGCTATCTGTAAACCCAAATTATGACAGTATTAATGTTGAGTCTGCTCTAGATGACCCTAACTCAATCTTTTATACCTATCAAAAACTAGTCCAGATTCGCAAGGAAAACAGCTGGTTGGTTCATGCAGATTTTGAATTACTAGAGACAGCTGAAAAGGTCTTTGCTTATATCCGCAAGGATGGTAAGCGTCGTTTCCTAGTAGTGGTTAACCTTTCTAGTCAAGAACAAGAATTTCACTTGGATGCAGTCCTTAAGTCAGTCTTAATCGCTAATACCGATGTTCGAGATAAACTCGAACAACTAACACTATCTCCTTGGGATGCATTCTGTGTCGAATTAATTGATTAAATGGATAATCTCAAGTATCTTTAGGTGCTTGAGATTTTTTGTATCAAAGGAAAAAACCATAAAGAAGATTTGTTTGAATTTTCTAAAAAATCGCATGAAAACCCTTGCTTTTATAAAAAAATAGGGTATAATGGTGAAAATAACTATTTAAAGGAGAATACCAATGAAATCGAAAAAGTGGCTAGCAATAGCAGGGATTACGATGAGTGCAGCACTACTTTTAGCAGCTTGTGGGAAGACTGAGAAAAAAGCAGAAGCTCCGACAACATTCTCGTATGTATACGCTATCGACCCTTCATCCTTGGACTATAGTATTACTAGTAAAAGTTCAACATCTGACGTTATCGCAAACGTTGTAGATGGTCTTTTGGAAAATGACAAGTACGGAAATTTGATTCCATCTCTAGCTGAGGATTGGTCAGTTTCACAGGACGGTTTGACATACACTTACAAACTTCGTAAGGGTGTTAAATGGTATACTTCTGAAGGTGAAGAGTATGCAGAAGTTAAGGCTCAGGATTTTGTAACTGGTTTGAAACATGCAGCTGACGGTAAATCGGATGGTTTAACTCTTATCCAAGATTCTATTAAAGGATTGGCAGAATATGTCAGTGGTGAGAGCAACGACTTCTCAACAGTAGGAATCAAGGCAGTTGACGATTATACTGTTCAATATACCTTGAATCAACCTGAAAGCTTTTGGAATTCTAAGGTAACAACTGCACCAATGCTTCCTGTTAATGAAGAATTCCTCAATTCTCAAGGTAAAGATTACGGAACACCAACACCTTCATCTATCCTCTATAATGGGCCATATATCTTGAAGAATCTAACGTCAAAATCCGTTATTGAATACGAAAAGAATCCAAATTATTGGGATAAGGACAATGTTAAAATCGATAACATTAAGTTGACTTTCTATGATGGTTCTGACCAAGAGTCATTGATTCGTAGTTTTACAGCAGGCTCGTTCACAACAGCTCGCCTCTTCCCGACTTCTTCAAATTTTGAATCAACCAAGCAAGAATACGGTGATAAAATTGTCTACAGCCCGCAAGAAGCGACCAGCTATTACCTTACATTTAACGTAAACCGTCAATCTTACAACAAGACAGCTAAGACTGATGATGCTCAAAAACATCAACAAGAGAAGCTCTTCTTAACAAGAACTTCCGTCAAGCCATCAATTTCGCGCTTGACCGTCATTCTTATGCAGCGCAGTTAAATGGCGAGGAAGGGGCAGATAAGATTATCCGTAATAGCCTTGTGCCTTTTGACTATGTTCAAGTTGGTGAAAAAACCTTTGGAGAACTAGCTCAGGAACAACTGGTTACATACGGAGACCAGTGGAAAGATGTAGCTTTGACAGATGGTAAAGACACTCTTTACAATCCAACAAAAGCAAAAGCAGCCTTTGAAAAAGCCAAGTCAGAATTGCAAGCTAAGGGCGTAACCTTCCCAATCCATTTAGATATTCCAGTTGAACAGACAGATGTGATTGCTGTGCAACAGACAAACTCACTCAAACAATCTATCGAATCAGCGCTTGGTACTGAAAATGTCGTTATCGATGTGCTTCAAATGACTGATAATGAAAAAATGAGTATTACATCTCAAGCTAAGGTTCCTTCTCAAAAAGACTATGACTTGAATGGTACTGGATGGGGACCAGACTATCAAGATCCAGCTACCTATCTAAATATCCTGGATGCTAAGAAGGGTTCTGCCCTTAAACACTTGGGTATCACAAAAGGAAAAGATCCAGAAGTCATGGCTCAAGTTGGACTTGATGAGTACAAGAAACTCTTGGATGATGCAGCATCTGAAACAACAGACCTTAACAAACGCTATGAAAAATATGCTAAAGCACAAGCTTGGGTATCTGATAGCTCACTCCTCATTCCTGTTGCTTCTTCAGGTGGTTCTCCGACTGTGAGTCGTACAGTGCCATTTACAAAAGCCTACTCTCAAGTCGGAATTAAGGGTGATCCATTTGTATTCAAAGGTTTGGAATTGCAAAATGATATTGTAACCACTAAAGAATACGAAGAAGCCTTCAAGAAATGGCAAAAAGAGAAAATTGAAACAAATGCTAAATACCAAAAAGAGTTAGCGAACCACATTAAATAGCCTTCATAAAATATATCTTGACAAAGAATTCCTAATACATTAGGAGTTCTTTGTTTTTATATAAGAATAATTGCTTGTAATGTCAAAAAATTATATAACTTTACTTTTTAGCCAAAATTTGATAAAATAGTTACATGTCATAAAACCTAACATAAAAGGAGAAGATGAATCATGAGACTTAAAAAACGCTTGTTGGGAGCGGGTTTGACTCTTGCTACTACTGTATTGCTGGCAGCATGTGGTCAGTCTGCATCGGACGATAAGACCTACTCATCTACATTTGGTGCTGATCCAACTACTTTTAACTATCTTTTGGATTATGCTGGTGACAATACCAATGTTATCACCAACTTAGTTGATGGTCTTTTGGAAAATGACAACTATGGGAATCTTGTTCCTGCCCTTGCAGAAGATTGGAGTGTCTCTAAGGATGGTCTGACCTATACTTATAAACTTCGCCAAGATGCTAAGTGGTTCACTGCTGATGGGGAGGAATATGCGCCTATCAAAGCTCAGGACTTTGTGACGGGTGTTAAATATGCTGCTGATAATAAGAGTCAAGCGCTAGATTTGATTCAAAACTCAATCAAAGGTTTGGATGATTATGTGACAGGAGCAAACTCAGACTTTTCAAATGTTGGTGTTAAAGCCTTAGATGACCATACTGTCCAATACACCTTGACACGTCCTGAATCTTTCTGGAATTCTAAGACAACTAACAGTATCTTGTTCCCAGTCAATGAAGAGTTCTTGACTTCTAAAGACAAAGAATTTGGAGAACTAAAACCAGACAGTATTCTCTATAGTGGTCCTTATTTGTTAAAGAATTTACATCTAAGTCATCACTTGAGTATACGAAAAACCCTCATTACTATGATCAAGAAAAAGTGACGATTGAAAGAGTTAAGTTGGCTTATGTTGATGGTTCTGACCAAGACATGACGATTCGTAACTTTGAAAGTGGAGCTTATTCGTCTGCAGGTGTTTATCCAAATAGTTCAAATTTCGCCAAGATTAAGGAGAAATACAAGGATAATATCGTCTATAGCTTGCAAGGTGCAACTTCTTGGTATTATAACTTCAACGTAAATCGTCAAGCCTATAACCATACAGCTAAGACCAGCGATGAACAGAAACAAGCTACAAAAACTGCAATTTTAAATAAAAATTTCCGTCAAGCTATTAACTTCGCCCTTGATCGTACAGCCTACTCAGCTCAGTCTAATGGAGAAGAAGCTGCTAAAAATACTCTTCGTAACACACTTGTGCCACCTACTTTTGTACAAGTAGGAGATAAAACTTTTGGTGAGACAGTTTCCTCTAAGTTGGTGAATTACGGAACAGAATGGGCTAATATGAATCTTGAAGACGCTCAAGATGGTTACTTCAACAAAGAAAAAGCGCAAGCTCAATTTGCAGAAGCTAAAAAAGAACTAGAGGCTCAAGGTGTGACCTTCCCGATTCATTTGGATTTGCCAGTGGATCAGGTCAACAAAACCTTGCTTCCTAAGCTTTATTCACTCAAACAATCTGTGGAATCCACTCTTGGAGAGGAAAATGTAGTCATTGATGTAGTTTTAGTTTCAACTGAAGACTATGCCAATGCGACTTTCCAAGCACCGACACCAGCTGATCATGACTATGATTTGAACTTGGATGGATGGTCAGCGGACTACCAAGATCCATCGACTTACCTCAATCCTTTCAACGCAGAAGATGGTTTCTATCTTAAGATTTTGGGACTTGATCCAAGTAAGGATGCTGACAAGATTACAAGTCTTGGAATGGATCAATATACTCAGAAATTGAAAGCGGCGGATGCAGAAAGTTCAGATGTAGCAAAACGTTATGAAAACTATGCAGATGCACAAGCTTGGTTGATTGACAGTTCACTTCTTATTCCTGTGAATTCAGATGGTGGCGTAGCTTCAGTGACTCGCGTGACGCCATTTACACGAGCATACTCACTTGTTGGAATCAAAGGAACTGGAAGCAACTACAAATACATGAGACTGCAGAAAGATGTGGTTACCATTGCCCAATTTAACGAAGCTAAAGCAAAATGGGAACAAGAACGCAAAAATTCAGTCGAAAAGAATCAAAAAGAGCTTGAAAATCACGTCAAATAAATAAAAAAGAGTTTCTCTTGGAGAAGCTCTTTTATTTATGATAAGGCGATAAAATATTTATTATAAATTTAAACGTTATCAAGTTATATGTTAATAGCCTTGAGGGCTACTTTATGATATAATGAATTTAAAAAGTTATTTAGAGGTGAAACGTGAGTAAACGTTCAAAATTAAGTAAATCTAGTAAAGTTCAGCAGAACTTCAACATTGGTTTCTTTGTAATCTATGTAGTTCTTGCTTGTTTTTTATTGTTTCTAGTATATCGTTACCATATTCTGGCTGTCAGTAACTTGAATATTATTCTGACAGCTGTTATTGTGTTTATTGCATTGGTATTCTTAACTTTAATTATCAAGAAAAAAGCTAAGATTTTCACCATGATAAGCCTTGTAATTTCAATTGCTTTAAGTTTAGCTGCTTTAGTTGGGCTCCAACAGTTTGTCAGCTTAGCAAATCAATTTAATGCTTCGTCTAATTATTCAAGTTATTCGATGAGTATAGCCGTTTTAGCAGATAGTGAGATAGATGATATTTCTCAATTGACAAGCCTTGCAGCTCCGATGGCGACTGATAGCGAGAACATTCATAAACTAATGGATGATATCAAAGCAAGCCATAGTAAAGAACTGACTATAGAAGAGGTTAGTTCTTATCAAGCGGCATATAAGAGCTTACTTGCTGGCCAAACAAAAGCAATTGTCTTAAATGGTGCATTTGAAAATCTGATTGAACAAGAAGATCCAAATTATGCTAAAAAAATTAAAAAGATTTATACTAAGGATCTAACAAAGACAGTTGCAGCTCCTAAGGTGGCAACAAATAAAACCTTTAATGTCTATATTAGCGGGATTGATACCTATGGTCCTATAAGCTCCGTATCACGTTCAGATGTCAATATCATTATGACCGTCAATCAGGATACTAAGAAAATTCTATTGACGACAACGCCTCGAGATGCCTATGTGCCGATTGCTGATGGTGGGAATAATCAAAAAGATAAACTGACACATGCGGGGATTTATGGGGTGGATGCTTCTATCCATACCTTGGAAAACCTCTATGACATTGAATTAAATTATTATGCTCGTCTCAATTTCACTTCTTTCTTGAAATTGATAGACCTTCTGGGAGGTGTAGATGTCTACAACGACCAAGAATTCACGTCACGTCATGGCAATTATCATTTCCCAGTTGGGAATGTTCATTTAGATTCTGAGCAAGCTTTAGGCTTTGTTAGAGAACGTTATTCATTGGCAGATGGTGATGGCGATCGTGGTCGTAATCATCAAAGTGATTGCTGCTATTATTCAAAAATTGACCTCTGCAGAAGCCTTGAAAAATTATGATGCCATTATCCAAGGTCTACAGTCTTCGGTCCAAACCAATATGCCACCAGAAACTATGGTTGGGCTAGTCAATTCTCAACTAGCAAATGGCGGCAAATATACTGTTACATCTCAAGATTTAAAGGGAACTGGTCGTATGGATCTTCCTTCATATGCAATGCCAGATAGTGCCTTGTATATGTTAGAAGTGGATCAGAATAGTTTGGAAACAAGCAAGAAAGCTATTAAAGATATCATGGAAGGGAAATAAAATGATTGACATCCATTCACACATAGTTTTTGATGTCGATGATGGACCTAAAACTATAGAAGATAGTCGAGCATTGCTTGAAGAAGCATATGCACAAGGGGTTCGGACTGTTGTTTCAACTTCTCATCGACGAAAGGGAATGTTTGAGACGCCAGAAGAAAAAATTGCTGCTAATTTTAAAATCGTTCAGGAACTGTCTAAGGAGATAGCTCCTGACCTAACAATCTTATATGGTGCTGAAATCTATTTTACTAGCGACATCTTAGATAAATTAGAAAATCACATCATCCCTAAACTCAATGATACACGTTATGCCTTGATTGAATTTAGTATGAATACACCTTATCGTGAAATTCACAGCGCCTTGTCTAAGATTCTCATGTTAGGAATAACGCCTGTGATTGCTCATATTGAACGCTATCACGCCTTAGAAAATGATGAAAAAGAGTGAGAGAGCTAATCAATATGGGATGTTACACGCAAATTAATAGTTCAAGTATTCTAAAGCCAAAACTATTTGGCGATACATATAAGTTTATGAAAAAACGAGCTCGCTATTTTTTAGATAGAGATCTAGTTCATATCGTGGCAAGTGACATGCATAACCTAGTTGATCGACGACCTCATATGAAGGAAGCCTACGAATTGGTTAGTAAAAAGTATGGCCAAGAAAAAGCCCATGAGCTTTTTACAACCAATCCTGCAAAAGTGATTAAAAATCAAATATTATAGGAGTTATAATGAAAGACAAAGATAAAATCGAAATTGATGTAGTACAAATGTTAAAAGTATTGTGGAAGCGTAAATTATTTATCGCTCTAGCAGCTATTATTACAGGAGCAATTGCTTTTGCCTATAGTTCGTTTGTGGTTAAACCTGAATATACAAGTACTACACGTATCTATGTTGTTAATAGAAATCAAGCTGATAAACCTGGATTAACGAACCAAGATTTGCAAGCAGGTTCTTACTTGGTAAAAGACTACCGTGAGATTATCCTTTCTCAGGATGTATTAGAAAAAGTAGTGGCTGGGCAAGGATTAAATTTTGATGCGAAAGCTCTTGCTAGAAAAGTTCAAGTAACAGTTCCGGCAGATACACGTATTGTGTCAATTTCTGTACGTGACAGTAAACCTGAAGAAGCAAGCCGTATTGCAAATGCTCTTCGAGAAGTAGCTGCTGAAAAAATTATTTCTGTGACGAAAGTATCAGATGTAACGACCTTGGAAGAAGCTCGTCCTGCAGTATCACCATCTTCACCAAACATTCGTCGCAACACAATTTTGGGTGTAGGTGCTGGAGCAAGTATCGTGATTCTATTGGCCCTATTAGTTGAACTATTGGATGACCGAGTGAAACGTCCAGAGGATATTGAAGAAGTAATGCATCTCTCACTTTTGGGAGTTATTCCAAATCTAGAGAAATTAAAGTAAGGGAGTTAACATGGCAAAGTTAGAATTATCAGAAAAACGCCAAGCGTTTGTAAAAAAAGCAGAAGAATACTACAACGCTCTACGTACAAATATTCAATTGAGTGGAGATAAGTTAAAGGTTATTGCAGTGTCTTCAGTTAGACCTGGAGAAGGAAAATCTACGACATCAACCAATATTGCCTGGGCTTTTGCGCGTGCTGGTTATAAAACACTCCTTATTGATGCAGATATTCGAAATTCTGTTATGTCTGGTGTTTTCATGTCTACTGAAAAAATCACTGGTTTGACAGACTACCTATCTGGTACAAAAGATTTGTCACATGGCTTGTGTGAGACGAATGTGGAGAATTTATTTGTTATTCAGTCTGGAGCTATTTCACCTAACCCGACAGCTCTTCTTCAAAGTGAAAAATTTGAAGTTATGATAGAAACACTTCGCAAGTATTTTGACTATATCATTGTAGATACAGCTCCGATTGGAGTCGTTATCGATGCTGCGATTATTGCTCAAAAATGCGATGCTTCTATTTTGGTAACAGAGGCTTCTGCTACGAAACGTAGAGAAGTTCAAAAAGCTAAGACACAATTAGAGCAAACAGGCGTACCCTTCTTGGGAGTAATTTTGAATAAATTCAATATCCATCTTGAAAAGTATGGTACATATGGTACATATGGTGGATATGGGAATTACGGTGCCTACGGTAAAAAATAAGTTTAGGGAGGAAATATGGAAGGAAGGGGTTTCTATAACGTAACTCTAGCGTTTTTGCAGAGTATACTCGTTAGTGTATTAGCTTATATACTGATTTCTGTTACAGAAACAGAGATTGTTGCAAAAACTGTGTTTGTCCTTTATTTTCTTCACTTTGCAGCCTTCTATATTAGTGGCTATGGTAAGGATTTTTTCAAGCGAAGTCAGTCGGTTGAATTGATAGAGACAATAAAATACATCATATTTTTTGCGTTATTAATTAGTTTCTCTAGTTTTTTCCTTAAAGATCAATTTGTTATTTCTAGAAGAGGAATGATCTATTTCCTTTCTTTATACGGGATTCTAAATTATATTCTTAGTTTTGTTATAAAAAAATACTGGGTTCAATTTAATCATAATTTAAAAGGTAGCCGAAAGATTCTTTTGATTACAGCGACATCTCGGATTGAGAAGGTAATTGAACGTCTTTTGACAGCAAATGACGTGTCTGGGAAATTAGTAGCAGTCAGTGTCTTAGATAATCCAGATTTTAAACATGATAAGGTTACTGTTGTTCCACCCAAAAATCTTATCAATTATGCAACTCATGAGGTAGTTGATGAAGTCTTTGTAAATCTACCTAGTGAGGATTATGATATTGGTAGCATTATCTCTCAATTTGAAACGATGGGAATTGATGTTACTGTTAATCTAAATGCCTTTGATAAGAATTTAGGTAGAAACAAACAAATCCATGAGATGGCTGGATTAAATGTAGTAACTTTTTCTACAAATCTCTACAAACCAAGCCACATAGTTGCCAAACGAATGATTGATATTTTAGGAGCAATTGTTGGACTGATCATCTGTGGATTGGTAAGTATAGTCCTTGTTCCAATGATTCGAAAAGATGGTGGACCAGCAATCTTCTCTCAAACCCGAGTCGGTAAAAATGGTCGCTATTTCACATTTTATAAATTCCGTTCCATGAGGGTAGATGCAGAAGAAATCAAGCAGCAATTGATGGATCAGAATACCATGCAAGGTGGTATGTTTAAAATGGATAATGATCCTCGAGTTACAGAAATTGGTCGTTTTATACGTAAAACTAGTATTGACGAGTTACCCCAGTTTTGGAATGTACTGATTGGGGACATGAGCCTAGTTGGAACTCGTCCTCCAACAGTGGATGAGTATGAAAAGTATACTCCTGAGCAGAAACGTCGATTGAGTTTTAAACCAGGCATTACTGGGCTATGGCAAATTAGTGGCTGAAGTGGAATTACCAACTTTGATGATGTTGTCAAACTAGATGTAGCTTATATCGATGATTGGACAATTTGGAAAGATTTCGAAATTTTATTAAAAACAATAAAAGTAGTGCTGATGAGAGATGGAGCAAAATGATTCTATGAATAAAGTGAGAGAAATTCAATTAGGAGAGTTAACTCTTTTAGAAAGTTATATTGATCTTTGTAAAAGACATAATTTGCGTTATTACGCCTTAGGTGGGACATTACTCGGTGCCATTCGTCATAAAGGATTTATCCCATGGGATGATGATATGGATTTAGGAATGCCCAGAAAAGATTATGAAAAATTCTTGTCAATCTGTGAGCAAGAGCTTCCTGAAAGTGTTATTTTAAGACTTCACGACGATAATCTAGGTAATACTTCGATTATGGATACTTCAATCCAAATTCAATTTGGCAATGAATGGTGTAGTCCCTTTATTGATATCTTTCCCTTAGATGGTTATCCAGAAGATGGGATCCAGTACTGGTTGCATACGAATAAAATAAAATTGTATCGTGCCTTGTCTAAAATTTCTGTCATCGATCGTTTGCATGAAAGAGATAGAGGCTTGTTCGAAAATGCAATTGTGAAAGTTTCCAAAGCCTTAAAATTAAATAAGCTCTTAAACACTTCAAAAATTAATAAAAAATTACAAAATATCATTAAACAATATGATTACGAGACTAGTACCATGGTTGGAAATGTCTTAGGTTCTTACCGCGAGCGAGAACTCGCAAGAAAAGAAGTGTTCGGGGAACCGCAATTACTAGAGTTTGAAAACTTACAAATTAGTTGTCATGCAAATCCTGATGAATATTTGACAAAAATATATGGTGATTACATGCAACTACCAAAAGAAGCTGAACGGAAGGGTCATTTTGAGTCTACGTGGGGAGATTAAATTGAATAGTTTTAATTTAATGGGGGTCAGAATTGACCCCTTAACAATGGACGAAACTGTCCAAGCTGTTGAAAAATTTGTTCTTGAGCAACGGCCACTCCATCTAATGGGGGTGAACGCAGACAAAATTAATCAATGTCAAACAGATGAATCTATTAAAAAGATAGTGAACGCTTCTGAGATTATTAATGCAGATGGAGCTTCAGTTGTTCTTGCTTCCCGCTTTTTGGGTTATCAAGTTCCTGAGAGAGTTGCTGGGATTGATTTGATGCAAAGATTGCTCTTGTTGGCCAATGAAAAGTCTTATTCGGTTTATTTTTTTGGTGCCAAGGAAGAAGTTTTAATAGACATGCTAGAAATCTTTAAGAAAGACTATCCAAATTTACGAGTCCTTGGATATCGTAATGGTTATTTTTCTGAAGAAGATGAATACGGTATTCAAGAAGATATCCGAGAGAAAAATCCTGATTTTGTTTTTGTTGGGATTACCTCTCCCAAGAAAGAATACATCATTCAAAAATTTATGGATCAAGGTGTTAATTCTGTCTTTATGGGAGTTGGAGGTAGCTTTGACGTTTTATCTGGCCATATTAAACGAGCTCCTCTCTGGATGCAAAATGTGCATCTTGAATGGCTGTTCCGAGTGGCAAATGAACCTAAACGTCTCTTTAAACGTTATTTTGTAGGGAATGCCACTTTTATTAAGCGAGTTTTAGATGAAAAACGAAAATCAAAAAAATAATATTTTACATATTTCACGTACCATGGATATCGGTGGTGCAGAGCGTATTGTTTACCAGTTGAGCTCAGATTTGAAAGATGAGTTTGACAGTGTTCATGTCGCATCTACAGGTGGAATTTGGGAGAGCAATCTTGCTGCTAAAGGTATTCAACATCATAAAATTTTAGATATTGATAGTAAAAATCCACTGACAGTATTAAAGCTTCTATATTCTATTCACCAGATTATCAAAAACAATGAGATTACTATAGTCCACACTCATCACCGGATGGCTGCTTTTTATATCCGATTATTAAAGCTTTTTAATTCAAAATTAAAACACATTTATACAGCTCACAATGTCTTTAAGGATAAATTACCTCTATATAGATTTGCTTTAAAAAATGCTAAAAGTGTAGCAGTAGGAGAGGCGGTAAATAAAAACCTAAAAGAAGACGTAGGAATTACTGATAGTAGGGTTATTTATAATGGAGTCGTTTTAAAAGAAACGAATGACCAGGTCGATGAGATTATCAGTTATAGTGGGATTAAACTTGGCTGTATTGCTAGGTTATCTGAACAAAAAGGTTTGACTTATCTTATTGATGCTATGTCTTTACTGACTATTAAGGATATTCGATTATTTATCGTTGGTGAAGGTGAGCTTCGAGAAGAATTGGAAAACAAGGTTAAAGAGCTAGACCTTCAAGATTCGGTAATTTTTTTAGGATATCGCAAGGATATTGTGGAATGTATTAATAGTTTTGATTTTTGTGTTTTACCTTCAGTATTTGAAGGATTTGGCCTAGTTGCTATTGAGGCATTTATGAATAGCAAAACCTTAGTTGCGACGGATATACCGGGATTAAACGAAGTAGTAACAAATAAAAATGGGGTTCTAGTTCCGGCAAAAGACTCTGCTGCTCTGGCATCTGCTATTGATAAATTAGCTACAGATGCAACACTAAGACAGGAACTTGCTAGTCAAGCAAAGAAAGACTATGAAAATAAATTTAGTTATCCTTTATTCTTGGAGAACTATAGGGAACTGTATAGAGAACTAAAGGGAGAATCAAAATGAAAAAAGTCATGTTGGTTTTTGGGACGCGCCCAGAAGCAATCAAAATGTGTCCCTTAGTAAATGAGTTGAAGAAAAATGACTCAATTAAGACTCTTGTCTGCGTGACTGGACAGCATAAGGAAATGCTTGAACAGGTTTTGGACGTTTTTAAAGTAGTACCAGACTATGATTTAGGGATTATGAAGGCAAACCAAACCTTATTTTCAATCACGACCAGTATTCTAGATAAAATCCAACCGGTGCTTGAACAAGAAAAACCAGATATTGTACTTGTTCACGGAGATACGACGACAACTTTCGCAACGGCCTTGGCAGCCTTTTACATGGGAATAAAAGTTGGACACGTGGAAGCAGGTTTAAGAACCTACAATCTTCAAAGTCCATTCCCTGAGGAGTTCAACCGTCAGACTGCTTCTATTATTGCAGATTATAATTTTGCTCCGACAGAAGTTGCAAAGGAAAATCTTCTAAAAGAGGGAAGAGGGAATATTTTTGTAACAGGGAATACCGTTATTGACGCTTTGAAGACAACTGTTCAGGATAATTATGACCACCCAATTTTAGAGTGGGCTAAGGGCAGTAAGTTGATCATGTTGACAGCTCATAGACGTGAAAACCTTGGGCAACCAATGGAAAATATGTTTAATGCTGTTAATCGTATTTTAAATGAATTTGAAGATGTAAAAGTTGTTTACCCAATTCATAAAAACCCTAAGGTTCGTGAGTTGGCCAGTAAAGTATTTGGCGATAATGAACGTATGAAAATTATTGAACCTTTAGAGGTCATTGATTTCCATAATTTTATGAATCAAAGCTACATGATTTTAACAGATTCTGGTGGAGTTCAAGAAGAAGCTCCATCGTTAGGGAAGCCTGTTTTAGTCATGCGTGATACCACAGAACGTCCTGAAGGGATTGCAGCAGGAACTTTGAAATTGGTAGGAACCGAAGAAGAAAATATTTATACGAATTTTAAACTGCTTTTGAAAGATGAAGCAGAATACAACAAGATGAGCAAGGCGAGCAACCCATACGGAGATGGAAAAGCTTGTGAAAGAATTGTCGATATTATTTTGGAAGGATAGGGATAATGGATAAGGTTTCTATTATTGTACCAGTATACAATGTCGAAACTTACTTAAGCTATTGTGTAGACAGTCTAAGACAACAGACCTATAAAAATATAGAAATTATACTGGTAGACGATGGTTCTACAGATTCTTCAGGAGAAATTTGTGACCAGTATGCTCAGGAAGATGAGCGTATTAGAGTTCTTCATATTGAAAACGGGGGATTGTCCAATGCCCGCAATACTGGGGTAAAAGAATCTTCAACAGATTGGATTGTTTTCATTGATTCAGACGATTATTATGACCATAGAGCCATTGAATTTTTAGTAAAACTTAGAGATAAGTATAGAGTTGATCTTGTAGCAACTCCAGTGATTGAAGTTAGAAACTATGAAAATAGTGATTTCCTAGGAGATTTCAGAGAGAAATATTCTGGGAAATTAGATCGTCGAACAGCTTTAGAACAAATGTTTTATGGAAATTATGTTGGGACACATTCAGGTGGTAAACTATATAAGAAAGAAATCTTATTAAGGTTTCCATATCCTAATGGGATGTTGTATGAAGATTTATCTCTTGCTTATGAGCATATTGCTTCCTGTGAAAATATTGCTGTTAGTGCTCTAAATCTTTATAAATACTATCGAAGACCAGGAAGTATTGTAAATTCTAAGTATAGTGATCGTCTCTTAGATTTTTACAAGGCAATGGAATGGAATAGAAGCTATATCGAACGAGACTATCCTAATGATAAGGAAATGAGAAGGGCTTTAAATGTTCGCTATGTTTTTAATGGTCTGCATATTGTACATGCTATGCTTAGTTCAGATATGTATGCTGAAGTTAATAAAATTAGAAAAGAATACATTCAATATTTCAAAGATGTTATTCTGAATTCAAATGTTACAAGGAAATAAAGTGAAATACTTGATGCTTTTGGTTTCTCCAAAACTGTATGAAAAAATTAGAGAGAAGATGAGTTAGGTAAGAATGAAGGTTTTAAAAAATTATGCATATAATCTCTCTTACCAGCTACTAGTAATAATTCTTCCTATTATAACAACACCTTATGTAACTAGGGTATTTAGTTCAACTGATTTAGGCACTTATGGTTATTTCAATTCAATTGTAACCTACTTTATTTTATTGGCGACATTGGGCGTGGCCAATTATGGTACAAAAGAAATTTCAGGCCATCGTAAAGATATCCGAAAAAACTTTTGGGGCATATACACCTTGCAGTTTGGTGCGACCATTCTGTCGATATGCTTATACATTCTCTTATGTCTGTCCTTGTCATTTATGCAGAATCCCGTTGCATATATTTTAGGCTTAAGTCTGGTATCTAAAGGGATGGATATCTCCTGGTTATTTCAAGGGTTAGAGGATTTTCGCAAGATAACAGTTAGAAATATTACTGTTAAACTGGTCGGTGTCATTTCAATCTTCTTATTTGTAAAATCAGCAAATGATTTATATCTTTATGTGTTTTTGCTAACAATATTTGAATTATTGGGGCAGTTTAGTATGTGGTTGCCAGCCAGAGAATTTATCGGGGAACCACATTTTGATTGGCCCTATGCTAAACAACACTTGAAACCAGTTGTTCTCTTGTTTTTGCCGCAAATAGCTATTTCGCTATATGTTACTTTGGATCGTACTATGCTAGGGGCATTAGCCTCAACTAAAGACGTCGGAATTTATGACCAAGCCTTAAAATTGGTCAATATTTTGCTTACACTAGTGACTTCATTAGGAAGCGTAATGCTTCCTCGTGTTGCCAATCTCCTATCGACTGGAGATCACAAGGCTGTAAACAAAATGCATCAGATGTCTTTCTTAATATACAATTTAGTCATTTTTCCTATAATAGCAGGAATGTTAATTGTTAATGATGATTTCGTGCAATTTTTCTTAGGACAGGATTTCCAAGATGCTAAATATGCGATAGCAATTATGATATTTAGAATGTTCTTTATTGGTTGGACAAATATTATGGGTATTCAAATTTTGATTCCACATAATAAAAATAAAGAATTTATGATTTCGACAACTATTCCAGCTATTGTGAGTGTCGGTTTAAATTTATTACTACTACCTAAATTAGGTTATATCGGAGCAGCCATTGTTTCTGTATTAACAGAAGCCTTAGTATGGGCTATTCAACTGTATTTTACAAGAAACTATTTAAAGGAAGTGCCTCTTCTTGCTTCGACAGTTAAAATTATAGGAGCATCAGCTCTCATGTACAGTGTACTATTCGTTGTAAAAACTACAGTGAATATTACTCCGGTTATAAATGTTATGGTATTTGCTACAATAGGAGCTATACTTTACATTTTTCAAATACTATTCTTAAAGGTAATTAGTCCAAAAGAGTTGAAACAGCAGTTATTGAATAAGTGAAATTGAATGGAATGAATAGAAAATTTCAGTAGCTTATAGTCTTATTGTAAAATGAACTCTTGTATAGATTAAATTCGCTTTGGTTGATTAAATAGTTAGGAAAGGGAGGATAGAAGAGTATAAGTGAACTAGAAGATTAAAGAAATATTATTTTTTCTCATTCAATTCGATATTTCTTTTTCTTATAATTCACCCTGTATGATTCTTTTTCAAAAAATATGATAAAAATTAAATTTGAAAACCTACTAGTCAGCATTGTTGTATCTGTAGTGGTGTTTTTTAATACCATATCAACTACGATGCTGGAAAGGACTTTTTTTCAAGTCAAAGTAAATTTCCTATTTTTGGTTGTATTGCTTTTAGGGCTTCGTTTTTTGTATAAAATGCGGATCTCATACAAATATCTAATACTTTCTATTCTATTGTTGCTTTCGGGGGCTTTAGTGTATTTTCAAACGAACAGACTTAATTTTCTAGTCTATTCGATGCTACTAGTCCTCTTGGTTAATGTAGATATGAAAGTAGTTTTGAGGAACTATGTAGTTGTAGCTGGTATTCTCGTAGTTGGTGTTTTTCTTTTATCGCTGGTTGGCATGGTTCCTAACCTGCAATATAATCGTGCGGGAGTTATTCGAAATTCGTTTGGGTTTATTTATCCTACGGATTTTGCATCACATTGCTTCTATCTATTTTTAGCAACTTCTTATCTTTTAAAAGACAAATTTATATGGACCAGATCTCTGTTTGGTGTCTTGCTATCAGCTTTTATTATAAAATACTGCGATGCACGTTTAAATGCTATGTCAATTTTGTTAGCGACAGTTATTTTCATTTATTTTTATTACAGCAATGGGAAAAAACTAAAGATTTTTGCCTTGTTGCCTTATTCGGCTGTTGTATTCGCATCAATTGTTACCTATTTGTCATACAAGTTTTCTTGGTCTAATCCATTTTTGGTATCGATAAACAAATTAATCACCGGAAGGCTAGCTCTAGGTAGGAATGCATTTGATACATTTGGAGTTCATCTATTTGGGACGAGAAATGTTCAATTTATAGGATCAGGTGGAAAAACAGAATCTGTAATAGGGTATAACTATGTAGATTCCTCTTATGTGCAGATGTTATTTACATATGGAATAGTGCCTGTAGTTCTATTGATAATAATTTATGTTGTCGCCTCAAGGAAACAGTATAAGGATGGTCAATATTTATTAGTTGCGATTTTATCATTGATTGCTTTTAACTGTATGATTGAAGCCTTCTGGTTTGTTCCTACATATAATATATTCATGTTTTTACTATTTACAACAAATACTTTTAGCAAAAAAGAATCAAATGATATTGTTGCTACAAATGAGACCTAGCTCTAGTACTAGATTTTAGTCGGGTCATGATATGATACCTTTCTAAAAAACAACTAACTTTTGCTGATCCTGAGTCGGCAATAATAAGAAATGTAAAGTTCATTAACGGAGTTTTAATTTAATATGTATGACTATTTAATTGTAGGTGCAGGTTTGTCTGGAGCAATCTTTGCACACGAAGCTACAAAACGTGGCAAAAAAGTAAAAGTGATTGACAAACGCGATCACATTGGTGGAAATATCTACTGTGAAAATGTTGAAGGTATCAACGTACACAAGTACGGTGCCCACATTTTCCATACCTCAAACAAAAAAGTGTGGGACTATGTGAACCAATTCGCGGAATTCAACAACTATATCAACTCACCGGTGGCTAACTACAAGGGAAACCTTTACAATCTTCCATTTAATATGAATACCTTCTACGCTATGTGGGGAACTAAGACACCACAAGAAGTCAAAGACAAGATTGCCCAGCAAACGGCTGATATGAAAGATATTGAGCCCAAGAACTTGGAAGAACAAGCTATCAAGTTGATTGGTCCGGATATCTATGAAAAGTTGATCAAGGGCTATACAGAAAAGCAATGGGGGCGTTCTGCAACAGACCTTCCTCCATTTATCATCAAACGTCTTCCAGTTCGTTTGACCTTTGATAACAACTACTTTAATGACCGTTACCAAGGTATTCCAATCGGTGGATACAACGTCATCATTGAAAACATGCTTGGTGATGTGGAAGTAGAGCTTGGCGTTGATTTCTTTGCCAATCGTGAAGAGCTTGAATCTTCAGCTGATAAAGTTGTCTTTACAGGAATGATTGATCAGTACTTTGATTACAAACATGGGGAATTGGAATACCGCAGTCTTCGTTTTGAACACGAAATCTTGGATGAAGAAAATTATCAAGGAAATGCCGTGGTTAACTATACGGAACGTGAGATTCCATACACTCGTATCATTGAGCACAAGCACTTCGAGTATGGCACTCAACCAAAGACGGTTATCACTCGTGAGTACCCAGCTGATTGGAAACGTGGAGATGAACCATACTATCCAATCAATGATGAAAAAAACAATACTATATTTGCTAAGTACCAAGAAGAAGCATCCAAAAATGACAAGGTCATCTTCTGTGGGCGCCTAGCTGATTATAAATACTACGACATGCACGTGGTTATTGAGCGTGCTTTGGAAGTTGTAGTAACTGAATTTGATTGAGAGAAATAGTTATCCATGAAATATTATCTAAAAGAAGAGTTTTTAAAAGACTCTGGAGCAAGGAATGCTGGTAATAAGGCCAGAAATGATGTTGAGGAAATTGTAAAACAAGAGGGTTTTAGTCCTTTGTTGCTGACAGTTGAAAACTGGTACCAAATGAGTACGATTAAAGCCCAACAACACAAAGCACAAGCCTTGTCACAAGCCTTTTCTCGGTTAAAATCAGGAGATCAACTGTTAATTCAATTTCCTATGCTCCATCATAGCTTCTTTACTACCTATTTAGTAAAAAGGTTGCAAGCTATAGGGGTCAAGGTTTATTTAATTATTCATGATATAGAAGTCTTACGTTATGTCAATCTGGATACAGTACCTTTAAAGCATAAAATTCGTGTACAGCTTCAAGAATCAAGTCTTTTAAAAATTGCTGATGGCCTTATTGCTCATAATCCGATCATGAAGTCATTCCTGGTCAATAAGGGCATTTCAGAACAAAAAATTGTCAGTCTAGGTATTTTTGACTATCTAATTCCCGATTTTCAGGAAAAAGAAGAACTATCGAAGGATCAACCGATCATTGTGGCAGGTAATCTAGCACAAGAAAAAGCTGGTTACTTGTATAAATTGCCGGCAAATCCTGCCTATAACCTCTATGGTGTTGGTTTTGATGAGAGTAGAGCTTTAGAGAATGAAACTTACTTTGGTTCTTTCCTGCCTGACGAGCTTCCTGTAGCCCTTGAGGGTGGATTTGGACTCGTATGGGATGGGGATAGTGCTGAAACCTGTAGTGGTGCCTTTGGTGAGTACCTACGATACAATAACTCACATAAGGCATCCCTTTACTTGGCATCTGGATTCCCGCTTGTAGTGTGGAAGCAGTCAGCTCTCTCTCATTTTGTTTTAGAGAAAGAGTGTGGTGTCGCAGTCGAGTCACTACATGACTTGTCGCAAGTAATAGAGGAGTTAACTTTAGATGACTATCAGACTCTATTAGAAAACACCAAGCGTGTAGGAAAAGAGATTCGAGAAGGATATTATTTACGTACTGCATTAAAACAGTTGAGCCTTTAAAAGAAGTTAGAAACCCTAACTTCTTTTTTATTATTCTCTAATTAGTTTTTTAAAAACGCATTTCAAAAAAAACGAATGATTTCAAAATGATAGCTAAAAGTTACGTGAAAAACGAAATCAAAAAACAGATTTTCATGACTAGAAAAACCGAACGTTCATCCAATTGATAATAATTTGACACATTTTATTATTGTTTTTAAATTTAGTTTTATAATAAAGTTATTTTTTAAGAAGTTTTTACTTTTTTTCTTCAAAAACATACTATAAAATCATAAAAAATTAAGCACGAATATATTTTTTATGATATAATATTCTGTGAATAGCTATGCCTTCTTGTAGCTATTAAAAAAACAAAGTGTGAAACTTGGAAGATAGAGAGGATGCAGTGTAATGACTAGAAATGGTTTTTTTACAGGCTTAGATATTGGAACGAGCTCTATTAAAGTGTTAGTTGCAGAGCTTGTAGATGGTGAAGTAAATGTAATTGGCGTTAGTAACGCAAAAAGTAAAGGTGTCAAGGATGGAATTATCGTTGATATCGAGGCTGCAGCGACAGCTATTAAATCTGCTATTTCTCAAGCAGAAGAGAAAGCAGGAATTTCTATCAAGTCTGTAAACGTTGGTCTTCCAGCGAACTTGTTGCAAGTTGAGCCAACGCAAGGAATGATTCCTGTAACATCAGACACAAAAGAAATTACAGATCAAGATGTTGAAAATGTCGTCAAATCAGCTTTGACAAAGAGTATGACACCAGATCGTGAAGTGATTACTTTTGTTCCAGAAGAGTTTGTTGTTGATGGCTTCCAAGGAATTCGTGATCCACGTGGAATGATGGGAGTACGCTTAGAAATGCGTGGGCTCTTATACACAGGACCAAGAACCATCCTTCACAATCTTAGAAAAACTGTAGAACGTGTTGGAGTACAGGTTGATAACGTGATTATTTCACCACTTGCGATTGTAAACTCTGTTCTTAACGAAGGTGAGCGTGAGTTTGGAGCTACTGTTATTGATATGGGTGGCGGTCAAACAAGTGTTGCAACTATTCGCAATCAAGAATTGCAGTACACTAATGTTTACCAAGAAGGTGGAGAGTACGTTACAAAAGACATTTCAAAAGTCCTAAAAACTTCTAAGAAAATTGCTGAAAGCTTGAAACTAAACTATGGTGAGGCTTATCCTCAGTTGGCAAGTAAAGAAACTTTCCAAGTTGAAGTTATCGGTGAAGTTGAACCAGTAGAAGTGAGCGAAGTTTACTTAGCTCAAATTATTTCAGCTAGATTGAAGCATGTCTTTGAACAAATCAAGCAAGATTTGGAAAGAAGACATTTGCTTGACTTGCCAGGTGGGATTTCCTTGATTGGTGGAAATGCTATTCTTCCTGGAATTGTTGAGCTGGCACAAGAAGTCTTTGGAGTACGTGTTAAACTTTACGTTCCAAATCAAGTTGGTATCCGCAACCCAGCATTTGCGCATGTAATCAGCTTATCAGAATTCGCTGGTAGCCTTACTGAAGTAAACGTACTAGCTCAACGTGCTATTAGAGGTGATGAAACATTACGTCATCAACCAATTGACTTTAGATCAAATCAACCAAAAGCAACTGCTTCTCAAAGCTCAGTTTTCGGATCAACTAGTGGTTCTGATGAACCTGTCTATACGACAGATGCATCACTCAACCAATCGGGAGAAAAACCGAAAGAGAAATTAACTGATCGTTTCCGTAGCTTGATTGGAAGCATGTTTGACGAATAAAGTAGAGGAAAAATAATATGACATTTTCATTTGATACAGCAGCAGCACAAGGTGCAGTAATTAAAGTTATCGGTGTTGGAGGCGGAGGCGGGAACGCCATCAACCGTATGGTTGAAGAAGGTGTTTCTGGTGTTGAGTTTATTGCAGCTAACACGGATGTACAAGCTTTAAGCAGTACAAAAGCTGAAACTGTAATTCAACTTGGCCCTAAATTAACTCGTGGACTTGGTGCAGGAGGTCAACCTGAGGTTGGTCGTAAAGCTGCTGAAGAAAGCGAAGAAGTTCTAACCGAAGCAATCAGTGGAGCTGATATGGTCTTCATCACTGCTGGTATGGGTGGTGGTTCTGGTACAGGTGCTGCACCAGTTATTGCTCGTATCGCTAAAGGTCTTGGTGCCTTGACTGTCGGTGTTGTGACACGTCCATTTGGTTTTGAAGGAAGTAAACGTGGCCAATATGCAGTGGAAGGTATTAACGAACTTCGTGAGCATGTTGATACACTGTTGATTATTTCAAATAACAACCTATTGGAAATCGTTGATAAGAAGACACCGCTTCTTGAAGCTTTGAGTGAAGCGGACAACGTTCTTCGTCAAGGTGTACAAGGGATTACAGATTTAATTACTCGCCCAGGATTGATTAACTTGGACTTTGCAGACGTTAAGACTGTAATGGCAAACAAAGGTAATGCCCTAATGGGAATTGGTATTGGTAGTGGTGAAGAGCGTGTTATCGAAGCGGCTCGTAAAGCTATCTACTCTCCACTCCTTGAAACTACAATCGATGGTGCAGAGGATGTTATCGTAAACGTGACTGGTGGTTTGGACTTGACCTTGACAGAAGCAGAAGAAGCTTCAGAAATTGTCAACCAAGCTGCAGGACACGGTGTAAATATCTGGCTCGGAACATCTATTGATGAAACAATGAAAGATGAAATTCGAGTAACTGTTGTCGCGACGGGTGTTCGTCAGGATGCTGTTGAAAAAGTTGTAGCTCCTAAGCCAAGACAAAATGCATACCGTGAACCAGTTAAAACTGGACGTACTCATACCTACGATCGTCACTTCGATTTAACTGAAACTCCAGAAGTTCCAGTTGGTACTTCTCGTACTCCTGAAGCACCTAAAGCATCTGCATTTGGTGATTGGGATTTAAGACGTGACACTATTGTTCGTCAGGGAGATTCTCTGGTATCACCAGTAGAGCGATTGAAGCTCCTTCTTCTGATGAAGACGAGTTGGAAACTCCACCATTCTTTAAAAACCGATAATTCAAATGAATTTAAAAGAGAATACAAACCTTGTTTTTCAGCAAGTTACAGATGCAGTCCAAGAAGCCGGTCGTGAAGTCGACTCGGTTTCTGTCATTGCTGTAACTAAATATGTCGACGGATCAACTGCTTCACAATTGGTTGATCAAGGGGTGAGACATATAGGAGAAAATCGTGTTGATAAATTCCTTGAAAAATTTCATGCCTTAAGCGATAGAAATATAACCTGGCATTTAATAGGAAGTTTGCAACGACGAAAAGTCAAGGATGTGATTGCCTACGTTGATTATTTCCATGCTTTAGACTCTTTAAAATTAGCAGAAGAAATACAAAAGCGTACAAATCGCAAGATTAAGTGTTTTTTACAAGTAAATATCTCTGGTGAAGAAACTAAGCATGGTTTTTCAAAAGAGGAGTTAATGAATCTGTTGCCGGATTTAGCAAAGTTAGATAAGATTGAATATGTTGGTCTTATGACAATGGCTCCTTTTGAAGCTGAAACTGAAGAGTTACAATCAATTTTTAGAGAAACACAAGAGTTACAAAAAGAAATTCAACAAAAACTAATCCCCAATATGCCAATGTCAGAACTAAGTATGGGAATGAGTCGTGATTATAAAGAAGCGATTCAATTTGGTTCAACTTTTGTTCGTATAGGTACATCATTTTTTAAGTAGGAAAAAACCATGTCACTAAAAGATAAATTTGATAGATTTATAGATTATTTTACTGAAGATGGAGAAAATATTTCTGATGAAGTAGTAACTGCGTCATCAGAGCGTTCGTTGTCAGCAGTTCCACCAAGAAAGGAATTGCCACAACAGACTCAAGTTTCTTCAGAATCTGATACCAAGGAAAAAAATATTAGACGCCTTCATGCACGTCAACAAGAATTAGCAATTGAAAGTCATCGTAGTACTGAAAAAGTGACAATTGATGTCCGTTATCCTCGTCGATATGAAGATGCAACAGACATTGTTGATTTGTTGGCAGGAAATGAAAGTATTTTAATTGATTTCCAATATATGACTGAAGTTCAAGCTCGCCGTTGTTTAGATTATTTGGACGGAGCCCGTCATGTTCTAGCTGGTGAACTTAGAAAAGTTGCAATACAATGTATCTTTTAACTCCAGTTGGTGTTGTGGTTAATATTGAAGATATTCGTTTACCAGAGGAATCTCAAACTGAAGATTATGACTTTGATATGAAGAGAAATAGAGTACGCTAATGTTTCTAATTGCCCGATTTATACAAAATGCTACAGATATCTATTCACTGATACTTGTAGCTTTTGCTCTATTATCATGGTTTCCTAATGCCTACAATACACAATTAGGTCGGTTTTTGGAAACTTTAACGAAACCAATTCTTCAACCATTAAGACGTCTTCCCCTACAATTTGCTGGACTTGATTTTACTGTATGGATTGCAGTTATTTTACTCCGTTACATCAGTCGTTACCTAATTAATATTCTATTGATGATATGAGCAAGGATATTTACCAACATTTTGCAGTCGAAGATATACCCTTTATTGATAAAGGATTGGAATGGATAAACCAGGTAGAAGAGCAATATGCTCCCGTGTTAACTTATTTTTTAAATCCGCATCAAGTTTTCATTCTTAAAACATTGGGTGGGAATGCAGGTATTCGAGTCTATAGTAGTGAGGATTTTGTTCCTTCTGAATATGCAAGGGTTATTCTTGCTCCAAATTATTTCATCCCCACTCTTTTAGATTTTGAAATGACCTTATTAGAAATTGTTTACCCAAATAAATTTTCACAATTAACACATGCTAAAATTTTAGGAACAGTACTTAATCGCTTGGGTATTGAGCGTAAATTGTTCGGTGATATTTTAGTAACCGATCAAAGAGCGCAAATCGTTGTTAATCGTAATTTTAAAAATTTGTTTGAGGACGGTATACAAAAAGTATCAAAAATCCCAGTTTCCTTAGAAGAGCGTTCTTTTTCAGAGAAAGTTGTTCCAAGAGAAAACTACCAGGAAAAGGATGTGTTAGTTCCGAGCATGCGCTTGGATGCCTTTCTATCCAATGTTTTGAAACTTTCTCGTTCGCAAGCCAATGCTCTCATTGATAAGAAACTTGTTCAAGTAAATTATCACGAAGTTGAAAAAACGGATTTCCAACTTAAACTTGGTGATTTAGTAAGTGTCAGACGTTTTGGTAGAATCAGTATTCTTCGTGAAAATGGTCAGACAAAAAAAGATAAGATAAAATTAACAGTGCAGTTACTATTAAGTAAGTGAGAAAAATATGTCGATTAGACCACAAGAAATTATTGATAAAGCTTTTTCGATTAAATTCAGAGGTTATAATAAGGAAGAAGTGGACGAATTTTTAGATAAGATTTATTTCGACTATGAAGAATTAGTCCGCTACAAGGAAGAAACTGAAATCTATGTCAAAAAACTTGAAGAACGTCTTTCCAATTATACGAATGATATTCCTAAGAGAACAGTAACAAACGACCAAGAACCAGAAGCAATTAATGATTCTATTTTTTATTAAATAAGTGAGGAAAATTATGCCAATTACATCATTAGAAATTAAGGATAAAACCTTTGGATTGCAGTTTAGAGGATTTAATCGCGATGAAGTTGATGAATTCTTAGATATTGTTGTTCGTGATTATGAAGCACTTGTACGAAGCAATCATGAGAAAGATCAACACATTAAAAACTTAGAAGAACGTTTGTCGTATTTTGATGAGATTAAAGATTCATTGAGCCAATCTGTTCTGATTGCTCAAGATACAGCTGAGCGTGTAAAACAGGCCGCAAATGAGCGATCAAATAATATTGTTCATCAAGCTGAGCAAGATGCACAACGTCTGTTAGATGAAGCTAAATATAAAGCTAATGAAATCTTGCGTCAAGCTACAGACAATGCTAAGAAGGTTGCCGTTGAAACAGAAGAGTTGAAGAACAAGAGTCGTGTCTTCCACCAACGCTTGAAATCAACAATCGAAAGTCAATTAGCTATTGTTGATTCATCAGATTGGGAAGAAATTTTGCGTCCGACTGCAACATATTTGCAAACTAGTGACGAAGCCTTCAAGGAAGTCGTCCAAGAGGTTCTAGGTGAAGATGTATCTTCTTACCAAGAAGAAGAGCCGATTGATATGACTCGCCAATTCTCCCCAGAAGAGGTGGCAGAACTTCAAGCACGTATTGAGGCTGCAAATAAAGAATTACTAGAATTAGAAGCAAAAGAATCTGTTGAAGGAGAGCTTGAACCTACTGTTGAATCTCATTCTGATTCAGATCATGAAGCTCAAAAAGAGTCTGTTCAAATTTTATAAGAATCTCATTAGAGAACAAGAATTTATCAATCACATTTCTAGCGAGTAGGAGATGGTGAAAGTCCTACAATCCCTGTTGGTAAATTTATCCTCTCTTAGTATCAAGTCTGAAATGAGTAAGATTTGACGTTGCCCACGTTACGGGAAAAGAGGGAAAAGGACTGAGTCTTTTTCCGAATAAAGGTGGTACCACGATTTTCGTCCTTTTTGCGAATCGTGGTTTTTAATTTGTCTATATATAAAGGAGATACAATGAAACTCAAAGAAACTTTAAATCTAGGAAAAACTGAATTTCCAATGCGTGCTGGACTTCCAACTAAAGAGCCAGTTTGGCAAAAAGAGTGGGAAGAAGCAAAACTTTATCAACGTCGTCAAGAGTTAAATGAAGGAAAACCACATTTCACGCTTCATGATGGCCCTCCATACGCTAACGGGAATATTCACGTTGGACATGCCATGAACAAGATTTCTAAAGATATCATTGTTCGTTCAAAATCGATGTCAGGATTTTACGCACCATACATTCCAGGTTGGGACACACACGGTCTGCCAATCGAGCAAGTTTTGGCAAAACAAGGTGTTAAACGCAAAGAGATGGACTTGGTTGAGTACTTGAAACTTTGTCGTGACTATGCCCTCTCTCAAGTAGATAAACAACGCGAAGATTTCAAGCGCTTGGGTGTTTCTGGTGACTGGGAAAATCCATATGTAACCTTGACGCCAGACTATGAAGCAGCGCAAATTCGTGTCTTTGGTGAAATGGCTAACAAGGGCTACATCTACCGTGGAGCTAAGCCAGTTTACTGGTCATGGTCATCTGAGTCGGCTCTTGCTGAAGCGGAAATTGAATACCATGACTTGGTTTCAACTTCTCTTTACTATGCCAATAAGGTCAAAGATGGCAAAGGTGTTCTAGACACTGATACTTATATCGTCGTTTGGACAACAACTCCATTCACCATCACGGCTTCTCGTGGTTTGACTGTTGGTGCAGATATTGATTACGTCTTGGTGCAACCAGCTGGCGAAACTCGTAAATTTGTAGTCGCTTCAGAATTGCTGAACAGCCTGTCTGAAAAATTTGGTTGGGCGGATGTTCAAGTGTTTGCTATCTACCGTGGTTCAGAATTGAACCACATCGTGACAGAACACCCATGGGATACAGCAGTAGATGAACTTGTTATCCTTGGTGACCACGTTACAACAGATTCTGGTACAGGTATCGTCCATACAGCCCCTGGTTTGGTGAGGATGACTACAATGTCGGTGTTGCCAATGGTCTCGAAGTTGCTGTAACTGTCAACGAACGTGGTATCATGATGGCCAATGCTGGTACAGAGTTTGAAGGTCAATTCTACGACAAGGTTGTTCCAACAGTTATTGAAAAACTAGGTAGCCTCCTTCTTGCTCAAGAAGAAATCTCTCACTCCTACCCATTTGACTGGCGTACGAAAAAACCAATTATCTGGCGTGCAGTACCACAATGGTTTGCTTCTGTATCTAAATTCCGCCAAGAAATCTTGGATGAAATTGAAAAAGTCAAGTTCCACTCAGAGTGGGGGAAAGTCCGTCTGTACAACATGATCCGTGACCGTGGCGACTGGGTTATCTCTCGTCAACGTGCTTGGGGAGTTCCTCTTCCAATCTTCTACGCAGAAGATGGCACACCAATCATGACAGCTGAAACCATCGAACATGTGGCTCAACTCTTTGAAGAACATGGTTCCATCATCTGGTGGGAACGTGATGCCAAAGACCTCTTGCCTGAAGGATTTACCCATCCGGGTTCACCAAATGGCGAGTTCAAGAAAGAAACAGACATCATGGACGTATGGTTCGACTCAGGTTCATCATGGAATGGGGTTGTAGTGAACCGTCCAGAGCTCAAATACCCAGCTGACCTCTATTTAGAAGGTTCAGACCAATACCGTGGCTGGTTCAACTCATCACTCATCACATCTGTTGCCAACCATGGTGTCGCACCATACAAACAAATCTTGTCACAAGGTTTTGCCCTTGACGGTAAAGGTGAAAAGATGTCTAAATCTCTTGGGAACACCATTGCTCCAAGCGATGTTGAAAAACAATTTGGTGCGGAAATCTTGCGTCTCTGGGTAACCAGTGTTGACTCAAGCAACGATGTGCGTATCTCTATGGATATCTTAAGCCAAGTTTCTGAAACTTACCGTAAGATTCGTAACACGCTTCGTTTCTTGATTGCTAATACTTCTGACTTTAATCCAGCTGAGGATACAGTTGCTTACGAAGAGCTTCGTTCAGTGGACAAGTACATGACCATTCGCTTTAACCAGCTTGTCAAGACCATTCGTGATTCTTATGCTGACTTTGAATTCTTGACAATCTATAAAGCACTTGTTAACTTTATCAACGTTGATTTATCTGCCTTCTACCTCGACTTCGCTAAAGATGTTGTCTACATTGAAGGAGCTAAGTCACTTGAACGCCGTCAAATGCAAACGGTCTTCTATGATATCCTTGTAAAAATCACTAAACTCTTGACACCGATCCTTCCTCACACAGCAGAGGAAATCTGGTCATACCTAGAGTTTGAAGCTGAAGACTTTGTTCAATTATCAGAATTGCCAGAAGCTCAAACATTTGCTAATCAAGTAGAAATCTTGGACACTTGGGCAGCCTTTATGGACTTCCGTGGACAAGCTCAAAAAGCCTTGGAAGAAGCTCGTAATGCTAAAGTAATCGGTAAATCACTTGAAGCTCACTTGACGGTTTATCCAAACGAAGTAGTGAAGACTCTTCTTGGTGCAGTAGATAGCAATGTCGCTCAACTATTGATTGTTTCTGACTTAACAATTGCAGAAGGACCAGCTCCAGAAACTGCTGTAAGCTTTGAAGATTTAGCCTTTACAGTTGAACGTGCAACTGGTGAGGTTTGTGACCGTTGCCGTCGTATCGATCCAAGTACTGCAGAACGTAGCTACAACGCGTTTATCTGTGATCACTGTGCAGGTGTCGTGGAAGAAAACTTTGCCCAAGCTGTTACAGAGGGTTTTGAATCTAAATAAGACTATTTAAAAATACAGGTTCGTCCTGTATTTTTTGATTTCTCTAAAAAATTTCTAAATGTACAGTAAAATTATGGTATAATAATGTGTATTTAATTGAAAAGGAGACTTTTATGAAAACAAAAACTCTAGCTCAAATCGATGGAATTATTGGCTTGATCACAGGTATTATTTTGGCAATTTTGCCATTTGTGATTGTGATGATTGCTGGTATATCTGAAGATGAAGATGCTGCTGCTGTCATTGTCGGAATGATGTTTATTGCCTTTGCTTTAGTAAAAATTGCAATACTGATTTTAGGTATTCTAACTCTCATCTATTATAAAGATGACAAACGTATTACGCTGGCACCATCTATTTTGTTTATAGTAGGAGCAGTGGTGTCATTGATTCCATTTTTAGGATGGATTGGCGGTATTGTCATTATTATTGGTGCTGCACTTTACCTATCAAGTTTAAAACAATTTCAAATACAAGAATAGATTTACATAAAAGAAGGACTGAATGGTTCCTTCTTTTTTAATACTTGAAAACAATTTTGTGAAAAATTACACTTTTTCACTGTCCAGACTGGATTTTTCATGAAAAATCTAGTAGAATGGAATAGAAAAACGAGGGTGACCTCGGAAAATAAAAGGAGAATCCATAATGGTAAAATTGGTTTTCGCTCGCCATGGTGAGTCTGAATGGAATAAAGCTAACCTATTCACTGGTTGGGCTGATGTTGATTTGTCTGAAAAAGGAACACAACAAGCGATTGACGCTGGTAAATTGATTAAAGAAGCTGGTATCGAATTTGACCAAGCTTATACTTCAGTGTTGAAACGTGCGATTAAAACGACTAACTTAGCTCTTGAAGCAGCTGACCAATTGTGGGTTCCAGTTGAAAAATCATGGCGCTTGAATGAACGTCACTACGGAGGTTTGACTGGTAAAAACAAAGCAGAAGCAGCTGAACAATTCGGTGATGAGCAAGTTCACATCTGGCGTCGTTCATACGATGTATTGCCTCCAGCAATGCCTCGTGATGATGAGTACTCAGCTCATACTGACCGTCGTTATGCTTCACTTGATGACTCAGTAATTCCAGATGCTGAGAACTTGAAAGTTACTTTGGAACGTGCCCTTCCATTCTGGGAAGATAAAATTGCTCCAGCACTTAAAGATGGTAAGAATGTATTCGTAGGGGCACACGGTAACTCTATTCGTGCCCTTGTAAAACACATTAAAGGTTTGTCAGATGACGAAATCATGGATGTGGAAATTCCAAACTTCCCACCATTGGTATTCGAATTCGATGAAAAATTGAATGTAGTTGCTGAATACTATCTTGGAAAATAAGCTAAGTTAAGCAGATTCAAGCCTAGGATATTTCCTAGGTTTTTTAATATATAATATTCTCAAAAGGTTAAAAACAATGTATGATGCAATTTAACTTGTCAAAGGCCATCTTTCTTGTTATAATAGTTAGGATGGAGGCACTATGGCACTAAAAAAAGCAAGTCTAGCCTGTGAGGTTTGTGGTTCAAGGAATTATTCAATCAAAATTAGTGGAACTCCAAAACCAACACGCTTAGAAGTAAATAAATTTTGTAAACATTGTGGCAAGTACACTATACATAAAGAAACGAGATAGGAGAATAGAATGAGTTTTATTAAGGATATTTTTACACTTCTTAAAGAAACAACTTGGCCAACCCGCAAAGAAAGTTGGTTAGATTTTAAATCAATTATTGAATATACAGCCTTTTTTGTAATCATCATTTATATTTTTGACCAATTGATTGTTAATGGCTTGATTCGCTTCATCAATATTTTCTAAATTGAAACATAGTTAAGAAAGGAAATATAATGGATTCTTTTGATAAAGGATGGTTTGTCCTACAAACATATTCTGGTTATGAAAATAAAGTAAAAGAAAATCTCTTGCAACGTGCACAAACTTACAATATGTTAGATAACATTTTGCGCGTTGAAATCCCAACTCAAACAGTTCAGATTGAAAAGAATGGAAAGAAAAAAGAAGTTGAAGAGAACCGCTTTCCAGGATATGTTCTTGTTGAAATGGTAATGACAGATGAAGCATGGTTTGTTGTTCGTAACACTCCAAATGTTACTGGATTTGTGGGCTCACACGGAAATAGATCTAAACCAACTCCGCTTTTGGAACAAGAAATTCGTGATATCCTAATTTCAATGGGGCAAACGGTCCAAGAATTTGATATCGATGTTGAAGTTGGTCAAACAGTGCGCATTATTGATGGTGCATTTACAGATTACACCGGTAAAATCACTGAAATTGATAACAATAAAGTGAAAATGATTATTTCAATGTTCGGTAATGATACAATTGCTGAAGTGAATTTAAATCAAATTGCTGTCTTGTAATTTCTTTAATAGTATATAAAATAATTAGTTCATATTTCAATCAGCCACATCATAAAGCTGTCTGAAATATGTAATACAATGGAACTAGATTATTTTAACTAAAGAACTAACCCTAACATAAAAAATTTAAAAAGTTTAGTTAGACCTGTTGACAAGGCAAAAAAAGTAGGTATAATAGAAAGAGTCGAAAAGCTCGGGTCCGTTGGTCAAGGGGTTAAGACACCGCCTTTTCACGGCGGTAACACGGGTTCGAATCCCGTACGGACTATGGGTATATTGCAGAAGAAGATGAAAAAAGTTTGAAAAAGCTATTGACAACGAGAGGACTCTGTGATATACTAATATAGTTGTCGCTCACGAGAGGGTTGAGAGACAAAGACCTTTGAAAACTGAACAAGACGAACCAATGTGCAGGGCACTATAACTAAGGTTATAGTACTGAACAATGAGAAAACAATAAATCTGTCAGTGACAGAAATGAGTGAGAACTCAAACTTTTAATGAGAGTTTGATCCTGGCTCAGGACGAACGCTGGCGGCGTGCCTAATACATGCAAGTAGAACGCTGAAGGAGGAGCTTGCTTCTCCGGATGAGTTGCGAACGGGTGAGTAACGCGTAGGTAACCTGCCTGGTAGCGGGGGATAACTATTGGAAACGATAGCTAATACCGCATAACAGTAGATATCGCATGATAACTGCTTAAAAGGTGCAATTGCATCACTACCAGATGGACCTGCGTTGTATTAGCTAGTTGGTGGGGTAACGGCTCACCAAGGCGACGATACATAGCCGACCTGAGAGGGTGATCGGCCACACTGGGACTGAGACACGGCCCAGACTCCTACGGGAGGCAGCAGTAGGGAATCTTCGGCAATGGACGGAAGTCTGACCGAGCAACGCCGCGTGAGTGAAGAAGGTTTCGGATCGTAAAGCTCTGTTGTAAGAGAAGAACGAGTGTGAGAGTGGAAAGTTCACACTGTGACGGTATCTTACCAGAAAGGGACGGCTAACTACGTGCCAGCAGCCGCGGTAATACGTAGGTCCCGAGCGTTGTCCGGATTTATTGGGCGTAAAGCGAGCGCAGGCGGTTAGATAAGTCTGAAGTTAAAGGCTGTGGCTTAACCATAGTACGCTTTGGAAACTGTTTAACTTGAGTGCAAGAGGGGAGAGTGGAATTCCATGTGTAGCGGTGAAATGCGTAGATATATGGAGGAACACCGGTGGCGAAAGCGGCTCTCTGGCTTGTAACTGACGCTGAGGCTCGAAAGCGTGGGGAGCAAACAGGATTAGATACCCTGGTAGTCCACGCCGTAAACGATGAGTGCTAGGTGTTAGACCCTTTCCGGGGTTTAGTGCCGCAGCTAACGCATTAAGCACTCCGCCTGGGGAGTACGACCGCAAGGTTGAAACTCAAAGGAATTGACGGGGGCCCGCACAAGCGGTGGAGCATGTGGTTTAATTCGAAGCAACGCGAAGAACCTTACCAGGTCTTGACATCCCTCTGACCGCTCTAGAGATAGAGTTTTCCTTCGGGACAGAGGTGACAGGTGGTGCATGGTTGTCGTCAGCTCGTGTCGTGAGATGTTGGGTTAAGTCCCGCAACGAGCGCAACCCCTATTGTTAGTTGCCATCATTCAGTTGGGCACTCTAGCGAGACTGCCGGTAATAAACCGGAGGAAGGTGGGGATGACGTCAAATCATCATGCCCCTTATGACCTGGGCTACACACGTGCTACAATGGTTGGTACAACGAGTCGCAAGCCGGTGACGGCAAGCTAATCTCTTAAAGCCAATCTCAGTTCGGATTGTAGGCTGCAACTCGCCTACATGAAGTCGGAATCGCTAGTAATCGCGGATCAGCACGCCGCGGTGAATACGTTCCCGGGCCTTGTACACACCGCCCGTCACACCACGAGAGTTTGTAACACCCGAAGTCGGTGAGGTAACCTTTTAGGAGCCAGCCGCCTAAGGTGGGATAGATGATTGGGGTGAAGTCGTAACAAGGTAGCCGTATCGGAAGGTGCGGCTGGATCACCTCCTTTCTAAGGATAAGGAATGCACATTGGTCTTGTTTAGTCTTGAGAGGTCTTGTGGGGCCTTAGCTCAGCTGGGAGAGCGCCTGCTTTGCACGCAGGAGGTCAGCGGTTCGATCCCGCTAGGCTCCATTGGTGAGAGATCACCAAGTCATGCACATTGAAAATTGAATATCTATATCAAATAGTAACAAGAAAATAAACCGAAAACGCTGTAGTATTAATAAGAGTTTATGACTGAAAGGTCAAAAAAATAAGGTTAAGTTAATAAGGGCGCACGGTGGATGCCTTGGCACTAGGAGCCGAAGAAGGACGTGACAAACGACGATATGCCTTGGGTAGCTGTAAGTAAGCGATGATCCAGGGATTTCCGAATGGGGGAACCCAACAGGTAATGCCTGTTACCCATATCTGTTAAGGATATGAGGAGGAAGACGCAGTGAACTGAAACATCTAAGTAGCTGCAGGAAGAGAAAGCAAAAGCGATTGCCTTAGTAGCGGCGAGCGAAACGGCAGGAGGGCAAACCGAAGAGTTTACTCTTCGGGGTTGTAGGACTGCAATGTGGACTCAAAGACTATAGAAGAATGGTTTGGGAAAATCAGCCAAAGAGAGTGATAGCCTCGTATTTAAAATAGTCTTTGTACCTAGCAGTATCCTGAGTACGGCGGGACACGTGAAATCCCGTCGGAATCTGGGAGGACCATCTCCCAACCCTAAATACTCCCTAGTGACCGATAGTGAACCAGTACCGTGAGGGAAAGGTGAAAGCACCCCGGGAGGGGAGTGAAATAGAACCTGAAACCGTGTGCCTACAACAAGTTCGAGCCCGTTAATGGGTGAGAGCGTGCCTTTTGTAGAATGAACCGGCGAGTTACGATATGATGCGAGGTTAAGTTGAAGAGACGGAGCCGCAGGGAAACCGAGTCTGAATAGGGCGCTTTAGTATCATGTCGTAGACCCGAAACCATGTGACCTACCCATGAGCAGGTTGAAGGTGCGGTAAGACGCACTGGAGGACCGAACCAGGGCACGTTGAAAAGTGCTTGGATGACTTGTGGGTAGCGGAGAAATTCCAAACGAACTTGGAGATAGCTGGTTCTCTCCGAAATAGCTTTAGGGCTAGCGTCGACATAGAGATTCTTGGAGGTAGAGCACTGTTTGGGTGAGGGGTCCATCCCGGATTACCAATCTCAGATAAACTCCGAATGCCAATGAATTATGGTCGGCAGTCAGACTGCGAGTGCTAAGATCCGTAGTCGAAAGGGAAACAGCCCAGACCACCAGCTAAGGTCCCAAAATAATTGTTAAGTGGAAAAGGATGTGGGGTTGCACAGACAACTAGGATGTTAGCTTAGAAGCAGCTATTCATTCAAAGAGTGCGTAATAGCTCACTAGTCGAGTGACCCTGCGCCGAAAATGTACCGGGGCTAAAACAATTTACCGAAGCTGTGGATACCTTTTATGGGTATGGTAGGAGAGCGTTCTATGTGTGATGAAGGTGTACCGTGAGGAGTGCTGGAACGCATAGAAGTGAGAATGCCGGTATGAGTAGCGAAAGACAGGTGAGAATCCTGTCCACCGTAAGACTAAGGTTTCCAGGGGAAGGCTCGTCCGCCCTGGGTTAGTCGGGACCTAAGGAGAGACCGAAAGGTGTATCCGATGGACAACAGGTTGATATTCCTGTACTAGAGTATGTAGTGATGGAGGGACGCAGTAGGCTAACTAAAGCAGACGATTGGAAGAGTCTGTCTAAGCAGTGAGGTGTGAATTGAGTTAAATGCTTAGTTCTATAACATTGAGCTGTGATGGGGAGCGAAGTTTAGTAGCGAAGTTAGTGACGTCACACTGCCAAGAAAAGCTTCTAGCGTTAAACATACTCTACCCGTACCGCAAACCGACACAGGTAGTCGAGGCGAGTAGCCTCAGGTGAGCGAGAGAACTCTCGTTAAGGAACTCGGCAAAATGACCCCGTAACTTCGGGAGAAGGGGTGCTGACTTTAGGTCAGCCGCAGTGAATAGGCCCAAGCAACTGTTTATCAAAAACACAGCTCTCTGCTAAATCGTAAGATGATGTATAGGGGGTGACGCCTGCCCGGTGCTGGAAGGTTAAGAGGAGTGCTTAGCGGTAACGCGAAGGTATGAATTGAAGCCCCAGTAAACGGCGGCCGTAACTATAACGGTCCTAAGGTAGCGAAATTCCTTGTCGGGTAAGTTCCGACCCGCACGAAAGGCGTAATGATTTGGGCACTGTCTCAACGAGAGACTCGGTGAAATTTTTTAGTACCTGTGAAGATGCAGGTTACCCGCGACAGGACGGAAAGACCCCATGGAGCTTTACTGCAGTTTGATATTGAGTGTCTGTACCACATGTACAGGATAGGTAGGAGTCTATGAGATCGGGACGCCAGTTTCGAAGGAGACGATGTTGGGATACTACCCTTGTGTTATGGCCACTCTAACCCAGATAGGTGATCCCTATCGGAGACAGTGTCTGACGGGCAGTTTGACTGGGGCGGTCGCCTCCTAAAAGGTAACGGAGGCGCCCAAAGGTTCCCCTCAGAATGGTTGGAAATCATTCGCAGAGTGTAAAGGTATAAGGGAGCTTGACTGCGAGAGCTACAACTCGAGCAGGGACGAAAGTCGGGCTTAGTGATCCGGTGGTTCCGTATGGAAGGGACCATCGCTCAACGGATAAAAAGCTACCCTGGGGATAACAGGCTTATCTCCCCAAGAGTTCACATCGACGGGGAGGTTTGGCACCTCGATGTCGGCTCGTCGCATCCTGGGGCTGTAGTCGGTCCCAAGGGTTGGGCTGTTCGCCCATTAAAGCGGCACGCGAGCTGGGTTCAGAACGTCGTGAGACAGTTCGGTCCCTATCCGTCGCGGGCGTAGGAAATTTGAGAGGATCTGCTCCTAGTACGAGAGGACCAGAGTGGACTTACCGCTGGTGTACCAGTTGTCTTGCCAAAGGCATCGCTGGGTAGCTATGTAGGGAAGGGATAAACGCTGAAAGCATCTAAGTGTGAAACCCACCTCAAGATGAGATTTCCCATGATTTTTATATCAGTAAGAGCCCTGAGAGATGATCAGGTAGATAGGGTTAGAAGTGGAAGTGTGGCGACACATGTAGCGGACTAATACTAATAGCTCGAGGACTTATCCAAAGTAACTGAGAATATGAAAGCGCAAGGTTTTCTTGAAATTTGATAGATATTCAATTTTGAGTATGTATGACTCAGAGTTAAGTGACGATAGCCTAGGAGATACACCTGTTCCCATGCCGAACACAGCAGTTAAGCCCTAGAACGCCGGAAGTAGTTGGGGGTTGCCCCCTGTGAGATATGGAAGTCGCTTAGCTAGAGGGAGTTTAGCTCAGCTGGGAGAGCATCTGCCTTACAAGCAGAGGGTCAGCGGTTCGATCCCGTTAACTCCCATAGGTCCCGTAGTGTAGCGGTTATCACGTCGCCCTGTCACGGCGAAGATCGCGGGTTCGATTCCCGTCGGGACCGTAATAACGAAAGTTATTAAGACTCGTTAGCTCAGTTGGTAGAGCAATTGACTTTTAATCAATGGGTCACTGGTTCGAGCCCAGTACGGGTCATCATTGCGGGTTTGGCGGATTGGCAGACGCACCAGATTTAGGATCTGGCGCTTAACGGCGTGGGGGTTCAAGTCCCTTAACCCGCATAATAGAAATAGGCCGGCTTAGCTCAGTTGGTAGAGCATCTGATTTGTAATCAGAGGGTCGCGTGTTCAAGTCATGTAGCCGGCATTTTTTTAATATTCAGAGTCATGAATGCGAACGTAGTTCAGTGGTAGAACACCACCTTGCCAAGGTGGGGGTCGCGGGTTCGAATCCCGTCGTTCGCTTAGAGAGGCCGGGGTGGCGGAACTGGCAGACGCACAGGACTTAAATCCTGCGATTGGTAACGATCGTACCGGTTCGATTCCGGTCCTCGGCATAAATGAGCACCCTTAGCTCAACTGGATAGAGTACCTGACTACGAATCAGGCGGTTAGAGGTTCGACTCCTCTAGGGTGCATTTTTTTATTTACTTCGGGAAGTAGCTCAGCTTGGTAGAGTACTTGGTTTGGGACCAAGGTGTCGCAGGTTCGAATCCTGTCTTCCCGATTGATGGCGGTGTAGCTCAGCTGGCTAGAGCGTCCGGTTCATACCCGGGAGGTCGGGGGTTCGATCCCCTTCGCCGCTATAATGATCTTGTTGGACCTTTAGCTCAGCTGGTTAGAGCTCTCGGCTCATAACCGAGTGGTCGTAGGTTCAAGTCCTACAAGGTCCATTGGAATGATGGAGGATTACCCAAGTCCGGCTGAAGGGAACGGTCTTGAAAACCGTCAGGCGTGTAAAAGCGTGCGTGGGTTCGAATCCCACATCCTCCTTTATTTATTATTAACGCGGGATGGAGCAGCTCGGTAGCTCGTCGGGCTCATAACCCGAAGGTCGTAGGTTCAAATCCTGCTCCCGCAATATTTGGCTCGGTAGCTCAGTTGGTAGAGCAATGGATTGAAGCTCCATGTGTCGGCGGTTCGATTCCGTCTCGCGCCATTTTTTTAATAAGATACTATGCGGGTGTAGTTTAGTGGTAAAACTACAGCCTTCCAAGCTGTTGTCGCGAGTTCGATTCTCGTCACCCGCTTTGAACTTTGTTCAAGTACCAAGTTTTTTACTTGGGCGCGTAGCTCAGGTGGTTAGAGCGCACGCCTGATAAGCGTGAGGTCGGTGGTTCGAGTCCACTCGTGCCCATTAATAGGAGAATTACTCAAGAGGCTGAAGAGGACGGTTTGCTAAATCGTTAGGTCGGGTAACCGGCGCAAGGGTTCGAATCCCTATTCTCCGTAATTAAAGAGCTGTATAGCTCTTTTTTTATTGTCTTTGTCTTATATTATTTTCTTATAACTGTTAAACATTTGATATAATGTAAGTGAAATCACTACAACAAATAGTTGAACTTCAAAGGAGTTTATTATGGAAGAAAAGAGTATTTTAGGAGGGTTGCTTGTTCTATTCATGAGTTTTTTTATGTTTGGCTGTAGTAGTCAAAGTTCAGAAAATTCCAGTCAGGATCTTAGTTTATCAACAACTGTCAATCAATCAAATACTAGCCAACAAACATCCGTAGAGTCTAAGAAAAATTTTAAAGATTTCTACAAGCCAGTTTTTGATAATTACCAAAAAATTCTTTCTACACCGAAGGATGTTAATGCAATCGCTGAACTCTATAAGACTTTACATAGGGGTGAACGCCCTATCAATAGTTGGTCAGTTGAAAATGCGGTTTATCAAGCCGATAAGATGAGTTATTCCTATGCGGATCTTAATCAAGATGGTGTAGAGGAATTATTAATAGGCGTTGAACAATCTAATGGTGATTATTTTATTTCTGGTCTTTATTATCTTGTAAATGAGAAACCGATACTTTTAGCAGAGGGCTTTGTAGTAGGTCATGGTGGGGCTAGAAATTTTATGAATATCTATAAGGACGGAGATATCTTAGAATTAAGCTGGTCATCTGGTACAGGTGAAGGTAGGGGAGTACTTTATCATCTGAATTCTAGCCATCAAGCAGCAAGTAAAGTTCATGAACAGGACATTCGTGTACCAGGTAACAAAAGTTTGCATTCTGACTTTGGAAAAGCAGAGGCAGAATTAATGAATTTCAAGCAACTAGATTGGCACAAATTTGAAACTCCTACTAGCTCTTCGATTTCTGAGGAAAATCAAAAAGCTCCTTGGAATGCCAACAAATCTGCTAAATTGGAAGCTTTTATTAAAGACTGGGGAGAAAGACTTGGTCAACCTAATTACAAAAAGGGGATTGCTGGAGGCGATGTCGGCGCAGATAATCTCTATACCTTTGGGGATGGGCCGAGTGTCAAAATGGACGCAGAGTATACAGATACTGGTTTAGGAAATGCTCAATATCGAATTGTAGAACGCTATAGTAACTGGGAAAAATTTCCAGATGTTCATAGTTACTTCTTTGCGATAACCAATACAGGAGAAGCGATTGTTTTTCATTCTCCAACAACAAATGGTGGAATCATGTACTTAAAACCGACAGAAAATACAGAAATCCAAGCAGAGTTTAAACGCTTGGTTGAGGAAGACTAAAAGAAAAAGAGTTTAGCTTGGCTAAGCTCTTTTTTTAAAAAAATACTATTTCGATATCGAAATAGTTGACAGCTGTAATTTAGAGTGTTACAATAGTTAAAAACTTCGATATAGAACAAAAAAGGAGACAAAATGGACAAGATGTTAGGGGGCTACCAAGCTCTACAAATTCGATTGTTGAATGGGCGTATCTTTCAAAAGTTGCTTAGCAAGGAACATGGTGCTCAATACCGAAGTGAACAGGGAAAAATTTTAACGATTTTGTGGAAGCGAGAGTTGGGGTGTGCTACCGCGACCGATATCGCTCTTGCGACGGGTCTAGCCAATAATACATTGACCAGTATGGTTAAGAAATTGGAAGAACAAGGTTTGGTCACGATTCAACCTTGCACGCAGGATAAAAGGAAAAAATATATTTCTTTGACAGACCTCGGTTGGGCACAAAAAGAAATTGGAGACCGTGTCAGCAAAGAACTAGGAGAGATTTTTTATCAAGGGTTTTCAGATGAAGAAATCCGAGAATTTGAAGCCTATCAAGAGCGAATTATCTCAAATCTAAAAGCTAAAGAAAATGAAATCTAGGGAAAAGAAGTAACAGTTATGATCGGAATTACAGGTGTAACAGGGAAATTAGGCTCCTATGTGGCTGACCTTGTCGATAAAAAAGGAATCGCTTCAGTCCATCTAGCACGAAGTCCAGATCGTGCAAAAGTCTACGCGTCTGCAGAAATCCGTAAAATAGTGTATGCCAATACTCCAGAGGTTGTTGAGGCCTTAAAGGGTATCGATACCTTGTTGATGGTATCTGCTCGGGAAAATCCAGAGCGTGTCAAGGAGCACAAGGAGTTTTTAGATGCAGCAAAACTAGCAGGGGTGCAGCATATTGTTTATACCTCTTTTTATGGGGCAGATGAGAAGGCAACGTTCACTTTGTCTCGAGATCATGCCCAGACGGAAGCCTATATCAAGGAGTTAGGGTTCACCTATACTTTTTTGAGAGATAATTTTTACTTGGACTTATTGTTAGATATTGTTCTTGAAAATGGAGAAATTCGTGGTCCAGCAGGAAGTGGGAAGGTTTCAGCAGTTGCCCGTAAGGACACATCTAGTGTTGCAGCAGAGATTCTTTTACATGCTAAGAAATGGGAAAATCAAACCTTGAATCTAACAGGACCAGAGGAACTTTCCATGGAAGAAATCGTAGCGCTTCTCTCAAAAGAGACCGGTAAAGCCATCACGTATGTAGACGAATCGGTAGAAGAAGCTTATGAGTCACGGAAAAAATGGCCAGCACAAACTTGGGAGTACGATGCCTGGGTCAGCACCTATACAGCGATTAAAGCTGGGGAACAAGCTGGAGTTTCAACAGATGTCGAAAAGGTATTAGGACGTCCAGCTATGAGTTTAATAGATGTTTTGAAAGAAAGACAGTTGCTTGAGGAAGATTTATGATTGAATACAAACATGTAGCCTTGCGCTACACGGATAAGGATATTTTAAAAGATGTCAATCTCCGCATTGAAAATGGAGAATTCATGGTGCTAGTGGGTCCTTCGGGATCTGGAAAGACCACTATGATCAAGATGATTAACCGTCTTTTGGAACCGACGGATGGCAATATCTACATGGATGGGAAACGCATCAAGGACTATGATGAACGAGAATTACGTCTTAGTACCGGCTATGTCCTTCAAGCCATTGCTCTATTTCCAAATCTAACGGTTGCTGAAAATATTGCACTGATTCCTGAGATGAAGGGCTGGAGCAAGGAGCAAATCACTTCGAAAACCGAAGAACTCTTAGACAAGGTGGGGCTACCTGCTGCAGATTATGCCCATCGTTTACCAAGCGAGTTATCTGGTGGCGAGCAACAGCGGATTGGGATTGTACGAGCCATCATTGGGGAACCAAAAATTCTATTGATGGACGAGCCTTTTTCAGCCTTGGATGCTATCTCTCGCAAGCAGTTGCAAGCTCTCACCAAGGATTTGCACAAGGAGTTCGGTATGACGACCATCTTCGTAACACATGATACGGACGAGGCCTTAAAATTAGGGGATCGAATTGCAGTTTTGCAGGATGGAGAAATTCGCCAGGTGGCAGATCCTGAAACAATTTTACAAGCTCCTGCGACAGACTTTGTAGCAAACTTGTTTGGAGGTAGCCTTCATGTCTAATTTGATTTCAACATTTCAAGAGCGTTTTGGGGAATGGGTAACAGCTCTAGGACAACACTTACAATTGTCTCTTTTGACCTTATTGGTTGCTATTTTTCTGACCATCCCACTTGCGGTTTATCTAAATGGTCACAAAAAAGCAGCGACCTGGGTGCTACAAGTTGCGGGTATCTTCCAGACCATTCCTTCAATGGCCTTGTTGGGGCTCTTTATTCCTTTCATGGGGATTGGAACCTTACCATCCCTCACAGCTCTTGTCATTTACGCTATTTTCCCGATTTTAGAAAATACGATTACAGCCTTAAACGGCATTGATCCTAGTCTTGAAGAAGCAGGGATTGCTTTTGGAATGACCAAGTGGGAGCGACTTAAGAAGTTTGAAATTCCACTTGCCATGCCTGTCATTGTATCGGGGGTTCGTACAGCAACTGTTATGATCATTGGGACAGCAACTTTAGCCGCTCTTGTGGGAGCTGGAGGATTGGGCTCCTTTATCCTTTTGGGAATTGATCGTCGGAATGCTAGTCTCATTTTAATCGGTGCAATCTCATCAGCCATCTTGGCCATTCTCTTTAATGTTATTCTCAAATGGTTGGAAAAGGCAAAGTTGCGTACGATTGTTGCAGCCTTTGCAGTGATGGTCCTTGGTTTGGGAGCTAGTTATGCTCTAAGCATGATTCCTAACAAAGAGAAAGAAAATCTGGTTATAGCTGGGAAGTTGGGACCTGAACCTGAGATTCTCATGAATATGTACAAGCTTCTCATTGAGGAAAATACTGATATGACGGTGACGGTCAAGCCTAACTTTGGGAAGACAGATTTCCTTTATCAAGCGCTGAAAAAGGGTGATATCGATATCTATCCAGAATTTTCTGGAACAGTGACAGAGAGTCTCCTCCAACCATCTCCACAAATTGGGCATGACCCAGAAAAGGTTTACGAGGTGGCTCGTGACGGCATTGCCAAACAGGATCAACTAGCCTTTCTTAAACCCATGGCTTATCAAAATACTTATGCTATAGCAGTTCCCAAAAAAATTGCGCAAGAATATGGACTTAAGACGATTTCAGACTTGAAAAAAGTAGAAGGACAGCTCAAGGCGGGATTCACTCTGGAGTTTAATGACCGTGAGGATGGAAACAAGGGCTTGCAGTCTGTTTATGGATTAAATCTCAATGTAGCCACTATGGAACCAGCTCTTCGCTACCAAGCCATCCAGTCAGGTGACATTCAAATTACAGATGCTTACTCAACAGATGCTGAAATTGCTCGCTATGATTTAGTGGTTTTGGAGGATGATAAACAACTCTTCCCGCCATATCAAGGTGCACCACTGATGAAAGCTGAATTACTCGAAAAACATCCTGAGTTGGAAACTGTTCTTAATAAACTAGCTGGAAAAATCACCGAGAGCCAGATGAGTCAACTCAACTATCAAGTCGGAGTAGAAGGCAAGTCTGCTGAAGAAGTAGCACGGGACTTTCTCCTTCAAGAAGGAATTCTTCAAAAATAAACGTAGAAAAGACTTTATACTAACAAAAAATCCATCTTGCTTAAGACAAGATAGGGTTTTTTATTAGATTAAAAGCAGTATAAGTGTTAACAAGACAGCTAGTGAAATCTTTATGATGTGATGAGACTTTTTAAAGCTGCCTTTCTATTTGTCATTCCAACAGGCTCCATAGCAAATTAACCCACAACCAATCAGCCAAAGAGATAGTGCGACAATCGGCAAAAAGAAGTAGAGGAAAATAGATAAGTACTTCCGATAAGGAGAAGCCGATTTCCTAGGAGATTCCTGCCTTTTCTTAATTCTGAAAGGCTAGCCAATAAATGAAGAAGAGGAAAAGCAAGAGCTAAGAAGATTGTAAATAGCAAGAATAATAACGAAGTTCATAGGATTTCCTTTCTAACTAGAATAATGATAATTTATTTTTGTTTGGTTGTCATCTCCATGACATCTAAGTAAAAGCTCACTACTTGATCTTCCTTATAGGATTTTCCTTTTTTGAGCCACCAGGTTAGTGTTTCGATAAAATTAGTTACGACAAAATGCTTGAGATAGGAAGTAGGAATATTAGGATAGGAAACTTGTAAGTCCTTTGCGATCATGGGATAAACATGGTGTTCCAATTCTTTCTGTAATTGACGGAGGAAATAGTCATTTTTTGAGAAAAGAAGGCTGGTGACGTGGTCCTGGTTTTTCTTGAAATGTGAAAAGATATGAGTTAAATAATCCTCTGTAGTTATATTTTTCTCACGTTCAAAAAGATGATGAAAGAGATAACGGCAGAGCTCGTCTAAGAGTAATTCCTTACTCTCATAGTGACTGTAAAAGGTGGAGCGGCCGACATATGCTAGGTCAATAATCTCTTGAACTGTGATGGATTCGTAGTCTTTTTGATTTAGTAATTGTAAAAAAGCAGTATAGATAGCTTTTCGAGTCTTGGTAATGCGACGGTCTTGAGTAGTCATATGGACACTTTGAACAAACTGTTCAGTATCGTACAAAGAGAACGGTTTGCTTCTGTCCTTTCATTGAGTTTTATTGGATAATAATAATGAACAAGATGTTCATGAATCTATTATAACAAAGGAATGAGGAATATGAAGACAAAACATGCTGTATGGGTAGCTTTTTTCTTAAATTTGAGTTTTTCAGTTCTAGAGTTTATTTTCGGAAGCATTTTTAATTCTAGTGCAGTTCTAGCAGATGCTGTTCATGATTTGGGCGATGCTCTTGCGATTGGTTTATCTGCTTGTCTAGAAACAGTCTCTAATCGTCAGGAGGATAAGCGCTATACTCTTGGTTATAAACGATTTAGTCTTCTAGGAGCCATACTGACATCCGTAATACTTTTGACAGGATCATTCATGATGATTATAGAGAATATTCCTCGCTTGATAAAACCAGAAGTAGTAGATTATCAAGGAATGCTTGTATTAGGAATTATTGCTATTATTATAAATTTACTGGCTAGTCTCATTGTTCGAAAAGGAAAGACTAAAAATGAGTCCATTCTCAGTCTTCATTTTCTGGAGGATATTTTAGGTTGGCTAGCTGTTATTGTGGTATCAGGGGTCTTGTACCTAACGGATTGGTACATCCTTGATCCACTTCTATCCCTTTTAATTTCTAGCTTTATACTCTGGAAAGCTATCCCTCGTTTTTGGTCTAGTCTTAAGATATTCCTAGATGCAGTTCCTGAGGGGCTCGATAGCGAAAAGCTAGAGCAGGATTTATTATCAGTTGAAAATGTCAAAAGTATCAACCAATTGAATATATGGTCCATGGATGGTCTAGAAAATAATGCTATCGTTCACTTATGTATAGAGGATTGGATGCGTATGGAAGATAGTAAAGAAGATGTACGCTGTTTTTTAAGACAAAATGGAGTTCACAATATTACTATTGAAGTGGATAGTAGTCCAATGAATCATGCCCAACACAAACGATGCCTTGAAGATATTGAAGGCATAAAAGCTCACGAACAATAGAGAAGTTTTGGAAAGGTTGATACTATTTTTCTCCTATATATACTATTTTTTTCATTTGCTTGTATACAAATCTTTAAAATGGGTGTAAACTAAAAGTAATAAAAGAAGTAGGGGAAAAATATGTATTACAGAACCTTAAACAACAATGTCAAAATGCCACTAATTAGGATTTGGAGTCTTTCAGACTCCAGTAAATGAAACAAAGCGAGCAGTTCTTGATGCTATCGAGGTTGGATATCGTTCTTTTGATACCGCTCAAGTCTATGGCAATGAAGCAGGTGTGGGGGAAGCTATCTTGGAATCAGGTCTTCCACGTGAAGAATTTTTCATCACGACCAAGGTTTGGATTTCGAATGCTGGCTATGAAAAGGCCAAAGCATCTATCGAAGAATCCTTGAAAAAACTACAAACAGATTATATTGATCTTTTGTTGGTTCACCAGCCTTTCGGTGATTACTATGGCACTTACAGAGCCATGGAAGAAGCCTATAAGGCAGGGCAGGTCCGTGCCATTGGAGTTTCTAACTTTTCACCAAATCGCTTTATAGACCTTCAATATTTTGTGGAAATCAAACCAGCTGTCAACCAGATAGAAACTCATGTTTTCTATCAACAAAAAGAGACCAAAAAGTATTTGGAGAAATACAATTGTCAGATTGAATCTTGGGGGCCTTTTGCTGAAGGGAAAAATGATTTCTTCAATACTCCACTCTTGAAGGAGATTGGAGAAAAACATGGGAAATCTGTAGCCCAAGTAGCTCTACGTTTCTTACTTCAAAGTGAAGTGGTTGTCATTCCTAAGTCTGTTCGTAAAGAACGGATGCAAGAGAACTTCCATATTTTTGATTTTGAGCTAACAAAAGATGAGATGAAGAGCATAGAAGGATTGGACCAAGCAAGTACTCTCTTCCATGATCACCAAGAACCAGAAACAGCTGAAAGATTTCTATCGTTTTTAAGCTAGTCTATTTTTATCATCATCAAATAGGGGGATAATCGATTAAAAGTTTCCTTCAGAAGTTTTCCTCTTACAAAATGGGCTATAAAAGTGTATACTAGAATTAGTAAGAAACAGAGAGGATTGTTTTTATGAAATCAGCAGTTTATAGTAAAGCAGGACAGATTGGTCTTGTTGAAGTGGAGCGTCCACAGATTAAGGAAGCAGATGATGTTATTATCCGTATCGTTAGAACTTGTGTCTGCGGTTCGGATTTGTGGACTTATCGTAATCCTAAAATAAAAGAAGGCCGTTTGAACAGTGGTCACGAAGCTATCGGAATTGTCGAAGAAATTGGAGAGGCCATCACGACAGTGAAACCAGGGGATTTTGTCATTGCCCCATTTACTCATGGTTGTGGGGAATGTGATGCTTGTCATGATGGTTTTGATGGAACTTGTGATCGTCATTTGGGTAATAGCAACTGGTCTACTGGTGTTCAAGCAGAGTACATTCGTTTCCATTATGCAAATTGGTCCCTAGTCAAAATTCCTGGGCAACCTTCTGACTATACAGAGGCTATGCTCAAATCTTTCTTAAGTCTAGCAGATGTTATGCCAACAGGTTACCATGCGGCGCGTGTGGCTGATGTCAAGCCAGGAGACAAGGTTGTCGTAATTGGAGATGGTGCGGTAGGACAGTGCGCAGTGATTGCTGCTAAGATGAGAGGCGCTTCGCAAATAGTTCTCATGAGCCGTTACAAGGACCGTCAGGAAATGGCCTTGGCCTCGGGTGCTACAGCGGTAGTTGAAGAACGTGGTGAAGAAGGAATCGCCAAGGTCCGCGAGGTTCTTGGTGGTGGAGCAGATGTGGCTCTCGAATGTGTTGGAACAGAAGCGGCTATTGACCAAGCTTTAGGAGTGCTTCATAATGGAGGACGAATGGGCTTTGTCGGTGTACCTCACTACAATAATCGTGCGATTGGTTCAACTTTGCTCAAAACATTACAGTAGCAGGTGGAGCGGCTTCGGTAACAACTTACGATAAACAAATCTTGTTAAAAGCTGTCCTTGATGGAGATATTAATCCAGGGCGTGTCTTTACAGATAGCTATCATTTAGAAGATATTGATCAAGCATATAAAGATATGGACGAGCGTAAGGCTATTAAGTCTATAATTGTGATTGAATAAAAAAATGGGTGCTAGCACCCATTTTTTTGTAAGTTTTTTTATTTATAATTTAATGTACTTTCTCTTAATGTCAATCTAGTCCCTAACATGGTCAAACTAGGAACTTTGCGACCATGGAGCACTTGTTTGTTAAGGATATCCATGCCGGTACGCCCCATCTCCTCTGTATAAACGGTAATACTGGAAAGAGGTGGAAAAACCTGTTTGGTAAGAATAGTGTCATTGAAGGATATCATACTTACTCGCTCGGGGAGTCCAATTCCTGCTTCTTGGAGAGCTCTTAAAGCACCGATAGCAAGACTGTCACTAGCCGCAAAAATGCTGGCGGTAGTTTATCTCCTAAAGTATCGATAGCCTCCTTCATCAAGTCATAACCAGATTGAGCACTAAACTGTCCTTCGAAAACAAACTCTTCTTGATAGATCCCTTTTTCCTGTGTATAAGCCTTATAGTATTTTAAGCGTTTATCTTGAATGAGTTCTTCTTGGTCAGTTGTGACTTCAAGTCCAGCAAGGATTCCGATTTTTTCAATGCCCTGTTCGGTATAATAATCAATAACTTGTTTAATAGCATTTTCAAAATCAGTAATCACGCAGGTGTGACCAAGTGAAAGTGTGTCACTGTCAATAAAAACGAGGGGTTTTTGATATTCTTCAAAAGAAGAGATTTGTTCTTGACTAAATTTTCCGATACAGAGAATACCAATGACTTCCTCGCTAAGGGTAAAAGGCTGGTCATTAAAATAGCGCAAGATTTCATAGTCTAACTCTTGGGCTCTTTTTTCAATCCCCAGACGAATCTGGTAGTAATAGAGATCTTCCAATTCTCCTTGCTCACTTACCCATTGGATGATGGCAATCTTTTGCTTTAGTTTATGGGATTGGCCTGTTTTGAGATGCTTGGTATAACCTAACTCTTCAGCAACTGTCAAAATACGATGTCGGGTTTCCTCTGTTACAGACAGACTTTGGTCACGATTGAGAACACGGGATACAGTTGCAATTGAAACAGATGCTAATTGAGCAATATCTTTTAGTGTAGCCATAATACCCTCCTTTTTAGGTTATTATATCATATTTTCTTTCTTTTTACCTATTGTTTAGTAAAATAAGGGTAAAAAATATTGACCTAGGCAAAACCCTTGGGTACAATAGAAGAAAACGATTACAAGTTAAGGTCGCCTTAACCAAAAGTCAAAGGAGAATTCATATGACACTACATTTAACTGCAGAAGAACTTCGCAAAGATTTTTTAGCTATTTTTGGTCAAGAAGCAGACCAAACCTTCTTCTCACCAGGCCGTATCAACTTGATTGGGGAACATACTGACTATAACGGTGGGCATGTTTTCCCAGCAGCTATCTCACTCGGAACTTATGGGGCTGCACGCAAGCGTGATGACCAAGTCTTGCGTTTCTACTCCGCAAACTTTGAAGACAAAGGCATTATCGAAGTTCCTCTAGCTGACCTCAAGTTCGAAAAAGAGCACAACTGGACTAACTATCCAAAAGGTGTCCTTTATTTCTTGCAAGAAGCTGGTCATGTGATTGACAAAGGTTTTGATTTCTATGTCTTTGGGAATATCCCAAATGGTGCGGGCTTGTCCTCTTCAGCATCCTTGGAGCTTTTGACTGGTGTCGTGGCAGAATATCTCTTTGACCTAAAATTGGACCGTTTAGATTTAGTAAAAATCGGAAAATTGACAGAAAATAACTTTATTGGTGTTAACTCTGGTATCATGGACCAATTTGCTATCGGTATGGGGGCTGACCAACGCGCTATTTACCTAGATACCAATACTCTAGAATATGACTTGGTTCCTCTTGATTTGAAGGACAATGTCGTTGTGATCATGAATACCAACAAACGCCGTGAGCTAGCAGATTCTAAGTACAATGAACGCCGTGCTGAATGTGAAAAAGCAGTGGAAGAACTTCAAGTTGCCTTTGATATCCAGACTTTAGGTGAATTGGACGAGTGGGCTTTTGACGAGTATAGCTACCTGATCAAAGACGAAAATCGTTTGAAACGTGCTCGCCATGCCGTTCTAGAAAATCAACGCACCCTTAAAGCGCAAGCAGCTCTTCAAGCGGGAGATTTGGACAAGTTTGGTCGTTTGATGAATGCGTCTCACGTTTCTTTGGAACATGACTACGAAGTGACTGGTTTGGAATTGGATACCCTTGTTCATACTGCTTGGGCTCAAGAAGGTGTTCTCGGTGCTCGTATGACAGGAGCAGGCTTTGGTGGATGCGCCATTGCCTTGGTTCAAAAAGATGCGGTTGAGAACTTTAAAGAAGCTGTTGGCAAACACTACGAAGAAATCGTTGGCTATGCACCAAGCTTCTATATCGCTGAAGTTGCAGGTGGTACTCGCATCCTAGAATAGTCAGAAGGAGGTTATTTAGTGACCTTAGTAGAAAATTTTGTGACCAAAGTCATTGCAGAAAGTAGCTTTGAAGAGTTGGATCGGATCTATCTGACCAATCGTGTTTTAGCACTGGTGGGAGATGGAGTTCTTGAAGTTGAGACTGACCAAGATGATTTGATTGAACTAAAAGATCAGCTTGTCGAGGAAGCCGTTCGATTGGGAACGATTGAAGATAGTCAGGCTGCGCGTGAGATTCTCGGTGCTGACCTCATGGACTTGGTAACGCCTTGTCCAAGTCAGGTTAATCGTGACTTTTGGAATACCTATGCCAAGTCACCAGAGCAGGCAATTGCAGATTTCTACCAACTCAGTCAGAAGAATGACTACATCAAACTGAAGGCTATCGCAAAGAATATTGCTTATCGTGTACCATCTGACTACGGTGAACTAGAGATTACCATCAATCTCTCTAAACCTGAAAAGGATCCAAAGGAGATTGCGGCAGCCAAGTTAGTCAAGTCCAGTAACTATCCTCAGTGTCAGCTCTGTATGGAAAATGAAGGCTATCATGGTCGTGTCAACCATCCAGCTAGAAGCAATCATCGTATTATTCGTTTTGATATTTCTGGGCAGGAGTGGGGCTTCCAATATTCTCCCTATGCGTACTTTAATGAGCACTGTATTTTCCTAGACAGTCAACACCGTCCTATGGCTATCAGTCGCCAAAGTTTTGAGCGTTTGTTAGCAATCGTAGAGCAGTTTCCAGGCTATTTTGCAGGCTCGAATGCGGACCTACCAATTGTGGGTGGATCTATCCTGACACACGATCATTATCAAGGCGGTCGTCATGTCTTCCCAATGGAAGTGGCTCCTATTCAGAAAAGCTTTACCTTTGAAGGTTTTGAATCTGTCAAAGCAGGAATTGTTCAATGGCCTATGTCCGTCATTCGATTGACCTCAGATTCAAAAGACGATTTGACCAATCTTGCTGAGAAAATCTTACTTTCTTGGCGTCAATACTCAGATCCAAGTGTTCAGGTCTTGGCGGAAAGTAATGGAACACCGCATCACACTATCACACCGATTGCGCGTAAAAGAGATGGGCAGTTTGAATTAGATTTGGTCTTGCGGGACAATCAAACATCTCCAGAGCATCCAGATGGTATCTATCATCCCCACAAGGATGTCCAACATATCAAGAAGGAAAATATCGGCTTGATAGAGGTCATGGGCTTGGCAATCTTGCCACCACGCTTGAAGGAAGAAGTGGAGCAAGTAGCAGCTTACCTGGTTGGAGAGGATGTTTTAGTAGCAGATTATCACCAAGAATGGGCAGATGAGTTGAAAGAATCCAATCCTAGATTGACTGATAAAGACCACGCTCTTGAAATCGTCCAAGAATCTGTTGGTAAAATCTTCGCTCGGGTATTGGAAGATGCAGGGGTTTACAAGCAAACAGAAGAAGGACAGGCAGCCTTTATGCGCTTTGTAAATCATGCTGGACTTATGCCATAGTGTCAGGACCTTCCTCTTGCATACTAGTATAAAAAGTAGTATGATAGCGTTTGAAAGACTAGGAGGAATGTATGAAGGATTTTCACTTTGATGCCATATCAGCATTTGAAAATTATGAAATCAAGGAGATGAGAGATGGTCGTGTCACCGTAACTACCAAGGTCGTGAACTCTTCACTTAACTATTATGGCAATGCCCACGGAGGTTATCTTTATACTCTGTGTGACCAAATCAGTGGCTTAGTCGTTATTTCTCTTGATTTAGATGTTGTAACCTTACAGTCTTCCATCAATTACTTAAAAGCAGGATATCTCGGAGATGAATTGACCATCAAGGGAGAGTGTGTCCATAAAGGACGTACCACCTGTGTCGTCGACGTAGACCTCATCAACCAAGATGGGAAAAATGTCTGCAAAGCAACCTTTACCATGTTTATAACAGGTGAGCGCTCAGAAGAAAAAAGAATTAGAATTTAGAAATATAAAAAAGAGGCTTATGCCTCTTTTTTATATTTACTTTTTCCGTCTAGTGCTCAATTATCTTATTCACTAAATCTTAAAAAATAGCCATCTGGGTCTAAAACTGCAAATTCATGAGGGTAGATATATTGTTCATCAACTCGAAATTCTCTTTTAGTCAAAGGACGATGAATAGGATAGTTAGACTCGATTACTTTCTGATAGAGTCGAGGGACATCCTCTATGCCAAAGGAAATGTTGACTCCACGACCAAAGGGGTAGGTCAGTTCAACTAATTCTTCATCTGTCCCCTCCTCTAACATTAGCTGGCAATCTTCAAGCGATAAGAAGAGGAAGTTTTCTTCTGGTCGCTCGTATTCGATCGTAAAACCCAGTAAATCGCAGTAGAAGGAACGAGACTGTTCTAAATTTGAGACTATAAACTCGGGAATAACTGCATTGTAGTTCATATAGAAACTCCTTACAATTCAATCTCCAAGACAATCGGTGTATGGTCTTGGCGTGCGCCTGAGTTAATCATGTCTGACTTGGTAACTTTGTCTGCTACACGGTTACTTGTGAGCCAGTAGTCGATTCTCCAGCCTGTGTTGTTGATTTTTGAAGTCTTGCTGCGTTGTGCCCACCAAGTGTAGCGTTCTGGAACATCGCCATGGATATGGCGGAAGGTATCTGTGAATCCTTTGGCTAAAAGGTTTGTAAATCCTTCACGTTCTTCGTCTGTAAATCCTGGTGAACGACGGTTGCTAGCTGGGTTGGCAAGGTCAATTTCCTTGTGGGCAACGTTGTAGTCTCCGGTTGCTAGGACAGGTTTTTGCTTATCTAATTCAGCCAAGTACTCTGCATATTTGACATCCCAAACTTGACGTTCTTCCAAACGTTTGAGGCCATCACCAGCGTTAGGTGTGTAGACCTGAGTCACGAAAAATGTACCAAATTCTAGAGTGATGATGCGACCTTCAGAGTCCATGGTAGAAGGAGCACCGATTTCCGGAAAGCTAATAGTTGGAGTGAGTTCTTTCTTATAGAGAAACATAGTTCCAGCATATCCTTTACGAGCAGGCTCTTGAGAGGAACGCCAAGTATTTTCATATCCAGGGAAGAGTTCTTCTAACACCTCGAGATGTTTTTTAGTAGGCCCTGTAGTTGAAAGCTTGGTTTCTTGGATGGCGATGATATCAGCGTCTTCGGCTACCAAGGTTTGTAGGACATCTTGTGACAATTTCGCACGCGCAGAGTCGCTCGTGAGTGCAGCATTGAGGGAATCAATATTCCATGAGATAAGTTTCATATTACTTCCTTTCATTCAGATTATTGACTATATTATACCAAAAAAAGGCCTATTTCCCCAACGTATGGTTTGAAAAAACACCCTCTTTCGTTTATAATAAGGAGTAATTTATAGAAAGCGAGTAAAAGGAAGAGGATTTTACTCCAATGAATATCTTTATCGGAGCGTACGATAAAGGAAAAGTATTTGTTGTAAGTTATGAATAAAGAAAACCTGGGGTTCATGCCTCAGGTTTCCCTTTTCAATTAGAAAGGAAACTTATGTTCATCATTCAAAAACTCTGGTGGTTTTTCAAATTAGAAAAACGCCGGTATCTAGTTGGGATAGTTGCTCTTAGTTTGGTAGCTGTTCTCAACCTCATTCCTCCCATGGTGATGGGGCATGTCATTGATGCCATCACTTTGGGAAATTTGACTCAGTCGGATCTGTTACTGAATCTCATCTATCTACTCATAGCGGCCTTTGGGATGTACTACCTGCGCTATGTTTGGCGCATGTATATCTTAGGGACTTCCTATCGTTTAGGACAAATCATGCGTTCTCGTCTCTTTGAACATTTTTCAAAGATGTCTCCGGCTTTTTACCAGACCTATAGAACTGGAGATTTGATGGCACATGCGACCAATGATATCAATGCTCTAACCCGTCTGGCAGGTGGAGGAGTCATGTCAGCCGTCGATGCTTCTATCACTGCACTTGTTACCTTGTTGACCATGCTTTTTAGTATTTCTTGGCAAATGACCTTGGTGGCTATTTTACCCCTGCCCTTTATGGCTATGGCGACCAGTCGTCTGGGAAGAAAGACCCATAAAGCATTTAACGAATCTCAGGAAGCTTTTTCTGAACTTAACAACAAGGTTCAGGAATCTGTAGCTGGTATTAAGGTGACCAAGTCTTTCGGCTATCAAGCCCATGAATTGGATGCTTTTCAAGAAGTCAATCAACTAACCTTCCAAAAGAACTTGCAAACCATGAAATACGACAGCTTGTTTGATCCAATGGTTCTCTTATTTGTTGGTTTATCTTATGTTCTAACACTTTTGGTTGGTTCTTTCATGGTTCAAGAGGGAAATGTCACTGTCGGTAATCTAGTCACTTTTATCTCTTACTTGGATATGCTGGTCTGGCCCTTGATGGCGATTGGTTTTCTCTTTAATATCACTCAAAGAGGGAAGGTTTCTTACCAGCGCATTGAAAATCTCTTGTCTCAAGAGTCGCTCGTTAAAGATCCAGAAGCTCCCATTTCCAAGATTGAAAATGGACGTTTGGAATATGCAATTGATAGTTTTTCATATGAAAATGAAGAAACTCTTCATGGGATTCACTTTAGTTTAGAAAAGGGACAAACACTGGGCTTGGTAGGGCAGACTGGTTCAGGTAAGACATCGCTGATGAAGCTACTCTTACGAGAGTACGATGTCAATCAAGGAGCCATCTACCTCAATGGGCATGATATACGAGACTATCGTCTGAGCGACCTTAGAGGTCTCATGGGCTATGTTCCTCAAGACCAGTTTCTTTTTGCCAGTTCTATTTTAGAAAATGTTCGTTTTGGTAATCCTGACTTGTCTCTATCTGACGTTGAATATGCGACAAAATTAGCCCAAGTTTATCAAGATATTATGGATATGCCACAGGGATTTGATACGATTATCGGTGAAAAGGGAGTTAGTTTGTCTGGTGGTCAAAAGCAACGTCTTGCCATGGCTCGTGCTATGATTTTAAATCCTGATATCTTGATTTTAGATGACTCCTTATCGGCTGTAGATGCCAAGACCGAGTATGCTATTATTGATAATCTTAAAGCCACTCGCGAAAACAAAACAACGATTATCTCAGCCCATCGCCTCAGTGCAGTTGTCCACGCTGATTTGATCTTGGTTATGCAAAATGGACAGATTATCGAACGTGGGACTCATGAGGGCTTACTAGCCTTGGATGGTTGGTATGCCCAGACCTATCAGTCTCAACAATTGGAAATGAAAGGAGAAGAAGATGAGCAATAAGCAAGAACAATGGACAGTATTGAAACGATTGCTTGGTTATCTCAAGCCCTATGGCCTCTTAACCCTGCTGGCTTTATCATTTCTCCTAGCAACAACAGTTATCAAGAGTATCATTCCCTTGGTTGCGTCCCACTTTATTGACCAGTATCTAGGGAATATGAGTCAGTTTGCTGTTACTGTTTTGATAGTCTACTATGGTCTTTATATCCTTCAAACTCTAATTCAGTATATCGGTAATCTACTGTTTGCACGTGTATCCTATAGTATTGTCAGAGATATTCGCAGAGATGCCTTTGCCAATATGGAAAGACTAGGCATGTCTTATTTTGACAAGACGCCTTCAGGTTCTATCGTTTCACGATTGACCAATGATACAGAGACCATCAGTGATATGTTTTCAGGGCTGTTGTCTAGCTTTATTTCAGCTATTTTTATTTTTGTGACAACTCTTTATACAATGATGGTCCTGGATTCTCGTTTGACAGGTTTGGTTCTTCTATTTCTACCTTTGATTTTTATCTTGGTTAATCTCTACCGAAAAAAATCAGTTAAAATCATCGAAAAAACGAGAAGCTTTTTGTCAGATATTAATAGTAAGTTAGCAGAAAGTATTGAAGGTATTCGAATTATTCAAGCCTTTAATCAAGAAAAACGCCTGCAGGAAGAATTTGATGAGATTAATGAAGAACACTACGTCTATGCCAACCGTTCAGTAGCCTTGGACGCCCTCTTTTTACGTCCTGCCATGAGTTTGTTGAAGCTCTTAGGTTATGCAGTTCTCATGGCCTATTTCGGCTATAGAGGCCTCTATATCGGGATGACAGCAGGTACCATGTATGCCTTTATCCAGTATATCAATCGTCTCTTTGATCCTTTGATAGAGGTCACGCAAAACTTCTCAATTCTTCAGACTTCGATGGTATCAGCAGGACGAGTTTTGCACTGATTGATCAAAGCAATTATGAACCTGTCCAAACTGACAGTGAGCTAGCAATCAGAGAAGGAAATATTCGTTTTGAGCACGTGTGTTTTTCCTATGATGGAGTAAATCAAATTTTGGACGATATTTCCTTTTCAGTCAAGAAAGGGGAAACCATTGCCTTTGTGGGACATACAGGTTCAGGGAAGTCCTCTATTATCAATGTCCTGATGCGTTTTTACGAATTTCAGTCAGGACGGGTTTTGATTGATAATGTAGACATTCGTAACTATAGCCATCAAGAACTAAGAAAAAACATGGGTCTTGTCTTGCAGGAACCCTTCCTCTATCATGGAACTATCAAGTCTAATATCGCCATGTACCAAGAAATTAGCGATGAGGAAGTTAAGGCGGCAGCAGAGTTTGTGGATGCAGATGCTTTTATTCAAGAATTGCCTCAAGGCTACGACTCTCCTGTCTCAGAGCGGGGTTCTAGTTTTTCAACTGGTCAACGTCAACTTCTTGCCTTTGCCAGAACAGTCGCCAGTCAGCCTAAAATCTTGATTTTAGATGAAGCGACAGCCAATGTTGATTCGGAAACAGAAACTCTGGTTCAGAATTCCCTAGCTAAGATGAGACAAGGGCGGACGACCATTGCCATCGCCCATCGTCTTTCTACCATTCAAGATGCAAATTGTATCTATGTCTTAGACAAGGGTCGGATTATCGAGAGAGGAACACACGAGGAGCTCTTAGCTTTAGGTGGAACTTATCACAAGATGTATAGCTTACAAGCAGGAGCCTTATCTTAAAAGGAAGATTTAAAAAGCTAGATTTCTTTCACCTAGCTATCTAATTTGTGGTATAATGAAGGATATTGATAAATTTTACTATACTAAAAACAGAGGAGAATATGCATGCTGAAATGGGATGAACTACCCCTCGAGATGCAATTAAGCGAGGTTGAACCCTACCACCAGCTAGTCTCTCAAAGAAAAGGAAGTCTGGTCCTCAAGCGTTGTTTGGATTTCTTTCTAGCCTTGGTCCTATTGTTCTTGACCTCACCCTTATTTATTGTTCTAAGTATTTGGATCAAACTCGATAGTAAGGGGCCTGTTATTTACAAGCAAGAACGGGTAACCCAGTACAACAGACATTTCAAGATTTGGAAGTTCCGGACCATGGTGACCGATGCGGACAAGAAAGGAAGTCTGGTGACCTCTGCAAATGACAGTCGTATCACTGAAGTTGGAAATTTCATCCGCCGTGTTCGTTTGGATGAATTGCCGCAATTGATCAATGTCCTCAAAGGGGAAATGTCCTTTGTCGGTACACGACCTGAAGTACCACGTTATACTGAGCAATACAGTCCTGAGATGATGGCGACTTTGCTTTTGCCAGCAGGGATTACATCGCTTGCCAGTATTCACTATAAGGACGAGGATGCCATTATCAGTCAAATGACTGCAAAAGGTATGACTGTTGATCAGGCTTATGTAGAAAGAGTTCTTCCAGAGAAAATGCACTTTAACCTAGCCTATCTGCGTGATTTTAGTTTCGTAGGTGATATCAAAATCATGTTACAGACTGTCGTTGAAGTTTTAAAATAAAGAAGCCAAAAGCTAAAGGAGTAAATCAATGCCAAATTACAATATTCCATTTTCACCACCTGATATTACCGAAGCTGAAATTGCTGAGGTAGCTGATACCCTTCGTTCAGGATGGATCACAACAGGTCCAAAGACAAAAGAACTAGAACGTCGTCTGTCTCTCTATACTCAGACACCTAAAACGGTCTGCCTCAATTCTGCAACAGCAGCTCTTGAATTGATTTTGCGCGTGCTTGAAGTAGGGCCTGGTGACGAAGTCATTGTTCCGGCTATGACCTACACAGCATCATGTAGTGTGATCACTCACGTAGGTGCGACACCAGTTATGGTTGATATCCAAAAAGACACTTTTGAAATGGATTATGACCAACTGGAGCAAGCTATTACTGAAAAAACTAAGGTTATCATCCCAGTTGAACTTGCAGGGATTATCTGTGACTATGACCGTTTGTTCCAAGTTGTCGAGAAAAAACGTGATCTCTTTACAGCTGCTAGCAAGTGGCAAAAGGCCTTTAACCGTATTGTGATTGTCTCTGATAGTGCCCATGCTTTGGGTTCAACTTATAAAGGACAAGCAGCTGGTTCGATTGCTGACTTTACATCATTCTCTTTCCACGCAGTCAAGAATTTTACAACTGCTGAGGGCGGAAGTGCGACTTGGAAAGCAAATCCAGCTATTGATGATGAAGAAATGTACAAGGAATTCCAGATTCTTTCCCTTCATGGTCAAACGAAGGATGCTCTTGCCAAGATGCAACTGGGTTCGTGGGAATACGATATCGTAACTCCTGCCTACAAGTGCAACATGACAGATATCATGGCTTCACTTGGTCTGGTACAGTTGGACCGATATCCTGCTTTGCTACAACGTCGTAAGGACATCGTAGATCGCTATAATCGTGGATTTTCTGGAACTCGTATCCATCCATTGGCTCATGAGACAGATACTGTAGAATCTTGTCGTCACCTCTACATAACCCATGTAGAAGGAGCAAGTCTCGAACAACGCAACAAAATCATCCAAGAATTGGCCAAGGCAGGTATCGCAAGTAATGTCCACTACAAACCGCTTCCTATGTTGACAGCCTATAAGAATCTTGGCTTTGACATGGCAGATTATCCAGAGGCTTATGCCTTCTTTGAAAATGAAATTACGCTTCCTCTTCACACAAAATTAACGGATGAAGAAGTAGACTATATCATTGAAACGTTGATTAAAGTGACAGAAGAAATTCTTGCTTCTTCAAAATAATCGTTTAAAAATCATTGACAAAAAATGGATAATGACATATAATAATTTCAACAAATCAGAAAAGTAATTATTTTAGATCTTCAGGGAGCCTGTGGTTGCTGTGAACAGGTGGTTGAAAATAGTGAAATTGGGCTGATTTGAAAAATGAATTTGAAACAATGAAAATTCGGTGCGCACACCTTATAGTGCAACTTGTTGATAGACAAGGTAGAGATGTAAAGGGATAGTCCCTTTATAATTGAGGTGGTACCGCGTTACAAACGCCCTCACATGGAAAGATATTCCGTGTGTGGGCTTTTTTTCTATCCGTCAGTTTGTTTATCTTTTTTTAGGGCGTTAAGTCGCTTTGATGAACTTGAGTTCTATCTACAGCTCCTTGCCTACTAATAAAAGCAAATAAAAAGCCGGATTCATATAGAAGGAGGAAATTTTATGACAACAAAAGGATATTTTGGACAATTTGGTGGTAGCTTTGTACCTGAACCGATTCAGGCTTTGTTGGATGAGTTAGAAGTGACTTTTGATAAGTACAAGGATGATCCAGAGTTTTTATCTGAGTTTCGCCATTACTTGAAGGACTATTCAGGTCGCGAGACACCGCTATATTTTGCAGAGAGCTTGACAGAACACCTAGGTGGAGCTAAGATTTATCTCAAGCGTGAAGACCTTAATCACTTGGGTTCTCACAAACTTAACAATGTTTTGGGACAAATCCTTCTTGCCAAAAGCATGGGTAAAAAACGAGTGATTGCGGAAACAGGAGCTGGTCAGCATGGTGTTGCAACAGCAGCTGCTGCAGCTAAGTTTGGTATGGCTTGTGATGTCTATATGGGGGCGGAAGATGTGGAACGCCAACGTCTCAATGTCTTCCGCATGGAGATGATGGGAGCAACTGTTCACGCAGTTGAAACAGGAACACGTACTCTGAAGGATGCGGTTGATGCAGCCTTTGGAGCATGGATGAATGACCTTGAAGCCTTCTACGTTTTAGGATCTGCTGTAGGACCTCACCCTTATCCAACTATTGTTCATGAATTCCAAAAAGTCATCAGTGAAGAATCACGTCGTCAAATCTTGGAAAAAGAAGGACGTCTGCCAGACTACGTTATTGCCTGTGTAGGTGGTGGTTCTAATGCTATCGGTGCCTTTTCACAGTATGTAACTGATGAAGAAGTCAAATTGGTTGGAGTAGAAGCTGCTGGTCACGGAGTTGATACAGATATGCACGCAGCAACTATGACCAAGGGTAGCATCGGAATTGTTGATGGAATGAAGACTTATGCAGTCTTTAAGGAAGATGGAGAACTTGCTCCAGTCTACTCTATCTCAGCAGGTTTGGACTATCCAGGGGTTGGTCCAGAACATGCCTACTTTAAAGACTCTGGTCGAGTAGAATATGTAGCAGCGACAGACGAAGAAGCTGTTCAAGCCTTACTTTTATTAAGTAAAACAGAAGGAATTATCCCGGCGATTGAAAGCTCACATGCTATCGCAGAAGCAGTTAAACGCGCATCAAAACTAAGTAAAGATGAGATTATTATCATCAATGTCTCAGGTCGTGGAGACAAGGACGTAGCTGCTATTGCTGACTACCTTGAAGCAAAGAATAACTAATCATTCCAAGATTAAAGGGAGAAAATTGTGATTTTATTGATTGATAATTATGATTCTTTTACCTACAATCTAGCTCAATATATCGGAACCTTTTCTCCTGTTGGGGTCTTGCGAAACGACGATCCTCGTCTCTATCAAGTAGCAGAAAAGGCAAGAGCTCTTGTCTTTTCTCCTGGACCCGGTTGGCCAGCTGATGCTGGAAAAATGGAGGAAATGATTCGAGATTTTGCCGGGGAAAAGCCAATTTTGGGGATTTGCTTGGGACATCAGGCTATTGCAGAGGCTTTTGGTGGAAAACTAGGTTTGGCTCCAAAGGTCATGCATGGTAAACAAAGTCAGCTCCAATTTGAAGCTCCATCCATTCTTTATCAGGGTATAGAAAATAACTGTTCAGTCATGCGTTACCATAGTCTGATGGTGGAGGAATTACCCGTAGACTTTGAAGTTACCGCTCGTTCGATAGACGATCAGGTTATCATGGGTTTCAACACAAGAAGCTCCCTATCTATGGCTTTCAATATCATCCAGAAAGTATAGGGACACCAGATGGACTATCAACCATACGAAACTTCATTGAAAAGGTTATCTAAGGAATAGGACGACAAAATAAAAGCCCCCCTCATAGAGGGTCTGACTATCCTAAAAGCAAAAGCTTACCCAAAATAATCATACAGGTAGCACATAAGAGGAAAGGCACAAAAGGTAGTCTTTCCTTTTTCATTAGTAGGAGAAAGGCTAGAATGCCAGTTGTGGAAGCGAACTGTATCAAAATTAGTAATTCTGTCAGACTAAAGATAAGCGCACAAGAGGCTAGAAAGAGAAAATCCCCTGCACCTATGCGGATATCGATGAAATGAGCAATGATTCCAAGAATCAATAAGAAAGCCATGGCCAGATTCCAACTACAGAAAAACATGAGGAATAAGTGAAAAATCAGCCAGACTAGCAAGGGATATTCTTGATGCTGGAAATCATAGATTCCTAAGGTCAAGCCAGCAGTTATCAAGATGACTTGCCCCAAAGTTAAAAATCCCACAGACTCAGCTAGAAAGAGCAATCCCAAAGACAACTCAAAGAAAGCATACCAGACAGGATAGCTTGACTTGCAATAGCGACAGCGAAAGCGATTAAAGACCTGCGAGAGGATAGGAACCAAATCCAAGAGACGTAAGCGAGTATGACAGAAATCGCAGTGACTAGCAGGAAAGATAATAGACTGCTCAGGAAAGCGGTCAATGACAAGACCTAGAAAGGAAGCAATAATAGCTCCAACAAGAAAAAAGTAAAGATGAATCATACTTATTTATTCGGAAAAAATAAGAGAAAGAGTATAATAGTTGGATAAAGGAGAAATTTTAGGAGCAAATATGAAAATTCACTTTGAAAAAGGACTTCAGATAGAAAATGCCCAACTCATTTGTCGCTGGTCTAATGCTTTGGGAGAAAGTTTTCAGAAACAATGGATGGGTCCAATGATTCCTTTTCCCTTGACAATTCAAGTTTTGCAAGATTTGGAAGGAATCTTTTCAATCTTTGATGGACAAGAGTTTGTGGGGCTTATCCAGAAAATCAGGCTAGAAGACAGGAATCTTCATATCGGGAGATTTTTTATCAACCCCCAGAAACAGGGGCAGGGCTTAGGTAGCCAGGCTTTAAGGAAATTTGTTAGTTTGGCCTTTGAAAATGAAGACATAGATACTATTTCTCTAAATGTCTACGAGGCAAATCAAACAGCTTATAATCTTTACCAAAAAGCAGGATTTGAAATCGTTCAAATGGTTGAAGCACCTATACGAAAATATATGATGAAAAAATCTAGATAAAAACTAGATGATACCTAGAACTGTCCCCGTACAATTTTTGGTTTTCAAACTTGTTGCAGAGAAATTTTCTTGATAAAATAGATACATGACTAGATATAAAGCTATCATTTCCTATGATGGTTACGCCTTTGCTGGTTTTCAGAGGCAACCTCACGCGCGTAGTGTCCAAGAGGAAATTGAAAAAACTTTAACCAAATTAAATAAAGGGCAGGGCATTACCATCCATGGTGCAGGACGAACGGATAGTGGTGTTCATGCATTAGGTCAGGTCATCCACTTTGATCTTCCCTATCAGATGGATGAGGAAAAGCTTCGCTTTGCTCTCGATACTCAAAGTCCTGAAGATATAGATGTGATTTCGATTGAGGTAGTGGCTGATGATTTTCATTGCCGTTATGCCAAGCATAGCAAGACCTATGAGTTTATCGTGGATAGAGGGCGTCCTAAAAATCCTATGAGACGTCATTACGCCACCCACTATCCTTATCCACTTGACGTGGAGCGTATGCAAATGGCTATTAAAATTAGAAGGAACCCATGACTTCACTGGCTTTACTGCTACAGGAACTAGTGTGGAGGACAAAGTTAGGACGATTACGGAAGCCACTCTTAGAGTTGATGAAACAGGACAGTTTTTGACTTTTACCTTCTCAGGCAATGGTTTCCTCTATAAGCAGATTCGGAATATGGTTGGAACCCTGCTGAAAATTGGCAACAATCGGATGCCGATTGAACAGATTGACCTGATTTTGGAGAAAAAAGACAGACAGTTGGCAGGGCCGACTGCAGCACCCAATGGTTTGTATTTGAAGGAGATTTCTTATGAAGAATAATCGTATTTTAGCACTTTCAGGAAATGATATTTTTAGTGGAGGTGGACTGGCAGCAGATCTTGCGACCTATACTTTAAATGGTTTGCATGGTTTTGTAGCTATGACTTGTCTAACTGCTCTGACTGAAAATGGTTTTGAAGTCTTTCCTACAGATGAGATTATTTTCCAACAGCAGTTAGATAGTCTTAAGAGTGTAGACTTTGCAGCTATTAAAATTGGTCTTTTACCGACTGTTGGTGTTGCTGAAAAAGCCCTCAACTTTATCAAGGAGCGCACAGGTGTTCCTGTTGTCTTGGACCCTGTTCTCGTTTGTAAGGAGACTCATGATGTTGCTGTCAGCGAGCTTTGTCAAGAGTTGATTCGCTTTTTCCCTTATGTGACTGTGATTACACCTAATCTTCCAGAGGCTGAACTTTTGGCAGATCAAAAGATTAAAACCTTGGAAGATATGAAAGCTACAGCTAAAAAATTACATGACTTGGGTGCGCCAGCAGTCATTATCAAGGGTGGGAATCGCCTTAGACAGGATAAGGCTGTGGATGTCTATTATGATGGACATGACTTTACCATTTTCGAAAATCCAGTCTTAGAAGGTCAAAATGCTGGTGCAGGTTGTACCTTTGCATCTAGCATTGCCAGTCAATTAGTACAAGGAGAGGGGCTATTAGCAGCGGTTGAGAGTTCCAAAGCCTTTGTTTACCGTGCCATTGCACAAGCAGATCAATATGGAGTAAGACAATATGAAGCAAACAAAAACCAGTAAAATCGCCCTAGTGTCCATCTTAGCAGCCCTATCCGTAGCTTTGGGTTATGTAGTGAAAATCCCAACTGCTACGGGAATCCTCACGTTTTTGGATGCTGGAATTTTCTTTACTGCCTTTTATTTTGGGCGACGTGAAGGAGGCATCGTTGGGGGTCTAGGAGGTTTTCTCATTGACCTGATTTCAGGTTATCCTCACTGGATGATCTTCAGCTTAATTTTCCATGGTTCGCAGGGGTATTTTGCCGGATTTAAAGGGAAATGGCAATGGTTAGGATTAGTCTTGGCATCGCTTGTCATGGTTGCTGGTTATGCCTTTGCGACTGCTTGGATGAAAGGTTGGGGTCAAGCTTTGGCTGATGTTCCTCACAATCTGATTCAGAATTTTGTTGGAATGCTTGTCGGATTCCTTCTCTGCCAAAGTATTACTAAGATTCGCAAACAGTAAAAGACAATCTTCAATGGCTGCTATTGAAAAAACTCTAATTTTTTGCTAGAATGAAAGCTATGAAAACACTCTACGATGTGCAGCAATTTCTTAAACAGTTCGGCATTCTTGTCTATATGGGCAAACGCCTCTATGATATTGAACTAATGAAGATAGAACTTTCTCGAATCTACGATGCTGGTTTGATGGATAAGCTGGATTATTTAGAAGCAGAGGCTGTTCTTCGCAGAGAGCACAAGATAGAATTAGACTATTTAGAAAAAAATGGAGATTAGGTATTATGGTAACTTGGGTATTATGGGGACTTATAGTGGCGATGTTAGTATGGATGGGATACAATTATCTTCGTATTCGCCGTGCAGCAAAAATTGTAGACAATGCAGAATTTGAGTCTTTAATTCGTACAGGTCAGTTAATTGACTTGCGTGATCCAGCAGACTTCCATAGAAAACATATCCTTGGTGCTCGTAACATTCCTTCAAATCAATTGAAGACAAGCCTTGCGGCTCTTCGTAAGGATAAGCCTGTTCTTCTTTATGAAAACCAACGTGCGCAACGTGTTACCAATGCAGCGATTTTCTTGAAAAAACAAGGCTTTTCAGATATTTATATCCTTTCTTATGGACTGGATTCTTGGACAGGAAAGGTCAAGACTAGCTAATCTTATGTAAAAATCTGTCGAATGATAGATAAAGCTAGCGTATTATGGTATAATTAATTTGTAATAAATTTAAGGAGTTTTATTATATGGATACACAAGAAAAGAAAAAACACCCACTTATTTTAGGTATTCTATCTATCGTCCTTGGCTTGCTATCTCCAATAGTAGGACTGATTCTAGGTATCGTTGGACTAGTAATGGCTAATTCAAGTCAAAAAGAATCTGGTTTAGACTTTAAAAGAGAAAGAATCCTAAGTATTGTCGGGATTGTAGTTTCTGTCCTTAACTGGATTGCGGGTATCGCTTTATTTTATAGCTAAGTAAGAATTTAAAAAAGCTTTATATTTAAAGCTTTTTTATTTTATCCAATCTTCTCGAAGTAGGTATCAATCATTTCTAATATTTCCCGGCTCAAGGGAAAGGTTATTTATTGCACATTAGATAAAATCTCTTTATGTGGTATAATGAATCTGTAATAAATTTAAGGAGTTTTATAATATGGATACACAAAAAAAGAAAAAACACCCACTTATTTTAGCTATTCTATCTATCGTCCTTGGATTGCCATCTCCAATAGTAGGACTGATTCTAGGTATCGTTGGACTAGTCATGGCTAATTCAAGTCAAAAAAAATCTGGTCTAGACTTTAAAAGAGAAAGAATCCTAAGTATCGTGGGGATCGTAGTTTCTGTCCTTAGCTGGATTGTGGACATCGCTTTATTTTATAGCTTAGCAAGAATCTAAAAAAGCTTTATATTTAAAGTTTTTTTATTTTATACAATTTTCTCGAAGTAGGTATCAATCATTTCTAATATTTCCTGGCTCAAGGGAAAGGTTATTTATTGCACATTAAATAAAATCTCTTTGTATGGTATAATGAATCTGTAATCAATTTAAGGAGTTTTTATAATATGAATACAGAAGAAAAGAAAAAAGCGCCAATTGTTTTGAGTATCATATCTATCATAGTTGCCTTTGGATTTCCAGTGTTAAGTATTTTTTTTGGTATTTTTGGTTTGGCCTTGGCTAATTCATATCAAAAAGAGTCTGGACTAGACTATAAGACAGAAAAAATTCTCTCTATTTTAGGGATTGTGTTAGGGATTGTGATTTCTGCACTTATCTGTATCGTACTTATCTCACAACTTTCGAAAATTAATTAAAACAAAAAAGCTTTAGTTTTAAAGCTTTTTTATTTTATTCAAGGACAAAATAGCTTTGTATGGTATAATGAATTTGTATTAAATTTTAAGGAGATTTTAAACATGCAAGAAAAGAAAAAAACCGCACGTAATATAGGTATCCTATCAATCGTAGCTAGTCTTGTGATTCCAGTGGTAGGTATTGTTTTAGGAGCTCTTGCTATAATAGAAGCTAACACACGTCAAAAAGAATCTGGACTTGACTATAAAACAGAAAGAATTCTAGCGATTGTAGGTATTGTTCTTTCTGCACTTAACTGGATTATTGGAATTTTCTTACATATGAGTTAAAGAATCTAAAAAAGGCTTTAGTTTTAAAGCTTTTTTGTTTTATCTACTTTTCGTTAAGTGGATTTTAATCATTTCTAGTTCTCCTTGTTTCAAAAAATTGGTTAACATAGTACAATAATGCTACCAAATGAATAAATCCAATTTTAATGGTATTATTAATGAGCATCAAAATTAAGGAGTTTTTATATAATGAATGCGCAGCAAAAGAAAAAACACTCACTCATTTCAGGTATCTTATCTATTGTCCTCGGATTACTAAATCCATTTGTAGGCCTGTTTTTGGGTATCGTTGGTCTAGTCTTGGCTATCTCACTTCAAAAAGAATCTGAACTAGACTATAAAAAAGAACGAACTCTCAATATCGTAGGTATTGTAGTTTCTGTTCTTCACTTTATTTTAGGTGTCATTCTATTCATACGCTAAAGAAGATTTAAAAAAGCTTTAGTTTTAAAGCTTTTTTATTTTATTCACTTTTCTCTAAGTAGTTTTTAATGATTTTCAATTCCTCTTGATTCAAGGGTCGGTATTGACCTTCTGCTAACTCTGAATCTAATGTAAAATCCCCGAACTGAACTCTTTTTAGGGCAGTGACCTTGACACCAACTGAGAGGAACATTTTCTTGACCTGATGAAATTTCCCTTCAGAGATGGTGATGGTGGCTCGGCTGAGACTAGAACTTGAAGATAGAATCTCAAGCTGAGCAGGTTTACAAATAGTTCCATCAAGAAAGACAATCCCGTTTTTGAACTGCTGGATGTGATCTGGTGTGAGCAAGCCGTTCACCTCAACTTGATAAGTTTTATCGACATGATATTGAGGGTGGAGAAGTTGAAAACCCAGAGGGCCATTGTTTGTTAAGAGGAGAAGTCCTGTTGTATCTCGATCCAGTCGACCAATTGCATAGAGTTGCTCTGACTGGATATGCTTAGGCAGTAGGTCCATGACCGTTGGTAGTTCCTTGTCCTTGCTTGCAGTCACGACTCCATTTGGCTTATGGAGCATGAGGTAGGTATGTTCATATCCTTGAATTCTTCTGCCTTGGAAAATCAGTTCTTGGAGTCCTGTATCAGTATTTTGTGCAAGGGAAGAAGCTTCTTGTCCATCTACTAAAATTTCTTTTTTTAGGAAAGCCTGTTTCATAGCTTTCCGACTGATTTTTTCCTGGGCTAATAATTTATCTAAACGCATACCAGCCTATCTTATCACAAGATGTCATTTTTGAAAAGAAAAGGCATGGGAAGAAAAGTTTTTGAAAACATTTACACTTACTTGAGTTAAGTCATTTTCCTAAAATTGTGGTATAATCGTTCAGTTAGAAAATAATTTTTTGAATATAACAGAGGAAATCATGACAAAATTAAGAGAAGATATCCGCAACGTAGCCATTATTGCCCACGTTGACCACGGAAAAACAACCCTCGTTGATGAATTGTTGAAACAATCATCAACACTTGATGCACGTACAGAATTAGCTGAACGTGCAATGGACTCAAACGATATTGAAAAAGAGCGTGGAATTACGATTCTTGCGAAAAACACTGCCGTAGCTTATAACGGAACTCGTATCAATATCATGGACACACCAGGACACGCGGACTTCGGTGGAGAAGTTGAACGTATCATGAAAATGGTTGACGGTGTAGTTTTGGTCGTAGACTCTTATGAAGGTACTATGCCCCAAACTCGTTTCGTATTGAAAAAAGCTTTGGAACAAGACCTTGTCCCAATCGTCGTTATCAATAAAATCGACAAACCATCAGCTCGTCCAGCAGAAGTAGTGGATGAAGTTTTGGAACTCTTCATCGAGCTTGGTGCGGATGATGATCAGCTTGACTTCCCAGTAGTCTATGCTTCAGCAATCAACGGAACATCTTCATTGTCAGATGATCCAGCCGACCAAGAAAAGACTATGGCGCCAATCTTTGATACCATTATTGATCACATTCCAGCTCCAATCGATAACTCAGATGAGCCACTTCAATTCCAAGTGTCTCTTCTTGACTACAATGATTTCGTTGGTCGTATCGGTATCGGACGTGTCTTCCGTGGTACTGTTAAGGTCGGAGACCAAGTTACCCTTTCTAAATTGGATAGTACAACCAAGAACTTCCGTGTGACGAAACTCTTCGGTTTCTTTGGTTTGGAACGTCGTGAAATCCAAGAAGCTAAGGCTGGTGACTTGATTGCCGTATCAGGTATGGAAGATATCTTTGTCGGTGAAACTATTACTCCAACAGATGCAGTTGAGGCCTTGCCAGTTCTTCACATCGATGAGCCAACTCTTCAAATGACCTTCTTGGTCAACAACTCCCCATTTGCTGGTCGTGAAGGTAAGTGGGTAACTTCTCGTAAGGTAGAAGAACGCTTGCAAGCAGAATTGCAAACAGACGTATCTCTTCGTGTTGAGCCAACAGATTCACCAGATAAATGGACTGTTTCAGGACGTGGAGAACTCCACTTGTCAATCTTGATTGAAACCATGCGTCGTGAAGGTTATGAGCTTCAAGTGTCTCGTCCAGAAGTTATCGTCAAAGAAATCGATGGTGTGAAATGCGAGCCATTTGAGCGCGTGCAAATTGATACTCCAGAAGAATACCAAGGATCTGTTATCCAAAGCCTTTCTGAGCGTAAGGGTGAAATGTTGGATATGATTGCAACAGGTAATGGTCAAACTCGTTTGGTCTTCCTTGTTCCTGCGCGTGGTTTGATTGGATACTCAACTGAGTTCTTGTCAATGACTCGTGGTTACGGGATCATGAACCATACCTTCGATCAATACTTGCCATTGATTCCAGGGGAAATTGGTGGACGTCACCGTGGTGCCCTTGTTTCGATCGATGCTGGTAAGGCTACAACATACTCTATCATGTCTATCGAAGAACGTGGTACGATCTTTGTCAACCCAGGTACCGAGGTTTACGAAGGAATGATCATCGGTGAGAACTCTCGTGAAAATGACTTGACTGTTAATATCACGAAAGCAAAACAAATGACTAACGTTCGTTCTGCTACTAAGGACCAAACAGCGGTTATCAAGACTCCTCGTATCTTGACACTTGAAGAATCACTTGAGTTCTTGAATGACGATGAATACATGGAAGTAACGCCTGAATCAATCCGTTTACGTAAGCAAATCCTTAACAAGGCAGAGCGTGAGAAAGCAAATAAAAAGAAAAAATCAGCTGAATAAAGGCTAGAAAGAGATAAAGATGGTCTACTTAATCATAGGGATTTTATTACTCTTACTTTATATTTTTGCGACTCCAAAAAGTATCAAGGGAACAGTCAATGTTGTAATATTAGTCTTTGGTTTGGTTGCTCTCTTGATTTTAGTGATGATGTCGGCTTTCCAAATCTTCCAGCTACCAGCAGAATTTTTCGTTGCAATAGCAATGATAGCTTTGGCATACTTTAGCTTGAGAGATATTCATCTTATGTCTGAAGGAAAGAAATAAAGGCTTAAAGTATTCATAAACAAAAACACCTTCCGGATTGCAATTTTCTGCAGTCTGAAAGGTGTTTTTTATCTTAAATCACTCTGTTGCATTTTTAGAGTATCGTTGGTAGAAATCTACTTTTATTTGAATAAAGTGTTCTAATTCGCGAAAGAGTTGTAATAGGGTAGCCCGTGTCTCAAACTCTTCTCTTGTTTTAGGGAGAGAACGATTGCGAAATACCTGCAGGTATTTCTCGATGTCTTCCAACAAGTTATAGGCTGGATTGGATTGACTCAGTTGGCTAGCTGTTTTTGAAAAGAGCTGAGCGACAATCAAACTCTCACTAGCGGCTAGTTGGCATGTGTTAATCTGTTGAGCCATATTTCTTAAGATACGCGTTTGTCTTTGTCGCATCTCAAAGTAGTGAATATGATAATCTGTCTGGTGAAAGAGATGGTCAGAGTGATCGAGGTAAACTAGCTTAAGAGCATTCTCAAGTAGTTGATCAAGTTCATTTACAAGTTGAGCCTGATTACGGCCATCTCCTCTTTTCAGATAGTAAGAAAGCCGTAGAAGAACATCTCTGAGTTTTTCTTCAACAAGAGTATGATAATGTTGAATTTCTTTTTCACGTGAAGGCATGTAGAGATTGACCAGAAGTGCAAAGCCAGTACCGATTAGGAAGAGTAAGAGCTCATTCAGTAAAAGTGCTGGTGCTGTTGATTGTTGGATTAATAGATGGCTAACCAAGACGCTACTAGGAGTGATTCCAATTTCCCAACCCAGTTTATAGGCTAGAGGAACATAGATTGCTAAGTAAAGTCCAAAACTCCAAATATGATAGCCAGTCAGTTGGAAAGCTATAACACCAATCATTAACGCCAGCAAGGTTGAAAAAAGTCGATTGCGGGCTAGCTTGATCGTGCTTCTTCGTGTATCAGAGAGGCTCAAAATAGCAATGATACCAGCTGAAACAGCTGATGACAAATCAAAAAAGTAGGCTAGTAAACAAGCAAAACAAGTTGCTAGGACTAGTTTAAGAGTGCGTTGTGTGATAGACATAGAATACTTTCCTTGAGATAAATGCTTTAAAGTTTTAGTAGTAGATGAGGTAGAAAGGTCTATTCCAAGAGAGTTATTGAGAAAATAATTTGTTCTCCATGTAGTGGTTTGATTATAGTATAAATATGTTTGAAATCAAGTGAATCTAATAATAGTATAGGCAGATTGAATATTTACCAAACTGGTTCAGATATAGTTTTATGGTATAATGTTAGGAAAGGAGCTTACTATGCCAACATTTATTCAAAATTATATCGATAAGTTAAATATCAGCAGTATTCTAGAAGAGTTGTTTTCAAAATCAGTCTCTCTAGTCCTTCTTTTTATTGTCTTTTATATCGTTAAAATAATTCTCCATCAAGTTGTGAAAAGAGTCGTTAAACCATCCTTAAAATTTTCCCAGAAAGATGAGGCGCGTCAAAAGACAATTTCTAGATTGATTGAAAATATTTTGAACTACACCCTCTATTTCTTTTTACTCTACTTTGTTTTATCTACTCTGGGCTTACCTGTATCAAGTCTTCTGGCAGGTGCTGGGATTGCTGGGGTGGCAATAGGGATGGGTGCTCAAGGCTTCTTATCAGATGTGGTCAATGGCTTTTTCATCCTCTTTGAGCGCCAGTTAGATGTTGGAGATCAAGTTGAGTTTACGAATGGTCCGATTACAATCTCTGGTAAGGTTGTGAGTGTCGGTATTCGTACGACTCAACTGCGTAGTGAGGATGAAGTCCTTCACTTTGTTCCCAATAGAAGTATCACGGTTGTCAGCAATTTTTCAAGGAAAGAAGAGAACTGAAATTTTACCTCTTTTATGGTACAATAGAAAGAGTTTGGTAAAGGAGAAACAATGTTTTTAGATAAGCAATTAGGAAATGGTTGTGTCTGGATTAATCTGGATGTAGAAAGAATAAAAAATCTTGAAGATTTGTCTGAAATCTATGGACTGGACAAGGAAACCATCGAATATGCGCTGGATAAAAACGAACGTGCCCACATGGATTATAACCGTGAAAATGGGACCGTTACCTTTATCTACAATGTTCTAGACCTTGAGAAAGACAAAGAATACTATGAAGCGATTCCTATGACTTTTATCGTTGAAAGACAACGAATGATTACCATCAGTAACCATAAGAATGCTTATGTCATTGATCAGATGCTAACTTATCTGAATAGCCATGAATCCCTTTCTATTTACAAATTTCTCTTTGCTAGTCTAGAAATCATTAGTAACGCCTATTATCCAATTATTGAGAAGATGGATAAGAGCAAGGATGAAGTCAATGGGTTACTTCGTCAGAGAACAACCAAGAAATCTCTTTGCCCTTTCCGACTTGGAGACAGGTATGGTTTATCTAACGGCAGCTGCCAAACAAAACCGTATCTTACTTGAACATATCCAAGGGCATGCCCTCTATCGTCGTTTGGATGAAATTGAAAAAGAACAGTTTGATGATGCCATGATTGAGGCTCATCAGTTGGTATCTATGACAGACTTGATTTCTCAAGTTCTTCAACAATTGTCAGGATCATACAACAACATCCTAAACAATAACCTGAATGATAACTTGACAACCTTGACTATCATCTCGGTTTTGCTAGCTGTTCTTGCGGTTATCACAGGATTTTTCGGGATGAACGTCCCTCTTCCATTTATGGAGGACAAGCATGCATGGATTTATATCACTTTGGCTAGTGCTGTCTTGTGGCTCGTTCTAGCCCAGTTTCTCAAAAGAATTGCAAAAATAAGCTAAGAAAAGGAGCCAAAATGGCTATTGAAAACTACATGCCAGACTTTGCTGTAGAAGCAGTTTATGATTTGACAGTCCAAAGCCTGAAAGACCAAGGGATCAAGGCTGTTTTGGTGGATTTGGACAACACTCTGATTGCTTGGAATAACCCTGATGGGACTCCAGAGATGAAGCAGTGGTTACATGACCTTCGTGATGCTGGTATTCGTATCATCGTAGTGTCCAATAACTCAAAAAAACGAGTTCAACGGGCAGTTGAAAAATTTGGAATTGACTATGTTTATTGGGCTTTGAAGCCTTTTACTTTCGGGATTGACCGTGCTATGAAGGAATTCCACTATGAGAAGAATGAAGTGGTTATGGTTGGGGATCAGCTCATGACGGATATTCGAGCTGCCCACCGAGCAGGGATTCGTTCGATTTTGGTCAAACCCTTGGTCCAGCATGACTCTATCAAAACGCAAATCAACCGAGCTCGTGAGCGCCGTGTCATGAAACAAATCACTGAAAAGTACGGGCCTATCACATATAAAAAAGGAATCTAACTATGGAAGAAATTCTCTGTATTGGTTGTGGAGCAACCATTCAGACGGAAGATAAGACTGGTCTTGGATTTACACCTCAGTCAGCACTTGAAAAAGGTTTGGAAACTGGAGAGGTTTATTGCCAACGTTGTTTCCGTCTTCGTCATTATAATGAAATCACAGATGTGCAGCTGACGGATGATGATTTCTTAAAACTTTTGCACGAGGTGGGAGATAGTGATGCCTTAGTAGTGAACGTCATCGATATCTTTGACTTTAATGGCTCAGTCATCCCAGGATTACCACGCTTTGTATCAGGTAATGATGTGCTCTTAGTCGGAAATAAAAAAGATATCCTACCTAAGTCAGTAAAGGCTGGGAAGATTAGCCAATGGCTCATGGAACGTGCCCACGAAGAAGGTCTACGTCCTGTGGACGTTGTTCTGACTTCAGCTCAAAATAAGCATGCTATCAAGGAAGTCATTGAAAAAATCGAGCATTACCGTAAAGGACGCGATGTCTATGTAGTTGGGGTGACTAATGTCGGTAAATCAACTCTTATCAATGCTATTATCCAGGAAATTACGGGTGACCAGAACGTCATCACAACATCACGTTTCCCAGGGACAACCTTAGATAAGATTGAGATCCCACTTGATGATGGTTCTTATATCTATGATACGCCGGGAATTATCCATCGTCATCAGATGGCTCACTACTTGACGGCTAAAAACCTTAAGTATGTCAGTCCTAAAAAGGAAATCAAACCTAAAACCTACCAGCTCAATCCTGAGCAAACTCTCTTTTTAGGAGGTTTGGGACGATTTGATTTCATTGCAGGAGAAAAGCAAGGTTTCACAGCCTTCTTTGATAATGAACTCAAACTTCATCGTACCAAGCTTGAAGGCGCTAGTGCCTTTTACGACAAGCATCTTGGAACCCTCCTTACGCCACCGAATAGCAAGGAAAAAGAAGACTTTCCAAAACTGGTCCAACATGTCTTTACTATCAAGGATAAAACAGACCTCGTTATCTCAGGACTAGGCTGGATCCGTATAACAGGAACTGCGAAAGTAGCCGTCTGGGCACCAGAAGGCGTCGCAGTCGTCACACGAAAAGCAATTATTTAAACACAGAAAGGAAAGAGTTATCTTTATAAAGGCGAGCACTGCGAGCCCCTAGAAGATACTTTTCGCCGTGGTGTTAGTTGGTACAAGTGATTGTACCAAATGCGGAAAATTTGAGACCTTAGGCTCAAATTTTAGTCATGAAAGTCCAGAGGACTTTGCTGACGTCTATCACCACTTCAGAAAAGTATAAAAAGAAACTCTTTTAAATGAATTATGTCACTAACATCAAAACAACGTGCCTTCCTCAACAGCCAGGCACACACACTCAAACCTATCATCCAAATCGGGAAAAATGGACTCAACGACCAAATCAAAACCAGCGTTCGACAAGCACTTGACGCCCGTGAATTGATCAAGGTTACGCTCTTGCAAAACACAGATGAAAATATCCACGAAGTAGCTGAAATCTTGGAAGAAGAAATTGGTGTGGATACAGTCCAAAAATCGGACGTATCTTGATCTTGTATAAACAATCCAGCAAGAAAGAAAATCGCAAGATTTCTAAAAAAGTCAAAGAAATCTAAAACCCTACTCCAAACAACTGTTTTTACAGAGAATTAAAGGAAGACGAGCCTATGGCAATCGAATTATTGACTCCCTTTACGAAGGTAGAGTTGGAGCCAGAAATCAAGGAGAAAAAACGCAAACAAGTCGGGATTCTAGGAGGGAATTTTAACCCTGTTCACAATGCCCATCTGATCGTTGCAGACCAAGTACGACAACAGTTAGGACTGGACCAGGTCCTGCTCATGCCCGAATACCAACCTCCTCATGTAGATAAAAAGGAAACCATCCCTGAGCATCATCGTCTCAAGATGCTTGAGTTGGCGATTGAGGGGATTGAAGGGCTAGCCATTGAAACCATTGAGTTAGAGCGCAAGGGCATTTCCTACACCTACGATACCATGAAGATTTTAACAGAGCAACATCCAGATACGGATTATTACTTTATCATCGGTGCGGATATGGTGGACTATCTGCCTAAGTGGTACCGAATTGATGAGCTGGTCGACATGGTTCAGTTTGTGGGGGTTCAGCGCCCACGCTACAAGGCAGGGACTTCCTATCCAGTCATCTGGGTGGATGTACCGCTCATGGATATTTCATCCAGTATGGTACGTGATTTCATCACCCAAGGTCGCACACCTAACTTTCTCTTGCCAAAACCAGTGCTAGACTATATTGAGAAAGAAGGGCTTTACTGATGGCATACCAAGACTATATCAACTGTTCGCGTGAAGAATTGTTGGAAAAAATGGCAGAGCTCCTACCTGAAAAACGTCTAACCCATTGTCTGGGTGTAGAGCGTGCAGCCATAGAATTGGCTCAGCGCTTTGGTGTGGATGTTGAGAAAGCTGGTTTGGCAGGTCTCCTTCATGACTATGCTAAAAAGCTATCAGATCAAGAATTTTTAGACTTGATAGATCGTTATCAACTTGACTCTGATCTTAAAAACTGGGGCAATAATGTCTGGCATGGCATGGTCGGTATCTACAAGATTCAGGAAGATTTGGATTTACAAGATTCTGAAATCCTACGAGCTATTGAAATTCATACAGTTGGAGCTGGTCAGATGACGGACCTTGATAAGGTTATCTACGTCGCAGACTACATCGAGCATAATCGTGCTTTTCCAGGGGTAGATGAGGCGCGTGAAATTGCTGAGCTATCGCTCAATAAGGCAGTGGCATACGAAACAGCTCGTACTGTGGAACATTTGGCTCGCCAGGGATTGCCTATCTATCCCCAAACCCTTGAAACCTATAACGCCTTTGTGCACTATTTGAAAGAGGACTAAATGAACGAAAAAGAATTATTAGAACTAGTTGTGAAAGCGGCTGATGAGAAACGTGCCGAGGATATCCTCGCACTTGATGTACAAGATTTGACTAGTGTGACAGACTATTTGTTATCACTAGCTCTATGAATAGCCGTCAGTTGGATGCTATCGCTGATAATATTCGTGAAAAAGTAGCTGAAGCAGGCTTTAAAGGTAGCCATGTAGAAGGTGATGCATCTGGAGGCTGGGTCTTACTAGACCTTGGTGGTGTCGTTGTGCATATTTTCTCAGAAGAAATGCGTGCCCACTATAACCTAGAAAAATTATGGCATGAAGCAAGTGCTGTCGATCTTTCAACAGCCCTAGCTTAAGCAGGTAAACTCAGTTGGCATCAACTGGGTTTTGTTGGTTAAATTGAAATTCTATGAAAAGAAAGGATAGGGCCTTGTGTTTAGTTGGTTTCTTAATTGAACACGAGCTCAAAGCTGTGAGAAAAAGATAAACTTCCTGTGTATCTGACGATACGGCAGAAAGTTTCTATTTTCTCTTTGCTTTTAACGCTCTTTGTATCTTGACTTATGGCAACTTATGAAACTTTTGCGGCTGTTTACGATGCAGTCATGGATGATAGTTTATACGATAAATGGACTGAGTTTTCTTTGCGTTATTTACCTAAGACTAAGGAGAGAAAGAAACTCCTGGAACTGGCTTGTGGGACAGGGATTCAGTCTGTGCGCTTTTCTCAAGCTGGATTTGATGTGACTGGGCTTGATTTGAGTGCGGATATGTTGAAGGTTGCCGAAAAGAGAGCAGTTTCAGCAAAGCAAAAGATTGATTTTATGGAAGGCAATATGCTGGATTTATCCAAGGTTGGTAAATACGACTTTGTGACTTGCTATTCGGACTCTATCTGCTACATGCAGGATGAGGTGGAAGTTGGAGATGTCTTTAAAGAAGTCTATAATGCTCTCAATGAGGACGGGGTCTTTATCTTTGATGTGCATTCGACTTACCAGACAGATGAGGTTTTTCCAGGTTATTCCTACCATGAAAATGCCGAAGATTTTGCCATGCTCTGGGATACCTATGAGGATGCAGCACCACATTCTATCGTGCATGAGTTGACTTTCTTTGTTAAGGAAGCAGATGGTTCCTTTAGTCGTCATGATGAAGTGCATGAAGAGCGTACATACGAGGTCTTGACCTATGATATCTTGTTGGAACAGGCTGGATTTAAGTCCTTCAAACTCTTTGCGGACTTTGAAGACAAGGAGCCAACAGAAACCAGTACCCGTTGGTTTTTTGTCGCGCAGAAGTAGGAGATTACCATGACCATCACAGGTATTATTGCGGAGTTCAATCCTTTTCATAATGGCCATAAATATCTGCTGGAACAGGCAGATGGCCTGAAAATCGTTGCCATGTCTGGGAATTTCATGCAGCGGGGAGAGCCTGCTATCGTGGACAAGTGGACAAGGGCCCAGATGGCGCTGGAAAATGGTGCGGATTTGGTCGTAGAATTGCCCTTTTTAGTCAGTGTACAAGCGGCGGATTTCTTTGGACAAGGAGCAGTAGATATATTGGCTCGTTTGGGGATTGATACCCTAGTCTTTGGAACAGAAGACGTCCTGGATTACCAGAAAATTGCTGATTTATACGCAGAACGTGGTCAAGAGATGGAGAATTTTGTAGATAATCTACCTGATTCCTTCTCCTACCCTCAGAAAACCCAAGCCATGTGGAAGAAATTTGCGGATCTTGATTTTTCGGGTGATACGCCTAATCATGTCTTAGCTCTTGCCTATGCTAAGGCAGTTGCTGGACGAAACATCAAACTTCATCCAATTAAACGTCAAGGTGCAGGCTATCATTCTGTGGATAAGGATTTGAACTTTGCTTCGGCGACAGCTATCCGTCAGCATCAATCAGACCAAGATTTCTTAGAACGCTTTATGCCAACTGTTGAGCTGTTTGAAAATGCTAGTAAGGTGAGTTGGGAAGATTATTTTCCATTTTTACGCTATCAAATCTTGTCAAATCCAGATTTAAGTACGATTTATCAGGTCAATCAAGAAATGGCTGTGCGCATTAAGGAAGCCATCAAAACAGCAAAATCTATTGAGGAATTGGTTGAGTTAGTGGCTACCAAACGCTACACCAAGGCGCGTGTGCGACGCCTCTTGACCTATATCTTGGTGCAGACTAGAGAAAGTGACTTGCCAGAAGCCATTCATGTCCTAGGTTTTACCGAAAAAGGTAGACAACACCTTAAAGATTTGAAAGATCAAGTCCAGCTAGTTAGCCGAATTGGTAAAGAACCCTGGGATGCCATAACCCAAAAGGCAGACCGAATTTATCAACTGGGACACCCTAGTATAGCAGAACAAAATTTTGGTCGAGTGCCAATTAAAATCGAATCAAACTAAGTCTACTGAGAGGTAGGCTTTTTTGTTTTGTAAAAAATAAGTAAAAATATTTCTATTCAAATAGGCCTATTCTAATAAGGAAGTAAAAGATTTTCCACAAAAAAATGATCAAAACATCTTCCATTTAAGGTTTGTTAAAAATCAATTTTTGTGGTAGAATGTATAAGAATGTATGTCATTCGGATAAACAAATAAATTGAGGTAAAAACATGGAAATCATGACAATTGCGATTCTTGTTTTTGCCGTCATCATTGGTTTAGTCATTGGATATATCAGCATCTCAGTCAAGATGAAATCATCACAAGAGGCTGCAGAGTTGATGCTTTTAAATGCTGAACAAGAAGCAACTAATTTACGTGGACAAGCTGAGCGTGAAGCTGATTTATTATTGAATGAAGCTAAACGTGAAAGTAAGTCTCTTAAAAAAGAAGCACTATTGGAGGCCAAAGAGGAAGCCAGAAAATACCGTGAAGAAGTGGACGCTGAATTTAAATCAGAACGTCAAGAACTCAAACAAATTGAAACTCGTTTGACCGAACGAGCAGCGAGTCTTGACCGTAAAGATGACAATTTAACGAACAAAGAACAAACTCTTGAACAAAAAGAACAAAGTATTTCTGATAGAGCAAAAAACCTTGATGCACGGGAAGAGCAATTAGAGGAAGTCGAAAGACAAAAAGAAGCTGAATTGGAACGTATCGGTTCTCTGTCACAGACAGAAGCAAAAGATATTATCTTGGCTCAGACAGAGGAAAACTTAACGAAAGAAATTGCTAGTCGCATTCGTGAGGCTGAGCAAGAAGTTAAGGAACGTTCAGATAAGTTAGCCAAGGATATCTTGGCTCAAGCTATGCAGAGAATTGCTGGTGAGTATGTAGCTGAATCTACAAACTCTACGGTTCATCTGCCTGATGATACCATGAAAGGTCGTATCATTGGTCGTGAGGGACGAAATATTCGTACCTTTGAAAGTTTGACAGGGGTTGATGTTATCATTGATGACACACCAGAAGTGGTAACCTTGTCAGGTTTTGATCCTATCCGTCGTGAGATTGCCCGTATGACGATGGAAACCTTGCTTAAGGATGGACGTATTCACCCAGCTCGTATCGAAGAGTTAGTTGAGAAAAATCGTCTAGAGATTGACAATAAAATCCGTGAATATGGTGAGGCTGCAGCTTATGAAATCGGAGCACCAAACCTTCACCCAGACTTGATGAAAATCATGGGTCGTTTGCAGTTCCGTACTTCATACGGTCAAAATGTCTTGCGTCACTCGATTGAAGTTGCTAAGTTGGCTGGTATCATGGCTAGTGAACTTGGTGAAAATGCGGCTCTCGCTCGTCGTGCAGGATTCCTTCACGATATCGGAAAAGCTATTGACCGTGAGGTGGAAGGTAGCCACGTTGAGATTGGTACTGAATTGGCTCGTAAGTACAAAGAACACCCAGTTGTTATCAATACTATTGCTAGCCACCACGGAGATGTAGAGCCTGAAAGTGTTATTGCAGTTCTTGTTGCTGCAGCGGATGCTCTAAGTGCTGCTCGTCCAGGAGCTCGTAGCGAGTCTCTTGAGAGCTATATCAAACGTCTCCATGACTTAGAGGAGATTGCAAATAGCTTTGAAGGAGTACAAAATAGCTTTGCCCTTCAAGCTGGACGTGAAATCCGTATCATGGTAAATCCAGGTCAAATCAAGGACGACAAAGTCACAATCTTGGCTCACAAGGTTCGTGAGAAAATCGAAAACAATCTCGATTACCCAGGAAATATCAAAGTAACCGTTATTCGTGAACTTCGTGCCGTTGATTATGCAAAATAAATAAGAAAGAGCAGTTGAAAAATTACTGCTTTTTTGTTACACTAGATAGAAAGATTGTAGTTACTAGAAATGCCTTTATACAGATAATCTTGCTCAGGTTTTTAGGTCATTTCACAAACTATCTAAAGGAGACATCATGGCAGACCGTGGCTTACTAATCGTTTTTTCAGGTCCTTCAGGAGTTGGAAAAGGAACGGTTAGACGAGAAATTTTTGAGAGTTCTGAAAATCAATTCCAATATTCTGTATCTATGACAACGCGGGCGCAACGTCCAGGTGAAGTGGACGGAGTTGACTATTTTTTCCGCACGCGTGAAGAATTTGAAGAATTAATCCGTCAAGGACAGATGTTAGAGTATGCAGAGTATGTAGGTAACTACTATGGAACTCCTCTGACCTATGTCAATGAAACCCTTGATAAGGGAATCGACGTCTTCCTTGAAATTGAAGTGCAGGGAGCTCTCCAGGTCAAGAAAAAAGTTCCAGATGCTGTCTTTATCTTTTTGACACCACCAGATTTGGAAGAATTGCAAGACCGTCTCGTAGGCCGTGGTACAGATAGTGCAGAAGTGATTGCCCAACGTATCGAAAGCTAAAGAAGAAATTGCTTTGATGCGTGAGTATGACTATGCTATTGTCAATGACCATGTTCCTCTTGCCGCAGAACGTGTCAAACGTGTGATTGAAGCAGAACATTTCCGTGTCGATCGTGTCATCGGTCACTATCAGGATATGCTACCAAAGTCTCCAACTATTCGATAAACTATAGAAAACAGGTACAAACAAATGATGCTTAAACCCTCTATTGATACCTTGCTTGACAAGGTGCCATCAAAATATTCACTCGTAATCTTGGAAGCAAAACGTGCTCACGAATTGGAAGCTGGAGCACCTCCAACTCAAGAATTCAAATCTGAAAAATCTACACTTCGTGCCTTGGAAGAAATTGAATCAGGGAATGTAACCATCCACCCAGATCCAGAAGGGAAACGCGAAGCTGTACGTCGTCGTATCGAAGAAGAAAGACGATTGAGAGAAGAAGAAGAAAAGAAAATCAAAGAGCAAATCGCGAAAGAAAAAGAAGAAGGTGAAAAAATTTAAGGTTGGGGGGACTCAATCTTATTTTTTCTATTGCAAGAATACTCAATCAATTGAAACGATTTAAGAAGAGAAGGAGGTGAGGATATGGCTATTGCAAAAATCATTGTGGATGTCCCCTTGATGCAGACAGATCAGCCCTATAGTTATAAGATTCCTAGGGAATTTCTAGACATGCTGGAAGTTGGCATGCGAGTTCATGTACCCTTTGGGAAGGCCAATCGCTTGATTCAAGGGATTGTTCTTGGAATGGAACAAGAATCTGATGTAGATGTGGCAGACGAGGACTTGAAAGAGATTGCTGAGGTACTGGACTTTTCTCCTGTCTTAACGGAGGAACAACTCTGGCTAGCTGAAGAACTACGTAAGTCAGTTTTTTCATACAAGATTTCTATTCTAAAAGCTATGCTTCCTGGATTTTTGAATTCTAGCTATGATAAGATCCTCTATCCTCTGGAAGGCTTGAGTCAAGAAGACAGATATCGTTTGTTTGGTTCGCAGGAATCCCTAGCTTTTTCATCACTTGACCTAGAAAAGCAGGCTGAGATGATGCGCTTGACTCGAAAAGGTCTTTTAAAACTAGAGTACCAGGCTATAGACCAGAAGAAGGTCAAAACACAGTCTTGGGTTGAAGTTCATCTTGAACAGTTAGAAAAGCTAGAAATCTCAAACCGTGCCAAGAAGAAATTGGAGCTGCGAGATTATTTATTAGCACATCCTGCAACAGTTCCTTTGGCTGATTTGTTAGAATATTACTCACGGGAACAAGTTAACTTTTTGTGGGACAGGGTGCTTTAACTATCCTTCAAAAAGAAGTCCAACGTTCAGCTGCCTACTTTGAAGGAATCGAGTCAAATCAAGCTCTAGAGTTAAACCCGGAGCAAAAAGAAGCCTGTGAGGCAGTTGTTGGAGCGATTGGTAAGCAACAGCCTCCCTTTCTACTTCAAGGAATTACAGGAAGTGGGAAAACCGAGGTTTACTTGCAGATTATCCAAGGAGCTTTGGATATGGGAAAAACAGCGATTGTTCTAGTTCCGGAAATCTCTCTGACACCTCAAATGACCGAGCGTTTTATTGCTCGTTTTGGTGATAAAGTTGCCATTCTCCACTCTGGCTTGTCCAATGGTGAAAAGTACGATGAATGGCGCAAAGTGGAGCATGGAGATGCTCAGGTAGTCGTTGGGGCTAGATCTGCTATTTTCGCTCCTTTGAAAGATTTAGGCGTTATCATTATCGATGAAGAGCATGAGGCCAGTTACAAGCAAGACAGCAATCCTCGATACCATGCTAGAGATGTGGCTCTTTTACGAGCACAGTACAATCAAGCAGCATTAGTCCTTGGTTCTGCAACGCCAAGTTTAGAAAGTCGTGCGCGTGCTGGTAAGGGTGTCTATCAACATCTACGTCTGACTCAACGGGCCAATCCTTTAGCGAGTATTCCTGAGGTTCAACTGATTGACTTCCGTGATTACATCGGGCAGAATGAAACATCAAACTTTACACCACCACTGATTGAGGCAATTCAAGATCGACTGGACAAAAAAGAGCAGGTTGTTCTCATGCTCAATCGCCGTGGTTACTCTAGCTTTGTCATGTGCCGGGAATGTGGGACCGTTGATACCTGTCCAAACTGTGATATTTCCTTGACGCTACACATGGATACTAAGACTATGAATTGTCATTATTGTGGTTTTTCTAAGGAAATCCCTCATGTCTGTCCCAACTGTCAGAGTCGTAGTATTCGATACTATGGAACGGGAACTCAAAAGGCCTACGATGAGCTAGCAGAACTCTTTCCTCAGGCTCGCATTCTGCGAATGGATGTAGATACAACACGTAAAAAAGGCAGTCACCAAGCTCTACTTGAACAATTTGGCAGTGGTGAAGCGGACATATTGTTAGGAACCCAGATGATTGCCAAGGGCTTGGATTTTCCAAATGTGACCTTGGTTGGTGTTCTCAATGCGGATACTGCCTTGAATCTGCCTGATTTCCGTTCTTCTGAGAGGACCTTCCAACTCTTGACCCAGGTAGCAGGACGAGCAGGACGAGCTGAAAAGGCAGGTCAGGTATTGATTCAGTCCTATAATCCACAACACTATGCAATTCGTTTTGCCAAGGATCAGGACTACGAAGGTTTCTATGCCTATGAAATGGGTATCAGACGTCAGTTGGGTTACCCACCTTATTATTTCACTATTGGGATTACCTTATCTCATAAAAAGAAGAAGAGGTTCTTAGACGTGCTTATCAAGTGATGGGTATTTTGAGGTCTGGTTTGTCGGATGCTAGTATCATCCTTGGACCAACGCCTAAACCTATCGCTCGTACGCACAATCTTTATCATTATCAGATTTTAATCAAATACCGTATAGAAGATGAGCTTGGTCCGACACTCAACCAAGTTTTGGCCTTGACTCAAGAACGGGAAAATAGTGAACTGCGTCTCAGTATTGACCACGAACCGCAGCAATTTTTATAAGAAGGAGAAAATATGACGAAACTAATCTTTATGGGGACCCCCGAGTTTTCGGCAACCGTTTTGAAGGGGCTTTTGTCAGATGACCGCTACGAGATTGTAGCTGTTGTTACGCAACCAGACCGCGCTGTCGGCCGTAAAAAAGTCATCCAAGAAACCCCTGTAAAACAAGCAGCAAAAGAAGCAGGGCTTCCTATCTACCAACCAGAAAAATTATCGGGTAGTCCAGAGATGGAAGCTATCATGAATTTGGGAGCCGATGGTATTGTAACTGCAGCTTTTGGGCAATTTCTCCCAAGTAAACTCCTTGATAGCATGGATTTTGCAGTAAACGTTCATGCTTCGCTTCTTCCAAAGCACCGTGGTGGTGCTCCTATTCATTATGCCTTGATTCAAGGTGATGAGGAAGCAGGAGTAACCATTATGGAAATGGTCAAGGAAATGGATGCAGGGGACATGATTTCTCGTCTCAGTATTCCCATTACTGATGAGGATAATGTTGGAACTTTGTTTGAAAAATTGGCCATTGTTGGGCGTGATTTACTTTTGGATACTCTACCAGCTTATATAGCTGGTGAAATTCAGCCAGAACCACAAGATCCAAGTCAGGTTACATTTTCACCAAATATCAAACCTGAGGAAGAAAAGTTGGACTGGAACAAGACCAACCGTCAACTTTTCAACCAAATTCGTGGGATGAATCCTTGGCCTGTTGCCCACACTTTTCTAAAGGGAGATCGCTTCAAAATCTATGAAGCTCTGCCAGTAGAGGGTCATGGAAATCCGGGTGAGATTATTTCCATCGGTAAGAAAGAATTAATTGTCGCAACAGCAGATGGAGCTCTATCTCTCAGACAGGTTCAACCAGCAGGGAAACCTAAGATGGACATTGCTTCCTTCCTCAACGGTGTGGGCCGTACCTTGGCAGTAGGAGAACGATTTGGTGACTAAAGTAGAAACGGCTAGAAATCTAGCTTTAGTAGTGTTAGAGGATGTTTTTATCAATCAAGCCTACTCCAATATCGCCTTAAATAAACACCTCAAGGGAAGTCAACTGTCAGCAACTGACAAAGGTTTGGTGACAGAGCTTGTTTATGGGACTGTAGCCCGTAAACTAACTTTAGAATGGTATTTGTCTCACTTTATTGAGGATAGAGACAAGCTAGATAGCTGGCTCTATGTTTTGCTTCTCATGAGCGTCTATCAACTCCAATACTTGGATAAGCTTCCCGACCATGCAGTGGTCAATGAAGCGGTAGAAATTGCAAAATCTCGTAAGAAAGGCAGCGAAAAACTGGTCAATGCAGTCCTTCGCCGTATCTTGCGAGAAGGTTTGCCAGATATTGCCAGTATCAAGCGTAAGAACAAGCGTGATTCTATCGCCTACTCTTTGCCAGTGTGGTTAGTTTCTAAACTAAAGGAAGAGTATGGTGAAGAGCGAGCGCAAGCGATTTTTGAAAGTCTACTAAAACGTAATAAAGCCAGTATCCGTGTGACAGATTTGAGCCGAAAAGAGGAAATTAAAGCTCTGCTTGATGCAAGTGATTCTGCTTTATCAGCTTCTGGTCTGGTTAAAGAGCAGGGGCATTTTGCGGGTCATGACTTGTTTGCTGAAGGGGCTATTACCATCCAGGACGAGTCTAGTCAACTCGTTGCACCAACACTAGAGCTACAAGGAGAGGAGCAGGTTTTGGATGCCTGTGCGGCTCCAGGTGGGAAAACAGCCCATATAGCCTCTTATCTAACGACAGGTCAGGTAACAGCTCTGGATCTCTACGACCACAAACTCACTTTGATTCAAGAGAATGCCCAGCGTTTAGGCGTAGCAGACCGTGTTCAAACACAAAAATTGGATGCCCGAAAGGTTCACGAGTTTTTTGGTAAGGATCAATTTGATAAGATTCTTGTTGATGCCCCTTGTTCAGGGATCGGTCTATTGCGTCGGAAACCAGATATCAAATACAACAAAGAAACTGCGGATTTCATGTCTTTACAGGAAATTCAGCTGGAAATATTAGGTAGTGTTTGTCAAACACTACGAAAAGGTGGTATAATAACCTATAGTACCTGTACTATAGTCTCGGAGGAAAACTTTCAAGTCGTTCAGACATTTTTAGAAAGACACCCTGAGTTTGAGCAGGTTAAACTAGAACATGAATGCAAAGATATCTTAAAAGATGGTTGTATCCTCATTACTCCAGAACTGTATGGTAGTGACGGGTTCTTTATCAGCCAATTTCGAAAGATATCTGATTAGGAAGGAACTGACACAATGGAAATTTCATTATTAACAGATGTGGGTCAGAAACGAAAAAACAATCAAGACTATGTCAACCTTTTTGTCAACCGAGCAGGTCATACGATGATTATCTTGGCTGATGGAATGGGAGGACATCGTGCAGGCAATATTGCTAGTGAAATGGCGGTAACGGACTTAGGTGTAGCTTGGGTGGATACTCAAATTGACACTGTAAATGAAGTTCGCGAATGGTTTGCCCATAATTTAGAAATTGAAAATCAAAAGATTTACCAACTAGGTCGTGATGAAGCTTACAGGGGTATGGGAACAACCTTAGAAGCTCTTGCTATCATTGAGAATCAAGCTATTTATGCCCATATCGGTGATTCGCGTATCGGTTTAATCCGTGGAGAAGAATATCATCTTTTGACAAGTGACCATTCTTTGGTTAACGCATTGCTCAAAGCTGGACAATTAACTCAAGAAGAGGCAGATGCACATCCTCAAAAGAATATCATCACTCAATCTATTGGTCAAAAAGATGAAATTCAACCTGATATGGGAATTATCACCCTTGAACCAGGAGACTATATTTTGCTTAATAGTGATGGTTTAACCAACATGATTTCTGGAAGTGAAATCTGTGATATTGTAACAAGTGATATCTCACTGGATGATAAAGCAGCAACCTTGATTCGTTTTGCAAATAATGCCGGAGGGCTTGATAACATAAGTGTTGCCCTTGTTTCGATTAAGGAGGAGGCAGCACAATGATCCAGATCGGCAAGATTTTTGCCGGACGGTATCGAATTATCAAACAAATTGGTCGTGGAGGCATGGCAGATGTCTACCTGGCCAAGGATTTGATTTTAGATGGGGAAGAGGTAGCTGTAAAGGTCCTGAGGACCAACTACCAGACGGATCCTATAGCTGTTGCGCGTTTTCAACGGGAAGCGCGAGCTATGGCAGACTTGGATCATCCTCATATCGTTCGGATTACTGATATTGGTGAAGAAGATGGTCAGCAATACCTAGCTATGGAATACGTAGCCGGTCTCGATCTTAAGCGATATATTAAAGAACACTATCCTCTTTCAAATGAGGAAGCAGTTCGTATCATGGGTCAGATTTTGCTAGCTATGCGTTTAGCACATGCAAAAGGAATTGTTCACCGTGATTTAAAGCCTCAAAATATTCTCTTGACTCCAGATGGAACAGCTAAGGTTACTGACTTTGGTATCGCGGTAGCTTTTGCAGAAACCAGCTTGACTCAAACTAACTCTATGTTGGGCTCTGTCCACTATTTATCGCCTGAACAGGCTCGTGGCTCTAAAGCTACGTTTCAGAGTGATATTTATGCTATGGGAATTATTTTCTTTGAAATGTTAACAGGGCATATCCCATATGATGGAGATAGTGCGGTCACGATTGCCCTTCAGCATTTTCAGAAACCACTCCCATCTGTTATAGCTGAAAATCCTTCGGTACCACAATCATTAGAAAATGTTGTTATTAAAGCGACAGCGAAAAATTAACGGATCGATATCAAACAGTCTCTGAGATGTATGTAGACTTATTGAGTAGTCTTTCTCACAATAGACGAAATGAATCTAAACGTGTTTTTGATGATGCAAGTAAGGTTGATACAAAAACATTACCAAAGATTCAGCAACAAACCTTGACAACGATTCCTAAGGTTGAACCAAAAGATAGTCGTCCTCAGACTAAGAAACCGAGTGTTCAAGCAGCTCCTAAACCTAAGGAAGTAACTAAGCCGGTGAAGAAGCGTCGCTTTAAGGCTCGTTACTTGGTTCTCCTTGCTAGTTTTATTCTGGTGCTTTCTTCTATACTATGGATTATATCTAAGACGCCAGCAACTGTTGTGATTCCAAAAGTTGCAGGGCAAACAGTGGCTGAGGCCAAAGAAACTCTTAAAAATGCCAATTTTGAAATTGGTGAAGAGAAAGATGAATCCAGTGATACAGTAGAAGAAGGCCGAGTTATTCGAACGGACCCAGAATCAGGAACCAATCGTAAAGAAGGAACTAAGATTAATCTGATTGTTTCATCAGGTAAACCTTCATTCTCGATAGGGAACTATATCGGACGAAAATCTTCAGATGTAGTCGCAGAGTTAAAAGACAAAAAAGTCCCAGAAAATCTGATAAAGATTGTTGAGGAAGAATCGAGTGAAACTGAACCTGGTCTTGTCATGAGACAAAGTTTGTCAGAAGGAACAACTTACGATCTTAGCAAGGCGACTGAGATTACCTTGACAGTCGCTAAAAAGGTTACAACTGTTTCAATGCCTTATTATATCGGCTCAAGTCTTGAGTTTACAAAGAATAATTTGATTCAAGTTGTGGGTGTTAAAGAAGCTAATATTGAGGTAGTAGAAGTTTCTACAGTCCTTGAAGGAACTATTGAAGGAACTGTAATCAATCAAAGTCCAAAACCATATGAGGATCTTGATTTGAGTAAAACGCGTGTTAAAATTTCTGTTTATAAACCAAAACAAACGACAACAACTACAGTCACACCACAAGTACCTCATGAAAATAGAATCGAGGTAACACCTCCTCAAACTCGTGAGACAGAAACTAGTCAAACAACACCTGAGCACAACTGAGGTAGCTAATACAGACTATTCATAAAACTTTGTCACAGAATTTGTGCCAAAGTTTTTTTTCTGAGGATTTTATGATAAAATAAAGGATATCAAAAAGGGGGAGAAAATGAAGGAATCAAAAGAACTCAATGCAGTGATTGATATCATTATGCTTGCAGGTACGATTTTACTTCGAAATGGTTCGGAAATTCATCGTGTTGAAGATACTATGATCCGCATAGCGCATTCACAAGGGATAATGGATTGCAATGTTTTAGCCATGCCGGCAGCCATTTTTTTCTCTATTGAAAATACCAATATCTCTCGTATGAAGCGAGTGACTTCGTCTCTCTATAACATCGAGAAAGTTTGTGATGTCAATCAAATTTCTCGACAGCTTGTCTCTGGACAAATTGATTTAGAGACAGCCTTTGCACAATTGAAGGATTTAAATGAAAAATCCTTGCCCTACACTAAATTACAGTTAATCATTGCTGCAACCTTAAGTGCTCCATTCTTCTCCATTATGTTTGGCGGAAATCCTTATGATGCGATTGGTGCAGGAGTTGCGACTGTGTTTGCTTTACTTTTTCACTTTATATAGAAAAATTTATTCGCATCCCTTTTATGACTGCATTTGCAGGTGCCTTGGTTTTTGGTTTGATAGCACAAGTTTGGGCTCGTTATTCTGGTTTGCCTTCAACGGCTGACTTAATTATAGCAGGGGCTGTCATGCCTTTCGTGCCAGGGATTGCCTTAACCAATGCTGTGCGTGATATCATGACCAATCATATTAACTCTGGTATGAGCAAGATGTTTGAATCCTTGCTGATTACCCTTGCCTTGGGGGCTGGCACCTCTGTCGCCCTGGTACTCATGAACTACTAATATGAATTTGACAACATTTTTATTGCAAGCTCTAGCGAGTTTACTAGCAATTATCACTTTTTTAATCGTTTTAAACGTACAACGTTCTATGCTAATTCCTGGTGGAGTTTTAGGAATGTTTATCTGGTTGCTCTATCTAGTTCTTAAGGAGCCGACTAACGTCATTTTAGCGACCTTCATTGCTGCCGTAATTGGCTCATGTATTAGCCAGATTATGAGCATTATCTATAAAACACCTGCAGTTGTTTTTAGCCTTGCCATATTGGCGCCCTTAGTTCCAGGATATCTGTCTTATCGAACAACTTCATTCTTTGTTACAGGAGACTATAAAAATGCCATTGCTAGTTCTATGCTGGTTGTCATGTTAGCTCTTGTCATTTCAATTGGAATGGCCAGTGGGACAGTTATTCTAAAATTGTATCATCATTTAAAATCACATCGAACCATCTAAGGTTCGATTTTTAATTGGGTAAAACTAGTAAACAGAAGTGGCTCAGATGATGATTGATGAGTGTTAGAAAATAGTATGATTTTTGGATTAAGGCTTTTTTCTCTATTTTGTTTTAATTTGTGATAAAATAGACTTGGACGATTTTTTACAATGAATGATTAAATACAGAGGTAAATATGACAATCGGTATTGATAAGATTGGTTTTGCGACCAGTCAATATGTCTTGAAATTACAAGACTTAGCAAATGCACGGGGGGTAGACCCTGAAAAATATACAAAAGGACTTTTACTAGAGGAGATTAGTATCGCTCCCTTGACTGAAGATATCGTGACTCTTGCAGCTAGTGCAGGAAATTCAATCCTAACAGAAGAAGAAAAGCAAGAAATTGATATGGTCATTGTGGCAACAGAATCTGGAATCGATCAAAGTAAGGCTGCAGCTGTTTTTGTGCATGGCTTACTTGGTATTCAACCTTTTGCTCGTAGTTTTGAAATCAAGGAAGCTTGCTATGGAGCGACAGCTGCTCTACATTATGCTAAGCTACATGTAGAAAATTCACCAAGATCAAAAGTACTTGTTCTTGCTAGTGATATAGCAAAATATGGTATCAATGCACCGGGTGAACCAACTCAGGGTTCAGGTAGTATCGCTATGTTGATTACTCAAAATCCACGGATCTTGAGCTTTAATGACGATAATGTAGCTCAGACTAGAGACATCAATGATTTCTGGCGTCCGAATTACTCGATTACACCCTTTGTAAATGGTGTATACTCTACTCAGCAGTATTTAGATTGTTTGCAAACTACCTGGGAAGAATACAAAAAACGCTTTAATTGGACTTTAAATGATTTTGTGGCAGTATGTTTCCACTTGCCGTATCCAAAATTAGCCCTCAAAGGTTTTAATAAGCTATTGGATGAATCATTGTCTCAGGAAAAACAAGAGCTCTTACAGAAACACTTTGACGCTTCTATCATCTATAGTAATCGAGTTGGTAATATCTACACAGGATCTCTATTTCTTGGATTACTTTCTCTCTTGGAAAATGCTGAAACATTGAAAGCTGGAGATAAGATTGCACTATTCAGTTACGGTAGTGGAGCAGTTTCTGAGTTCTTTAGTGTCGAATTGGTTGAAGGTTATGAGCAGTATCTAGATAAAGACCGTATCAAAGTGTTAGACCAGCGTATACCTCTCTCAGTCGAAGAATATGAAAAAGTATTCTATGAGGAGACACATCTTGATGGTTCAGGTTCTGCTAAACTCTCGGGCTATGAAGACCAAGAATATGCTCTGGTTGAAATTTTAGAACATCACCGTTATTATAGCAAGGTTGAAAAATGATGAAGATTAATTGGAGTGGATTTTCAAAAAAAACATATCCAGAACGTCTAGAAACGCTTAGGGATTCTGACTTGCTCTCTCATGAACTTCAGGATAATCTAGAGAAAAATGAGACTTTGAGTGTTGCCATTGCTGATCAGCTAAGTGAAAATGTAGTAGGGACTTTTTCTCTTCCCTACTCCATTGTTCCTGAGATAGTGGTAAATAATCAGGCCTATACTGTTCCTTATGTGACGGAAGAGCCATCAGTAGTGGCAGCAGCTAGTTTTGCATGCAAGATTATCAACAGATCTGGTGGTTTTTCTGCCCATGTTCATCAAAGACTTATGATTGGTCAGGTTGCTCTTTATCAAGTACCAGATAGAGAACAAGCTTGCCAGGAAATTCTGAATCAAAAAGACCAGCTACTTGAAATAGCAAATCAAGCTTATCCTTCAATTGTCAAGCGAGGAGGAGGAGCGCGTGACTTGCGAGTTGAGAAAGTTTCTGGACAGACAGATTTTCTGGTTGTTTATCTTCACGTTGATACTCAAGAAGCCATGGGAGCTAATATGCTTAATACCATGCTAGAGGCTTTAAAACCTCATCTTGAAAGTCTAAGCCATGGACAAAGTCTTATGGGAATTTTGTCTAACTATGCTACAGAGTCTCTGGTGACATCTAGCTGTCGTATTGCTTTTCGCTATTTAAGTCCTAACAAGGATGAAGCGCGTGAATTGGCTGACAAGATAGTCTTGGCTAGTCATTTTGCTCAAGCAGATCCTTACCGAGCTGCTACCCACAACAAGGGTATCTTTAATGGGATTGATGCTCTCCTGATTGCAACAGGAAATGATTGGCGGGCTATCGAAGCAGGAGCCCATGCCTATGCCTGTCATGATGGTGCTTATCGAGGACTTAGCCACTGGACATTAGACATAGAGACAGAAGAGCTGATTGGAGAGATGACTCTTCCCATGCCAATTGCTACAAAGGGTGGATCTATCGGTCTCAATCCTCGTGTTGTGCTCAGCCACGAACTTCTAGGTCAACCGTCTGCGAAAGAACTGGCACAAATTATTGTTTCTATGGGATTGGCCCAGAACTTTGCCGCACTAAAGGCCTTGGTTGGAGCTGGTATTCAACAGGGACATATGAAATTACAAGCTAAATCTCTAGCTCTCCTAGCAGGAGCTAAAGAAGCAGAAATACCAAAGCTAGTAGAAGGTTTGATTGCTGAAAAAACCTTTAACCTAGAAAAAGCAAAAAGTATTTTAGAAGCTTTACGCTCATAAGAAAAACTCAGACTAATCAAGTCTGAGTTTTTTATATGCTTAGACGCTTCTACCAGGCAAGAGGCTAACTGGTAAGAAATAACCAGTAGTAGCGACCTCTTTGCCCTCTATCTTTTGAAGGAGCAAATCAACTGTCAGGCGAGCAATTTCTTCCAAAGGTTGTTTGATGGTAGTGAGGTGAGGGTAGTAATTCTCGATAAAATAAGTCCCATCATAGCCAATTACTTTTAGTTGTTCTGGAACAGAAATACCAAGTTCCTGAGCGATCTTCATCACCAAGATGGCTGTCAAATCATCCGATGCGAAAATCGCATCTGGTTTTTGTTTGGTCAGGATATTTTTAATTTCCATTTCCTTACGAAGGGGAGAAAAGTCACTAGAAACATTGATAATAGGAGCCTTGGGTAAGATAGAAGCGAAGCCTGCATGACGAAGTCCAGTTGGTGAGTTGGAATTGTCATTTCCTGTAATCATGATGATAGACTTGGCTCCAGTTTTAGCCAAAGTCTGAGCGGCTAGGACACCACCAGCATAGTTGTCAGAAGAAACGACAGGGATATCTGGTGATAGGTTCCGGTCAAATGAAATGATCGGAGCGGTCACACGATTGTAATCCTCAATCCCAAGGTTGTGACTTCCCGAAATGATACCGTCCACCTGGTTGGCTTCCAACATTTCGATGTATTCGCGTTCTTTTTCTGAATCGTGTTCACTATTACAAATGATGGTCTTGTAACCTTTTTTGAAGAGTTCATGCTCCAATTTGTCAATCAATTCAGCATAGAAAACATGGCTGATTTTTGGGAAAATCAACCCGATTAACTTGGCTGATTTTCCTTGAAGACTTCGAGCTAAGTTATTGGGTTTATAGCCCAGCTCACGCATAGCATCATTAACCTTTTGAATGGTTTTTTCTGACAGATAACCCTTTTTGTTGATGACACGTGAAACAGTAGTAGGGCTGACACCAGCTAGTTCAGCGACATCAGTTAGTTTTGCGACCATATTCTAATTCATAGTAGGTTCCAGTTGGGTTTCCAGATTTAATGAGGATTCCATTTGATCCGCATGAGGGAATACACGACCAGAAAATACTTTTTCTCCTTTATTAATGAAAATTTCAAAAACTGAGTTGTCAATGAAGATATTGACAGTAGTTGCCTGATTAGCAACTGAGCAAGAGCGAGTAGTTCCAAATTCATGAGCATATTGTTCTCCGGCTTGACTGCGGTCAACAGTAACTTGACCATTGATAAGATCAAAGTTGATAGAGAGCCCCTTGCCCTCCTTATTAGCAAAAAGAACAATTTCACTTTGACTATTGGCTTCCAAGTTAAGCTCAAGTTCGTAGGTGTTTTTGGTTTCAGAACGATTTGAAAACTCTTCTTCTGAAGCTTGCAGTTCCTTGATAGCAGCTACAGGATACTGATAGAGTTTGCCATCTTTAATGGTAAGTTCTTTGACCAATGAAAAAGTTCCTTGGTGGTCAAAACGGTCAGATGGATAAGACACATCTGGCAAACCAAGCCAGCTGACTGCCAGGGCACGACCATCAGGAGCATTGAAGGCTTGAGTAGCATAGGCTTCAAAACCATAATCGAGATTGTGAAGTTCAGACACATCTACCATACTAGCATTTTCTGGGTCAAAGGAAGCACCGATTTTATACATATTTGGGTAGATGTTGTCATAGTCTAGAACATTTTTATCCAAACCTTGTGGGCAGTAGAGAAGGATAGGTTGTTTCCCGACAAAGACAAGATTTGGACACTCCATCATATAGGCAGTGCAGTCATTGTTGAAGTCTAAATCGCCTACTTCTTGCCAGTTGGTATAGTCATTATCCATAGCCTTATATAGACGAACAAAACCTTTTTTCTCCAAGTCCTGGCTACCGACGATAGCATAGTATTGTCCTTTAAAGTTAAAAATTTGTGGATCACGGAAGTGGTCAGTTGCATCAGCAGGCTGATCAATTAAGATTTTGTCAATTTTTTCAATCTTACCGTCCTTATCCATTAAGGCACCGATTTGATAAGGGTGACGTACCCAATTTTCGTCACGAACATTTCCGGTATAAAATAGGAATAGTTGGTCACCAAACTGCATAGCAGAACCTGAGTATGCACCGTGGCTATCTAGTGGAGTATCAGGCAAAATCTTGACACCAGTTTCTGTAAAGTGCACCAAATCATCACTTTCAAGTTGAACCCAAGATTTCAAACCATGAGCTGCTCCGAAGGGGAAGTTTTGGTAAAAGACAACCCATTTGCCATCAAAATAAGAAAAGCCATTTGGATCGTTTAGGAGACCTTGTTTGGGTTCGATGTGATAGCTTGTGTGCCATGGAGACTGAGCCATATTTTCTTGAATTTGTTCGATTTCTTCTTGAGTCCAATCTTCATAACGTCTGTAACGACGTTCAGTTGTCCATTTCATGTTATCTTCCTTCCAAATTTCTACTATCTTAATAGTAAACATTTCATCACAAAAAAGCAAGTCTTTTATACCGAATTTAAGAAAAAAATGTCAAACGCTTGACAGATAATTAGGAACCTATTTTTATGAAAAATAATGAAAATGTGAAAGTTTTTGAAAAAATACACATAAAAACACGTAGAAACGGGCGTTTTTGAGAGGGTTTTATTAAGAAAGTGGCAAAAACTATCAAAAATTTCAACAATCAAAAAACTTTTTCTGCAAAACGCTTGACATATTTTTGAAAGATGATAAAATAATACTCGTAGGGCGAGTAAAATCGCTTTCAAACAAGAACAAATTTTTTTATAAGGAGATTTTTGCAAATGACCAATACAGAAATTGCAAAAAAAGTCATCGAAGCCTTGGGTGGACGTGAGAACGTCAACAGTGTAGCTCACTGTGCGACTCGCCTCCGTGTGATGGTAAAAGATGAAGCTAAAATCAATAAGAACGCTATTGAGAACTTGGAAAAAGTTCAAGGTGCTTTCTTTAACTCAGGTCAATACCAAATCATCTTTGGTACGGGTACAGTAAACAAGATGTACGATGAAGTTGTAGCTCTTGGTTTGCCAACATCTTCTAAAGAAGATATGAAAGCAGAAGCTGCTAAACAAGGAAATTGGTTCCAACGTGCTATCCGTACCTTCGGTGACGTCTTCGTTCCAATCATTCCAGTTATCGTAGCGACTGGTCTCTTCATGGGTGTTCGTGGTCTCTTGACTGCTCTCGGAATGACACTTCCACAAGATGTGACAACTTACACTCAAATCTTAACTGACACAGCTTTTATCATCTTGCCAGGATTGGTTGTTTGGTCAACCTTCCGTGTATTCGGTGGTAATCCAGCCGTTGGTATCGTTCTTGGTATGATGCTTGTATCTGGTTCACTTCCAAATGCCTGGGCTGTTGCTTCTGGCGGTGAAGTAACTGCAATGCAGTTCTTCGGATTTATCCCAGTTGTAGGTTTGCAAGGTTCAGTTCTTCCAGCCTTCATCATCGGGGTTGTCGGAGCTAAATTTGAAAGCTGTTCGTAAAGTTGTTCCAGACGTTCTTGACCTCTTGGTAACACCATTCGTAACACTTTTGGTTATGTCAATTCTTGGTTTGTTTATTATCGGACCAGTCTTCCACGTTGTTGAAAACTACATCCTTCTTGGAACAAAAGCACTCCTTAACTTGCCATTCGGTCTTGGTGGCTTCTTAATTGGTGGAGTTCACCAATTAATCGTCGTATCAGGTGTTCACCACATCTTCAACTTGCTTGAAGTTCAATTGCTTGCTGCTGACCACGCTAACCCATTCAACGCTATCATTACTGCAGCTATGACTGCTCAAGGTGCTGCAACTGTTGCCGTTGGTGTGAAAACTAAAAATCCTAAACTTAAAACTCTTGCTTTCCCAGCTGCTCTTTCTGCCTTCCTAGGTATTACTGAGCCTGCTATCTTCGGGGTTAACTTGCGTTATCGTAAACCATTCTTCCTTTCATTGATTGCTGGTGCAATCGGTGGTGGACTTGCTTCAATCCTTGGTCTTGCTGGTACTGGTAATGGTATTACAATCATCCCAGGTACAATGCTATACATCGGTAATGGACAACTTCCACAATACCTATTGATGGTAGCTGTATCATTTGCACTTGGTTTTGCTCTTACTTACATGTTTGGTTACCAAGATGAAGTAGAAGAAGTTTCAGGAGCAATTTCTGAAGCTGAAACTGACCGTTTAACAGAAGAAGCAGTAACTGGTACTCTTGCTTCACCTAGCGAAGGTACAATCCAAACACCAATCGTTGGTGACGTTGTTGCCCTTTCAAATGTAAATGACCCAGTCTTCTCAAGCGGAGCTATGGGACAAGGAATCGCTGTAAAACCTAGCCAAGATCTTGTTTACGCACCAGCTGATGCTGAAGTGACAATCGTCTTCCCAACAGGACATGCTTATGGTTTGAAAACTGCAAACGGAGCTGAAATCTTAATTCACGTTGGTATCGACACTGTTTCAATGAACGGTGAAGGATTCAACCAAAAAGTTGCCCAAGGTGACAAGGTTAAAGCTGGAGATGTTCTTGGAACATTTGACTCAGCTAAGATTGCTGCTGCAGGTCTTGATAACACAACAATGGTTATCGTAACAAACACTGCAGACTTTGCTTCAGTAAATCCAGTTGCTTCTGGAACAGTTGCTAAGGGTGATGCAATCATTGAAGTTAAAGCTTAATAAATCAAAAAAACGAACAAATGTTATGTTTGTTCGTTTTTGCTTGAATGGTAAAATTTACAGAGAAAAAACTAAAATATAGAGCAATTTTCCTTCTGGGAATATGCTATAATAGAGAAAATAAATACAAGAGGTTTATCATGACAAAACTATACGGAAGCTTGGAAGCAGGCGGTACAAAATTTGTCTGTGCTGTCGGAGATGAAAACTATAACGTTGTAGAAAAAGTACAATTTCCAACAACAACTCCTATCGAAACAATCGATAAAACCATCGAATTCTTCTCAAAATTTGAGAATCTTGCAGGACTAGCCATTGGTTCATTTGGTCCTATTGATATTGATAAAAACTCAAAAACTTATGGCTTTATCACAACAACTCCAAAACCTAACTGGGCAAATGTAGACTTACTTGGTGCCCTTCGTCGCGCTCTAAACGTGCCTATGTATTTCACAACAGACGTAAACAGTTCTGCTTACGGTGAAGTGGTAGCTCGTAACAATGCCGGCGGTCGTATTGAAAACTTGGTTTATTACACAATTGGTACAGGTATCGGAGCCGGTGTTATCCAACGTGGTGAGTTTATCGGTGGTGTTGGTCACCCTGAAATGGGACACTACTATGTAGCAAAACACCCAATGGACGAGGAAAAAGAATTCAACGGTGTTTGTCCATTCCACAAAGGCTGTTTGGAAGGATTTGCGGCTGGACCAAGTTTGGAAGCTCGTACTGGTATTCGTGGTGAAAATATCGAACTTAACAACTCTGTCTGGGATGTTCAAGCTTACTATATCGCCCAAGCTGCAGTTAATGCTACCGTAACTTTCCGACCAGATGTTATCGTCTTTGGTGGAGGGGTCATGGCTCAACAACATATGCTTGACCGTGTACGTGAGAAATTTACCGTCTTGTTGAACGGTTATCTCCCAGTTCCAGATGTGCGTGACTATATCGTAACTCCAGCAGTTGCTGGCAATGGTTCAGCTACTCTAGGTAACTTCGTTCTTGCTAAGAGCGTTGCTAAATAAGAATATACAAAAACTCCCAACTTATATAAGTGGGAGTTTTGCTTTAGTCTTTTTCTATTTTGGTTTCCTGATGGAAAATATTTTGCCAAGTTTCGTGACGGCGCCAGATACTGGTATGAATGGTATCACCGACTTGATAGCGGATGAGTTTAGTCTTTTGACTGATAGAAGTTAAATGAAGCTCCTTGATAGCAGAGGTCAATTCTTTTTCAGCCTTATAGGCTCCCTTGTCTAGTTCTTGTCCATCTTGGCGGATATAAATAAAATCCTCAGCCAGTAACTCTTCCAGTTGATTTCCTTGGTCGATTAGTTGCTCTCTCATGAGCAATTTTTTATAGACATTATCTAGAATTTCATCCTCAGGGATTGGTGCTGGTTCGATATGAATGTCTGTATCAAAGACACCAAATCGTTCTGATAACATGGATTCGACCTGGTCCGCAATTTCGTGACTTTCAAAAACAGAGAGATCTGGATTCATTTCCAGAGTGATGTCCAGATAAATGTTGCTTCCGTAGGTACGACCCCTTTGGGATTTGACCTTGCTAATCTTAGGAATTTCCATGATAGCTTTTTGATAATCTTCAAGCAAGTGTTCATCAAACCATCAGAAAGGCTGAAGGATGACTCGATAAAGATGTCATAGGCTGTTTTGAGGATAAAGAAGGTGATGATAATCGCGACTAACTTATCCACGATTGGATAGTTGAAGCTACTAGCCAGGATAGCAATAGAAGTTCCAAGAGATGTCACGGCATCTGACAGATTGTCCTTAGCTGCAGCCTTAAGGGCCTTGGACTTAGACTGTTTGCTCAGATGGGTATTGTAGAGATAAACGGCAAACATGATGATAGCAGAGATGACCCCTAGAGTCGCCCCAAGTGGGTCAATGACCGTTTGCTCTCGGCTAAGTATCTTTTGGATGGTATCGCGTAGAACGTCAAAACCAACGTAAAACATGATGATGGAAGTGATGAGACTTGCCAAGTCCTCGATTTTCCAGTGACCAAAGCGATGATCTCTATCTGCCGGTTGGCGAGCCAAACGAATCCCGATTAGAAGGGCTACATTTCCAACGATATCTGAAACGTTGTTAAAACCATCAGCCACCAAACTGGACGAATGGAGTAGGTGGCCGGTTGCTAGCTTGGCTGCAGACAAGAATAGATAGGTTAAAATGCTGATAATGGCACCACGCTCAGCCAATTTTAAGTTTGAAACCGATTGATTCATCTAACTCCCCTTCTAGCGTTTTAGTATTCTTTCATTATACTGGTTTTCCAAGGAAAATTCAAATGGAGGGGAATGAGTTAATCCACCTCAACCCTTGAAAACTTTTGAAATTCTGATATAATAGAACTACTCAAGGGAGTAGCTGGCGGTTAACCGCGATAGTGTCGTCATTACGAATTATTTCCGGCACTATATTAAACAGCGAGACTTGTTTTTTTAAAAAACAGGTCTCTTTTTTTGTAAAAAGAGGCCAAAAAGGAGGAGACTGTTTTGTCAAAAGAACAAAATAAAGATTTGTTTTACACGCAATCTTCTGAGGAAGTCCTAAAGAACTTGGACTCATCTGTCGAAGGTTTGTCAACTGCTCAAGCTCAAGAACGCTTAGCGACTTATGGTCGTAATGAGTTGGAAGAGGGCGAAAAACGTAGCCTACTAGCTAAATTCCTTGATCAATTTAAGGATTTAATGATTATCATCTTGCTTGCGGCAGCGGCACTTTCTGTGATTACAGAAGGAATGGACGGTCTAACGGATGCCATTATCATCTTGGCCGTTGTTGTCTTGAATGCTGCCTTTGGGGTTTACCAAGAAGGGCAAGCAGAAGCAGCCATTGAAGCTCTGAAAAATATGTCTAGCCCGATGGCACGTGTTCGTCGTGATGGTCACGTTATTGAGATTGACTCAAAAGAATTGGTACCTGGAGATATCGTCTTGCTAGAAGCGGGAGATGTCGTGCCTGCAGATATGCGTTTGTTTGAAGCAGCTTCTCTTAAAATTGAAGAAGCGGCTCTTACAGGGGAGTCTGTGCCAGTTGAAAAAGATGTGACAGGACTTGTTGAAGCAGATGCTGGTATTGGGGACCGCGTTAATATGGGTTACCAAAACTCAAATGTAACTTATGGTCGTGGTATTGGTGTCGTAACAAACACTGGTATGTATACAGAAGTTGGTAAGATTGCAGATATGTTGGCTAATGCCGATGAGACTGAAACACCATTGAAGCAAAGCTTGGAACAATTATCTAGGCCTTGACTTACTTGATTATTGTGATTGCGGTCATTACTTTCTTGGTTGGTGTCTTCGTTCGTGGAGAGCATCCATTAGAAGGCTTGATGGTGGCGGTTGCTCTTGCGGTTGCTGCGATTCCAGAAGGTCTCCCTGCCATTGTAACCATCGTTCTATCTTTGGGAACAACAACCCTTGCCAAACGTAATTCGATTGTTCGTAAATTACCAGCGGTTGAAACTCTTGGTTCAACAGAAATCATCGCATCCGATAAAACAGGTACTTTGACCATGAACCAAATGACGGTTGAAAAAGTTTATACCAACGGTCAATTGCAAAGCTCTGCAACAGAAATTGCGGCTAACAACAATACGCTACGTATCATGAACTTTGCCAACGATACCAAGGTGGATCCATCTGGAAAGCTGATTGGGGATCCAACGGAGACAGCTCTTGTACAGTTTGGTTTGGACCACAACTTTGATGTTCGTGAAGTCTTGAAGGATGAGCCACGTGTAGCTGAATTGCCATTTGACTCAGACCGTAAACTCATGTCTACCATTCATAAGGAAGCAGACGGTTCTTACTTTATTGCTGTCAAGGGTGCGCCTGACCAATTGCTCAAGCGTGTGACGCGTATTGAAGTCAATGGGGAAGTTCGCCCAATCACAGAAGAAGACAAGAAAGCTATTCTTGCAACCAACAAAGACTTGGCCAAACAAGCCCTTCGTGTCTTGATGATGGCTTTTAAGACAAGCAAGGAAATCCCAACTTTGGAATCTAAAATCGTTGAGTCTGACCTCATCTTCTCTGGTTTGGTCGGCATGATTGACCCTGAGCGTCCAGAAGCAGCAGAAGCTGTTCGTGTCGCTAAGGAAGCAGGTATCCGCCCAATCATGATCACAGGTGACCACCAAGATACGGCTGAAGCTATCGCTAAACGTCTCGGTATCATCGATCCAAATGATACAGAAGACCATGTCTTCACGGGTGCTGAGTTGAATGAACTCACTGATGAAGAATTCCCAAAAAGTCTTCAAGCAATACTCTGTCTACGCGCGAGTATCGCCTGAGCACAAGGTTCGTATCGTTAAAGCTTGGCAAAATGAAGGTAAGGTTGTCGCTATGACGGGTGATGGGGTCAACGATGCGCCTTCACTTAAGACAGCTGACATTGGTATCGGTATGGGGATTACAGGTACAGAAGTTTCTAAGGGAGCTTCTGATATGGTCCTTGCCGATGACAACTTCGCAACCATTATCGTAGCGGTAGAAGAAGGACGTAAGGTCTTCTCAAATATCCAAAAATCCATCCAATACCTCTTGTCTGCTAATATGGCTGAAGTTTTCACCATCTTCTTTGCAACCTTGTTGGGTTGGGATGTGCTTCAACCAGTGCATTTGCTATGGATTAACCTGGTAACAGATACACTACCAGCCATCGCCCTAGGTGTTGAACCAGCTGAACCAGGTGTCATGACCCACAAACCACGTGGCCGTATGTCTAACTTCTTTGATGGTGGTGTCTTCGGAGCAATCATTTATCAAGGGATCTTCCAAACCATGCTAGTTCTAGGTGTTTATGGTTGGGCTCTTCTCTTCCCAGAGCACCAAAGTCATACTGAAATCCATGCGGATGCCCTTACCATGGCTTTGCAACTCTCGGTTTGATCCAATTGCTCCATGCCTTTAACGTTAAGTCGGTTTACCAATCTATCTTTAAAGTGGGACTCTTTACCAACAAGACCTTTAACTGGTCTATCCCTGTTGCCTTCGTCCTCTTTGTGGTGACAATTTTGGTTCCTGGATTTAATAATCTCTTCCACGTGTCACATTTGAGTTTGACTCAATGGATGGTGGTCGCTGTAGGAGCGCTTATGATTGTAGTCCTTGTTGAGATTGTTAAAGCAGTCCAACGAGCACTTGGAAAAGATAAAAACGCTATTTAAACAATTATGAAAAGTCATCTTCAGATGGCTTTTTGTTTTTATGTAAATATAAACTGCCAAAGATTTTATGCTATAATCAAGGGGAATGATATGGTATGGAGGAAAGAATCTTGGAAAAGAAAATTGTAAAAGATATGATGTTTTTATCGCAGGTATCCCAACCTGCAAGTCAGGAAGATTTACCCCTTGCAAAGGATTTGCAGGATACCCTATTGGCTAACCGAGAAAGCTGTGTTGGACTAGCGGCCAATATGATTGGGGTACAAAAACGCGTGATTATTTTTAATATCGGTATGATTCCCATGGTCATGTTTAATCCCGTTCTCAAGTCTTTTGAAGGGCCTTACGAGACCGAGGAAGGTTGTTTGTCTTTGACAGGTGTAAGACCGACAACTCGGTATGAGAAGATTACAGTAAGCTACAGAGATACCCATTGGCAAGAGAAGACCATTACCCTGACGGGTTTTCCGGCTCAGATTTGTCAGCATGAATTGGATCATTTGGAAGGTCGTATTATTTAGGCTCAAATCCTTGGTAGTCCTAAAAAAATATGCTACACTAACACTATGAAAATTCTAATCCCAACTGCAAAAGAAATGAACACCGAAATCCCTAGTTTAGAGGCTAAACCATTGCGTCCTGAAAGTCAGGCAGTACTGGATGAATTGACGACATACTCTGCCCAAAAACTGGAGGACTTTTACAAAATATCTGCCGAAAAAGCGCAAGAGGAGTATGACCATATCCAGGCCTTGAAAAATGAAACTGCGACAAATTATCCAGCCTTGCACCTCTTTGATGGACTCATGTATCGCAACATCAAACGGGACAATCTCACCAAGGAGGAGCAAGCTTATCTCGAGAAATACCTCATGATAACGTCAGCTCTCTATGGTGTGATCCCGGCCTTTGCACCCATTGCTCCCCACAGACTGGATTTTTTGATGAAGCTCAAAGTCGCTGGAAAAAGCCTGAAAAGTCACTGGCAAGCAGCCTATGAAGAGTCGATGAAGGGTGAAGAATTAATCTTTTCACTCTTGTCTTCTGAATTTGAAACTGTCTTCCCTAAAGAGGTCCGTGAAAAGATGGTGACCTTCAAGTTCATGGAAGAGCGAGATGGTAAATTAAAAATCCACTCAACCATTTCAAAAAAAGCCAGAGGAGCCTTCTTAACAGCCTTGATGGAAGGTCAGATAACTTCTGTAGAAGAGATTAAAAAGCTCAGCTTTGCAGGTTTCAACTATCGAGAAGACTTGTCTACTAACAAGGAATTAGCCTTTGTAAAATAGATTAAAAATAGAGCTTGTTCCCTATCTTTATAGGGGCAAGCTTTTTGTGATTTGACCTTACTATTTTTTATTTAGAATGGTAGGAATTTTCACACAATTTTGGTATAATAGGACTATTAGAAAATTTCGAGGAGACAAACATGTCAGTTAAGATTGCTTTACTTGGATTTGGTACAGTAGCCAGTGGTGTGCCATTCTTGCTAAAGGAAAATAGAGAAAAATTGTTCAAGCAGCCCAGTCAGAAATTGAAGTAGCTAAAGTTTTGGTCAAAGACGATCAAGAGAAAGCCCGCTTGCTTGAAGCAGGAAATGATTTTAATTTTGTAACAAATATCGATGAAATCTTGTCAGACAAAGACATCACGATCGTTGTTGAGTTGATGGGGCGTATCGAACCTGCTAAAACATTTATCACTCGTGCTTTAGAAGCAGGTAAACACGTCGTAACAGCTAACAAGGACCTTTTGGCAGTCCATGGTGCAGAATTGCTTGAAGTAGCCAAAGCTCACAATGTTGCTCTATACTACGAAGCAGCTGTTGCAGGAGGGATTCCAATCCTTCGTACCTTAGTTAACTCACTAGCATCAGATAAAATCACTCGTGTTCTTGGTGTTGTCAACGGAACATCTAACTTCATGATGACTAAAATGGTAACCGAAGGTTGGTCTTACGAGGATGCTTTAGCAGAAGCACAACGACTTGGCTTCGCTGAAAGCGACCCAACTAATGATGTAGATGGGATTGATGCTGCCTACAAGATGGTCATCCTTAGCCAGTTTGCTTTTGGGATGAATGTCAAGTTTGAAGATGTTGGCCACCAAGGGATTCGCAACATCACTCCAGAAGATGTGGCAGTAGCTCAAGAACTTGGTTATGTTGTGAAACTGGTTGGTTCTGTTGAAGAAACAGCTTCTGGAATCGCTGCTGAGGTTACACCAACCTTCCTTCCTAAAGAACATCCACTTGCGAGTGTTAACGGTGTTATGAATGCTGTCTTTGTGGAATCTATCGGTATCGGCGAGTCTATGTACTACGGACCAGGTGCAGGTCAAAAACCAACTGCAACAAGTGTTGTGGCTGATATTGCCCGTATCGTTCGTCGTTTGAATGATGGAACAATTGGAAAAGCCTTTAATGAATACAGCCGCCCAGTGGTCTTAGCTAAGCCAGAAGATGTCAAAGCTAACTATTATTTCTCAATCTTGGCTCCTGACTCAAAAGGTCAAGTCTTGAAATTGGCTGAGCTCTTTAATGCGGAAGATATCTCCTTCAAGCAAATCCTTCAAGATGGTAAGCAAGAAGGCAAGGCTCGTGTTGTCATCATCACTCATAAAATCAACAAGGCGCAACTTGAAAATATTACAGCAGCTTTGAAGGGTGTAACTGAATTTGAACTTGTCAACACCTTCAAGGTTTTAGGAGACTAAGATGAAGATTATTGTACCCGCTACAAGTGCCAATGTGGGTCCTGGTTTTGATTCAGTTGGTGTAGCTGTAACGAAGTATCTAGAAATTCAGGTTTGTGAGGAACGTGAAGAATGGATGATTGAGCACCAATTGGGCAAATGGATTCCACGTGATGAACGTAATCTTTTGCTGAAGATTGCTCTACAAATTGTTCCAGATCTACAACCAAGACGTTTGAAGATGGTTAGCGATATTCCACTTGCGCGTGGACTAGGTTCTTCTAGTTCTGTCATCGTTGCAGGAATTGAATTGGCAAATCAACTAGGAAATCTCAAACTAAGCGATCACGACAAGTTGCAATTAGCGACTAAGATTGAGGGGGCACCCTGATAATGTTGCACCTGCTATCTATGGAAATCTGGTCATCGCCAGCTCAGTAGAAGGTCAGGTTTCTGCTATTGTAGCGCCTTTCCCAGAGTGTGCTTTCCTAGCCTATATTCCAAACTATGAATTGCGAACTCGAGATAGTCGTGGTGTCTTGCCTAGAAAATTATCGTACAAGGAAGCTGTTGCGGCAAGTTCTATCGCCAATGTGACTATCGCAGCTCTACTGACTGGAGATATGGTTAAAGCTGGTCAAGCTATTGAGAGTGACCTTTTCCATGAGCGTTACCGTCAAGAACTGGTGCGAGAATTTGCGACCATCAAAAAAGTTGCCAAGAAAAATGGTGCTTATGCAACCTACTTGTCTGGAGCTGGTCCGACTGTCATGGTCTTGGCTGATCCTGACAAGATGCCAAAGATTAAGGCAGAGCTTGAAAAGCAACCGTTCAAAGGCAAACTTCATGATTTGCAAGTAGACAAAGAAGGCGTTCGCGTCGAAGCAAAATAAATATAGCAATAGGATGTGGAAACTCTCTATTAGAGGGCTTCCTATCCTTTTTTTGAAAATGAAACATTGCATATCTAATGTTTCTCGTGTATAGCGACCGATGGACGGTCAAGGAGGTATGAGATGGCAGAAATATATTTAGCAGGTGGCTGCTTCTGGGGTTTAGAAGAATATTTTTCCAGAATTTCTGGAGTGCTGCAAACAAGTGTTGGTTACGCTAATGGTCAAGTTGAAACTACTAACTATCAACTGATCAAAGAAACAGATCACGCAGAGACTGTGCAAGTCATCTACGATGAAAAGGTGGTATCGCTTCGTGAGATCTTGCTCTATTATTTCCGAGTCATTGATCCTTTATCTGTCAACCAACAAGGAAACGATCGTGGTCGTCAGTACCGCACAGGGATTTATTACCTAGATGAAGAGGATTTGCCAAGTATCCATACGGTCGTTCGAGAACAAGAGCTTCTCATCGGTCGTAAAATAGCGGTAGAGGTGGAGAAGCTTCGTCACTATATCCTGGCTGAGGACTATCACCAAGACTACCTCAAGAAAAATCCTGGTGGCTATTGCCATATTGATGTGAGTGATGCTGAGAAACCACTCATAGATGCTGCCAACTATGAAAAACCTAGTCAGGCGGTTTTACGAGAAAGTTTATCTGAAGAGTCCTACCGAGTTACCCAAGAGGCAGCGACGGAAGCTCCCTTTAGCAATGCCTATGACCAAACTTTTGAGGAAGGGATTTATGTTGATATCACGACTGGTGAGCCCCTCTTCTTTGCCAAGGATAAGTTTGCCTCAGGCTGTGGTTGGCCAAGCTTTAGCCGTCCTATTTCCAAGGAACTCATTCATTACTACCAGGACTTGAGTCATGGTATGGAGCGAATCGAAGTCCGTTCACGTTCAGGGAATGCTCATTTGGGACATGTCTTTACCGATGGTCCTCGTGAACTAGGTGGTCTCCGTTACTGTATCAATTCTGCATCCTTACGTTTTATCGCTAAGGATGAAATGGAAGAGGCTGGCTATGGCTACTTACTTCCATATTTGAACAAGTAAAAAGATGGTGGGTTTCCACCTTCTTCATTTTGGAAATAGAAGGGACACATGAAACAATTACTTTCTTACTTTAAATCCTACCTCAAGGAGTCTTTCCTAGCACCCTTGTTTAAGTTGTTAGAGGCTGTCTTTGAACTCTTGGTCCCCATGGTGATAGCGGGGATTGTTGACCAATCTATCCCTCAAAAAGATCAAGGACATCTTTGGATGCAAATGGGTCTCCTCTTTGTTTTTGCGGTCATCGGTGTCCTAGTAGCCTTAGTTGCCCAGTTTTACTCAGCCAAGGCAGCGGTTGGATTTGCTAAAGAGTTGACCAATGATCTCTATCGTCATATTCTTTCCTTGCCCAAGGATAGTAGAGACCGCTTAACGACCTCGAGTTTGGTGACGCGTTTGACTTCAGATACCTATCAGATTCAGACAGGGATTAATCAATTTTTACGCCTATTTTTAAGGGCTCCTATTATTGTTTTTGGTGCCATTTTTATGGCTTATCGTCTCTCGCCTGAATTGACCTTCTGGTTTTTGGTCATGGTTGCCATTTTGTCCGTTGTCATTGTCGTGTTATCACGCTTGGTCAATCCTCTCTATAGTATTTTGAGAAAGAAAACAGACCAGCTGGTTCAGGAAACACGTCAACAACTACAAGGGATGCGCGTGATTCGAGCCTTTGGTCAAGAAAAACGAGAAATCGAGAATTTCCAACTACTAAACCAAGTCTATACGGCTATCCAAATGAAAACAGGCTACTGGTCTAGTCTCTTGACCCCTTTGACCTATTTGATCGTCAATGGGACCTTGCTGGTGATTATTTGCAATGGTTACCTTTCTATCCAAGGTGGACTCCTCAGTCAGGGTGCTTTGATTGCCTTAATCAATTATCTCCTGCAAATCTTGGTAGAGTTGATCAAACTAGCCATGCTCATCAATTCACTCAACCAGTCCTATATTTCTGCCAAGCGGATTGAGGAAGTCTTCGCTGAAAAACCCGAAGATATACTGGCAGAAATTGCGCAAAGGGAAGCCTCATTGAACCAGTCCTTACAAGTTGAACATTTAACCTTTGCCTACCCAGATGCTGCCCAACCTTCTCTGAGAGATATTTCTTTTGGAATGAAAGAAGGGCAAATTCTTGGAATCATTGGGGGAACTGGTTCTGGTAAGTCAACCTTGGTACAAGTCCTACTTGGGCTCTATCCGGCAGATAAGGAAAGCATTTCCCTTTATCGAGATGGACGTAGTCCTCGCGATCTTTCTGAATGGCGATCGTGGATGGCCTATGTCCCTCAAAAGGTTGAACTTTTTAAAGGAACCATTCGTTCTAACTTGACTCTGGGTATGGATGAGGCAGTTTCTGACCATGAACTCTGGCAGGCTTTAGAGATTGCCCAGGCCAAGGACTTTATTAGTGAAAAGGAAGGTCAGCTGGACTCAGAGGTCCAAGCGGGTGGCTGTAATTTCTCAGGTGGGCAAAAGCAACGCTTGTCGCTTGCCCGAGCAGTTTTACGTCAAGCCCCTTTTCTCATCCTAGATGATGCGACTTCAGCCCTTGATACCATTACAGAGTCCAATCTTCTCAAAGCGATCCAAGAAAACTTGCCAAATACCAGTTTGATTTTGATTTCCCAACGGACTTCGGCTTTGAAAATTGCTGATCAAATTCTTCTCTTGGAGAAAGGTCAACAATTAGCGCTTGGAAATCATGAGGAATTGATGAAGACTAGTCAAGTCTATCGTGAAATCAATGCATCCCAACATGGAAAGGAGGACTAGAATGAAAGGCAAACATGCAAGTCAAACTCTCAAACGTTTGGTAAAAGATTTAACAAGTCATCCCATCCTTCTTTCCTAGCTTTCTTGGGAACCATTGTCCAGGTAGCCCTTTCTATTTATCTACCAATCTTGATTGGACAGGTGATCGACCAAGTCTTAGTCGATGGATCATCCCAGCTATTTTGGCAGATTTTCCTCCAGATGATTTTGGTGGTCATAGGAAATACGCTGGTACAATGGGCCAATCCTCTCCTCTATAATCGACTGATTTTCTCATATACCAAAGATTTACGGGAGAAAATCATTGAAAAACTCCATCGTCTTCCGATTGCCCTTGTAGATAGACAAGGTAGTGGGGAAATGGTCAGCCGAGTGACGACAGATATTGAACAGTTAGCAGCGGGTTTGAACATGATTTTCAACCAATTTTTTATCGGAGTATTGATGATCTTGGTCAGCATCCTTGCCATGCTTCAAATTCATCTCTTGATGACGCTCTTGGTTCTACTCTTAACCCCTCTGTCTATGGTCATTTCTCGCTTTATCGCTAAGAGATCCTACCATCTCTTTCAAAAGCAGACAGAGACTAGGGGGGATTCAAACCCAGCTAATCGAGGAATCGCTCACCCAGCAAAACATTATCCAGTCTTTTAATGCCCAGGAAGAATTTATCGAGAGACTTCATGAGGCAAATGATAACTACGCAGGTTATTCTCAGTCGGCTATCTTTTATTCTTCGACAGTCAATCCTTCGACACGTTTTGTCAATGCCCTCATTTATGCCCTACTAGCTGGTGTTGGAGCCTTGCGCATCATGGCAGGTTCCACTTTGACAGTTGGACGTTTGGTAACCTTTTTGAACTATGTGCAGCAGTACACTAAGCCTTTTAACGATATTTCATCTGTCTTAGCCGAATTGCAAAGCGCTCTAGCTTGTGCTGAACGTGTTTATGCAGTTTTAGAAAGCCCTGAGATTACAGAAACTGGTCTTAAAGAATTGAACAGCGACCAAGTCAAGGGAGCTATTGCCTTTAAACATGTTTCTTTTGGTTACAATCCTGAAAAGATACTGATTAAGGATCTGTCTATTGATATTCCAGCTGGTAGTAAGGTTGCTATTGTTGGACCAACAGGTGCTGGGAAGTCAACCCTTATCAATCTTCTCATGCGTTTTTATCCTATTAACTCAGGAGATATTTTGCTAGATGGTCATTCCATTTATGACTATACTAGAGCATCTCTTCGACAGCAGTTTGGGATGGTGCTCCAAGAAACTTGGCTCAAGCAAGGAACCATTCATGACAATATTGCTTTTGGAAATCCTGATGCTAGCCGAGAGCAGGTCATTGCAGCAGCCAAGGCAGCTAACGCAGATTTCTTTATCCAACAATTGCCCCAGGGCTATGATACCAAGCTTGAAAATTCAGGTGAATCACTGTCAGTCGGTCAGGCTCAGCTCTTGACCATCGCACGTGTCTTTCTATCCATTCCTAAGATTCTCATCTTAGACGAGGCAACTTCCTCTATCGATACTCGGACGGAGGTGCTGGTTCAAGATGCCTTTGCCAAACTCATGAAGGGGCGGACAAGCTTTATCATCGCCCACCGTTTATCGACCATTCAGGATGCTGATTTGATTCTTGTCTTGGTAGATGGTGACATTGTAGAGTATGGTAACCATCAAGAACTCATGAGAAGAAAAGGCAAGTATTATCAAATGCAGCAAGCAGCAGCTTTTGATTTAGATTGATAGCACTAGCTTTAAAATGACTCGTTTTTATAAACCAAAAGTTGCCTTAGGGTGACTTTTTTGTTACAATAGCTAGAAAAATTGTGATATTTAAATTGTAACTTAGAGAAGGAGAAGCACCATGAAAGTCTATCAGCATGTAAATATCGTGACTTGTGACCAAGATTTCCACGTCTATCTGGATGGGATTTTAGCTGTCAAAGAATCTAAAGTCGTCTATGTCGGTCAGGAAAATCAAGAGATTCTCGAGCAAGCAGAACACATCATAGATTATCAAGGTGCCTGGATTATGCCTGGCTTGGTTAACTGCCATACCCACTCTGCTATGACAGGTTTGAGAGGCATTCGTGATGATAGTAATCTCCATGAATGGCTAGAGGACTATATCTGGCCAGCTGAGGCAGAGTTCACGCCAGAGATGACCACAAAGGCCGTCAAAGAGGCTCTGACTGAAATGCTCTTATCAGGAACGACAACCTTCAATGACATGTATAATCCTAATGGAGTGGATATAGCTAAGATTTATGAGGTAGTCAAGGCTTCCAAGATGCGTTGCTATTTCTCTCCAACCCTCTTTTCTTCAGATGTGGAGACGACGGCTGAAACTATAGCCAGAACTCGTGCTGTTATCGAGATAATCAAAGGCTATCAGGATCCAAATTTCAAGGTTATGGTGGCCCCTCACTCGCCCTACAGTTGTAGTCGAGATTTGCTGGAGGCAAGTCTTGAGCTAGCAAAAGAAGAAAATATTCCTCTTCATATCCACGTGGCAGAAACCCAGGAAGAGTCAGGCATTATCCTGAAACGTTATGGCAAAAGACCAATAGCCTTTCTAGATGAACTTGGCTATTTAGACCATAAAGCTGTCTTTGCCCATGGTGTGGAAATAAATGAAGCAGAAATTACCCGCTTGGCAGATTCACAAGTTGCTATCGCCCACAATCCTATCAGCAACCTCAAGCTAGCCTCAGGCATTGCACCAGTCGTCCAACTTCAAAAAGCAGGAGTAGCAGTTGGTATTGCAACTGATTCAGTTGCTTCTAACAATAACCTGGATATGTTTGAGGAAGGGCGGACTGCAGCACTCTTGCAGAAGATGAAGAGTGGTGATGCCAGCCAATTTCCAATCGAAACTGCCCTCAAGGCACTGACGATCGAGGGTGCTAAGGTACTAGGAATGGAAGACGAGATTGGTAGTTTAGAAGTCGGCAAGCAGGCTGATTTTCTCGTCATTCAGCCCCAAGGTAAAATCCATCTCCAACCTCAAGAAAACATGCTGTCTCACCTAGTCTATGCTGTCAAATCTAGTGATGTTTCAGATGTCTATATTGGTGGAGAACAAGTTGTGAAAGACGGACATGTACTAACTGTTAACTTGTAAAAATAAGCATAAAATCTCTAAATCTCATGAGAAAAACCTTATGAGATTTTCTTATTTTACTAGTAATATCAAGGCTTTTACTAAGTATTCAAGTCTTGTATTTAGAAATTTTCAAAAAGCAAATTAGATAAATAAGAGAACTTATGGTATAATAAAAAGATACAAAAAGGAGTATTTATGGACATTTCAGAAATCCGTCAAAAAATTGACGCCAATCGTGAAAAATTAGCTTCTTTTAGGGGGTCTCTTTGACCTCGAAAGGTTAGAAGAAGATATTGCCATTTTGGAAAACAAAATGACTGAGCCTGATTTTTGGAACGATAATATCGCGGCCCAAAAAACATCGCAAGAATTAAACGAACTAAAAAACACCTATAATACTTTCCACAAGATGGAAGAATTGCAGGATGAAGTTGAAATCTTACTAGACTTTTTGGCAGAGGATGAATCTGTCCGTGAAGAGTTAATCGAGCAGCTGGGGACTTTGGACCAAATGATGACCAGCTACGAGATGACCCTTCTTTTGTCTGAGCCTTATGACCATAACAATGCTATCCTTGAGATTCACCCAGGATCTGGAGGAACAGAGGCTCAGGATTGGGGCGATATGCTCCTTCGGATGTATACTCGCTATGGAAATGCCAAGGGATTCAAGGTTGAGATTTTGGATTACCAAGCAGGTGATGAAGCGGGAATCAAGTCAGTGACCCTATCATTCGAAGGGCCAAATGCTTATGGCCTCCTCAAGTCAGAGATGGGAGTTCACCGTTTGGTGCGTATCTCACCATTTGACTCAGCCAAACGTCGCCACACCTCTTTTACTTCTGTAGAAGTTATGCCAGAATTGGATGATACCATCGAAGTAGATATCCGAGAAGATGATATCAAGATGGATACTTTCCGCTCAGGTGGAGCAGGTGGACAGAACGTCAACAAGGTTTCGACCGGTGTTCGTTTGACTCATATTCCGACAGGAATTGTCGTAGCATCGACTGTTGACCGTACCCAGTACGGAAACCGCGACCGTGCTATGAAGATGCTTCAAGCTAAACTCTACCAAATGGAGCAAGAAAAAAAAGCTGCTGAGGTAGATTCACTTAAGGGAGAGAAAAAAGAAATTACATGGGGAAGCCAAATTCGCTCCTATGTATTTACCCCTTATACTATGGTCAAAGACCATCGTACTAGCTTTGAAGTTGCGCAAGTAGATAAGGTAATGGATGGAGACCTAGACGGTTTCATCGATGCTTATCTAAAATGGCGTATTAGTTAATAGAAAGGAAGTCACATGTCAATCATTGAAATGAGAGATGTTGTCAAAAAGTATGACAACGGGACTACAGCCCTACGTGGCATCACTGTAAATATCGATGCAGGAGAATTTGCCTACATCGTAGGACCTTCAGGTGCAGGGAAATCAACTTTTATCCGTGCCTTGTATCGTGAGGTAAAAGTCGACAAAGGGAGCTTGCAAGTTGCTGGCTATAACCTTGTTAAAATTAAAAAGAAAGATGTTCCAATGTTACGTAGAAACGTAGGAGTGGTCTTTCAGGACTACAAACTGTTACCAAAGAAAACTGTTTATGAGAACATTGCCTACGCAATGGAGGTAGTTGGGGAAAGACGTCGTAATATCAAAAACGTGTTATGGAAGTCTTGGATCTTGTTGGTTTGAAACACAAGGTGCGTTCGTTCCCTAATGAACTTTCGGGTGGTGAGCAACAGCGTATCGCCATTGCCCGTGCTATCGTAAACAATCCTAAGGTTTTGATTGCCGACGAACCAACAGGGAACTTGGACCCAGATAACTCATGGGAAATCATGAATCTCTTGGAACGAATCAATCTTCAAGGTACAACAGTATTGATGGCGACCCACAACAGTCAAATCGTAAATACCTTACGCCACCGCGTTATTGCCATCGAAAATGGTCGCGTGGTACGTGATGAAGCGAAAGGAGAGTACGGATACGATGATTAGTAGATTTTTCCGTCACCTATTTGAGTCTTTAAAGAGTTTAAAGCGTAATGGGTGGATGACCATTGCTGCCATTAGTTCAGTAATGATCACCTTGACCTTGGTTGCAATCTTTGCTTCAGTTATCTTTAACACTGCAAAATTAGCAACTGATATTGAAAACAACGTCCGTGTAATGGTGTATATCCGTAAGGATGTTGAGGATAATAGTGAAACGATTGTAAAAGAAGGCCAAACAGTTACCAATAATGACTACCACAAGGTCTATAACGCCCTAAAGTCTATGTCAGCAGTTAAGAATGTCACTTTCTCAAGTAAGGAAGAACAGTATGACAAGTTGACTGAAACCATGGGTGAAGAGTGGAAAGTCTTTGAAGGAGATGCCAATCCCCTTCACGATGCCTATATTGTAGATACCAATTCACCAAGTGATGTTAAGAAAGTAGCTGAAGATGCTAAAAAGATTGAAGGTGTTTCTGAGGTCCAAGACGGTGGTGCCAATACAGAACGTCTCTTCAAGTTGGCTTCATTTATCCGTGTTTGGGGCTTGGTTATTGCAGGACTCTTGATCTTTATCGCAGTCTTCCTGATTTCAAATACCATCCGAATCACTATCATTTCACGTAGTCGTGAAATTCAGATTATGCGTTTGGTTGGTGCTAAAAACAGCTACATCCGTGGACCATTCTTGCTGGAAGGTGCCTTTATCGGATTGTTGGGAGCAGCTCTTCCATCAGTTTTGGTTTACTTTATCTATAATAAAGTCTTCCAATCTGTTAACCCGTCATTGGTTGGTCAAAACCTATCATTGATTACACCTGACATCTTTAATCCAGTTATGATCGGTCTTTTGTTTGTTATCGGTATTTGTATTGGATCACTTGGATCAGGGATTTCAATGCGCCGATTCTTGAAAATCTAAGACAATCTTATATAAAAAATATAAAAAAGCAGGATGCAATCAAGAACTCACTGAGTCTGATTGCCCTGCTTTTTCTTTTTATCTCTATAGCCAGTCGCTTGCCAATTTTGGGGAAACAGTGTATGATAGGAAAGTACCTTTTAGTCTAAATCAAGAAAAATGAGGATAAGATGAAACAATTTTTGGAAAAGCTGAGTATACTCTCCCTGTCACTAGTATTGATCACATCGTTTTCAATCTCAAGTGCTCTGCCAGCTATGTTTGACTATTATCAGGGCTATTCTACAGGTCAAGTTGAGCTCTTAGTTAGCTTACCTTCCTTCGGGATTATGGCTATGCTTTTGCTGAATGGAGTTTTGGAACGAATCTTCCCTGAACGCCTCCAATTGACCCTTGGTCTCTTAATTTTATCGATTAGCGGGACTGCACCTTTCTGGTATCAGGGTTACTATTTTGTCTTTGCGACACGCCTACTTTTCGGGATCGGTGTAGGGATGCTCAATGCCAAGGCTATTTCAATTATCAGTGAACGCTATCACGGGAAAACTCGTATCCAAATGCTTGGTTTTCGTGGGTCTGCCGAAGTCGTAGGAGCATCCATCTTAACCTTAGCAGTTGGTCAACTCTTAGCATATGGCTGGACAGCTAGTTTCTTGGCCTATGCCGCAGGCTTGGTGGTCTTGGTGCTCTTTCTTTTATTTGTCCCTTACAACAAGGAAGAAATTCATGAGTCCAAGCATCAGACAGAAGAAGCTGTAAGATTGACTGCTTCTATGAAAAAGCTCATTTTCTTCCTTGCTATTGCAGCCGCAGTGATTGTATGTACCAATACTGCTATCACCTTCCGCATCCCTAGTCTTATGATTGAGGCAGGCTTTGGGGATGCTCAGTTGTCCAGTTTGGTACTTAGTGCTATGCAGTTGATTGGGATTCTAGCTGGGATCAGCTTTTCTTTCCTGATCTCGACCTTCAAGGAAAGACTTCTATTGGTCGCTGGTGTCACTTTTGGTATCGGGCAAATCATCATTGCTCTTTCCCCTTCACTCTGGGTGGTGGTTGCAGGTTCTATCCTAGGAGGATTTGCCTACAGCATTGCTCTGACGACAGTCTTTCAGTTGATATCTGAGCGAATCCCAGCAAAACTCCTCAATAAAGCAACTTCATTTGCTGTTTTGGGATGTTCTTTTGGAGCATCATTAACACCCTTCGTTCTTTCAGGGATTGGCTTGGTGACTACAGATGGTCGATTGACCTTTATTATCCTAGGAGCATGGATGGTTGCAACATCAGTCATTGTTTCTATTTTATTGAAAAAAGAAGTTTAACAAAAAACTCAAGGATGTAGGTTCCTTGAGTTTTTTTGTACTAGCTAAACATCTGCCAAAAGTAATCAATGATATAGGTCAAACCATAGGTATAAACCACTAAGGTAAAAGGCTTTGTCAAGATGATAATGGTCATGTAGCGTTTGAAACTCATCTTGGTCAGGGCAGCCAGCATACAGAGAAAGTCCGCAGGACTGACAGGCCAGATCATCATAAAGATAAAGAATCGGTCAAGCGATTGCCCTTGTCTAACCAACCGATATACTTGTCATAGGTCCGTTTGCTGACGACTGATTGAACAAAAGGCGCACCATAGAGCCTTACTAAGTAAAAGATAATCGCACAACCAATGACAATTCCAATGTAGTTATAGATAGTCCCCACGATATGCCCATAGATGAAGACACCCGCAACAGATGTCAGAGCACCAGGGATAATGGGAACAACTGTCTGTAAAATCTGTAAAAAGATAAAGAGTGGAGGCCCCCAGATACCTGCCTGTTGGATAAAGTCAGAGAGGGTTTCCTTGGAATGTAAAATCCCAGCTTGATAGGCCCAAATACAAAAGATAATCGTACCAACTCCACCCGCTATGGATGAAAAATGGATGACTTGCTGCAGAAGGGGAGAAATAGCCTTCATTTGTTTATCGGATGACATGTAAACTCCTCTTAAATAGTATAAATCTACTATACCATATTTTGAGGAGAAAGACTAGATGGGATACTTTGTGTGACTTTGCCTCAAGTATGGTAAAATGAGAATAAGAAAATGACCGCTTAGAATGAGGAAAATCATGTTAGGATTGAAGTTTAACGGCACTTGGCGTAACTACCAAAAACAGGTCTTGGATAACTTCCAAGAATACCAAGCAGATGGCCATGTCCACTTGGTGGCAGCACCAGGTTCTGGTAAAACAACCATTGGTATCGAGTTGATTGCCCGCTTTGATAAGCCAGCTCTGGTTTTGGTGCCGACGGTTACCATTCGTGAACAATGGGTGGACAGGATTCATCAGGCATTTTTAGAGGATGAGAACCAGGTCACAAGTCTCGTGTCTCAAAATCTCAAGGACATGAAGCAAATCACCATCGCCACCTATCAAGCCTTTCATAGCGCTATGCAACAGGTGCAATCTCAAGAGGATAATGGCGAGGTTGAGGACTTTGTCGGCTTTGACTTGCTTGCCAAACTCAAGAAAAGGGGTGTCGAAACCCTCTGCCTGGACGAATGCCATCACTTGAGAAATGAATGGTGGAAAAGCCTAGAAGATTTCCGTAAAAATTACCCGCAACTGCAAGTCATCTCTCTCACAGCAACACCGCCTTATGACAGTGAGCCAGAACTCTGGGATCGCTATCTCCAAATGTGTGGCGAAATCGACCAAGAAATTACGGTGCCAGAACTAGTCAAGGAAGACACCCTCTGCCCACATCAGGACTTTGTCTATATCTGTTTTCCGACCAAGGAAGAAGACAAGCGCCTGGAAGAATTTGAGGACAACAAGTGGCAGTATGTCAGCCAACTAGTCGTTGATCCTGACTTTCAAGAGTTGATTCGGAGTTCCAAGGTTCTCAAAGGGGAAATTGCTGCGGATATGCTCCTTGAAGATCCCAAGTATCTTTCAGCTCTCCTCATCTATCTACAGGCTCAAAAGCTAGAAATTCCTAAGCACTTACGAGATTTACTGGGGGCGGAAGGCTTGCCTGCTCTTAATTACTACTGGCTCGAAGTCCTCTTGCAAGGCCTTCTCTATCAGACTCCTGACTGGTATGAGGATTCGCAGGAGACAAAGAAAAAGATAGAAGCAGAACTGAAATCAAGAGGATTGATTGAAACGTCAGGTGTTTTTGGTCAAATCCAAGGCAAATGACCAAATCCTCAATCAATCTCTAGGAAAACTGGCTGGTATCGCATCTATCTTTGAAACTGAGTATGCCAGTTTAGGAAAGGACTTGAGACAGCTAGTCTTGGCGGACTATATTCGCAAGGATTTTGCTAGTTATCTGGGAGATGACCAAGCAACAATCACGCAATTAGGTGTACTCCCCTACTTTGAAACCATTCGCCGTAGTGCGCAAAAACAAGGTCTTTCTGTCCCTATAGCAGTCCTTTCAGGTAGTGTCGTTATCATACCGGCTAGTGTCAAGGAAGAACTCGAAGCTCTCATCCCAAATACCAGCTTGAACTTCTCTGCTATCGGAAAACTCGACCTAGACGCCTATCTCCAAGTTGGATTTCCATCTAGCTTTAAGGGGATGGTCGCTGCAGTGACCGAGCTCTTCCAACGTGGTTCTATCCAGGTCTTGGTCGGAACCAAGTCTCTCTTGGGAGAAGGGTGGGATGCGCCTTGCGTCAACTCTCTCATTCTAGGAAGTTTTGTCGGAAGCTTTATGCTCAGTAATCAGATGCGAAGGCCGTGCTATCCGTATCTGGCCAGGACATCCAGATAAGACCAGCAATATCTGGCACCTAGTAGCCATCAAACCATATAAAAATCCAGCCTTTTCAAATGACAATCAAGAAGAACAAGACCTCAATCCATATCAGGACCTGCAAACCCTTGCCCGTCGTATGGACCACTTCCTTGGCTTGTCCTATAAGGAAGATACCATTGAAACAGGTCTGGATCGCTTGAACTTTCCTGAGTTCCCATTTAAGAAAAAGAAACTCGAAGACTACAACGAGAATATCATGGAACTATCCAAGGATCGCGCCTCCCTTCGTAAAAAATGGCAGGAATCTCTCATCGTTGCTGATAAGATTGAGATTGTCAATGAAGTAGCGACTGACAGTAAACGAATCCCTCTGCTTGCCCTAGCCGATGCTGAAAAGTGGCTTCGCTATGTTCTGATGATATCTGCCATTAGCTTCCTAGCCTATGTCTTTAGACTAACCTTTTTTGCCTTGCCATGGTTGACAGCTCTTTGTGTTATCGTCCTAGCTATCACAGCCTTTCGCTATTACAGTTACAAGAGTCCCTATAAACGCTTGCGCCAGATCGGTGAAGCTATTCGCAAAGTCATGGTGACTGCAGGGCATTTGTCTGATGACCAGTCGCGCGTGCAGGTCGATGAGGACAAGGAAAGCTTTAATGTCTTTGCCTATCTAAAAGGTGGAAGCATGCGAGATAAAGAGCTCTTTTCAAAGGTTTTAGGAGAATTCTTTGCGCCAGTGGACAATCAACGCTACCTCTTAGTAGCTCAAAAAGCACCAGCCGGCCAATCCAAGTATTTCGTAGTTCCAAATCTCTTTGAAAAACGCAAGGAAGATGCCCAGCTCTTCCAAAATGCCGTCGCACCGCATATAGGCAACTACCAACTCGTCTACACCCGCAACGAAGCAGGCAGATAAAAATCCTGCTCGAAGCCAGACTCAAATCCCTAGCCAACAAAAACGACCGCATCATCACCAAAAAGAAGGTTAAAAGTGCTTTGAAATAAAAGGAAGTGAGCGTTTTCTGCTAGGAATATGATATAATAATAGGTAATTAAGAATTCGATAAAGTGGAGAGAGTCTGAAAGATACTATTGGTATATCTATACAGTTCAGACTAGCAAAAGGAAGTTTTTATGGCAAAGAAAAAAGATTTTTCTGAATTAACCAGGGTACAAATTCCAGCAGCCAAAAGCACTTCTGTATTAGTTTTAGTACCGTAGATGATTTTTCTTCATTTTGTGAATCTGTGGAGGAAGTGAAGTTGAGGCGAGACAGCTTCATACAAATATTGTCAGTGCCGATCATCGCATGAAGGAAATTGCCGTTCTCCAGACGCATATCACGAATTACCTCAAGACCAAGGAAGTGTATGCCGGCTATCGTAAGTCAGGCTATTCTAAGAAGTCTTATACGGAACACGCCGATGATATTGAACTCTGTAAGAAATCAAAAAGGCATTTGCCGAGCTTTTTGCCATCGGATGTTTCGGTAAAAACAGCCGGCACACAAAAAGAAAATTGCCGTCTTTGAAAGAGCTTCGGGCGGAGTACGCTCAACTGATATGCGAGAAAAAGGCAGCATACCCGGAATTCTATAAAGCAAAATCGGAATATCTCGATCTGCTGACTTATC